>ERZ791871.26-NODE-26-length-213179-cov-5.760412_pt1 | contig 213179 bp, 173 predicted proteins | sample MGYA00510280_ERZ791871 | MGnify/ENA primary metagenome ERZ791871 (study PRJEB30046, sample SAMN00792111) | human gut metagenome | study: EMG produced TPA metagenomics assembly of the A metagenome-wide association study of gut microbiota in type 2...
TTTTTACAATTTATTGAATGTCAAATCTAGTAAACCAATTTTAGGAAACTACAGTGCGACTGGAATCTAAAACCTAAGAAACAACACTTAAAAGAAAGCGTTTGATTTCATCTTTTTGATCCGGATGGAACCAATGAATATCAGCGTCATTGCGATACCAGGTAAGCTGCTTTTTTGCATATCGGCGGGTATTTCGCTTAATAAGTCGAATGGTTTCTTCCCGGTCAAACTTACCGTCAAAGTAATCGAACCACTCCTTGTATCCGACCGTATTCAAGGCATTCAGGTGGCGTAAAGGATAAAGTCTACGAGCCTCCCCCTCCATCCCGGCCTCCACCATTTGATCCACCCTACGATTGATACGGTCGAACAATTCTTCTCTTTCCCGGTTCAACCCGATCTTCACGATGTCAAACTCCCGGTCTTTCACGCTCCCGGTCAAAAAAGAAGAATAAGGCTTTCCGGTCATCAGGCAAACTTCCAAAGCGTGCATGATCCGTTTGGCATTCTTCAAATCCACCGTGATATATGAGACTGGATCCAACCTTTTCAACAACATCCGCAACGCCTCGATCCCATCCCGTTCAAACATTTCCTTCACAGAAAGACGTATTTCTTCGTCAATTGTAGGCATCTCGTCAATACCTTTGCACACGGCGTCAATGTACATCATGGAACCACCCGCCATGATCACTACCTCTTTCGTCTCTAACAACTCCCGGATCTTCCGGATAGCCTGTTGCTCGAACTCCCAACAGTTAAAATAATTCTGTACAGACTCCGTTTGTATAAAAAAATGAGGAACTGCCTCCAGTTGCTCTCGTTCCGGCACGGCAGTTCCTATATACATTTCCCTGTAAATCTGTCGGGAATCACATGAAATAATCGACGTCCCGTACATCTTGGCCAGCTCAATACTCAAATCTGTTTTCCCCACTCCTGTCGGTCCAAGCAATACGATTAACGTCCCCATATTAATTTTAGATTTAATGATTTTAGATTTTAAATTGAAAAAATAAGCCTTGTGCGGCCGCAATCTAAAATTTAAAACCTAAAATCTAAAATTATTAAAGTCTATCTATATAATCATCCAAACTCTCGTAGCGCTCGTCACGATAGTACTCATCATCACCACCCCGGTCTTGGCGACCCTCGTCGTCATAATCCCCGTTACCGAACTCTTCCATGAAACTATCGTCATAATCCCCCTCGTACTCTTCCTCTGGCTTGTCAAACTCCCAATCAGCATTCCCATCCTCGTAAGAGAATTGTTCCGGAATATCCCCCTCACAAGCAACGCATACCGGCATCACGTCGGAAGAATCACGGATATATTCCCCAGCATACTCTACCTTAAAATATTTGTTAGAGAAGAAATCATACACATACTCCAATTCAAGACACCCCGGTTTAATGATGTCACTGATTTTCGTGTTGTCCATGACGAGTGTTTCATTCTCCTCATCTTCCGTCGTCATATCCATCAATGCAATTTCTTTCACCCGGTTTCCCATCCGGTCAAGCGTGAAAAAAGATGCCATTTGAGAGCTGTCATAATTCAACGTCTCAACTATTTTATCGTGAAATTGTTGAAATGTCTGTTCTCCACCAACAGCAATCTCACATCTAAAATCCGAACTAGTCGGTAAACTGATTTCAAATCTGTAGTCCATATGTTATTTTATTTTAACCTAGCATCAATGCAGAACCGACGCCCAGCGCCGTTACACCCAATATCATTAAAATCACGAAAGCGACAACAGCCAACGCCACGCAGATTCCAACAATACCACAAACCCGTCCGGCACTAAGATTCTTATAGGAAGCCTCCGTGTACTCTTCCGGATGTTCCAGATAAGCCCTCCGGGGCCCGGAAGCAATGGCTACTGCCAGAATTCCCAGCACCAACCCCACGAATCCGTAACACCAGCAAAACACCAGAGACAAAATCCCTAAAACCAACACAGCCGTTGCGTTAGGAAGATCCTTTTTCTTCATTTCCATTATCTCCATGGTCGTAATTTTAATGAATTATTAATTTAAGCAAATATGAAATTAAAATTATTAGCAAGCAAACAAAACCTGCAAATTTTATTGCCCCGGGTGTAATTTTTTTCACCCCTACAAAATGCGCCATGGCAAGGCCGATAAACACGATCAAGGGGATCAACCCCGGATAGATTTTCACGGACTCCCACAACTCTCTTTTCAAGAGCAATAACACCGCCGTCTGGAATCCACATCCGGGACACTCGATCCCGAAGGTATCTTTAACCAAGCAAGGCAATTGATGTCCTTCCAGCCACGTCCAAATACTCAATTCATACATTTATCGTGTCAAGCAAATGGGGTTTTACCGAAGTATATACAGCAAAAACGACGACAAGAATAACTGCCAGCAGGATAATCGCACCGATACAAATCCCGATGATGCCACATATTCTCCCGGCATTCAAATTCTTATAGGATACTTCCGTGAATCGCTCCGGGTTCTCCAGATAAGCCTTGCGGGGAGCCGAAGCCAGTACCACGGCCAAGATTCCAAGTACCAGGCCTATAATTCCGTAACACCAGCAAAACACCAACGACAGCGCTCCTAAAACAAGCGCTGCCGTAGCATTCGGTAAGTCTTTCCTTTCTCCGTCAAAATCTCCCATAATCTATACCTTAAATTTTAAATATCATGAACTACTGTTTCCAGTATATCCATTGCCTCCTTGATCAGGTTGATGTTTGCCTGGGAACCCATATGTCCGATCCGGAATACTTTCCCGGCCAGTTTACCATAATTACCTCCCACGACCATCCCCTGCACTCTCAATTCCGAATCGAGGCGCTCCCAAGTCATATGCTCCGGCACGTAAACCGCGGTCACTGTCGGGGAACACACGGCTCCTTTCACGGGGTATATCTTCAATCCCATCTCTTTAATCCGTTCACGGCAGTAAATAGCCACCTTCTCGTGACGAGCGATGCAACTCTCCAGCCCTTCCTCGAATATCAGCTCGCAAGCCTTATGCAATTGGGCTGTTCCCTGCCAGTAGGGCGTGTACGGGAAATACCCAGTTTCGGTTACATTCCGGAAAGGTAACAATGCCTCATACCCGGCATAATTCACCTCCTCCACGATTTTCCACGCCTCTTCACTCACCGAAAGAAATGACATATTAGCTGGAGCGGAAAGACATTTTTGCGAACCGCCCAACGCGAAATCCACGTGCCAATCGTCCACGTGAATCGGGGTTCCGCCTAGACCGGAAACGATGTCCACGCAAAGCAACGGTACCCCGTACTTCACTTTCAGATCACCAATTTCTTTCACTGGGTTCGTCGTCCCACTAGGTGTTTCGTTCTGCACCATCGTGATCATTTTGGGTTTGAACTCCACGATCGCTTTCTCCACGACATCAAAATCATGGATCGTTTCATCATAGCCAAAATCCAGCACCCGAATCTCGCAGCCCAACGCCTTGGCCATATCGCCGAATCCCTCGCCGAACAACCCGGTAGAAAGCACCAGCACCCGATCTCCCGGTTTTAACGTACTTTTCAAGGCCGTCCACAACACCAACATACCTTCTCCCGTCTGAATCACCACCCGATTACGGGTTTCCATCATCTTCTGCAACAACTTTTCCGTATCCTTGTACAGTGCCAGATACTCCGGCTCAAAATCGGCAGACCCAAAATTCGTGGCAGCAACTTTCAAAATCTCCTGGGGAACAGCAACAGGTCCCGGTACTAACGGTATAAGATATTTTTCCATCTCTTTTGAACTAATATTTAATTTTCTTAACTCTTAATCATTCACTTTCCCATTCAACTTATCTCCGAACACAAGGAGACAAGCAAATATCAATCAATTAATTAGCGGATAAAAACACCTCCCAGAACCTTCAAGTACCGGATTTATTTCCGCCATTCCAAATATAGTAATAATTTCAGATTCTATCACGTTTCCAACTTTTTTCCTACATGAAAATAATCGTTATTTTAACTTCCAAACGCATCCCATACATATATCATTGCCTTTAAAAAAGGACATTCATTTTTAACCTCTCCAACACGTCCCTAGGTAAAAATAAATAATTACTTTTGGAAGATTACAAATTTATCATTAACGATCTCATGCAGAACATTCTGATTATAAACGGAAGTCCCCGGAAAAATGGGAACATCTCGAAAATGTTGGAGGCCATAAAAGAAGAAGCAGAAAAACAGGGAGCGAACGTTCCAGCTATCCATGTTCACGATTTACAAATAAAGCCCTGTAACGGGTGCATGAATTGCCGGAAAAACTTAACTTGTGTTCTCCCGGAAGACGGGGCTCAAGCCACTCTTCAATTAATAAACAAATGTGACGTGCTGGTCGTTGGTTCCCCGTGTTACTGGGGAAACCTACCGGGAGAATTAAAAATCCTGTTCGACCGCATCGTTTACGGGATGATGGGCGAAAGCCCAAAGGGGATTCCCCAACCGCTACACAAGGGAAAAAAAGCCATCATCGTAAGCACCTGTACTACCCCCTACCCGTTCAATATACTTTTCAACCAAACAAGAGGAACCGTCAAAGCACTAAAGGAAATTCTCAAATGGAGCGGATTCAAAATCGTCTCTACCATCGAGAGAGGCGGAACGAAAAAATTCCCCTTGCAGGAAAAAGATTTCCGGCATTGTCGAAAAATCGCCCTCAAAGCTCTGAAATAATTACAACACAAACTAATTAAGAAAAATAAACCATCCGGAAGTTTATCTCTTGTCATAAAAAACGGGACAAAAACCGAACTTATTTTATGCCAATTCGTCATAATAGCTGATAGCGGGAATTACAGGTACGCTTTTTGTATAAAAAACAGTGAAGTGTACTTACAAAACACGTTTGGATTAAATATTAAAATGTATATTTGTACCTTAATTAGAAATTAGTTTTTAAAGAATGAGTGGAGCAGAAAAATTAGTGGAACAAATTATTGAAACGCTGAACAAAAATAAAGGGGTTAATATTGTAAAAATTGATTTGAGAAGAATTGAGAACTGTTTCTGTAGTTTTTTCGTAATATGTCATGGAACTTCCAACACGCACGTGGCTAGTCTTACAGACTTTGTCTATGACGAGGTCAACGAGAAAGTGGGAGAAAAACCATTACACGTAGAAGGAGAACAACAAGCCCAGTGGGTGGTGTTGGATTACGGAAATGTGATTGTACATATATTTCAAAAAGAACAACGAGATTATTATCAACTTGAAGATTTTTGGGCTGACGCGGAAATAACGAATGTAGAAGAAAATTAAACTTAAATATGGCAGAAAATAACAAAAAAGATAGTTTCAACTTCCCTCCTGTCGGTGGGAAAAACAATAAAGGCCCGAAATTCGGCGGCTACTGGTCATTTATCATCATTGCCGCTTTCATTATCGGGATTCAATTTTTCAGTATGCCTTCGAATCCGGAACGGATCTCGTGGCAGAAGTTTAAAACAGACCTTTTAGCGAAAGGTGAGGTAAAGGACATTTACATCGTCAGAAATGGCGGTAAAGCCGAAATCACCCTGAAACCAGAGAAAGTGGAAACTCACAGCGATCTGGTGGCAAAAGGATTTAATCAGAAAAGTGTTGGTCCCCAATACTACGTACCTTTCGGAACGCTGGAGCAATTTGAAAAGAATTTACAGGATGCACAGAAAGAATACCCGGAAGAAGCATCCGACGTGTTCATTGACTATAAAGACGATTTCAACTGGTGGGGAGAAGTCATTACACTATTCCTACCCATCGCCATATTCGTGGGAATCTGGATATTCTTCATGCGTCGCATGAGCAAAGGAGCCGGCGGTGGTGGCGGTGGCGGCATTTTCAATGTCGGAAAATCCAAAGCGAAATTATTTGACAAAGAATCCAACATAAAGATTACCTTCAAAGATGTTGCCGGGTTAGCCGAGGCTAAACAAGAGGTGGAAGAGATTGTATCTTTCCTCAAATCCCCGGATAAATACACCAAACTGGGAGGTAAAATTCCGAAGGGAGCCTTGCTGGTAGGTCCTCCGGGAACCGGTAAAACCTTGATGGCAAAAGCCATGGCAGGAGAGGCAAACGTGCCGTTCTTCTCCATGTCGGGATCGGACTTCGTCGAAATGTTTGTCGGTGTGGGAGCTTCCCGCGTACGCGACTTGTTCAAACAGGCTAAAGAAAAAGCCCCCTGTATCATCTTTATTGACGAAATCGACGCTATCGGTCGAGCCAGAGGGAAAAACCCGAACATGGGTGCCAATGATGAACGCGAAAACACGTTGAACCAGTTATTGACCGAAATGGACGGTTTCGAAACCAATTCAGGAGTAATCATACTGGCAGCCACGAACCGGGCAGACATCTTGGATAGCGCCTTGTTGCGTGCCGGACGTTTCGACCGCCAAATATACGTGGATCTTCCAGAACTAAAAGACCGGGAAGAGATTTTCAAAGTTCACTTGAAACCGTTGAAACTCGCCGAAGACATTGACTACGCCTTTTTGGCAAAACAAACCCCGGGATTCTCCGGCGCAGACATCGCCAACGTGGCGAACGAGGCCGCACTGATTGCTGCCCGGAAAAATAAATTGGCCGTGGAAAAACAGGACTTTCTGGACTCTATCGATCGTATCGTAGGCGGACTTGAAAACCGTAGTAAAGTTATCAAACCGAGCGAAAAGAAAGCGATTGCTTATCACGAGGCCGGTCATGCCACCGTATCGTGGTTACTGCAGCACGCTCACCCGCTTTTGAAAGTAACTATCGTACCGCGAGGAAAAGCCTTGGGTGCCGCTTGGTACTTGCCGCAGGAACGCCAAATTACCACGAAAGACCAGTTGCTTGACCAGATGTGTTCCGTGCTGGGTGGACGGGCTGCCGAGGAAATCGTGTTCGGGGAAATATCCACGGGTGCACAAAATGACCTCGAACGAGCCACGAAACAGGCTTACGCCATGGTATCCATCTACGGGATGAGCGACAAGGTGGGAATGTTGAGTTATTATGATTCCACCGGTCAGAGCGATTTCAGCTTTACCAAGCCCTATTCCGAGAAGACAGCAGAATTGATTGATGCAGAGGTAAAAGATATGGTTTCTGCCGCTTACGAGCGAGCCAAACAGTTATTGAGCGATCACAGGGAACAACACCGTCAAGTGGCGGAATTATTGATCGAACGAGAAGTTATCTTTAGTGATGACTTGGAGAATATTCTCGGGAAACGTCCGTGGACAGAGGAAGAGGAAATACAACAACCGGAAGAATTGTAGCGGCAAGGCGGAAGGATTCCCGACAGGAAAAAACAGTATAAACTTAAAACCGAGGACTATGGAAAATTGGGTATCTGTTTTCACAACAACAAGAGAACTCGAAGCAGGGATCGTAAAAGATCTACTGGACGAGGCGGGAATCCCGGCCGTGATTTTGAATCAAAAAGACTCTTCTTACCAAACCTTTGGCGACATCAGCGTGATGGTCAGCCGGGATGATCAGGAAGAAGCCAAGAAAGTTATTAAAGACTATTATGATCGTGAGTAATTTTTTAAAACGAGCAATCAGCGGTCTGCTGTTTGTCGTAGTACTAACAGGGTGTATTTTCATACACCCCATTTGTTTTTATATCCTGTTCTTTATCATCAACATTCTTGGCCTGATGGAATTCAGCCGGATGGCGAAACACATGAACATCCACGTGAACCTATTCTTCTGCATCCTTTGCGGTAGCGTCCTGTTCACCGTAGGATTTTTACATAATTACATCAATTACAAGGACGGCTATCTCTATTTCTTCCTGTTGACCTTCATCATGTCTATCTGTGAACTCTACCGGAAAAGGGGAAACGGGTTCCAAAACATAGCCTTCTCCTACTACGCTTTGCTATACATCAGTTTACCTTTCACGTTGCTAATATACCTACCCTACATGACCTCAGGGAAATGGATGCCGGAAATCATCTTTTTCCCGTTCTTACTCGTGTGGGTTAACGATACCTTCGCTTACCTTTCCGGTTCATTACTCGGGAAACATAAACTTTTCCCCAGAATATCTCCCAAGAAATCGTGGGAAGGAGCCATCGGCGGGGGACTGATGACCATTATCATCGGTTTGTGTGTATCTCCCTATATCGAGGGTTACACGATCCGGGATACAGCCATTATTTCGTGTATCGTGGTTGTTTTCGGAATATATGGGGATTTACTGGAATCCCTGTTTAAACGTAGTATCGAAATAAAGGATTCCGGCAATATACTACCGGGACACGGGGGTATTTTAGACAGATTCGATGCAATCATATTCACAATTCCCGCTATTTTTGTTTATATGGAATTCATGTATTAACTTTGCCCGCTGTTTTACTAACGTAACGAAATTAATATGAAGATACATAAAGCAGGTTATACCTTATTGTTCAAAGCATTCGTGCTCTTTGCTTTCATCAATGTACTCGTGTATGCCTTCATCCCTAATATCATTGTTTTCCGGGCGGTACTGATCGTCAGCGGAATTTTGTACCTCTTGATGGTAAACTTTTTCCGGTTCCCCAACAGGCACATTGTCGTGAAGGATAACACGATCCTCGCCCCTGCCGACGGGAAAATCGTGGTCGTGGAAGAAACTTTCGAACCCGAATACCTGAAAAAACAATGTATTCAGGTTTCCATTTTCATGAACATCTTCAATGTTCATATTAACTGGTTTCCTATCAACGGAATAATCAAATTTTTCAAATATCACCAGGGAAGATACATGGCGGCCTACCTGCCCAAGTCTTCCACGGAAAACGAAAGAACAACCATTGCTATCGAGGCAACCAACGGACAAGAAATCGTGATGCGACAGATTGCCGGAGCCATGGCAAAACGTATTGTTTCATACGCTCCGGTCGGGGGTAAAGCCCGCCAGAACGAACATGCCGGATTCATCAAATTCGGTTCCCGGGTAGATTTGTACCTACCATTAGGAACTAAAATTGACGTGAAACTCGGCCAAAAAGTAACAGGGTCGCAAACCCTTATCGGAACATTTCAAGAACCCGAATCCAAGTAATCATACCGAAGATTCGTAAATCATTATTACTATGTCTGTTCAAAAGAAAGTAAAGAGAGTAACCACCCACGTGTTATCAGAAATGAAACTCAAGGGGGAAAAGATAAGTATGTTAACGGCCTACGATTTCTCGATGGCTCAAATTATTGACAATGCTGGTATTGATGTAATTCTGGTTGGAGATTCCGCCTCTAACGTGATGGCCGGAAACGAAACGACCCTGCCGATCACGCTGGATCAAATGATCTATCACGGGGCATCCGTGGTGAGAGGTGTAGATCGTGCGCTGGTTGTCGTGGACCTACCTTTCGGTAGCTACCAAGGAAACAGTAAAGAAGCGCTTTGCTCAGCTATCCGTATCATGAAGGAGACTAGTGCCGACGCCGTGAAACTGGAAGGCGGGCGAGAAGTCGTTGAATCCATAACACGTATCCTGTCAGCCGGAATCCCGGTTATGGGACACCTCGGACTAACCCCGCAAAGCATCCATAAATTTGGTACTTATGTGGTGCGTGCCCAAGAGGACGCAGAGGCTAAAAAGCTGATCGAAGATGCCCATCTTTTGGAAGAGGCCGGATGTTTCGCTATCGTGCTGGAAAAGATCCCGGCAAAACTGGCTACGCAAGTTGCCAAAGAATTGACTATCCCGATCATCGGGATCGGTGCCGGGGGCGGCGTTGACGGGCAGGTTCTCGTGATCCACGATATGCTGGGTATCAACCAGGAATTTTCTCCCCGTTTCTTACGTCGTTACCACAATTTGTACGCGGAGATGACGGGAGCCGTGGGCAATTACATCAACGATGTGAAAAGCGGTAATTTCCCGAACGAGAGAGAACAATATTAAAATTTTAGATTTTATGATTTTAGATTTTAGATTAAAAATCATGAATCATAAATCGTAAATCATAAATCAAAAATACATGAAGAATCTGGAAATATTATACGAGGATAACCACATTATCGCTATCAACAAAAAGGTTTCCGATATTGTGCAGGCAGACCAGACAGGTGACGAACCTCTCAGCGAGCGTGTTAAGGCATACATCAAAGAGAAATATAACAAACCGGGAGATGTTTACCTCGGGATTCCTCACCGGGTGGATCGCCCCGTAAGTGGAGTTGTATTGTTCGCCAAAACCAGTAAGGCACTGGTAAGACTGAACAAAATGTTCCAGGAACATGATCAGGAAATCACCAAAATATACTGGGCGATCGTGGGTAATCTTCCCGAAGAAGATCATGCCAAATTAACCCACTACATGGTGCGGGATGCAGAAAAGAATAAATCCTATGCTTACAATAAACCCAAAAGTGGAGCGAAAGAGGCCATCCTGGAATATAAATTATTGGGATGCGGACAACGTTACTATTTGTTAGAAGTGAAACTTTGCACGGGACGCCATCACCAGATTCGTTGCCAGTTGGCAAAGATCGGATGTCCTATCAAAGGGGACTTGAAATACGGTTTTCCCCGCTCCAATGAAGGTGGTGGAATCAGCCTCCACGCCCGGTCTATCACGTTCACCCACCCGGTGAAACAGGAAAAGATCACGATTGTCGCTCCCCCACCCTTGAATGACACGCTTTGGAAGTTTTTCTACGAGAATTTAGAATCATAAAAAAAGAGCCCGGAAAAATCGGGCTCTTTATCTTTATTTACTATCCTTTAAAGACTTATTCAACTTCATCAACAACGATTGATAATGAATTTTCGTATCTCCTGTCGCACCGGCAATCTTGGAATTCAAAAGTCGTTGAGCTTTCAAGGCCATATCCTGCAAGTACACTTTAGAATTATCAATCTCTCCGGTATTCACTTTCCGCACGAAACCATATCCATAACCAAATTCATTTAACGCCATCTGTTGTGCCACGTAACCGGGGCCACGTTCTTGCTCCACCTGACGGAATTGATCAAGATACTTGTTGATCAATCCGGTTTCATCCAGGCCATACGCCGCAATCTCTTCCACGGAAGGCATATAAGCCGCATCCGTCAACATCCGCAAAGCCCCTGCACCCGCGTCTTTCAACGAACTGGCGGAAACATCCACGATAAACTGTTGCAACATTTTATCGGCATCCGTCAAAGCCCGTCCTTTTACCGTGTTCTCAAACGCACCATTATACAAGTCTGTCAGGAATTCCTGAATCGTGTATGGGTTGGACGCGAGATGAGAGGACAGAATAATATTCCCGGTCAAACGTTCCAACTGGTCCAGTATTCTTTTTTGTAACACCGGAGTCATATCCACTCCCATGGTGAAATTCTTTTTCAAATCTGTCTTACTTAGCCAATCCGAAGACTTAAACTCTTTTAGTATCCACGCTAAAGAAGCTCGTTGTTTTTCCTTAGCAACCGGTTCATGGCGCTGTCCCTTCGTTCCGTCTTTTACTTCCGTCAAATAAATACCACCCACGTTATACATCACGTTCATGATATAACGATAATATTGATTGGCCAGCTGCTTGTATAGCTCTTCCCGGTGCGTGAAATCCGCATCGTCATTCACCCATTCTCCCAAGTTAGACAAGATATATTTCAGATTCTTTATCCCGTACTCCGCGGCTTTCACCGGATCGTCCCCCAAGTCCTCTTCAATAGCACTCGGATCATAGCGGGAATAAATCTGCTGTCTTCCATAACGATAGCGAGGATCCCCGGCTTTCTCGTCCACCCAACTCTCAAGAATAGCTTGCTCTTCCCATTCATTATTCACCTGTGGTAAAGGCTGATAGTTCCATTTCACCAGGAAATAATCATATATACCCAAATCCGGCGGGGTCAAGCGCACCCCCTTGTCTCCGGGTTGAGCCACGTAATTAAAACGGGCGTAATCCATAATACAGGGTGTTGTTCCGTACGTGTTGGTGAAAGAAGCGGAACGCAACGAATCTACCGGATAAGCGGCAGAAGCCGACATATTGTGCATGAAACCGAGACAATGCCCCACCTCATGAGCAACCACGTAAGCAATAGACTCTTTCACGATGTCATCCGGCATCTTCTTCGCCCTCACGGACGGATCGATTTGCGCCGTCTGCACGAAACGCCAGTTATTAATCAAACGAATCACGTCATTGTAAACCAGAACAGAGGCATTAACAATTTCCCCGGTCGTCGGGTCCACCCACGACGGTCCCATTGCATTTGCCGTCGAGGAGGGCAAATAACGAATACAGGAATATTTCAGGTTATCCGGATCGAATTCGGGATCATCCTTCGGGAAATCACGTACTTGCACGGCATTTTTAAACCCAATCTTCTCGAAAGCTGCATTCCACCGCAATGTACCTTCTTTTATCGGCTGTTTCCATAATTCCGGGAAAGCATCGTCAATATAAAACACGATCGGTTTCACGGGCTCCACGAGTTCACCCCGCTGAAAAGCCGCCATATCTTTAGGCTCCATGCGCCAACGGTTAGCCAGCGTATAATTCTGAATTCCATCCTTCTCCGTAGAGACGTGTTGTTTACTCGTGATAAAAATGCCTACCCGTGAATCGGAAATCCGGGGACGCATTTTCTCTTCCGGCAACAACAATAGAGAACGGGTCACCGTGGCCGTCAATGACATATTATCAAGAAACGAGAACGACATGAATTTCAACGACACTTTATAAGATAACATGGATTTCACGCTCAAGTTATCATCAAATGCTTTGACTTCACCTAAAGCAACACCGTCTTTGTTGAATGTAGAATTCAACTGGATCAATCCCATGATCGTCGTCGGAAGAAAGGCAAATTCCTTCATGTCCGTCGTGAATATCGGTGTCACATCAATCACCACCGCGGTACTATCCGGCGTGTAGGCTGCAATCTTGTATGAATACAACACGGCATCCGCAAAATTCTTATCAATCGCTTTTTGCAAAGAAGGTTCTTTCGGATTGGAAGTCACGAAAGCATTCACCTCGTTCAAGTAGATTGTACTATCAATTTTCGTGAACCTCACGTGTAGCGGGTCATTCTGCTTGTACCCCACGTCGCAAAAATCATTGCTGGAGGTTGATGTCAACGTGGAAGCGAATAACATCTCCCGTCCCAAGTATTTCATGGGAATCTCGAAATACAATTTTCCATCCACCTTATGCAAGGTGATAAAATTGCTTTTCACCGTCTCACACGACTCTTTCTGAAATAATTTGTCATAAGCACTTTTCTTCTCCGTCACCTTAGCCGTGGCGGCATTTTTACCTTTCTTTTTCCGCCCGGCAGCATCCGCTTCCCGTGAACAAGGTAGCACGAAAAGTGCCACGAACAATACTAGCATCCATTTTTTCATACTTTTCAATTTTATAGTAAGACATTAAAAGAGGTTATTCTACTTTATTAAAACGGAATACCAAGGGATACAACTCTCTCATGGGATACTCTTTAGGTTCCCCCCAACCCGGGTGAGTCTCGTCATAATAGGTTCCTGTCAAGAAATCTGTCGGTTCATAATCAACGATCCGGAATTCAAGTACCTTGCCTTTATTCAGTAACCGTACGAGCACGATCGCTTTTCTCTCCGCCACATTTGTTACCGAATAATTCACATTTGCTTTACTTAATTCCAACGTAACTACATCCCGTTTTATCCCGTAAGCATCTTGATCCCATAACTGTTCCGGCTCTTCTCCGATATAAACGACCTCACAATTCCGAAGATATTTAGCCAGATCACCTTGCACTCCATCCACGTTCAGCGTATTCGTTACCCCGGCAGTAAACACAATCCTATCCGTGGATAAATTATTAACCGGTAGATTATCACAATCAGTAGGGTGTCCCCATACCATTCCTTTAATAAAATCCCCACTGATAAAAGTCGGAGAAACCCAAGTTCCAACAAAGTCTTCGTACAAAGTGGGACCATTCACATTAATCGTAACAGAAGTATTCGTTCCACCTTCAAAAAGTCCACCTTCAACCAAACGAATAATAACCTTGTCTTTACCGACCTCTTTTTTCAGGAAACGAATCGTTACGTCAGCTGTTGCCTTCTGGATTCCCATGATCAATTCCCGTCCACCTCCCACAATTTCGTAATGTTCCCCTTCTACCGCCGTGGATGCAGGATCTATTTCAAAAGGAACACGAAGCTCCTCCCGCTTATACATATAGTCAACACCTCCCACCGTTAATTTCATAGAAACCACGACCTCACTTTTCAAATCCATTGTAGTTTGTGAAAAAGAACAGGTAAAGATATCCTTTGTTTCCACCGGAATAATGGCCCAGCGATTATTCCACAAACGATACCTCGGCACCTCCTGCAAGCTTAGGCGAATCTCCCTCTGTCCGATCACGTTCTCCTTTGGAGTCACCCAAACCGTATCAATCCAATCGCCGGGATGAAGCACGAACTCCTTGGCTGAAATCGTGTAATCTTCATCCAAAACAGCAGAACCGTCTATCATGAAAGGTACTTTTATCTCTTCCGTCACGGGTTCCGAAACGATCAACTCCACGGCCAAAGGTTCTGCCGCTTTCAATATATAGATAGGACGCCCAAAACTTAATTTCGGATCGCTATTATCATCATCCGAGCAAGCCAATATAAGGCTCAAACTTAAGAATAACGAGAAAACAAATAAAATCTTTCGCATAATTATATCTTTTTTATTCGTTCAAACTCTTTAATTTCCGATTGCTTCTTCATAAGCATCTCTCTTGGCCTGAATAATATCCCGCTCAGCATTTGTTAAACGGCTGGGAGCCGGCAAAACAAATTCCGTCTTCATATCTACCAGACGAGGAGGCGTATCATCAACATCATCACATCCTGTAAACAACAACATGAATAACCCCAATCCTAACACATATTTTAATGTTCTCATATCCATTCTATTTAAATTTTACAGTCAATAAGTCTCATACCCAGGATTTTGTATTAACCCCGCGTTCAATGCAATATCTTCCTTCGGGATCGGGAATGTATACAGGAATTTGGCTGTCACGTATTTCACCCCGTTGTAGCCGCACCATCTTTCCGGTCGTCCGTTCCGCTTTAACTCGTACCAACGATCACCCTCCAAATACAGCTCCTTACGTCGTTCATTCAATATTGAAGACATCAATGGAGTTAAAGCTTTTCCTTCTGCATCCACTTGAATTAATGCCGTGGGATCAACCACCGGTAAATCGGATTCCGTGTAAGGGGTATAACCGGAAATTCTATTCTCCCGCAAATGGTTCAGATACTTCAATGCATTTTCCGTATCTCCGGAATGAGCATAACTTTCAGCCATGATCAAACACATTTCCGCCGAACGTAAGGACGTTTTCAACATTTTAGTATTTACAAACTCCGCATCAAAAGAAAAAGTATAACGAATATCCCTCTCTCTTTCCGTAAACAAATTCACAAACTCCAAAGGCAACGGACGTCCTTTAGTTTTCTGCATATCCGTGTACACGTATCCTTCCGATTTGGATATTCCGGAACGGATCAACACATTTCCCAGTTGCTTCACCTCAGTTTGAATCATCTCTTTATAAGCCTCCCCGCTAATTAACGGGTATTTATCCAAGACCTCCTTGGCCGTGCTCGCTGCCAATTCCCACTCTTGCACCCAAAAATAAGTTCTGGCCAGATAAGCTTTAGAAACATCCACGTAAAAACGATAATGTTGATCCGTTTGATTCAAGCTGATGGCCTGTTTCAAATTCTCAACGACGAAATCAGCTGTTTCTTTCAAATTTGAACGTTCGGGAGTTCCCTCCATATCAAACACTTTCACGATAGGAACACCTAACATTTTATCAGCATTGTTTTTATCATACGGCTCACAATAATTACGCATCAACGTGTAATAACACACGCCTCGAATCGTGTAAGCCGTTGCCAATAGTTTTTTACCAAAATCAGTATCCCGCTCTTTCAATTCCTCTATCACGATATTGCAATCCCGAATGACTTCATACAATGATTTAAATCGAAACGATAAGCTACTAATATCTATTCCCACGTATATAGGCAAATCCAACTTGGTTGTCAAATCAGCATCCCAGTTATCCGTATAAGCTTCATAGGCCGCTACTGTTGAGGGAGCTCCGAAAAAAGCGTATTCGCTAGCTCCATCGATATTGTATAAATGTCTGTGTAATAATGCAGAGAATTCTTCTGCTGTTTCCGGAATCACCTCGCCTTTGTTCTTCACGTCCAGATACTCCGTACAAGACAGATTACAGAAAAGGAACAAGATCATGATGTATAAACTTGACTTTCTCATATCTTTAAAATTTTAATATTCAAATTCAATCATTTAAAATCCCACATTCACCCCTAACGTCATGGAACGGGTAATCGGGTAAGTCGTCCCCGGTGTTTCGGGGTCAATTCCGGAATAATTGGTAAACGTGATAAAATTATTCATCGTAAAAGAGAAACCTACCGAACTCAATCCCAAAGATTTTACTATTGATTGCGGTATATCATAATACAACGAAATATTTTTAATTCTCAAAAAAGATACATTTTCCAAATAAGCACCTTTCGTTATCTCCTGCGAATGCACGTTATACTGATCCAATAATAAACGATCACCCATAAAATCGATAATCCTCGGGTATTTCACCCCGGTCGTTCTTTCCGGAGTCCATCGATTCACCATATCTTTCGAAACGTTCAAATGATTACGATACAAATCGCTATACACCGTTTGAGGCGTTTCTCCCGTTCGATTCGAAGTAATAATCTCATAACTTGCCGGGGAAGTCACCATATTCAATAATTTCGCACCCGAAGAAACCACGCCTCCAACATTCAACCGTAAATTTCGATAGGAAAAATCCACGTTAAAACCACCGGTAACCGGAGAAATCGAAGTGCCTAAATAATAACGATAATTATCCACGGCTTGTAAATCTGTTCCTTTATAAATCTGAGCATCCGGTCTTAATTCGTAAGTATACACCCCATCACGCGGGTCTATTCCCGTGTAACGTCCGGCAAAAACAGACTCCAAAGGGAACCCCTCGTATCGCCCGTCCTGTATCACTCTTTTTTTACTGTATTTGGACAAAATATTACGATTCCATGCAATATTTCCGGCTACATTGAACTTGAAATCTTTACCATCCAAAATCTTTACTCGCAATGTCCCCTCGATTCCTTTATTTTTTATCTCGGAAGTATTAAATCCTTGTCCGGAGAATCCTGTCGTAGATAACACATCAACCGTAGACACGATATCAGAACTTTTCCGGTAATAGGCTTCCACCAACCCACTGACTCTATCCTCAAACAAACCGAAATCTAAAGCAATCTTCATGTCTTTCGTTTTCTCCCAACGCACTTTCGGATTAGGTGCTTTACTGATCGATCCGGTTCTCAATCCGTCCCAATAAGTCGTAGAATAGTTCAATACCAAATCTTTACTGACTGATTTCACGATATTCCCGGTGTACCCCATCGCTGCCCGTAATGTCAATCGATTCACTACTGGATGCAAACCATACATAAACCTCTCTTCATCCAAATGCCAAGCCAACCCTAATGACCATGTCGGATTAAACTGCTCGTCACTACCAAAGTTATTCGAACCATCTGTCCGAAACGTAACACTTAATAAATAACGTTCCAAATAACTATAGTCCAGGGATGCATAGAATGAGGCAAAACGGCTTTCGGAACTAACCTCTCCTGATAACTGGTCTATCAAGTCGGCATATCTTTTCACGTCTTCCGGTTGAGGATTCGGATGCATCGGCATAGCCGAATTACCAGTTACATCGTCATACCCGAAACGTTTTGCATAAGTACGGTTACTTTTATCACCTCGTAACTCGGCTCCCCCCAATACAGCAATCCGATGGGCATCACCAAATACATCCCGATATTCTAATTGTCCCCGGACATTATAACTCGTTCCGTCCGATGAAGTCTGGGTTATTGACCCATAGGGAATCCAATCCCCGTTATTTTCATCAAAATAAAGCCGATCCAAAAAAGCGGCATACGTATCTCTTCCCTTCACGTCATCCACCTTATTGTTATAGTACGTGTACGAAGCTAACCCCGAGATTTTCAACTTCTCGATAATATCATAACCGAGATTGACCCTTACGGTTCCACTTGTATTATCTGCCGAACTTGAAGTCTCTTTCATCTCACGCATAATATTAAACCCACTAGGAGGTTGCACCCCATCACTCAAATTCCCGTCATTAATACCTGCCAAATTAAAATAGGTCCGATCAGACCGATAGCTCCCATCCGAATTATACAATGTCTCGTAAGGATTCGCAAAATAGGCATATTTAAACGGGTCTACTATCATGGAATAGCTATCAGATTTTTGTTTTGACAGATCTATCCCAAACCCAAGATTCAAACGGGCAGATGGATTCAAATCAATCTTAGCATTTAAATTATAACGTTGATAATCTGTCTCTTTTACCAATCCCTTATCATCCGTAACTCCTAAAGACACATAGTACGTGTACTGTTTAGATCCACCGGAGAAAGAAAGATGATGATTCATCGAGAATGAATTACGGAATAACACGTCAAACCAATCCGTTGAATGCTTGGCCAGATTCGAGATATACGCCTCCTGTTCCTCCCCGCTCATAGGTTCAAAATTATCCTCATGCCAAAGTTTATCATCTTTTCCAAGCTTTTCAGACCGAAGCATACCTACTATTCCCACCACCGGGCTATGAATCTTCCGAGACGCCGTTTTATTATATTCAAAAGACTCAGAAGAAAATTCATCCCACAATTCTTGTTCCCAGACTAATTTCTCCGCAGAATTCATCAATCCCGGATCTCGTTGTGGTTTCAACCCGACAGAAAGAGTCGCTGAATAATTTACTCTCATTTTGCCCGCTTTCCCTTTCTTTGTCGTGATAACAATCACACCTCCCGCAGCCCTTGAGCCGTAAATAGCCGCCGCCGAAGCATCCTTCAAAATAGTTACATTTTCTATATCATTCGGATTAATTCCCGCTATTCCCGTAACAAAAATTTCATTCAGATTACCAGATTTAATCTGCCCTGTCGAAATATTCGGGACATTCTGCTGTAAAGGTACACCATCCACCACCCATAAAGGCTCCGCATCCCCACTAATCGTATTCGTTCCCCGTATTCTGACTTTAGCCGCCTCTCCCGGTCTACCGGAAACCGCCATCACACTAACTCCGGCAACCTGTCCCTGCAACAACATATCCACTGTCGGTGTAGCCTTATTGGCAAAAACATCTTGTCCCAAGCTAGCAGTAGAGCCTGTTGAAGTACGAGTTGTTTTTTGACCATATCCCGTAATAACCACTTCCTCCAACTCGCCGACTTTTTCTTTCATCACCACCCGGACCACTCTCTTGAAATCCGTCACCTTCACCTCCCGCGTCTCCATACCCACGAACGAAAACAACAAAAATACCTCTTTTTGTTCCGGAATCGTCATCTGAAACATTCCCGAAATATCCGTGGTCACCCCCACGTAAGTTCCTTTCAACATAACGGTTACTCCCGCTATCGGCACGGAATCCTGATCCATCACCAACCCGTTTAACGTCACCTTCTTTACTTCTTGCTTGGCCGGACGATCTGGACGTATAATCACCACGTGATCCTCGATCTCGTAAGAAAATCCCGTCCCTTTCAGACATTTATCCAATACCTCTCGAATAGAAGCATCTTTCACATCCAGAGACTTCACCCGTACATTTTGAATGTCATCCAGATTATATACAAACGTGTAATCACTATTTTCCCGAATCTGGGAAAAGATATTGGTTAAACTAATATCATTTCCTTTCAACGTCAACTTTAACTCTTGCGAGTAAACACTTGCCAACAAAGCAGTGTTTTGCAAGAACAAGCACAGGCATAGCAATTTCACAATTAACAATTTTCTCCACAGCTTTAATCTCCTTAAACTGTTGGGGTTGTCATTTTTTTTCATACTTTTGCTTTTAGGTTTCACATTTTATTAGATGATGAGCTTAGTAGGCAGGTAATGGGGCTACATTACCTGCTTGCATCATTTTAAAGTTACATTACAATTTTTCGAATTCGATTATGCTAATAAATTTTGACAAAAGTAACCTTCGAAATCTATTCTATAAATCCCCTATTATAGGGATTTTCTTTTCGAGGTTCACTCTAGCAAATCGTAGGTTTCCAACCATTTATGAATATAAATACTTTTTCCTTGAATTAGAAACTTTACTTTTTGTGTCTTTTCAATTTTAGTTAGTAAATCCTGAATATTATTATAGCGTTTCATTTCAACCGAATATCTTAACTTTTTCAATGCCTCATCATTAAAAACTATATTAACATCATACCATTGCGACAAACGCTCGGCAATCGTCTCTAAAGCCGCATTTTCGAAATAAAACACCCCATCTTTCCATAACGTGAAATTCCTTGCATCCACCTCCCTCATTAAAATCTTTCCGGTCTCCGCAATCACCTCTGCCTGTCGGTCCGGTACCATAAGTACCGATTCATCTTTATAAGTCAAGCAGACTTTACCCTCGACAAGAGTCGTAATCGTACGTCCCCGATAAGTCATCACGTTAAAACTCGTTCCCAACACTTTTATATCCACCCCCTTCGCTAACACGTGAAAAGGTTTCCCTTCATCCTTTGCCACTTCAAAATAAGCCTCCCCTTCAATCTCCACACTTCGCCTATCCCCGACAAACGTAATAGGAAAGCGCAACTCGGAATCAGAATTCAACCACACCTTCGTCCCATCTGACAATTCCACCATATACTCTCCCCCGCGAGGTACAACCAACGTGTTATACTCCTCCTCCTTCGGGGTACTCGTTTCTTCTTCTATTGCCCGATAAACAATTTTCTTTTCCGTCGCAACTATTTTTACCCCGGGTAAATCCAATTTCATATTTTCTTTTTGTTCCAATTTCAAGAATCTTCCGTCAGCCATAATCAACTGGGCCCTTCCTGTCCCCGGAACAATTTCCACGTTGTCAATTATCGTGACTTCCGAAGATTTCCACTCGGAAGACACGAAATACCCGCACACCAATAAAGGTATCACCATAATAGCCGCACACCGGCCTATTCTTTTCCAAATAACATACTTCCTGAAATAGACACGCTCAAATTTTCGCCACTCATTCTTTACTGTTTGTTTTCCTTTCTCCCTATGCTCGTTTCCCGTCATGATATATGTCCGAATCTCATCATATTCTTTTGCATGAGCAGGGCTTTCTACACGCCATTGCTCCAACCGAGCTTGATTCTCTTTCGTAATCACCCCGGCAAACTCTTCCGCAATCAAATGAGCAATTTTAAAACGTCTTCTTAGCAAATTCATACGATTTAAATTTAGCGTTTATTAAGAAGACGATTGAGAAAAAAAAGTGGGTGAGCGTAAAAATAAATTATTTATCGACTAAAACGAACAAAATCATCAAAAGATCCTTTGACAACAAGGTTCTTAACGTCACATAAGCACTCTTTTTCAATGATTTAATTGTATTAACGGAAACACCTAACCGTTCTGCCACTTCCGTATTGTTAAACCCTTTCAAGTTCAGTAAAATGATCGAACGAGTCTGTGAAGGTAGCTTATCAACAGCATCGTACAATATTCGGGACACCTCCTGTTGAGTAACCTCCTTCAGAAAATCATATTCTTCGAGCTCTTCCTCGTTTACCCGATTCTGGTACTGATTTTCTATCTTTTGATGCTTACAATGATCCAGATAGATACGACGGGCTACGGTGTACAAGAAAGCTTTGGCATTCTCTTCCGTCTCGAACTCTCCCCAATGCTCGAATACTCTCACAAATGCCTCCTGCGTGAAATCTCTCGACAATTCACGCTCTCCCGTGTAGCGTTGTATCAACGTGTAAACGGGAATAAAAAAAGTCTCGAAGAAAGCTTTAAACTCTTTATGCGATACGATAGCCATAATGAAAAGCATTGTTCTTTCGCAAATATAAACATTTTATAATAATATTCCACACGACCACAATTGCTTATTCCGTTACTTCGCTCGCAAAAAGTTTTGAAAAATATCACAAGGTTTATTTACAACAACCTTTGACCATTAATCACCAGTTCAAAACTAATATTCAAAAACTCGGCAGCCTTCCGGCTCAACATCATCCGTCCTAAAAAGATTTCGAAATAATCCATCACCGCCGAAATGGACGTATCAATCTTCAAATCCAAAATAATAGCCGAATGATCCTCATTAAAATAAATCTTGGATTCCTCCACGGCATAATTCACCCGATCATGAATATCAAAACTTGCGAAATCTTGATTACGCACCCGACTTCTCCGCACGTCAGTTTTGTCAGCCAAAATCAAGGCAGCGGCAATCGGATTTACGGCAGCAGCCGTACTCTCGTCATGATTACCGATAGCACTGATGACCATGGCTATCTCCACCGGGTCCATCCCCATCCGGTCCAGCAATCGGAAAGCCATTACCGCACCGCTCTGTGCATGGTCAATCCGGTTCACGATATTACCAATATCGTGCATATACCCGGCAATCTTGGCTAACTCAGCCGTTCGCTTCGGATAATTTAAAGTTAATAAAATCATCTCCGCCATCGTCGCCGCTTTCACCACGTGGGGAAATGAATGTTCCGTGTATCCTAAAGCAGACAAAGCCCTATCCGCCTCCGTGATATAACACTTTATACTCTCGTCATTTCGTATATCCTCGTACGTGACTAACATAAAAATAACCTTTTACTTCAACAATACCGTTTTCCACTCTTCCGGCTTGAATCCCACCAACACGAAATCCTCCCCGATTACCAAAGGACGTTTCACCAACTTCCCGTCAGACGCTAGTAACTCCAACTGCTTCTCCTCACTCATCCCGTCCAGCTTCTCTTTCAACTGCATGGATTTATACAATAAACCGCTCGTGTTAAAGAACTTCCGCAACGGCAAACCACTTCTCTCGAACCATATTTTCAACTCCTCACATGTCGGGCGTTCTTCCACGATATGCCGATCCGTGTAATTCACTTTTTGTTCATCCAACCACTTTTTCGCCTTCCGGCAAGTACTACACGCCGGGTACTCTAAAAATAAATATCCTTTCATCATTTTAATCTTAATATGCTCAAACATAAATCAACCTCGTCCGGGTAACCCGTATGTTTTCCCTCTACATCCGACAACTTCACGGCAGGTAAAAATACCTCACTCCCTTTCGGACGACATTCAAATAACTTAATCACCATATTTAATGGCGTAACCCCTACGTCATTCGTGAGGTACGTCCCGATCCCGTACACGTCATGCAAACGCCCGCTCACAAAAGCCTTGATTCTCTTCACCCCATCTAGATCCAACGCATCGCTGTACACGATCGTCTTACTTTTCGGGTCCACCCGATGTTTCCGGTAATGTTCCAATGCTTTCTCCGTGAATTCAAAAGGATCGCCGCTATCCCAACGCAAACCGTCAAACAACTTGGCATACTTCGTGTCAAAACTATTAAAGAAATTATCGGAAGTATACGTGTCGGTCAAAGCTATTCCCAAATAACCATCGTAAACATCCACCCAATTTTCCAACGCCAAGGCATTCGCTGACCGGTAACCGAAATGCGCCCCGTGATACATGAACCATTCGTGCGGGTGAGTACCCATCGGGGTCAGATCATATTTCATGGCAAAATACACGTTACTCGTCCCGTTCAGCAAGCCTTTCATATTTTCCTTCAAAATGCCGATCACCCGATCCTGCACGTCAAAGGAGTATCTTCTCCGGGTACCGAATTCAGAAATTTCCGCTTTTATATCCGCAAAGGCTTTTGCTTTCTCCGTTGCATTCCGTTCCAAATCTCGGGCGACTTGTCCAGTCATCCGAAAATACAATTCAGAAATCATCGCCATTAAGGGAACTTCCCACAACACGGTCCGGTACCACAATCCCCGAATCTCCACGTCCAGCTTTCCTCCCTCCTGGCTCACCTTTACCTCGGCAGGATTAAAACGAAAACCTTTCAAGAGATCGAAAAACACCGAATCAAAATAATAACATTTCGCTCGCATGAATTTCTCGTTTTCCTTGGAAAGCACCACTCCCGCCATAGCCTCCACCTCTTCTCTCAAAGCATCGGCAAAACCGGGTGGAAAACTCGCATTTCCCCTGTTCACGAAACGATAAACCACTTCCGAATCCGGAAACTTCTTTTGTATGGCATTCATCACCGTGAACTTGTACAAATCGTTATCTAAAAAATCATGGATGATCATTCTATTCCCTTTTATGCAAACAACAAAGATTCTGACGTCTCAAAACGAGCCCCCATACGGGCAGCCTTCTCGTAAATTGGAATAGCTAAATCCTCGCATCCCGAAATATTACTCATGCAATCTTCCAGTATTACCAGTCGCCGAACTACCTCAGGATAATCAAACAACTGCCTCAACGTGTTTGCCACACAGTGACTTTTTGCCTCGCCGGCCAACCAGATCACGTCATACGACTCTAGCTCGTCCTTCAGTTTCATGTTAAACTTCGTGTCAGCATCACCCTCCAAAGGGATATTTGCCCGAAAAGCACCGAAAAACTCAGTCGAAGGATTCAAGCCCTTTTCCACCACCTCGTAATATTTTCCTTCTCTGGCCCAACACGTCACGGCCTCCATCAACACAGGAGTTATAGCTGCCCCCTCACTCCCGTACAGACAATGCTCCGGCCAAATCATGTGCTTATATTCCTCGTTTTCAATCAATCGACGTAAATAATCAATCACCTCATCTTTATCTCCGAAAGGAATCCACTCTCCCGATAACACCTCCCACCATGAAATAGTTGTAAAAGGAGCCGGATGCTCTCCCCGTTTGTTCTTCCAATAAGACGGATGAGCAATATCCATCACGTGATGTTCATCTGCCGTGAGAATAATCTTATCAATAACAGTCATTTTCTCCTTGATCAACCGACTTAACCTCTCCACGTCTTTCTCAGCTCCCGGCACGTAGAGCGAACCTGAAGGCAAACAAAAATCGTTTTGCATATCCACTACCAACAATACAGTCTTCATCTTCTTACAACATTCCTAAATCATGAAACATCACCCGATATTCTGCCGCTTTATCCTCTAAAGGCTTCGGGTAAGCCCGTGAAGACGAAGGCATCCGGTACAACCGTAAAGCCCTCCCTTTATATTCAAAATCACTAAAACCTCCCACTTTAGGATTCTCAGCCCCAACCAAGGCCAGCAAAGTATCTGTTGCTTTCTGTCCCGTGGTTACGATCGCCTTACATTTGGGAATTCGTTTCAGCACGGCATCCAAATCCACGGGAGTAACAATCTCCAAAAACTGATCGGATGCATTTCCCCGTTGACGAATCACCTCCATGGCCGTGTCAAACAAGGCAACCCCGGTTTCTTCCAAAAAAGCGACTAACCGCTCTCGACTAAACGCTTTCTTCCCCTTTTCTAAAAAATAATCTTTATCCCCGAAAAACAACACCCCATATATCCTCCACATATCATTTTGCAAATTCGGGTAGTAAAACTCCATAGACCACCTTGCTTTTGGTGGCGGGAAACTTCCCAACATCAATAACTTGGCATTTTCCGGCAAGAACGGTTCTAATGGATGTTTTTCTATTTCTATATGTTGACTCTTTATTTCCATTACCAACTTCTACGTTTTCTACAACAATTTTGTTAAACATTACTTTTTTTTCCTTTTCTTCTCCACAGACCACCCGAATTTACCAATTTTTTCTCCCAATTCAAAATATCCTCCATGCAGATACACCAAAGGATCAGCATTCGCCAACTCAAACTTCCCGCTATCCTTATCCAAGTAACAATCATCAGCCTGCACGTTCACCACCTCTGCAATAAACATATGATGCGATCCCAAAGGAATAATTTCCTTCACCCGACACTCAATCGACACCGGAGACTCTTCAATAATCGGGGCTTTCACTACCTTTGCCTTTCCCGGTGTCAGCTTCATATCTTCAAACTTATTGTAATCCTTCCCGGAACGTACCCCACACCAATCCGTGGCATACGCCATATCCTTCGTGGTTAGGTTAATCACGAACTCCATATTCTTCTGAATAATCGGGTACGAATATCGCTCCGGTCTCACGGAAATATAACACATTGGAGGATTCGTACACAACGTTCCTACCCATGCCACTGTCAGCACGTTATATTCACTCAGCTCACTCCCGCAACTTACCAACACGGCGGGCAAAGGATAAATCATATTTCCCGGCTTCCAGTTATGCTTCATATCAATCTATTTTATGCAGGCAAAGATAAAGGAAAAGATCAGCTAAAAAAAGACTGAATTTTACCCACCCACCTGTTTTCCAATTCTGCCAATCCGACATCAACAACCGTCAACTCGTCTCTTCGTGTCACTGCCAAGCCGTCTGGCACGCCCTTTGTTAAGTCACCAAATGGATAGGACCAGCTATTTTTTAATAACCGATCTCTACTCATTTGATCACTTAAATATTTAACACTTAAATTATAGGAGATTTTATCATGGGTGCAGCCGGAAACAAAAAACCGAAGAAAAGCAAGAACAAAAAAGATGTTCCGTCTTATTTAGTTGAAGAAATGACACACGAAACACCTCTAAAAAACAAAAAGCACAAATAAAAATATGCTTATGGGAAAACAGAAGAGGGGAAATATCAAAAGCCCCTCTTTTTTGTTATGGTAATTATATAATCCCTAAAAAGGCAAGCCCCCATATATTCCCCCCGTTATCAAATGAAGAGAGGATGAATACTTAGGGTAGTCACCAAATAATCACAGATCAAAAACCTATCAACTTCGGTACAAACACGCTCGTGAACGCCTTTAAAACGTCTTTGTATCGAAGTTGATACGTCTTTAATCCCTAAGTACATCGAATATGCAACGGGTAAACACCCTGTATTACCCCTAAAAAGTTTACTGTAAAGCAGAATAAACTTATGTTAGAATTAGCAAGTTATATAAAGACCAACTTTATAAAATTAATCTTTTTTAAAGAGATAAGGATAACCCTGTCCGATTTCATGACGTATACGCCATAGAATTTGAATATTCTATTAGTCATTCTTTCAAGGACTAGCAGAAGATGGTGAGGGGATATGTCAATTCGTAAACTAAACTAATCAGAATAAAATAAAAAAGAGACGCTATGAAAAAAATTATTTTTTTATTGGCAATGACTACATTCCTGTTCAGTGACTTCGCGATGCAAGCACAAACAAAAAAAGAACTACGGGCAAAAAGAAAAGCTCACAGGGAATGCATGAGGATGCACAACAGAATGGTTCGCGAACAACAAAATATGATCGCCTACCAAGACGCAGTAAAAGCACTTAAAAGTAACAGTTGGGTGTTACAAGCCAACACGCTGTTCAATAATTTCGGGGCTGCCATTCCCGTAACGAACAACTTGAACTTCGTGGCCATGGACAACAATCAAGTTTCCTTGCAGCTGGCATTCAACGGGTTTAACCCCGGACCGAACGGCTTAGGCGGGATCACGCTCACCGGCTGGCCTTCCAGTATTAACGAAAGAGTTGACAAAAACGGAAATATCACTTACACGTTCAACGTGATGGGTGCCGCTTTATTCGCTCAAGTTACTGTTCGCCTCGGCTACGGGAGTAATTATTCTACAGTAACCGTAAGTTCAAACACGAACGGAAGAGAGTTGACTTTCTCCGGGAACTTGGTTCCTTACAACCAGTCGAACATTTTCCAAAGTGGATTCAGTTTTTAAGAAAGCAATAAAAAGAACTCTCGTTTAATATTCAATTACTCAGACACATTTGTGTGAAAAAAGGTTCCTTACGGAACCTTTTTTTTATTTTAACCGGACCAATACATTTCGTATTCTATCACCTGAAGAGGGACGCTCCGCCTTATACTGCATCAATGTACCCTCTTTACTATAAAGCAGAAAATGGGGTATTCCTTTGATATTCATCATCGTGGCAAATTGATCTCCGGTCACGATATATTGGTGGCCATGCATGTTTAATTGTTTCATCTTTTCCTTCCATGCTTTTTTATTCGTATCGAGCGAGATACTGATAAATTCCACCATGGGATTATTTAATTGCTTTTCTAATTTTTGCAAATAGGGAACTTCTTGACAACACGGACCACACCATGAAGCCCACAAGTCAATGTAAAGATATTTTCCCAGGAAATCCGTTAGTTTGTGCATTTTACCATCCACGTCCTCCAGCATCACGTCGGGCAAAGCCGCTCCTTCCATGGAATACTTTTTGGATTCGAAATTCTTTACCAGCTTCTCCCCTTCTTCCCCTAGTTCAGCCGCCATATTTTTTAAACGCAGCAAACCTTCTTTAAAACCGTTTTTGTAGTTATAATTTGCCACGAAACTTTGCAACACCAAACGACTCACAGATAACACGATAGATGGTACCGTAAAACGCTCTTTCAATAGTTGAATCTGTTCCTCCGGTGTCTCACGTTCTTTCTTCAGATAATTGAACACGAAAGAATTCGTGTTATAAAAACGTGAAGCCATGGGATCATCCAAAACCTCGTAGACCGGGGGAACCAGTTCATTCATACCATCGGGTAACACCTCTCCATTTCGGGAATACATATAAGTCACGCCATCCAAAGCCTGTATAAAAGACAAATAAGCCTGTATACGTAGGTAGCTTTCCGTCATATTGGCAGGTCGAAATTCTTCTATCACGTTATTCACCCGAGTATAGATTTCACCCATACTATTTTTTAGTTCACTCGCCACGGGCGGGTTCTCCCATATCGATCGACTTTTATCCAGATAAAAACGATTATAGGTTATCAATGCCGCATTATTACGATCTTTCTTATCCACGGCCATTTCTACCCTCCGATTTTTGAATTGAATATCAAGCTCAACTTTTGTTCCCGGTTCAATATATAATGCCTGTTCAAACGGCCACTTATTTTGCCCGGTTCCCACGACTCCCATCAAAGTTACGATCCGAGATGTGTCACCATCCAGTTGGAGCGAAAAAAGTCCTGTTTGATTTTCAACCGATAAAGAATCTCTCTTGTCTCCATCAATCAAAAATAATTGATATTCCGAATATTCTCCCGGACTTACCATTCCGGTAACCTCTGCGGGGCCTTTCTGCCTGCAACCGATGGTTGCAAGCAGAAGAAGAATACTGATTATATGCTTCATTTTACTTTATACATTATTTTTATCGGCTTGTAGGCCACGTTTTTGTAAGAATTGATCAAACGACCGGTCCTCGTGTCGTAGATATAGACATACCCGTTTTCACCAGATTCATCCGAGCGATAAGCTCCCACGTACACTTGGGATTCATCCGGGCTAATCGCCATTGTCGTGATCTCGGCGTTAGGAATGTCATCAATCGTCGCCCACGATTCGGTCGGGAACGAAGTGGAAGAATAGTACCAACGATAAATCTTATTACCTTGCGCGTAGAACAAGCATTGGTAAGAAGGACTGGCTACTTTCGGATTCTCTTTTTCAAGAACCGGATTGGTAATCACTCTTTGTACATCCCGATAATCAATACCTACATATTGATAAGTATCAGGATCTTGCAAGTAGATATAATTACCTAAAGAGGTTTTCCAAATCTCACCATTCTTTCGTGTCAATACGGTAAATGACGATCCTTTCTCATTCTCAAATATCGCAACCACTTCATGATCTTCATCCCAAATTGCCCCGAATTGGGAACAATCATTAACCGTGTACCCGTTATAATAACAAATCGTGTGTAGATCCGTATCCCACAGATAATATGCAGGATTATAAGCACCGAAATAACCGTGGTGTACCAAAGAATAGGTTGATCTCAACGCCGTATGAGAGAGTATCAATCCCTCCATACTGGCCAAATTATACACTTTCCCATTCTCGGACAGAGCGATTGCCGTACGAGCCGTGTTGTCCGGCATCATCATTGCCACGGGGACAAAATCCGAAAACTCGGTAGCCGTCACGACATTCTCCAATTCAAGCGTTTTGGCATTTACCATATAAATAGAAGGATCATCTTTATAACTGATAAATAATTGAGATAACCTTTTTGACATATCCGTGGGTGATTTCGGGAACACAACTCCGGGATTATTCGTTGACAAACAACGAGTTTCAAAACTCCCCAAAGTACCATCAGCCATCTGACGCATAAATGAAAGCATCCCCGTCCCGTCATTACTTTCACTCAACACGGCAATTCCCTCTTCGTAAGGCGAATTAATATGCAACTTGAACTCGTAGAAGGCACTACTATGTTCGTTACTTACCTTTACCCGCATCGGAAAAGTACCTAACTCCTGACAATCCACGTACAAAACCGATGAATCCGAATAAAACTTGTAATCCATATCCCATTGGAATGTCAAAGGAAGATCTTTTTCCTTTTGAGTTACATAAGAAGTAATATCAATCACCAGCGTCTGATTCTTATCCCGGTTATATTCTTTCTGCAAACTATTGGTATCAATGGCCACTTCGGATATCCGAACCGTGTCAACCGTCGTGTCATCATCAAAACAACCGATTGCCAATAAGCCTATTAACCATATATATAAATATTTCAACTTCATAATCATCTGTTTTTATTACATATATCATTCATTCTATCAATACGGTTTCGGGATATCATTTCGCCCGCTTTCCAATAATTCCGGATTTGCTTCAAAGAAATCATACATGGGAATCAAGATATACTTGGTTGCCGCATAATTATACTCGTCCATCCACCCGTATTGAACCTTTTCCAAATCCGGACCGTACATTTCAACCATGCCTTTATACGTGGCCGGGGCACTTTGCTCCATCGCCCGGAAGTACTCCATGAACTTCACCCATTTCACCGGATCCCACACTCCTAATTTATAATTAGGCCATGTTAAATTACCTTGCCAATCTTTCCATTGAGGCGGTTCCACGATGTTATTGAAAGAAGCTATTGCCACGGTTAGTATCTCATTTTCCGGCTCAAAATCATCTGTTGATACCAAACGGAAAGCAACCTGCCAATATGTATCACTTCCTAAATCTTCACGCAAAACAGTCACCGGAAGTACTCCATTTACAGAATCCGCCTTAATAATTAACTCCGTCGGCATAATATAATGCTCTCCCGCTTTTGCGGTCGTTTTGTCTGTCACAACCTCCACCTTGAAAGAACGTTCCTCTTTCACCGGAGCCCCCATTATTTTCACGGGAAGTTCCATCTCATGGGAAGTGACTTCCAATTTTGTCACCCCGAAAGAATACACCACACTATCCTCCGTGAAATAAATTCCGGTACGGGAAGAGTCGAACAATTTATAATCTTGTTCGTTGCAAGAAGTCAGTCCTGTGCCGAACGACACGAACAAGCAACTAATAATTATATATGTTATTTTTCTCATATGCTTCTTATTTACGATTTCATCTTCTAAATTCAAACTCTTGTGACGGAATATCCACCACGTAAACTTTCTTGTCTGCAGGTATGATTTTACCCTCCACGTTCAAGATATCCAGATTCAACCGTTTCATATGGTAGAAAGACTGGCCTTCCCCGACAAACTCTTTATACCGGTCATCCGTGATCTTGTCAATCGTCAAAGTTTCAGCCGGGGTTCTCTCGTCCAGAGCTACCAACCCCCGACTTTCCAGCAATTCATTAAAATAATCGAGAGCTTGATCATAATGTCCCAATTTCAAAGCACACTCTGCCGCGATATAATACATTTCAGACAAACGAATCATATTAATACCGCGAATTTGTCCCGCCGGACGAGAATATTCGTTATTGTTCAACACATAAGAATCCGTCAATTTATCCAACTTCCAGTCTTTAGCCACGTCATTATACGTGTACCATGCGCTCCAACGATAATCATTCCCAGTCCCGTCAACTTGGTACAACTGTTGAATATTGTAACGCATTTCAAGAGAATATGCCGTTTGGGAATTGTGTAAAATCTTGATCACCGGATCAGCAAAGCTCTTGGAATAAATCCCGAACACAGTCTCCTTGGACGACAATTTTCCAGCCATATCCCCGGCGATCTCCGTGTAATCTAATAAAGAAAGCCCGGGAGACTGCATCACTCGTTGCGCATAATATAAAGCACTATCCAATACTCCTTCCGTCAGGTAAACCCTTGCCAACGTTGCCTGCACGGCCTGCAAATTAAAGTGGATATTTTGATCTTTCAGGAAATTGGCATTCGAAGAGGCCGATGCATATAACTCCTCGTCATCCAACAGTTGTTCTGCCGATTTCAAATCCGAAATAATCCGTTTATACACGTCTTTAGCCTTCAACACGTCCGGGGCGAACAAAGAGAAGCGAGTTGAATAAGGAATCCCGTCGGCACCCTCGTTTTCCGTAACCTGCTCGCTGAAAATACGTAAGAGATCAAAATGCATGAATCCCCGTACCCCTAAAGCCTCTCCTTTATAAATATTATAAAATTGCATATCCGAAGGAGAAAAATGTTCCAAATGTTCCAGCACGTTATTCGCGTATGCGATATTGGAATACATTTCGCACCAGATATTATAGAAACGATCTTCCACTTTCGTACTTTTATAATCATACTGTATGAGCGGCTCTGCCTCTTCATTATTTGCAGAAGTATAGTATTGAGCCATCAAGTCCAAAGCATAATAACTCAAATTCTGCCCGTAAAGTCCCGCTGTCCCCATTTTAGCATAAACCCCGTAGAGGGCATTCTCAAATCCCTTCGCATCCTTCAATAAATCGCCTTCCAGTACTTCTCCTTTAGGTTGCACGTCCAAAAAGCTGTCACAAGAACTTCCCCCGACGAACAAGACTAAAAGTATCATTATATTTCTAAATCTTATCTTCATAATCTTTCCTTTTAAAATGTTGTACTAAGCGTAAATTCAAACCCGTTACTATATAGATAAGTGGTTCCTCGTTCTATTTTCACGTTTGACCAACGCACAATATCAGTCAAATTCACTCCGACACGTAAATTCCGAACCCCGATCTTGGAACAGATATTCTGCCCGAATTCATAACCGAAATTCACCGTTCCCAACGTGAATACATTTTCTTTTTCCACGAAACGATCGGAATGTTTCGGATTCGTCCCCCATCCATCGGAATCGGCAATATCTTTATAAAAAGCAATATCTCCCGGATTCTTCCAACGACTATCAAACACCCGTTTATCCGCATTCTTTTTCGGGTTTGCACCTTCCACTTTCGTGGCACGAGTCTCGTTGTACAGGTAAGCACCACATTCGTAACGACCCAACAGATAGAGACTGAAACCTTTGTAGAACAAATTGGTGGAAACCGTTCCCCGGAATCTCGGCTCCGTGTCCCCGATCACAAATTTGTCATCCGCAGAATACTCGAAAGTTCTCTCACCGTTCAATTTTATAAATACTTCTTGTCCCGTTGCCGGGTCAATCCCTGCCGATTTAACCACCTTCAATGCCGTGGTGGATTCCCCTTCCTCATACTGTGCCAACGGAGTTTTTGAATCCACCTTATTGGCATCTTCATTCGCTTTCTTTAGGGCACTGTTTATTTTCAATATCCGGTTCCGGTTCATACTTCCGGTAGCAGCAACCTGCCAATAGAAATCATTTCTCTGCACGAGCATACCATCCACTTGGAATTCCAATCCCTTGTTCTCCATCTCTCCGATATTTTCTTTGGCAGAAGTAGTCCCGGTAGAGGGAGCACGAGAGGCATCCAATACCAGATCGGTAGTTTTTTTCAAGTAAATGTCAAACGTAAAATTCAACCGACGATCGAAAAGACTGATGTCCGTCCCGAGGTTATACGATAACTCCCGTTCCCAACCTAAATCTTCATTACCGATACCTTGCGGAACAGCTCCTATCCCGTTTAAATATTCCAGATCCCCGGAGAATTGATACATGGTCATCGCCTGGAAAGGAGAGAAATTTACCTTACCAGTGTATCCCAAACTTCCCCGGATTTTCAGAATATCAATTTTGCTGGAAGTAACAAAACTTTCATTGTGTATGTTCCATCCCAATCCGGCTGACCAGAAATTACCATAACGGTTATTGGCTCCAAATTTGGACGATCCGGTCACCCGATAAACCACGTCTGCATAATAACGGTTATTATACATATAGTTGGCATTCACGAAAAATCCCAATTCCGTGCTGATAGCTTGAGTTCCGGTCGGTTTTTGATCCGTTTTATCCGAATAACCAGCAGCCTGCCCCATGAAATTCAACGCATCATCATAAAAGCCCACTCCTGTCATGGTGGAAGACTCGCTAGTTTCCTTCCGGATTTCCACACCCGCATTCACACTGTATAAACTATTATTATCGGTCATCAAATTAAATGCACCTGTCAGCGTTCCGGCATAAGACACGCCACTTCCATTTTTCTGGGTCAATGAACCTTTTTTAGAAAGTTCGGTCTCCGTTTTAAAATCCTGAGAATCGGGAGATTTGAACACTTCGTTGTTGGAATTGGACACGGTAATATTAAAGTTTCCCGACAAGCGGAACAACTTGTTGATTTCCCAACGGAAATCCGTGGTATTCGAGAACGATTTATCTTTAGAAATATCATAATTCCCTAAACTTGCCTCGTACAACGGGTTATCCATATCCCAAGATAGATTTCTGTTATACTCCCCAAACTCGTTATAGATCCGATCGTAAGGATTCATTTCTACGTACTTGGAGAAAGAACCGTAAGGAGATTGCTTGTAATTCACCTCACTGTAGGTCGTCCGGTTGGCCATGGTCAACTTATTCTGTACATGGTATTCCAATTTAAAACCCAAATTATAACGACGACGGTAGTCTTCTTTCATCACCCCCTGCACGTTATTGAAACGTCCGGATAACTCGTAACGGACATTGGAAGCTCCGCCATACAAACGTAGGGAGTGATCGTGAGAAAAAGCCGTGCGTGCCGGCTGCGACAACCAATCTGTATCAACACCTCGTTGCACTTCCTGATAACGTTCATTATACAATTTGTCCAAAGCATATTGTTCCCCTTCATTCGTAATATTTCCCCAAGGATCTCTTTTCACCTCGGTTGAATACAATCCCGCCAAACGCTCGTATTCCAGTTTCTGGGCGGCATTCAACATATTATAATCTTTCAAGTAAGGGAATTGCACGTTTCCCGTAAAATTATAAGATACCCGCATACTCCCCTCTGCCAATTTCTTTCTCTCCACCACGATTACCCCACTGGCAGCACGTGATCCGTAAAGGGCCGTTGCTGATGCATCTTTTAATACGGTAATATTTTCAATCTCATTAATATCTAAATCGTACAAATCCTGCATACTGATTTCAACTCCATCCAGCACGATCGTCGGTTGATTCACTTGAGTGGAACCATCCGAAAATGAACTCATTCCCCGTAACAATAATTCGGGAACATGATTCGGGTTTGACCCCAGTTCACTTCTTTCAACTAGATTCAAACCGGGCGTCAAGGCTGCCAAAGCGGCAACAACGTTTGTCCCGGAGACAGTTTTCAATTGCTCGGCGGTAACACTTTTCACGGCTCCAGTGTAACTAGATTTAGATTTCGTGAAATAACCCGTCACCACCACCTCATCTACCTCGCTCACCTCTTCCTCCATACGTATAGTCATTTCCTTATTCAATTCTACCGGAACAACCGCAGTTTTATACCCCACGAAAGTGAAAGAAAGTTCCCGAATATCAGCCGGAACCACGATCTCAAACTTACCACTCCCGTCGGAAGCCGCTCCTGTCACGAGAATCTCCCCACGTTTGGCCACAACGGTCACTCCCGGGAGAGGTTCCCCGTGGGCATCCACGACAACTCCTTTTATTTTATTCGTCTTTACCACACTATCCCGTACAGCAACTGAACGAGCCGGACGGATGACCACGTAATTCTGTTCCAAGTCAAAATCCATGTTCGTACCCTCTAACACTTTGCGAAGTAATTCTTCCAACGTATATTTACGAACATCAAGAGACACTTTACGATTCACGTCCAATTCGTTATTACTGAACATGATCAACAAACCTGTCTGTGATTCTACCTGTTCAAATACAGTTTCTAAGGATTGAAGCTGCTTTTCAATCTTCACGCTTTGTGCCACACCCGTTGCCGAGAGCTGAAACACAAACCCAAGCATTAGTAATAATGTTAATCTCATGATACATAAACTTCTTTTACATGGTATTTTCCCGTAACGATACCAAGTGTTTCTCTTTTTTTTCATACTTTTGTATTTGAAATTAGTACTCTCATGCTCTTGAAAAAAAGCATGAATCTTATTTAAACAAAGCGGGGAGTATGACCGTACTTCCTGCTTTTTATTTTTCTTCTATTATTATATCCTTCTGATTTATAATAAATTTCACATTTGTCGTCCGTTCTATCAGACGGATAAATTCGTTAAAGTCCACGTCTTTACGGATTGCCCCGGTGAAACGATAATTTTTACAAACTTCATTCGAGAAAACAAAATGCACATTATACCAACGTTCTAATTTCACCGTCAATAAATCCAGCGGCATATTATGGAAACGGAACATTCCGTCAATCCATGATGTATATAGTTTCACGTTTACAGGCTTCACTTCAACCTCTTCGTTTGTCGTATCTAATTCAAACTGCTCTCCCGGATGCAAAAGATACGTCTCATCATGATGTTTCACTTCCACGCCACCTTGTTCCAAGGTCACCTGCTCAAGAGCATCTTCTTCATAACTGCAAACATTGAAAGAGGTTCCCAATACTTTCACGCTGGAGCGACAAGTACGCACGATAAAAGGCCATTCTTTACTTTTAGTAACATCGAAATAAGCCTCTCCTTTCAATTCAACCACCCGTTCACCTTTTTCAAAGTTCATCGGGAATGTCAATTCACTCCCCGAGTTAATCCACACTTTCGTTCCATCACTCAAGACCACCCGGTATTCCCCCCCTTCCGGAACCCTCACGGTACTCCTTTGCCCGCTATTCCCCCCTTGAATTACCAACGTATTCAAAGAGTCCTTACCTATCGTAGCTCCCCCGCTGTTCGTGATATCACGTCCCAGATTTTCGCTTAATTCATATTTCTCTCCACCTTCTAAAACCCAGACGGCTTTCAAACTCCCCGGGGTTATCTGCACTACCTTCTCCGACTCGGTTCTTACAGGTGATTGTCTAAACAAGAACCATCCCGCAGTCAGCATAATCACTACCGTTGCAGCAACACTCCAATAAATAGTCAAATGACGTTTTTTCCAACCCGGTCGGGAAGAAAGTTTTTGTTCCACATTTTGCCAAGCATCTCTAATCTGAATATCCTCAAACAAACGAGCAGCCTGTACCACGGAACCACACTCTACCAACTGGTGAAATTCTTCCTGCAATTCCACGTTCTCCAAAAGCCACTGATCCAAAACCTCCCGTTCTTTTGCAGTCAATCCCTTTTTACGAGATTTCAAAGCCAATTGTACTATATTTTCTGGTAACATGATGATTTATTCTCCATTGGTTCTATACTTATGACAGGAGAAAAGAAAAAATAGATGACAAGAATTCGAAGAAAAAATCAAAAAAATTACACGAAGAGTAACAAAATCGAATATGTTTTTTCGCTTAACTCGGCTCGTAAAGCCGCTAATGCTCTCGCCAAAAGAGTTTTTACCGTGGTTACAGAAATTTCAAATTCTTCTGCGACTTCTTTATGCCGTTTCCCGTCCAGCACGATTCTTTTAAAAACTTCCCGCGTCCGATCGGGTAAACGATCTACCGCTTTATATAATTGATCAATACGGGTATTCCATTCCGACTCATCCAAATATTCATTCTCAGCCATATCCATGCTCGAGTTGATGGGCTCTGTAAGAACCACTTTTTTCCCTTCCAACAAATTCAAACAATAATTACGCACGGATTGATACAAATAAGGACGCAGACTATTTTTTATAGCGTGAAAACGCTTTCCCTCCCAAAACTTAATAAAAACTTCTTGTACGGCATCCTCAGCCTCCTCCTGTTGCGCAAGAAAATTCATGGCATAAAATACCAATGGCTTATAAAAATGGTGGAACAATAGTTCTAACCCTCGTCGATCTCCTTTTTTCAAGAGTTGCAATATTTTATCTAACTCGTCCATCCATTACACCCCTAACTTCATTTATATAAACTTTATTTTAATAATATATACCTTCAACAAACGATCAATTATTGAAATACAAATTTACATTATTTTTTGACACTTGTAAAAAGATGCTATTTTTTTTAATGGCTAATTATTAATACGTTCGAAATTTTTTCTTAACAATAAGAAAGTAATCCTCTGAAGATCATTAATTGATCGTTTATTTATATTTCACACCACTTGACTACTACATTCTTATTCTCCAAAAGATAAAACAATTTTTCAGTACTAATATCTATTAATACTCTTCGTATATATATGGAAAAACACACTAAAATGTTTCAAATTCACTCTTTTATTGACGTAAATCTTCTATTGTTACATTTGTTGGTAAAAATTTATTGGCATTCCCTCCATTCATGAATATATCGCGCACGATGGTCGAACTGATAAAAGTATGTTCGGGAGAAGTTAAAAGGAAAACGGTTTCCACGGAAGAATCCATCGCCTTGTTTGCCTGACCAACAGCACGTTCGTACTCGAAATCAGCAGCAGTACGTAAACCTCGAATAATGAAATTAGCACCCATTTGCTCGCAAAAATCTACAGTCAAACCAGAATAACTCATGACAATAACATTATCTACATCTTCGAAAACTTTACGAATGATGGCAATCCGGGTATCCACGTCCAGAAACTCTTTTTTAACCGCATTAATCCCCACGGCAATAACGATTTTATCAAACATTTTTAATCCACGTTTCACGATTTCTTCGTGTCCGATTGTGAACGGATCAAAAGATCCCGGGAATATTGCGATTCTTTCCATGACGTACTTATTAAATTTCACCAGAGTTACGGATAAAACATCCGATCTCAAGTTACAAATTAAAATCATATTTTTGAAGATTCAAAAAATTTGTTAGTTTTTCTCAGATATTTCAGGTATATTATTAGGAAAATTATTTTCTTTTGAATAGATTTGATCCAGAATTTAAAAGAACACATAACAATTAATTCTTATAAAACATGGCACGAAAATTACTAATTAGAGATCTAACACTTAGAGATGGTCAACAATCTTCATTTGCGACCCGAATGAACCAAAATCAAGTGGACCGCGTATTACCTTTTTACAAGGATGCCAAGTTCTACGCAATGGAAGTATGGGGAGGAGCTGTTCCCGACTCCGTAATGCGTTATTTGAACGAAAATCCATGGGATCGTTTGGAAAAAATTAAAGCCGTTATCGGTGATGTGTCCAAATTGACCGCCCTCTCCAGAGGTCGTAACTTATTCGGTTACGCTCCTTACACAGATGAAATTATCGAAGGTTTCTGTAAAAACGCTATCGAATCAGGTTTAGGAATCATGCGTATTTTCGATGCCTTGAACGATGTGAACAACGTGAAATCTACCATCAAATACGTGAAAAAATATGGTGGTATGGCAGATTGCGCTGTTTGCTACACGATTGACCCGAAATATCCGAAATTAAGTTTGATAGACAAGTTGAAAGGGAAAAAGAATCCCGAACCCGTGTTCACAAACGAATATTTCTTGAATAAGGCAAAAGAAATGGAAGCTCTCGGAGCTGACATGATCACGATCAAGGATATGAGTGGTTTGATTAACCCGGCTCGTATTTCCGAGATGATGCAGTTATTCAAGAGCAATTTGAAGATTCCGGTAGACTTCCATACTCACTGTACCCCAGGCTATGGGTTAGGTGCCGTCCTTTCCGCTATTGTACACGGAGTTGACATCGTTGATACCAATATCTGGAATTTCGCAGGCGGTCCTGCTGCTCCGGCTATTGAACTGATTTACATTTTCTGTAAGAAATTAGGTATCGAATTGGATGTAAACATGGAAGCTGTTGCCAAGATCAACAAAGAGTTGTACACGATTCGTAAAGAATTGGAGGCATACGATGCTGTTAAACAATTCCCAAATCCGTTCAACCCGCTTACAGATACACTTCCGGCTAACATTGACAAATTATTCGATGATGCTATCGCTGCTGCCAAGAGTAACAACGAAGAGGCCTTGTTGAAAGCTTGCCATGCTATCGAAGCTTATTTCAACTTCCCGAAACCGAACGAACTCGTGAAGAAAGCCGAGGTTCCCGGTGGTATGTACACCAATATGGTAGCCCAATTAAAACAATTGAACTCCATGGAGATTCTGGAAGATGCCATGAAATTAATTCCGACTGTTCGTTTAGCTGCCGGTCTTCCTCCTTTGGTAACTCCTACCAGCCAAATTGTAGGCGCTCAAGCAGTGAACTGTGCCTTGGACATCAAGAATGGTAAACCGATGTATTCTAACGTATCTAATCAATTCGTGGCTTTGGTGAAGGGTGAATATGGAAAGACTCCGGTGCCTGTTGATCCAGAATTCCGTCTGAAAATTGCCGGTACCCGTGAAGAGATCCCGTATGATACATCAAAATATCAAATGCAAGAAAATCCTGTTTTGACCGAATTCGGTGGGGTAAAATTGGCAGAGAACGAGAAAGAAGTCCTCTTGATGGAACTTTTCCCCGCTGTCGCCAAAAACTTCTTGACAAAACAGAAAGAAGCTCGTTACATGGCAACTCATAAAGCGACTCAGGCACAACAATCCGTTGAAGTTCAAAAAGAAGAACCGATTACCGGGAAAGTAGTTGAAGCTCCAATGCCGGGTAACATCTTCAAGATCCTTGTTAAACCGGGTGATGTTGTAAGTAAAGGACAAAACGTACTTGTATTGGAAGCCATGAAGATGGAAAACAACATTACAAGTGATTACGCCGGAAAAGTAAAACGTATCCTGACTCAAGAAGGAAAATCCGTTACTGCTGGGGCTAAATTGATCGAGATCGAAATCTGATTGGATTAGCAATATAATAAAGGAGGAGTGGTAAAAGTCAATGTACTTTTACCACTTTTTTTATTCTAACAACATACCATAAAAATTTACTCCTGCCATCATGACAGGAGTAATATATTAAAATTCAAACCATTTTTTCTCTCGGATCAACAAGGATTAATATTTAGGAAAACCAATCTCTTCCCCATTCTCTGCAATATACTCGTCCAACGTCTCACAATCGGTATCCTCATCTTCTTCATACTCCATAGAGAGATTGTTTACCCGGGCAAACTGATGGCAGCTCTTGAAATCTGCATATCGTTCCTCAATCTCTTCTTCAAATAACGCAACTCGCTCGGTCTCCGGCATCCCCTCCAATTCCTCTTCATGTTCCTGCAAAATACCCAGAATAAATTCTGCCGCCCAACTACCTAATTCACGTTCCAACACCCAATCAGATGAATGTTCATCCAGTATACGGTATATTTCATGTAAATAGGGAGTATTCCCCCAATCTTCATATAGCTGAATCAGGTCGTCATCTTCCCCATATTCTTCTTTTAGCCTTTCTAACACCTCATTATTCATGTCTCTTGATTTATTGTATTCGACGGCTAAATTAAGAAAAAATATTAACATTACATCGGCCAGGCAGAATTTGGTTCAACGTAATCTCAATTCACATATACGACTCTCGATACCAAAGAATTGAATTTGTAAAAAAAGGCTGAAAATTTCACATGAAGTATAGTAAACAATTAAAAACAAGTACTTCAATACCACACTTACAAATTCTAGTTAAAAGCCGAAGAACGTATGAAATATTTCTGTAACTTTGAGTGCGGTATAATTCTCCACGAGAAAGCCGATGTGCAATCTTTTATTAGTTTAGTTTTAAACACACATAAATTTGAATATCATGATGAAGAATTTATTACTCATTCTTTGCTTTTTTCCCATGTTGGCATTAGCCCAGGAAGAAGATCAAAGCAAATACATGGTCGGAGCCGTTCCGGAAGTAAACGGAAAAGTAGTTTTCTCACAGGAAATCAACGCCCCAAATCTTTCTAAAGATCAAATTTTTGATGCCATTTTGGCATGGGCGAATACCCGTTTCAAGACAGATAAAGGAAACTGGGGAATGGTTGCCTATTCGAACAAGGAAGAGGGACAAATTGCTTGCTATGGAAACGAATACATTGTTTTCGCTGATAAGACTTTTTCTCTGGATCGGGCAAAAATAAACTACCGGATGAATTTTGTTTGCACTCCCGGTAAATGCAACGTGGAAGTAACCAACATCACCTACCTTTACCCGGAAGACAGCCGGGAACGTTTAGCTGCCGAAGAATGGATTACGGACAAACAGGCGATGAATAAAGATCAAACTAAACTGATCAACCGGATTGCAAAATTCAGAATCAAAACTATTGATCTGGTTGAAAGTTTGAACGAAGGGGCGCAAAAAAGCTTAGGCACACAAAATGCCCCTGTAGCCACAACGACAACCACAACGCCCCAACAAGTTGCTCCCGTGCAAACCGTAGCCACCATATCTGCCGCCCCGGGAGATGCTTTACAAGGCTACAAACGTATCGCTCCCGACAAGATTCCGGGAAATATTATTAAAATGTTATCCGAGGACTGGATGTTAATCACGGCTGGGAATGACCAGCAGTTTAACCCGATGACGGCAAGCTGGGGAGGTCTCGGTAACCTGTACAACAAACCGGTGACGTTCTGTTTTATCAATCCCGCACGCTACACTTATGACATCATGGATAAAGGGGATACCTATACATTAACTTTTTACACGGAAACTTACCGGGAAGCTCTGAATTATTGCGGGCATAATTCCGGTAAAGACAAGGATAAGGTAAAAGAGGCCGGGTTAACCCCGATCACCACTCCTTCCGGTAGCAAGGCATTCTCGGAAGCCTGGATGATTATCGAGTGCCGCAAAATGGTTTCTCAAACCATCAACATTGACGGTATTTCTGACCCGGAACTAAGAAAACAATGGGCCGGCAAAGCTATGCACAAAATGTTTATCGGAGAGATTTTGAATGTATGGGTAAAATAATCCATAATTGAATTACCCTACTCTTATAATAGCTTTGAAAAATCACGATAGCTAATCTATCGTGATTTTCTTTTTTAAATCTTTCTTACCTTTGATCACTTTCACAAAATCAAACGTTATGAACAGGGTTAATTATTGTATCCGTGTAGTTTTATTGCTAGTTACCGTTTTGCTTTTCAATCGGCTTAATGCACAAGAAATACGTTTAAAGGTTATCAATCCCAAAGGCGAGCCTCAATTTGGAGTATACGTGGTCAATCCTAGAAATCATTATTTACTGACTAGCACCGATATTGAAGGGGAATGTGTTATTAAGACCTACAAACTACACCCTAGTGATTCGTTACAATTCCAAGGCATGGGGTATCAAACCGTAAAATACAGTGTGAATGATTTACTTCGCATGAAACGCCTTGTACTTGTTCCCCTGACATATGAACTGGAAGAGACGAATGTGGAAAAAGGGATCTCAATGAAAGAACTTTTAAAAAGAGCCTCCTCAAAACTCAAGAAACAGGCTCCCGGCCTCGAACCGATATGCAAATATTTTGGTAAAGCCTTATACGAAAAAATTACCGAATGTGAAGAGAATGTAGTAGAATACCGTCGGGAGTACGGTTATTATTTCTCTTCAGGTGATGTTAAATCACGAAACACGTGGGATACGGATTTTCGATCTTACATCGTCCCGTTCCACGTTGCCAGAAGTTACAATCTCACGAACGATGGAAAAGACACGCTTAAACCCACATTCATAACAGACGAAGAAACCCGTTTTGATGTCGGAACTCGTAAAATATTCACGTTTATGCGAAGTATTCAATTATTCGGTCCTTTATTCAGCGACATTCGCAATTACGATATTTATCCCCTAGAATCAGAAAATTCTGACTACCGATTTGCCTTCAAGACCAAAAGTAGCGCTTATCCTCAACGAACACGCCTCACGTGTAAAGGTACTTTCACCATTGACGGGAACCATCATGAATTGAAGTCCATGGATTTTGATTACGTGGATTACCAACTACTCCGACAAGTCCTTTTATCCAAACACCGTAAGGTAAATTCCCCATTTTCAACAAAGGCCAGTCTTTCTTTTGCTTACACTCCGACCAAAGAATATTACATTCGCTCCTGCACGCAAGAGACCACTTGGAAAGATGATCTTGGAGAAAATTTCATTGTACTGGAACAACCCTCCCGAAGTTCTCCTTCTGCCAATCATTTAGTCGAAAAAGAAGCTTTCTACTGTTTCAATTACCAGCAGGTTCCAGCCAGATGGCAGACTGCCCGCATATTATCCAAAATTCACCTGGCACAACGTTATTCCATGGGTACTTACGAGCCACAAGTTTTCCGAGAACTTACACCATTACTGGATAACCGGAAAGCCATACAGGATTTGAATCGATACATGGATATCGAACAACAATTTGAATTGCATTCAAATCGTCCCTACTACGAACAGTATCTTATCATCGGAATTAAAAGTAACAAGATTCCAAGAGTGGATATTCACGGGAAATTGACCTCAAACCGGGAAGATTTGTTCTCCTTGATAAAAAAATTCGAACAAGAAACTGAATAGTTTATTCCGGAATTTCAATCTTTTCGCCTAAATGACGAGGTTGTTTGTTGATAAAAAAATCGACAAATACTTTTACCCGGGCCAACAATTCCCGCATTTGCGTCTTTAGTCCCTCGTAAACGCTCACGTCTTTAGCATTATACCCGATAGCATGTATCCCGTAGTGACGAGCCAGATAGATCGCTCTTTCATTGTGAAATTGCTGAGAAATAACCGTCACGCTATCCTGTCCGAAAATCTCTTTCGAACGTACCATAGAATCGAGCGTTCGCAATCCGGCAAAATCCAGCACCAATGATTCTTTCGGGATGCCTCTATTCACCAAAGAATCTTTCATGGCCTGAGGTTCATTATAATTATGGCGGCGGTTATCTCCACTGATCAATATATACTTAATTTTACCTGACTCGAACAACTCCTCTGCGGCATCAATACGATTCTTGAAATAAGGATTGGTTTTCCCGCCTTTCACCCGGGGAGAAGTACCCAACAACAAACCAACTTTATTATAAGGTATAAATGTCGTATCTCCAAAAACTTTTCCTTCACTGTATTTGGAAATCCGATAATTACAAAATAATATTCCCAGACAACACACGAATACAGGCAACATGATACCATAAAAGAACACACGCCTCACCACTCGCCACCATTTAGGAGTTTCCATCCGGGAAGGGCTGCCTGTTGAAATATGATCCTGCCGTTTTTTCAATACCATTTTTACCTTCTTTCCTACAAAGATACGGATTCAAGTGATATTTATTACCTTTACTTGTCACAATAAAAATAACTTTTATGCTAACCCTTTCTCAACTCTCTCAATTTCTTAAAGATAACCGAACAAATTTTGAGATCATACAACATACCCATCCCATCCTTTCTGGACAACCCCTTAAAATCAACCCGCAAGATATAGTTCGTCTCGTCCGAATTACTATTCTCCCGGATGAATGTTTCGTGTAAATAAACCGATCCGGTTTCCCTCGGTATCTAAAAAGTAAGCAAAATAATCTTTTGATCCCTCACAAGTTTCACAAGGTTCCGTGACAATCTTTCCCCCGGCCTTCCTCACCATGGCTAAAGATTCATCCATATTTTCCGTATAAAATGAAATCGTAATACTGTTAGAGGTTGGCAGGTATCCTTTTAAACTAAAAATACAGCCGATCGGTTGCTGATCACCGGAAGAAATAAAAGCCATTTTCTCTTCCCCGTATTCGACAATCTCCAGTTTCTCTCCGAAAACCGTCCCGTAAAACTGAACTGCCCTCTCCATGTTGATAGCAGGAATCTCAAAAAAAGCTACGAATGTTTTCATGTTGTATTTATTTTATTGATTAACACAACAAAAGTACTTCCTTATCACCCCTCAATTATTGGAAAAAAGAGACATTCTCTGTTCCGATAAAACTTTTAGTTCCTTCTATACACCTAGAAACCATTCAATACTATCGGCATCCTCGGAAAAACACATTAATTGAAAAAGAGTTGACGAAGTATGACCGGTTAAAGCTTTGATTTCATTCGCCAGATGAGCCGCATCGTAATATCCAGTATGGAAAGCCAATGTTGCCAAATCAACCTCCGGCATTCGATTTCGAAATTCCACGGCATACAGAAAACGTATCACCCGTAAGTATTGTTTCGGCATTAATCCCACGTAAGTCGAAAACACCCGTTCAAATTGCTTTTTACTCAAACAAGCATAACCGGCCAGTTGTTCCACGTTAAACATTCCCCGACACTGTAATAAACGAGTCATGACCATCCGCATCCGATTATTCTCAAATTCATTCCTTCGCTGCAAACGACCTAACAAAAATGTCTCCAAACCATCCACCCGTTCGTCAAAACTGGCAAGATTCATCATTTGTTCTTCCATATCTTTCCCTTCTCTTCCCAACACCTCTTCCAGAGAAACGTATCGGTTTATCAGCTCATTCAGCGGTAAATGCAAAATGTCCCGTACCCCCACAGGGGTAAACACGACCGACATCAGCCCCACCCTACCCGTGGGTAAAATATCTATAAATTCGGTTCGCTGCCCATAAAGTGTCGCCCGAGGATGAGATTCTTCTCCATCGGACAGAATAAGTTTGTACGAATCCCGATAATAAAAAACGATTTCCATGAATCCCTGCGGAGTAAGACGATGCGGCTCGCACGATGGACACACATCCTCAAGATCCAACATCCAATAATACTGGACATATCCGGATAATTCCCGACAAGGCGGTCTGTATTGGTATTTACTCATTCGAGGAGGAATAACACATGAACCAGTGCGTCACTTTTTCACTGTAAGTCTTTGAAATCGGAATATCGGGAACTTTCTCAACTCCAAATTCCAAATAGACTCCATCTTTCTCCCGACGGATTACTTTAACATGCTCAAAATTAACCATATAGGAACGATGGCACCTCAAGACATTCGTCCCTTCAAATGTCTCTTCCATTGCCTTCAAAGTATTACGTAACATGAATTTTGTCACCACGCCTTTATTCAAATACCAAATCTGCACGTAATTATCCGCAGACTCGATATAAAGCAAGTTCGAATGTTTAATTGATAAACGTAATTCACCTTTCTCATCCCGAAAAGCAATAACACTCGCCCCCCCAGTATCTCCCTTCATCTCTTCAAGCATCTGTAACTTCTGCTCCTTATCCCGCCAAGAAAAATAAAGCATTAAAATCGCATAAGGCAATAAAAGGATTAATGACGTGTTTTCTGAGGCCTCCCAAAAAGTTTCCATCACATCCCTCTCCGGCCGTAAAAAACAAGAATAAACCGTGTAAAAAGTAGACAGAAAGAAAATTTCCAACACGATCCAGATACCATACTCTATATAATTAAGTGTATGTTTCCTCGTGTAAAAATACATAATCACACGACTGATCGCCACGGCAAGTACTCCGGTAAGAATGACCAGACTCGAAAAAATGAAAAACTTAAATTCCGATACCGGATACCACGTCAGAGAACTGAAAGGTTTGTAGATATTGATAAAAATCAGATCAAAAAAAGCAGTGAATAATACCAGGCGTATCAAATTTGATTTCTCGTAATAGTAAGCTGGTATTTTTCGGGTCAACACGTTCATCTCTCTCTAATTTTTATAAATTTCAAACAAAGATACATTTTTCTCGTAAAAAATTTCACCCCTAAAGAGCAAATTTCATCCCTAAATATGAGATTTTGTCCCTTTAGGTTCAGGTGCACACCATTAATTTTGAAAACAAAGAATTGTGGTGTTTGTTTGTATTAAAATTAATCGCAAGAGCTATGGAAATCTCAACTAGAACAAAACAGTTAAAGGCTATTTTTTCTTATGACAAGAAAGTTATCCTAGAAGATCAACCACTGGAAATTCGTCCTTATCATTTTATCCAGAACATGGGAGTAAATGAAATAGAACAATTTCAGCAATTGCTCCCGACAAATGAATTTTGTTCTATCCCGGACAATAACATTCAGGAGAACAAAAGTTTTTCGTATACCATATTCACGCCTAAAGGATCACGAAAGACGAACCAGGCAATCCTGTTATTACACGGGCTGAACGAACGTAACTGGGACAAATATCTCACCTGGGCAGAATATTTATCCTTAGCCACGGGTAAAGCGGTTATTTTGTTTCCGATAGCTTTCCACATGAACCGTACTCCCGGTAACTGGTATAATCCAAGAGCCCTTATGCCTTGGGTAGCTCGTCGTAAGCAAGAAGTGGAACATCTGAATAATTCCACGTTTGTCAACGTGGCATTAAGTTATCGTCTATCAGACACCCCTTTGCGTTTTTACATATCCGGAAAAGAGTCCATGTTCAATTTATGGCAGTTATTCCGGGAAATAAAAACCGGACAACACCTCCTGTTTGAAAAAGATTCATCCATAAACATTTTCGCCTATTCCATCGGAGCGTTCCTATCACAGATTCTGATGCTTGCCAACCCGGAACATCTATTGGATGATAGTAAACTATTCCTCTTCTGTGGAGGCTCCATATTCAGCCAAATGGACGGAAGTACCCGGGATATCATGGATCAAGAGGCGTATAGAAGAGTTAAGAATTATTTTCTGAATGATTTCCTGACAAAAAATGATGAACATCAAACGCTCCCCGTTTTGTATGAAGAGGATTTCATGGAAAAAGCGTTTAAAGCGATGATACGTCCCGAGGTAATGAAGAATTACCGGGAATCATTTTTCGAACGAATTCAAGACCGTCTACGGATTGTCACGCTTAAAAAGGATACGGTAATGCCAACACAAGGAGTTATTGAGGCACTAGGCCCCAAATGTGTTGATACTATATTGGAAGAATTAGATTTTCCGTACGAGTATTCTCATCAAAATCCATTTCCCACCAACACGGGAGCCACACCTGAAATGCTTTATCAATCTTTTACCGGAATATTTAATAAGGTAGCGAATTTCCTGTAACAGACAAAGAGATTTCACACGAACACTTCCCTTAAAACGGAAACAATAAAGGCAACACTAAAACCATCACGATACCCATAATCACCTGCAAAGGTAAACCAACCTTCACGTAATCCATAAATGTGTACTTCCCAGCAGACATCACCAGTGCATTAGGCGGTGTCGAAAAAGGAGATGCAAAACACATACTTGCTGCTACTGTCACGGCAAACAGGAATGGATAAGGACTTACTCCAATATCTAGTGCAGCCTTCAAGGCTATCGGAGCTAAAAGGACTGCTGTCGCTGTATTACTGATAAACATGGTTAACAACGAAGTTGTAAAGTAAATCCCCGCCAACAGGATAATAGGCCCGAAATCACCCAAATAACTGACCAAACCGGATGAAATCATGGCTGATGCCCCCGTTTTCTCCAATGCTAACGACATCGGCAACATGGCTGCAATCAACACGATACTTTCCCAATTAATCGTTTTGTAGGCATCTTCCACATTACGTAAACATCCGGTCAACACCATCAATAAAGCAGCTACAATCACGGCAGCCACGGGAGCCACGGGAATGAAATCGAAAACCATCGCAATAATCATTAGAATCATAATCGTTGCCGCAATCGGGGCTTTGTGGTCCAATGTCACTTTTGCAGCCTCTGCCAATGGTTGACCGACAACAACCCATTCCGATTGCACTTCATTCAAACGGGCAATATCTTTCCACGTTCCCTGTACCAACAAAGCATCCCCCGAATGCATCTTTTCATCTTTCAAATCCTGTAAAAGATATTTTCCTCCCCGCTGGATTCCTAATATGTTAATGTTATATTTTTCCCGAAAACCGGAGTCTTTTACAGCTCGATTAATCAATTGAGAATTCGGCATCAATAAAACCTCGGCAATACCGATCTCTCCGAACACCATATCATGGGGAACTTTTTCTTCCGAAACTTCTGCCGTATGTGTATCCAATAAATCTAAATTATTATCTTTCGTCAATAATTCGATTTGAGCAAAAGCTCCCAAAACATACAACACGTCACCTATTTGCAAGGAAGTATTCGGGCCTGCCAGTTCCTGATCAATCGTCTTCATAAAAGGATTCTGCGACTTTGATTCTCGCCGGATTTCCAAAATCGTAACATTATATTCCCCGGTTATATTCAATTCGGCCAACGTCTTTCCTCGAAATGTAGAGTCCGATTTCACACCTACCCGAAACAGATTCTGAGCAATTTGGTATTCATAGGCTAAATCTTTTAATGATTTCTTCCGTGATTTATTCTCCGTCTTCTTCTCGCCCTTCTTAACCAGAAACATCCGACTTAAAGGTATCAACACAACAATTCCAATCAATACGCAAATAATTCCAACCGGGGTAAACGAAAAAAATGACAATCCCTCAAATCCTCCCTCTAACAAAGCATTTTGAATCACAAGGTTAGGCGGAGTACCTATCAGCGTCGCCATTCCTCCCATGCTACTCGCAAACGCTAAAGGCATCAAAAAACGGCTAGGACTAACATTCGCACTAACCGCCATACTGACCACAATCGGTAACATCAGAGCCACGGTTCCCGTGTTACTCACAAATGCACCGATGGCAGAAGTAACCAACATGATTAAAATAAAAAGCTTCAACTCGCTCTTACCTGCCAATTGAAGTATTTTACTACTGATCATTTTAGCCAATCCGGTTTGAAATATGGCCCCCCCCACCACGAACAACCCCACCATCATAATCACGATGGAATTAGAAAAACCTGAAAGCGCCTCCTCCGGGGTTAATATACCACATAGTATCAAAAGTACCAACGCACAAAGCGCAACCACATCAGACCGAATTTTTCCATTTACAAAAAAGAAAGCAGATAATGCTAAAATAATCAGTGTTATAACCATAAATTAAACTATTATATCATAAATTACTCTATCGACCCACCCACAATGTCCATCAACTCGGCCGTAATATTCTGTTGTCTCAACTTATTGTATTCCAATTGCAAGTTTTTCAACAACTTAATAGCATTATCATTTGCCATTTGCATAGACAAGATGCGAGAGGCCTGTTCAGAAGTCTGATTTTCCAGTAGGTACCGATACATCGTGGAATGGATAACCAACGGATAAATCGTCTCCAATATCTCTTCGCAATCCGGCTCGTAAATATATACTTTATTTCGTTCTTTATCTGAAAGAGCTTTCGTTTCCTGAGGTACCCACGGAAGTAACTGCTCCCGACTGATGATCTGTGTTCCCATACTCTTATAATGAGCATAAATAACTTCGACCCGATCCACATCCTTCTCCAAAAAACGATGAATTAATTCATCTGCCAATGCCGTTGCTCCTTCTGCATATTGTTTTTTTTCGAAAAGATCGGGGATCGGCATAACCTCCACCCCCCTCGTTCGTTTTATATCGTTCACGAGCTTTCTCCCCACGGGATAAACGAAAACAGGCGATTTAACCTTACCATCATACTCTTTTAATGTCTCCAATAATTTCTTGTATAATAGCAGGTTAAAAGCGCCACATAAACCTTCATTGGCAGCAAAAATAACAATTGCGACCCGTTGAACCGGACGATCCTGACTTAACGGAGACTGATAATCATTAATTTCACTTGCAATATGATCCAGTATATTTTGCAACTGTTCCATGTAAGGACGGGCATGATTCAATGCATTCTCAGACTTTCTCAACCGGGCAGAAGAAATCATCTTCATGGCTCCGGTTATCTTTTGAGAAGAATGTACCGAATTTATCCTTCCTTTCAATTCACGTGTTGATGCCATAATTTTTACTTTATGAACTAATTAAAAGTCTGCCCCACTTCCGTGGCTACTTCTTCTAATAATTTAGATACATTCTCATCCAGCCCCCCCTCCCGCAACGGCTCTAAAATCTCTTTTTGGTATTTGGATCGCAATATCTCCAGAAACATCTTCTCAAACTCGGCTACATGTTTCAAATCCACGTTACGCAACAACCCTTGTGTACCACAATAAATCACGGCAATCTCTTCCTCCACGGGCATCGGCGCATGCTGGGGCTGAATCAATAACTGAGCGTTCTTACGTCCTTTATCGATCACCATTTCCGTCACTGAATCCATGTCTCCTCCAAACTTAGAGAAAGCCTCCAATTCCCGGTACTGGGCTTGGTCAATCTTCAATGTTCCGGCAATCTTCTTCATGGCTTTTACTTGAGCATTACCACCGACACGAGATACAGAAATACCTACGTTAATTGCGGGACGTACCCCTTCGTTAAACAATCCGGCCTCAAGGAAAATCTGCCCGTCCGTGATAGAAATAACATTGGTCGGAATATACGCCGACACGTCTCCTGCCTGAGTCTCGATAATCGGCAATGCGGTTAATGAACCACCTCCTTTAGCAGTGGGTCTCAACACATCCGGCAGATCATTCATCGTCTGTGCCATCTCATCACTGGATATAATTCGTGCTGCCCGTTCCAACAAACGAGAATGTAAATAGAATATATCTCCCGGATAAGCCTCACGCCCGGAAGGACGACGCAAAATCAAAGAAATCTCACGATAAGCGACAGCCTGTTTGGAAAGATCGTCATACACGACTAATGCGTGACGACCACTGTCCCGAAAATACTCCCCAATCGTCGCTCCCGCAAAGGGTGCATAATAACGCATAGCTGCCGAGTCGGATGCGTTTGCCGCAACAACGACCGTGTACTGCATCGCACCTCTCTCCTGCAACGTGTTCACCAACATGGCTACAGATGATGCTTTCTGACCAATAGCCACGTAAATACAATAAATCGGATCACCGTTATCGAAATTTCTTTTCTGGTTCAAAATCGTATCCACGGCAATAGATGTCTTTCCGGTCTGACGGTCTCCGATGATCAGCTCCCGCTGTCCCCGTCCGATCGGTACCATGGAATCAATCGCCTTGATCCCTGTCTGTAACGGTTCTTTCACCGGTTGACGATAGATTACCCCCGGAGCCTTACGTTCCAACGGTAACTGTATTAATTCCCCTTCAATGGGTCCGGCTCCGTCGATAGGTTCACCCAGCGTGTTGACAACCCGTCCAAGCAATCCCTCACCCACCTTCACGGAGGCAATACTTCCCGTACGTTTCACCGTGTAATTTTCCTTCACCCGATCACCGGCATTCATCAGAATCACTCCCACATTATCTTCCTCCAAGTTCATTGCAACTCCACGAACCCCGTTCTCAAATTCCAGCAACTCGTTAGCCTGCACATTATCCAACCCGAACACGTGGGCCACCCCGTCACCAACCTCCATCACGGTTCCCACCTCTTCGAAAGCCATCTTCGTATCGACCTCCTTGAGTTGCATTTCCAAAATATCTGATATTTCATTCGCTTTCAACATAACCCTAAATAATTTTAGATTTAATGATTTTAGATTTTAAATTCAGGCCTCACAAGGCTAACACGTTCTTCTTGTCATCCTCCCGAAGAATTCATTTATAATCTAAAAATCCAAACTGGAGACTCATCTCCTTCAGCTCTTTCATCAGTGAGGCATCTAGTTGCCGGGATCCAATCTGTAATATAAAACCTCCGATAATCGAGGGATCAACCTTATGGACAAACTCTATTGTCTTATCAGTATGACGCCGCACGAACTCTTTGATCTTATCCATCGTCTCGTCCGACAACTCCATCGCCGTGATGATCTTCACCCGGATAATCCCGTTTGCTGCCCGGTAAATCTTCTGAAACATCAGGCAAATTGACCTGACATACATTTCCCGGTGGTTTCTTATCAACAAACGAATACCCTTGATGTATGCCTCTCCCGGTTCTATCCCGATAGCCGTGGAGAGCAGCATTTCCTTATCCTCGGGTGATAACAACGGATTTAACAAAGCTTTCTGCAAGTCGGGATGAGCGATATAATTTTTCTCGAATAATTTCATCTTCTCATACACTGCATCAGCAGCATTTAATTCCTGCGCGTATCGAAACACGGCCTTTGCATACCTTCGAGCAATCAATCCTTCGTCCATACTCTCCTCCTTTACTCTTTATTCTCAAGCTCGTTCAACAACTTACCGATCAGTTCCATCTGGTTCTTATCGGTAGCCAAGTCCTTACGCATCACTTTCTCTGCAACTTGCAAAGACAAAGATGCCACTTGTTTACGCAATTGTAATTCTGCTTCCCGTTTTGCCTGTTCTATCGACAAGTTGGCAGCTTCCCTCACTTGTTTTGCCTCGTTTTCTGCCGCTTTTCGGGCTTCCGCTATCATCTCCCGTTTCAGCCGTTCTGTCTGCTGCAATACCTCTAATTGTTGCTTACGGGCTTCCGTCAACAAATCTTTGGCATCCTCTTGCGCCTTTTCGCGATCTCTTTTAGCCTCCCGGGCATACTCTACGCCTTTATCAATAAAATCAGCCCGCTCGTCCATCATCCGGACAATAGCCGGCCAGGCGTATTTTGCCAGAATGCCGAAAAGAATCAAAAAGACAACCAGCATCCAAAACACTAATCCGAATTCCGGTGTAAATAATGACATAGCTTCTTTTTATACAAACAATGCTAATAAACAAACGATAATTGCAAAAAGAGCAACCCCCTCGATCAAAGCCGCAATCACGATCATATTGGTTCTGATATTGTTAGTCTCTTCCGGCTGACGGGCAATAGCATCCATCGCCGAAGAACCGATCTTACCGATACCAATACCTGCAGCAATAGCTGCCAAACCAGCTCCAACACATGCACCTATCTTAGCCAGACTTAACCCGGCTGCTGCTACTTCCAATAAAATCAAACTTTCCATAACCTTATTTATTAATTTTAGATTTAATGATTTTAGATTTTAACTTTCCTCACTCTCGCCAACCCGATAAAGATTGTTGAAAGCAACATAAACACGTATGCTTGAATAAACCCGATCAACACGTGAATCAAGTTCATAAACACGGCAAACAATACTGAAAATACAGTTGTAACACCCAATACCACCTGTCCCATCACACTAAATAAAAAGATTAACGAAATCAGCACCAACACAATCAAGTGTCCTCCCAACATATTAGCGAAAAGACGAATCATCAAGGCCACCGGTTTCGTGAACACTCCGAATATCTCGATAACAGGCAATAAGGGTACCGGACATTTCAATCCCATAGGTACATCCGGCCAAAATATCTCTTTCCAGTACTCTTTCGTCCCGGAAACATTAATCACCACGAAGGTACACAATGCCAAGACTAGCGTAATTGACATATTTCCCATCACGTTCGCCCCACCTGGGAATACAGCTATCAACCCCATCATATTGGATACGAATATAAAAAAGAACAATGTCAACAGATAGGGTGCATATCGCTTAGATTCCTTTCCTAGCACACTGACAATAACTTCTTTATATAACATTTCGACGATCATTTCCAGACCACCCATTCCCTTACGCGGGGCCTTAAACTTTTTCCTTTTATAAAATCGAACTAACGAGAACACGATCAACATCGTGATCAGCCCGCTAATCATCACGGAAAAAGCGTTTTTGGTGATAGAAAAATCACAAGGACGATATTCGTCTCCGGTAGCATCTACCCCCACGATTTTCCCTTCATAAGCTCCTTCCCCGGCAATATGAAATCCTTTATATGTTTTCCCGTCTGCTAAACGTGAAGAACTGAAAAAATACCATTCCCCTCCATTATCCCGAACAATCACGGGCAGAGGTATGGTTACCTTTCCGATAATCGTCCATCCATACTCGTCTCCCAAATGCTCGAAAATAGTCCTTTTAGGGTCAAAAGCCTTATCCTCCCATTCCTCCTGCTGCATCACGGAATCCACCCGCACGGCAAGCTTGTCCTCGACCTGTTGCGATTCTTCCCCGCTAACACCCGTTGCGGCCAGTCCAACCGCACCCGCAGTCAGTGTTCCGACCAATAGAATAAGTGTCAACAATATATATTTCAAATCATTCTTCATAGGTGCATCAATTTATACAAACCACCACATTATTGTCCCGAACTTCCACAACACCCCCGCAAATCTGTACACTCTTTTCCTCTTCAACCCCTTTATAGATAATTTCTCCCGGAGTCAATGTAGATACTAACGGCGCATGATTTTCCAACACGGTAAACTGCCCCACCGTACCAGGCAATTTCACCATTTGCACCTCACCTTTATAAATCACTTTCTCCGGAGATACTATTCTTAAAATCATGACCTTAATTATTTTAAATTTTAGATTCTCTAATTCCTTTTCTTCGCTTGTTCAATCATCTCTTTCCCTTTCTTGATCACATCATCAATGGTTCCGGCATTCATAAATGCCTGCTCCGGATATTCATCCATATCTCCATCGAGAATCATTTTGAAACCTCGAATCGTTTCTTCCAATGGAACCATAACCCCAGGAATTCCGGTGAACTGTTCAGCCACGTGGAAAGGTTGCGATAAGAAACGTTGCGCCCGACGAGCCCGTGCTACCACGATTTTATCCGAATCAGATAATTCATCAACACCCAAAATTGCAATAATATCCTGCAACTCGTTGTAATGTTGTAATAATTCGACCACTCTTTGCGCGGTTTGATAATGTTCTTCTCCAACAATTGCCGGATCAAGAATACGCGAAGAAGATTCCAATGGATCTACCGCCGGATAAATACCCAATTCGGTGATCTTACGACTCAACACCGTCGTGGCATCCAAGAAACTGAACGTTGTGGCCGGTGCGGGGTCTGTCAAGTCATCTGCCGGAACATAAATGGCCTGAATAGAAGTAATTGAACCATTCTTCGTGGAAGTAATACGTTCTTGTAACTTACCCATCTCCGATGCCAATGTCGGCTGATAACCTACTGCTGACGGCATACGTCCCAACAGGGCCGATACCTCCGACCCGGCTTGCGTGAAACGGAAAATATTATCAATAAAGAACAAAATTTCTTTTCCACCAGCATTCGAATCCCGAAACATTTCCGCAACTGTCAACCCGGACAAAGCCACTCGTAAACGAGCCCCGGGAGGTTCATTCATCTGTCCGAAAACCAATGTTGCCTGCGACTGGCTCACCTTCTCCATGTCCACGCTCTCCAAATCCCACTTCCCCTTTGCCATCTCCTCCTTGAACTTGTCACCATAGTTGATAACCCCCGATTCTATCATCTCCCGCAACAAATCGTTCCCTTCCCGGGTACGCTCTCCGACCCCCGCAAACACGGAATATCCATTATGTCCTTTGGCAATATTATTAATCATCTCCATGATTAACACGGTTTTACCGACTCCGGCACCCCCAAACAGACCGATCTTTCCTCCTTTAGAATAAGGCTCCAACAGATCGATCACCTTAATTCCCGTAAGCAGCAATTCCTCCTTAATAGACAAATCTTCAAATTTCGGTGCCTCCCGGTGTATAGAACTTGTTTCTTTGTAATCCAATGGGGCCAGGTAGTCGATAGCATCACCTGTCACGTTCAACAAACGTCCCTTAATCTGGTCCCCCATGGGCATCGTCAAGGTTCGCCCTAAATCCAAAACCTTCATACCGCGATATAAACCGTCGGTTGTATCCATTGCTACACAACGCACTGTATCTTCTCCCACATGTTGTTCCACCTCGACAATCAACTTCGAGCCATTCTCCCTCTCAATCTCCAAAGCCTCGTAAATAGGAGGTAAGTCAACCCCTCCACCTTCAAAAATGACGTCCACGACAGGACCAATCACTTGTGTCACGTATCCGACTTTCTGTGTCATAATATATGATTTAAACGTTCTTTAAATACTAACTTATAACTTTAACGTATATTCACTCAGAATAGTTTCTTCCCGGCCATACTATATTTAGGCCATGTACTAGATTCCAATGATACGTTTATATGATTATTACAAATTAAATAATCATCTTATTCATCCAGTAAATATAAAATCCCTGGATATGTTTCATAGACAAGTAATCAAAGATTTCATCACGCCACGCGTCATGACTATTCTTTCCATCAATATCTTTTTTAAGAATCTCTTTCGCAGAACTCACCCGTTTGTCTTTTTGAATTTCTACGTCCTCGGGTAAATCCACAATATCCGTCAACATAAATGACTTCTCCAGAAAATCATACACGGCCGTCAGATCAATTGCCGAAAAAGTAGCTGTAATCTCTGAACTATTCATCGATTCTCCGGTAGTCTCCACTCTTCTTTCTCTTGGCATGTCCTCCGGCATAGCTTGCCCTCCAAAACAAACCATCAAAAGTAAAATTGGTATCGCCCGCAAAATCCACTTCATAATTCAATCTATTTAAATATTCAATAAACAACTCTTCCGCTATAAAACAATTTCCGTACCAAAACTTAATCTCTTACGAATACTAAATTTTCATTTTATTAAAATTGAGGATATTCTAATACAAGAATCCCCCCCACAACCGACACATTTTTACCGATTCACAGCTTAATACTCTCAAGAGCTTTTAATGCCACTTCATCCTTGGCATCCAACGTTAATACTTTAGAGAAAAATGACTTTGCCTCCCCGTATTCTTCTTTTGCCAGATCAGGATTCCCATTGTTTTTTGTGGTAATAGCATCAGCAATCACGTAATGATAATATCCCAAGTATTTATAACATTCTATCAGTTCCCGTTTATAACGTTCCGGTTGTACTAATCCTATTTCTATTACTTTCTCGTAATATGGTTTTGCCAACCCCTTCGTTGTTTCCGGGTCAAGCATGGAACTTACCCGAGCCCGCCAAAAATAACTCACGTAACTATTAGGAACTTGAAAACTTAACTCTTTGAATAAAGAATCTGCTTTTATCAGCTCTTCCTTTTGCAATTCCGGAACTGAATCCTGACAAGCCAGATTATAGTAACATTTCCCCAATTTCAACAAATCTTCTGCAGCCGGTTTCTCCTCAAAATCAAAATATTGCTGATAATAAACCACGGCCGAATCCAAATCTCTATTTTTCACGAAAAGATCCGCAATATCTTTCAATAACTCCTGACGCTTACAATCCGCATTCAACGCCTTTTTATAATAAGTAATTGCCTCGTTATATTCTTTTTTCACGGTCAACTGTTCCGCATAACAAAGATAATCCTGACAAATCTGACTCTCTTCGGGAGTAGATTCTATAAAATGCTTTATAGCTTCCAGACATTTTTCTCCATTCTCCCGTTTAGAAAGACAATAAGCATATAAACGTTTAGCCACCAGATCTTCCGGCTTTTCTTTCAACACGGATTGAAGTACAGGCAACATCTTTTCATACTGTTTATCAAAATACAATATACCGGCATACCGCAACAAATGATCCTGATCATAATACCCTGACTGAATAAATTTAGAATAATTATCAGCAGCAGCCTTACTATCTCCGGCCATTTCATACAACTCCCCCAATATACAATAGATACCACAAAATTCAGGAGATTCTTCTCGGGCCTTATCCAACTTTTCCAATGATAAGAAACGATTGGCCGACATATACAAGCGAGCCTGTTTTAAGTATGCCCCCACACAATCCGGACTAAAATAAGCTGCCATTTCGTATTTAGCACAAGCCTCCCCGACTTTCCCCTGTACAGCCAGAATATCTCCTTCCACCAAGTACGGCAACCCACTTTTAGCATCCAACTCTCTCGCCTGATTCACGTATTCCATTGCTTTTGTCATATTACCTGCATACAAATACGCTCTGGCTATTGCCAACTGCACGCCAGCATCTTTCTTATCTTTTTTGCTTGTAAACACCTCTTTGAACAACTCTTCACCGTTCACATCTTTCCCCAACTTCAATCCAACTAACCCAATCCGGTTGTAAGAATAGTCAGGCATAAACTCTATCCCTTTCTGGTAGTATATCCCTGCAGAATCACGAAGTCCCAACACCAGATAACATTCTCCTAGATAGTAACAAGTTTCTGCTTGCAAAACTCCCTCTTGTTGTTGTTTCAAATTATCCAAGAAAAAAGCCTTAGCAGCCCCAATCATTCCCGATTCATAAAGATTTATTCCGACCTTATTGTCTGCTGCCTTCACGCTCGTCGCTGCCAACAAGCAAAATAATCCGCATATAATTAATTTCGTTTTCATGATCTTAAAATTATTCGTTAAAGTTGATCCCTCACGTTCACGATATTCACGGGCATCGTGGCAGGTAACAATCCGGCCTTCAAAATGATTCGCTGCCCTCTTGCTCCTGCAAAAAAAGAGGTTAACCCGGTTGGGAGAGCGCTCCGGGGGTCATTCAGTAAAATGTATATATCGCGAGACAATGGATATTGCCCCGTGTAGAGGTAATACTGGTAAGGCTGGTAACTATTCCCATAAGTAGGTAACTCCGCACGACTGATCCGTGCCACCTGTATCTCTTTTCGAAAATCCCGGCATAAAGAATCCTGTTCGTCACTAATCCAGTTGACCCCGATTATCCCCATAGCACCGGGAGTTCGAGTAATATACTCGATGACATCCCGATTCGTTCCGGCGGCATGACATCGATCAGACAAGTTACCCCGCCCGCATATTGAATCCAGCACGTAACGTACTGTGCTGGAATTCCGGTGATCAAACACAACTTGTATTTCTCCCAATTTCGAGTCCGCCGACAATTGGTTCCAACGTGTTATCTCACCGGAAAATATTTTCTTTAAAGTACTCACGTTAAATATCGAATCGGCATTTTGTCTGTTTACAATCAAAGCAACACCATCAGTAGCTATCTTGATGGACTCTGGAAAAAACTTATTGCTGTGGAATGACTCTAATTCGTCCCCCGATAAAGGGCGTGTGGCCAACACCCAGCGTACGCTGTCGCGTAACAACAGGGTTATTGCATCCACTTCACTCGTATATATCGGGACGATACCTGTCTGATTATATTGCGCTTCAAAAACTGCAATCTCTTCCTCGGCCAAGGGAGACAGCGTTTCGTCGACTGCAACTCGAATTACCCCGCTAAACAAGGTATCTTGTACTCCTGAAGTTTTCCCTTTACAAGCCACAAGGGAGATCAGGCATAACAGCCAAAAGCCGATTCGAATATTCATAACCTTTTTAATTTTTGATTTACGATTTCAACCATACAAATCAACGTCTTTTTCAATCTAAAATCATCAATCGTAAATTCTTTGTTTTATTATTGTAATTTAAACGTGATCGGTAAAGTGAACCGCACGGAAACCGGTTCACCACGCTGTCTTCCGGGAATCCATTTACGCATGGCCTTTACCACGCGAACGGCTTCTTTATCCAGCGTCGGGTCGACCGTACGCAACACTTGTACATCACGTACCGCCCCGTCCCGTCCGATCACGAATTGTACGATTACTTTTCCCTCTATATTCATTTCTTGGGCAATAGAAGGATACTTGATCTCTTTACCAATCCATTTCATCAAAGCAGCCATACCTCCCGGATATTCGGGAGCTTGTTCCACCACTTGAAAGACCTCATCTTCACTTGCCACGATCAATTTATGGTCTTCCAGATCAGCAATATCCTTACCGTTTTCCTCGTCATTACCCTTCACGTCCGCCACGGAAATCGCCGCTTTCGCCTGGTTCACCTCATCCTGTGTTTTAATCTCGTCTTCCTCACGCACCTCTTCATCTTTCTTAATCACGGGAGCCGTAAACTTAATCGTCGTCTTCAACGTCGGTGGCGGCGGAACATTCACCGCCACGATCTTGTTCTCTTCCTTTACCTCCGGCAAATCCATCTTCAAATCAGACAATTCCGTCACCGTAACCATCTTTTCCTGCGCCTTAACGGGCTTCAGGAAACGAACAAAAGCCGGAAGAACCATTGCCAGAACCACACAACCTATAATCACGACATAGGCCGTCAAGTGACGCCGGGGTGAGTGTTTACGCAACTCGTAAGCCCCATAATCCTTATTCTTTCCTTCGAATATCAGATCACACCACTCTACCGAATTTACATTTATATCCTTTGCCATGGTCTTATTGTTTTAACTCCCGGTACTCGATGACTTCTTTCAAATCATCGGCATACCCGTCGTGTGTCTTATCCTGTAACAATCGTAAATCCCCCGGAGTTATATCCATGATCGCATACCGTCCGATATTACATATCTGCATCTCATCGAGAACATCAATCAAATTTTTGTAATTCGCAAAATCGGTAGCCTTAATCAATATAACGGGTGAATCCTTATCTTTTCTGATCTCGGCAGCCTCTTTCAGATACTCCTCGTTCGAGATCTCCAAGTTTGCTTTCTTTTGTTTCAATTCCCGGATCTTCTGCATCACCACCTGATTACGTCCTAACAGGATGGCACGCAAGCCGTTCGGGGAAAAATCGGTTTCCTGCACCATATCAGGATTCTCGTAGTCCGGCTCTCCCATATAATAATACACTCTCCCCTCCTTACCCAACAAAATAGTCATCGCCTTGGAAGCCTTCACCTTGTTCTGCTCCTGCTCATTCAACAAATCTTTCCTCGGCATACTGATTTCCATTGTCTGGGGTTTACTCATGGACGTGCAGAGCATAAAGAAAGTAATCAACAACATATTCATATCCACCATAGGCGTAAAATCCACCCGGATACTGAATTTCTTCTGTTTCCCTTTCTTGCGTTCCCCGCTATCCTTTTGTTGTATTTCTGCCATAATAAATAAATTACAAGTTATAAGGTTCTATCATACCTCCGGCATATTACGCAACGAAGTAATCAAGTTATAACGATTCTCTCGCAGATCCTGCAATGTTGCCATAATATCCTTAATCAACGGGTAAGGAGTTTTCTGATCCGCCTTGATAGCGATCACCAAGTCCTTGTTCACCTCCCGGGCAAATTGCATCCACGATTTAAACTGGTTATTCGTGCTATCACAAGGAATTCCATAATTCATGATCACTTTATCCTGTTCTTCCGATGATAATGCCAAGAATTGTTTCATTCCCTGAATAGGCACCCCGAATGAATTACACAGACTGAATTTTTTCAATTCCTGATCCGAAAATTCAATCTGATAACTCTCCCCCATCTTTTTCAACACCTCGATACGATCCTGTGGTTTATCCAGTCCCATGAACACCTTTCCCGTTGGCTCGACTAAAATAGAGACGATATTTGATTCGGGAATCTTGATCTCAGAAACCGACTGCGGCGGGTTCACCTGCACCGGTTCTTTCTGGATAAACGTGGAAGTCAGCATGAAAAACGTCAACAACAGTACCGTCACGTCGCTCATGGCCGTCATGTCGATGAACGTTGATTTCTTTTTAATTTTCTGACTCATAACGTATATATTAACAAGTGTATACTAGCGTTGTTTAATCGTGAAACTCTGTACCAAGTAAGCCCCGATCTCGTCAATACTATGCGTGATCCCGTCTATCTTACTAGTGAAAAAATTGTAAGCAATCACAGCACACGCCCCGGTTGCAATACCGAAAGCCGTGTTCACAAGAGCCTCCGAAATACCGGTAGAAAGGGCAATAGAATCCGTTCCCCCGGCAGAAGATAATGCCGCAAAAGACTTGATCATCCCGATTACAGTTCCGAGCAATCCCATCAAAGTCCCCAAAGTCGTGATCGTGGCTATTACCCCCAGATTCTGTTCCATTGTCGGCAACTCAAGCATGGTCGCCTCTTCCAGATCTTTCCGTACTGCCAACTGTTTCTCTTCTTTCGACAACGTGTCACAAACTGACACCTGTGAATAAGTAGAAAGCGATGCTTTAATCACGTTTGCCACGGTTCCTTTCTGTTCGTCACAAGCTTGGCGAACAGCCTCAATATTCCCCTCCTCAAGATCACTCTTCACCTTCGTCACGAATTGTTGCAAATTCTTCTTTCCTTTTGCTCTTTTTAAGGCAATCAACCGCTCCACGCTTAAAGTCAATACCGTAAATAACAAGGTCTGGATAACCGGAACGATGATCCCCCCTTTATAAATCGTACCTAGCAAATTTCCCTGAATAGGATGATTATTCGGGTCATTATTAATAAAATTAGCCGGATTACCATACACGAAATGATAAATAACCATTGCCAGTATAAAACACAGAATGATTATCGGAAATGCAGAAATACCTAAACTTCTTCTTGTTCCTTGTTTTGTTGCAGTCTTTTTCATAGGAGTATTTTTATATTTTAAATGCTTTAATATTATAATGCCACGTATAATGCCAAGAAAACCAAACCAAATATGACTAACATGATCACGATCGGGTACAATGTCTGAAATAATGCCGAGTTGGTAAAACCCTTGGTATCTTCTTTACTATTCTCCATAGGTCTACTATTATTATTCGTTTATGAATAAATTCAATTTTATAATACACTGAAAAATAAGGATATAATTCGTCCGTCCGTATCCGAAGAAAGATACCATAATTACATTAGTCACCTCTATACCAGCATGTCATATCAAAACACGCTTTCAATGAGCGAGTACAACTCACCGGTATCACCATTCGTGACACTGGACAAAACGGACCTAGGAATAGCTAAATAATGATTTTACACAAATCGAACACGTAGAAACCTTGAAGATGTCGAAGTCCCAGCAAATAGGAAAAATACCCGTAAGTCTTTTCTTCCATCATCCGGAATTCACTTCTACGTGACGCAAGTTCTGTTTTCCGATAGAACGAGAGGGAGAATTGTTCCCGACTTCCATTATTAACAATTTGCCGACTTGAAAACTCTAAAGTTCGTTCAAAAACTCCATGCTGATCAAACGGGGTTGTGGAAATCTGAAATTCTTCCGACGCTTCTTCTATGTTCTCCTTATCAGAAACAAGAATATTCCCCTTGGAATCTTCACTTCCAAAGAGATTTACCCCGATGACCAAGAAGAGGAGTAACAACGAAAAATATCGAAATATCAATCCTTTCATTTCACTCTATTTACAATACCAAAAATACACATATTTTCCAATTCTCGCAATTTTTTGACTTAATATATAGTTAAATTTCTCAAATTTTTGCGTTTCATTTATCCATTATACGGAAACCATGATTAACTTAGTTGCATTTCCCATAAAAAGATTTTAACATTTTTATTTGTGACAATAAATGTACATCTTTGCCCCCGTTTTTAAAATTCAAGTCATGAGAATTAACTCACTGTATTACAAACAGAACATCAACATCGCCTTCCCGATCATGCTATCATTAGCCGGTCAGGCGATCGTACAAATGGCAGATAACATCATGGTAGGACAACTTGGAGCCCCGGAATTGGCAGCAGTGTCACTAGCGGGAGCAATTATCATGAACACGATGGTTGTCGGCATGGGTATTGCCACCGGCCTAACCCCACTTGTGGGCCAAGCTCATGCGCTTGATGATAAAGAACGTATAGCCGGATTTTTCCAAAATTCACTTCTACTGAACACAACCGTGTCACTCGTACTCACCCTTTTCTTGTTCATGCTCATGCCCTACCTTTCCATGATGGGACAACCCGCAGAAGTTGTAGAATTATGCAAAGGATATTATATCCTGACCTCATTCTCGGTCATCCCGTTCATCCTGTTCATGACATTCAAACAATACATGGAAGGAATTGGAAACACGAAGGTAGCCATGGTGATCACGATTTCATGCAATTTAATGAATATTTTCCTAAACTACATATTTATATATGGTAAATTCGGTGCGCCATTCCTTGGAGTAGCGGGTGCGGGACTAGCAACATTAATCTCCCGCTTGATGATGCCCATTGCTTTTTTTCTCTACATCCATCGTTCCCAAATATACAGCCCCGTATTTCGTTTTTTTCAATTTAGCAACACAAGCCGTCGGAAAATCAAACAATTATTACAAGTCGGTTATCCCATAGCCGGACAAATGGTCGTGGAATTTCTATCCCTCAGCCTCATCACCGTAATGATGGGATGGTTAGGCACCATCGCCCTTGCGGCAAATCAAATTGTCATGTCCATGATTTCACTTACATTCATGATCTCCAGCGGAATCGCCGGAGCCTCTACCATACTCGTCAGTCATGAATTCGGACGGGGAAATATCGGGAAAATGCGTCGTTACGCCCATGCCTCTCTACGCCTCGCCGTTATTTTCATGGCCGGAGCAGCCGTGATCTACGCCCTTTTCGGGGCCCCCATCGCGTCCATTTTCACCCCTGATCCCGACGTGATAAAAGTAGCTCGCAACCTATTCTTCGTGGTCGCCCTGTTTGAAATCTTCGATGGATTACAAGTAACCGCACTCGGAGCTTTACGAGGCATCACCGACGTGCAACGTCCCATGATCTATGCCCTCGTTTCCTATTTATTTGTCGCCGTACCGCTAGCATATATTGCCGGAATTCTGCTCGACTTCGGAGCTCCCGGACTACTCTCTGGATTCTGTGGCGGCCTCATGTTCGCTGCCACCCTCTTCATCCGTAGATTCAATAAATCAGTGAGGAACATTCATCTACGGCGAGTTACAAGCTTATAAATTTTAGATTTATGATTTATGATTTATACAATTGCCTTGTGCAGTTGGACTCTAAAATCTAAAATTTAAAATCATAAATTAATAAGAGTTTTTAACTTTTTTTCTTGTTTATATCATGAATAAACCGTAACTTGCATCGTATAAACAGGTACGAATTAGATCCATATAATCATGAAAATAGAAGTATATAAAACTGCCGAAGAAACATTGCGTTCAATGACCGAAACTTTGATAACGGTGATTAAAAAAAGTAAATCGAAACCTTTTCATATCGCCCTGTCTGGAGGTTCCACGGCACAACAACTCTTCAAATTATGGGTAAAAGAATACCGGAATAATATCCCTTGGGACATTCTTCGCTTTTACTGGGTAGACGAACGATGCGTGTCGCCGGAAGACGACGAGAGCAATTTCAAACATGCCGAACGCCTTCTTTTCATGCCTCTGGATATTCCTCAAAATCACATTCATCGCATTTGGGGAGAACAAGAACCTAAAGTTGAAGCTGAACGATATTCGGAAATGGTAAAATGGGAACTCCCCGGCTACTCGAATATGCCCCGTTTCGACTGCACGATACTGGGCATTGGGGCTGATGGACACGTGGCCTCCATATTCAGTGATTCGATGAATCTACTGACCGACCAACGAATTTACGCAGTTTCACACCACCCGAAGACCGGACAACAAAGAATTACAATGACAGGGACCGTAATTTTAAAAAGTTCGGCTATATTAATCCCCGTCATCGGACCTGATAAACAGGAAATCATGGAACATCTTGTTCAGAAACAAGGAGCATACCCAGCGTCCTATATCTTCTCTCATGCATTGACAGCAACCCTCTTCACTGATCGGGTTACAGAATAAAAAAAGGTGGTTAAAAAACCACCTTTTCTTATTATCCAAGATATTTTAGAATCTTTTCTCGAAACTACGGCCACCACCGTTACTGCGACGATCACGACCGCCCCCGTTACGGTTAAAACCGCCACGACCACCGGCCGGACGATCGGTTCTCGGTTTTGCAACGTTCACGTTGATAACCTTACCATCATATTCAGCTTGATTCAATTCATCAATAGCTTTTTGCCCTTGCGTGTCATCAGACATTTCCACAAACCCGAAACCTCTTGATCTTCCGGTTTCTCTATCCATGATAACTTTAGCTGAAGAAACTTCACCGTACTCTTCGAATAATTCTCTTAAGTCACTATCATTCACGTCGTAACTTAAATTTGAAATGTAAATGTTCATTAATACAAACTTTAAAATTAATAATTTAAATACTTGAGGTTGGATATTGTCTAGAAAAGTCTGCTTAACGATACATGTAATAATACGATGAAGGCAAACGCTCTGTAGCGATCAAATCAAAACTCAAAATCACGACAAATCTACGATAATATTTTTAATAAACAAACAATCCGGATCGTAAAAATAACACGAGGGTAATATGTTTTTATTACCCTCGAAAATAAGCACCAAATCAGTGACATATCCTTCTTCTGGAATGTTTTTTAGCTTCCCGTTCCTCGAATTCGGTCTTGTCAAATTGTTCTTGTTGCATCTGTTGTTCACCGACCCAACTTTTGTCTTGTTTTGAAGGAATATTCCGGGCACGCCGGTCATCACTCGCCACTTTTTTCTTCTTTTCTTCACGTTCTCTCATAACCTTCTAATTTATTATTAATCCATGGGAGAAACTTCCCATCCTACCTATTATTATACGTCCTCAAAAATAGAGGGTTACATACCGTATTTCCCTATTCATTCTTGATATAAAAGTTTTACAAAAAAAAAGAATCTCACATCTTTTTTGTATGTTTGTACCGTTAACTCTATTATTCAACATGAAAGCACAACTCTGTATATAGCCACGCTCCTTGTATAGTATTCCGATTGCAGGCACAAGCCTGCCGGGAACAGAGTTTATACCCTTTTTTATTTACCGGACATAACAAGTGATCTACTCACGTGGAAATAACTTGCTATGTGCTATTCAAGTTGAAGCATGAATTTTACAAGCAAACAAATCTGGCTCATCAACTATCCAGTGATGATGAGTGTGTTAGTCGAACAATTAATAAATATCACGGATGCCATATTCCTCGGACACGTCGGAGAAACTGAACTAGGAGCCTCCGCCATAGCAGGAATGTACTACCTTTCCCTTTACATACTGGGATTCGGGTTCAGTCTCGGCTTGCAAGTAATGATCGCCCGTCGAAACGGTGAACAACGTCCCGCGGAAACGGGAAAAGTATTCTTCCAAGGATTACTTTTTCTGACCACGCTCGCCGCCACGCTCTTCGGCCTGTCTAAAATATTCACCCCGTTCATTCTACAACGATTACTGACTTCCCCGGAAATATACGAGGCTGTTATACAATATCTGGACTGGCGAACTCTCGGCCTGCTTTTCGCCTTTCCGATGCTGGCCTTCCGGGCATTTTTCGTGGGAATCACCAGAACCCGCATACTCACCGTCTCTGCCGTCACTCTAGCAAGTATGAACGTGTTACTGAACTATCTGCTGATTTTCGGCACCGGGAAGATTTCCGCCCAGGGCATATCAGGTGCCGCTATGGCATCCACGATCTCCGAACTGGGAGGATTACTCGTGCTGGTCAGCTATACTCGTTTCAAAATAGACAAACAACATTACGGCCTCCTTGCCATTTTTTACAAACGACTCATGGGACAACTTTTCCGCCTATCCGTCTGGAGCATGATGCACTCCTTTATCAGTGTGGCACCCTGGTTCCTTTTCTTTATTCTCATCGAACATCTCGGTACCACGCAATTAGCAATTGCCAATATCATCCGGAGTATATCCACGATCTTCTTCGTCATCGTGAGTTCCTTTTCCACCACCACGGGATCACTCGTCAGTAACTTGGCGGGAGCCAGGGAAAGAAAACAAATCATGCCCTTGTGTCGGAAAATCATTCGTCTCGGCTACATTCTTGGCATCCCATTAATCACAATTGCCCTGTTATTTCCCCACACGGTCATGGGCATTTACACCCCGGACAAACAACTCGTGCAATTAGCCTTCTGGCCCTTTGTTGTTATGTTATCAAATTACCTTCTCTCCCTTCCCGCACATATATTCTGTAACGCCGTGTCGGGAACGGGTGCCACTCGTGCAGCATTTATCTATCAATGTATCACGATCGTCATATACCTCATTTATCTCTTTTGCATCAAGCAGTTCGGAGAAGTCCCGCTAGCAGTGTACTGGACATCGAAACATCTTTACGTACTCCTTCTTTTTCTTTTTTCATGGTTTCATCTAAAAAGAACAAACGAAAGAATCGTGAAACTATAATAAAGAACGAACACGGTCACAATTTTTTTTCAGACCGTGTTCGTCATACCCAGCACCAAACGGTACTGGTCATTAAAAAAACGCACACGCTCTTTCTCCCCGCTCACCGTGATCAGCGTGGACGAACGCTTCAACGAATTCATCCAGCTTTTCAACCGGTTGAACATCTCCAAGTCAAAAGATGATATTACGTTCAGTGTGAATGCCTTCAACATACTTAAACGATAATTCGGGCTACCGAAATAACAATAACCCGTATCAAGATTAATATTAGACAGATAAATATACATTTCGTTCCCCGTATCCTCATGTCGTCCTTTAGCCGTAAAACGCTCCAACTTCTCTAGTAGCAGAATCAACTCTTCCTGCAACTCCTTCAACTCCTCGGGTGTGATCAAGTTAATACTGGCAAAGAACAACATATCCGTCACCAGATAATGAAACACCAGATGATCAAGAATATAAAAAGAGGATTTAACACACCGCATCCCGTGTAAAAAGTCCTGTTGAATTCTAGCCAAGCGATCGTTAATCACTACTTCCCGGAAAGGTTTCACCGTATCCACGTTGCTATATTGATATAACCATTTAAATAAATAAAAACGCGTGATACCGGGATAATAACAGCAAAAAGATTGGGGAAGAGTGTTCGTCGAGAAACCGGCCTCCCAGTCCGGTTCATTCTCCGCACAAGCGAATATCTCGACGAAATCCTGCATCATCCGAAAATCTGCATCAAGCGGGTTCGCATACTCCACCAATTTCAATTGAAACGGACGACTCTTACATGTATCCGTTTCCGTCAGATTATCCAGAGAAATTCCCAACTCCTTGGCGATAGTCATAACCTCCATAAACGTGAACGGGACCTCGCCGCGTAACCGGCGATAAACCGCTTCCCGTTCGATATACAACATATCAACCAAAGTATTTGTCAACTTAGCCCCTTGCGGTATTTTCTTTCGCAATTCCGCCAGGAAACTTTCATACAGTGAAACATCTTTCATACTTATACACTATTTTCATAAAGAACTCAAGTCAAAAGTATGGAAAATACTCCCAGATCCCCGAAACACAAGAAACATAATACGACTATTTTTGACACGCACCTTCTCCATTTCCTCCCAATTCAAACATCCAACATTAGCACACCGTTCCTTCTTTTAAAAATAGCCATTTTTTCTCGCTTCTCTATTCTTCCCCGCAAAAAACAAGAACAAAAACAAGAACAATCTGTTATTATTGTAAAACAACCAACATTCACATACAATTATAGGTTACTTGGATTAATAATAATCTTGTACCTTTACATCAACTTAATGAAACAATAATAAATAAACTTAGAAATAACAAACATCGAGTAAAATCAGGTTCATTAAAACCATTTCTTTTTTTTTCATAATTTGTTAACTGTGGGACACGTCCCTTGTTTAACTAAAAAACAAAAGCTCGCAAACAGCTGACCGTGAGGGTCCCTAGAGCTACAGGGTCCGCGAAATCTTCAAAACAATAACCCAAATACACACACTATTAGGTCGCGGACCCACTCTTTTTTTAATCACACCATAAAACTTACCACGTGCTTTAACCTAAACAATTACGATCATTTGTCCCGTTCTGACGCTCTAGCCAGTCAAACATGATCTGATAGACCTTTCCCCGGACCTCCTTGCAGGATAGAACCAAATCATGCAGACCACCCAAGACCGACACGATCTCCACCTGCCCCCGGATATTCCGTGCTACCTGCTGAATGTCCCTCACGTTCAATATAGCATCGCGGGACTGCACCTGTTCCTCGTCCGAGAAATTCGAGACAGATCTCTCCGAATGTAAAACCAGCAGGGGTTTTCGTACTTCAAAAGGTTGCCTCAACTCCCGTTGTGCTTTATGAATAGCCCGAACCCATCCCAAATTAATTCGGGGTGCAACATGCGGTTTCCAAGCCAAATTATACTCCCACTCTCCCCGACTACCCCGGTGCAGGAATTTACCATATTGCTCCGTGAACCCTCCGGTAATCTTTATCCCCGGTAAAAAGCCTCCCACTAGCGAGGCAAACGGGATACACTTCTTCACGAACCAACTTTTATTAAAATCAAAGAAAGGACTGTTCAACATGATGCCGTCAAAAAGGGAACTATCCCCGTGTTCTTTAGCGTAAAGTGTAACAATCAATCCGCCCGTGGAATGTCCTAACAAAACGGTTGTCCGGCTTCCCTCCTCCCGGATCATTTGCAAAGCGAGTGTAATCTCCTCAAAATAAACCCGAATATCCCGGATGTCATTAAACTTTTGATGAGATAACCACGAACGCCCGTATTTTCGCAAATCCAGTGCGTAAAAATGGAAACTCCGTTCATTCAAACGACAAGCCATTTCCCGCTGAAAAAAATAATCATTAAAACCGTGAATATAAAGCACCGACCGACCGTTCCCCGTATCCGACAAACGGCGAACAAGCGTGGCAACAGCCGATCCCTCGTAATCATCCCGTAAAGAAAGTGTCGTTCGTTGAAACCCCTCGCCCAATATATCTTCCTCGTAAAAAGTGTCCATACACGTGCCTGTCTTTTGTTCTTCCGACCGGACAATCATCTACAAATATACCTTATGAACCCGGTCACTTTGCCATCGAAATTAAGTATAAATTTTCATACTTCTATAACATTCGCCTATATTTTCAATATATCCTGCCACCCGGTAATCTCGAACCTAACGCACGAAGGATACGACTGGTCTCCCGATTCCTTACCCTCCCTCTATGCCCCACTATCATCCGACTAAAATTATCCATATAACAAATATACTTCATAAGGGCATGAAGATTCAAACAAAAACGATTAAAAAATCAATTTAATCGAAGGTGAATGCAAGATGAATGCAGGATGAATGCTCCTTCATCTAAATGAACTATAAGGTAACACTTTATGGAGAATACAGAAAAGGTTAAGGAGCCTACAAGCAAACTTAGTTCAGAGAACAACTATCTTATAATAAAAAACAAGAGAAATCCCACGGAAATCCTAGGGAAATAATCCCCCTTATTCGAAGATCATTCGAAGCTTCCTCGTGGCTCAAACATTACGGAATGACTAAGCTCCAGGTAAGCATCGAATAATCTCTGAGGGAGCGAGATTATTGATAGTGTTTCAAAAAGTGTGTAAATTCCAATTTATTTATTTTTGTAATAGAACAGTCAAAAATAACTTATTATGGAATTTACACACTTTTTGAAACACTATCCATTCTACTGATGGGGACCGTGGCTCAAAACGCGGATATTTATAAATACCCTATTTATAATTTTTTAGAATCAAGATTATTTTATTAAAAATGAATAGATTTGCAAAGATGAAAAAAGAAAGGATTTACACACTTTTGGGGACACTATCAGATTATTTGGGTTAAATTACTTCTTTATCCGGGTTGGATTAGAGTAATATCATGGACGTGAAAACACAGATTTTCCGGTTGATCAATTTTTACTGAACATTGTAACAATCCATATCAACGCAAAAGGCGACTACTTTCGTAATCGCCTTCCGTGATCCAGCTGGGACTCGAACCCAGGACCCCAACATTAAAAGTGTTGTGCTCTACCGGCTGAGCTACTGAATCCTTCAATTGTGTTTCTCAATTGCGGTTGCAAAGGTATATCTTTTTGTTTCTCTCACAAATTTATTTCGAATTATTTTCACGCATTTTTTTCATGAAAAGAGTAAAAACTTCATTATGATTTAATTGAGTCTCCCGTTTCCTCGCCATAAATTCGGACAAAAGATAGGAATTGTCGGTATATTTTACTTATTTTACCAAACAATCACAAAAAAATCATTCATGAATACATCAAAAATTCTATTTTCTTTATTCCTTGTGCTATCTCTTTTAGTTTCCTGTGAGAAAGATAACAATCACTCGGAAGACGATGAATTAGCCACACGAATGAATCAATTCATTCAGAGCAATTTATCTACATTCTACTTGTGGTATGACGAAATACCGGATATTAAACCGGAATCAGAAAAAGACCCGAAAGAATATTTCAAGGCTCTTCTTTCCTCCAAGGACAAATGGTCCCTGATCACAGATGACGTGGACGAATTTTTAGACGAAATGGAAGGAACGGGAGAAACTTACGGTTACGGACTTGCTTACGGGCAATTTTCAAACAGCAAAGAATGCTTTGCAGTCGTCCAATATGTCTATCCCGGTTCTCCGGCTGCTGAAAAGCTGAAACGAGGAGACATCATTGTAAAACTGAACTCACAAAACCTCACGGAAGACGATCTCAACAAGCTTACCAAACCCGGAACGCTACGACTGGGCCTAGGTAAACGAGAGGGGAACGCCATTGGTTCCACGGGACAAACCGTCACCATCACCTCTCGAAAGATGGACACGGACCCCATTCTTATCACGAAGCTCTTCGAACTGGGAAATCACAAAATCGGTTACCTCATGTACACCCTCTTCTCAAAAACATTCAACTCCAGCATCGCAAAAGCATTCAACGAATTTAAGGAAGCCGGAATCACCGATCTTGTACTCGACCTCAGATATAATCACGGGGGAGATGATGAAGCATCCACATTCTTGTGTAGTGCGATCGTTCCCAAAGAAAAAGCCATAGAAGGTACACTTCTTTCTAAAGAAACATGGAACACTCCTTGCCAAAAGATATTTGAAAGTGATCCCCAATACGATGGTTTACTTAACAGATTCTTCGTGGAAACTAATTGTAACTTGGATTTACCTTCCAAAAAAATATATATTTTGACCACTCGTGAAACAATTTCAGCCTCCGAGTACACGATTGCCTGTCTCAAAGCCTTTATGGACGTTGAACTCGTGGGAACCCAAACTTACGGAAAATATGTCACCATGTACTCGTTCTCCCCGCAATACGAAGAGAATGGAAAAATGGTTGCCGATGAAGAATTGGCCAACTGGTTAATATTCCCTGTATGCTCCCGATTCTCCAATATCAACGGGTACCCGAGCTCCCTGGAAGGCATGATTCCCCAACACGAAGTCAATGAAGATCTTTTCAACGGTATCCAACTGGGCGATGCAAACGAACCTTTACTCGCAGAGGCTTTAGCTTTAATTTCCGGAACACAAAGAAGGCAGGCAAAAGGAAGAAGCATTGAGACAGCTCCCGCCTTTAATATGCTTCCGAAATCATTCAACGACATCAAAAGCAATCGAATAATTCATGTAAAATAATTACCGCTATATAGCTATTATTTAGAAAAAGTTTCATAACTTGTGATGGCGTTTATATAGCTTAAATCACAACCACATGTTTATCAGGAAATCGGAGAAAAAAGGAATTATCACACTGGGCATTCTTACCATGGCATTATTCGTTCTGCCACAAACCATTCACAAGAGTGAATGCCCGATTTTCTTGATTCCCTATTCCCGACTTTCTGATACGACACAACCAGTTACCCTCAAACATCTCGTCATTGAACTCAATTCAGCAGACAGCACGACATTGATCGGCGTCCGGGGCATTGGACCATATTACGCAAAAAAAATTCTGCGTTACCGGGAACAATTGGGCGGTTTCCACTCTACACGTCAGCTTGGGGAAATCAAATTCCAATACCTGAATATAGATTCATTACTTCCTTGCTTCTCCGTGAATCCCGCTCTAATCCGGAAAAAAGAACTGGACACCATGAGCTTTAAATCCGTCCTACATCATCCCTATCTAGAGTATGAAGATGTTCAACTTATCTTCAATGCCAAACGGAAATTCGGTAAAATCAACTACTCCATCCTAGAATCCCAAAAAGTTCTACCACCATTTAAACTCAAAAAAATAAAACCTTACTTCAAATAATTTTGTATAACTTTGTATAAACAATATGTGGTAGCCTGTCGTAAATAATTTACAACACTATCATTTACAACGCAAACAACACACATAACTTATAGCGTATGAAGAAAGTATTTATAACACTAGCGATTATTATCGTGCTAATTATTGTCACACTGATGGTTATCCCAGTCTTTTTTAAAAGTGACATTCTACGACTAATCGAGGAGAAATCCTCAAAATACATCCAAGCCGAATTGGCTATCGGGGACGTGCATTTAAGTATGTTCAAGAATTTCCCGAACTTAAGTGTTTCTCTGGATAACGTGGTTATTTCCAAGGAGGAAACGAACACACGGGACACCTTAATCAATATTCCTCTTTTCGAGGCTTCCGTAAATTTACGTTCCTTAATTTCCGGTAAAGAAATCATAATCAATAACATTTTATTAAAAGATTGTGATTTTATGCCCAAAGTCAATGCTGAGGGAAAAGCCAACTGGGACATCATGGTTCCTTCCGACACGACAGAGATGAAAACAGAAGAAACACCCGTGGAAACCAAAGAAGAGCCTGGTTCGGAAACTGCTATCGCTTTCAACAACATTGAAGTGCGTAACCTGATGTTAAACTATCAAGACGAACAAGCTCAGACATTTGCCCGGATCGACGCCGTGAACATGGCCTTACAAGGAAATCTTTCCGAGACCAACACCATACTAAACGTGTTATTGAAACTCAAAAACATATATTTGCGTCAAGGTAAAAGCGTGTGGGTAAACAACACGGATTTCAACTGGCAAGCCGAAATCGGTGCCAACTTGAAAGAACTCCAATTCGACATCAAGAAAAATGATATGTCATTGAATGACTTGAAACTGGATTTAACCGGAAACATTGATATTGATGACGACAAATACACGATGGACTTGAATCTGAACGCACCCGACACGAAATTTGAAAGTCTGCTAGCATTAATTCCCAAGGATTTCCAGAAAGAAATCGAGGGGGTCAAAACTTCCGGAGAATTCCAACTCAGCCTATCCGCAAAAGGGGAATATTACGAGAATCATCTTCCCGCTTTTGACTTGCGTTTCAACATTCTGAACGCAAATCTAAAGTACCCGGACCTTCCCGAATCGGTTGAAAAAATCAATCTGAAACTGGCAGTGACCAACCCCGGCGGAACCATCGCACAAACCAAGGCAGATTTAAGTACTTTGACCTTCACGGTTGCCAACAACCCGTTCAGCATGAACCTGCTTGTAGTTAACCCAGACGACCCGACATTAAAGGGTGGCATGAAAGGCGTTATTAACTTCGAGAGTTTGAAAAAAGCCTTACCGTTAAAAGACATCACGTTAAATGGTATCTTAACAACCGATCTCTCCTTTGACGGGAAATACCAATATATAGAGAAAGAACAATACGAAAAGTTCACGGCAAACGGTAAGATTGCCCTACAAAACGTGTTGTTCAAGAATGCGGACTTCCCTGCCGGAATTTCTGTTCCGTCTGGAGAGGTAACCATCACACCCGCCCGACTGAACTTGAAAGACTTGAAAGTAAAAATCAACTCTTCAGACTTCGCCCTAGTCGGTTATCTTGCCAACTACCTGCCCTACGTGTTCAAGGACCAGACCTTAAAAGGTAACTTTACCTTGAATTCCAACAAAATCGACTTGAATGAATTCATGGCAAACATGACGACCTCCGAGGCCGACACGATGCAGGCTGCAACAACACAAAGTTCGGCCCCGGCAGAAGAAACATCAAGTGTACTGGCTATTCCGAAAAACATCGAACTGGCCTTCGGCACGAACATCAAAGAAATTTTGTTCGATAGCCTCGTGATAAATTCTGTCAAAGGAAACATCGAAACATCCGGTGGTATCGCCACACTAAAGAACCTAAGCATGGATATGCTGAACGGGAACCTGATCATGAACGGGGCCTACAACACGGCAAACCCAGCCAAGCCTTCCGCGGATTTGAATTTACGGGTTACCGATATTGACATTCACTCGGCATACAATGCTTTCTCTTTCATCAAACAAAGCCTGCCGATTGCCATGAACTGCAATGGTAAAATATCCGCTACCATGAAATTCAGCTCGGATCTGGACACAGAAATGAGTCCGATCATGACAACGGCCAATGGTGGCGGTAGCCTCTCAACCAAGGGATTTGTCTTGAATGACAATCCGGCCATGACCCAACTGGCCAGCCTGTTGAAAAATGACGAGTTAAGCCGTTTAAGTATTTCCAACTTGAAAATAGACTTCAAGATTGAACAAGGAAATATTATCGTGGAACCGTTTACCACGAATATCGCAGGAAACCCGACCACCTTCTCCGGCAGCCAAACCGTTGATGGCAAAATGGATTACACGATGTCCATGAACATTGCCCGGAAATACTTCGGGAAAGACATTGACAACGTATTGAAAGCCATCCCCGGAGCCAACAACATTCAATCATTGGACGTTGATGTCAAACTTGGTGGTACTCTGGATAAACCGACAATTACCCCCGATTTGTCTAAAGCATTGAAGAAAATAGAAAAAGAAGCCGGTAAAGAATTAAAAAACAACCTCTTGAAAGGCTTGGATAAACTATTCAAATAAAAGAAACGGAGGAGCGTAAAAAACATTCAAAAAAAGCAATTCTAAAAAGAATTACCACGCTCCTCCTATATATTTTTCCATCAATATTTCTTGATGCAAGCTATGAATATCCCCGGCATAATAATCGGCCAAAGCGGCGTTACACAATTTTCGAGCTCCCATCATAGCCTCTTTGCCATAGAATCCGGCAAATGAAAGTATATTCACCTGCACCTTTCCACCTTTTTCTTTAAACCGCTCACAATACCGGACAATATCCTTCGCGTAAAACGAATACCGTTCCGGATGCGCCAGCACAGGACAAAATCCTCGTCCCTGTAAACCGAATAATATATCATCCACGTAATTGGAAGGCCCGACAAAACTATGCTCAACCAACACTTCTCCCCGGTTCGATGCCATGATTTCCCCCCTTTCCAACAACTCCAGCATAAACTCCCCCATCCGGTATTCCGCCCCGGAATCCACCTCAACACGCACACCCTCCTCCTGCAAGCGCAACTTCAACACGAACAACATACTCTCCACATCTTTCGGTGTATTTATCATAGCCGGGTAAGCCACGTGGGGCGTACACGTCAATCGTTTCAATCCCATCCGTTCCATCCGTTTCACGATCATCACGGCCTCATCCATCGTCTTCACCCCATCATCCAAACCGGGTAAAACGTGAGCATGTATATCATCTTCATACTCGAAAAAATATCGTTTATATCTATTAAAAAACAACATGATCAAGAAGTTTTACGATCCGTATTTCCGTTACCGTAACTGTATTGATAGCCGTATACATAACCGTATCCGTACCCGCCCGATTCAACCTTTACCCCGTTAAGAACAACTCCTAAATCCGATAGACGCTTATCTTTTTCCAGCTCGGATAAAAGTCTTAACGATTCCTTTCTCAATACATTAGCCCGCACCACGTAAACACAGGCATCCGCCAACTTACTCAGAGTAAAACCTTCTGCCAGCACACCCAGAGGCGGTGTATCCAGAATAATACAAGAATACTTCCCTCTCAGATATTCCAACAACTCCTGCATCCGTGGACTAGCTATCAATTGTACCGGATTAGGCGGTATAACTCCCCCGAACAAAACGTGTAACTCCTCGTTAACCCGCCAGATTAATTGCTCCGGAGTATCACACAATCCCGCCAAATAGGCGGACAATCCCTCCTGTCGATCGAAATCAAGAAAACTATGCAAACTGGGATTCCGCAAGTCACATCCGACAACAATCACCCGCTTACCTGCCCTAGCATACGCATTGGCCAGATGAGTCGCAACCATAGATTTTCCTTCTCCGGGAATGGTAGAGGTCACCATAATCACCGGGGACTTTTGTTGTTTAAGGATATAATTCAATTTCTCCCGGATCAACTGCATCGATTCCGATTGAATAAAATCCTCTTCTCCAACTTTTACCTTTCCATTCCCGACCTCCGGGAAGGTCCCCAGCAAAGGCAAACGAACCACTCGTTCGAGATCCTCAACACTCCTCACTTTCGAATCCAACATATCTATTCCCAGAATAATCCCCACGGGTATACACACGCCCAACATGCACCCCAACAACAAAATCAACGATTTCTTCGGGCTTACAGGCCCCTCCCCCGCATCCGGATCTTCGATAATCTTCGCTGTCGGCACATAAACCAATTTCGCAATTTCCGCCTCTTCCCGCTTTTGCATCAGAAAAAGAAACAAATTCTCCTTCAACTCCTGCTGGCGGGCTATTGCCCGGTATTGTTTCTCCTGCGTGGGTACCGAAATCAATCGTTCGTCCACCGAAAGACTTTCCCGTTCCAACCCTTTGATCTTTATAATCAATCCCTTCTCCACGTTTCCGATGGCCTCACGGATACTACTCTTCACCCCTCGCAATTGCATATCCAACCCCGTCACGATCGGGTTATTCTCCCGAGCACTCAACAATAATTTCTCGCGCCGCAATATCATTTCATTGTAACGGGAAAGAGCGTTGTTCAAACCGTCATCCGTCAACCCCATATTCTCCGGCAATAACGAGAACTCCCCATCCTCGTTCTTTTCCGTCAGCAATCGAATACTTCGCACCACGTCCAACTCCGTTTGGGCCTTTAGTAATTCCGTTCCGGCCAGTTTTTTCCTTTCCATGGCAAAAGCCGCATCAGATGTCAGATCCGTCAGCTTATTCGTACGCTTAAAATGTTCGGCATCATTCTCTATCGTCCCCAGTTCCCCGTTTATCACCTGCAAGCGAGCATTAATAAACTCCACCGTCTTGGCCGAAACCTGTTGTTTATCCGTCACCCCGTTCTGGTTATAGCGATCCACCAAAGCATGTATCAACTCGACACCCCGCACCGGAACCGGATCTTTCAACGCAATTCGCACGGCATTCGTATTCTTTTCCAGCGGTGTGATGCTCAAACTTTTATAAAAAGCCTTCGTGGCTGTTTCATAAGAATCCAAGTTGATCCGGACTTCTCGCAATTCTCTCCCCATGTATTCCTCATTTTTTTCCACGGAGATACAGTAATCCCCCATGGAAATACTCTCCGAAAAATGTCCTCGCCGGATCACCTCCCCCTTCGGGTCGGTCACGACAACCTCCTCATTTGCCGTCAAAAGAACATACAGGCAAGTATCCTTTATACCTTCCGGGTGATCAACCAGTATCTTCACGGGTGAGTCGTTATAAAGTTCATGATTCCGGAAAAAACATTCTTGGGTATAACGTATATTTAACTCCAAATCCCGAACCACCTCCCGCATCAAATTCTTCGACTGCAATTCCACCATTTCGTTCTCCACGTACACATCCCCCGCCCGAGACAACCCCAACTCCTTCATCATCACGTTCGTTCCCAACTCTCCCTTTTTCGTGTCACTAATCATCACCTTCCCGTGAATATCATACACCGGCGTACTGATTAAACAATAAAATAGTGCCGCCGCCAGACACAGCGGCACCGAGATGATAAACCAACGCCACCGGACTAGAATCTTATAAAACAACTTACCCAAGTCAATGACATCTTCCTGATCAGACTGTATTTCTCTACTGACATTCTCGTTCATAAAATTGTTACTTTACAGATTCATAAATAGTTGCAACCAGCTTTTCCGGTCATCATCTTATTATTAAAGCCAACACGGCTACGAAAGTGGATACACTTGATAATATATAAGGTAAGAAAGTTCCTGCGTTGCCTCCCACGATTCGCCCCCGGCTCGGTTCAACGTACACCACGTCATTTTGCTGCAAATAGAAAAACGGGGAATGTAACAACTCACTCGAAGTTAGATCGACACGGGAAAACACCTTTTCATTCCCATCCTCCCGCATCACCAAAACGTTCTTTCTCTTGGCATTAATTTGCAAATCACCCGCCATTCCCAAGGCATCAAGAATAGAGATTCGCTCGCTGTTCACCTTGTAACTCCCGGGATTACGCACCTCACCCAAAACAGTCACCTTAAAATTCAGGAATTGAATCGTCACGATCGGGTTCTTCAAATAACCGGACAACTTCTCCTTTAACATATCAGCCAATTCATTACGAGAAATCCCATCCACCTGCAACTTACCTAAAACAGGAAAATCAACATATCCCTCTTTATCAACTAGGTATCCTAAAGCTGCTTGCTGGTTCCCCGAAGTAACTTCTTTCCCTAAACCGATCATCGGGGTATTGAATGGTAAGGCAGCCTCAATGTCATCACACGACACGATAATCGACAATAAATCATCAACATGAATCACGGTTCGATACTCACATGCCGCCTTAACTCGCTTATCCACTTTAATATCCTGTAAATAAACGACCTTTTTACTGGATGCACATCCGAAAATGCACATTCCACACACCCAAACAATAAACAGCTTATAAACAGACATATACACCTCTCTTTTTATACATTCACGCTATCAAAAAACCAACGATTTTTGATAGCGAAAAAAGAAAGGTAAAAACAAATAATCACAGAAAGTCACCTAGTCATAAAGGTATGTGTATGAATGACTAAGCAAAAAACGTAAATAAAAAAGAATAAGAGGATTTATAATATTAAGAATCGTTCGTTTATTTGATTACAAATATAGAGATTTTTTCATACACATCTAATCATTTTCAATATTTTTGTCAATAACATCAAATTTAGAAAATTTCACTTGCACATTTCATAGCCGATCCCGATTTATTCAACATCACATTTTTAACAAAATAGTGAACACTTCACTCGTTCGAAAAACAGGTTATCTCACAACTATGTTATTATTTCTCCCCGAATATACCGTTTTTCAATTCCACCCTGTACACGGATGATTCGTAAAAGAAAAACGGTATTTAAACATCAAACGCCCCACCTCAATTTACATTTTTATATTAACAATCAAAACCGGGTCTCTTAAAATAACGAGCTTTTGGAAAAAAGTGATCAATCTCCAACCCCAATTGTTCCAAAATCACGATCAAGTGAGATATATTCGATTCAAAATTTGACAAACGCTCCCTCAAAACCATCCACGCATTTTGAGAAATCTCGACAGCCAACAAGGCTACCTTCGCCGACCCATTATAATCATCCTCTTCCTGCGTGGCATTAATCTTATCCGAATAGATATAATACCCGTACAACGCCCTCCTAATCTTGGAGTGAATCAAATCCAGATACCAATTTACCTCCAACAACGCATCACCGACCTCTTTCGTTCTAGGAGCATCACCTTCTTTTATCTTGGCCTCGTCAAACCATTGATAAATACCCTCTTGGCATTTCTCGGCCAGAGTCTTATAAATCCGGTCACATTTCACAAGATCTTCCTGTTCTATCTGCCTGACCGCCTCTTCATCCTCATCTTCCAAATCCTCGTAATCCTCCCCCCAGAATCCCCGGTCCACCTTCTCCGAGGAATAAATATCCTCTATCCCCATACCTCTTTCCTCCGCCAACTCTCGCAACACGTCAAAAGTAGAATCAAAAATATTTTTCAGACGGGCTAACGCCGACTCGTCATCATCCGGCATCTCCTCTCCCAAGTTCACTTTCGTCCGTTCCTTCAATTTCTTCCCCATCATGTAACTCATACAACGAAGCTGCAATGGACAACGTTCACACCATCTGTCGCAATAATTATAGATACCCGGCACGAAACCGGTATCTACAATCTTTTTTTCTTTTTTCTTAGGCACGTCCTTATAATCTTAACCGATTAATTTTTTATAACGTATACGTTTCGGAGTAACATCTCCCAAACGTTTTCTCTTACTTTCCTCGTATTCGGAGTAACTTCCCTCGAAATATACCACTTTAGAATCACCCTCGAAAGCCAGGATATGAGTTGCAATACGATCCAGAAACCAACGATCATGCGACACGACCACGGCACAGCCCGCAAAATTTTCCAATCCCTCTTCCAGGGCCCGTAACGTGTTCACATCAATATCATTCGTGGGCTCGTCCAGCAACAGCACGTTAGCATCCTCCTTTAATGCCAAAGCCAAGTGTAAGCGATTACGCTCCCCACCGGACAACACCCCGCATTTCTTTTCCTGATCCGTCCCGGAGAAGTTAAATTTGGAAACATAAGCCCGGGCATTCACTTCCCGTCCTCCCAGGTTTATCAAATCACTTCCCCCGGAAATCACCTGATAAACCGTCTTCTCCGGGTCTATTGCTTTATGCTGTTGATCTATATACGCAATCTTCACGGTCGGCCCAACTTCAAATGTCCCCTTATCCGGTTGCTCCACGCCCATAATTAAACGGAACAAAGTAGTCTTTCCCGCACCGTTAGGGCCGATCACCCCAACAATTCCGGCCGGGGGTAACTTAAATTCAAGATCATCGAACAACACCTTATCCCCGAAAGCCTTCGCCACATGCTCGGCCTCGATCACCTTGTTTCCCAAACGAGGACCGTTCGGAATAAATATTTCGAGCTTTTCTTCTTTCTCCTTCACGTCCTCATCCATCATCCGGTCATAAGCCTTCAAACGAGCCTTACTCTTTGCCTGACGAGCCTTAGGAGCCATACGTACCCATTCCAGCTCCCGTTCCAGCGTCTTCCGGCGTTTGCTGGCCTGTTTTTCCTCCTGTTCCAAGCGTTTTGCCTTCTGTTCCAACCAAGAAGAATAATTTCCTTCCCATGGAATTCCCTCACCCCGGTCTAGTTCCAGTATCCAACCGGCCACGTTATCCAAGAAGTAACGATCATGCGTCACGCAAATAACCGTACCGGAATATTGATGCAAGTGTTGTTCCAACCATTCCACCGACTCGGCATCCAAATGGTTCGTCGGCTCATCCAGCAACAAAATATCCGGTTCTTGCAACAACAAGCGACACAAGGCCACCCGACGACGTTCTCCCCCGGAAAGGAACTTCACTTCCGCATCCGGTTCAGGACAACGCAAGGCATCCATAGCCCTCTCCAACTTCTGGTCAATCTCCCATCCGCCGTGATGCTCGATCAATTCTGTCAACTCCCCCTGACGAGTCATTAACTTATCCATCTCCTCATCACTCATCGGTTCGGCAAACTTCATGTTCACCTCCTCGTACTCCTTCAACAAATCCATCACCTCCTGAACACCCTCCTGCACGACCTCTTTCACGGTCTTGGAATCATCCAACTGAGGCTCCTGTGGCAAATACCCGATAGAATGTTCTTTCGACCAGATCACCTTCCCCTCGTAATTCGGGTCTAACCCGGCAATAATTTTCAATAACGTCGATTTTCCGGAACCGTTCAAACCGATCACCCCGATTTTTGCCCCATAAAAAAAGGAAAGATAAATATCCTTTATAATCTTTCTTTGAGGTGGTATCGTTTTACTCACCCCCATCATGGAAAAAATAATTTTCTTCTCGTCTGTCATACCCATTAACTTACACGATATTATGTTTCACTTCTAGCACACAACTAATTATCCTTAAAATGGATACAAAGATATATTATATCTTCAAATTAAAAAAATATACTTAATCCGTTATACGAAACAAGCGTGTATTTTGTTTCAAAATTCTAAAAGAAATTCACAATTATTCTTTAACAAGACACTTGCCCCCTCATCAAACATAATTCATTCAAACATATAACAAACTAGCTATCATAGCCATTACACAAGAATCCCCGGGAGCCTTCTCTCTCCCGGGGATAAAAAAACACAAATCTCTATAAATTAATTAATCGAATAAATAATTCAATTTTAACACTAACAATCGATAATGTTCACGTGTTTTATCATTTCCTGTATTCATCCGACTTTTGGCCGTGTTGTATGTTTTTCGCAAATATTTCATCACGATCGGACGCTTATTTGACTTGTCAATTCTCGGAGATAACACAATTTCACCAAGAGCATCCACAGCATCAAAACTATGATGAGACTCGCAATAGGCATGACAACTACAAGTCGTCTCGTTCAACCATTCTCTCAACGAATTACTCCCGGCACTCTTGAACTCACCTTTATCCATGTACCCGGTCAGATTTTCCACGAAAGAATTCTGGAAAGCCATATCTGCCAACTGCAGATTACCGGTTTTCTTGGTAAACATCTCGTCAAAAATAATTCCCAGATATTCATCCAACGTGAATACATTCTTTCCGTCCACCTCGTTTATTTGCAAGCGCCCTAACGTCTCCCGGGTCAACATCTCGTTGAAGAATTGCGTTTGAGCCACGTAGTGCTTGGCTGTCGGGCCGATAATCGCGGTAATCTTATCATTAATAATCCAGTCCTGCAACTCGTTCAAATTCTTCAACACGAACTTCAACGCCGCAATCTGTTTCGCCTTGGGAACATACTGGTAAAGAGGTTCCGGATCACCATAATATTTCGGATTAATATACATTCCCCCGACACTCACCATAGCGTGATCCATAAACCGCACGAACTGACCGATAATCTCCTTATAAGTACTTTCAACAGCCGCGTACCCCTCATCATTTACAGCCATCCAATCCACAAAATTAGCCGCCACATATTTCAGATTTTTAAGACCATAAGTATTTGCTTTCACCACATCATCCCCTAAATCCTCTGCCATGGAACGAGGGTCAAAATTAAATTGAAACACCTGTTTCCCGTAAAAACACATCTTATTTCCGATCTGTTCTCTCACCCATCCCCGCAAAATTTCTTTCTCATCATCCGCACTCTTCACGTTCGGGAGTACCTGATAACCGTATTTAATAGCAAATTTATCATACTCGCCAATCAGAGGAGGCGTCAACTTTACACCTTTCTCCAAATCTCCGGGCTGTGCCACATAGTTAAACCGTGCGTAATCCATGATCGAAGGGGTCGTCCCGTATTTTTGAGTAAACTCCGGGTCTCTCAACTTCTCTACCGGATAAGCCGCTGATGCACCAAAATTATGCATTAACCCTAACGTATGACCGATCTCGTGAGCCGCCACGTAACGCATGGCTTCTCCCATATTCTCGTCCGTCATCACGGGACAACGCACAGAAGGATCTACCGCCCCGGTCTGGATCATTCTCCACTTGTTCAGCAAAGTCACCACTCCGTACCACGAAATCACGTCTCCACATAAAATTTCTCCCGAACGGGGATCAATCCACGACGGCCCCATTGAATTCTCTCTTGTCGATGCCACAAAACGATAACAATTATAATGAATATCATCCGGATCAAAATTCGGATCATCTGTCGGGTAATCTTTCACGACAATGGCGTTCTTAAAACCGATAGCCTCGAAAGCGATATTCCAATCGGCAATACCCAACTTCACGTATTTTCTCCACTTCTCGGGAATTGCGGGGTCCACGTACCAAACAATCGGTTTCACGGGTTCTACTAACTCTCCAGCCAGGTACTTATCCATATCTTTCGGTTGCAAATCCCACCGATTGATAATCCCGTATTGTTGCAAACGATCATGATGTTCGTCAAATAATTTACGAGACTCTTCAAAAAAGCCAATCCGTTCATCCGCATAACGGGGAACCATCGGAATCTCCGGCAAGATAATGATATTACGAGCCTCTATCGTGGTCAAAGGACCTTCTTTATCCGTCGTGTAAGTCATCATACTCTTCACGATAATATTATCTTCGAAAGCCTTGAATTCCTCAATCTTTGAACGGTCACTTTGAAAAGAGCCTCCAAACGGTATCATCATACGCACTTCAGCCGGAAGATCCGGGAATGGAGAAAACTCAGCAATCGAAGACAAAAACAACGGAGTAGCATCAATCACACAACTAGAAGAATCTTTTGACATCACCTCGATTTTAAACGCTTTCCAGATCGGCGGGTTACTGTGTCTCTTGTAAGCCTCGTACATTTCCGACGACTCTTTGCACACGTAATCCAAATGAGGAAAATGGATATACACCTTATTCTCATCGCATGAAAATGTTATCAGCAAAGGGTCACGATTGATCGTTCCCGGATCAATCTGCCACGTGCGACTCGTGGAAGAAACCCGCGAACTAATCAAGAAATCCCGGCTCATAATCGCCTTCGGAATCTCCAAATAAATCTTATCCTTCTTCTTAATCACGTTAAACATTCCCTTCTTTACCACCGCATCCTTCATAAACTTCTCGTACTCGCTCGTAGAAGCCGCCTTAGAGGTGGAATCACTCGATTCCACCTTTTCCGTTCCGGCCTTCTTTTTCTTCTTTTTTCCCCAAGAAGAGTTTGAAGCATTTACACAAGTAACACTAAAACACAGTAATACCGTAATAATATATACAATACTTTTCATCTAATTATTAATTTATACCGTTAAAAAATAGTTTCTTGTAATCAATTCCTAAATTTGTCAAATCTGTTATGATTGCATCACATTTTTCTTTAATCTTCGGATAAGTTGTAGTCACTCTCGTGTATTCATCACTATCCTTTGTCAAGAAAAATATGAATGTATTTTTCAAATCGGTCGTTACCGATGGAAAATCCGTATATTTAGAACCTAACCAAGTAGTTCCAGTAGAAACCGTTACAAATCCTTCCGCATACCCCTCTTCCTCTGTTAAGTGTTTATCATTTACCCGACTTTTCTTTTCATAAACAGACTCAAAAGTCTCACCAAAACTCATATCCTTGAATACACTGAGATAAGTGTTGAAGAAATCGTAATGTACTAAAGCCAAAAAGGCCTTTTGCTCCGCTAAATCTAAATTAGCTTTACCAGCCACGTTAACACCATAATAATTTATCCGAGCAATATTGTCTACAATCTTCGGGGTTAAATAAGTACCGGTATCATAAATAGTGTCTGCAATTATCACACTGTAAGGAAAATTCTCTTTTACAAACTCTGTCGTGTAGCAATCCAGAAAACCAGACTTAATAAGTTGAACTGTAGATAACAGATAATCTCTATTCGCATCACTCACGGGGTACATCTTCACGCCATTCTTTTCTGCAAAATTATACAGGTAATCGGATGAATCCGGATCTACAATAAATTCTTTTCCCGTATTAAAGAAGAATTCAGATACAATTTTCTTTACCGGATCAGTAGAATTTATATCATAATCACGACGTGGTCCCTCTTCTTCTACATGAATATTCTCCTCGTCATCACAACAACAAAATCCCACCAAGAACATCAATAATATAAATATATTTATCGCTTTCATAATAATCATCTTATTGTTTGGTTTCTACTCGTTCAAATCTCTCGATTTTATCGTCACTACGTTGAATTTCCAATGGTAAACTCAAAACATAATTCGGACTTCCGGCCTTCAAAACATAATGATTTATAACCGTCGGAGTACTATAATCCTGATAAAGATGTTCTATTTCAAGTCCCCACCGACGAATATCAAACCAACGCAATCCCTCGAAACTAAATTCTAAACGTTTTTCCAAACGATAGAATTCCCTCGCCTCATCCACAGAATTTGCAACTAATTCATACTCTCCCTTAATTCTTTCCGCACGTATCGCATTAACATCATCCATGCCCAATTCATGCTCACCCTTTTCTATATATGCTTCTGCCCGATTCAGATAAGCCTCTTCCAATCTCAACGCTTGATCGTACGCCTCATTAGCCGTTGACGCTTTACAATAATTTTTTGTCGCAACGTAAAATATACCTTCATCGTAATTATTAAAATCATATTTGTCATAATATCGAGAAAAACGAAGATCATTCCCCTCATCATACAACCCGATTAACTCGCTGGATGCACAGAAAAAAGCTTTTGAATGTCTCATCAGATCATATCCAAAGCCAGTTGCATCAACATCTAATTTACCCCAAGAAAAAATCATTCCCGGATTGTTAGTATTATACACTTTATATACAACATCATCACTCGATATAAATTTTTCCAACGTGCTATAAGGAATAATTTCAGTCTCTGTCGTTTTAAGCAGATCATCAACAACCGTTATTACATCATCATATTTCTTCTGATATAAATAAACCCTGGATAGCAACAACAAAGCTGCATCCTTATTCGGCCTATAAATACCTCCTTTTTTTTGTCCTTTTTCAAAATAGGTGATTGCCGCTTTCAAATCCTCCTCCATCAACGTATAATTCACGTCCAAAGTAGCTCTATTATAAACATTGGCTTCTACTCCAACATTTTCATTTATCGGAACCCCCAACGCAGTCTTCGCCTGCGCAGCGCTTTCATAAGGTTCACCGTACAAGTTCACAAGATAAAAATAAGACAATGCACGCATAAACAGGGATTCTCCCAACAATCTATTTTTTACTCCTTCAATATCCTCATCTAATTCTTTGACTTGTTCAAATGTGATATTACACATCAATATCCGATGATAAAAAAAGCTCCATGCCTTATCATTTACTTCTACTTCATCTTTCCTCACCTGAGGCTCTTTAGCCCAAGTGAAATATGAAAACATCTCATCACGAAGATCTTCTTTCGATAGCCACATGGAAGACGATACGTAACTCATCGTTTCATCTGTCATATAAGATAAATAATTCATCAAAGAACCTTCCGTCTTATTAATAATTTCACCATAGACAAACTCGTCAAAATGAGATAATTCCTTCGGAATGATTTTATCTTTATCCTTGTATTCAAGAAAATCATCACATGAAGATAATCCTAATAACAATAATCCGATTATCAATATATTTCTCATTACTTCTATTATTTAAAATGACACATTCAAGCTAAAACTATACGTTGATTGCGGTGGGATTGCTCCAGATCCCAAAGTAGATTGTTCCGGGTCACGCCCCTTCAAATCCTTACTCTTAATTACAAATGGATTACTTACACCTAAACCAATAGATGCACTTTTAATATAACATTTACTCAAAAAACTTTTTGGTAAAGAATAAGTTAACGAAATAGATTTACATCTTAAAAAACTCCCGTCAACTACCCGTAAATCAGATTTATTATACATTTGCCAAATATTCGAAGCGATCACGTTAGTCCCTCCTTCCAAATATGCATATGAATTAATTGACGGAGAAACATCCGTTAATACCGGAATATCGGTGTATTTCTCGTCTCCTGGTTCTTTCCATCTATTCACGAATTCACTGGACATATTACTTTCCGGATAAGGAATACGTCCCCCACTCTCCTGGTACAAATCATTCAATCGTACCTTAGCCCCCAAAGACATTGCAAACAAAGTATTCAAAGAAATACTTTTCCATTTAAAATTCATCGACAAACCTCCCGTAAAATCCGGTTCTCGCTTACCACTATAAACAAACGCTGCTGCCAAAGCTTCCTCTCGGCTGGAAATAATCACGTTACCCTCATCATCAGTAGCCCTCACCCCGGCAAACGTTGGTAAACCGGATTCATCCAAACCGGTATAACGATAAGAATAGAAACTATTAATAGATTTACCATTACGAATTAACGAACCGTTTATATAATTATTGTATGTCTCCACACTCTCGTACTCGGAATTCGTTACCTTGTTATAATTTTTACTCGTGTTGAAACTAACACTCCATGCAAAATCTTTTGTTTTAACCGGAGTAGCCATGATCGATAATTCCCAGCCTTTATTACTCATCGTCCCAGCGTTCAACATCACGGATGTAGCCCCATTAGTTGAAGGTACAGACGCCGAAATCAACTGATCTTTCCCCTTCTTCGTGTAATATTCTACCGTGGCAGAAATTGCACCTTTGAACAGAGAAAAATCCAAACCCAAATTAATCGAAGTCGTCTTTTCCCATTTTAATCCCGGATTAGGTAAAGAAGACAATGTAGCAATATATTGCATTGATTTCGTATCCAACGATCCGAGAGAGATAATCATATTCGGATTATGGGCATCAGTTACATTCCCTTGCAAACCGTAAGAAGCCCGGAAAGACAAATCATTAACCCAATTCACGTTCTGCATAAAGGATTCATCTGCAACATTCCACCTACCCGAAAACGACCATATAGGTAAAAAACGAGCAGACTTATCTTGTCCTAATTTATTAGAAGCATCTCCACGGACATTGGCACTCAACACATATCTTCCCCGAAAACCATAAGCAAACGTGGCATAATAAGACATATTATTCGTCGTGTTATCCATGACCGTCGGAACATTGGATTTACTATAATTTGCATAACCCGTATAGTCCACGGGATCAATCCCTATAAATTTTTTACCTCTATCATGCAAGTACCCATACGACTCACTATTAGTCCCGTCATACTTACTTCCCCGCACCTCCAATCCTGCACTAGCAGAAACGCTATGATCATTCCATAACTTATTAAATGATAAAGATGTTCGCACCGTATAAGATGTATTATTCGTGTAATCTTCATCTAAAATACCACCAAAAGGCAAGGAAGAATGAGATTTAAAATCTTTAAGATCATCGCCTTGGGGTTCATAACCGTAAGCTGTTCTCCTTAATGCCGAAACTTTATAACTTTTGTCTGTTGCCCAGTTATTTTGCTTATAAGCACTCGTATTGTAACCAACCACAGCATCCCAACTTAACCAATCCGTAAGTTTGGAACTCAAATTCATAGATACATTCAAACTATTAGTCCTATTTTTGGACCCGGTTTCATTCAACTCGTTTATAACATTATACATCAAATAATCAGAACCATACTCACCTTCTTTCATTGCATAGTAAGCTAATGTTCCATCCTCATTATAAGCAGGAATTGATCTTGAGGTTTCGAAAGCGTATTTATAAAGATCTATATAAGGTCTTGAACCATTTGTAGTTGATGCCGATAAACTAAGACTAACATTTAGTTTATCATGGAAAAGCCTTGCATCCAGATTAGACATGAAATTAAAACGATTACTACTTTCTTTTAATGAAGCTCCTTGTTGATCGGAAAAACCAAATGAAAAATAATAACCCACTTTATCCGTTGCTCCAGACAATGAAAGCGTGTGACTGTGACTGAAAGAATTCCGAAATAACAATTTATACCAATCTGTATTCATCTCTTTCAACTCCTTCACTCCGGCATCAAACTCAGAACGAGTAATTTCATTATGCCATAGCTGATAAATCAATCCCTCGTAACCAATCGTTCCGATAGGAACACCACTAACAGTTTGTAATCCTCGATTTACAATTTCCTCTGAAACTTCTACCCTCTCTTTCGAATTCATCAATCGCATCATATCCGTAGTCGGACGAGCAATCAAACTCATGGAAGTCGTGTAACGAAGGACAGGTTCCCCCAATTTACCTCTTTTAGTTGTAATAACAATCACTCCGTTTGCAGCTTTTACCCCATATATAGCTGTTGCCGAAGCATCTTTCAACACGTCAATTCGTTCTATATCTTCCGGGTTCAGACCGGAAATAGCGTTACCAATCAAATTCACATTGTCCATACTATTCAACTCCGTCACGTCCAATGGTACCGGATCTTCCAGAATTATTCCATCTAAAACCCACACCGGCTCACGATTACCTATGATAGAAGAAGAACCACGAATACGAATCTTTGGAGAAGCTCCTACTGTTGAAGATTGTTGTAAAACAGCCATTCCCGGGATTTTCCCCTGCAACATCTGATCCAGACGATTACCTATCGGCTCGATAATATCCTCAGCTTTCATCGTTACGATCGAAGACGTTGATTCCCGTTTATTTATCTTTTGATAACCTGTAATCACAACTTCTTCCATTTCGTTCGTTTTCTCCTTCATTACCACCTGTATTGGTTTTTCCGACTCAATAAAGACAGTCTTTGTTTCCATCCCAAGAAAAGAAAAAATCAACGCACTGTTTTTAGCAACCTTTAGCTGAAAATTTCCCTTATTATCTGTCGCTGTTCCCGTCACAGTTCCCTTGATCAACACGGAGACTCCCGGAATCGGCTCCCCATTCTCATCCTTAACCACCCCTTGAGCTACAAGCGACTCATCCTTTTTCACCTCCTTAATCGTGATCAGATTTCCCTCGATTTTGTAAACCAGATTCGTTTCTTTAAAAATTTCATCCAATACCTGCGAAGGAGTAGCCTTCTTCATATCCAAAGTTATTTTCTTCTTGCAGGCATCAATAACGGCAGTGGAATACACCAAGCGATAATTATACTTCTTCAACACCTCCAAGACCTCCTTCACGCTGGCATCCTTCACGTTAATGTTTATTTTACCTTCTTCATTCTGAGCGTGAAGAGGCAAACTCAAACACAAGATAAAAAGACATAACAATCCTTGAAGGGGAATTTTTTTGACATGACTTCCCCAGGAATCAAACATTTTTTTCATACATTTGCGAATTAGAATTTAACACTTATGCCATTTTAGGCATGGGATGCAGCGAGTGTTGGTAGCACTCGCTTTCCTTATTTATATACAGTTACTACTTTTCCACTAATTTTAAATTTAGCATTACCAACATCAGAAATCACATCCAAAATCTTACCGACCTCGGCATATTTATCCACTCGAACAAAAAACTTCTCCTGCTTTACATCCGCATTCTCGTAGAATACCGTAAAGCCATACCATTCCGCCAATTGATCCAGAATTTTCTCCAATTCCACGTCCCGGAAAAAGAACATATTATCCTTCCAGCAAATAATTTCTTCTACATCCACCTCGGTCACCGTGATCACGTTCATCACGTTACCCACAACTGCATGTTGATTGGGTTTTAACACAACTTCCGCATCCTTCCTTTTCACTTGCACGCTACCCTTCACCAAAGTCGTTGCCACCTTTTTATCCGGCAGGCACTTCACGTTAAACTCCGTCCCTAGCACTTGTATATCTCCATTCTCAGTGTGTACGATAAAAGGGTGTTTTTCATCTCTCGCCACTTCCAAATAAATTTCGCCCTTGCTCAAAAACACTTCACGGCTATCACCAACAAAATCTACGGGAAACCTCAATTGGGTCTCTTCATTAAACCAAACTTTTGTTCCGTCAGCCAACATCACGTGATACTCTCCACCCTTCGGAACCACCACGGTATTATACTCAACCACCACGTTATTCTCTGAAGAATCTTTCTTCGAATAAACAAGCTCATTTCCATTTGTGATGGCATTCGAGGTAACCTCTTTTTTACCCTCCACTCTCTGAAGTTGCAGGATAGAACCGTCTTCCAGAACCAGCATGGCCTGTTTACGAACCGGAACAGGTAATTTTTCTTCGACTTGATTTTGCACCACTATTTCCGGCTTTATTACATTTCCTTGACTTATGAAGATATAGGCAGCAATAGCCACGGGTAAAATCAGAATGGCAGCGTAACGCATCATCTTTATCATCCGGCTCGGCTTTTTCCTTACCTCCATGATCCGATCGTGAACCTCCCGGCTGGTGATCATCTTTTTCATTTGCCTGTATGCCTCATCATCAATATGCAACTCGGCACGCAACTCTCGTAACCTCCCGGCATCCTCTTCCGACAAGCAATCAAAGATATCCTTCGTGATTAATTTATGTAGTTCCTTCATCATCCTTTTGTCTTATATCCATGTTACACATGAACAACAAAAATGTATGAAAGAAAGTTCACATTTAACTTACATTAACAATCGCATGATATACAAATATCATCTACCCAGTGAATGTGTGAACCAAAAACGAGAACCCTTTCCCGGCTCCGAATTCACCCCGATGCGGCCTCCCACCTGTTCCACGATACTCTTGCAAATAGATAATCCTAAACCTGTGCCATGAGCAAAACTATTCAATTTCACAAAACGGTCAAAAATCTGTTTCTGTTTTTCTTCTTCGATACCCACACCCGTATCTGTCACAGATATCTCGACCTCCCCATCCCTCAACATATATCCCACGGTTATTTTCCCGGAAGGTGTAAACTTGAAAGCATTATTCACAAAATTGGAAATAACCTGCCGTAACCGATTCTTATCGCTGTACACCCAACATTCCGACAAATTGGGAGCTATACACAAATCAACCCCGACTGGAACCTTCACCCGGAGTGAAGTCACGACATCCTCGCACAACTGGCGCACGTCCACCCGATCATACACGAATTCAAAAGTCCCCGCCTCGATTTTCGATAAATCCAGAATATCCGAAATTAACTGCAACAACAACTCGTTATTCTCCTCCACGATACCAATATATTGCGCACGCTCACTTTCCTCTTGGGCATAAGCCAATAAATTGGAAAAACCTACAATCGCATTCAACGGAGTCCGAATCTCATGACTCATATTCGCCAAAAACGCCGACTTTAAACGATCCGATTCCTCCGCCTTATCCTTCGCTTTGATCAACTTCGCCTCGGTCTCCTTCAATTCTGTAATATCATAATTAATACAAATCATCTCGATCATTCCTTCCTGCGGGCGATAATCCCTCACCAACACGTTCACCCGCGTCCACGTGTAATGCCCATCAGCCCGTCGGATTCGCATATCATTCCGTAAATGTGTCCGCTTCCCGGCAATTACATCTGACAAAAAGGCAAGCATCATAGCCCGATCCTCCGGGTGAAAATGCGAGTGTACACCGATAATCTGCGGTAGAGGCGTCCCGATTTCTTCTCCCACATTCTTATACCAACTATCCAGACCGTACCCGTTACGAGTCAAGGCGTTAAAATGCGCGTACCCGACTTGAGCATAATCCCCCACCAACGTGAAAAAATCCTTGAACTCCTGAATCTGGTTATACGCCTCCGTGGCTTCCGTCCGGTCCAGACTGATCAACAAATAATTGATCAAATTATTTTGTGCATCATACAACGTCGTCACCTTTGTCAGTAAATTCAACCTCCCCGTCTTCTTAGAAACATAGAGACCATTCAATTTCGAAAAATCATACACCAGAGAAAAACTCACATCCTCTCTTCTCTTCATCCTTTCCCTCATCTCCTCCGGTATAAGATGATTTTCAAACATATTAATTCCCAAAACATCCTCTTTCCTAACCAACCCGAACATCTCAAGATCTTTATCATTCAAATCGACAAGATACCCGTCTTTATCATACAACTCTATCCCGACCGGGATATTCTGATATATATTACGCAGCAAACGTTCACTCCGGTCCAACGCCTCGTGGGCTGAGAAGGTATCGGTCATATCCAAAAACATCAATACGACTTCATCCTTGCAAGGAGAATACATCACGGCATGGAAATATTTATTTTTCTCTTCCAGATGATAATTTATATCCCGTACAACCCCGCTTCGCATCACCCGTTCCAGATCAGGCAGCCGTTCCACAAAATGCGGATCAACTTTACTAGCATATTTCCCGGTCCAACTATTCCCTCTCGTGTTGTAAAGAATCTGAGCCATCGTGTTCGAATCCATGAAATAATAATCCTTCACGTGTCCTTCCTCATCATAAAACAATTTCATCCGCACATACCCCACCGGCATATGTTTAAACAAATCTGCCAAGAACTTTTTCTCTTCCTGTGCCTTATCCTCCGACTTCCGGAGTTCCATGCAAATACTGATAATATTCACCATCGAGGCAAACCACTGGTAATCCTCATTTTTCCACACGTGAGGCTTATCCAAAATGTCGATACCGGCATACCCGGACACGCCGTCTTTTGAAAACATCGGGATAACAATAAGTGATTTCACCCCTTGCTCCGTCAAACGCCTTTTTTCCTCGCTTGCCTCTTCCGGTAACTCGTCCAAACTGGCAAAAATAATCGGGGACGCATTTCCGGCCAACTGTTTCGTCCACCAGGGAATATTACTCATCGGGAACTTCTCCATGTAATTCTTTTTCTTAAAAGACTTGTAATTTCCCGCCTCGTAACGACACGTCTGCGTGCGATTTTCCCAATCGTACTCTATAATATAGGTACACCCCTCCGGATAATGCTGCATAATATCACCCAAAATCTTATTGATAACACTGCTCATATCCCCGGAACGAAGCAATGAAAGCAACGAGCGAGAGATACTATTCTGCTGGGCAAACAAATTGTTCACACGTTCCATCGCCGTTTCCTCCGTATCCATATTCTCCGGGACATCAAGACACTCCATGAAACCACAGGTTTTCATATTCCCCTCGGCATCCACCTCCTTGGAACACAATTTCACTCGTACCCACACGATTTTTCCTCTCACCTCGATCGGGTAAATCTGGTCATATATATTCTGGGTTTTTCCAAAACGAAATTCGTTCACCGTTCGCAAACGATAATCCTCCCGGATCAACTTACGAAAATCAACAAAACTGATTATCCCATCTTCGCCCAAGTCTAACAATTCTCGAAGAAAATCAGAACAGACATACTGTTTTTTAGAGAAATCAGCTTCCCACCAACCCATTCGTGCCTTATTCAATAAATCTTGAACACGTCCACTATTGAACCGACCATTATTATCCACGACCTTACAAATTTGATTATATTCAACGCCTAATCCCACAAAAATAGTAAAATATCCTTCACTCCGGCCCCCCTTTCAAAATAAAACAGGATATTAAATCTCGTTTTTCAATGCCTCTCGTATTTTAGCGTAAGCCTCTTTCTTGTAATGCCGCACGGTATTATACTCCATGCCAATTTGTTCAGCGATTTCTTTCGTGTCATATCCTTGTAAGGCTAATTCTAAAATACAACGCTCTTTTCGCGGTAAGCGACCGATCAGTTCGTACATATAATCATGAGTATCCACGACAACAAACTCGGTCATCAGCTCGGGGGATAAATCCATGTATACCGGACGAGAATTACGAATAAAATTCAGACACAAATTTTTTACCGTGGAATAAAGATAGGAACGCTGTTCCGATTCATTTCGTTCTTCCACGATCTTGTTATAACCGTTCACAAAAGCCTGATGTACTATATCCTCTGCCTCATCAGGACAATAGCGAGCAGCATAAACACGCAATTCATGCCTCAACTTGCAATATAGTCGAGCAATAATCTTCTCTTTCTCTTCCGTCATAAATGCCGATCCCTACGAAATCCCCCGTTTTCTCACATAATTTCAAAACAGGATTAAACCTTCGTTTAATAATCCTCAAAAATAGTAATAATAGCACACAATTACCAAAATTGATGTATTTTTTATTCTTCCCTCAAAATCAAAAACATACATCAAGGATTTTTCTTTAGAGTAACGTCCCTGACGAAAACAGAAATCAATATTATTAAACGAACCATTAATGCTTCTTTTATCAATGACACCTTGACATACATTGATTACGTACTTCCAGTTCATTTCAACCAAGAAGATTTTCGCTTTTAAACTTTTCACCATATATTTGTGTGGATAAAATTCCTGACATGAGCGACTCTATTAACGGTATAGATACATTTAAAGAACTGTACACGGATTATTTTCAAGCCGTGTGGGGATTCTGCAATACCTATCTAAAAGACAGGGAACAAGCCATGGACGCCACGCAGGAGACATTTTTCAAATTGTACGAACGCTTGGATGATTCCTACACCAAGCGAAACGCGGTTGCCTTCATTTATATCACGGCAAAAAATATCTGTATGGATATCTTGAGACGGAACAAATTCAAAACAGAAGATGCCGAACAGTTAAAGGATGAGTTACCCTCTGAAGATTCATTTTTAGAAGAAATTGCCACTCAGGAAATGATCCGGTGTGTACACTCCGCCATCAACCAACTCTCCGGACGTAGCCTCGAAATCGCCACCCTCGCATTAGAAGGCAAATCAAACCCGGAAATCGCGGACGTGCTGGGAATCTCTCTTAACTCCGTGAAATCTCTCAAAAAAGAAATGTACACCAAATTACGAAAGATTATCGGACACGAATATATTATCCTTTTTTTCGCCAAGCACTTACTACACGTGGATAAATAAATTCTGCAAACCCGTCATTTCCATATATTTTTTATAACTTTTGTCCTATCTCAAATCCAATTAATCAGGTTTTCAGAAAGCATTTCTACCCATAAAAATAATAAAAGAGTAATATCACAGGTATTATAATAGAATTACTATCTTCATATTTATTTTTTATTTTCAATCTAATTTCTATAATAATTAGTGTTGAATAGGAGATGAATGGGAGTTGAATAGGAGATGATACGATAAATATACATTAAATATAAGAAAAAATTATCTTATATAGGTATTAATATCCTTATAACAGGGTTGAAAAAGTTTACCTGCTCCCGGTAAACTTTTTCCCAAAGAATATACCTGCATTTTTATCTTCTTTTCCTATCACGGAAAAGGAAAGCCCCGAACGGCAAACAGATTCCAGCAATAACGATCTGGTAAGCCCCGTATAAAACACGAGTGTCGTTAGCCAGCACGTTACCGGCAACCGACATACTCCCCCCTTCCTTGTCCAGACCGAGCGTGATCATCTGCCACAAAACCACGAAAGCGGCAAGCAACGAAAAAAATGATCCGAGGTATAGTAACCCCATGGACATATCCTGCTTTGCCTCTTTCCGCAAGCCAAAAAGAAAAACAAGGGCAAACATGATAAACGTAAACCAACCAACGGTTTGATACCCCATGATCATTCCCAAGCCACCGATTTCATACCAAGGTAGAAACGTCGCAATCATACCAATGATGGCGATCAAAAAAACGACAAATTTTTGCTTACTCATAATATCCGATATTTTTATTATCAATATAAATTTCACTCTTTCTAAATAGGGTTTACGTAACGAATAATGATGAAGTTATCAATACTTTATTTAAAACAAGTATAAACTCGTTTTTTTTGAAAATATTTACCGCTTTTACTTGAAAATCGCAAGAACAATGAGTAGTTTCGCGCATAAATATTGGAACGAGAGAAATATTCGAAGAAAGTGCGCTATAAATAAGCTAAATGATTAAAATATAATATCTAACTTTAATGTTTTTTTGTTATGAAACCAACACATATTGAACACATCGGCATCGCAGTTGCCAGTTTAGATGAAGCAATCCCATACTATGAAAAAGTATTAGGTTTAGAATGCTATGCTATTGAAGAAGTAAAAGATCAAAAAGTAAAAACAGCTTTCTTTAAAGTAGGACAAACTAAAATCGAATTACTGGAATCAACTGACCCGGAAGGCCCTATCGGTAAATTCGTTGAGAAAAACGGGGGTGGTATGCACCACATCGCTTTCGCTGTTGAAGATGTTCAAGCCGCATTGAATGATGCACAAGCTGCAGGTTGCCAGTTAATCGACAAAACTCCGCGCGGAGGTGCAGAGGGATTGAGAATCGGATTCCTTCACCCGAAATCAACGTTCAGAGTATTAACTGAACTTTGCGGAACGAAATAATTTCTTTTAAATAATCAGCTCATATAAATTTTGATAATATGACAAATCAAGATAAAGTCAAAGAGTTAATCGAATTACGCGCACAGGCAAAGCTTGGCGGAGGGGAAAAGCGTATAGAATCCCAACACAAAAAAGGGAAATATACCGCTCGCGAAAGAATCGCCATGTTGCTGGACGAAAATAGTTTCGAAGAGTTTGATATGTTTATAACACACCGTTGTTATAACTTTGGGATGGAAAAGACCAAATTCTTGGGTGATGGTGTGGTAACCGGACAAGGAACAATTGACGGACGTCTCGTATTTGTTTTTGCTCAAGACTTCACTGTTTTCGGAGGAGCGCTTTCCGAAATGTTAGCTCAAAAGATTTGCAAGGTGATGGACAAAGCCATGACCGTGGGAGCTCCCATTATCGGATTGAATGATTCGGGTGGTGCTCGTATTCAAGAAGGGGTTAACTCCTTAGCCGGATACGCGGAAATTTTCGAACGGAATATTCTCGCTTCAGGAGTTATCCCGCAGATTTCTGCAATTTTCGGTCCTTGCGCCGGAGGTGCCGTGTACTCTCCTGCCTTGACAGACTTCATCCTGATGACTGACCAATCATCATATATGTTTGTAACCGGTCCGAAAGTAGTGAAAACTGTAACGGGAGAAGATATCACAACCGAAGAACTAGGAGGTGCAGAAGTTCACTCCACGAAATCCGGTGTTTCTCATTTCTTGGCAGAAAACGAAGAAGAGGGAATCTCTATCATTCGCGATTTGCTTTCTTATTTACCTTCCAACAACTTGGAAGAGGCTCCGATTGCCATATGCAATGACCCGATTGACCGTCTGGAAGATCGGTTAAACGAGATAATTCCTGATAATCCGAATTTACCGTATAACATGATGGATGTCATTGAAGCCATCGTGGATAACGGAAAATTCTTGGAAGTTCACAAACGTTATGCCCGTAACATCATTGTCGGATTCTGCCGTATGGGTGGACGTTCTGTCGGTGTTATCGCTAACCAACCAAACTTCTATGCCGGAGTTCTTGACATTGAAGCATCTCGTAAAGCTGCACGTTTCGTTCGTTTCTGCGACTGTTTCAACATTCCGGTGTTGACTTTGGTTGACGTACCAGGATTCTTACCGGGACGCGTACAGGAATATGGTGGTATTATCACTCACGGGGCAAAATTGATGTTTGCTTACGGAGAAGCGACTGTACCCAAAGTAACCGTTACTTTACGGAAATCTTACGGAGGTGCACATGATGTGATGTCATGTAAACAATTGCGTGGAGACTTCAATTACGCTTGGCCCACGGCTCAAATCGCCGTTATGGGAGCCAAAGGAGCTATTGAAGTATTGTACGGTAAAGAATTAGCCGCTATCTCTGATCCGGAAGAAAAAGCTAAATTCATTGCCACAAAAGAAGATGAGTATAACTCGGCTTTCGCAAACCCGTACAAAGCCGCTTCATACGGGTATATCGATGATGTTATAGAACCGCGCAACACGCGTTTCCGTATTATCCGTGCTTTCCAGTCTTTACAGACCAAGCGCGTTGTTAACCCGATGAAGAAACATTCAAATATACCGTTGTAAGCCATATGATCACATTAGCAATAAACTGGGGTTACGCACTCCTCGTTACAGGCGTAGGGATGCTGACAGTATTCCTGTTATTGGTTCTTTTGATCGTGATTATTAATTTTCAGACAAAACTCACGAGTCAAGTAGGAGGTCATACAAAAACAGTCCAAGAGCCGGAAAAAGCAGCCGTGACAACGGATACTCATCCCACCCCACACGAACAAGCTGCCATTGCTATGGCTATGCATCTATATTTTAACGCTCATGATGAAGAGCCTCATGTAATCACGATCGAAGAAGTTGAAAAACGTTATTCTCCGTGGAGCTCTAAAATTTATGGCATGAGAAATCTTAATAAGTAAAATAAACAGATTATGAATAAATTCAAAATCACCATAGACGAAAATAATTTCGACGTAACTGTAAATATAACGGATCATGACAAAGCTACGGTTGAGGTGAATGGGATATCTTATGACGTAACTTACGAAAGCAAGAATACGGTTGCTCCTGCCGTAACTCGCAAACCGGCAGCGATACCGACATCAACCACGTATAAGAGTTCCGCACAAACTACAACTTCCAACAAGACGAACGCAATTAAGGCTCCGCTTCCCGGTACCATATCCGCAATTAACGTTAAAGTTGGCAGCCAAGTAAAACGCGGAGATTGTTTGCTTGTAATGGAAGCTATGAAAATGGAAAATAACATTGTAGCAACTAGCGACGGTCAAGTGAAAACAATTCATGTTACCGTAGGTCAGAGTGTTTCACAGGAAGATCCACTTGTTGAATTGGCTTAATTACCGTAAAACATTTGAAAATGAAACAAGTAGAAAAATACCTGCTAAAAGTAGCCTTATTACTCGGAATATTTATCATGCCTTTTGCCGCCAGTGCAGAAGAGATTGATATGAAAGAAAAAGTAGCCAAATTCCTGAATGACACTGGATTTGCTCAACTTTTTGCCGGGGATTGGCTATGTTTAGTCATGATAGTTATATCTTGCATACTATTTTATTTAGCTATTGTAAAGAAATTCGAACCTTTGTTATTATTACCCATCGCCTTTGGTATGTTATTGACGAACTTACCCGGAGCAGGGTTATATCATCCGGAACTTTTCGAAGGAGGACATGTACATTGGGAAAATTTCTCGATTTCCAATAACGTTGGTTTGCTGGATTACCTTTATTTAGGAGTAAAACTAGGAATTTATCCCTGTATTATTTTTATCGGTGTAGGAGCAATGACAGATTTTGGTCCGCTGTTGGCAAACCCCAAGAGTTTCCTTCTGGGAGCAGCTGCCCAACTTGGAATTTTTGCAACATTCTTGGGAGCCCTTGCCCTCGGTTTTACCTATGCAGAAGCAGGCTCTATCGGTATTATCGGTGGTGCTGACGGTCCTACAGCCATTTACTTGACGTCTAAACTGGCACCTGGATTGCTTGGCCCTATTGCAGTTGCAGCCTACTCATACATGGCATTGGTTCCGGTGATCCAACCGCCCATTATGAAAGCACTGACCACTCAAAAAGAACGGGAAATTGTAATGAAACAATTGCGTAAAGTTTCTAAAAAAGAGAAAATCGTATTCCCGATCGTTGTAACCATTTTCGTATCATTACTTTTACCCTCGGCAGCACCCCTAATCGGATGTTTGATGCTAGGTAATTTAATGCGTGAATGTGGAGTGGTTGATCGCTTAAGTAAAACGGTTCAAAACGAGTTAATGAATATCTGTACGATATTTTTAGGAATTTCTGTTGGAGCAACAACTACTGCTACCGCATTCTTGAATTTCCAAACATTGGCTATTCTGATCATTGGTATTCTGGCTTTCAGTATTGGTAGTGCTGGCGGTGTATTACTAGCAAAATTTATGAACTTATTCACCAAGAACAAGATCAATCCGTTGATCGGTTCTGCGGGAGTTTCTGCAGTTCCAATGGCAGCCCGCGTATCACAGAATGTGGGACAAGAAGCTAACCCAGGAAACTTCCTGTTGATGCACGCCATGGGTCCGAATGTGGCCGGAGTTATCGGTTCTGCCGTTGCAGCCGGTATATTATTGTCATTCTTAGGATAACTTAATATCTTGGACTACCTCAAAATAAATTTGAGGTAGTCTTTTTATATTCTGTTTATTATACATTATTTTCTTTTGGACATTAAATAATTCATTCTATTCATGGGACTTAGAGGTTTCGGCAGCGACAATTTTTCCGGTGTTTTACCGGAAGTATTCAAAGCACTAGAAGAATCCGCCTTTGGACATCAACATTCTTACGGGAAAGACAAGTACACAGCAAAAGCCATCGAGGATTTTAAACAAATCTTCGGAGACGATGTTGACGTGTATTTCGTTTATAATGGAACGGGAGCCAATATATTGAGTCTCTCGGCTTTCACTCATTCATATAATGCGATCATTTGTGCGGAAACAGCTCATATCAACGTGGACGAGTGCGGGGCTATCGAGAAACAAACCGGCAGTAAGTTGTTGACTGTTCCTACATTTGACGGTAAACTCACCCTCGGATTGATTCACAATCATATGCATGGATTTAACGACCAACATCACGCTCAACCGAAAATCATCTCGCTAACTCAGTGTACGGAACTCGGAACAGTCTACACGCATGATGAATTAAAAGAAATTTGTGACTTCGCCCATGCTCACGATATGTATGTTCACATGGACGGCGCCCGTCTGGCAAATGCCATTGCATACCTAGGATGTACTCCAGCTAGTATCACGAGAGACGTAGGAATCGACGTTTTAAGCTTCGGGGGAACCAAAAACGGCATGATGTTCGGGGAAGCTGTTGTCTTCTTTAACACCACGATGTCGAAAGAGGTTAAATATATCCGGAAACAGTTGATGCAGCTACATTCCAAATCGCGCTTTATCGCCGCCCAGTTCTCGGCTGTTCTAAAAGATAATTTATGGTTGAAATCAGCCGCACACGCAAATGCCATGGCACAAAAGCTCGCTAACGCAGCAGAGCAGATTCCTTCCGTGAGCATCACGCAGAAGGTTGAGGCAAACGAGATTTTCGCTATCATCCCGCGAGAAAAGATTACCAAACTTCAAGAGGAGTGTTTCTTTTACGTGTGGGATGAAGATGCGGCCGAAGTAAGATGGGTTTGCTCGTTTGACACTACAGAAAATGATGTCATCGAATTCGCAAACCTATTGCGTCAAGAATTATGCTAGAAGATGGATAGAGAAATTATTACCACTGAAGACGGAAGTACCACCCTGTATATACCGGAACTGAACGAGCATTATCATTCCATTCACGGAGCCATACAGGAATCTACTCATATATTTATAAAAGCAGGCATTGAATACTACGGGCAGAAGAATATCCGGATTCTAGAGGCTGGGTTTGGAACAGGTCTAAATGCTTTTCTAACGTTGCTTGAGGCGAGAGATAATGAACGTAAAGTAGTGTTTCACACGTTCGAGAAATACCCGTTGACACCTCAAGAGGTGGAACAGATTAATTATTCCGACCTCTTCACCCCGGAAGCTGCTCCCCTGTTTCAACAATTACATGACGCACCTTGGGAAGAGGATGTTGTCATCACCCCTTATTTCACGCTCCACAAGCATCAGGCAGATTTCGAAGAAGTTAATTTTCACGAATATTTCGATATGGTCTTTTTCGATGCTTTCGCCCCCGACGTACAACCTCGCCTATGGACTGAATCTATGCTTACCAAGTTTTACAAAGCGCTTAAACCGGAAGGAATTCTCACGACCTACTGCGTGAAAGGAACCGTAAAACAAGCTCTCCGTAATATCGGTTTTAACTTGAAACGTCTTCCCGGTCCCCCGGGGAAACGGGAAATGTTGAGAGCGGTAAAATAAATTTTAAATTCCAACCACACGAATTAACGCTTTTTCAATCGTAAATCGGAATTCATAAATTGTAAATTATTCGAATGTTTTCCAAAGACTTAAAACAATTACTTGACGAGAAGTATTTAGAATACAATAAATCGGAATTCTTTATAGAAACCGATCCGATTCAGATACCGAAGTGTTTCGAAGAAAAAGAGGACATCGAAATTGCCGGATTCCTGGCAGCATCATTAGCATGGGGACAGCGGCCCACGATTATCAAGAAATGCAAAGAGTTGATGCAATTAATGGATTATGCACCCCATGATTTCGTGATGCAGGCGGAAGATCAAGACTACGAACGTTTCTGTAATTTCAAGCACCGCACGTTTAATAGCTACGACTGTGTTTACTTTTTGAGATCCCTAGCGAATATTTATCGCCATCACGGGGGATTGGAAACCGTTTTCACACGGGCCTACCAAAAACATCAAGATATGTTTGAAGTTCTAAAAGAGTGGTATTCTGTTTTCACCTCTTTACCTGCCGAAGCAAGAGTACTGCGACATATCGCTAATGTGGAGAAGGGTTCAGCAGCGAAGAGGGTAAATATGTTTTTGCGCTGGATGGTGAGACACGACGGAGATGTGGATTTCGGCCTGTGGAAAGATATTCCAACCTCTGCCCTATTGATCCCGCTAGACCTGCACACGGGTAACGTAAGTCGTCAACTAGGCCTGCTTACCCGTAACCAGAACGACCGGAAAGCCGTGGAAGAACTTACTGCACGTCTCCGGGAAATGGATCCTGTCGATCCGATTCGCTATGATTTTTCACTTTTCGGATTAGGGGCTTTCGGAGAAATATAACCGTTCTAATCTTTAAAACGTTTCAAGTCCGCTGAAGTAAATCCCCATTCCGGAGTCAAAATACTGCCCTCTCCCTTGAGAGTGTACCACGGAGATTTATCACGTTCTTTCAGATTTACCAGCACCTGAATGTCTTGGGCCGGCATATAGCTTTGGGCCAGCAAATACAACTTTTCTCCTGTTGCGGGATTCTCTGCCATATCGACCACGATGACCGCGTGCCCGGGTGAACCGCCTTGAATAAGCACGTCCCCGATCTGCATGGAAGTCACCGGTACGGACGTTAATTCCTTCGCCAAAGATAAAGTCCCGGCATAAGCGAACACCACGTCCAGATAGGCTCTAAAAGTTTTATAAGAGTAATCTTTTTCTTTGGATTTGTACCAAGAAACTTGATTTCCTTTCACGCTGATCCGGTAACCTTCTGCCCATTTCGTGTAATCGGCACGGAAACCGTTCGTGAAGTTAAAGTGGATCCGGTCATACGCTTTATGCTTATATAGGTATTCCGCCTGCAAACGAATCACGGCATCGGCACATTGTTGCAAATCCCGCTTACCGATCTCCATATCCACCACGGCACAATACACGCTTCGGTTCCATTTCTCCCGGCCATCGAAATAATGCACTTTAGTCCCGTGAGAACGCAAAGGAAGGTTCCTCAGGTATTCACCAAAAGAACCTTCCTTCACGTTTACCCTCGCGTATCCCTCGGGGGGAACAATCCGGGTATGGATTTCTTTTCCATCCGCCCGGAGCAAAGTGTTCTGCCCTATCCCTTGCAGACAACAAAACAGGACGATGCAGAGGATAATGCAATTTTTCATATTAATCCAGTAACATTCCAGCCGCAACTTCTTCAGCCACTTTCTTGGAAGTTAATTGCTCCAAAATAGCCAGACCGAATTTGAAAGCATACGCCGGACCTCTACCCGTGATCACGTTACCATCAACCACCACGCCATGAGGTTGCATTTCGGCTCCCGGTAAATATTCTTCAAATCCCGGATAGCAAGTCATTGTATATCTTTTGTTCATTTTTATCTTACTCAACACCAAAGCCGGAGCTGCACAAATAGCCGCCACGTAACCACCTTTGTCAAAGTGTTTCTGAATCATTTGCACCAATGCCGTACAATCTCCCAGATTCTTGGCTCCCGGCATTCCGCCCGGACAAATCAAGAATTCCGCCTCTTCTTCTTCCACGTCACTCAACAAAAGATCGGCCACCACAGGAACTCCATGCGCACCTGTAACCTCTTTCTTATCGGAAATAGAAACCGTTTTCACTTCGATCGTTCCCCGACGTAAAACATCTACAACCCCGAGAGCTTCTACCTCCTCAAAACCATCCGCTAAAAATAAAAATGACTTTCTCATAATTCTTGTAGTTTTAAATGATTCTCCAAAATTACGAAAAATATAACAGGTTTCAAATCCTAAATGACAAACTACTCCTTCACACGCACCAGTTTCACGGCATCAGCAATGATCAGTTGCTTCTTAACTGGTAATTTATCATCCGGCACGCCATGAACTTGCACTAAACCGGCACTTTTATCCTCTGCATCAGCCTTGATCTCCCCACCCCTGTCATCCAGAATCACTTGAGCCTTCCCGACCGGAAAATCGAATTTTCCCAAAGAAACCCACCCGACCGGAATAATATCCGCTTCCACGATCACCTCTTTTTCCATCAAGCTATTACATACCTTGTAATGCAGCAAAGAACCCGTGAAAACGGAACTAATCGGGGGATAAGTAAGTGATGAAACCTGATGATAAAAAAAGACTTCATATTTCCCGGTTTCCTTTATATCTGCCGTCCAGATAGCCTTTCCCGTCCCGGTTCCGGAAACTTTACCAAAAGCACTCCGCACGGGAATTCCATAGCTTTCTGCCGTGAACATTTCTGTCCATTCCTTCTTCTCCAATGACGCCTTAAAAGTCGATTTACGCTCCTTTGTCAAGAACGGTAATCTTTTCCGCTCCCCGGAATCAATCAACTGGAATTGTTCACTCCGGTTATCAACAATGATCTCGCCGGAATTTTCGAAGAAACGACGATCAATATCCCAAATGCCCTCCATGCCTTCCCTTATTTTGGAAATTCCTTCTTTTACTAAAGGAATATTATAATCACCGGGAAAATTAGCCGCCAAATTCGTCCCGATGTAACCATGATCCCCGTTCATGATAAATTTTACCTCCTTGCATACTCCGACCGGAATCATGTAATATTTCTCTCTCAGGGGCATATTAAAATCCACGGCAATGCCTCCTTCTCGTTTCGACATAAATTCATCCACCGTTTCATCATCAGCAAGAATTGATATAACCCCATCCATATCCGACATATTCCATACTTTAAAACAAACTTGATATTTCGGGAAGCCATCCGTAATAATTTGCTGTACCTGAATATCTCTTATATCAAAAGACGGGAGCCCCTCCCGTTGGTATAATTTATCCATAAACGGAAGTAAATCAACCCCTAGATCAACCTGAAAATTCCGAGCGATCTGTTCTAAAGTAATTTCTTCAAATTGAGTGCCGGAAGAGAGCTGTTCCGAGAATTGGTACAACTTTTCGGGGGCAACAGAAGTAGATAAATAAGCTGCCAATGCTCCTGCTTCCAACTCGAAAATTCTTGCCTGTACTTTATCCGGTAACGAATCGTTAGAAAGAATTTCCTTCAAGCTGGCTTGCTTTAAACAATCAATAGCTAACATATCATCCGGTCTGAGACCGGTATTTCCTATTGTATATTTCTTTTTAGAAATAAACATTTTGCTAAGTAGCATATTGGCTGCCGGATAAGTACCTGAAGACAAGAATCCCGTGAAATCGTAATACATAGGCAAAATGTCATGTAACTTTTGTTGAAGCAACGTGACGTTAGATTGCAATCCCATACGTTCAACACTATAAATCCCTTCCGGATCATCCAAATTCTCCTGTCTTTCCTTTGCAAATTTTTTCGCAACAGTCATCGGGACGTAGGAAGGAATACTTGCTGCCCGTTCTCCCAAAAAAACAAATTCAGGCTGGACAAATTCGCTACCCGTTTTCCATTTCCGTAAAAAAGAAACAAACGAGAGAGGACTTTCTACCAACATCAATTTTTGAAACGGGTAGCCCCGCCCGATTCTTGCCTCCAAACGTCCTTTGAGCATGGCCAAGACCTTGCTCAATTTCTCTCCCTGAATTTCAGTATACCCCTCGAAAAACAATTCATGGCCGGGGAAATAATAAAATTCCACATGAAGATTACCGATCTCGATTTCTTTCTTATGGTAGTTCCCGATACAAAGCGTTATCCCGGGTAATTTCTGCCGATTCTTGAAAAATACTTCACCTGTTCCGTATTCCGGCTCGCCTTGCGATAGAACCTGTTGTCCATCCCGTGTTTTTACCCGCAGAGTATATTCCGAAAAATTTATTTCACGAGCGTATGGTGATACCATATTGATCGGGGGGACAGCTACCGGGTACCAAAGAATTTCCGGGTGTAACAAGGTATAGTTTTCTCCCAGATAAGCAAAACGAGTTCCGAAATTGAATAATCCACGTCGCTTTCCGGGATCATACCTTCCTACATTATGCCGCTCTTCAAAAGGCACATCCAAGTAGCATATCGCCTCATCAATTTTACCTTTATAGGAGAGATGCAAAGAAATGGTATCACCCGGCAAAAGCTGGCGTTCAAGCACGACAACCTGCTGATCCCGGTGATACCCCATATCGTTACCTGCCTCCTTTAGAGAATAAATCTCTAACGAAGGATTCAGGTACAACACGATCTCCGAGAGCCTTTCCTGATTCCGATTCTGTAAGGTCATCCTGCTATCCAACCACATCTCTCCATCCTTCCACTCGTAGGAGATTTCATGGTTGGTAACCCGTGCTTTAGGTCGGGATTGATATTCGACATAAGCTTGCCTATACTCTTCTGAACGGCACTCCCGCTGCCGAATTGCATCCCAATATAAAAACAAACAGATCACGCTGCACAATACAACCACTCCCCCACTTCCCCATTGCAATCCTTGATGTTCTTTATGGTCCCGCAGACGTTTCATGTTAGCAACCCAGAATAAAACTCCGGCAACACCCAACCCGGTATAAGTCAAGCGATGCAGCAAATACCCCTTCAAATCAGGGTGTCCTACCACGTCCGAAAACATATTCGGCAAATTCCTGCCCCAAAAGTCAAACGCTCCAAACTGCCACTCATCCAAATAGAAATATACACCCAATCCAAAAAGTCCCAGAACTAAAACAGATAGCGGACGATTTTTGACCATTGCCGATATACTCAACGCACAACCCAATACAAAAATTAAAGTCGGGATGGACAAGGTGAACAGATAGAAAACATAAATCCACACGTTAAAAGGGGCTCCTACAACCCAAAGGTTTATATACATACATACCAACAGCACGCATATATTCACGAAAAGGAACATCCTGAATATTCCTAGAAAACGACCGATGCAGTATTCACTGTTCCGAAACGGTCGGCACAGGAATACTTCCATCGCGTCTTTTTTCCTTTCCCGGTACACGACCTCCATGCACACAAACAAAGCAATCAGGACTTGTACCAGGTTATAGTAATACATACTAAAAAAAGGAAAAGAGGAAGGAAGAGCCACTTTATACCAAAACACATTTACTCTTCCTTGCTTTATCATCTGCCATAACGAAATACCGACAAGGGCAATCACTACAAATCCCAGAAAAACAATATCTCGTCTTAACAATTTAGACTCATAGCGAGCCACGATATTCACGTTACGCATATTCATTTTATCTACCCCTCCTACGGTGCCAGATTAATATTCCACAACCAATTAATAACAGGGGTAATATCCCCACGAACATCAGTTTCACCCACTTCATAGATGACAATTCCAGTGAAATCGAGGTATCGGCAGGATCGGGACGACGGGTATTCACCGGGAATTCCCCATCCGTCAACCAACGGAAGGACTCCGTGATCAACGAGAAGTTGGACGCCTTGATACCCTTCCGGTACATCATCAGTTCGGAGTTACTGATACAATCCGCATCTCCCAACACGATAATCCGTTGTTCCCGGTTTCCCATCTTCCGGCTCAAAGCCAAGGCTATCGGGTAAACACCTTCTTTTTCCCCGGCAACAGGGTTGAGTTCTACCGGCTCATTCAATAAATCCCGGGTTTCTATCTCGTTCCAACATCCCGTGTCATGCGTGGTCAAAACAGGACGCACCATAAAACCTTTATCCATTGTATAGTTTAACGCCGTAGCTCCGGGCATCGTGATCACCCGTTTTTTCTTCTGCAAATCGGCATAGTTAAGGGACATCTCCGCGGCATCTTTTGTCAATTCACCCCGAATCAGATCCGGATCGAAATCCCGACTGGGTTGTACCAGAACACCGGGCATAAACTGCACCCCGAAACGTTCCACCAAAGGATTCATTACTTCCTGACGCCCCGGTTCTCCCGCAATCAACAAATTTCCTCCACGGGCCACGTAGCGGTCAATCTTTTCCAACTCGCTTTCGGTCAACGGTTGTTTCACATCAGCAATCACCAGAATACGAATATCTTCCGGAATCTCCTCCCCCTCGGTCATGCGATAGGCGATCACATCAAAACCATTATTTACTAAAGCATAACGAAAAGTCGGATTCTTGGCAAAAGCATAATAATCCCGATCTCCCACGTTGTTCATATCCCGCTCGCCATGTCCCGTAAGACAAGCCACCTTGGGTACCTCCATGATCAGGCGTTTCAGAGCCGCGGAAACCTCTGCCTCCATCGGATGTACAAACATATCATTATACAACCGCAGGAAAGTGGCCGAACCGTCGGGTAACACCAACTGCCGCACGAAACGATAACCTTCCGGAGCAAGGTCAATCTGGGCCTCGATCTCTTCGGGAGATAAAAACATTTTCAGATTCAATTTCATCTGATCAACATATTTTTCGGCCACCTCCCGGTCGCTCACGTCTGCATACCGTTCTCGTATGTAGGAAGACGCTTTTTTATAATAATACACATACTTCAGCTCGATATTCGATTTGAAACGGATGTACGGTTTGAAGTTTTCCATGTCACTCTTCAGGGAACGGGGCATCCCGTAAGAAGAGTTATCTCCCAAAAGATTCACGTAAGTGACAATTGTCAAATCGTCTTTCATCCTTTCCAGTATACTTTGACTTTCTTTAGTCAATGTTTGTGTCTTACTTGCTGTCGCATCATAATACCATAAAAACGTGGGACGAGAAGTCATATACCCTAATGCCACGGTAACTGCAATCACAACAAGATAACGTCCTACCGTCATCACTTGACTCCGTTTTGCCCGGTGAGCCTCGATCTTCATGATTCCCAACGTCAGGAAAAAGAGAATGACCACGACAAAATACAGGAAGTCCTCACTACATATCAACCCGTCAATGAACACGGTTGCCCGCCCCTTGATTGACAACCAATACGTGATTTCACGCACGAAAGCTATATCCTGCCCCACACTACCGATGAAATTCAGCACGATTAACACGGCCAATGTTCCCACGGCCGCCACAACCTGATAAGAGGTCAGGCTGGACATATAAAGCCCGATTGCCGCGTAAGCACACATTAACAAATACAATCCGAGTAAACCCGATAAGGCCGCAGAAAGATCAAATGATTCCACCGTGCAACAAGCAAAAAGAACCAGAACCAGCAACACGCCCATCAATATCAACCCGTAAACCATCATAGAAAGGAATTTTCCCCAAATGATCTGTCCCGCTGTCACGGGGGACGAGTACAGGAGTTTAATCGAACCGCTACCAAATTCCCGGCTCATCAATCCCATCGTCAACAAGGGAACATATAGATACAAATATTGTTGTATCACCGTAAATGTTCCCGACATTCCTGTTAACAGAGCCGTCGTGATACTATATTCTATCGGTTCCCCCATAAATTGTTGTCGCAAAACACTCCGGAACAAGTCGGTAAAAGTCATTCCCGACTGAACGGCAAATATCACTAAAATAAACCAAGCCACGGGAGAACAAAAGAGAGCGCGCAACTCATTTCCCGCTATTTTCAATATCTTTCTCATTCGTTTACAATTACGTTATCTCCGTCTTCTTTTAAACCACACGCCAAAATACCCCAACGCGAACAAGATGGGTAATCCCCACGTGAAAGCAAATTTCGCATAAGGTACCGTGTCCTTACTCAATTCCAACACCGTATCCACGGGCGGTATATTCGACAAAACGATCGGGAATTCCCCGTAGCTCAACCACCGGAACATACCCGTGATTAAAGAGAAATTACTCGTTTTCATCCCAACTCTAGACATCAATAACTCGGCATTACTGATACAATCAACATCACCTAACACGAATATCCGCTGTTCCCGGTCTCCCACGTTACGAGTCAAGGCAAGCATCGTCGGGTAGGACTGTTCTTGCTCCCCGATTTCCGGATTTAATACAGCTTTTTCGTCCGTAAAATTTACAGTGGTTAACTCGTTCCAACTTCCCTCGTCTTTTGTCTTTAGCAAAGGATACACATTGAAACCATGTCCGTTTTTGTAACTTAACGCAGCTGCTCCCGGCATCGTAACCCCATATTTTTGTTGCCATAGTCCCCGCAAAGGAGTCACGACATTCACACCCTCCTCAACAAAAGAGCAAACCAGCAAATTATCATCGTAAGCTTTCGTCGGTTGTACTAAAGTTCCTGGCAGGAAACTCACGCCCAGAGAAGCCGTAAGAGGATTCATCAAATCCGATTTTCCCGGTTCCCCACCAATAACAATATTCCCGCCTTTCGCTATGTATTCCTCGAGCCGAGCCAACTCATCTGTTGACAAAGGACGCTGTAAATCTGCAACAACTAACACGTCAATATCCATGGGTATCGGCCGATCCCCCATCAAGGTAATACTATCCACATCAAACCCTTGATTAATCAAGGAATGACGGAAAGTCGGATCAATGGCAAACGTGTAATAGTCCCGGTCTCCTGCCCGTTGAATATCACGTTCCCCGTGCCCGGTCAGAAAAACGACCTTGGGGGCTTTCGTCACCAAACGTTTCATGGCCGTGGAGATTTCTCCTTCCCTCGGATAAATGTAACTATCATCGAAAATCCGCAAAAAGGCCTTTTCCCCGCTTTCCCGTTCCAACAAACGCACGAAACGATATTTTTCACCCGAAAGATCAACCTGTTGGGCTACCTGTTCCGGGCTCAGAAACATCTCTATATCCAAATCTTCCATGACCGCCATTTTCCACGCTCGTTGTTGCGTGTTCAGATCGGGGAAACGATCTTCCAAAACCTCGTTTCCCGCGTCTGCATAGTAATACACGTAGTTCATCTGAATTTTCGGTTTAAAACGAATAAACTTTTTAAATCGATTTGCATCACTATTCCTTTCCGAAGGAGCCCCCCGATAAAAATTACCTTCCAAAAGATTCACGTATGTCGTAATTGTCAGTCCTCCCTCCATTTTTTCCATAATCTCCTGACTGACCGGATTCAGACTATTCAGTTTAATGGACGAGGCATCGTAAGAACATTGCAATCCCGGCCGGGAGGTCACGTACCCCAACAGCATCGCCAACACGATCACCCCGGTATAACGGGTAAAAGCCATACTTTTTGATAACTTGCGTTTCCCCGACAAGATGACCATAATCGAAAGCATCAGGAAAAGACCGATCACGATCAGAAAATAAAACACATCCTCACTGCTGATCAAACCGTTGATTAACTCGTCGGAACGCCCGGAAATTGACAGCCAATACGTGATGTCCCGAATAAAAGGAACTTCCTGTCCTATTCTTCCCACGTAATTCAGGAAAGCCAAAGCCCCTAACGTGGCAACAGCCGCCACCACCTGATAGGAAGTCAGACAAGACATGAACAGTCCTATCGCTGCATAAGAACAGATCACCAGATAAATTCCCAGCAACCCCGATAAGGCCAACGACATATCAAAAGAAGGCACGTTCCATGCCGTGAACCCGACAAACAAAAAGAGAATCCCCACCAGAATAAGGCTGTATATCATCATGGAAAGAAATTTCCCGAAGATAATCTGTATGCTGGACACCGGTGAAGAATATAATAATTTGATAGAACCGCTACTATATTCCCGGCTCATCAATCCCATTGTCAATAAAGGAATATACAGGTAAAGATGCACCAACATATTCGGGAACAATCCCATATTTCCCGTGTACATCTCTTTTGCTATACTATACCATAAAGGCTTGTTAAATTGCTGCATCAACATAATGTCCACCAAACGGAAATAGGTCATGCACGCCTGAACAGTAAAGATAATAAGGACTAACCACGCGATAGGGGAATAGAACAGAGTGCATAACTCTGTCAACGCTATCTTGAATATTTTTCTCATACTACACGAACTTATGATTCACGTTTACTTTTTCCCGACAAGCGAGCGAACACTTCATCCAGAGAACTCCGCTCCACGGAAACCTCGCTTAACTCCCATCCCCGGCTGACACTCTCGTGTACCATCCGGGCTGTCACATCGTCATCCGTATCAAACCATACCCTGAAACTTTTCGAATTTATTGCCTCCACCCGACTAACTCCCGGCACGTGTTCCAACTCGGTCATTCTCGGCGGATTCTTCAGTACCACCACGAACGAATTCGGTTGGATATAATTGTTAAACTCATCCATCGTCCCTGCGAATACCAGTTGCCCTTCCTCGATCATCTTGATGTGGTCACAGGTGGCCTGCACCTCCGACAAGATATGCGTGGAAAGTAGCACTGAACGATCCGTAGCAATCTCCTTGATCAATTCCCGAATTTCCAGGATCTGGTTCGGGTCAAGTCCATTCGTCGGCTCATCCAACACCACGAACTTCGGATTGTGTATGATTGCCTGCGCAATACCCACCCGTTGCTGGTAACCTCCCGATAAATGTTTCAGCAACCGTTTTCGGAAATGCGTGATCCCGCATTTCTCCATCGCGTAGTCCACCGAAGAACGAATCTTTTTAGGAGCGACCGAACGCAAATCCGCACAATAGGCTAAATACTCTTCCACGGTCAAATCCGTGTACAACGGGGGTTTCTGTGGTAGAAAACCAATATTCATTTTAGCCGCAATCGGGTCCTCCCGAAAATTAATCCCGTTAATATACACTTCCCCTTCTGTCTGGTTCAACACACCACACATGATATTCATCGTTGTCGATTTACCCGCTCCGTTCGATCCCAACAATCCCAATATTCCCTTCTCGTAAATCTCGAAATTAATATCCCGTATCGCCCATTGCACACTATAACGGTGAGACAAATGTTCCACCTTTACAACCGGATTCTCCATGTTATTCATTTTAAAAAATTAACTATTATGGCAGGTAAGGCTTTCGTCACACCTTACCCGCCTGTATTATTATAAACTATCTTCCTTGAGCTGTTATATCTGAAATCTTCCCGAAACCGTCATATTTCACCTGCTTTTCCTCATCCAGATTTCCCGTTCCCGGATCCTTTTGCGGAATCAAGTAAACATATCCTTCCGAATCCGATGCCTGCGTTGCCATCATCACGGCTTTCGTGTTCAACGGTAAGGTCAGCAAACTTTCCGTGTCACTGTCAAAGTCTTCCGAATTGACATTATATCTTCCCTGCGTGTAGAATTTCAGAATACTGATATTCTCCCCCGCGGCCGCCGTGTATTTCAACGAGGAAGCAAGCGAACCATCTATATTCAAACGAACCGCATGAATCTCTCTGGCCGTTGCCACGTACATAATAGGATCTACTGTACTGAAACAAATTGACACGGAACGATCCAACAAATCCTTGATGGCTGCCGGAACCGAATACAAGTAACTCGGTGTCGGGTTAACCAACGTATTATCCTGATTTTTAGTAAAGAACGTGTAAAGAGAATATTCTCCCGATACTTTATCCTTCAACACCATCACCAAGGAAGAGCTATTCATGAAACCTCCGGCCACGGCTTCTTTACCCGCCACGGCAGAAGGATCGAATGGGAAATTGTCGTCATTCTCAGAAGAGGAATACAACGAACATTTGTTCTGCGAGAAAGCCCCGTTAAAACGCCCGAAACGTCCTACCTGTGAATCATACCAGATCGACGATCCACTGGAATGAGTCCCATCGCCCGTAGCCGCGGCAACCACTCGATTATCCACGTAATTGGACTGCAAACCGCCCAAGTCGGAAATCACTTCCGGCTTGATGAATATCGCATCATTCTGACGAAGATGCTGGTACACCTGATTATTCATCACGAGAATCGTCGTTTGAGGTGCCAAATAGAAATGTCCGGAAGTGTATGTCTCGGTCACGAAAGGAATAATTTTACCCGTTTCCAAGAAGGAATAGTCCCGGCAATCAGCCCGGAACAATCCATTTTTTCCGGCCATCCACAGGATATTCTGATAGGTACTCCATGTCGCTCCCGACACGGTATAGGCCACGTTATCAATCCAATCACCCAAAGGCTCCCCCTTAGAGGTGAAAATATCATCGTATTGAATTTTCTCCGTTCCCGTGAATCCCTTGCTAATGTCTTTATCCATGATTAACGACAAATCGGAGGTCTCCCCATCACGGGAATGAGCCACGATAATACCTTCCCCGAATTGGCTCTCCACCACTAGAGAAAAGACAGAATAATATTTAAGCGTGGAAACTTTGTCCGTCACTTCCAAGGTCAACGTGTAACCACTAGCCTGAATCGGCATGGAAGCAATCGTGTCAAGCACCCGTTCGTTCGACAACACTTCTCTCAATCCCGCTGACGAACTTAACTCGATCTCCCATTTATATTCCAAATCCGGATGGTCCGGGGTTCCGTTTTTCTTCACGGGAATATCAATATGCAATTTGCCCAAATACGCCACGTACTGCGTTTCCGACACACCATTCAGGTCTAGTTCCACGTTAGGAATTTCTTTCGTGTCATAGGTACTCTTGTCGTCATAACACGACACGAGGCCGTATCCCAACACGAGCAACAACAGGTAATATATTGTTTTCATCTTCATTATCTTTAATCCGTTTTATCAAAACTTTCGCGCTCTCACGGGTTGGTTTATAGCAAGTCCTCCATCATGCAACAATGGGGTTCCATGTTCCTGTTCGTAATCATCCAGATACTTCTGTAACAACTCGTAGTAAGCATTCGTGATTGCCGTATTATAGAACATATACCCATCCGGGTCCATCCGGTTATACTGGGGCCACTGGTCCGCCTGCCACGGCCACCCTAAAGCGGCCAGTATCGCCTTATGCGCATTCCGGCTATAATAATTATAGTTCGCCAGATTCATACTTTGCCCTGCATTTATTAAGAAATTATAAGTTCGGGCATAAAATGAACCACTGGGAAGCATCGGTAATTGATTATCCCACGAAAACTTAATGCGTGTATATTCCGGTGGGCCGGCCACGAAATATTCCGAAGCACCCAACACAATTTCCATCATACACGTCGTGTCTTCCAATTCAACTAATTTCGGCAATTCCAGCGTGAGATACCCGTAACGTTCCCCGGCGGGAATAACGGCATTCAACACCTTATACGATCCTTCCAACAATCGGCTGCTATCCCGGACGATCGTGTACCCTACCGTCCGGTCGTAATCCCGGACGTCCCCGACCAACTTTAACGGGATATTCACCACCATCGTCTCTTCTTCCGGATCACTCCAAAACGAATAAGTCTGATCAAAAGTCTTCGTTAAGGAGTTATATCCCGGATAAGTCCTCACGTCCACGCTATTCCATGGAACGGTTACCGTGGCCTGGGTCTCGTCAAATGTATCTATTCCCACTTTCGAGCAACCGCCGCATAGCAAACCACTCAAAAGAAAACATATCGCGTACAGAAAATTAAATCTGTTCATATCCTTTCATTTATAGCATTATTAATCATCATTGAACACGTCCCATTTCCCGTTCAATAGCGGGATAAGGCCACAAATATTTTTCGTCACTCATCACGATGGTCGAGTTTGGAATATCCGCTGCTCCAATACGCTTGAAATAGAAGAAGGACACCCCCTCGCACAAGAACTCCCGCCGATATTCATTCATCAGGCATGTTAATAACTCGTCTCGTGTATAGCCACTAATATCAATATAGTTCGAACGATTCTCCCTCAACGTCTTCAAATAAGACACGGCCTCGGTCAAATCAATATTTGCTCCTCGCAAATAACTCTCGGCCACGATCAAGTACATTTCCGGAAGACGGATCAAAGGCATGCGGTTTAGTTTTAAATATCCCGATGAACGATCCTGCGCTAACTTTAACGGTGTATAATACCCGTTGGAATTCCTGAAGAATAACTTTTCCCGACGGTAATCGGCATTTTCCCCACTTCCCGTTTCTTGGTAAATATTAAGCAAATTATCCTCACTCAATTTGATAGCTTCATACGCCGTACCTTCCAAGAAATTATAAAGATAATAATCCGTCAAACGATCCGTGAATGCCGGAATATTTAAAGAAGTAATATGTTCCGTGGAATGAATCGGGTCTGTACTAACCAAATCTGTCGTCACCCACTGGTAGAGTCCTAAACGCTCGCCTTCACGAATTACATCCGACGCTTCTTGACGAGCCGAAGCGATGGATGCATCACTTCCCTCCCACATATATACTCTTGCCAATAAAGCTTTCACGGCAAAATAATTCAACCGGAAAGTACGGTCACTGAAGAACCCGTCGTCATTCAACGCATCGTAATAATCTGCAGGATGTTTTCCCGTGATAGGCTCATCATCCAATAATCCCAAAGCATCTGTCAAATCCTTAACAATCAATTCTATCGTCTGATCATACGACAACTGGGGAGTCATCTCTTTGTCATAATCCGTCACGTACGGCACGGTTGGTTTCGTTGATTTATCCGTTCGACCAGCCAAATTCCCGTACCCATACAAGCGCATCATATCAAAATGCAACATGGCACGAATAGCTAACAATTCGCCTTTAATCATCCGGTAAGAAGCCGGATCCAACACCCCCTGACGCTTATCTATAAATTTCAACGCGTTATTCACATTGGCAATCACGTTATACGCCTTCTGCCAAACACTGTTAAGCATACTCAATGCCCGCTGGGCCGTGTACTGGTAGGTTCCCATTGCATACACGTAAGCCTGCGAGTGAATCGTGTACTGCCCGCTTTGCATTTCCGTAGAATACCACGTGAGCTGTTTCCCGTATAAATCAACATCCGCCATACCGATATAACAACCGATCAGGGCCTGCCGGAAACCAAATTCATCATCGAACTGATCTTCTTCCGGTACTTGCGAAGGGGGTGTCGTGTCCAGCCAACTATCACAAGCCACCATCGTGCATAATATCACACACAACATGATATTTTTTATTATTGTCTTCATATCTAACTAATTAAAATGTTCCAATAAGCGAAAACGACATCGTTCTGGCAAAAGGATAATCAAACCCTCTCTCGGCCTTTATAGATGAGATTTTCGAGATCTCTTCCATATAGAAAGACACTCTCAATCGTTTCATTCGAAGATATTTAAGTATATCCGCCTGAAAATCATAATACACGTTCAACGATCCCCAAGTCAATTCCTTCGCATCCTGCACGAAACGAGAAGTTGCCCTTGTCATCTCCTGACGTGACAAGGGATCATCGTCATACCGGAAAGTTCCCAAACGTTTAAAAGGAGTTACCTGTCCCGGTTCTTTCCAACGACCGTACAATGCCCGTTTGTCAACATTATAATTCATGTCCACGTTCTCCACCCGGTCTATCAATGTCCTATTATAATACTGATACCCGGCTTGGTAACGGAAAGTCGTGCTGACACCAAATCCTTTATGCTCGAAAGTGAAACCGAAAGTTCCCCTGTATTTGGGTAATGAATTACCTACCGGGTATAAATCCGATTCGTAATACGTGTAGGTCAGTGAACCATCCTGACGAATATAAAGTTCCTGTCCTGTCATCGGGTCGATCCCGGCAGAGCGCACAGCCCAAATTGTTTCCATGGACTCCCCGTCCACGTATTTCAGCACCGGACGATTATTTGCTTTATCCGAAGCCATCTTATCCCGTAGCTCGTTGAATGCACGCATACTTTCCGACAACCGGATAATTTTATTCTTCGTGGTCACCAATGAACCGAAAACGGTCAAGAATGTTCGGTTCTGTTGCAACACTCCATAAGAAAGATAAGCCTCAATTCCACTATTCCGTACCAGTCCCAAGTTATCTTTCACGGTCGCAAATCCCGTACTTGTCGGCACAGAAACATCCGTCAACATATTCTCCGTATCGGCCCGGTAAAGATCGAAACGTAACGTGGCCCTATGAATCGTTGCATCAACCCCCACGTTATAATCTTTTTTCTGTTCCCACTTCAACGAGGGGTTTGCCAAGCGCCCTAAATAGGATCCCGTCATACCCAAATAATTCGCATCCGTGTAATACTGGTAAGTTGCCACTGCTTCATTGGTATCAAAATTCTGATTTCCGGTTAATCCGATCGAACCCCGAACTTTAAATTGACGAACCAAATCCTTCCATGGGAAAAAATGCTCGTTATGCAAGTTCCATCCAACTCCCACGGACCACCCCGTAGCCCAACGATTATCGTTTCCGTAAAGCGAGGAAGCACTGGTCTGCACGTTAAAATCTAGAAAATACCGATCGTCATAGCTGTAACCACCTCCCAACACGAAATTAATCTCCCGACGCAAAGATGACGATCCTTCCGGACGACTGTCCAAGGCATACTGACGAGCAAATGTAATATCTGCAGACTGGCTATTGGGGAACCCTTCGGCCTTATGCACGTAAGCCTCGTATGAATATTCGGATATTCCAAAACCACCCATTGCCAAGATAGAATGTTTACCTATCGTGGTTGCATAATTCCCATGTAAATCACCGGACACGTTACTACTTTTCCCATTATCCAAACGATAAGATCCTTTTCGTAATTGTTCCTCCACCGGAGAGTCTTTCGTAATATTAGCAAAACTTGAATGCGCAGCCGGTAAGAACTCGTCACCATCATTCCGCTTAAAAGACAACATCACACGAGCTCTCAGGATCAAACCATTCAACGCTCTCCATTCCACTTGAAAATTATTCAAAAAATCCACGTAAGACTCCTTTTTTAACGTACCGATCTCGGCATCATACATCGGGTTGGGAATCCGATCTTCAGCCCAACGTACCACCTGTCCCGTTTCGGGATCCTTTGCCCGCCAGTAGGGATTCATCTTCGCATAATCACTAAAAGCACCATAAGGGGAGTCATAACTTTTATTACTATTTACAGTCATTGTATTGCTAAAAATCAAGTCATTTCTCCGATAAGACAAATCCAATGAACCGGAAATATTCCGTCTATCGGATCCCCTCATTACACCGATAACTTGATTGTAGGACACGTCCAGCACGGCTCTTAATGTCTCGGCATCTCCCAATTCCACGCTCAAGTTGTGTTTGTGCCCCACACCCGTACGCAAAGGTTTCGATAACCAATAGGTGTCTAATCCTGCTGCAACCAATTGTTTTCGCTGCTGATACAACATCTGCTTTTGCGTGTATAACAGAAAATTAGCATCATCATAAATCCCGTCAATACGTTCCGCTTCCAACTTTTCCTCCGCATCACACAAATTGTAACTACTCAAATCCGGCATCTGTATATCCACACTGCCAGTGTAAGTCACCCGTTGTTCGTTACCAGCCAAACGTCTAGTCGTGATCACCACTACCCCATTAGCTGCTTTAGAACCGTAGATGGCTTTCGCGGAAGCATCTTTTAACAAGGTTACACTTTCAATCCGGTTCATGTCCATATCCATCACCCGCTCCGCCGTCACCTCGAACCCGTCAAGGATAAACAACGGTTGATTCGGACTATTTTTATAATTTCCCTTCAAGCGGACACCTGTCTCTTCCAGCGGGAAACTCGATATACCCCGCATCTTCATTTCCGGAATCGCATTCGGGTTCGAACCCATCTCCAAGTTATCCATGATGAATAACGACGGGTCAAGATTTTTCAGACTTTGAAACAAATTTTGATTTCCAGCCCGCATAATATCCTTGGCTGTCATCGTGACGACCGCACCCGTGTAACTACTTGCCTTACGGGTAAATATACCCGTCACGATCACTTCATCCACGCTTTTCACCTCCTCTTCCAACACCACGTCGATCTTCGTACGTCCACCGACAGTCACTTCCTTCGGTTTATAACCCACGAAAGAAAATACCAACGTCGTCACGCTTGTCGGCATCGTCAACCGATATGCACCATCAGCTCCTGTACTCGTCCCCAAGAACAGAGAATCCCCCTTCACGATTACCGTTGTCCCCGGTAGAACTTCACCGTTCACATCCCGCACGGTTCCCGTAACCGTGATCGAAGTCGGTTGCTGCCGAGGAGTCACGACTACCTTTCCCTCAAAGTCTACACAAGTTAATCCGGTCCCCTCCACACAGGCCTCTACCGCTGCCTTAACTGTTACGTTCTTCAGGTCAACCGTCACTCGCTTCGTCTCCCGCTCCACCTCCTCTTTTTTAAACACAACCACATTGTCTCCCAACCGGTTGATCTCGCGTAACGCCTCAAGCAAACTGGTCGCTTCAAGCTTTAAAGAAATTCTTTTCACATTCTGTTGTCCGTAGACCGGTGAGTGAGTAAACAACGTGGTTAAGGACAGTAATAACAATCCGCATAACGCACCACGCATCACCGAAAGTCTACAAAACACTTTTGCTTTGCAGTTTTTTTTCATAACTTTGTTCTGTTTTAATTAAACAAGTGCCTTGTTATCAACAAGGTCCCAAGCCGGAAATACCTCCGAAACATTTCCGGCATTTCTTTTTCACCTTTTCTCTATAATATGTACAATTCCATCTTCCACCCTAAATTCCGGCCCTCCCGCCAGAGTCAATATTTTTAAAATAGATTCCAACTTCTCATCCTTACTCATCTTCCCGCTAAACGTGTGTCGCCCTTTCCTTTTCCCGTCATACACGAAACGAACCTCATACCAACGGGACAACATCCGGGTCACCACTTCAATATCGTCCTCATCAAACACGAATTCCCCGTAACGCCAAGCCACCACATTTTTCGTATCTACCTTCCTCACGGAAAACTCTCCCGTTCCACTTTTCCAGCAAGATTGCATACCCGGTTTCAGAATCATGGATGGAATATCGGATTTCTGGTCCATTAAACTGACCTGAACCTTTCCTGTCAGCAAGGTCGTGTAAACCGACTCCTCGTTTTCGTAAGCACTAACATTGAAAGCAGTCCCCAATACCCGGGTTTCAACATCCCGAACCTGCACGATAAATGGCCGGGCGGGGTCATGTTTCACCTCGAAATAGGCCTCACCCTTTAGCTGTACCACCCGGCGGTCACCAATAAACTGTACCGGGTAAACAAACTCAGACGTGGAATTTACCCACACCCGCGTACCGTCACTCAGCACGACAAAATACTCTCCCCCCACGGCGGTTTCTATCCGGTGAAATTCCTCCCGCTCTGGCACAGAATCCGTATTGGCCTCATAGTATAACCCTCCTTTCGTCCCGATCAAAGTGGCTTGTGCCAGTTTCAGACTGTCGGGGACCTGCTTCACCAACCCGATACGCTCTCCATTTCCCAGTACAAGCATCACCTTCTCTTTCACGATCTTCATCTCTTTCAATTCCCCCTGCACACTCATCGACTTGTGAACCTCCACTTTCACCAAAGGATGTAAAGCCACGAAAATTCCCACGAGACAGGACGCAATCGCACCACTAACCACGACAATCCGTCTCAACGAGTACCGACGGGAACGATGCACGGCCAAACGTCGAGCCACTTCCTCATAGACTTTCTGAAAATCAGTAGTCTGGTTAATTTCATCTTCCAGCCTCAACCTTCCGGCGATACTCTTTCCTCTAATTATATTTCGATACAACCTTCGGTTGGCCACCTCTTCATCCAGCCACTTTCCCAGAAGTTCCCGCTCCTCCTCGGTAGCCATACCCAATCGTACTCTAATAATAACCCTTGCTAGTATTTGTTCTCTCTTCATCACCATATATCATCTTGCATTTGATATATAGACACCACTAGCTGAAAAACGGGATGAACCGGATCACATTTTTTTCTGCATTTAACAATCGTTTTAATCAAGGACACAGCTTTATAGCATACAACTTAAAGTCGTCAAAAAAATATCAGAACTGGTAAAATCATTATTAACCGAATTCTATAAAAAAACAGGATTCCATTCATCCCGCATGATTTCGGGCGGTGTCTATAATCATATACTGTGTCGAACAAATATCTTATATTTTGTATGATAACACTTCCTATATTTAACATTCATTACAGATCATCCGAGAATAAGCCTCAAAGACTTGTTTCCTATAATCCATCCGGGGAAAGTGCCCCTACTATTTCCGCAACACTTTGTTCACATCAAATTTTTCCCCAAATTGTATTCTCAAGACAAGGTTTATTCCATAATCTATATCCCGTAACAAGCAAAAAAGGATATTTCTATCAATATGCTCCCATCGTTTCAACGACACCTCCAAACGTGAACTCCACACGAACCATTCCGTCTATACAAGTGCTATAAATTATGAGAGAAGATCAACAGCTAGAAATTTTCATCCGAAAACACTACTCATCCATGTGTGCCGTCGCCTTACGCTTTATCGGTTCTCCCGACATCGCACAAGACATCACTCAAGAAGTCATTATCAAATTTTGGAAAAACCGAGCAAACTACGAAAACATTAAATCCTCGGATAACTTCCTATATACCATGATTAAAAATGAAGCCTTAAATTACCTGCGAGGCTCACAAAGAGAGAAACAACGTTACAACCATCTTGAGGTAGAGGAATTTGAACATCCAAAAGTACTTAATATGTTGATCGAAGAAGAGATCAATCAAATTTTGATACACGCCATCGATCTGCTACCCGTACAAAGCGCTCGTATCATGCGCCTCATCCTGTCAGGATACGAGAACAAGGAAATCGCAAAAGTCATGGGTGTTTCCGTGAACACGATCAAAACACTCAAATATGCAGCGATCCGCAAATTGAGAGAATATTTCAATTCGAATGATTACGAGCTTGATCAGCCATGAAAGCGTATTTCACATAGGCACAAACATTTAACCCGGTTAAAATATTCACATTTCATTCATCCTCACTCGGTTCGAGTGGTGTCTTTTATTTAAAATCAAACTGTTCCAAGTAACAATCATGTTTAATTAAAACTCTACAACTATGAAATCTAAATTATTATCAAAACGAGTACTCGTACTCTTCATTTTATTACTGGGATTCAGTCCGCTAAGCCAAGCATTCGCACAATTCGGGATCACGGGAACCGTAACTGACTGGGCCCGAAATCCGATCATCGGAGCAACCGTGGTAATTCAGGGTACCAACATCGGCACCACAACCGATTTCGACGGTCATTACACGATCTACGCCATACCCGGTGACACGCTCGTGTTTTCGTATTTGGGTATGAAAACCTTGAAAGTTGGAGTCAGAAGTTTTGGAAGTGTTATCAACGTGGTCTTGCAGGACGATTCGTTTAACTTCGAAATCTCGCAAAACGATCCGGTAATAAACGAACCAACAATAGAATACAAGGCTATTTGCCCCTGGCACACACGTCTGTATTATATAGAGAAATCACCACAGATTCGGATTACGCCCCCAAACAAATCTCTGAACCTCCGTACAGTATGACATAAAATAGAACACCATGATAAAAATACTATTTATTTGCACCTTCATTGCCAGTTTTACATGGGGAAATAAAACAGACACGCTCACTCCCGACTCTCCCAAAAGCATTCATGGAATCGTAACGGATAGCGTAACCGGCAAACCGATCCCCGAAGTGATCATCATGGTCAAAGGAACAGAAATTGGCACGGTAACTAACGCAGAAGGCCATTACAAAATGGTCACGTTAAAGAATAGCGCGTTAGTATTTTCCAAAGAAGGAATGAAGACCCAAGAAATTCCCGTGGGCGAGGAATCAGAAATAAATATACAAATGAAAAAAGAAACAAAAGACACAAAACCACCCAAGAAAATAAAATAGTATCTTGAAAAACAGGGCGGAATAAACCTGCTAAATAATAAAATGATTACAAGAAAGCTGTCTAACAAGTTTAGATAGTCTTTTTCGTGATTGAATAATAAAGGCTTTTCTTCTGATTATCAATCGAAAAACCTTTATTATTCGTGAAAGATTTCGTGTATTTATTTTGCACAACAAACTACATATCAATCACATAACAATGATAATGCGGTTGAAAGGTAGATTCGAATCCATTTTCATCCAAGTGATTGAGTTACTCCATGACGAAGGCTTTTTTTGAATCATCATATTTTTATGCATTTTTTACTTATTTAGAATTAATATAAAATAGACAAACATATGTATTTATTGCATAATGTGATATGGCATACAAAACAAGCTAAATGCGTAAAACGGTCTAAAACATATTGATGTTTTTGTTATTAATTATAAAATTATAATTAAATTGTGGAACGTTTATACAACCACTAAAATTTTTAATGACAACATATAAGTAAGATGCAATTCAATAGAAATTATATCATATACTAAAATAGTCCACTATCGTATTGTGAAGAAAAGGTGTTTTACATTCAAAATTTAACGTTATGAAAAGGAAGGTCATTTTTAGTTATTTAAAATCCAGTATTTTTTTAATTTTGACCATATTCTTATCTTGTAATGACGATTATATGGAGTATGACGTACAAATAGAAAAATTGGACAAGGTAGGGAAGGCTTTCATGGGCCATTTACTATCCAGTTCCGATGGAAAACAGCAATGGAAAAAACTGACATCTCTAGGTGATATTCCGCCAAATGAAGTTGCGCTTGTATTCCAGGGAAACCGTGCGTGGCAGTATATTTTACCATTACTAAAAGATAGTATGCTAATAGGAATGGTATCTCTCCCGATAGAAATCGGTGAAAATAACAAAAACTTGTCGGAATGTTCAATTGGTGCCCCTTTAGTGTTAGAAAAAGAAGAGATTAAATCCGATATTTTTATGCAAGGTATACTTAAATCTTCTATATCTCGAAAATGGCGTGAAAATGGTATTATTATTGATGAAAACTTGATAGTTAATCTAGCAAATTCAACCCTATTTTCACCTCTTTCAAGGGGAAGTGGTGGCTGTTTTTATGCATCTTATACATTGGAAGCTAATAATTATCTAGATGATGAGGGATTTGCTATTATTAATGGAATTAACACGGGGACTTTTTCTGAGATTGCAAATAAAGTTGCTCGTGAGGTGCATCGTGCTTTGGAAATAACAGTTGAAGAAGATATTATTTTTGTTATAGCCCCTACTGAGGGCATTGCGGTGATTTATTACATGCAATTAGCAAGTTATCTCTATGATAAAAATATCACGGCAACCTTCTCGTTTCTTTGGAAAGATACTCCGGATGATGCTGGTGGAGGCACAGGTGGAGGCACAGGTGGAGGTACAGGTAGTGGCACGGGTGATAGCACGGGTAGTGGCACGGGTGGTAATACAGGTGGCAATACAGGTAGTAATACAGAAAATCCTCCAATAACACCAGATGACCCGGGTCATATCGTGGTGAACTTAACAACAAGCGTACTCTCGGGAGAGGTCGAGATCGGGGATACATATTATTTGATATTGGATATTTATCACACCAAGAATCAACCTATTCCTAGAATTACAAATATTGAATATCTCATTAACAGGGTAGGTACAAAACAGGGCGGTTCTATTGGGGAGACTACAGAATGGACTTATGCACGTAAAGCTATTTCTGCCGGAAATTTCCAATTTATTGCGCTTGTACACTTTGAAGGAGATGCAGGAAAAATAAATTCTAATACAGTTAATGTTCGAGAAATGTGTCCTTCGATTTCCAAATTCAAAGATTTGCCGGATATTGAAAAGCGAGCGAAGGAATTATGGAATATGAGTGTCAATTACACTAGAGAACATCAGAGCACCTATGAAACAAAAGAATACGGTTGCTTTATCTACATGAATACTCAAACTGGGAAATATCATTGCGGAAGTGAGGTTATAGAAGGAGAACCTGTTCCACTTGACAAAGAGGTTGAAGCAAAAGTTCATTTCACTTATTCCACTCAAGAATATGACCCGAGAGAGCCTTTTGACTTGATCGTTGGCACACTACATTCTCATTACCCCTTGACTTGGGCTGCATCAGGAGTACGACGTACACCTGGACCATCTTCTACTGATAATGGAGGTAGTTTGCCGGGGTTGGTATATGATTATTTGTATCAAGTATTTGCGGGAGATCCAGTAGATATAAAAGATAATCCGAAACAAATGTACACTTATGGTCCTGACAGAAGAGAAATTCCTTAAATAATATAGAGATGAAAAAGTTTGAATTCATTTTATTGGTTGTATTTTGCCTCTTGGGTATTAATAACATGGCATACACTCAAGAGCAAGATACGGTAGTGATTAAAGATAGTATAGCTAAAAAGAAGCTTGACGAAAAATTGATCAAGTTAACGAAACAGGTGGTCTTGAAACACGGACGAGATTATTATCGGGAATATAAAGAACCTGTTATCAAGTACAGGCGAGTGTCTAAATCTTCCAGAGACCTTCATCCATCAATTATCAGAAAAAACATGAAACGGATATATTACACGGTAGAGTATCCTTATGATATGGAAAAGGAAATATTCTACAGCGAGTATGCCGCGAAAGTCTATTTTTGGGAGGATTTAACTATTTTTGATGTCGCCTTTGGACATGGCATGGGAATTCGAGATTACGATAAATTATCCAGAGCCGAAAAAAACAAAATCGTGATTCCATATAAGCATCGTAAACCCGGTAAGTGGGTAAAAGACACTATCCGAAATGATAAAGGTGACATAATTGATGTTATGAATCGTTACGAGGATCATCAATAGAAATAATTTATTCGATTCTCAAACATGAAAAAATGGAATTTAAACTGTGTTAGCAAAGTTAATACTTTATTCCTTGCTGACACAGTTTAATTTACATCCTCAATTAATCCCTCATATTATGACGAATTAATTAAACAAAGAGGCTGTTTAAAAACGAAATGCTCTCTAAAAGTTTTTTGTCTAACTTTTAGGGTGCACTTCATCCTTTAACGGTGTCCTTTATTTAGATACAGTATCACCCAAACATTCGGCCTATAAACCTTCAAAGTATTCGCTACAAGCAAGGGAACATGTGACGTTCCCTCGCCCCCTTTTCGTCAACACGCCGCAAACCGCCTTTCCCTTATCCCCGGAAATACTTGTCGCCGGAATAACACCGTCCATCCCTTGACATGAAATAACAATACAGGTGATAACATTTCGTAATTCCTTCCCTCAATTCGATCATTCCTATCCCTTCCGACCGGATTCCTGTCACATTTTCTGCCAGCAACGGACGCAAAGGCTCGTCATCATAAATCACCCCTGCACAAAGCCGATCCGTACCGGCATCAAGCGAAGTCTGCCATCCCGTATCCCAACACACTTCCACCTTGTTTCCCTTTCTTTCCCTAATCTCGAAACCCATAGGCACCTTCAAAACTCCTTTACTAAAATGAATCTCCTCGTAATTACTAATGCCCATCTCCCCGTTAAAAGCCTGGATATTCGAAGCGATAAAAGCATTTAGCCCATTCACGCTCATCAACTTACCTAACTTTTCCCAAATCGGTTTCAAGCAAACTCCATTCAATGAACGATAGAACGAAATACAGGCACTGAAACGATTCTGCCATAATTGCTGGTTCTTGCTCCTCACCAACATCTTTCTATACGGTCGACGCCGTGCGTACAAATTCCCGTTACAATAATAATAAACTACATTCCCGATTTTCCCGGAAAAACCTCCTAAACAATTTCCCACTTTTGCCATAATTCTCTTTTTTTTATTCATGAAATATTTGAATTCCCTCTCGTCATGCTACCCTCTCTCTATCTTAAAATATAGTTTTGGACAAAAATACCCCCTTTCTCAAACAAATATTTTTCTAGCGTCACTCGCAAGTGACACGGAGAAAGCACGGAGAAAGTACGGAGAAACCCTAGCCAAACAACGAGCAAACAGCATATTACAAATACACCGATCTACACGATGCTAGCGAATCAATGTATCTAACATTATTTAACTTTTACAACCGGGGTATTAAAACCATTTCCTATATTATATAAGAAAGGATCCTTTCAAATTAATAATCACTTAAAACCTAAAAGTTATGGCAGAATATCAAGCGCCAATGGCTGAAAAATTGAGAAAATCCGTGGGAAATGTAACATATTACATCATGCACGGTAAAACATTCGCCCGGGCGAAAGTCGCACACGTGAAAAACGCGAAAACCCCGAAACAACTTCGTCATCGAGCAACCTTCACGATGCTTGTACAATTAGCACGGGTACTAATCGAAACGACTCGAACCGGTTTCCCAGAAAAAGCGAAGGGGCGTTCCTCGTCGAACGAGTTCGTGAGAGCAAACAAAAACTTCGTGGAAGTGGATGAAAACTACGAGGCCACGATTGACCTCGAGAAGCTACAGGTATCGGGCGGTAAACTGCCCTGTTTCTTCGAAGTCACGGTAACGTACAACGCCGACGGCAGGATGCTCGTGTTCCAACAAGAAGCACAGTCGAACTCGTTGCTGAACAGCGACCCGAAGGATCTTCTCTACGCATCCATCCTCGAAACAAAGACAAATCTCAGCGGAATCGTATCATTAAGAGCGCGGGGAGAATCGGGGGTAACCTCGATCGAATTACCCGAGATCTGGACGGTGGAAAATTGTAACGTCTATCTTTTCGCCACTTCAGAAAATGGTTACCTGGCCTCTCCCTCCCAACACGTGAAAATAACAACCGCGTAAAACGGGAAGAAACTGATTTTAGGAGGGATTGTCCAAAAAGTCAATTTTGAAAAACTACCCTCGCTAACTCCCCCTTACACAGGGGGAGAAACCGCTTGGTAATCAACTCTCCCCCTGTATAAGGGGGAGCTGGAGGGGGTAGTTTTAACACTGGATAAGACTTGTTAGACGACCTCTCTATGTGCATTAGATTTATAACGTAAAGTGAAACTGTCAATACTCTTGACCTATTAACGAAAACGATGTCAATAACAGGTCAATAAAAACATAAAAAAAAGCGCCAGTTGGCGCTTTTTATTTATCCTAAATAAGTTTTTAATAGCTTACTTCTGGAAGAGTGTCGCAGACGGCGAATAGCCTTTTCCTTGATTTGGCGAACACGTTCGCGGGTTAACCCGAACTTCTCACCGATTTCTTCCAATGTCATTTCTTGACAATTGATGCCGAAAAACAAACGAATAATATCGCGTTCTCTTTCAGTCAACGTGGCCAATGCCCTCTCGACTTCCGTTGACAAGGACTCGTTAATCAACGTCTTGTCAGCGACAGGAGAATCATCGTTTACCAATACATCGAGCAAGCTGTTGTCCTCCCCCTCAACGAAAGGTGCATCTACAGAAATATGACGGCCGGACACTCTCAAAGTATCGGCAACTTTTTCAGCCGGTAAATCCAATGTCTCTGCCAACTCTTCCGGTGACGGGCGACGTTCATGTTCCTGCTCGAAACGAGAAAATGCTTTATTGATTTTATTCAAAGATCCAACTTGATTCAAGGGCAAACGCACGATACGCGATTGTTCTGCCAATGCTTGCAGGATAGATTGGCGAATCCACCATACGGCATAGGAAATAAATTTGAATCCCCTCGTTTCGTCAAACTTCTCTGCCGCTTTAATCAAACCCAAATTCCCCTCGTTGATAAGGTCCGGAAGGCTTAACCCCTGATTCTGGTATTGTTTTGCAACAGATACCACGAAACGAAGGTTTGCCCGAGTCAGTTTCTCCAAAGCCCGTTGATCTCCTTTCCGGATTCGTTGGGCAAGCTCAACTTCCTCTTCAACCGTAATCAAATCCTCCTTACCAATCTCTTGCAAGTACTTGTCAAGAGAAGCACTCTCTCTGTTCGTTATAGATTTTGTTATCTTTAGCTGTCTCATAGTCTTCTAATATTCTCCCCCAAATATGTCGCAAAGGTAGAACAATTTATCCATAAACCAATATGTTAAAATCGACACCTTTCCAATATTAACGTTTTTTAATTCTGTAAAGATAAAGCGTAGTACTCGACACGTCCTCGCGGCGAGATAGTTGTCACAAGAACACCCTCATTTTCTGCCGCTTTCAGCGCCCGTACCAAATCGTCTTTATCATAAATCACCGTGTTATTAATTTTCACGATAATGTATCCTTCATCCAAACCAATCGCTTTAAAGGGGCCATTCTTTATATCTATAATTTTCACTCCCCCGTTCAAACGATAGCGATAACGGTCCTCCCGACTCAACGGCTCCACCGTGGCTCCCAGTATTCCGGTATAATTCTTATCTACCAAGGCAACATCACCATACGTATTCTGGAGTACCACATCCAAATCTTTTAATTTTCCTCCACGACTCACGGTCACGGAAATAGTCGCTCCCGGGTGATATTTAGCCAATTGGCCCTGGAATTCCGGTCTTGTCTTTATCTCGATACCATTAATACGTTTGATTACATCTCCTTTCTTTATTCCGGCTTTAGCTGCCGCCCCGTTAGGTATCACGTCATATACATATATTCCGCTCACTTCATCCGTTCCCAGTTCTTTCGCCACGGCAGGCGTCAACTCGTCTCTCCACATGGATATTCCCATCATCGCTCTCTGAACCGTACCGAACTCCTTCAAATCCCCGACAACTTTACGAGCAATATTCGAAGGCACGGCAAACGAGTAACCCGAGTAAGAGCCTGTCGGGGATTCAATTGCCGTATTGATCCCAATCAACTCTCCCTTGGCATTCACCAACGCTCCCCCACTGTTACCGGGGTTCACGGCAGCATCTGTCTGTAAGAATGATTCCAGACTCATTTGGCTCCGGTTTATTCCCAACTCTCTCGCTTTGGCACTGATAATTCCCGCTGTAACCGTTGAGGTTAAATTATACGGGTTACCCACGGCCAAAACCCACTCTCCCAACTCCACGTCATCCGAATTCGCGTACTCCAGATAAGGAAGTCCGTTTGCTTCTACTTTTAATAAAGCGATATCCGTGCTCGGATCTGTTCCGATCACCTTGGCCTCGTATTCCGTCTTGTTATCTAAAGTCACCGTAATCTTGTCGCTCTTGTCGATCACGTGATTATTCGTGATAATATACCCGTCCTCTGAGACAATTACACCCGACCCGATACCCATTCTTTGCGGGGTTTCTCGTGTACGCGGGGCATAACCGTAGAAAAATTCCAATAGAGGGTTACCTATATATTCCCGTCCCATTTGTACTGTTTTGACATGAACAACAGCCGGAACTGTCTTTTTGGCAGCCTCCCTCAAATCCACGCTACCCGCTCCCCCAACAGGAAGAGCCGTGTTAGACGCAAGTGAAACAGGACGAACCGCTGCAGGAGATGCAATTTCCAATTGTGAAACCGGTGCAGCGCTTTCCCCTCGAATGGTATCTATCGCCACGAAAGCAAGGCAACCGCCAACAACCCCCAGTCCTAAATTTAAAAATGATTTTCTCATTGTCATATCTTTATCTTCTTTATAGATTAAACGTAAAGTGTCCACATTTTGTTTGTATATTACAATATTAGCAATATCCTTGCCAACTGACTATTAAGAAATTCTTAATTAATATACCTTAACTATGTTTTGAGGCGTGCCAAAATCTTTTCATTCCAAATCCTAAATTCTAAATTTTACATTTTGTATATTTGTACCTGCGATTTCGATAATTTCAATTTACATGATAACACGTATAAACAATAAAAAGAGTGGTAAAACACGTACTCCCTATTCCTTCGATTTTCTGAAGGATCCCCGGACACGTGTAGTTGTTGGGTTGATTTTTATGCTATTTTCCATTTACCTGCTGGTGTCCCTCGTCGGTTTCTTTTTCACCGGTGGCATGGACCAAAGTCTGATCGATAAAGAGACCCGGGAATTAATGACCAACCCGGATATTGTCGTCGGAAACCCGGGACGCAAACTAGGAGCGTTTCTTTCCGATTTGCTCATAAACCGGTGGTTCGGAATTTCGTCATTCATATTCTGCTACTTACTGTTTATCATCGGACTACGTATTGCCGGACGGAACATCAAGAAATTTGGGAAAAAAATTATCATCAGCTTTGTCCTAATCATCTGGTTCTCCTTGCTATTGGGATATATTTTCACGTTTTTACCCACAGGATATGTATTCCCAGGCGGGGCTCACGGTTATTTCGTGTGTTTTTGGCTTAACTCGTTTATCGGAGAGATTGGCTCGTTCTTCCTGTTGATTGTTTCGTTTGCAGCCATTCTTTTCTTTGGCTTCGAAAACGCTTTCAACAAATGCGTGACCATGATCAAGAATTACTTCGCTCATCGGGCTCAACTCAAGGAAGAAAGGGCCTTGGCACGAGAAGCCGCTCTTGCCCGGAAACGAGAAGAAATAGCAAAAACAGAAGAGCCGGAAGACCTGCAAGAAAAAGAAGAGGACATTGATACCGAAGAAAAAGAGAAATTGGATATCGAAACGGTTCCGCCTGTTGAAGATGAACTTTTCCCCCGTCACGAGTTTGACACGACCGATCCGGATGAATCAGAAAAACTGGAATTACATGATCCGGAAGAGGAATTCCCGACAGAACATCACTTCGATTTATCCGTGGACAAGAACCCCGAAAATCAAGATGAACACAGAGAAGATACTCCCCCGCTCACCAATGACGATATCGAATTGACCGTTATAGCAGACAAGCTGGAAGAGCAATTAACCAAAAACTTGATGCCGGACACGGAGTACGACCCGACTCTCGATTTATCGAATTATCAATATCCCCCGCTGGAATTACTGGAAGAACACTCTTCCGGTTCACAAAAAGTAACAGCAGAAGAACTCGAAGAGAATAAAAACACGATTATCGAGACATTGCGCCATTATAAAATAGAGATCACCAAGATCAAAGCGACCATCGGGCCAACTGTCACGTTATACGAAATTGTCCCCGCTCCCGGTATAAAAATCTCGAAAATCAAAAACCTCGAAGATGACATTGCGTTAAGCTTGTCAGCCTTAGGCATACGAATCATTGCCCCGATCCCCGGAGCCGGAACCATCGGTATTGAAGTGCCGAACCAGAATCCGGAAGTCGTTTCCATGCGGGGAATCATCGCATCCAAGAAATTCCAAGAATCCAAATATGCCCTTCCGGTAGCACTGGGACGAACCATCTCGAATGAACCTTACACGTTCGATCTGGCAAAAATGCCCCATTTGCTGGTAGCCGGAGCCACGGGACAAGGTAAATCCGTGGGCTTGAATGCCATTATCACATCGCTCTTGTATAAAAAACACCCGTCACAATTGAAATTCGTGATGGTGGACCCGAAAAAGGTGGAGTTAAGCATCTATTCCGTCATCGAAAAACATTTCTTGGCGAAGTTACCGGATGCAGAAGAAGCCATTATTACCGATAACGACAAGGTCGTGGCCACGCTCAACTCTCTCTGCATCGAGATGGATAGCCGTTACGATCTGTTGAAACAAGCTCACGTGAGAAACATCAAAGAATATAACGAGAAGTTCGTGAAACGGCAACTGAACCCGAACAACGGTCATCGTTATCTACCTTATATTGTAGTAGTGGTAGACGAGTTCGCAGACCTGATCATGACTGCGGGAAAAGAAGTAGAACAACCGATTGCCCGTATCGCCCAGCTGGCCCGTGCCGTCGGGATTCACATGATCATTGCCACGCAACGACCTTCCACGAACATCATCACCGGAGTCATCAAGGCCAACTTCCCGGCACGAATAGCCTTCAAGGTGGCATCCATGATTGACTCCCGCACCATTCTGGACTCTCCGGGGGCCAACCAGTTGATCGGCCGCGGGGATATGTTGATTTCCAAGGATAGCGAGATGGTACGTGTACAATGTGCCTTCGTCGATACCCCGGAAGTAGATGCCATCACGAAATTCATCGCGGATCAACAGGGTTACCCGGAAGCCTACGCACTCCCCGAATATGTTTCCGACACGGAAAACGGGGTGAGTGGTGACATTGATCTCGGGATAAAAGACCCGTTATTCGAAGAGGCCGCCCGTTTGGTAGTGAACACCCAACAGGGTTCAACCTCCTCTATCCAGCGACGTTTCTCCATCGGCTACAACCGGGCAGGAAGAATCATCGACCAACTGGAAGCGGCAGGCATCGTGGGACCATTCGAGGGTAGTAAAGCCCGTCAAGTACTTATCCCCGACGAGTACAGCTTGGAACACATTCTTAAAACCGTGGAGTTTTAAAAATTTAAAATGGAAAATTTAAAATTTAGAATGGAAAAAACTACCCCCTCTGGCTCCCCCTTACACAGGGGGAGGACACGCTACATTATAACATTGAAACGTTTTCTTGCGTTCGTTTCTCCCCCTGTGTAAGGGGGAGTTAGAGGGGGTAGTTGGAAAGATTGAAGTTAAAAGATAAAAACTAAAAGATAAAAGTTGAATGTAGTAAATCTAGAAGGGTGATTTCGTAGGTGGAAATCTAAAATTTAAAATCTAAAATTAATAAGGTTATGTTTTTAGAAAAGTCATACAGAGGTAACAACAAATGGTATTTTTACATTCTCACGCTAATCATCGTGTTTGCCGCGGTACAAGTAGCGTCCATCCCGTTAGCAATTTACAGTATCATCATGAATCCTGAAATACTAAGCGGGGGAACGAATAACATTCTGGCTGTCACGAACACGAACCTAGGCCTGGCACTCATGCTATTCACGTTCGCCGGAGGCGTCATCGCACTTCTGTTATGCGTGAAATATTTCCATCACAAGAAACCGACGGATATACTCACGGGCCGAAATCGTTTTGACGTGAAACGGGTATTTTTCGGTGCCGCTATATGGGGCCTCTTGACAATCGTCCTATTGGGTGCGCAATACGGATTCGGGGATACGTCCAACCTCGTGTTCCAATTCCAGCCATTCAATTTCATCATGATGTGCATCGTTATACTGATTTTCATTCCCTTCCAAGTGGCATTCGAGGAATTTATTTTCCGGGGATATCTGATGCAAGGCTGTATCCTACTTTTCAAATACAGATGGGTAGCCCTATTACTTACCGGTTTTGCCTTCGGATTACTCCATGGATCTAACCCAGAAGTGGATCGTTTCGGTTTCTGGGTAGCTATGCCGCAATACATTCTGATGGGATTACTCCTTGGACTGGTAGCCATCTGGGACGACGGGCTGGAATTGGCCTTGGGATTACACCTAGCCAACAACGTCATTTCCTCCCTCGTGGTGACACACGACGCCTCGGCCCTGCAAACACATGCCCTGTTCAAGGATATGGCGCCAACGGCCTCACACATGGATACCGTGGTCATGCTCGCGTGCGGGATCATTTTCCTTTGGATTTGTAACCGAAAATATAAATTTTTCTCCAAAATCAACTTGTGGGGAAAAGTTGAACGGGAAGTCATCGAGTAAAAGAAGTTCTTAAAATTTTCTTAATACTCGTGTCGCTTTCATGACATTGCCAATAAAATAGTATCTTTGGCGGTAAACAAAAATACGATAGCAATTATATTAATCTATAAATCGAAGTTTCAAAAAAATGAGAAAAATTACATCTTTAATGTTCGCTCTCATCTTTGGGCTGTCTTTCTTAGCTAATGCTCAAGATGTTCAAAAGGACCAACCGAAAGGTTACCAATTCACTGATATTAAGAGATTACCGGCAACGTCTGTAAAGGATCAAGCTCGTGCAGGTACCTGCTGGTCATGGTCCGGAATCTCGTTCTTCGAATCAGAAATGATTCGTATGGGTAAAGAGCCTATTGATCTTTCAGCCATGTATATTGTAAGACACGCTTACAGCGACAAAGCAACCAAATTTGTTCGCCTGCATGGTAACATGAACTTTGCCGTTGGTGGAGCTTTCTGCGATGTGATGCACGTGATCAAAAACTACGGAATCGTTCCAATGGACGTGTACAAGGGATTGAACTACGGTGAACCAAACCACGCTTTCGGAGAAATCGACGACGTGTTGGCCGGTTATATCAATGCCGTCATCAAAAACTCAAACAAAAAATTAAGTACTGCATGGAAAAAAGGCTTTGACGGTATTCTGGATGCTTATCTTGGAGAAGAACCCGAAAAATTCGAATACAAAGGTAAAGAATATACCCCGAGAACTTTCGCTGACGAAGTTGTTGGCTTGAACATGGATGATTACGTGAGCTTGACCTCATTTACTCACCACCCGTTCTATTCTCAATTTGCTATCGAAGTACCGGACAACTGGTTATGGGGAATGTCCTACAACTTACCGATAGATGAACTGGCACAAGTCATGAGCAACGCTATTGACAACGGTTACACTTTTGCCTGGGCTTCTGACGTGAGCGAAAGAGGTTTCCAAACCTCACAACCCGGAGTTGCCGTGGTTCCGACAACTGACACGAAAGAAATGAGCGGTGCCGAAATCGCTAAATGGGAAGCTATGCCTAAAGGAAACCAAACTCCGGATGCCTTCAGACAAGGTCCGGCTCCTGAAAAAGAGATTACGCAAGAAATGAGACAACAAGAGTTCGACAACTACTTGACCACCGATGACCACGGCATGCACGTGATCGGTAAGGCCAAAGACCAAAACGGTACGGTTTACTATATCGTGAAAAACTCTTGGAACAAGTATAACAAATTCGGTGGATACTTCTACGCATCCGAACCTTTCATGAAATACAAAACCATGAACATCATCGTTCACAAGAATGCCATCCCGAAGGATATCCGCAAAAAACTTGGAATCAAATAAATCCACTCTATAAGGAGTTCGAGAAAAACTATAAAAAAAGGCCGTTAATCCATCCGATTAACGGCCTTTTTTTCATAATTTCGCGAGAGCGAAAAAGAAATACATAAAATTATAATCAATATGAATCTAGCGAGAGAAATTAAGAAAGACATTTACTGGATTGGAGTCAATGACAGAAGAACGCATATCTTCGAAAATTACTGGCCTCTTCCCAAAGGTGTTGCTTATAATTCTTACATCATCGTGGACGAAAAAGTGGTAGTCATCGACACGATCGAAAGAAGCAAAATGGATGACTACGTGGAAAATATCGAACAGTTACTGAACGGGCGGAAAGTGGATTATCTCGTGATTAATCACATGGAACCCGATCACACCGGAGCCATCAAAGCTTTATTATGCCACTACCCGGACGTGAAAATCATCGGTAACGCCAAGACTTTCCCTATGCTGAAAAACTTCTACGGGGTTTGTGAAAACTTGATGGAAGTGAAAGAAGGCGATTCTCTCGACCTTGGAAAACATAAATTGAATTTCTACATGGCACCGATGCTGCACTGGCCGGAAACGATGGTTACTTTCGAATCAACCGAAGGTATCCTGTTCAGTGGTGACATCTTCGGAGCGTTCGGAACACTTGACGGTGGCATCTTTGATGACGAGGTTGACTTGGATTACTTGGAAGAGGAAATCAGTCGCTACTATTCCAATATTGTTGGAAAATACGGTCAACCGGCTCAAACTGCACTGAAAAAACTCGGAGGCCTTCCGATCAAAATGGTATGCGCTACCCACGGGCCGATCCGTCGTTCGCACATTGCCGACATCGTGGCTAAATATGACAAGTGGAGCAAGTACGACACGGACAAGGGTGTTGTGATCGTGTTCAGTTCCATGTACGGGAACACGGAAAAAATGGCTGATATAATCGCTCGTTTCTTGGCTGAAAAAGGAATCAAGAAAATCCGTATTCACGATGCATCCAAAACACACCCGTCATATATCATCAATGACATTTTCCGTTATAAAGGAGTTATCCTTGGAAGTTGCGCTTACAACGGTAACGCCTTCCCGACCATGGAAACCCTGTTGTTCGAACTGGAACACATGGGCGTGAAGAACCACGTGGTGGCCTTCTTTGGCGGAAAAGCATGGGCTGGCGGTGCAATGCCCCGTTTCAACCAATTCGCTGAAAAAATCAAATGGGAAGTGGTTGCTCCTTCTTGCGAGGCTTGCGGTTGCCCGAAAGATGAAGATTTCGAAACGTGCCGTAATATCGCCTACGCTATGGCAGATAAACTGGACGAAATCTGTTGATTTCAAACGATATGAAAAAGGAGAGCGGGTATTTCAAACATACTCGCTCTCTTTTTTTCTATACAAAAAAGAACAACCCCATTCACCATGAGGCTGTTCTTTTATAGGTAACAATAAATTCTATTCTAGTTCGCTTTGAACATCTCATCTATATGTTTGGCAGCCCGACGACCGTCACCCATAGCCAAAATTACCGTTGCTCCACCTCTCACAATATCCCCCCCTGCAAAGAACTCTGACAAATTAGACTGCATCGTTTCGTCATTCACCACGATCGTACCTTTACGTGAAATTTCCAATCCTTTCACGGAGTTCGGAACAATCGGGTTAGGAGAAACCCCCACGGCTACAACCACCACGTCTGCATCAATCGTGTATTCGGAGCCTTCCACCGGCACAGGACTACGGCGTCCACTAGCATCCGGTTCACCCAAAGCCATCTTCTGCACCCGTACCTGTTTCACACGTCCCCGTTCGTCGGCAATATATTCCACCGGATTAGTCAACGTGATAAACTCGCATCCCTCTTCCTTGGCATGTTTCACCTCTTCCAGACGGGCAGGCATTTCCTCCTCGCTCCGACGATAAACGATCATAGCACGTTCCGCACCCAAACGTTTTGCCGTACGCACAGAGTCCATTGCCGTGTTACCACCACCCACGACTACCACGTTCTTTCCGCGATATACCGGGGTATCGGAATCTTCACTATCGGCACCCATCAGATTTACCCGAGTCAAGTACTCGTTGGAAGAAAGGATACCATTATAGTTTTCTCCGGGAATATTCATAAACCGGGGAAGTCCGGCTCCAGAAGCCACGTAGAAAGCCTTGAAACCTTCCGCCTTCAAATCTTCCACGGAATCCGTCATTCCCACGATAAAGTTGGTAACGAATTTCACGCCGATCTTCTTCAGATTATCAATCTCCACGTCTACCACACTATTCGGCAAACGGAATTCAGGAATACCGTATTTCAACACACCGCCGATCTCGTGCAACGCCTCGAACACGGTTACATCGTAACCCAATTTTGCCAAGTCTCCTGCACACGATAACCCGGAAGGTCCGGAACCGATAACGGCAACTTTAATACCATTGGCATGGGCAACTTCCGGCACGGTAATATGCCCGGATTCTCTCTCGAAATCCGATGCAAAACGTTCCAGATAACCGATAGCAACCGACGGTTTCTTCAATTTCTGTAAATAAAAACACTTGGATTCACATTGTTTTTCCTGAGGACAAACCCGACCGCAAACTGCCGGCAAAGCACTCGTGCGTTTCAGCACGGCTGCCGCCTGCAAAAATTCCCCTCTCTCAATATTTTTCACGAATCCGGGAATATCAATACCCACGGGACAACCTTCCATACAAGTCGGGGTTACGCAATCCATACAACGGGTAGCCTCCCGCATAGCCATATCGGCTGTCAATCCTTGATTCACCTCGATACGTTGGCTCTTGATACGTTCTTCCGGTGCGGTTTCAGGCATATGGACGCGCTCAATAGAAGTACGTTCCTTCCCTGCCACCTTCTGACGCAATTCCTGACGCCAAGGTTCGTTCCGATCACTCACGCCATGAGAATGTTCCGCATCCTCTTGTTTTACCTCAACATCATGCAGTTTGGCGACTTCGGTATCTTTAAATCCACCTAACCGGGCCAATATCTCGTCAAAATCAATCAAGTGTGCATCGAACTCCGGTCCATCAACGCAAGTAAAGCGGGTCTTTCCCCCCACGGTTACCCGGCAAGCTCCACACATTCCGGTTCCGTCCACCATCAGCGCATTCAAACTAGCCACTGTCGGGATATCATATTTACGAGTCAGTTTCTCGCAGAACTTCATCATGATTGCTGGTCCGATAGTCACGGCCAAATCTACTTTCTCACGTTTGATCACTTCTTCCATCCCCTCCGTGATCAGACCTTTTTTTCCATAGCTCCCGTCATCCGTCATGATAATCACTTCATCCGAAGAAGCCCGTATTTCATCTTCCAGAATCACCAGATCCTTATTACGTCCGGCAATTACTGAAACCACTCTGTTTCCAGCCTCCTTGAAAGCTCGCACGATGGGCAGTAGAGGAGCCACGCCAACACCACCACCACAAGCCAACACGGTTCCTACCTTCTCGATATGAGTCGGTTTTCCGAGGGGACCTACCAAATCCGTGATATAATCCCCCACTTCCAAAGCGCACAATTTCCGGGAAGACACTCCCATCACTTGTACCACTAATGTAATACTTCCTCTTTCCAAATTAGCATCAGCAATGGTCAACGGCATCCGCTCGCCCTTCTCTCCCACGCGTACAATCACGAAATTACCCGGTTTACGGGCCTTTGCTATCAATGGTGCCTCAACTTCCAGCTTTACAACTTTTTCTGAAAAATAAGTCTTACTTAAAATTTTATTCATAGTCTCTAGGTTAATCTATTCTACTTATTTCAACCCCGCTATCGTTTTCGATTTCAAGCCGCAAAGATAACGAACCCCTTGGAAAAAACAACTTTTATTTCGATTAATGGCGAGATAAGTTAGAAGTAAGCATAAAGTCAAACACACCCAAAATCACATCGGCACATCCCCTAGATAGCAAAGTTAGTCACTAAACGACTATAAAACGAAGGGGACACGTCATTCTCTCGTTTGTCGTTCCTTATCTCCCACTTAACTCGCTCTAAACTGATCACACAAAGTAAAATAACTTCCCATAAACTGGCATATCGGAAAATTCATGTCATTCCATGACAATCCGAGTAATATTGCTATTTTTGTTCCCGAAAATAAATTACATAGAGATCATGGGCAACAAAAACGATAAAAAGGAACGGATTAACGTGGTCTATTCCACGAACCCGAATTACCAATACGAATACAATCAAGAAGAAGAGCAGGAAACCCTAGCTCCGGAAAAACAGAACCTACGGGTAACCCTTGATTCCAAACAACGCAAGGGCAAAACAGTTACTCTCGTACAAGGTTTCACCGGGACGGAAGAGGATTTGAAAGAACTAGCGAAACTACTAAAAAACAAATGTGGCGTGGGTGGTTCCGTGAAGGATGGAGAAATTATCATCCAAGGAGAAGTAAAAGAAAAAGTATTGACCATTCTCCGAGACAATAAATACCGGGCAAAATAAAAAGAGAATAATAAAAAATGCAGTTCCAAGTTCTATTTAGGACTTTGGAACTGCATTTTTATTCAATGTATACTCAATACTACTCTACACCCATTTTACCAAAGCAAAATCCTGCCTGTGAGGAAGTAATGTATTCTTCGGGAATATTCTCAGTCCCAACATGAAAATTCCGGGATCATCAGGAGTTACTTCGATGGAATACATGGCCTTCCCGTTCTCAAAAGAAACAGGTACAAATTCCTGCGTGAAACACACTTCAATTTTCTCCTCTTTCTTCATCATCGCAACCAACTCTACCCCGATGTCATCAATCGATAACTCACCCAAATCAAGTACCACTTTTCCTTGGTAAGATCTACCTAAAGAGATAATCTGTTTCGATTTATCGGGAAGAATCAAACCATCCACCTGCACGGAATCCCATTCCCGGCTAACCTTTCTCTTCCACTCTGCTATCCGGGTAGCTAAAGCATAATGATTGTCACTCAAACGGTGGAAACGGCGAGACATCGGTATATAGAACTTGTCCTCGTAATCCGTCAACATCCGATTACTCGTGAAGTTTGATGCCACCTTAGCAATCGTGTTCTTGATGTATCCTGCCCATTTATCGGATAAACCATTCGCATCTCGTTCATAAAATGCCGGGGCAATTTCCGATTCGATGATATTATAAATCAACTCGGCATCCAATTCATTCTGGAATTCCTGATTCTCGTAAGTCCTTTCCATCGGCAAGGCCCAACCGGCATCCTTTTGATAGCCTTCAACCCACCAACCGTCCAGCACACTGAAGTGCATGACACCATTCATGGCGGCCTTCTCTCCACTCGTACCAGAAGCCTCCTGCGGGCGAGTCGGGGTGTTCATCCATACGTCCACACCTTGCACCATGTGACGAGCCAAGTCCATGTCATAATTCGGGAGGAACAATATCTTACCCAAGAACTGCGGGTATTTGGAAATCTCCACTATCCGCTTGATCAAATCCTGACCGGCCTGATCCGCCGGGTGAGCTTTCCCCGCGAATATAAACTGAACCGGACGATCCGGGTTATTCACGATCTCATTCAAACGATCCAAATTACTGAACAACAAATGAGCTCGTTTATAGGTAGCAAAACGACGGGCAAAACCGATTGTCAATATGTCATCCCGCAAAGTGTCTTGAATCTCCACGATTTGTCGCGGTGTAAAATAAGCCGTACTCTTCTCGTCAGCCAAACGATGTTTTATATGACGGATCAAGCGACTTCGTAAAACCATACGAACCTCTTTGATCATCTGATCCGGAATTTGGTAGATTCCTTCAAAACACGTTTTATCGTAATGATGAGTCTTGAATTTTTCACCAAACACGCTCATCTGTATTTTCTTCCATTCCGGAGCCGCCCAAGTCGGGTAATGCACTCCATTGGTTACATAACTGATGTGTAACTCTTCCGGCATATATCCCGGCCATAAATTCTTGAATATATCCCGACTGACTTTCCCGTGCAACCAGCTAACCCCGTTCACCTCCTGCGATAAGTTCGCTGCCAGAAAACTCATGGAGAATTTCTCGTTCGGATCATTCGCATTTACACGTCCTAACCCAAGCAACTGTTCCCACGTGATCTTCAAACGTTCAGCCACAAACCAGAAGTAGTTTTTCAACAAGTTTTCTGTAAATGAATCATGTCCTGCCGGAACCGGCGTATGCGTGGTGAAAAGCGAAGACGCCCGAACAACTTCCATGGCTTCGGCAAATGAAAGTTGATCTTCCGCCACGTATTCCCGCAATCTTTCCAACCCGGTAAAGGCCGCATGTCCCTCATTACAATGGTACACATCCGCCTGGATATTCAATTTCCGCAAGGCCCGGATTCCCCCGATACCCAGCAAAATTTCCTGTTTCAAACGATTTTCCCAATCTCCTCCATACAAGTAATGCGTGATGCTCCTGTCCCCTTCCTGGTTATCCTCGAAATCCGTATCCAACAGATACAATTCCACCCGTCCGACATTTACCTGCCAGATTCGGGCATACACCTCGCGTCCAGGGAATGAAAGACTGATTGTCAACCAATTGCCTTCAGCATCCCGAGCCGGAGATACCGGTATCTTCGTGAAATCCTGAGCCTCATATTCAGCCTCTTGATTACCCGCGGCAGAGAATTTTTGGGTGAAATAACCGTAACGATACAACAAGCCGATACCCGTGATCTTTGTTTTTTTGTCACTAGCCTCTTTCAAGTAATCTCCGGCCAACACGCCAAGACCTCCCGAATAAATTTTCAGAGAAGCGTGTAACCCGTACTCCATACTAAAATAAGCAATGGAAGGATCATTCATTTGCTTTTTCTCCTCCATGTATTGGGAGAATTTAGCGTACACGGCTGCCAGACGGGCAACAAACTCCTCATCATTCTCCAATTCTTTATAGCGATTCAAAGAAATCTTATCCAATAACGCTATCGGGTTATGCCGTGTCAACATCCATTGCAAAGGATCGATGCTTTTAAACAAATCAACGGCCTCCTCGTTCCAACACCACCACAAATTATTCGCCAACTCTTCCAAGGCACTCAATTTGACCGGAATTGAACGATGGATAATCACGCTGATCCAGTTCGGAACATTTGTTGCCGTCTTTTTCTCTATGAATGACCATTGTTCCTCTTCCACAACCGGAATTTCATTCACCCGTCCGTTTACTTTATCTATCGCGATCTGATAAGCCTTCTTGTAATATGAAACCAAATTTTCCCAAAGTGCAATCTTCGATACCTCTTTGGCATTCTTGGCTACAGCTTGGTACTCTTTTTTGTTTAGTCCGGCAATCGCTTTTATTTTATCGGCAATTTTCTCGACCACTTCTTCGTTATTCCGGTCATCCCGTTCAATAATCTCAATTCCCGGGTGTGCTTTTTTATAATAGGACTCAACCCACAAGCCGAAACCGGCCAAAGTTGTCGTGATCGTCGGAACTTTAAATGCCAGACTCTCCAAAGGAGTGTATCCCCAAGGCTCGTAATAAGAGGGGAAAACGGTCAAATCCATTCCCACAAGCAAATCATAATAAGGCATGTTAAACACACCGTCATTACCATTCAAATAGCTTGGAGAGAAAAAGACCTTCACCCGGTCCCCCGGTTGATTCGATAATTGTTGTTCCTCAATCTTACGCAATACCGGATCATTTTGCGGGTCCGATAATTCATGTGTCACGTAAGGATGTGTGATTTCGATCGCCTGGTAAGGACGTTCCAAATTATTCAGTAATTCCAGATTTGCCCCCTTATGTCCTGCCGGCACCAGAATAAACGCCAAAATATCCCGTTTATTATCTACATCCCGGTTCAAACGTCCCAGTGCTTCAACAAACACGTCCAAGCCCTTATTTTTAAACTCGTAACGTCCACTGATACCCACGATTAAAGCATCTTCCGCAACCGCCCGGCCCAATAAAGCCTGCGCCACTTTCAACAGTTTTTCACGTCCTTGCTGACGCTTGGCGGGATAATCCTCCTCGCTGGGGGTGAAACTGTTCTCGAAACCATTCGGGGTGACAAGATCCACTTGTTTACCCAAGAAATGCTCACACTCTTTCGCGGTAATGTCACTGACCGTCGTAAAACAATCCGCCCATTCTGCCGCCTTACTTTCCAAGGATTGTTTAGAATCCACGCCGAAACGATGGGCCGTTTCCACCGGATTGTAATCCTTCATCGGATCATAAAGAGGCAAGCCGTTCCCGGCAATACTACGTCCTAACACGGTGGCATGAGTGGTGAACACGCATCCCACTTGTGGAAGGGCATTTTTCAGGTACAACATACCGCTTCCCGTCATCCACTCGTGGAACTGGGCAACAATACGCTGACGAGGAGATATATGGTAACGAACAAAACTCTCAATCACTTTTCCCGCCGTGTAACCGAATAACACGGGTTCGATGTAATCCCATTGTCCGGTTAACGAATCCACCTGAAACTTCTCCCAGAAAGAAGTCAATATCTGATCCTTTTGGGGAATAAAAGAGGTGAAATCCACCAAAATAGCCACAGGGTTACCGGCTACATTCCATCGCCCTACCTTAATACGCAATCCCTCCTGTGCCGCTTTCACCCGCCACGATTTAAACAAATGGGCATCCTCCGTGAATTCCGGATTCGGTTCATTATACCGCCACACGTCCGGGCCGATCAATATATGGTTGTTTTTGAATTCCCCGGCCAAACTCAACACCTTTGTTGAAATTACCGTGTGAATTCCCCCAACCTTATTACATACTTCCCAACTTACCTCGAACAAATAGGCGGGATCTTTCAATTCCAAATTACTCATATTTAATTTTTAATGTTTTGACTTCACTTGTTTCTCCTTAGTACTCACCTTTTTCGTCGCCTTCGCAGCACTCTCCGCACTTTTTACACGAGGAGTCCGTTTCTTTTTTTCCGAACTTTTCTCTTCTTCGGTGATTTTATTGCCCGCAATATTACGCATTTTTTCCATATCTTCCACACGTGCGACAAAATCACTCAACACATTCATATAATTTATGAATGCTTCATACGGGGTTTCATAAGGTGAAACGTAACGATGGTAGTCGTTATCGGAGAACAGTTTCGTCCTCATATAATAGAAATGATCACTAGCCTGCAAGCGAGAGTAATCCTCGTTCAGCTCCGGATCATTTAATGCTTCCACTTTAGGTTGTATTTTGAATAGCTCTTCAAAAGCCTCATTTTGTAATTCATTTCCCAACCATCCGGTAATATCCTTTTCTTCATCCGCCCATGAAATCGGGTAAGGCACGTGTAAAGGAGCCACCGGCTGATGTTTTTTCACCGCCTCACTCGGGGTCAGGAATTCAAAATCGGTTGTCGAGAATATATATTCGGGTAAAGAACGCATAAACTCGAAAATTCCGGTCTCTGCCAATTGGTTTTCACCAAACGTTTCGTAGTTCATAAACAAATTCACGATCTCACTATCTTGCGTGCTATCTTTTAACCAACGGGCATATTTATCTGCCGTGAGAGGCCATTCATGCCAGCTATGATCTGAAAAACGCAGGGTCAAGTCGTCGCTCAACCGGGAATTTTTCAATAACAGTTTCAACCGGGGATTCATCACGTTCGTGTAAACGAAATTCGGACTCTTCCACCCCAACACATGCTTTGCCCCATCAGTCAGCATAGATTCAAATCCCATGGCAGCCACTCGCTCCCCGATCTGATCGGAATAAATCAACGAACTATTTCGCAACGTCACCGGCTTCTGCCCGAACAACTCTTCCATTTTAGCTGCATGGCGCTGTACTTGTCTCTCGAATTCATCGGTATCAGACAAGGATGCCAAAGAGTGAGCGTATGTCTCGGCCAAAAACTCCACGCTACCGGTCTTTGCCAATTCCTTGAAACTTTCAATCACTTCCGGGGCATGGAGAGCAAATTGTTCCAATGCCGAACCGGAAATAGAAAAACTCACCTTAAAATTCGTTCCGTAACGCTTGATCAAATCCATGATCAAATGATTCATCGGCAAATAGCATCTCTCTGCCACTCGTCGTATCGTGGAACGATTCACATACTCGTCAAAATAATCATGACGTTTACCTATATCAAAAAAACGATACCTTCTTAATCTTACGGGTTGATGTATCTGGAAATAAAAACATAATGTCTTTTTCATAATTTTACATTTTAAATTTTAAACTCTAAACTCCCAATACGTCCTTGTACACTTCCTCTACTTTCAACGCTGCATTCTCCCATTTCAACTGGTTCACCTCGTCCAATCCCTCTTCTCCGGCCATTTTACCTAAAGCCGGATAAGTTAACAGACCATATATAGCGTCAGCCAGTGCATCAACATCCCAATAATCAACTTTTATAGAATGTTTCAAGACCTCGGCGACCCCGGACTGTTTGGAAATAATCGTGGGAACTCCCGCACGCATCGCCTCCAATGGAGAAATTCCGAAAGGTTCGGACACAGAAGGCATCACGTACACGTCACTATACAAGAACATCTTCTGAACATCATCACCTCGTAAGAATCCGGTAAAGTGAAACTTCGTGGCTATTTTCAATTGTGCCACACGCCGAACAGAGCGATTGAACAAGTCTCCGCTACCGGCCATAACAAACCGGACATTCGGGTAACGTTTCAATACCTTGCTCGCCGCTTCGATAAAATATTCCGGTCCTTTCTGGAAAGTAATTCTACCCAAAAAAGTAACCACCTTTTCTTTCACGCCACGATCAACTTTAACATCTTCACGTGTTTGAAAATCCACGGCGTTATGGACTGTCACTACCTTATCCGGATTAATCCCGTAACGATTGATCACGATATTTCGTGTCAGATTACTCACTGTAATCACCCGGTCAGCAGCCTCCATTCCACGCCTCTCTATATCATACACCTGCTGGTTGACATTCTCCCCACTTCGGTCAAATTCCGTGGCATGTACATGGATCACCAACGGTTTACCCGAAACTTTCTTCGCCACAATCCCGGCCGAATAGGTCAGCCAGTCATGCGCGTGGATAATATCAAAATCCTGTTGTGCCGCTATCGTCCCTGCCACCATGGCGTAACGGGCAACTTCTTCCATCAGGTTTGTTCCGTATTTACCGGAAAATTGGAACTTGTTACGGAAAACGATATGCTCGGAATGTTCGCCCGTCTTGATGGTCTCCTTTACCGTTCTTTCGAAAGTTTCCGGGTCCAGATAAGGAACAAGATTCGAACCGATCTCCATAAAGTTTACATTCTGCCAGTATTCATCTAAGTTTGAATACTCACTCATCATTTCGACATCACTCGCATTAATGATTTTCACGACGCTTTGATCCTCATCACCTCCGGCCTTCGGCATGACGAACATCACCTTGACGCCATGTTTCGCCAAGCCTTTCGTCAACCCGTAACTGGCCGTTCCCAAGCCCCCTGCAATATGCGGTGGAAATTCCCACCCAAACATCAATACTCTTATGCTCATAATATATTAATTTGCAAATTCGGAAATGGTCTAATTCGATTAATTTTCATATTTCCTTATCAATTTCATACTTCTAAGTACCTCTCCGACACTCCATGCCTGGGAAATACTTCCATTCGGATGATGTGGTGGATCGCCATCATACACTTCAGCAATCGAACACAAACCGTAAAGTGCCATATCTTCTTCAAATCCTTCCAACAATTCTTTTGCCTCCGGCAAGAACTGTTTCCCGTAAAGTTTAAGATTTGCCTCTATATACGCACCGATTAACCAAGGCCACACGGTTCCCTGATGATAAGCGTTGTCCCGCTCATCCTGATTGCCTTCATAATGCCCGTGATATTTCGGATTTTTGGGAGACAAAGTTCGTAAGCCTTTCGGGGTCAATAACTCACGGGTAACCACTTTCAGAACCCTCTCCTTCATATCATCCGTGATAGGGGAATAAGTCAAGGAACAAGCAAATACCTGATTAGGTCTCACATCCAGATTCTGCCCTTTTTCATCCACATAATCAGCTAAATATCCCGTTTCCTCGTTCCAGAATGTTTCCACGAATGAAGTACGAATCAATTCGGGCATATCCTTCCATTCCTTTATAAAAGTATTATCTTTTGCCTCTTCAGCTAATTTCAGCATGTAACAAACCGCATTGTACCAAAGAGCATTGATCTCCACGGCATAACCGGCTCTCGGGGTCACGGGAACACCCCGCACAACAGCATCCATCCATGTCAGTGCTTTTCCGGGTTGTCGGGCCCAGATCAAACCATTCGCATCCATTCTCAACCCGGGATTCACACCCTCTCGAAAAGCTGTCAGGATTGATTTCATTTTACTTCCATAATTTTTCCATACCGTCCCCGGCTCTCCTAACGCTTTATCGTACTCCTGCACGGCCCAAAAGAACCACATGGGGGCATCTATCGAATTGTAAGCAGCCTTATCCCCTTTACCGATGTTCGGGAACAAACCATCGTGTAGCTGACGAACCATCGTGTCAAGTACTTCTTTACAATTTCTCAAATCTCCCCCGGCTGCCAATGTCAAACCCGGAAGGGCAATAAACGTGTCGCGTCCCCAGCGCCCGAACCACGGATAACCGGCAACAACCTCCGTATCTTTGCCTTCATGAACAATAAACTGGGACGCCGAATAAGTTAAACAACTTTCGAAATCATCCCGACGCTCCCGTTTATTTTCCATCTGCTGGAATTTACGTTTCAGCGTGGAAGGCTTTACCTCTTCAGTTGAGGCTGAAAATATAATACTTTCCCCTTTTTTAATCGGTACCTCAAAATAACCGGGAACAAACAAGTCTTCCTTATAATCATATCCCCGGTTCTTTTCCTCCAAGTATTCTATATTATAATACCAATCAGGCACGGGTACAAACTCGTTCGCCTTGCTCAACTGCATATTCAAAGCCGGAAAACCGACATACAATTTCGAACGTATACCATTTTCCACGTGATCGAATTTTGTGTTTGCCATCATGTTCGCCTTGCTCAAAGCGTGAACGTTCCGGTAAGCCAGAAAGGGTTTCAACCGCAAGTACGTTTCCGAATGAGCATCTTCCAATGTATAACGAATCATCAATTGAGCCTCATTATGCACCATCAGAATCTCTTTCTTCAACACAACGCCTCCCACCCGGTAAGTCAACGTGAATAGCGGATCGTATTCCAAATCCACGATATATTTATGTCCCCGCGGTTCATATACCCCGGGATATTTATGGATCCCCAAATTAAAAGATTGCCCGTGTTGAACAACCGTTTCATCCAAAGAGGAAAGTAATACATGATTCTCTCCCCCGAACTCCGAGATCGGCAATACAAGTAGTCCATGATACTTCCTCGTGTTACAGCATACGACCGTTGTCGAAGAATACCCCCCGGCTCTATTCGTTGATAATACTTCTCTCTTCAAAGAATATTCCAGATTTACCAATTCTTCTTTGTTGAAATTTAAATAACTCATAATCTAATTTTAGATTTTAAATTTTAGATTTATGATTCAACAATTACCTCAACACCCAAATCGTAAATCATAAATCCCATATATTTATGAACGCTTTAATACAAATCCCGTCCTCGCGGGTATATACAAACTTAACTGTCCTCTGCCCGGAGAAACGTATCGGGTAAAGTGTTCAATCTTCTCATCAATTCGTCCCAATCCGTCAAAATTCCTGTTATCCGTGTTCAATATCATCGTGTATTTTCCGGAAGGTGCGTCAAAAACGTAATCCGGGAATGACTTTTCCGGGTTAAAATTGAACACGAACAAATAATCTCCGCGGGTAAAAATCAGCACCTGACGCTCATTATCCCGCACCAACGGTTCCGGATGCCAGTGAAAAACACATGTATCATTCACCATCTGAATCATCGACTTATCGAACACATTCAAAAAGCGAAACCGAAGATTTTCATCATCTACCAAACTCCATAAACGCCGGGCATGATCGTAACTCCACCCGTTACCCTCTCTCGGAAAATCAATCCATTCCGGGTGTCCCCATTCATTTCCCATGAAATTCAAGTAACCATCAGCAGCAGTTCCGATAGTAACCAAGCGAATCATTTTATGAAGTGACATTCCCCGATCAATAATCACGCTCTTGTCAAACACACTCATTGAGGTGTATATTGCCTTATCCACTAACCGGAAAAATATAGTCTTGTCACCCACCAACGCCTGGTCATGGCTTTCCGCATAACTAATTGTACGTTCCTCTTCCCGCTTGTTGGTCAACTCGTAAAAAAGATCTCCGACGTGCCATTCTTCATCCCGTTTCTCTTTCAATAGCTTTATCCAGTAATCCGGAGTTCCCATATTCATCCGGTAGTCAAAACCCATACCGCCATATTCCAAAGGACTGGCAACACCCGGCATCCCACTCATATCTTCGGCAATCGTGATCGCCTCAGAATCGACTTGATGAATCACCCGGTTAGCTAATGCCAGATAGGTAATTGCACTCTCGTCCTGGTTTCCATCATAATACAAGCTATACTCCGTGAAATCCTTATTGATTCCATGATCCCAGTACAACATACTGGTAATCCCGTCAAAACGATAACCGTCGAAGCGGAATTCCTCTAACCAATATTTACAATTCGAGAGTAAGAAATTCAACACTTCATGTTTTCCGTAGTCAAAACAACGAGACCCCCACAAAGGATGATACCCTCTCTCGCCCGGGTAAAAATATTGATCGTAACTACCATCAAAGCGGCTCAATCCTTCTTCCTCGTTATTCACCGCATGCGAATGGACAATATCCATAATCACCCGGATCCCCATACTATGAGCAGCGTCAATCAAGGCTTTCAACTCATCCGGTGTCCCGAAACGGGAACTCACAGCAAAAAAATTCGCCACTTGATAACCGAATGAACCATAATAAGGATGTTCCTGCACGGCCATCAACTGTATGGTGTTATAACCTAGATCAACAATACGCGGTAGCACAAATAAACGGAATTCAGTAAAAGTCGATACTCTCCGATGCTCCGTTGACATCCCGATATGAGCCTCGTAAATTAACGGGTAATCCGTTCGTTTTGGTCTTTCATGACGCATCTGGTAGGGATTCAATGGGTCCCATACCTGCGCACTGTATATTTTCGTGTATTCATCTTGAATCACTCGTCGCACATGAGAAGGCAACCGCTCCCCGCTCCCCCCGTTCCACTCCACGAGTAAACGATAAAGCATCTCGTGAGCCAACGCACCCAGAGGCAGTTTAATCTCCCAATTTCCATCTCCGACCTTGGTCAAGGCATAATCAGGATGTTTTCTCCAATCGTTAAACTCGCCTAACAAATAGATTGCCGTGGCATTCGGCGCCCATTCTCGAAACACCCACCCCTCATTCGTTCGATGCAACCCATAATACAAATAAGAATTACACGAATCGGACAAACGAGTCGTCCGATAAGTAAATTCTCGTTCCATCGCCAATACTTGCTGGTGTCTTTTTTCAATAATTCCCGCAAATGGCTTTAATAATTTATCTTCTTCTACGAGTTTTAGCATCATATATTAATTTTATTTCTATTTTTCATGTAATAATATCCCCATTCAAATGAACTACTTTTATATTACGTTCCGGTTGTGATACTATTACTAATTAGTTACGTAGAATTACGGCTTTTGTTCTATTGCAGGTCTAAAAAATCCTCTCCTTTCTATTAAATCGATCTGCGGTAGTTTGAGTCGAATACGACAACTTTCTATCCTGTTACAATATACAACTTTTGCACCACAAATCATACTTTTTGAGTATAAATTTGTTAATCATACAAAATATTACAGATTTTCAATTTATTGAAAAATTCTTATCTTTGTCCGGTTAATATAAATGGATCATGAGCAATATACTAATTAACACGGCATATTTCCCACCTGTTCAATACTTTACAAAAGTAAACAATTGTACCGAAATATGGATTGAACAATACGAAAGCTATGGTAAACAAAGCTATCGAAATCGGTGTGACATCATGACGGCCAACGGAGTTATGACCTTGTCCGTACCTGTCGTGAAAGGCTCATCCATAAAAATATTAACCAAAGATGTACTGGTTGACTATTCCACGAACTGGCAAAAACTCCATTTCAAAGGGATTGAATCCGCTTACAAAAATTCTCCCTATTACGATTACTATATAGACAACTTCATGCATTTCTTCGAACGGAAAGAGAAGTTCCTGTTGGATCTCAATACCAAAATCCTAAAAGAACTCATGGATAACCTGCAACTTCAACGGCCCATCAAACTCACGGAAGACTATTACCCGACATACGATACCCTCACAGACCTACGAGACGTTATCCACCCGAAACCTTCCCGCCGCCGCATAGAAGACCCGTTCATTGCCAAACCTTACCATCAAACCTTTGCTGAAAGATTCCCTTTCGCCCCCAATCTCAGCATTCTCGATCTATTATTCAACATGGGACCGGAAAGCCACGGATATTTATGATTTACGATTTATGATTTCCACCCACGAAGTTCACTCTCTTGATTTAATTCAAAACTTGCAAGCTGCAACTTTTTAATTCGTCTTCAGCGAATTAAAAAATCTGCCTCACCACCTTCAGCGTATGCGTGTAGCGTTTCAAATCTTCATTGAAAATGCCGTGGTGATCAATTTTATCCACCCGGACTTTTCCCGAAGCATGGATAATTCGTCCCTGTTCCCACAAGATACCGACATGAGTAACAGCACCGGAAGAATCACCAAAGAAAGCAAGATCCCCCGGCTGCGCTTCTTCCAAAAAAGACAAAACTTGCCCTGCCCCGGCTTGTTGATCAATATACCGCGGGATCGCAATTCCCGCCAGACGATATACCATTTGCACCAATCCAGCACCGTCCACACCATTCGGAGTTCGTCCTCCCCAACGATAAGGAGCATTATAGAACATCAACGCATATTGAATCAATAACTCCCGCAGACTTTCGATTCCCACTTCCCGCAAGAACCCCTTCACGATATACTCCTCATCCCCGATCATCAACGTTCTAGCATAGGCATCATAGAATGGCAGTACACTCCCCGCCATGATCATCTTATTCTCCCAATCGCCCTTTTTAGCCACCAGATTAAAAACCTCGCTCATAATTAATTGATCGGATGATTGATATTTTTCCACAAACTCTCCACCTACCTCCTTGTATGCTTTACGATCGATCCACCCACAGCAATTATCATGTAACAAGCGAATATTAAGCCATTTATCCTCCTCCTCCAGTACCTCATACACCTCCCCGAACAACAACTGAGAAACCATTTCGCTCCGTTCCGATTTTTCCCGTCGCATGGGGATAACACTTAAATCCGCTATACCAAAAGTCATACCATACAAAATTGAAAATTGAAAGTTACGAAAATAGAGTTTTTTTATCTAACTTGCAATCGAATTCAATGATTAAAATACAATCTGATTATGAACAAGTTAGTCGTTTTAACAGGAGCCGGTATGAGTGCCGAAAGTGGAATTCGTACCTTCAGAGACAGCGACGGCCTATGGGAAGAATACAATGTTATGGACGTTTGTACCCCGGAAGCATGGCAACGTGACCCGGAATTAGTAAACCGTTTCTACAACGAACGTCGTAAACAACTCTACGAGGCACAACCAAACGCCGGGCATTACGGGCTTGCCGAACTCGAAAAAGATTTCGACGTCCGGATCATCACGCAAAATATTGACGACTTACACGAACGTGCCGGAAGTACTAAAGTATTACACCTGCACGGAGAACTCAAAAAAGTCAGAAGTAGCCGGAACCCGGACTTGATATACGACCTTGACGGTTGGGAATTAAAGCTAGGCACAAAAGCCGAGGACGGTTCTATCCTGCGTCCTCACATTGTTTGGTTCGGAGAATCTGTTCCTAACATCGAACCGGCCATAGACCTCGTTCAACAAGCTGATATTCTCGTGATCATCGGGACCTCGCTAGCCGTGTACCCGGCAGCCAGCCTGTTACACTACGCACCTGCCGGTTGTCGGATCCTGCTGATCGACCCAAAAATTCCAGAAAGCGTCAAAAACAGCAAGATTGAATTTATCGAAAAAGGAGCTTCCGAAGGCGTGAAAATCCTGAAAGAAAAACTGAAAAACAAATAATTTACGATTTATGAATTACGATTTACGATTGCCAAAAAACGTCCGCCCGTGCGGTAGGAATCTAAAATCATAAATCGTAATTCTAAAATTCGTAAGTGGCTGGAATCTAAAATTTAAAATCTAAAATTAATATGGCTCGTGGTAAAAAGCCCTTACTAGAAAACATTGAAATAAAAAAAATAGCCGCAGAAGGCAAATCCATCGCTTACGTGGATGAAAAGGTTTTATTCGTACCGAACACCGTACCCGGAGACATTGTTGACGTGCAAGTCACCCGGAAACGTAAAAGTTTCCTAGAAGGGTTTATCGTTAACGTGCGAAAATACTCCGACATCCGCACGGAACCCTTTTGTTCGCATTTTGGAGTATGTGGCGGATGTAAATGGCAAAACCTCCCTTATCAGTTACAGACAGAATTCAAACAGCAGGAAATCGTTGATAACCTGCAACGAATCGGTAAGGTTGAACTACAAAATGTGTCCCCGATTATCGGCTCGCCCAAAACAACCTATTACCGAAACAAACTGGAATACACCTTCTGTAACAAACGCTTTCTAACACGGGAAGAAATTGCCAATGGTCAAGACATCGACCGAACCCCGGCCGTGGGTTTTCACGTCCCCGGTTTATTTGATAAGGTACTCGACATAAAGAAATGCTATCTGCAAGCCGAACCATCAAATGCCGTGCGTAACTTTATCCGGGACTACGCCATCGAGCATGAATTAAGTTTTTATGATATTCGAAAACAAGCCGGATTTTTACGCACCCTGATCGTCCGCACGTCTTCCACGGGAGAAGTCATGGTCATCGTTACGTTTGGTGAAGAAAATAAAGAGGCTCGGGAAAATTTATTGAATGCCCTCGTGCAACAATTCCCCGAAATCACCTCTTTAATGTATGTCATCAATGAAAAGATGAACGATACGATCACGGATCAGGAAGTGATCTGTTTCCACGGAAACGACCACATATTCGAACAAATGGAAGATTTAAAATTCAAAATCGGTCCAAAATCCTTCTACCAAACCAACTCCGAACAGGCCTATAACCTGTATGCGAAAACAAGAGAATTGGCAGGATTAACCGGAAATGAAACCGTGTACGATCTCTACACCGGAACCGGAACCATTGCCAACTTCGTGGCCCGTAATGCCCAAAAAGTCATAGGCATCGAATACGTCCCGGAAGCTATTGAAGATGCCAAAATCAATTCGGCTCTCAACAATATCCACAACACGGTATTCTACGCAGGAGACATGAAAGACGTGTTGAACGAAGAGTTTATCCGTCGCCACGGTCACCCCGACGTAATCATCACGGACCCTCCTCGTGCCGGAATGCACAAAGACGTCGTGGACACCATATTAAAAGCCGCTCCCGATCGTATTGTTTACGTGAGTTGCAACTCTGCTACCCAAGCTAGGGATTTAGCCCTTATGGATACAGATTACAAAGTTATGGCCGTACAAGCCGTGGATATGTTCCCTCACACGCATCATGTGGAAAACATTGTATTGCTACATCGTAGATAAAATAAATAATAAACAAAACTGGATTTTTACAATCCAGTTTTGTTTATCACTGATCTTAAGTTACATCATTTATCAAATTGTATATCCATGTTCACCTTTTTCACAATAATCTCATCTGTTCCCGTTGACCAACTTGCCTGCAAAACTGGCTCCAACACTCTTTTCAATGACAAATTATTCACACTCACCAGTACTCGTCCCCTAAGCAATGTCGTTTTTGTTGTCAATTCATCTGAATAGGCTTGAGTATTAAAAACGTTCCTAATACACGGGTCTCTATATCCTTGGACAACAAAAGGAGGTAAAGAATCTGAAACCACCTCGAAAAAGGTTTGTGCCGTACCCGGTTCAATTATGACCATTCTCGTAACAGGCTCTTCCACCTTTTCCTGTTGTATTTTCAAGCCAGAAACCAACAGATTGCAGCAAAGCAACTCCCGCCGCATAAACTCCCCATTTTTCCATCCGATACGTTTCCGTTTTTTTGTCAATCGGTCCAATTTCTGCCATTGTCTCTTTATATCTGAAATTTGCAGGATCTCCTTATGCAACTCGTTCTATATGCAAATTATCGAGTATGAATAATCAATGTTGGATTACACCAACACAAATATAAAAGAAAAAGTGAGATTTTATCTCACTTTCTATTATTATATCTTAATTTTTAACTTTTGTCCCGGCTTTAAATTCTTTGCAGATCGATCTGTCAAACCGTTCCATTTCATGATATCCCGATTGGACACTCCCGGATATTTCTTGGCTATCGACCATAAATTCTCACCCTGCTTAATCGTGTAGTAAAAGAATTCCCCTTCTACCAAAGGTTCTGCTTCCACCTCGGCATTTGAGGCCACCCCGGCATATCTGGCATTCACCTTCGACTTGTAGTGATCAACCTTGTTATGAGGTACGTAAACCGTAAGTTTCTGCCCGATATTAATACGGTCCCTCGTCATACCATTCCAATATTTCAAGTCAGATAGACGCACGTTGAACTTCTCGGCAATCTTCCCGATCACGTCACCACTCTTCACCGTGTAAACCAATTTGGCCTTATTACTAGGAACAGCATGGGCATGAGCGTATTTCTTGAAACGATTCTTTGGATCGGCCGTACGATCACTATCATTAAAATAAGTCTTCCGATTATAAGCAAAGATCGTATCCTGCTTATCAATAAACTCTCCTACATGATTATAAGGAACTCGTAAAGCATAACTCTTTCCGAATCCGGCAGGCACGATATCCGAACGATATTGCGGATTCAGATCCCGAATTTGTTCCACGGATATATCCATCAATTTGGCCACCTGCTCGAAGTGCAAGGCATCGGAAATCATGATCGTATCACACATCGTGGGTAACTCATTCTCTAACGGGAAAATATTATGCTCTTTATGGTAATTGAACGTGTACATGGCAGCGATAAAAGCCGGCACGTAGCCACGCGTCTCTTTCGGTAAATGGAAATAAATATCCCAATAATTCTTTTTACTTCCCGATCGTCGTATCGCCTTGTTCACGTTACCCGGCCCACAATTATAAGCCGCAATCACCAGAATCCAGTCTTCGTAAATCTTATACAGGTCTTTCAAAAAACAAACAGCCGCCTCCGTGGATTTCACCGGATCACGACGCTCGTCAAGAAACGAGTTTATTTCCAACTTGTACATCTTTCCAGTTCCGTACATGAACTGCCACAAGCCACAAGCTCCCGCACGAGAAAATGCCCGCGGGTTCAAAGCACTCTCGATCACCGGCAAAAACTTCAACTCTTGCGGTAATCCTTCTCGATCTAATACCTCTTCAAAAATCGGGAAATAATAAGAACTCAACCCCAACATCGTCCCCACTTGAGCACGACGCCTCACGGTATATAATTCGATATAGTTCCGTACAATATCATTATAAGACAACTTTATTGCGGAATTCAATCTATCTAAACGCTGCAAATAAACCGAATCAGGCACAGATGGTCCTGTCACCATTTCTGTCAAGTAAACCGAATCCACGTAATCCCCTTCTCCCAGTCTGGTAACATACCATTTACTATATAACTCATCCAACCGCTCGATGAAAGCTCCCGGAATAGAATCCGTCAGTAACACCGGGGATCCTAAATTCAATCGGGGCGCACCTAATCGCACTTTCAACGAATCCCGATCACTCTCACCATATACTACACCTGAAAATAAAATCGCACATAGCCACAAAAACACAAAACGCATGCTTACTCCTTTAAAAATTAAAAGTTAATGTCAAACCCACAGTTCCCCCACTGACGGGAGAGAATCCGGTTGAGGGACGAAGATTCATTGACAAATCGTCGTTAATCTCGAAATCATAGAAATGGGCAAATACCGTAGCATCAATAATTTGTATCGCGTATATTGCGCCCGACACGATATACAACAAGTCCCGATTTCGTTTATAATTATCTTTCTTTGTTTTCAACTGTTCCTGCAAACGCTTTCGCATCTCCGGTTGAAATTTTTCTGCCGTTTTACCCGGCAACATCAATTTATCCCAACTGGAATTAGCCGGGTAAGGTGTTTCCGGATCAGCCTCCAAAGCATTCAAATAAGCAGTATAATCCACGAATGCCGTACGGTATTTCTTGTAATATTTCATGTTCCACGACAACCCGTACACGGTAGCCCCGATACCCCCGTACAAGATCGGTAACTTCCACCATTGCCGGTTATAAATCTGTCCGGAACCCGGTAAAATCATCGCCATGATCGTAGCCCGATGAGGGGAATGAGGTTTTTCGTTATCTCTTTTTCTCGCTTTCCTTTTCAACGCTTCCTCTTTTCCCGTGAATGTCAAGGAATCCGTGTGAATGATCGTGTCTTGCAAGAATACAGGGAAATCCGAACGATATTCCGACGCCGTTACTCCCGTACAAACAAGCAAAACCGGGATAATCAAAACTATTTTCACTAAAATACTTCTCACTACAAAGTTTATTTCTTATCCACCTTATCCAATAATTCAACAATTCGCTCCAGATCACTATCCGATTTAAAAGAAATCACGATCTTCCCTCTTCCTTTCTCGTTCCGTTTCAAGTCAACCTTCGTGTCAAAATAACGAGCCAAGTGAGTTTGTAACTCCATGTAGTCCTCGATAGGTTGACGTTTCCTCTCGGCTTTTCTCTCTTTTTCCTCTTCTGGTTTCATCAGCTCCCGAACGATTTCCTCGACTTTTCTCACGGAGAAATCGTATTTCATGATCTGCTCGAAAACCATGTACTGGGTTTCCGGATCTTCTATATTAATAATAGCACGGGCATGTCCCATACTGATTTTCCGTTCCTTGATTGCCAACTGTATCGGGGCCGGCAACTTCAACAAACGCAAGTAATTAGAAATCGTCGTTCGCTTTTTACCTACCCGTTCGCTCAACGCATCCTGTGTCAGGTTACACTCGTCAATCAAACGCTCGTACGAAATCGCGATCTCGATAGCGTTCAAATCCTCCCGCTGGATATTTTCAATCAATGCCAATTCAAGCACGGATTCTTCTTCCACCTTACGAATATAAGCGGGAATAGTTTCCAACCCTGCCATTTTCGATGCCCGGAACCTACGTTCCCCGGCAACTATCTCGTACTTCCCGTCTTCCACTTCCCTCACGGTGATGGGTTGCACGATGCCGATAGCCTTGATTGAAGAGGCCAACTCTTGCAATGCCTCCTCATCAAAAACGGTTCTCGGTTGGTTCGGATTCGGGCGAATATCACTCAATTTCAATTCTTCCTGTAACGCCGATGAGGCCATCCCCCTTGGCTTCGCCTCCTCTGCCGCATCCGACAATAACGCTCCCAATCCTTTACCTAATGCACTCTTTTTCGCCATCTCTTACTAATTGTAGATTTAATGATTTTAGATTTCGGCCGCACAAGCAAACACTCTTTCCTACTCTAAATTCTAAACTCTAAATTCTAAACTATTTTTTGTTTTTCTCCAGCAATTCGTTTGCCAAACTCAAATAATTCACGGAACCGCGACACTCGGCATCGTAGAGGATAACCGGTTGTCCATAACTCGGAGCCTCTGCCAGTTTCACGTTCTGTTGAATCAACGTGTCGAAAACCATCTCCTCGAAATGCTTCCGGACCTCGGCAACCACCTGGTTCGACAGACGGACACGCCCGTCATACATGGTCAGCACGAATCCTTCAATTTCCAAAGCCGTGTTCAAACGTTTCTGGATAATCTTGATTGTATTTAATAACTTACCCAATCCTTCCAAAGCAAAATACTGGCATTGCACGGGAATCATCACTGAATTGGCCGCAGCCAATGAATTCACGGTCAACAAACCCAGTGAAGGCGAACAGTCGATTAATATATAATCGTAGTCATCTTTCACCTTTGCCAACACCTTCGCCATGATACTCTCCTTCTCTTCGAAATTCAACATCTCCAACTCAGCTCCCACCAAATCTATATTGGAAGGCAACAAAAACAAATTCTCAATGTCCGTCTTCAAGATAGCCTCTTTCGGCTCCAACCCGTCCACCAGACATTCGTAGATAGTCGCCTTCAATTCCTTTAAATCATATCCCACTCCCGTTGTCGCATTCCCTTGAGGATCAGCATCAACCAACAACACTTTCTGTTCCAGTACAGCCAAACTAGCCGCCAAGTTTACAGACGTCGTTGTCTTTCCAACACCTCCCTTTTGGTTCGCGATAGCTATAATTTTTGACATAAATCCACGTTTTTCGATTATGTGGTAAAAATACAATTAAAAAGAATACGTCCCCCATTTTTGTTCAATTTTTTAATAACAACGCCTACTTTTTTACTAACAATAATTACCTTTACACCGGGAACTAAAGAACTAAGGGAAAGATGAAAAATTCAACGAAAGAAATTATAAATGAAATAAATACATACCGGGACGAATCAAAAGCGGCTTTCCTGCCCCGTTTCTTCAAAACGGGTAAAGGGGAGTACGGTGAAGGGGATCAATTTATCGGGGTCGTTGTTCCGAATTTGCGTATTGTTGCCAAAAAACATTTCGATGCGGACTTCGACACGCTCCGGGAACTACTCGCCTCCCCGTACCACGAGTATCGCCTGACGGCACTTCTAGCCTTGACTTATCGTTACGCCAAGCTCAAAGACCACACGTCCAGAGAGACTTGCGTGAATTTCTACGTGAGTCAGGTGGACGCCATCAACAACTGGGATCTCGTTGACCTTAGCTGTTACAAGATTTTGGGACACTGGCTTTTCGATAAGGACAAACAACTCCTTTATGACTGGGCAAAAGAGAATCACCTCTGGAAACAACGTATCGCCATGATCTCCTGTATGCATTTCGTGAAACAAGGTGAATTCAAGGATGCTCTCGCTATTGCCGACCTTCTCCAGCACCACCCTCACGATCTGATCCACAAAGCCGTGGGCTGGATTCTCCGTGAAATAGGCAAAGAGGATGAACAACTCTTAGTCGATTATCTCACACCTCGCTACAAGGAAATGCCCCGTACCATGTTACGGTACGCCATCGAACGTTTCGAGGAAGGGAAACGGAAAGCGTTTTTAAATTCAACGATTTAGTGACTTTAGATTTAATGATTCCAGCCACGTAATGCGATTCGCTATTAATCACTAATTCATAAATCACAGAATCACTCCATTTAAAATTTAAAATCTAAAATCATAAATTACTCCATGATTAGTTTTTTACAAGTCGAAAATCTTAGTAAACGTTTCGGGGAACAACTCCTGTTTGAAAATATAACTTTTGGAATCGGCAAAAATCAAAAGGTAGCTCTAATTGCCAAGAACGGGATGGGAAAATCCACCCTGTTACGTATCATTGCGGGCAAAGACTCCGCGGACACGGGTTCCGTGATCTTCCGTAACGACATTTCAATCGGTATTCTGGACCAAGACCCGGAACTCAACCCGGAAAATTACGTGTTCGAAGAGGTGTTCAACTCGGAGAACCCGACCTTGAAATTAATCAAAACATACGAGCAAGCCGTGAAGGACAACGACGCATCGGCTCTCGAAGAACTCATCCCGCAAATGGACGCTCTCGCCGCATGGGACTACGACACACAAGTAAAACAAATCCTGTCGGAACTCAAGGTTGACAAGTATAGCCAGCGAATTAAGGAGCTATCCGGGGGACAGCGCAAACGTGTCGGGCTGGCCAAAATATTGATCAGCAATCCCGATTTCCTGATCCTTGACGAGCCGACGAACCATTTGGATGTGGAGATGACCGAATGGCTAGAAGAGTACCTCGAAAAAACGAATGCCACTTTACTCATGGTGACTCACGACCGTTATTTTCTGGATCGGGTGTGCGACAAGATCATCGAAATCGACGATTTCGGATTATTCGCCTACGAAGGAAACTACTCCTATTATCTTGAAAAGAGAGACGAACGAATTGAGGCCCGCAACGCCTCGATCGACAAGGCCAAAAACCTGCTACGCACGGAACAAGAATGGATGCGCCGGATGCCGCAAGCCCGCGGACACAAGGCAAAATACAGGATCGATAATTTCTATAAAATAAAAGAAGTCGCCTCTCAAAACACGACAGAGCAGCAACTGGAACTCGATATTAAAGGCCAGCGCCTCGGTAAGAAGATTCTGGAACTGGAACACGTGAACAAAAGCTATGGAAATTTCCGCGTGCTACGGGATTTCTCCTACAAATTCGTACGGGGAGAAAAGATCGGGATCATCGGGAAAAACGGGGTCGGAAAATCGACCTTTTTGAATATCATTACCCGCCAGATCGAACCGGACAACGGGACCATCGAAATTGGTGAAACCGTGGTTTACGGTTATTACAAACAAGATGGGATCAGTTTCAAGGAAGACGATCGCCCCATCGACATCGTGAAAAACATTTCCGAGAAAATCGACCTCGGTAACGGACGGGTGATGTCGGCATCGCAATTCCTTGAATATTTTCTTTTTCCGGACAAGCTGCAATATTCCCTCGTGGCAAAACTTAGCGGGGGTGAACGACGGAGGCTTTACCTGCTGACCGTCCTCATGAGTAACCCCAACTTCTTGATTCTCGACGAGCCGACGAACGATCTCGACATCATGACGCTAAACGTGTTGGAAGATTATCTGAAATCTTTCCAAGGCTGTCTGATCATTGTATCCCACGACCGTTTCTTCACGGATAAAGTGGTGGACCGAGTGTTCGCTTTCGAGGGGGATGGCGTGGTGAAAGACTTCCCCGGTAATTACACCCAGTATAAAAATAAAAAGGAAGAAGAGGAATTATTACGAAAACAAGAAGAGAAGAAAATACCTGTCGCACCCAAACCCGTGAGAGAAAAGGAAAAAGTTCGTAAACTGACTTTCAAGGAAAAACAAGAAATTCAGCAACTGGAATCCGACATGGAAAAACTGAACACGGAAAAAACAACACTGGAAACTGCCTTGAACTCCGGGGCACTGGATACGGAGGAACTGGTAAAATCTTCCCAGCGAATTGCCGAGATCATTGACCTACTGGACGAAAAGGAAATGCGCTGGCTGGAACTTAGCGAAATCGAATAAAGAGGAAGCCACTTGGTAGCCAACTCCCCCTGTGCAAGGGGGAGTTGGAGGGAAATCTTGATAGGGACGATTTCCCCTCTCTCTGGTTGCAATTATTTATCTTGTTTCGGTAAAGTCGATTTAAATTTTATCACTTTTCGGGTATCTAGGTGTCTACGTTCTTTCGTGTAAACGTTGTAGCTCATTCGCGGACCTCGCTCTTGAGTATAAAAGGAACCGAAACCCATGAAAGTGACCCGTTCTCCGGCTTGTATGGCCTCGGAAATGCAGTCGATCGTGGCTTGTAAAGTGGCGTGAACGTCCTTCTTCTTCAATCCGGTGCGTTCTGCGATAAGTGTTGTAAGTTCTCGTTTATTCATATTCTATTGTTTCTTTTGTTAGTCGATATCTTGCACGCAACGTACACCGCCGATCTCATTGGAGTTATTGTGTAATAAATAGAATACCCCTCCCTCGTTTTTAACAGAGAAGCCTATACGGTCACCGCCCACGGGATTAAAACTGAAACTGCTTTTGGCGAAATGGTCTGTTAATGGCCACGAGGTACTATTTCTAGGCATTTTAGAATACATCAGCGCTAGTTCTCTTTGGTTGGGCACTCGCCATCCCGCAGGGCAAACGGGGTTTCTTCCTCCGGGTTTCGAGCGTGCAATGACAGTTTGCCAACTTAAATTGTTTCCGTGTGTTGTCGAGTTTATTTTGAAAGCCTTCCAGGGCTTGTTGTAGCCACGTACGTCACGTTCGTTGTGATCGTCCAGTTCTTCCGAGGTTTTGAATCCCCGTATGGACTTGGCGTCCAAGCGGGTTAGCGTGATGGTTCTTGTTGCTTCGTCGTAAGTGGCAAAGTCATCAGGTCGCACTGTTTTGGCTGCATTTTTCGGTATTCCCAGGTTTCTGACACACCTGTAATAAACGATCGCACCGTCTATTGCTCCTGCTCCGGTTAGTTTTCCGATGGAAGACCCCTCGGAAGACCATAATATGTCTGGATTATCCCTGTAAGTTTTATTCCACAATATACCTTCTTCATCTTTGTCAAGTACCGTACTGCTCGCATACCATTGCAGGCTTTCCTCCCATGTGCTCCGTTTATACAATCTGGCTTGAGGGTCAAAGGAGTTTTCTCCGATCCACAAGTCCGTGAGTTGATTGATACTAGCAAGATACCATTGCACTTCATTCTCGTCGATTCGTCCATTCCCGTCCATATCCCGGTTAAGACGCATACATTTGTATTTGGCGGCATTATAGGCGGCTTGCATTTCCCACTTGGCGGAATTTATATAGGTATCCCACTCTTCTGAACCCGAACTTGCCATCCACATATTGATCGTGTTCGCACGACCGTTATCTTTGTCATCGTACGTGCGATTGGCTCTTATTCTTTGTGTTTCAAACTGATAGCGATTTTCGTCTTGTATCATTTCGGTACCCCATGCCGTGAAGTTTTCGGCGGCTTCCTTGTTGTACATGGTTTGAATGGATGCCTGCCTGATGGAGTACAGAGCGGTGGTTTTTGTACTCATGTGGTCTGCGCTGTATTTAAGGTTAGACAGGATGTTGAGTACTCTTTTCTCCGTGTTGACAAATTTTTTCCATAACCCGTTTTCCTCGGTTTCCGTGGTATTTTCAGGATTCACCTCGTAATAGAAATCTTTCAAAAAAGTGGTAAACACGATTTCATCTGCACTGTCGAATAGGGTGCCCGAGTTAGTGCCGTTATCGGTATACCTGCGTTTGCACTCCTTCAATATGTTTATCAGTTGTTTGATATTTAACATTTTATCGTTTCCCGTGTTGATGTCCGCCATGTATTTGTCTAACGGGTGCGTGTTGCCGGTTACTGCTAATTCGGCATCCGTGTACACCCCGTTGTCCCCTTTGTATTTCTCGAAGTCTCCATTATACGTGGTTCTTGTTTTTGTGTTAATACGGAAACATATCCATTCGTAATCCTTTGGATTCTCATTTTCTGCTCCTTTGGAAAAAGGGGTGGAAATGTTCCACGTCAGCGACTGGTCGATGTCACTTTGATGGAAAACGGTCTTGAAGACTTCGTTATGCGCATCGAATTCCAGAACTTCTTTGGCAAGCACAACATCACCCTCGCTTCCGGGGGATGGTTCTCCTTGTGTCGTTGATTCCACTTCCACGATAATGTCATCCACGCTCACGATCTTCACGTTGTAGGTGTAAAAGTGATTCCGGAGGCTGTTATAGTCATTCACGCCGGTTACAGCCCCGAGATGAACGGTATACGTCACGTCTGCCGAAACTTCTTTGCCGGAACCTATTATATAGTGAATATTTCCCCTGAATTTCACGTGTGTGGCTCTCTCGTCGGCGTATTCGTACGCACCGTTTGTCACGGAGCCGTCGCTGTTAGGCATTTTCTCCTGTTTCTCGCGCAACGCATATTGCCCAGCATATGTTCCCACCGCAGGAATTGTTTTTCTGGGGTTTACTTTGTTTTCGGGGACATAGAACGCGAAGGTGTTGGTGTTCGTTGCCGTGATTTCAAAGTTGTTCCAACTGCTGTTAAAATAATTACCCTCGAATTCAAATTGTCCTTGCACCTCGGTCGGGAGCACGTTCACGATTTGGGGTACTGTCACGACCTGCCAGTCGAGCGGGGTGAAGGTCACCCCCTCTGCTGTCGTCACGTTGAAACGGATTTTGGCGTCCACTCTCTTCAAGGGGACATTTACCGGGTTGGTGGTGTTAGCAGTTAAGTCGGCAGTTGTCGTTCCGCTCATCAGGAATTGGGAACCCCTCTCGATGAACCCGTCTTGCATACGGGAAGTCAATGCCAGTAAATCGGGTTGCGTGGTTATCGCCTCCAGGTCCGCTGTCGTCAGGTCGAAAATCGCCGTGTTGATATTGGCTATGACGGCTATGGTTTTATCGCTCCCGGCAGGGATGTCTTTTATCTCGATTTGATACGTGTTCTGTTGGTTGATCCCGTCGTAAAATCGTCCAAACACTTTTGTCCCATCCTGGTTGAAGATAAACACGTAAGCATTTTGTATCCGTCGTTCTTCCTCGTCACTCGACACGGCTCTCGACATATTGTTCGAGGTGTTGAACTTCAATTTTAACGCCGCACTTCCGCTACTTTCTTCCGAGCCGAATTTATCGTCCCGACAGGCAGTTAAAACGAAACTCAAAACACATAACAGGTATATATACTTTTTCATATCTTCTTTTATTTGAAATCGGGCATATTAACAGTTTTTGGGGTCCACTCTTCTACCGAGCATGTTAGCGTGACATCTGCCAAGGCAGAAACGAGGATGTTTATTGAATAGCGTTTTCCCGCTTCCAGCTCGTTTTTTATAAGGTCGCTTAGCGGGGCGGTTTTGGTTACGGTCTTGGTTTCTCCCGCGGCAAGCGTGTAGACCACCGTTACCGTGATTTCGTCACCTGCGTCTATGCCTTGAGGCAATAGCAACAAGTGCGAGTCGGCAGGGGAGATGGAAAGGTAATCCGATGCTGTCGTCGAGATATCCGTGTTCTCTAGCAGGTTGTTATCGATGGCGAGCGTGTAGGATTTGTCGGTGGCGTCGGCGGTTACCGTCCACGAGAATGTTCCCGGGGTGTCGCCGTAAGCGAAGTCGGCTTTGTTTTTCAGTTGCCCGAAGGTGATGGATGTCACTTTCACCGGAAGCTCGCGTGCGGCTGTCATTTTGGCCTGGAACACCACGCAGGCGAGCGTGTGCTTGAACGCCAGAGTCAGTTTTCCTCCGGCGGGTACGTCCGCTTTCGTTTGATCGATCAGGGGGACGGACACCAGCAGGTCCCGTTGTTTCGTCACGTCATCCGGTACCGTGTAAGCCAGTTGGGGATACCCCTCTGTAGAAGGGGTTGAACTTAAAGAGGTGTACGAATCTCCTTGGTTCGCATAGGGTGAATAAGCGAAAAATGACAATGTCCCGCTATTCGGCCAGAACATGAGAGGCTCGTACGTCCATTGGTTACTTGTCTTTCTCACTTGAGTGTTGCACATGAAATTCGGGGTACTTGACACCGGATTAAAAACATCGGCTGTGTAGTAGGCGTATACACCGAAATCTTGTATATTGTCGTTCCTTGTTTCGCTTCCTCGGGCTTGATTAGCTTGGATGAAGGATTCGTGGAATGGCGTGGCGACGAAATCTATTCTGTCACTTTCGTTAACAAGTTCCGGGTTACTTTTGTCGCACGATGTGAACGCGATCAGTAATGCAGCCGACAATAAAATGTATTCTCTTCTTTTCATCGTTTGACTTTTTGAGTTTTTACTAGTACCCGGGGACGGACATTCAACCGCCACCGGGTGAGCCGTTAGGCTAGTGGTTGTAGAATATTTGTACCTTATTTGGGTTCAATGACACCACCATCAGCAGGTTGCCATTCTTCAACCTCGGTTGCGAATTCGATAGGGAACAAAACACCATCACCGGCTCCGAACAGCAAGTTGTAAGTAACTTTCTTGTTTCTTTGCCAAATTTGAGTAGCTTCTCCACCTTCCTCCGCAGGGAGTGCACTGGAAATTCCAACTGTGATGGGAGCAAATGCCTCAGCGTCACCATGTAAGTAGATTTTGGTTGTCCCATCAGCAAGTACTTGGTAGATTTTGCAAGAGATTGTCAGGTAGGCTCCTGTGTTTTCCGCTGTTCCGTCACCTGCCACGAATTCTTGAGGTAACAACATCAAAGCATTATTTGCATTTCCGATTTCGGTATAGGGATTTGCTTCGGTACCATCAGTATAATCTCCCGTTACCGCATCTGAAGTAACCGTATATTTCGCGGTTGCATCACCGGTTAATGTCCACGCAGCATCATCTATTTGGTTGCTTTTCATGGTTAAACTTCCCGAGTTTTTCAAGTTATGAATCTGGATACCGTTTGCTGCTATATCCACCTTCAAGTTCGTGGTTTTAGTCCCGACCTTGAAATGCACCTGGGTTAAGGCGTGCTTGAATGGCAGGGTTACGCTGTTTTTGTCTGTAGGTTTTGTTTGCTCAAGAGCCGATGCGTACATCAGATCCACTTGTTTTGCTTCCTCGGCAGGCACGGTGTACTCTAGCGTCAAGCCGTTTGCCTTATCGAACGTTTTAGTCGTGGAAGGATGATTATACGGGGCGTAAGCGTAAAAATCAAGCGTTTCGTCCTTCGTGGGCCAGTACGCTTGATCGGAAGTATTCGCATATGTCCATTTTGTACCATCGGATATAATCTCGATACCTTCAGTGGTGATTCCCATGTACGGGGAGGTAACCCCCTCGGTATTGATAAATGCGGTTACACCGAACGTGTTGCCCTTTGTCAAGAATTCGCTATTGTCATCCACCGGGTTACCTCTCGATATGTTCTTATAGGTCGAGAACCCGATCAGGTTTCCTTCCTTGTTGATTTCCGAATCAACGACGTCGCTTTTCGCACAACCGGTAAGCATGGCTACCGCTGTTAGTGCGTACAATAAGTTTTTCTTCATGATAAAACAAATTAAAAAATGAGTAAATATTTATTCTAAACTTAAATTGGTAATTCCGTTTCAATCTCTTCCCACTCCTCGATGTCGGGGTCGAACACCCCGTCGCCGTTACCGATAGCTTCCGGGAGAGTGATTTCCGCCCTGATCTTGTGAACACGTTGGGTCTCGTCGTGCGACGTTTTTATCAAGTCCCGCACATCCAGCGTGACGGTATGGGTTTCCCCGTTCACCAGCACGAAGTGCATGACGAGTTGGTGCCTATTGACGCAGGCGTCGTTCTCCTGTTCCGGCCCGAAGGAAACCAGTTTTTTCGATATCGTGCCCACCTTGTGGTTGTCGGGATCCATGCGTTTGTTATTCAGCACGAACTCGTGCGTGACGCTGTTCCCGTATTTGGACGCCGTTTCCATGTTCACGCCCTCGCACATGGCCGTCAGGTGGGAACGCGGAGCCCCTGCCGCCGACGTGATGTTCGTCACCTTGATCTCGATGTCGATCAATTCCGTCCGCCGTTCCGGGATGACCTCGACGGTGCGGCTTATCTCGTACGCCCCCGCCGCCGGTTTTTCCTTGAAATAGTGGATGTCTCGCGGGGAGATCTCTATCTCCTTTGCGAGCGCGCTCGCAAGGATATCACATTCCGTCAGGTAGGCGCTTCTGGTTGTCCCTTCCGCTTTCGAGAGAAGGCTGGAGTATAGCGGTTCTTCGTTAGCCGCCAGGCAGGCTTTGAATGTCGACAGGTTGTCGATATCCGTGAAGTTGATTGCCGCCAGCTCCTCTTCCGTGTTGTTGACGAGCAGCAGGTCGAATTTTCCCACGGGGAGGGCGATGTCTATCGTGTTGGGGTCACTGCATACCCGGCATTTGCCGACAGCTTTCCCGTTCTTGCGGTCAAACACGTAGACCGATATCCCGTTCGGTTCCAGTTGTGCCGGCTGCCAGTTGACATTCAGGCGTACGAACCCGTGTTCTTCCGTGGCGTAATACAGCCTGTCTCTGTCGCAAGAAGAACAGACAAGAGCGAAACAAAGCCCCGCGATATAAGCTATATTTCTCATTTCACACCTCCTTCTTTCTTTACTGTTTTTTTGTTTAACAACCACACGAGTGAAATTTTCGCAGACGTGGGCCCGAACCATTGCCGTCTTTTGACTTCCCATGGATACCTGAAAACTTTAATGTCCCCGTGCATCGTGTCGTTCGCTTTATCATATTTCTTACTATCTCTTTGCAAATAACCCACGCCGAGACTGTACTCCATGCGGAAGCATTTGCCGATCTTGTGGGCGTAGGCTCCTTGGATTCCCGCATCGAAGAAATCACCCTGTTCCCCGTCTTTGTCGAAAAATTGCAGGTCGTATTTCCCGGCTCCCCCGTACAATCCAATATTCCATCCCGTGAGCACGTCTCTCGCGTCGCGGTCCCCGAGCCAATACTTCACCGTGGCGTGTCCCGCCAGTAGTTGCATCGTCCAGTCAGCTCGCGAGGCTTTCCACCACGGGAATATGCCTTCCGCCGCTACCGACCACCGTTTCCCGACGGGTACCTCTATCTCCAGGTTCACGGCTGAAAGCGCATCATAGAGTAAATTCGTTTTAATGGCGAACAAAGGTTTCGTGATGATCACCGGGGTTGAAGATGTCACGGGTTCCGGTTCCCAGGGAGGGGTGAGCACTTTTTCTTCTTCCTTTTGCACCTCTTTTGGCGTTTCTTTGACCGGTTCACGCTTGTAATAAATCACGCAAACAGCTCCTGCACGTAATTGTGGCAGAAAATTTTTCTTTATATAACGCCAGGGTTCCCCGTTTGCCAACGTTTTGATTAACCATTCCTTAGCCCCGTTTTCACGGTTGGAGTTTATGATGGAAATTAATTTTTCACGATACGGGATATTTTTATCCGTTTCGATCATGCGTTTAAAATCAGTCCAATTTTCACCCGTGTATAGTGCCCGAATTAATTTATTTTTAATCATTGGGTATTTCCCCGTAATGTAAGTTTTGACACTCTCTGCTCGTTTTTTCGACAAGTTTAGATTATAGACTTCATTTCCGTCGGGAGATGAGGATGCTACGATTATAATTGAATCTAGATTGGATATGATTAATTTGTTTTTAATTAATTCGTCCAGTTTTTTCAACGATTTGCTGTTCCCCATGTACGTGCTGTCCAAAATAGCCCCGTCAATTTTAAAATATAATACAATATTATTGACAGAATCTATTTTGTGTCGATGTTCTTGAGCACAAACACGTGTCATGCCTATTAAAAGCATTATTAAAATAAGAATAGTTACACACACCTTCATGATTTTGTAATATTTCTGATTTATTATTAATATCAAAAAACGATCATTTAATGATGTTAATTTATTTGATTATTATTGTATAATACAAAATGTCATAACTACATAATTATCAACAATAAAAAAATACTTTCAAAAAATTTGTTATGATATTAAATGTCATAATTTTGCAGTATGAATAAATGATCGTTTTTTGATATTTTTGATAATATTACTATATAGTCATTATTATGTAATATATATATATCACATTCTAGTACTACTTTAACTCTAAATTTTATAACAAATTACCGATATATTTTAAAATAATATGTATAATATTAATCTTATTATTTATAATGAGTTTAACAAACAATATTCAGATGTCAATAGTCGTGTTAATGCATTTTTTGTATTTTTATTCGAAGAATTGACTTTATACGTTAATGTACGAAGAAAATATTCTGTATCAAGATAACGTATTTTTGCCATTTATATTGCCTTTCAACTACACCTGCGGTAGCAGGTACAATGGCGACAAGCACTCTCACTACAATTTCGTCTGTTAATGGGCAGATTCATAGAACCGACCACGCCTCTCTACGACGTGAAAGTGAGAAGAAATGCTAACGGAACACCCCATTTCCTACCTCTACAAACTATATTCTATCTATATATTTGTTATTAACTATGTAAAAATTCATTTATATCTACTAAATATTTACTATTCCATTTCTATTTTAATTGGACTGGAATAGGAGCGGAATGGGAGCGGCTCACAATATGATAACTAGATGCTAAATATGGATTACAAATTTTGTTAATTATTGTAATAGAAACAAGTGTTAAAATTCTCCTGAACTCTAACCTGGTTCGAAAGACTTTTCCAATAATATATCCATCCTGTCGGATTCAACGGATATACATTGATTCTCGACAAGATTTCAAACAAAAACAGATCATCATCTTCAGATAATAATCGTGAAGACCGTTTCTTTACCTTCTATGGATGAAACTTTTAGATTGCCGCCATGCATTCGCATAATCTGGCGGGAGACGCTTAGCCCGATACCCGATCCCTCTTCTTTAGTGGTAAAGAACGGGACGAATATCTCGTTCATGATTTCGGGGGAAATACCGGGACCATTGTCCCGTACCCGGATCAACACCTTTCCCGTCGGCCCGTGTTCGGCGGAGAGAGTTATGTGGGCATCTTCCCTACCCCGCAAAGCGTAAAATGCGTTTTTCATCAAGTTTAAAAGGACTTGTCCCATAAGGTTCGGATCGGCAAAAACCTTCAGGTCTTCCGGTTCAATGCAAACATCAATCGTGACTTCCGGGAAATTCGGTTCCGTGCTGCTCAGGATCACTGCCCGCTGGATAAATTCGTTTAAGTTGATCAATTCCCGTTCAGGCCGAGGAATACGGGTAAACTTACGATAGGATTCCACGAAAGAGATCAACCCTTTGCCCGTTTCACTAATCACCTTCAACCCGTTTTCCGTGTTGCGTTTCAAGTCGTCGGGAGTGATTTCCGGATCAGAGTGCATGGAAAGTAACGTGTCGCTCAAAGAAGTTACGGGGGCGATCGAATTCATAATCTCGTGCGATAACACCCGGATCAAGCGTACCCAAGAATCAATTTCTTTCTCGTCAAGTTCGTTCTCGATGTCATTCATGACTAACAAGGTGATGGGCTTGTCTTTTAATAAAATGCGGGAGGCACTGACGAATAATTGCACGGAGCCCCGTTCGTTCGTGAAAGTCACCCGCCGACTTTCCCCGGGGCGAATTTCCGTCACCAGTAGTTTTAAGGCCGGGGACACTCGTTCCAACTGGTTGACGTGTGTGAATATCTCCAATCCCAGCAATTTTAAAGCGATTTGATTATTTTGCGTCACGAATCCCCGTTCGTCCAACGCCACGATCCCGGAACTCACGCTGTTTATGATCAACTCGTAATATTGCTCCCGTTGTTGTATCTCCAAACGGGTATTCTGCAAAATATCCTTGATACGGTTCAACACCCCGTTCAGAAAACGCTCGGAATGGCTACCGCCATATTCCGGAAAATGAATGGAATAATCGTCGTTTTCCAAGGCTTGAAAGAAGTAAGCCAGTTTCCGGTTCACGGATCGGACATTCCACACGACACGAAAACAACACCCCACGGCAAGTATTGACGTAGCAACACCCGGGATATACTCACCTTCCGACAATAAATAACAGGTCGCCACGACCAGAACGATCAGAAGTAGCAAATACGCCAATACTCGCAAGGTGATGTTTCTTATCATATCTTATTGTTACAAATTGAATTTTTTCATCTTGTTATACAGGGTTTGCCGGGTGATTCCCAGCCGGGAAGCAACAGCCGACAAATTGCCCTCGTGCCGTTCCAAAGCCTTGCGGATCATCTCCCGTTCCATATCTTCAAGGGTTTCTAAAGGAGCCATCTCGCCCGGTTCGCTTTTGAACAGGAAATCTTCTGGGGTGAGTACTTGTCGATCACACATGATCACGGCTTTTTCCACGGTGTGCTGTAATTCCCGCACGTTTCCCGGCCATGAATATCCCAGCAGTCGTTGCCGAGTCTCGCCGGAAAAGGACAGATCGGGTTTCCGGTATTTCCTGCCATAATCCCGTAAAAAGGCCTCTGCCAGTAACAGTATGTCATTCCCTCTTTCCCGTAACGGGGGAACTTCCACGTGGATCGTGTTAATGCGATAAAGTAAATCTTCCCGGAAAGTGCCTTCTTTGACCATTCGGGGTAAGTCGCTATTCGTGGCACAGATCAGACGGATGTCGACATCAATCGGTTTATTCGATCCCACCCGGATCACTTTCCGGCTTTGCAGGGTTGCCAGTAGCTTGGATTGCAGGGCGTATGACAAGTTTCCGATTTCATCCAGAAACAACGTACCCTTGTTTGCCGCCTCGAATTTCCCGACACGGTCTTCCCGTGCATCGGTGAAAGCTCCTTTCACGTGACCGAACAACTCACTTTCGAAAAGGGTTTCCGTGATCGCTCCCATGTCCACGGAGATCATCACCTCCTCTTTTCGTCCCGAGAGGGCGTGAATTTCGCGTGCCACAATCTCTTTTCCCGTACCGTTTTCCCCGGTAATCAACACGTTTGCATCCGTGACCGCCACCTTTTCAATTAATTGACGTACCCGACGCATGACATCCGACTCTCCCCACACGACTGTCCGTTCGGGGGAAAGCTGCCCTTTCAGCACCTCTTCCTTTGCTTTAAGTTGTTTCACTTCCCGTCGGGATTCGTGCAAACGATAGGCAGCCAACAAGGTGGCCACTAACTTGGCATTATCCCAAGGTTTGACAACAAAATCTGTCGCCCCTTCCTTCACCGCCCTCACTGCCAAATCAATATCCGCGTAAGCCGTGAATAAAACCACGGGAATCTCCGCAGCATATTCCTTAATCCTTGACAACCAGTAAAGTCCCTCGTTCCCGGTATTGATACCCGCCGAGAAATTCATATCCAACAACACCACATCTACCCGTCCCGATTCGAGGATGGCTTCGATCTGGTTCGGAGTTCTGAGCGTGATCACTTCCCGGAATACTCCTGCCAACAACATCTCCAAAGCGTTCAGCACGGCCTTGTTGTCGTCCACGACCAGTATGGTTCCCTGTTTCGCCATATATCTTGTTTTTCTACTTCAACATCTTTTCTAAAATACGCTCCACTTCTTCGGCTGTCGGACAGATGGCTAATATTTTACCCTCTTGATCTACCAAAAAAGTTCCCCCACCGGAATTACCGACACAATATTTAAACCAAATGTTCCCGGCGTCGTTGAGTTCCACGAGATTCAACCACGGGTAACCGTCCTGAAGGGCCGCAGCTTTCGCCGTTTGTACCGTTTTTTCACGGGCAACCCCGACGATCGTGAAACCTTTGGATTCATATTTTTCATACACGGGAATCATACTCTTCGCCGACCGTCGGCACGGGCCGCACCAAGAGGCCCACAAGTCAATCAAAGCCACTTTCCCTCTTATCTGTTCAGATAAAGTCACGGAGTTTCCCTCAAAATCCGGGGCGGTGAAGTCTATATAACGTCCCCCCACTTCAATTTGCTTTAACGACTGAAGCATGGTTGCAACCAACGTTGTATATGAATGTTCGGGGAACATGGGTTTATAGATGGTATTGTATAAACTCTCCAAATCCTGTACATTTTTAAAGGATAACATATCAAACTCCTCGGGAAAACCATGCACCTGATAATCCACCAAACTCATCAAATCATCCATTAACAAAAAATAAGTTGCCACCGATGGATGTTCCGCCATATATTCTTCCTTCCATTTCTGTTCTCTCTTCTTCAGATTTTTGCTTTCCTCATTTAACGCCATCAGTTGAGGAGTATATAATTTTTTATCCTTTTCTAATTGCTGATAAATTGCATACAAGCTATCCGATTTCATCTTATCTTTAGAATATAGAGACATCAATTCTTGCAATTCCATTGCTCTAGGTGTAAAATAAAGTTTCTGATTACTTAATGCCTCGTATCGATTATACAAATCACTAAAATGGAATTTATCTTCACTTAATTTTTGATATTGTTGATACTGGTTATTGATCTTCCCACCATGAATTTCCGCATCTACATACGAATTTTCAGACAAAATCGAGATATTAATCACCCCCGGTTCAACAAAAAAACTCACCGGCCGAAAGGCTGCTCTTGCTAACTCATCAGTAAACACGAGCCAATACATTTTACACCCCCCTAATCTGCACGCATATTCAAACTCACCATTCCGAATGGGTATTATAGCATAAGGCTCCTGAATCCGATCGTCATCCTTGTACCCCATCAGCACCAACCTAGAACTCGCAAGGTGTCCCTGCACCTTCCCACGAATCAGACAATCGCTTTCCTGTTCCAGCCTTTGCGGTTTCTCATCCAATATGATTCCCCGGATCCGCCAGTCTGTCTCGTGGTTCCCCTCCACGTAATCTACCTTTTTCTCCCCGGCATCCACGGGTTCAAAATAGAGTTGAAAAGTCATCCGACCGGATTCCGGCAAAAATATCTGTTCATTTAGCGTGATACCTTCCGCTTTCAAAAGTTTATATTCTTTACCACTCTCCCCTCTTAATACCGTACGCCCCACAACCCGAAACCATTCATTAGGGAAATAGTTCACTTGCCCCGTGATAATAGTAGCCTCGTTGGTCAACTCCATTTTTACAATATCGAACATATACGTGTTTGTCGCCTCGTACCACGGGACATTGATCACTTTTTGTCCCCAACCCAATGATGTCCAGAGACACAAACATAATCCGAAGAGCAAGTTTTTACCTTTCATAAGTTTTTATTTTTTAGTTCTAAATTCTTCCCGTCTCGTTTAAAATTTCCCGGTTGGCAATCGTTCTATTTTTAATTAAAGGATGTCCCGGTTTTCCAACTCGGTCACGATTTGCCCGTCAAAGAGATGAACCACCCGGTGGGCATACGAGGCATCATGCTGGGAGTGGGTCACCATGACAATGGTTGTTCCCTCTTGGTTCAGCTCGGTCAACAAGTTCATGACTTCCGCCCCGTTTTTGGAATCGAGGTTTCCGGTCGGCTCGTCGGCAAGGATCAGCTTGGGCCCTGCCACGACGGCACGGGCAATGGCAACCCGCTGTTGTTGTCCCCCGGAAAGTTGCTGCGGGAAGTGCTTGACCCGGTGACTAATGTTCATCCGGTCGAGAATCGACGTGACCAGTTCTTTTTTCTCCGACGCCTTTTTCTTCAAGTAGATCAAGGGTAGTTCCACGTTCTCATAGACATTCAACTCGTCAATCAGGTTAAAACTCTGGAACACGAAACCGATGTTCCCCTTACGAACCTGCGTCCGCTGTTTCTCTTTTAAATGCCCGACTTCCTGCCCGTTGAAATAATAATTTCCGGATGTCGGGTTATCCAACAAACCGATGATGTTTAATAAAGTTGACTTACCACAACCGGAAGGGCCCATTATGGCCACGAATTCTCCCTGCTTCACGTGAAGGGACACGTCGTTCAACGCTGTTGTTTCGACCTCTTCGGTACGAAATACTTTACTTAAATGCTCAATTCTTATCATGATTCAATCTATTTACGAGTAAAACTTCACGTTGAACGTACCATTATCATGCCAAAAGGCATTTTACACTAATTATCAATACATTACCAAAATATACTTTATATCACCTGTCAAATAATTAGACAATCGTGTCTTATTTTTTGACATACTATTCTTCCCTATTTTCTTCTATACAGCTGAAAACAAACACTTTCCGACTTTGGCACGACATTCGTTCTTCTGGATGCAAGATAAAATAAAAAATGATGATTTTAAAGCGATATTCCATTCTACTGAGCATTTTAACATCCGGCTTACTTGTCAACGGGCAAAACCGGGAATGGACTCTTCAAGCGTGTATCGATTACGGCGTGGAGAAAAGTCTTTCCATACAACAACGGACGCTACAAAATAAAAACGATAAACTGGACGTGCGGGATGCCACACTCTCGCTTCTACCCTCTGTTAGCGGGATTTCTCCCGGCGTCAATTACAGTTTCGGTCGGGGAATTGACCCGGAAACCAACACGTATACGAATACCCGCTACATGTCGGTCGGGGGATTCGGCGTAGGCAGTAGTCTAACCATATTTGCCGGGTTTAGTAATATCAATCGTCTGCGAGCCGCCAAGTTAAGCCGACTCATGGGATGGGAAGAAACCGAGAACCAAGCCAACCAAATCGCCATACAGGTAATGAATGCTTTCTTCACGTTATTGTATGCCGAAGAAGAGGTTCGTATCACGCAGGAACAAGTGGAAAACTCCCGGCTACGTCTCAAAAAGATTGAACGGGAATACGAGTTAGGGAAAAAGCCGAAAAGCGACCTTTTCGAGATGCAGGCGCAACAAGCTTCCGTGGAGTTCCGGCTGATCACGGCTCAGAATAATTGTCTTAACGCACAAGCTAATCTTAAATACATTATGAATTATAACGCGGAGGAGGAGTTAAGGATTGACGCCCGATCAGTTTCCGAAGTCCTCCCGGAACTCCACGAGTTGAAGACCAAAGAGGTTTTCACGCAAGCGCTCCAAACATTACCGGAAATCAAGCTGGCCGCTTACCAAATCCGTTCGGCACAACTTGGCGTGTATTCGGCAAGAGCCGGGTTATATCCCTCGATCAGTATTAGCGGAAGTATCTCATTCGGGAATTATAGTGACCAGCGTTCGGGTGATTTCTTCTCGCAAATTACGGACCGTAATCAGATCGGGAAAGGGTTCAGCATCGGCATGAGCATTCCCTTCTACTCCGGTCTGAGCCGCCGTTCCAGCCTCCAACGAGCCAAACACAATTATCAATCGTCGAAGATACAATACCAACAGACGGAACGAGCATTATATAACGAGATACAACAAGCCTTACAGGACTTAAAATCCTGCACCCAGCGCTACCGGATTGCCGTGCAGCGAGAGAATTTCAGCTCCCTCTCCTACAACGCTGCCCGCAAACGCTACGAGCAAGGACTAATCACCATCATCGATCTGAACACGACCTCCAACAGCCTCCTCGAAGCAAAGTACGACGTGCTTCGAGCCCGCTTGGACTACGTGATGCAGAAGAGGATGATTGATTTTTATCAAGGGAAACCGTTACAATTGAAAATTGAGAATTGAAAATGAAAAAACGAACTCCATCCCCCCTTCGGGGTACTTCCCCTCAGGCAGGGGAAGAAGGAGGTGGCAGCGAAGCTGACGGAGGAGTTCAATCTAAAATCATTAAATCTAAAATTAAACCGTGGATCGACTAATAGAACAAAAAAGAGGAATTAGAAGAAAACATATCCCTTATCTCATCGGGGGCATATTTATTCTTTGGTTTGCCGGATGGGCCATATTCGGGAATCATGAATCTGCGTTACGGGTAGACAAAGAGAAAATCACAATAGAAGACGTAAGTCAAGGGATATTCCATGATTATATCCGGATCATGGGGAACGTGGAACCATTGACGTTCTCGCAGTTAACCGTGCAGGAAGGAGGAAACGTAAAGGAGATTCTCGTGGAAGAGGGAGAAATGGTGAAGGCGGGCGAGGTCATTATCCGGCTGGAAAGTAAGAATCTGGAAACGGAGATACTAAATAGCAAGGATCGTTTCGCCGAGGAAGAGAATTCCGTGCAAAATAGCCTGCTGGACTTGGAACGGGAAGAGTTGAACCTGCAACAGGAACGGTTAACGCTGGAACTTGACGTGGAAAGGAAGAAACGAAAATACTTGCAAAACAAACAACTTTTCGAGGAGGACTTGATCGCCAAGGAAGAGTATCTGGTGGCTAAAGAAGATTACGAGTACGCCATCCACAACCGGGAACTGATCACGGAGAAGCAAACAAAAGATTCCATTCGCCGTCACTCGCAGGTCATTATGCTCAAGCAAAAAATGGAGAATGCCCGGCGTAACCTGCGATTGACGCAGGAACGCTATGCCCGACTCAACGTGTGCGCCCCGATCGACGGGCAGTTGAGCGACCTAAACGTGGAGATCGGCCAGGTGGTGAGTTCCGGCAGCCAAATCGGAAAGATCAACGTGCTGAACGATTACAAGGTGATGACACAAATCGACGAACATTATATTGACCGGGTACGCAAGGGACTGACTGCCACGTTGGAACGACAAGGGAAGGATTACCAGATGGGGGTGATCAAAGTGTACCCCGACGTGAAGGACGGGCAGTTTAAAACCGACTTGGAATTCACGACTACCGTCCCTCCCAATATCCGAACGGGACAGACGTATCACCTGAACCTGCAACTCGGCGCAGCGGACGAATCGATACTGATTCCCAGAGGTACTTTCTACCAAAGCACGGGGGGACAATGGATATACGTGTTGTCTCCCGATGGAACAGAGGCTTTCCGGCGAAAAATAAAAATCGGCAAACAGAATCCCCGTTATTATCAAGTAACGGAAGGACTTCAACCGGGTGAAAAGATCATCACGTCAGGTTATGAAATGTTTGGCGATAACGAACGACTTATTTTCAAGTGATTTTTTGTACTTTGCAACACGGCTAAAAATAACACGATATGTATCATCTCAAACTGGTAGGACGTCAGATTTTTCAACGAAAAGGTTATTTCGTGATCAACACGATCGGGCTGGCCGTGGCTCTCACCGCCTCCGTACTTATTTATACTTTTCTGGTAAAAGAATGGCAGACAAACACGTACCACAAGAATGTTGACCACATTTACCGGATCACAGTTCAAACCGACGGATACGCTTACTGGGGATCAGAGGTTTGCAGCTCGCTGGGAGAGATTGCCAAAGCGGAACTTCCGGAAGTGACTGACTATACCCGGATCATCACGGCACGGGAGATGAAAATTCGCTGGGAGAATGACGATCACTATCAAACCGGGATCTCCTGCGGGTACGCAGACCGACAGTTGTTCAGCATGTTCACGTTCCCGCTCGTGACAGGGAGTATTCAAGCCCTCGAACAACCCGGCTGGGTAGTGATTTCGGAAAGTATTGCCCGGCATTATTTCAAGGATGAAAATCCGATAGGAAAACTGGCATACTTGGAAAACCTGTACACACGTGGAAGTGTTTCGACATTCCGGATTACCGGGGTCATGAAAGATATGCCACCCCGTTCATCCATTCAAGCCGACGTGATTCTGGATTTTTCCGTGATAGAACCTTCATTTCGGTACAACATGGGAAACGCCGTACAGACGTTTATTCAATTAACCGACGGGGCGAATATCCAAAAGGTTGAAGAGCAATTACTTCAAATTGAATACCGGGAGTCTGATTATATCCGGGAACAAAAGGAAATATTGCAGTTGCAACCGTTACGGGAAATGTACCTGCACTCGGATCACATACAAGACTTTGACCTCTCCTTCACCCAAGGGTCGGGGATCTTTAACTGGATTCTGTTCGGAATTCTCTTGCTCATCCTGTCGCTGGCATTTTGTAATTACCTCATCATCAAGTTGGCACTAGCGGATAAAAACGCAGAACGGTTTGCCATACAAAAATATTTCGGGAGTAGTAATCGAAATATTTTCGTGCAGGTGTTGTTAGAAATAGGCATATATACCGTGACGGCCTTCGCCTTGACGGTCGTGCTGACCTCTATTTTTTATCCCTATTTCGCACAAATCATTTCGCCCAAGCATCCTTTCCCATTTTATTTGAGCGGAACGGAAGTTATCGTCTTCCTGCTCATTTTCCTGTTGTTTGCCGGATGCGTCGGGGGAATTATTTACGGACATATCAGCCGAAAACTCAACTCTTCCGGACTGAAAAACACGATTGCCTCTTCTCGCTCGTCACTGGATTTGAAGAAAATTCTGATGGTTGCCCAACTGACAATCTTCTGCGGGTTGCTTTTTTTCTCCATCGTGTTTCTCCGACAAATCGATTATCTCCAAAATAAACCGCTGGGTTACAATAACCGGAACACGATTTCTTTCGATTGGCCGAATCCCTACGAGATCACGTCTCTGAAGGAAGAGTTGTCGCGACACCCGGACGTGTTGGCCGTGAGTTGCGGAGCCTTGCTCCCGATCGGGAACTGGGCGCATCGGGATATTCATCTGGTAGAGCAACCGGAAAAAAGCATACGATCCTACTCGCTCTTGTGTGACGAAGATTTTCTCCGTACCTACCAGTTAAAACTCGTGGAAGGACGGGATGCCAAAACGAAAGTCACGACACCGGGAATCTATTCCCGCAAACCCGTGGACATCGTAGAGATCGTCGTGAACCAAAAGTTCGTGCGGCAAATGGGATTGAATCACCCGATCGGAACGCTACTGAGTGACGGAACCGCCAAAATGCAAATCGTGGGGATCGTGCAGGACTTTCACTACCGCTCACTCTATGAACCGATACAACCCGTCATGATCGGCAGTGACCTTCCGGGGGTGTCGTTCACCCTCATCGTCCGGTACCGAGAAAGGAAACGAAGCGAGATGATCCAGTACCTGCAACAATTACACGAAAGCCGTCACCCGGAAACGCTGATGCATTACCAAGAATATCCCTATTCCGAACTATACGAGCGGGAAATCATGCTGGGACATCTCGTGTATATATTCACAGGCATCGCCCTATTGATCGGAGGTATGGGAGTACTTGCCTTTTCTGTTTTCATCGCCGAGAGCAAGACCAAAGAGATCGCTCTCCGCAAGGTGAACGGAGCCTCGGAAGGACAAATCATGATTTATCTAAATCGCATTTTCGCAGGACAGTTGGCAATCGCCTGTATCGTGGGGATTCCCTGTTCCTATTTGATTTGCCGACAATGGTTGCAAGGTTTCGCGTACAAAGTCACGATAAGCCCTTGGATTACCATTTGCGTGATCGGGGTTTCCTTGTTACTGGTGGTTCTCATCACCGGCTGGCAAATACGCCGGGCCACACGCCGCAACCCGATTGATTCACTTAAAACCGAATGACCATGCGGATGTTTCAATATAAAATATTATTCCGGCATTGGGGTAAAAATAAGATATATCCCTGTATCTCGACATTCAGTCTGGTTATCGGTCTCACGTGTAGCACATTACTGATCGGGTTTGCCATGCACGAACAGCACACGGCACACTCCACGCCCGGAGAGGATCAACTTTACGTGGTGCAAACGAAAGATAATTTTTACCACAACTCGGAACTGAAAACATACGATACCCCGGTCGGGGCTGCCCAAAAGCTACACGAGAAATACCCTCAGGTGACAGGGTTCTGCACTTTCCGACAAGAATTCGTCGTCATGCACCGGGGAAAGCACAAGCAGGAGATTGATAACGCATATAAAGTCACTCCCGGTTTCGACACGCTTTTCCAACCGAAAATGATCAGCGGGAATTTAAAACAAACCCTATCCCAGCCTTTGGAAATCGCGATAACCCGGAGTTTTGCCCTCCGCACGTTCGGGAAGGAAAACCCGTTGGGAGAGGTACTCACACTCGAAACCTACAAAGATGTATTCGTGAAGGACGGAGAGGGTTACGGGGTCTCCCAACAACAAGTCAATCAAGACTACACGATCACCTCTGTCATTGACGATCGCCCACCAAGTGTCCTATATTACGAGCTACTTTTCGGGTTATCCCCGGAAGAGATTGCCCGACAACCTTTCAGCACCTCGTGGTATCATAACGTGGTGCAAGTACAAGCGGGAAGTGATCTATCCGCCCTGCAAGAAAAGGATGAAAACGCCACTCCGCTTTTCCTGCTCCCCATCGAACAGGCGTACTACACGAAAGATTATTCCGAGAACCGACTTTTCAGGTACCGGGATTATAAACAACTGCAAACCAGCCTGTATATCGCACTACTTATTCTGATTATCGCTTGTTTTAATCACGTGAACATTAACATGACCCGTTCGTTCCAACGTTTACTTTATTCCGGTCAGCAACTGATACACGGGGCCTCCCGGAACGAAATCCGGTGGCAGGTGATTCAGGAAACAGCTCTCCAAGTGGGCTTTGCTTTCCTTATTTCACTAGCATTGATTTACATGGTGTTACCGAAGTTTAATGCCTTTATGGATTCTCGGCTGACTTTTTCCGATTTGTTCCGGGGAGAAACGCTATCCATCATTTCCTATACCCTTGTCGCCGTGATCTTGTTCCCGTCAATTTATATCCTGTACAAAGCAGAACGGGTAGCATTGGCCGATATTCTAAGGAAAAATTACACGTTTCATCGTTCGCTGATTGCCGGAATTATTGTTGTCCAATTCACGATTTCGATCATTTTGCTAGCCCTTTTCCTCACGATAAAAGGGCAGACCGAATACATCACGCACATTCGCCCGGACGCGGAATCGATTATTTCCATAGAACACGAATATACACCCAACGAACATTCGTGGAAGACATTCAAAGAGCAAGTGATCACGCTATCGGAAGTTGTTGACTACACCTCTACCCTCCCGCTCATGAATGGAGCCATCGCTAACCGGGAATTTAATGCCAACACGTTAAAGATGGATCAACGCTTTTTTCATTTTTATCACGCCGAACTCGTGGCAGGGGATTCCTTGTGTCATGCTACCGATGTTTCGATCCACAAGGTGCTGGTGAATGAATCGCTGATCAGAAAGAAACAGATCGAAAACCCAGTCGGGCAATCTTTTTCACATGACGGGATGGACTTCGTGATTTGCGGAGTCATCAAGGATTACGCTATTGATCAAGTCACGAACGAGGTCGAACCGTTAATTATCATCCGGGAGACGGATGACTGGGTAAACGCCAGAGGCTCGGTGATTAAAACCCGACCGGGAGAGGTTGAGGCCACGATTGCCCGGATGCAGAGCTTGTGGAAAACGATCGCTCCTGATGAATCACCGTTGGTTTTTACCTCTTTGGCCGAGATTTACAGGGATATACACAAGGAAGAGTTCCGGACAGCACGAATCGTTTCCGTATTCACATGGATCAGTATGCTACTCTCTTGCATGGGATTGTTCGGGTTAGCGTGGTACTCGGTTGAATGTCGGACAAAAGAAATTTGCCTGCGGAAAGTCAACGGGGCAACTGAAAAGCAAATCGTACTGCTCGTGTGCGGACGTTTTGTGAAATGGATAATCTGGGCCTCACTTCTCGGTATTCCAATCGCTTGGTATTTGGCTAACACATGGATTTCGCAATTCGTGTACAGGGCTGAGTTATCCCCGTGGATTTTTATCACGAGTATATTGCTCGTAATTATGATAGGCATTATTACCGTGATTCGCCAATCTTGGTATGCCGCAACGTTAAACCCAATAGATACCCTTAAAACCGAATAGCCATGTTCAAGCAATATTTCAAAATTATCCTCCGTAACTGGAAAAAGAACAAGATATACACCGTCATCAATATCGTGGGGTTGGCCATAGCCTTCTCCATCACGTTATTGATCTCGAATCACGTGATCACGGAATGGACAATGGACAAGTTTCATTCCAATGCAGGAAACATCTACCGGATTACTAACCAATACCTAGAATCCAAGGAGTGGGAAAGTCTCACGGCCTACCTAATCGGTCCTTATGCCAAACAGGAAATCCCCGGCATTGTCAATTACACCAGAATCATGCCCAGTAACTCTTACGGAATAAAAAACAACGAGACGGAAGAGTATATCCCCATTCCCAAAAGTCTTTTTATAGATGAAAATTTCTTCCAAATGTTTGATTTCCCAATTATACAAGGGAAAATCGACAGCACTGTATTAAATTGGATCATCGTCACCCAAAACTACGCAAAACAGCACTTCGGTGATCAAAATCCTATCGATAAAACTGTATTCATCAAAGACTTGGATTCCGAAAAAGACCACGGATGTGTAGCCCGGATTGTAGCTGTGATCGAAGATTTACCGGCAAATTCTTCCATCCAATCCGACATTTTTATTGACAGTCGAGTCATCTCAAAAAATAGGGATATACTCTATTGGGGATGTTGTTCCTCCTATACCTATCTTCAACTTGCATCAACGGCAGACATCTCCGTCATCGAACGAATGATACCTCAAATGATCGAAAAAAACAACTCTTACTTGAAAGCCAATGAATACAGATGCCAATTACAACCCCTAACAGACATCTATTTTCATTCAAACCACCTTCATCCCGAGGCCATTTTACGAGGCCAAATATCCTTGTCTCTCCTTCTCTATGGAATTATTTTACTGATCCTATTTTTGGCACTAGGCAACTACATCATGATCAAAACGGCCCAAATAAATAAAAATATTACCCGAATGGGCATACAAAAATGTTTCGGGGCTGACAACCGGACAATACGACTCCAGTTATCGCTGGAAATTGGTATTCACACTCTATGTGCCTTACTTTTATCTTTCGCACTCGCTTACGTGTTGCACCCGTACATCATAGAAATTCTCTCTCCCGAACACCCGTATAGGTTCCACCTATCCTTTCAAAAATTTGCGGGATTCCTCTTACTTGTATTCTTCGCCATGTTCTTAACCGGATTTGTATTACACTTATACACTCATAGAAGATTAAACCATAACGGACTCAAACAGGCCATCCAAGCTGCTCCCAGGTATAAGGATATAAAAAAAATACTCACAATTGTACAAATTACAATTTTCAGCGCCCTCCTTTTCTGTGCCACCGCAGTATCAAGGCAAATGAACTACATGCAACACATGGATTTGGGATTCAATCAGGAAAATATCTTATATTTTTACTGGCCGGACAATGAATTTCGATACGAAACCCTAAAACAAAAACTGCAACATTCCCCTGCCATACTCAACGCCAGTAATGGGTACCCCCTCCCATGCTACGAAAGAGCCGAGTCGATCTCAATACCTAACCAACCGGAGAAAACCATTAAAGCTCGTATCATTCTCGGCGATGCTGACTATATCGATACATACCAAATTCAACTTCAAGAAGGCCGATGCCTAAAAAAGTATAACTATCCTATTGATCTGAAAGAATTTGCAAGAATCCGTCCCAATCATATCCGAGAAGCTATCGTTAACCAGTCTCTCGTGAAAGCTCTTCAACTAGAACACCCGTTGGAAACCATTCTCAACTTATGGGATCATGAGTACCCTCTCAAAATAGTGGGGGTCGTGGACGATTTCCAGTATTTCCCACTATACAAATACACGGAACCTGCAATCATCATGTACGAATTCCCTCAAATATCCTCCACGATGATCATTCACTACCAAACGGGAGAATTCCAAAACGTATATCGTTACATCCGGACAATGTTCCAAGAGAAATTCCCCAATACCCTTTTTAAATGTGAAGAATATAATTTTTCAGAATTATATGGCAAAGATATTGCCGTTGTAAAACTCATCATCTTGTTCGCCCTCATAACTATCCTCATTGGTGGCATGGGTATTTTCGCATTCTCTACTTTCATGGTTGAAAGTAAAACTCGGGAAGTCGCCCTACGTAAAGTAAACGGAGCTACCGAATGGCAGATCATGCAACTCTTTAATCAACAATTCTTCGCAAGAGTTCTTCTCGCCTGTTTTATAGGTCTGCCCGTTGCTTACTATGCCTCGAAAGAATGGTTAAAAGGATTCGCTTACAAAGTAGAAATCCATGCGGGATTATTCATATTTGTTTTCCTCACTTCCGTCTTTGTAGTCCTCGCCATCACAACTTGGCAGACCAGAAAGGCCGCCCGTCAAAATCCAATAGACACTCTTAAAACCGAATAGCCATGTTTCAGCAATATTTTAAATTCATAATACGCAAACTTTCCCGCAACAGGGTTTACACGGTGATCAATATTGTCGGGTTGTCCATTGCCTTTTCTGCCGCTTGGTTGATATACAGTCACACGTCAAACGAATGGAATATGGACGGATACTTGAAAAATGGTGATCATATTTACCGGGTGATTAATCGAAACTTCAATGAACCAAATTGGAATTGTAGGAATAATTCATTTTTCGGATTAGACGCACAACAAGCATTACCGGAAATAGACCGGATTGCCCGTTTTTTCTTAAAAGACTATCAAATAAAAACAGATGACAATACTGATTTTATGATCGAATCTCGATGCGCTCTTGTTGACCTTTCTTTTTTTGATTTATTTGAGCGACCCGTCATTCAAGGTAATATCGATTCCTCCGATTTTTCGTGGATTGTACTCACAGAGACAAGTGCCAAACGATTTTTCGATAAGGAAAACCCGATCGGGAAAACAATAACGATCAAAGATCCCATCTATAACAGGAAGAAAGAGGTTAAATGTCAAGTAATTGCAATCATAAAAGATTTTCCGGCAAACTCTACTCTCCAAACCGATATTTTTATCGATTGCCGTCTAGGGCACCCATATTTCAGTAATGAACGCTATTCTCGTTCAGTATATACTTATTTCCGACTTTCTCCGAGAACCGATCTAGAAAGAGTGGAAAAAGCTTTACAGGAAATTACCCTACAAAGAACGGAAACGGCAACTCATTGTTCGTACAGACTTCAACCATTGAAAGATACTTATTTTCACTCGGACCATATCGAACAAGACGAATTGCTGCGTGGCTCCCTATCCCTGACTTATCTGTTGTGGGGAATCACTCTTTTAATATTACTCCTTGCGGCCGGGAACTTCCTGTTAATCCGGATAGCCCAACAAAACCGGGATTCTTCTCGTTTTGCCATTCACAAGTGCTACGGGGCGAGTAATACACATCTACTTTATCAACTGATTAGCGAGATCGGATTACTGACGGGAGTTACTCTTGTGCTTGCGTTCATCCTAACCAGCTTGTTACACCCTTACATTATTCAAGTTTTATCACCGGATCACGTGTACCCATTCCTGTTTTTTAGTTTTTCCAATTTATTGTTTGTCGTGTTTACCTGCTGTATCATGGGGAGTATTTGTTATTTCCTCTATTTTCATTTCAAACAACGAATAAATCGATTGGGTGTGAAAAATATACTTCAACCGAGCCCCCGACAGATAAATCTTTCACAAATCCTGACCATCTTACAAATCGGTATTTTCACGACATTACTCTTTTATTGTTCGATTATTATATCACAGATTCATTTCATCAAAGATAAACCGCTAGGAATCATAACAGATCAGGTGTTACGCATCAGTTGGCTTGATAATTCTTCCAATTATCAAGCACTAAAAGAAGAATTACTAAAACACCCTGATATTTTGTATGTATGTAATGGAATCAATATCCCAGACCCTGGCACACCATTAACAGAAAGAATCCATTTCCCATCGGAATCGGAAAAATATGTCGATGTCGTATGTATGTACGGTGATGAAGATTTCACAAATATTTATAACATACCGATTATTAAAAATCAAGAGTTTACTCCCATTGAATTTAATCCCACACCTGAAAATAATTACTCATCGACAACTGACGTGTGGGTAAATAAAAAATTCGTGGAAACGTTTAAACTGGATCACCCACTAGGAACGATCCTAAACCAGCAACGTTCTGTTCACTACCGTATTACAGGGATTACGGAAGATTATCACACGCAATCACTCCATTACCCGATACGCCCCACGATGATTCTACCGCCCTCGACTTACTGGTTATTGATTCGTTACCAGCCAGGAAAACGACAAGAGGTACTGGAATACCTGCAAGAACTGCATCGATCCCGAAACCCGGAAGGTATTTTTGAATATCAAGAATATAATTACTCAGACCTATACCAAAAAGACATGGCCTTTATGGAACTCGTGATCCTGTTTTCACTGATCGCCATTCTAATCGGTGGTATGGGGATATTCGCTTTTGCCATATTCATGGTGGAAAGCAAAACGAGGGAGATCGCCCTTCGAAAAGTAAATGGGGCATCGGAGCGACAAATCATGTTACTGTTTAACCGACAATTCATGACAAAAGTTCTCGTGGCCTGCGTGATCGGTCTGCCGATAGCGTACTACGCCTCCCGGAAATGGCTGGAAAATTACGCTTACAGAATTGAAATACAACCTTGGATATTCGTACTTACCATCGTTATATCCCTTTGTATTGTTCTGCTCGTGACCAACTGGCAAATCCGGCAAGCATCACGAAAAAACCCGATAGACACTCTTAAAACCGAATAGCCATGCAAAACGTTCAATTCAAAATCATATTTCGAGGTTGGATTAAAAATAAAACCTACACCTTGATTTCTCTCATCAGCTTGATCACGGGGATCACGTGTTGCACGCTGCTCGTTACTTTCGTGATACACGAGTATAATATCGCTCATTCTATCTTGAATAGTAAAAACTGTTATCTTGTTCAGGAGCAAAGGAAACAAGACGTCCATCCCAATGATGCTTTCATTTCCGGGGAAAGCGGAGTTCAACTGAAAAACATTTATCCAGAAGTGAAAGCCTATTGTGTATTCCGGAATGAACATCTTCTTTTCAGTGAAAAAGCGGAAGAACCGGACTACATGGACGCATATTCTGTTACACCCAACTTTACAGATTTTTTTAAACTTCTCCTTTTATCGGGAGATTTACGCAAAACGCTCTCATCCCCCAATGAGATTGCCGTTACCCGGTCTTTTGCCCGCCAACAATTCGGAATCGCTAACCCGATCGGGAAATCTCTCACGCTAGGGCGCTATATTGTTCATTTTGACGGGGAGAAAAATATCTACAAAAAGATATTCGAACCTTGCACGATCACAACTGTTATTGACGATTCACAAAAGAATTTTCTCCATTTTGGGATATTGCGAGGATTACCGGACGAAGAAATATCACAAGTCACCGGATTCGCTTTTTACATTTTTATCGAACTTTCGTCTAAAGTTACAGCTCCAAATTTCCTAACAAAAATAAATGATCGGAACGAAGAAGTATTCAAGGATAGAACAATCTATCTAAAACCTGTCGAACAACTCTATTTTTCAAAAGCAAAACATTTATACGAGGACGGATTAATCTTTAAACGTGATCCTTCTTTCGTTTATTTAGGCATGGGGGTTGCCATACTCATATTTATCATCGCTTGTTTCAACCACATCAACATTTGCCTGACCCGCACCATACAACAATTAAAAACAACCGGAATTCAACTTATTTCAGGAGAATCAAAACAAGGAATACGTAAACAGTTAATCATGGAAACCGGATTACTCGTCATGTTTTCCTTTATCGTGTCCATCGGTATTATCCATGTACTTATTCCTTATTTCAATACATTCATTACTTCCGACCTAAGTCTATCGGATTTGTATGCCGGATACACCCCGCTGGTGCTGATTCTTTTACTCGGTACAATTATTATCATACCTCCTTTATACGTGATCCTAAAAATCAACAAAAATTCTCTATCCGAGATTCTAAAAAATGAAAACAAACAAAAAACTATTCTCATTCGCAATATTGTAATTACCCAGTTTACCATATCTATCATCCTGACGACAACCGTGGTAAACATTCACCACCAGATGGACTTTGCGACACATTGCCGTCCACACGCCAATGAAATTTTGATATTAGGATGGGGGCTTTACACGGTAGAAGATGAAACAACGAAAGCTTTCTATGATCAACTCGTTTCCATCCCGGAGATCACACACCGAACAATGAGTGCTATCACTCAAAATTGCACTTACGGATTAGATAATATGCACGTGGCTTGTACGGATGCCGATCTCTCGTTCTTTGATTTTTATGATATACAACTTTTGGAAGGAAGACTTTTCTCCCCGGGGAAACTGGGATTACATGAAGCTATCGTGAACGAGACTTTTCTAAAAAAACAAGGGATAACAGAGCCTTTAGGTAAAACATTCCAACTAGGGGATGAAACCTACACGATCATCGGGGTCGTTGCCGATTATCCAAGAGATAAACTCACCCGAGAGATCACTCCATTATTTATTCGATTCAGTGATACCGGATCCGAGCGTCATATTATCCGTATTCAACCCGGTACCCGAAAAATAGTTGAAGAAAAGATTAATGCACTTTGGGAACAAGTTGCTCCCGGAGCAATCGAAATAAAAACTTGTAGTCTGTCTGAACGCTACATGGAGTTTCACGAAGAAGAGTTACAAGTCATGAAAATTCTTTCAATATTTTCCTATATCAGCATTTTGCTAGCCGGCTTAGGATTATTCGGGTTGGCATGGTTCTCCGTAGAAAACAGGCGGAAAGAGATCAGCCTCCGTAAAATTAACGGGGCCAGTGAAAACCAGATCGCCGTGTTACTGTGCGCCCGGTTTATCAAATGGATTCTGATCGCTTTTTGTATCGGGGCGCCGATTGCCTATTACTGCTCGGCACAGTGGCTCACGCAATTCGTTTATAAAAACGAGATTTCTCCGGTATCATTTATCTTTATCGGTATAGCGGCAGTCTTTATTGGCACGCTGACCGTTGCCTGGCAGGCGTTTAAAGCCTCCCGAATGAATCCGGTAGATACTATAAAATAGGGGAAAAAACACTTGACTTTCCCCTATCCAAATCATTTTCGTCCGGTTCTGTACCCAAGGCCCGGATAAAAGTTCGAATATCACGCTTGCTTGATCGAAAGCCCGATACGTTTCCGAGCCTTATCAACCTGCACGATTTTCACTGAAACATGCTGATTCAAAGAAAGTACATCCGCCGGGTTCGAAATATATTTATCAGCGATCTCGGATATGTGCACCAGTCCGTCCTGTTTCACGCCAATATCCACGAAGGCTCCGAAGTTCGTCAGATTAGTCACGATACCCGGAACAACCATCCCGATCTCCAAATCGTCGATCGTATGAATGTTGTCAGCGAAACTGAATACTTTAGCCACGGAACGGGGATCACGCCCCGGTTTCTTGAGTTCATCCACGATGTCTTTCAACGTGGGTAGCCCAATCCGGTCATTCACATAACGGGATAGTTCAATCTTGTTACAAGCTTCCTCGTTACCTATCAACAACTTCAACGGAATGCCCAAGTCTTCTGCCATCCGTTCTGCCACTGCGTATGATTCCGGATGCACGGATGAATTATCCAAGGGATTTTCGGCACCCTCGATCCGGAGGAACCCGGCACACTGTTCGAATGCCTTCTCTCCCATACGTTTCACTTTTTTCAATTCGCCGCGACTACGGAATGCCCCGTTCTCCTTGATATAAGTAACCACATTTTCTGCCAAAGTCGGCCCCAATCCGGAGACGTAAGTCAACAAGTACTTGCTTGCCGTGTTCACGTTCACCCCAACCCGGTTCACACATGACTCGACCACCCGATCCAAACTCTCTTTCAATTTGGATTGATCGACATCATGCTGGTATTGCCCTACCCCGATAGACTTCGGGTCAATCTTAACCAACTCGGCCAACGGGTCCATCAGCCGACGCCCTATCGACACGGCTCCGCGAACCGTTACATCATACTGCGGGAACTCGTCCCGAGCTATCTTAGAGGCCGAATAAATCGATGCCCCGCTTTCACTCACGACAAACACTTGTATATCCCGGTCATAACGTAAACTCTGGATAAATCGTTCGGTTTCACGTCCTGCCGTACCGTTACCGATAGCAATCGCCTCGATCCGGTACGAGTTGACCAGATTGGTAATCTTATTAGCCGCTTGTTTCACCTCGTTTTGTGGCGGATGAGGATAAATGGTTTCATTATGCACCAGATTTCCCGTTTCATCCAGACAAACAACCTTACATCCCGTGCGGAATCCCGGATCTATACCCAACACCCGCCTATTCCCAAGAGGTGGTGCCAAAAGTAATTGACGCAGATTTTCGGCAAACACCTTAATCGCTTCTTCATCCGCTTTCTGCTTACCGCTTTGCAGGTATTCGGTCTCGATAGACGAAAGCAACAAACGTTTATACCCGTCTTTCACCGCCATGGTCACCTGCTCGGCACTCTCGTTATGACCTTTCACGAATATTCTTTCCAAAGACTCGATCGTTTCCTCTTCCGGGATTTCAATCGCCACTTTCAGAATACCTTCAGCCTCCCCCCGACGAATGGCTAACATCCGGTGGGAAGGAATCCTCCGCAAAGGCTCGGAATAATCGAAATAATCCGTGAACTTCTCCCCTTCTTCCTCTTTCCCCTTCACGACTTTCGCTTTTACCACGGCCATCCGGTCAAAAGAGCGACGCACGGTGTTTCTCGCCCGGTCATTCTCGCTGACCCACTCAGCAATAATATCCCTAGCACCCTGCAAAGCCTCTTCTTCATTCTCCACGTCATTCTTCACGAAACGGGCCGCTTTGTCCCACACATCCCCGTTATCCTGTTTCATCAACATGGCTGCCAAAGGTTCCAATCCCTTCGCTTTTGCCTTTGATGCCCGTGTTTGTTTCTTCGGTTTATAAGGTAGGTAAATATCTTCCAGTTCTCGTAAATCGGTACAATGCTCTATCTGTTTCCGTAATTCCGGGGTCAGTTTCTCCTGCTGCTCGATGCTCTCCAACACCGTCTTTTTCCGTTTTTCCAGTTCCTTGAACTGCTCGTAAATCTCTCGCACCTGTCCCACCTGCACCTCGTCCATACTCCCGGTCATCTCTTTACGATAACGGGAAATGAAAGGAATCGTGGCCCCTTCATCCAATAACCCTAATAAATTTTTAATATATCTACTCTCAAAACCACTCTTTTGCGTCACGAAGGTGACCGGATCTATATAATATTCCATACGTAATTGATTTTAGATTGCTAAGATACACACTCTTTATTTAATCGCTATCTCCATTCAGTAAATAAATTAATCAAATCTCATGAAGTAATCCTAGGTAGCAATCTAATATTTCTTATCTTTGTCTAAAGCTTAAATTAAATACACCTATTATGAAACAATTAATCGCCTGTTGTGGATTAGATTGCGAAAACTGCGATGCCCGTATCGCCACGATCAATAACGATGACAAGTTAAGAGAAGAAACCGCTCAAAAATGGAGCGTCATGAACAACACGTCGGAGATCACACCGGAAACTATTAATTGCACGGGTTGCCGTGTCGATGGTTCTAAATTCGCCTATTGCAGCAATTATTGTGAAATCCGGAAATGTGTTCAAGCAAAAGGATTCAACACCTGTGGCGATTGTAAAGAAATGGATCATTGCCCGACCGTCGGTCTTATTTTCCAACATAACCCCAGTGCAAAAGAAAATCTTTTATCATCAATTTAAAATCACCTTCTTGCCTTGGATTTATTATAACGGCATAATTTTATTGTGCCAACAAGCATATATACAGCTAACATTAAAAATAAAAATAATCAACAGGATTACTCGAAATTGAAAATTATTATCTTTACCATCAAAATAATAAATATGAGTTAGTAGATAAGAATCACTAAATCATAAATCAAGAAATTAATCAGGTGATAGAAATTAAAAATATAGTCAAAAGCTACGGCGAACTAAAAGTGCTGAAAGGAATTGATCTCACGATAAAAGAAAAAGAGATCGTAACGATCGTCGGGGCTAGTGGTGCCGGGAAAAGTACGTTATTGCATATTCTGGGAACACTCGATACCCCGGACGAGGGGGAACTATTGTATGATTCCGTGAATATCGCCCGGTTATCCTCCAATAAACTATCAGAATTCCGAAATAACAATATCGGGTTTGTATTCCAATTCCATCACTTATTACCAGAATTCACAGCGTTGGAAAATGTTTGTATCCCGGCATGGATCAAGGGAACTGGAAAAAAAGAAGCAGAGCTACGGGCTATGGAACTACTGACTCTTCTTGGTCTGGCAGACCGGATGAGCCACAAACCCAATCAACTATCCGGTGGGGAACAACAACGAATTTCCGTGGCAAGGGCTCTCGTTAATCATCCTCGAGTTGTTTTAGCCGATGAACCTTCCGGAAACCTAGATACCCGTACCAAAAATGAATTACACCAGTTATTTTTCACTTTACGGGAAGAACTCGGACAAACATTTGTAATCGTCACGCATGACACGGAGCTAGCCCGTATGTCAGACAGACAAATAAAATTAAATGACGGAATGCTAATGAATGAATAAAATGAACCTTTCGGTACGATTTTCTCGTATCGCGAATAAAACACGAAAACCTGTTTGTGTTTTCGCACAATGTTCTTACATTTGCATCTTAATGAACAAAATATTTATTTATTAATTAAACCTTTCAATGAAATATACAGAAGAGTTAGACAAAGTGAGTTATTGTTTCGGTCTAAGTATTGCAAGTAATCTCCTTTCTTCAGGTGTGAATACCATTAATACAGAAGCTTTTGTTGACGCTATCAGAACAGTCTACGCAGGCCAAATGCCGGAAATCAAACCGGAAGAGGCAAACCAGATTTTGCAGGACTATTTTAACAAACTGCAAAACGAAAGAGGCAAGGCTGCCAAGGAAGCCGGAGAACAATTCTTAAAGGATAACAAGAGCAAAGAAGGCGTAGTTACCTTGAAAAGTGGATTACAATATAAAGTAATATCCACCGGAAACGGGGCTATTCCGAAAAGTAGCGATACTGTAAAATGCCACTATGAAGGACGCTTGATCAATGGTGCCGTGTTCGACTCTTCCATCCGTCGTGGCGAACCCGCTGAATTTCCGGTAAACGGAGTTATTGCCGGTTGGGTTGAAGCCCTTCAATTAATGCCCGTAGGTTCTAAATGGCAATTATATATTCCTTCAGATCTAGCTTACGGCCCTCACGGTGCAGGACAGGCTATCGGACCGAATGAGACCTTGATTTTTGATATCGAATTATTAGATATAGTATAATTTAATTTACGAAAAACTATGAACGCAAAAAATCTAATTTTAGGTTTATCTGTTGCTGCAATCGGTTTATCTAGCTGCTGCAACACTTCTACAAAAACGAATGTATCTCTGAAAAACGAAGCTGATACTGCCAGTTTCTATATCGGTTACATGTACGGTTCTAATATCACCGGTAACGGTATTGAAGAGATCAATATGGACGCTATTATCGCCGGAATGAACAGCGCATTACAGAAAAAAGACGCTCCTGCCGACATGATGCAAATGAATATGTTTTTACAGAAATACACTCAAAAAGCCATGATGGCTAAAGCTGAAAAAGCATTGAAAGCCGGAGAAGAGTTCTTGGCAGCAAACGCCAAGAAAGATGGTATCAAAACTACCGAAAGCGGACTTCAATACAAAATTGAAAAAGAAGGAACCGGAGCTATCCCGGCAGACACTAGTGTTGTTAGAGTTCACTACAAAGGAACTTTGATTGACGGAACCGAGTTTGACTCTTCATACAAGAGAGGTGAGCCTACCGAATTCCCTGTAAACCGCGTGATCAAAGGTTGGACGGAAGCATTACAATTAATGCCTGTTGGTTCTAAATGGACTCTTTACATCCCGTCAAACTTAGCATACGGACCTCAAGGAGCCAGAGGTGCTATCGGACCGAACGAAACGTTGATTTTCGAAGTTGAATTAATTGACATCGTTGACCCGAACGCTCAAAAATAATTTATCATTTGATATTTAAACAGCTAGCAAGCCCAAGGTCTCTTGGGCTTGTTTCTAATCAGAAAAACCATGAATTACGAAGTTACCGGAAAATTAATTTACAAAGAAGCTACACAAAAAATCAGTGATCGTTTCCAGAAGAGAGAATTCGTGATAGAAGTTGAAAACGAGAAAAATCCACAGTGGAACGACTTCGTAAAAGTTCAATTGATCCAAGACCGGTGTGATCTTTTAGAGACTATTCAATTGAACGAGAATATTAAAGTGTATTTCAATTTGCGTGGACGCAAATGGGAGAACAACGGACAAGTATCTTATTTCACGAACCTCGAAGGTTGGAGAATTGAGAAAGTTCAAGCAGAAACCCCGATGATGGGAGCCCCGGTACCGGAATACAAAGTGGAGGACATTCCTCCCATGCCGGAAGCCGACGATCTTCCTTTCTAAAAGGAAAATACTAGTATTAAAAAGGTCTGCAAATATTTACAGACCTTTTTTAATATCATAATCTAACAACTTAGTAATTGACCAAAACCTAATAAAAGCGCTATCAGCAATGTCGTTATCGAAAGAAATTTCAACTGAGAATCCAAAGCTCTTCCTTCTCCCCGATAGACTGACTTCAGATGCATTACCAACAACGGTAGCGTTAACAAAAAGAGATACCCCGTCCATCCGGCTGAGTGCAACATGGAGTACAATACTAAACAAATCACAGCTAATAGCGTGATCACGAAATGATATATCTTTGCTCCCTGTATTCCCAAGATAACTGGGATAGTACGTTTACCACAAACGGAATCATTCTCGATGTCGCGGATATTATTCATATTCAAAACACCGGAAGAGAGGAAACCGATGGCCGCAGCCGGCAACACGCATATCCAAGGCAAGACACCAGACATGGCAAAATAACTTCCCATCACGCTCACTACCCCGAAAAAGATAAACACGAAAAGATCACCCAGTCCCCGGTAACCATAAGCACTCTTCCCGACCGTGTATTTCACGGCGGCCACAATAGACGCACCTCCGGCAATAAACAAAGCGATACTTTTCCAATTCAACAAATCCCGAAATGCCTCATAGATTAACAAACTTCCAGTGATGATCGCTATTACCCCGAAAACAATCATGGCCTGTACCATTTCCCGCATACTCAAAGCTCCACTTTGGGCGCTCCGGATAGGCCCTAAACGATGTTCATTATCCGTTCCCTTGGTTAAATCCCCCACCTCATTCGCCAGATTAGACAATATTTGTAAGGCAACCGTGGTGAGCATGGCCCACACAAAGGTTGTCGTTTTAAAATACCCATCACTTGCCGCTAATAAAGAGCCTAGCAATACACCCGATAAGGATAAAGGTAATGTTCTTAACCGAAAACTCGTGATATATGCCCGAACTTTAGACATTTGCCAATTAAACTTAGAGATTCCTTATTCTATTTTAACTTTTCAACTACCCCCTCTAACTCCCCCTTACACAGGGGGAGGATACGCTGCATTAAAACACGGGAATGTATCCTTGCCGTCCGTTTTCCCCTCCCGTGTAAAGAGGGATTAGGGGAGGTAGTCTTCAGTTCATTTTTTCAATTTCAGCTCCTTTTCCCCGATAATAACCTTATGCTGTTTGAATAAACCGCCAACCGTCTTTTTGTAGTTCTTTTTGCTGCAACCGAAAAGACGGTATATTTCGTCCGGATCACTCTTATCCGATACAGGCAAAGCTCCTCCATTCTCTTCCAGCTTTTTCAGTATCAAGGCTGCCAGACGATCAATTTGTTCATGACCATCATTTTTTTGCAGAATACAATCAATTTTCCCGTCTTCCCGAATTGTTTTAACATAACCAGTCAAGTGCTGCCCGATAGTTATAGGTTGGAATATCTCGTTACGATAAATAATGGCCTCATGGCTATTATTGACAATAACATTATACCCTAAATCTGTACGACGAGCAACGATTAACTCGACTTCCTGTCCCGGTTCATAATCCGCCGGAGTTTTGTCTAGAAAACGACTCAATCTAGTGGAAGCAACAATACGATCCGTCGTTTTATCCACGTAAACATAAACCAGATATTCACGCCCCACAACCATCTCTTCCCGCTGTTCCCGAAAAGGAACCAGCAAATCCTTACGCAATCCCCAGTCCAAAAAAGCCCCCACTCGACTCGTACCCACCACCTTCATTAAGGCAAAATCACCTACAATGGCTTTAGGTGTTGTCATCGTGGCAATCACCCGGTCTTCCGAATCAAAATAAATGAAAACTTTTAATTCATCACCTTCCTTACACTCAGCCGGAGCCGTTTCTTTTGGTAGCAAAATCTCACCCCAATACTCCCCTCCATCCAAATAAACACCAAAATCCACGATCTTAACGACTTTCAATATGTTGTATTCTCCTAACTTTATCATATTCTGTAATTTTGGCACAAAGATAGGAATAATTTTAGATTTAATGATTTTAGATTTTAAATTACCACCCACAATCTACCTGAAAGCACAGGAAGTTGTGGGGGGCAATCTAGAATCGTAAATTTAAAATCTCTAAATCACTTAAAGGCTTTTTCCGATAATCCCGATCCGTTCAATTTCAAGCGATCAAAATACTCCGGAACAGGCCGTCCCATCAATTTATCAACATACATCTTAGCCAAGTATTGAGATAACATGAACCCATGTCCCCGCATGCCGACAAACAGGCCTAATTCGGGATCAACGATATAGCGAGGTTCCGTGTAATATCCGGACCACGTGGCCTGTATACTGACACCAGCCAATTCGGGCATCCAATCCACGAAGAATTCACTGATAATTTCCATGAACTCCTTCGTGTTCAAGATCAGATTTTTATCTGTCCGCAACGCATCCACCCGCGGAGAAGCACAACCGATAATCTGTCCCGTGTGAACTAACTGTTGCCCGTAGACAGCGGAGAATCCTTTATATTCCTGCCTATCGATCAGCATATCCAAACTATCTCCGTTCTTTCCCAACATAGGCAGACGACGAGTAATAAATGCCTGATGGCGTACCGGGTATAATCCCGCATGAATTCCCAATCCCTCGCATATCTTTCCGGCACCGGCTCCCAAGGCATTCACGAATATCTCCGTACGGAATTCCACGTACTTCTTATCATGAGTTAATACCAAGATACAATATGTTGATCCCTCTTTCATCACCTCCAACACCTTGCAATCTTCCACGATCCGCCCTCCGGATGAAATACCCATGTTACGGATTAAATCAACCACTTTACCGGGTGTCGCCTGCCAACAGTCATTGGTAATCAAAGCTCCTAGATAACGTTTAGATTTCGTGCTGAAATAAGGAGAAATCTCTTTCTGGAAATTCTTCGGGTCAACCATATAGGCGTCCGACCATGCACGACTCGCATCCAAGGCATTGAAAGTGGCTTCATCATGAGCCAGATTAATATATCGGGTCGTCTTGTAGTCGATATTCGACATTTTCTGTAATTCTTTAAATATTGCATGATTATGCTCCGCAATCTCGGCCAGCTCCGGTAAAGAGAATGCCGTACGCCCTCCTCCGATGTTTCTCCAAGAAGAACCTCTATCCGCATTCACCAGCACGGGATTCAAACCGGAATCTGCCATATAGCGGAATAATGCACTTCCGGCAATACCGCCTCCGGCAATCAACGCCCCGACCTCGATCTTCTTGAAATCCGATCGATTAGCCACACGATGCTCGTCACCTCGTTTTGGCGGATACAATTCACCTAGATTCAACTGGTTAGACAGGGGCGCTCTCGGTGTAGCGTCACCCACGATCTCGATCCCTTTCGCCCGTAAAGCTGTTTTCAACCGAGGAATACAACGTTTCCCCCGGCAAGGTCCCATTCCCAAGCGAGTGGTATGCTTTATCTCGTCTATCGAAATAAAGGTACGATCACCCACGACTTTCAAAACATCGTCCAAAGTAACATCATCACAATGGCAAATAAACGTGGCTCCCGGTTGATCCTTCAACAACGGTTCCAAATCCAGCGGTTGCGGGTAATTCTCCTTCACCACGAAACCTCTTACCTTCACCAAATCTTCCCCGTGAACATCCAAAGCTTTCACCCGGGCAATATTCGTTTTATTCGGCTTATGTAGAACTTTCTCGATAATTCCCTCTCCCAACCTTTCACCATAATTATTCACCAGGTAAACTACCTCTTTCTCCTTTACCTCGTATTCTATCGGCAGGAACAAGTTATCTTTCCGCAAATAATAACCGAAAATGGCCAATCCCGGACATTGATAGACGCACTCCATGCACCCGATACATTTATCGTAATCCACGTGAGGCACGGTAGAAGTCGAACTTTTAGTTATTGCCCCATGAGGACAAGCAAAAGAACAAGGATTACACGCAAAACCATACAAACAATCCATTTGCACGAATCCCCGTTTGTGCATACGTTCCGTCTCCGGCAAACAGGGAGTTTCCAGAATCCGAACCGGATGTTGTTGAGAATCGATATACTCTTTAGAGACTACCAGATAATCATCATAACTCACCCTAGCCCCCAAGTCCATCAATATCTCAATAGCAGTCTGTTTCCCTCGCAACACGGCACTCGTCCCTTCTCCAATTCTCACGGCATCTCCCGCAGCATAGCAATGTTCACCAAAGACGGCCTTTCCTTTCATCAACAATTGATTGTCCGGTATCAACCCCGTACATATATTTATGACATCTATACCATTCAATATTCTTTCCGTACCCGGAATCGGTTTGAAATTCTCACATTCGGCAATAACAGCCCCCGTGATTCCCGTGTGATTAGCATTCGGGATCGCTTTCAACAGCACGTGAGACGTCATGATTGGTATGGCCAAACGGCGCACCCGATTTGCTTGCACGGGGAAACCACCTTCTTTGGGCATCCCCTCAATAATCGCCTTCACGCGGGCCCCTGCTTGCATCAACTGGTAAGAAGTCAGATAACCGATATTTCCGGCTCCCACGGTCAGTATATTCTTTCCCAACAGCGTAAGTTCGTTATTCATCATTTTCTGAACAACAGCCGCCGTGTACACCCCGGGCAAATCATCGTTTTCAAAAGCCGGCATAAACGGTACGGCCCCCGTGGCCACAACCAGATAGTCTGCATCCACGAAAAACACGGTATCCGTTTCCAAGTTTTTCACAGCCACTCGTTTCCCCTCCAAAATATCCCAAACCGTAGAATTCAAGTAAATGCCTTCCATATTCTCCCCCGCTAATGTTTTGGCAATATCAAATCCACGCATACCCCCGAAACGCTTTTCTTTCTCGAAAAAGAAGAACTGGTGGGTCTGCATATTAAACTGACCGCCAATCTTATCGTTATTATCAATCACGATATTATCTATTCCATATTTTTCAAATTCTTCCCGTACGGCTAATCCGGCAGGTCCGGCCCCCACGATCACCACCGTGGTACGAAGTACTTTCCTAGTATCAATCCGGTGTTCGGCATGTTGTTCGGCCATTTCCCCCTGGGCGAACTCCCGTACCTCTTTCACTCCATCCACTTTTGTCACGCAAATACGCCGGACTTTACCATCCACCAACATCTCACAAGCCCCACATTTCCCGATGCCACAGGCTAGAGAACGTCCCCGGCCATCCAGACTGTGACTATGCACGGGGTACCCGGCCTGATGCAAGGCTGCCGCAATGGTAAAACCTTTTTCTCCTTCGATTTTCTTACCGTTAAAAGTGAATACCACTTTATCTCGTTTCGGAACATCCAGAATCGGATGCGAATTAATCTTCGACATAAGTTATTGTTTTATTAGTTAGGTTATTAGATTCTTCTGCAATATAACCGATCCGAGACAAAAAAAAGCTGACTTTTGTCAGCTTTTCAAATTTATCTATTTTTTTATACTTAATTCTTTTCTCTCGTGAATGTGAATTTTCCCTCGATTCCCTGTCCATCCTTACTCACCCCAACAATCGTATCGGCATCAACCAAGATACCAAACCAACTATCCAACTCGTACTCGATCTCGTGTTCGGAATGGATAATATCAAACTCTTCGGCATCCAATTTTACCTTATGTTCTTCAAGCCTTCCCACTAAAAATTCCTGTAACATATATCCTTCCTCTCCTTCAAGCTTATCCGTAAAAATAATCCGCCCGGACAAATCATTCCCCTCTTGTTTCAAGAACAACTCACCCTCGGCTACCCCATAGCCATAATCCTCTTTATATTTCCATTTACCTGTTAAATCCACCTTGCTAATTTTAAATTTTAGATTTTAGATTTCTTCCCACGAAATCCATACTTTTTCAATCATAAATCGTAAATTAATTCGCTCTTTTCATTCTAAGCTTTTTCTATCGCTTTTGCCTCGTTCCAATACTCGTCCATTTCCTCCAAGGTCATATCCGAAAGGTTACGATCTGTTTCGTGAGCTTTCTTTTCCACGTATGAAAAACGACGAATAAATTTCTTGTTGGATTTCTCCAAAGCATCTTCCGGATTTATACCGTATAGTCTCGCCGCATTAATCATGGCAAACATGAAATCACCGAATTCTTCTTCCATACGCACCTGATCCTTCCGGGCAACCTCGACTTCCAATTCACCCAACTCCTCCCGCACCTTTTGCCATACGTCCTCTTTTTGTTTCCAGTCGAACCCAACTCCCCTCACCTTATCTTGAATTCGGTATGCTTTCACTAAAGCCGGAAGAGCATCCGGCACTCCTTCCAAAACTTTATTATGACGTCCCTTCTCTTTCAACTTCAATTGTTCCCAGTTACGTAACACGTCATTCTCATCTTCGACCTTCACCTCCCCATAAATATGCGGATGACGATAGCGCAACTTGGCACAGATCTCGTTCAAAACATCCGTCATGTCAAATTGCTCCTGTTCCTTCCCGATCAAGGCATAAAACACGATATGCATAAGCAAATCCCCCAACTCCTTTTTCACCTCCTGCATATCATTTTTCAGAATCGCATCTCCCAGCTCATAAACCTCCTCCACGGATAACGTCCGCAAAGACTCCATCGTCTGTTTATGATCCCAAGGACACTTTTCCCTCAAAGTTTCCATTATATTCAATAGCTCTGCAAAAGCTTCTTCCTGTTTTGTAAAATCTTTCTCCATAACAAACTCTACTCTCGTGAAAAATTTTCAATTTCCAACTTTCAATTTTCAATTGTTTTCCCTACTTTGCACCTGCAAAAATAAGGCTTTTATTTTAAGTTTCATGATAGAGAGAAGAATAAGTATTGGAAACATTGATCCTATTGACTTTTACGGCATTAACAATGCAAAATTCATTACTTTAAAAGAATTTTTCCCAAAATTGAAGATCACCGCCAGGGGCGATGAAATCATTATTCAGGGAGAAGAAAGCGACATTGATGTCCTTGTTGCCAAAATCAATGCCCTTTTGGAACATTATAATAAATATAATATGCTCACGATCGCCAACCTGAAGAGAATTATTCTGGAAGACGAGATCGTGGAAGACCCCGAGGACCCAGCCTCAATTATTGTTTTCGGGAATAACGGGAAAATTATACGGGCCAGAACAACAAATCAACGTAAACTCGTTGATCTGGCCAAAACAAACGACCTGCTTTTTGCCTCAGGCCCGGCCGGCTCCGGTAAAACCTACACGGCAATCGCTCTTGCGGTAAAAGCATTACGCAACAAAGAGGTCAAACGGATCATTCTCAGCCGTCCGGCAGTAGAGGCAGGTGAAAGCCTTGGATTCCTGCCCGGGGACATGAAAGAGAAAGTTGATCCCTATTTGCAACCCCTGTATGATGCACTTTCTGACATGATTCCCTCGAAAAAATTAAGCGAATATCTCGAAACGGAAATCATTCAGATTGCCCCTTTAGCATACATGAGGGGACGTACACTGAATGATGCATTTGTGATTCTCGATGAAGCTCAAAACACAACAAAAAATCAGTTAAAGATGTTCTTAACCCGTATGGGTGTCAACGCTAAATTTGTGATCACTGGAGATATGAGCCAAATAGACCTCCCAAAACAAAGTGATTCAGGATTAATTCATGCCTTCAAATTACTGCACCATATAAAGGGGATTGCATTCGTCGAATTCGACAATAGTGACATCGTTCGCCACAGGCTGGTAAAAGAGATTGTCAACGCTTACAACAACGAAGAAAAAACTAAATAACGGATCTTTAAAGCAAATAACATGGAAGCGATTGTAAAAACAAATTTCAAATTCCCGGGACAGAAAGATGAATACGTCGGTAAAGTACGCGACGTGTATAACATCAATGACGAATACCTCGTTATGTTGGTATCCGACAGAATTTCCGCTTTCGACGTAGTACTCCCGAAAGGAATACCTTACAAAGGACAAATATTGAATCAAATTGCCGCTAAATTTCTGGACGCAACGTCAGACATCGTTCCGAACTGGAAAATAGCAACACCTGATCCGATGGTGACAGTTGGTCACAAATGTGAACCATTCAAAGTAGAAATGGTTATTCGCGGTTACTTGGCCGGAAGTGCATGGAGAGAATATAAAGCAGGCAAGAGAACCCTTTGCGGTTTACCTTTACCAGAAGGAATGGTTGAAAACCAGAAATTCCCGACACCTCTTGTAACTCCGACCACCAAAGCTATGGAAGGACACGATGAAAATATCTCTAAAGAAGAAATTATCTCGTCCGGATTGGTTAGTAAAGAAGATTATGAGGCCATCGAAAAATACACTCTTGCCCTTTTCCAAAGAGGAACAGAGATTGCAGCCAAAATGGGATTAATTCTCGTGGACACGAAATACGAATTCGGTAAAAAAGATGGAAAGATCTATTTGATCGACGAAATCCATACCCCGGATTCTTCCCGTTATTTCTATGCCGACGGTTACGAAGAACGCCTAGCAAAAGGAGAAAGACAACGTCAACTATCCAAAGAATTCGTTCGTGAATGGTTAATGGAAAATGGTTTCCAAGGAAAAGAAGGTCAAACTGTTCCGGAAATGACTCCGGAAGTGGTAGCCAACATCACAAATCGTTATATTGAATTATACGAACATATCACAGGAACGAAATTTGAAAAAGCCGACAGCACGAATATTCTTGCCCGCATCGAGAACAATGTACATGAATGTTTAGCTAGCCTGAAATAAACAGTCAAAACTTTCTAATAAAGCTCATAAGGTATTTTCCTATGAGCTTTATTTATTTTCCAACTGATCCAACAGACCTTCAACAGCATCTTCCAGTAAGTCCAACACTAATTCGAATCCGGAATCCCCACCATAATAAGGATCTGGAACACTATCCCGGTAGGAAAAACGCTGGCAGAAATCAGTTATCTTGAATATTTTATTCTTTTCTTCCGCAGAAGTTGCCATTCTTTGCAGATCACGGATATTCTGGTCATCCATACCAATAATCATATCAAAATCAGAAAAATCTGCATCCGGATAAAATTTCCGGGATAAACTGGTCAGATCATATCCTCTTCTTATCGCATGACTCTGCATCCGACGATCTGCTGGATCTCCGGAATGATAACCACTAATTCCGGCTGAATCAATATAGTATTGCCCTTCCAATCCCCGCTCTTTCACGTAATATTTCATAATAGCCTCGGCACTTGGGGAGCGGCATATATTACCCAAACAAATAAATAAAATTCTCTTCTTCATAGCTAAACATTAAAAAACGGTTATCATGACCTTGTCTGCCATAATAACCGCTCTCAAAAATTATGTTCTATTAATTAAATAAAGAGTCTACAAACTCTTCACGATTGAATACTTGTAAATCATCTATTTTTTCACCGATACCAATGTATTTCACAGGTATCTTGAATTGATCGGAAATACCAATAACAACACCACCTTTTGCCGTTCCGTCCAGTTTTGTAATCGCCAAAGCATTTACTTCCGTAGCCAAAGTGAATTGTTTCGCCTGTTCGTAAGCATTCTGCCCGGTAGAACCGTCAAGTACTAACAAAATTTCATGTGGGGCATCCGGAATCACTTTTTGCATGACCTTCTTGATTTTCGTCAATTCGTTCATCAAGTTTATCTTATTGTGTAAACGTCCCGCCGTGTCAATAAGCACCACATCAGCATTCTCAGCTTTCGCTTTACTCAGCGTATCAAAAGCCACAGAGGCAGGATCAGCACCCATTCCTTGTTTTACAATCGGTACTCCTACTCGCTCGGCCCAAATCACCAACTGATCTACTGCAGCAGCTCTAAAGGTATCAGCAGCCCCTAAAACAACAGATTTTCCAGCATCTTTGAATTTGTGAGCCAATTTACCAATAGTCGTTGTCTTACCCACTCCATTCACCCCAACTACCATGATTACATAAGGTCCATGTCCTTCCGGTAAACTCAAAGCATCGTAATCCGTTGAATTATTCTCTTTCAACAAGTCAACAATCTCTTCTTTCAGTACCCGGTTTAATTCATCCGTACCCACATATTTATCCCGTTGTACTCTTTCTTCGATTCGTTCAATGATACGAAGAGTTGTATCAACTCCCACGTCCGAAGAAATCAATACTTCTTCCAAGTTATCCAGAACCTCGTCGTCAACCTTAGATTTACCAACAATTGCCCGGGAGAGTTTTTTGAATACACTTTCTTTCGTCTTCTCTAAACCTTTATCAAGGCTTTCCTTTTTCTTTTTATTAAATAGACCGAATAATGCCATTTCCACATAAATTGATTCAGAACGCTAAGGTAGGTAAAACAATTGAGAATTGAAAATGAAGAATTGAAAAACGAGAGAAAATAAAAAGGGCGAGTCACGTTGACTCGCCCCTCTCTCTAAATTCGGCATCGACCTACTCTCCCACCTGAAGGCAGTACCATCGGCGCTGACGG
>ERZ791871.30-NODE-30-length-203707-cov-5.920865_pt1 | contig 203707 bp, 165 predicted proteins | sample MGYA00510280_ERZ791871 | MGnify/ENA primary metagenome ERZ791871 (study PRJEB30046, sample SAMN00792111) | human gut metagenome | study: EMG produced TPA metagenomics assembly of the A metagenome-wide association study of gut microbiota in type 2...
ATCCGGGGAATTCCCCGGATGCCAAGAAAAAAGTAAAACTATTACAGGAATTACAGTTTTTTGAAGTAAACTTGTAACAGAAAAGAGAATAGAAAATGTTTTTACAATTTATTGAATGTCAAATCTAGTAAACCAATTTTAGGAAACTACAATAACTACGAGTGGACAAATGGGCTAGATACTCCAGATAGGACTTATAAACTTTATGAATCATGAACTTTAAAAATAAGTTTTTCATAACTTTACCTAAATAAGAGTAAAGAGAATGTTCATGAATCTAAAATCGTAAATCATAAATCTAAAATTAATTCATCGCCTCAATCATCTCTTGTCAAGCTAAATTCCTTGTCGGCAAATAATTCTGCCAATCCGGAGATTTGTTTCAGGCGTAGTAACTCGTCTTTATCCATTCCGATATTACGCATGATCCAAGTGTCGGACATTCCGGCCTTGGTTAGTTCGGCCACGATTTCGGTCATTAATTCGATGCTATGCGTGCCTCTTGCCCGGTTGTGCCGGATAGTAGAGGCCATACGGTTGGAAATATCTTTGTTGATGACGACCACGGGGAGCAATCCCTTTTCCCGTTCGAATATCCGTTGGGATGTTTTCATAACTTTGTAGCGGTGAAAACCGTCCACGAGTTCATAAATATCCTTTTCCGGGATGTAGTAACAAACGCAGGGCATCGTGTAGCCGTCTTCCCAGATGGATAGTTCCAATAGTTTCATTTCCGGGGGGGCCACCACGTTCGGGTTATAGGTGTTGGCAACTACTTTGTCGATCGGGACGGAAATAACGTTGTATACGGGACTTTTATATTCTTCCATAAGATTCCATGATAGATTTATATTTTTGCATCACCTTGGCCCGGCGTTCCCGTTCGGCTTTCGAGGGGGCGAACCCCATGTATTTACAGGCATGATCGTTTTTCAGGATACAAATGCAGATACGTTTGAACGTGGGGAGTTCTTTAAACTCCGGAATACGTACATCATCCTGATAATCCATGCGCACGGGCTTTTTATCTGTCTTGTAATTTGTCGTTTCGCTAACCGTGATCGGGATTCCCATTCGTCGGAGTTTGGCGATAGTCTCTTCTGCCAGGCAGCCGCCTTTGTTTCGCCAGAACTCCATGCTCACGGAGAGTTTGTGCAAGTAGTTTTCCCTTGCCTCTTCCGGTAGGGTGCAAAGGAGAAATTTAAAATAGGATGACCAGGTCATGTTCTCCGGGAGGGTGATGGACTGCCAGCCCATGGCGGAGGTTCCCCCGTATAACCCGGTAAAGTTGACCCCGTTGACCCGGTTAATCATTTTGCCCCACGTGTCCGGATCTATGGCCCGGTAGAGTTTCAAGCTGGAAAGAGCCTGAGAGATAAACGGGCTAGCCACGCGTTGTCTTTCAAGAGGAACTCCTGCCTGATAGTAGAGATCATACAGGTGGTTGTAATCCCAGTGAAATTTTCCGTTGGCGGTCCAGATGTCCGTGGTAAGCCAGTCGTATATGGGGTAGGCGTTAAAGATATTTGCAGTTACTTTGTGTGTCCATTTCAAGTGTTTGTAACTGTGGTAATTCCTGTCCCGGTGAATAGCTTGCCAGCGATGGTAGCTTTCTTGCGTGCGAATCCCGATGAGACAACAAGTACGTTGAGCTTTTTTCTTCCGGTGATACCATTCTGCAAATTTGACATGAAAATCGTAATCCCACATCTCTTCCGTGTAGAAATCAAAATCTTCTTTGCGGTAACAGGTTTCGGGCATATCCCTGACCCACAGGTTTCGTAAATTGTCTTCCCACGGGCGCCAGAAACGCTGGAACATGGAAGTACACGTGGAGACTTTGAACGGGATGCATACCCGGTAGACTTCCAGCAGGTCGGCGTTATCTGCGAGTGTACGATCCACGTACCGGATCGTCTCGTTGTATTGCACTTCGTAGTCCATGTGGAAAACGCCTAGTTTCCGTTTTAGTTTATGCTGACGGATATAGTCGATACAGAGGTTTAGTAAAACCCCGCTGTCTTTGCCGCCCGAAAAAGACACGTACACGTTATCAAAATCAGAAAAAATTCGTTCTAGGCGGTTTTGCACGACATCATACACACTTTTTTTTATTCTCATAAGCTGGAGGATATACCATTTTTATATACAATTTCCACTCTTTTGAAACTATAAAACCGTTTGTTTTGAAGGTTTCTGCATCTCGGGTGTGGGAAACGGCAAAAAGAGGTTGTTCCCCTGCAAATTCTTTTTTCGCGAAGTCAATCAAGGCGGATAGTAACGAGGAATTGCCTCCTGATACGTAATAATTATCAATACAGGCGCCCGTACTCTTTATGTCAATGGGCATGAAACCTTTCACCACTCCCTTCTCTGTTGCCACAAGCCATTTGTGGTGGACGGAGGTCTTGAACGGATAGTTGTTATTGTACCGGAGTACGGGAATGCTCATTACCAACGGTGCCACGAGTTGGTATAACCGAGGGTCCGTACCATGTAATTTTTCTATGTCCATAACCGATCGCTTTTTGCAAAACTAATAAAATTAAGCAATGGTTCAAAAGAATAATAAATAAACCTTTTAATATAGGCTTTACAAAGTAAATGTCGAACGTGTATATTATCATCTGTTTCTTATGTGAAGTACTCGGGAAGGTAATTTGTATTATTTTTTTCATCTGTTTGCTGCTTGTGTTGTCGATTCTCGTGTTGTTTGTATAGGAGAGACTTACCCGAACGTGGTGAATGGGTTAAGCATTGGAACACGTGGACATGGAGCCCTATATGACGAAAATAAATCTATCGGTTTATCCCTCGGTTTCGTCCTCGTAGTCTTCTTCTACGCTGATACAGTTGAACGAGTAGATCGTTTTGTGAAGGTACCGTTCGCCCGGGTTCAAACGGGTGGAAGGAAAGCAAGGATGGTGGGGACTGTCCGGGAGCATTTGTGTCTCCAGGGCAATTCCCGAATAGGGACCGTAATGCTTTCCGCCTTTCCCGTTGGCCACGTTGATGTATTTACCCGTGTAAACCTGCAAGCCGGGGTAATCCGACAGGATGGTAACCGTGATCCCGTTTTTCGGGTGGGACAACTCGGCCATGAGTTGGGGTTCTATCGGGTCTCCGAACGTGTAGCAATCATCCAACCCGTCTTCCTGCAAGGCGAGGAAAAGCGGTTTGTTGAAATCGAAAGCGTGTTTTTGGTCTGTTGAGAGGATAGTTCCTGTCGGGATTAAATCAGAAGTTGTTTCCAGATAGTGAGAAGTATAAAGCCGTAGTTCGTGATTCCCGATATTCTCGTCGGTCGGCCTTAAATTGAAATAGGGGTGTTGCGTGAGATTCACGTGTGTCGGTTGATCGCAACTAGCCTCGTAAATCACCCGGAACACGTTGTTTGCAATGGAATAACGAACCGTGACGTCCAGTGTGCCGGGGAAACCGTTTTCCCCGTCCGGACTAGTGTAGTGCAGAATGAGATGTTCGTTGTCCGGTTGTTCCACGTCCCAAAGGCGTTGATCGAATCCGGGCGTTCCCCCGTGGAGGGTATTTCCTTTTTCATTCTTGTTCAACACGTGAGTCTTGTTGTCAATCGTGATTTCCCCGCCTTTGATGCGATTACCATAGCGTCCGATGAGCGCCCCGAAATAAGGGTAATTATTCCGGTACTCCGGGTCAATATATTGTTCAAGGATATCAAATCCTAAAACCACGTCAACAAGTTTCCACCTGCAATCGCGTACAAATATGTTTTTTATAATCCCGCCGAGATTACATACGTGAATTTTAAGGCATTCATTCTTGAGAATATATTCTTTCAGTTCCATGATCCATGATTTTAATCAACTCATAAAAATAAGCAATAGAATGTAATTTTCATTCGTGTTGAATATAAAATTTTAAAGAAAATACCTTAACTTTGTAGACATGTGGCGTTAGACCCCATTTTAAATTCTAAATTTTAAATCTTAAATTAATTAAAATGGATATAGGCGTGTTGGAAAAAAGATTTGAAGAGATTTACGGGACAAAGGTTGAACATCTGTACTTTGCTCCCGGGCGGGTAAATCTAATCGGGGAACATATTGATTATAACGGGGGACGGGTGTTCCCGTGTGCGTTGAGTTTCGGGACTTATTTGGCCGTGGCTCGTCGGGATGATCAGAAGATTGCTTTCGCCAGTATGAACCAAACTTTTCAAGTAGAATGTGATCAAAGTATTTTTGAGAATAAACCCAATGAATGGGTGAAATATCCTTTGGGTGTGGTGAAGGAGTTTTCGGATCGGGGGCTTGACTCGTGGGGTTTTGATATCCTGTATTTCGGGGATATTCCGAACGGGGCCGGGTTGTCCTCGTCAGCTTCGATAGAGGTCGTGACGGCGTTTATGCTGAACGATCAGTTGAATGCCGGGCTGGACGTGGTGGGGTTGGTGAAAATGTCACAACGGGCAGAGAATGTTTTCGTGGGTATGAATTGCGGGATTATGGATCAGTTTGCCGTGGGTATGGGAAAGAAGGGACACGCTATTGCGCTGGATTGCGGTACTTTGGATTATGATTTGATCCCGTTAAACCTTAATGGTTATAAATTGGTAATCACCAATTCAAATAAGAACCATGATCTGGTTACTTCCGAGTATAACGTGCGGCGGAGCCAGTGTGAACAGGCTTTGGCCGATATAAATCAAGGACTGAACTTGAAACATCTGTGTGATTTGAGCGAGGAAGAATTGGAGTGGGTGCGGGATCTGATTTCCGATGAAACCGTTTATCGTCGGGCTCGTCATGCCGTCTCGGAGAACGCTAGGGTAAATGAGGCCATTGACGTGTTGCAAAAGGGGGATTTGGTTCGTTTCGGGGAATTGATGAATGCGTCGCATCGCTCATTGAAGGAAGATTACGAGGTTACTGGTGTCGAGATGGATACGCTGGCGGAGGAAGGGCAGAAGTTGCCGGGCGTGCTGGGGTCTCGGATCACGGGGGGCGGTTTCGGTGGTTGCACCGTGAGCCTTGTGAAAGAAGACAACGTGCAGGAATTTATCGAGAAGTTGGCTCCCGTGTATCATGATAAAATTGGATTGAATGCCGAGTTTTACGTGGCGGACATTGGTGATGGTGTGAGGAAAATTTACTAAGTATAAACCATAACAATTGGAAAAATGTTGAACACGAGTTTTGAGTTCTGGGATTATTTCATTTTCGGGGCGTATGCCTTAATGATTATTGCCGTGGGATTGTGGGTGTCAAGAGGTAAGAAAGGCGTGCAGAAGACAACGGAGGATTATTTCCTTGCGAGCAAATCGTTACCATGGTGGGCTATCGGGGCCTCGTTGATTGCGGCGAATATCTCTGCCGAACAGTTTATCGGGATGTCCGGATCGGGGTTCGCCGTGGGACTGGCCATTGCCTCGTATGAGTTTATGGCAGCCTTGACCTTAATCATTGTGGGTAAATTCTTTTTACCTATATTTATCAAACAGGGGCTTTACACGATCCCCGAATTCGTGGAAAAACGTTTTTCGACAAACCTGAAGACTATTCTTGCCGTTTTCTGGATCGCCTTGTTTATTTTCGTGAACCTGACTTCAGTGCTTTTCCTGGGGGCAAAAGCGATTGATACGATTATTGGTACGGGTAACGGGGAGTTGTTCATTCCTGCCATTGTCGGGCTGGCCTTTGTTGCCGCGGCATATTCCATTTACGGGGGATTGTCGGCAGTGGCTTGGACGGATGTGATTCAGGTGGCTTTGTTGATTGTCGGGGGCATTATAACCACGCTTATCGCTTTGGATAACGTGTTGCCCGGTGGCGGTGTCGTGGACGGATTTAACCACGTCGTGGACACGGCGGGCGATAAGTTCCATATGATTATCTCGAAGGATAACCCGGAGTTTAAAAACCTGCCGGGTATTGCCGTGCTTATCGGTGGTTTATGGGTGGCAAACCTTTATTATTGGGGGTTTAATCAATACATCATCCAGCGGACGTTGGCGGCCAAGTCATTGAAAGAGGCCCAACGAGGTATTGCTTTTGCGGCGTTTCTTAAATTAATCGTGCCTTTGATTGTGGTTATTCCGGGAATCGTGGCTTTCGTGATGTACACCGAGTCCAAAGACCCGTCCGTGACGGCTATGTTCGAGATGACGGGAGGAAATGATAAAGCCTATCCGTGGCTGATCGGGACGTTTGTACCCACGGGTTTGAAGGGACTGGTGCTGGCGGCATTAGCAGCGGCTATCGTTTCTTCGTTGGCTTCCATGCTGAATTCGACTTCTACCATTTTCACGATGGATATTTATAAACCTTATATGGATCGGGAGGCCTCACACAAAAAATTGGTGAGTGTGGGAAGAATCACGGCAGCCGTGGCGTTGGTGATTGCGGGTTTGATTGCACCCATGATGGCTAATTTCGACCAGATGTTCGTGTACATTCAAGAGTACACGGGGTTAGTGAGTCCCGGTATTCTAGCTGTGTTCCTGATGGGATTATTCTGGAAGAAGACTACGAACCAAGGGGCTATAACTGGGGTTCTGATCTCTATTCCCGTGGCGTTGTTGTTGAAGTTCCTGCCCATCGAAATGCCGTTCCTCGATCAGATGATGTACACGTTCTTGTTGACGATGGTAACAATCGGTATGGTTAGTTTGGCTACCTGCAAGACGGATGATGATCCGAAAGGCTTGGTGTTGACGTCTGAAATGTTCAAGACCGATAAGGTATTTAATATTTGTGCTTACGTGATTTGTATTTTGTTAGCCGTGATTTATACGGCTTGTTGGTGATTTCGTAAGAGAACGAGAAGATGTTTCGGGGGATAAAGGGTGTGATAAGCCTTTATCCCCAATTTATTTTCCTCGCACGGTCGGTACACGGTCGCTCACGAGCGAGGGTGTACCGAAGGAGTACCGAGAGTGTATCGAAGTAGATCCCCGTTTTCAGCCTTATCTCATCTTGTCTTGTCGGGGATGTGGTTTACTATAAGCAGGTAAGTTTGGTAAATTAATTTGGGGAAAGCGACCCCGTCTCTTTGGGTATGTTCTTCAGTATGTTTTGCCCTTTAAAGGCAAGATATTGTCATTAAAATTGTTAAGGGAGTTGTATCAAAAGAAAGAAAATATTAACTTTGAATTCATGTAAAGTAAGTGTTTCTTGTAATTAGTACTTATTATTTTGACGAAATCAGAGGATGTTTTAATAAAAAAGTTCCGGGCTGGAAATGGTGTGATTTTCAAGGAGATTTTTGATCGATACTATCTCCCCGTAAAGTCGTATGGTTCCCAGTATGTCGAGGATGATGAGATTATTGAAGATTTCGTGCAAGATGCTTTCCTGAAGGTGTGGGAGAAACGGGCGGACTTTTATTTTGTTGCGGCGATTAAAAGTTTCCTGTATATGAGTGTCAGAAATGCTTGTTTGGATTACCTGCGTCACCAAAAAGTGCAACGTCGCAATGAGCCGGAATTAATCCTGTGGCTCACGGAAGGGGGGGAGGAAGAATTTATTCTTGAAGAGGAGGTCCATGCGATGGTGTACGATGCGATAAAGGATTTGTCGGAGCGATCCCGTCGGGTCGTGATTCTGACGATGGAGGGCCTTTCCAATCCTGAAATCGCGAAAGAGTTAGGGGTTTCCGTGAATACGGTGAAGACGATTAAATTACGTGCTTACAGGGTGTTGCGGGAACGGTTGAAGGGTATTCAGTGGTTGTTATTACTTCTTTTGGGCGTTTAAAGAATTTTTTTTTACAAAGGGTGTCACCCTGTGGGGAGGTGTTCACGTTTTAGGGGAAATTTTTGAAAAATGGAGAAAATTGATCCTAGGATAGAGCTTGTTATTTATCGTTTTTTACGTGGGGAACTCTCCGCATCTGAACGGGAAATGCTCGAATCCTGGTTACGTGAAGGAAGGCATAGGGAGTTGTTCGAGAAAATCTGTAACAAGGAGAATATGCTGGAAAAGTCGTTCTATTTTGATCGACTGGATAAAGGGAGGGAAAAGACATGGAATCGTTTGGAACGGGCGATCGGATTGCGTCGTCGAGTCGTGTTGCGTCGTTGGTCGATTGCGGCTTCATTGATTGTTCCTCTTTTGATCGGTGTGTTATATCTGAACGAACGTCAGATTATCCCGGAAATACCGGGGCGACAGTTGGAACGAATTGTTCCGGGAATCTCTACGGCACAACTTTATCTGCCTGATGGTAACGTGGTCGATCTCGGTAAGGATAGTGTGTGTGATTTACAGTTGCTGGAGGGAGGACGTTTTGTGAACGAACGGGGTACATTGACTTACAAGGGGGATAGTTCGGAGGTGAAAGTGGCGCAATACAGTGAAGTTCGGATACCGAGGGGAGGAGAGTATAAGGTCGTGTTGCCGGACGGAACGATCGTGTGGTTGAATGCCGAGTCGTCACTTCGTTTCCCGACGTTATTCACGGGAAAGGAAAGAAAAGTGTATGCAAAAGGAGAATTGTATTTTGATGTGAAACACGATGATACAAAACCTTTTATCGTAGAAGTGGAGAAAGATTACTCGGTTCGGGTGCTTGGAACCGAATTTAACCTCCGGGCATACAGCGGTTTTCCCGTGGTAACAACTTTGGTGGAAGGACGTGTGCAAGTGAGGGGTGTGGGTAACACGGTATCGTTGGCTCCGGGACAGCAAGCGCTCGAAGTGTCAGGAACTCGTGACATTAAAGTGCTTGACGTTGATGTTGCTCCTTACGTGGCATGGCATGAGGGGAAATTCTATTTTGTTCATGCCCCGTTGAATAGTATAATGGAAGAGTTGGCGCGTTGGTATGATGTAGAGGTTGTGTTTGAGAATCCGGCAGTGAGGGAAGAATGTTTTACGATCGAGATGCAGCGGTTTGATGATTTTAACAAGGTGTTGAGATTAATTGAGCGAACAGGTATGGTGACCATCTCGGTGGATGGACATATCGTGACAGTAAAATAAAAAAACGGGAGATCTGGATCATCCCCCGCTTTAAGTAAGGTGCTTAAGGCACAATGTAAAATTTTAATTCTACAAAGTTATGAAAAAAATCAGAACGAGTGGGTTCTTTAGGCGAATCCATGGGAATTTTTTGTTGATGATGAGGTTGACAATGTTGTTCCTACTGATGACCTTTGTCTCGTTGACGGCCACGGCGCTGGGGCAACGAACGACGATCAAATTGGACAATGTTGATTTGCAAGTTGCTTTTAACGAGATTAAACAGAAAATGGGATACACATTCGTGTACAATGATCAAGTGGTGAAGAATGTGGGGAAGGTTTCTGTTAATGTTACGTCTTCGGATATAAAGTATATCTTGGCTAAATGTTTGGAAGGGACATCTCTCGATTTTTACATTGAAGATAATATCGTGGTGATTAAATCAAAAGCGGAGCAGGCCCGGGAGACGGAGAGAAAGCCGGTAACCGTGAAGGGGAAAGTGGTTGATGAGAAGAAACAGCCTTTACCCGGGGTTACAGTTTTGTTAAAGGGTACGACTTTGGGAGTAACAACCGGGGGAGAGGGTGATTTTTCGATTGTGATTACTGATACGACCAAGGCTGAACTCGTATTTTCATTTATCGGTATGGTGTCTCAAACAATCCCTTATAAAAGTATTCCTAAAGGGGAGTGGACGATCGTTTTGAAGGATGATGTACAGGAGATGGATGAAGTTGTTGTTACGGGTATTTATTCTCGTAAAAAGGAGAGTTTTACCGGATCATCAACAACCTATACGGCAAAGGAATTGAAAACTATCGGGAACCAGAATGTGCTTCAGAGTTTGAAAACGATGGATCCCTCGTTCGCGATCGTGGAGAACAATCAGTTTGGATCCGATCCGAACCGTCTGCCGGATATTAACGTGAGGGGTAAAACCAGCGTGATCGGTTTGACGCAGGAGTACGAGGTCGATCCGAATCAGCCCTTGTTTATTTTGGATGGGTTCGAGACAACTTTAAAGACGATCAGTGATTTGAGTATGGATCGCGTGCAAAGTATTACGGTGCTGAAAGATGCGGCAGCCACGGCAATTTATGGTTCGAAAGCGGCGAATGGTGTTGTGGTGGTGGAGACGAAGGCTCCCGCTCCCGGAACATTAAGGTTAACGTATAACGGAAATTTAAATCTTTCTTTTGCTGATTTATCGGATTATAATTTGATGAATTCTAAGGAAAAATTGGAATTTGAACGTTTGGCCGGGTATTACGGAGATTTGGATGCTAACGGGGAAATCGAGTCTGAATATTACCAGCGTTTGTATTACCAGCGTTTGGCCGAGGTGAAACGAGGGGTGGATACCTACTGGATGAGTGAACCGTTACGGTTCGCAACTTCTCATAGTCACAACCTTTTCGCTGAAGGAGGGGATGACAGGATGCGTTACGGCTTGGGATTCAGTTATAACAAGACGCAAGGTGTGATGAAAGGATCTGATCGGGATGTGATTAATGGCAACGTGCAATTGTTGTATCGCTACAAGTCATTGTCATTCAAGAATTACTTGAATTTGGATTACTCGATGTCTTCACGAGAGAAGGTCGCGTTTTCAAAATTTTCACAGGCGAATCCGTACCACAGGAAAAAGAATGAGGATGGTGTGGTGGAGCAAGTGTTAGAGATTTACACTGATTCGGATGCAAATTCTCCTACTTATCTTCAGGAATTAAAGAATTATAATCCTCTATATGATATGACTTTAGGCTCTTCCGATGAAACTTCCTCTTTTGGTTTTACGAATAATTTCGAGATCGATTGGCAGGTGTTTGATGGTTTGCGGGCGAAAGGTCGTTTTAGTATTTCAAAGTCAACGGACCGGGGGGAAGTTTTTAAATCTCCCAATGCTTCCGATTATGCTGAAACCGCTTCAACGGAACGCGGGTCTTACCGGGAGACAAGAGACGAGAATTTGAGTTATGATGGAGATCTTAACGTGACCTACGCTAAATTGTTTAACGAGGTACACATGGTAAATGCCGTGGGTGGAATTCGTTTGGCTTCGAGCAAATCACAATCCAGTGGTTACGAGTCTATCGGGTTTATCGATGACCGTTATTCAAATCCTTCTTTTTCTTCAGGGTATCCTACGGGAGGTAAGCCATCGTATTTCACGAGCGAGAAGCGTTCGGCGAGTTATTATCTGAATGCCGGTTATGCTTATGATGATCGTTATCTGCTGGACGTGAATCTTCGTTCGGATGGTTCCTCCGTGTTCGGCTTGTCTCAACAATTCACCACAACTTGGGCTATCGGGTTGGCGTGGAACGTGCACAAGGAAGACTTTTTTCAGAATCAGAACTGGCTGAATTTTTTGAAATTGCGTTTTTCTATCGGTAATCCCGGAAATCAAAACTTTGATGCTTATATTTCCATGAACGTGTACAAGTACGCGACCGGTTACCCGAATCCTTTCGGGGTAAGTGCTATTGTTTCGACTTGGGGAAATAATGATTTGGATTGGCAGAAAACAATCGACCAGAATTATGGTATTGATTTGGCTTTTTTGAATAATCGGTTGAAAGTTACGGTTGATTATTTCTATAAAAATACCGATCCTCTATTGGTTTATGTTCAGACGCCGACCTCTACCGGAACCTCTACTGTTCCGATGAACCTGGGTAAGCAAGTTTCTCAGGGATTGACAGCAACATTGAATTATATGATCCTGCAGCAAGAGAATATGAGTTGGAATTTTAATTTTAATGCTCGTCATATTACTTACGAGTACCGGAATATCGGTACCGCCTTGGATAAGTTTAATCAGGAGAACAGGAGTTCTAATTTGGTGAGATATTACGATGGGGGAAGTCCTTCCGATTTGTGGGCCGTGCGTTCCGCGGGAATTGATCCGGCTTCCGGGCGAGAGATATTCATTAAAAAAGACGGGACGCAGACATTCGAGCATGATTACGCGGACGAGGTTGTTGTCGGGAATTCGGATCCGAAGGTGGAAGGGGTAATTGGTACTTCTTTCTATTACAAGGGATTTTCTGCTTCTGTCAATTTGCGGTATCGCTTGGGAGGACAAATATTTATGTCGACTTTATACGACAAGGTGGAGAATATTTCGGAAAATGCCTTGCAATATAATCAAGATAAACGGGCATTGTATGATCGTTGGCAAAAACCGGGTGACGTGAGTAAATATAAGTCTATCTCGTTGACGGATGCGACCCCGATGTCGTCTCGTTTTATCGCGGATGAAAATACTTTGAGCGGAGAGTCGATTTCTTTTGGATATGAAACTCAAGCCAAGTGGTTGCATCGTATCGGGGCATCCTCGATGACTATTCGGGGGTATATGAATGATATCTTCCGGATTTCCACGGTAAAGAATGAACGGGGATTGGATTATCCTTTCGCACGTACTGTGGCTTTTTCTCTTGGGTTAACGTTTTAATGAATTAAAGAGTTTGTTTATGAATATAGTAAGAAATATAAAATCAGGTTTGATTGCTGGTGTGATGTTGTTGCTCGTGTCGTGCAATTCATGGTTGGAGGTTGATCCTGACGATAGAATAATGGATAATTCTTTGTTTAAAGACAGGGAAGGTTTTCTTGCGGCTTTGAATGGCGTGTACTCGGAAATGAATGATCCTAAATTGTATGGGGCTAATTTAACCATGGGAATGCTTGATGTGATGGCACAGTATTATAATTGCAGTTTTACGGATCATGATTATTCTGTCTATGCGAATTATTCATACACGGAAAAAGGGTTTAAAAGTACACTGGATAATATTTGGTCCGGGTTATATTCAATGATTGCAAATTGTAATGCTATACTTGTCCATTGTGGGGATGGGAATCCTGTTTTGTCTGATACCTATTATCGCCTTGTGAAAGGTGAGGTCCTAGGTTTGCGGGCAATGATGCATCTTGATCTTTTACGTATGTTCGGGCCTATTTATTCGGAAGAAAACAAGGGAATAAAATGTATCCCGTATATGACGAAAGCGGATCGGAGCGTGCAACCGTTGTTGCCTGCCGATAGTGTGATGTATTATGTTATCAAGGATTTGGAAATGGCGTCAAGTTTACTTTCAACAGTTGATCCCGTTATCACGGAAGGAGCCAGGAATTATGATTCGAAGCAAGGTGCGAATGATTTGTATTACAGACAATATCGTATGAATTATTTTGCCGTGAATGCATTGATGGCTAGGGCTTATTTGTGGATGGGAAATACGCAGAAAGCAGGGGAATGTGCTCGGATCGTAATCGAAAAAGTGAGCAACGAGGATAAGCCTTTATTCCCGCTAGTAGATGTCGATTATATGACAAAGAATTCGCCGGACGGGGTGTTTTATCCAGAGGTGTTGTTTTCTCTTTACAATACTTCTCGCGAGAGTAAAGTGTATAAAACTTTTTTTGATCCTTCCTTGTCTATAGCCAGAATTTTGACTATGGCCGGAAATCTTTCGACGGGACGGGTGAACGGGACGTATGATGATAAGGATGATTATCGTTATAGAATGTGGGCTTCCACAATATCCAATAGTAAGGAGGTGACTTATTTGAATAAGTATAAAGATGAAACGGAGGCGGATTCCGCGTATCATTATCGTTATATGATACCTTTGGTACGGGTTAGTGAATTATACCTGATTGCAGCCGAGTGTGAACCGGATGTTCCGACGGCTCTTGAAAAGTATTTTAACAAGTTGCGTTTTGCCCGGAATTGCGTGAACCAAAATGCATCATCCGTGGAGGAGTTAAAGGGGTTAATTCGTTCTGAATACGTGAGGGAGTTTATCGGGGAAGGACAATTGTTTTTCTATTATAAGCGGAACGGTTTACAGACCATTCCCGATGGAGCAACAGCAAGTGGCACGATGAACATGCAATTGGAGAATTACGTCTTCCCGTTACCGGATAGCGAGACAAGCCAACGTGCGGAATCACAAGATAATGTTTCACAAGAATAAGTAATGGTTATGAAAAAAATATTATATGTTCTCGCTCTTGCATGGCTTGTTTGCGGTGTGGCGAGTTGTGAAAAAGAAGTTAAGGATTACGATGGACGGGAAGGGGTTTATTTCTACGTTCAGTACGGACCGGAATGGGGGGATACTACTATTTGGGCGAGCCAGTCTTTTACCCCGGTAGAGTTTGTTAAAAGCACGGGTGATTACCACGATGTGAAGTTACGGGTGATGACAACCGGAAGAATTAAAGGGTATGACAGAACGTTCCGGGTTGTCGTGGATAAGGATTCGACTACTGCTGTCGAAGGGGTGAATTATGATCCTTTCGATGAATTTCAGGTGGTTAAAGCCGGAAGTCATTATGCTGATTTGGTGATTCGTTTGAAGCGGGATGAGAGTATTCAAACCGAAGAACGGGTTTTAACGTTGAAGTTGGAGCCGACGGAGGATTTTGGGATTGGGATTAACTGGTGGGGAGAGGTTCCCGGGTTATGGTCTAGTACTGGAGGAAATGATTTTGATGCTTCCATGCACAAGATTACCATGAATGATTTTCTCGTTCGACCGGCTCGTTGGATACCGGCAATCGATTATGCGCCAGGGCAAACTGAAGGGGGACTTTGGGGGGCTTTTACGCGAAAGAAATATGATTTGATTTGCGAAAAGTTTAATTTGACGTATGATGATTTTGCCTCGGAGGTGACGATGCCGAATGCCAAACGGACAATGATTGCGAATTATTTCGTGAATTATTTGCAAGAACTTTACGACAAGGGTACTCCGGTATTGGAGGAAGATGGGCGTGCGATGTATTTTATGGGGGTATCATGGAAATCAATCGTGGGGCAACCTTGGATCCCGGCAGAATAATGGTTGAACAATGTAAATCTGATAATTATGAAACGAGTTATATTACTTTTTTTAACGAGTGTGTTCATTTGTTTGGCCGTGGCTTGTTATGACGACAAGGGTTCTTACGATTACAAGGAGGTGAACGAGATTGAAGTGGACAGTCTGGGAAAATCACATAGCGTGATCTTTAAAAAAGACACGTTAAAAATAACTCCCCTGCTGAAATTTACCGAAGATAGTTTGTCCTTGGATCGTTACGCTTACGAGTGGCTGGTGGTCCCAAGTACGTCTACCGAGGAACTTACCCGTGAAGTGATTGGTACGGAACGTAATTTGGAATATTTCGTGGAGTTGGAACCAGCAACTTATACTCTTTACTTGAAGGTGAGAGATAAGGTCACCGGTTTGTTGTGGATGAATTATACTTCGCTTGTGGTTAGAACTGCGACCAGTTTGGGATGGTTGGTTATCGGGGAAGATGCCGAAGGATTTGTGAATTTGGATATGGTTGCCATGGCGGGTGATACGATTGTGTTATATAATCAATTATCGAATAACGGTTTACCACGGTTAAAAGATCCCAAGAGTGTCGTGTACACGGGACGTGTAAGAATGTCGTCTTACGCACCCCACGAGAGATTGTGGATTGCAACCGGGGAACGTTCATATCACGTGAATCCATCAACCTTCGAGGGAGATCTGTCAAGTACATTTGAACCGTTGGTTTACTCGTATTTTGAGTTACCGGAACAATTGAATCCCGTGTACATGATTACTAAAGCAGCGGGTGGTGGCATGATGAATAGTTCGAGAACGGTTGTTTGTGAAGAAGGACACGTGTTCCATATATCTAGTTTTTTGTCAAGTAGTGAATATGCAGATCCGATAAATCGGACAACGGTTTCTCCCAACGTTTTGTTTAAAGCGTACCCTTATATTTTTGCTTCTTTGGGATACGCTTCCGGGGGAATACTTTATGATACCGATAATAATCAATTTTTAAGGTATACGAGTTATTCCACAACTTGTTCGTCTTTATCTGATAAGGCTGACGATGCTTTTCCGTGGGTGCAACCCGAGGGGCGTACGCTCGTGTACGGGGAGAATACCATGGATACCGAGGGTGGGGGATATGGTAATTCATTCGCCTTGATGAAAGATGCCGGGACGAACGGGTATTATATCTATAAATTTAAGGCTGCTGGCCAGAAGGTGGCAGGATACGAGGTAAATAAGTCGCTCGCTACGGATATAGACAAGGCCGAGTTATTCGCTTTCGCCTCAAATCGTTCCATCCTACTGTATGTGGTGGGTAAAACTTTGCATGCTTATGATTACAAAAGAGGGTACGAGAAGAAGTATTCGGTAGAGCTGGAAGACGAGATCACGATGGTTAAATTTGATATTTTCTCGGGATATGGAGATTATAACGATTTATACGTGGCGACTTATAATAGTACTACGCGAGGAACTTTGCAAAAGTACGTGTTAGGAACTGATCAGAACACGTTCGAGTTAAAACCGGACGAGAAGTGTAAATGGAACGGGTTGGTGAAGGTGAAAGATATTGATTGGAAAAATGGTGTTCAATAGAATGAAGATAAAATTAGTTTTGTTTTGGATGATAGCGGCAATTTTGCCGCTGTCGTCTTTTGCCCAGGGGGTTGATTTTAAGGAGTTGACGATGCAAGAGGCTCTAACTCTTGCCGAGAAAGAGAAAAAAATGGTATTTGTTGATTTCTACACGACGTGGTGCGGGCCGTGTAAAATGATGTCTTCGGAAGTTTTTACGCGAGAGCAGGTCGGGGCCTATTTTAACCGGGAGTTCGTGAATTTGAAAGTAGATGCGGAGAAAGGGGAGGGAGTGGAACTGGCGAAAAAATACCAGGTGAAGGCTTACCCTACATTCGTGGTATTGAAAGCGGACGGGACGGAGGTTTATAGAACATCCGGGGCTCGTCCAGCGGAAGAGTTTGTCGACAAAATTCGTAAAGGGATTGATCCCAAGTGGTCGCCGGAGGGGTTAACTCGTCGTTATAAAAAAGGAGAGCGTACCCCGGAGTTGGTGAACGAATATGCCTTGTTACAAATGGAAACGGGGAATGGCGAGCTGGGAAATCAAGTGGTACGGGAGTATTTTGATAGGTTGTCAGATAAAAGAAGGGTGAAACCGGAAAATTTTTTTCTTTATACTCGTTATGCCTTAAATTACCGGGATCCGAAAGCGGACTACATGTTTGCCAATAAAGATCGTTTTGTAAAAGAGAACGGGCGGGAGAAAGTAGATAGTTTGCTGTATGGCTGGTTGAGACAGCAGGTTATGCCTTTTGTTTCGGCCCGGATAATTTCGGGTATGGAGGTAAACGAAGGGGAATGGATACGGTTGAAAGAGAAGATCCGCGATGCGGCTTTGTCGAACGGGGAGGGACTGGTGGAATTGGGAGAGATCGCCGAAGTACGGTTGAAAAATAACATGAAGGATTATTTGAATATCTGTCGGAAAAAGTTCCCACAACTGGAAGAACGAGATCGTTTCTCGATATTGGTAGGGTTTGGTTTTTTGAAGGAACAGGATGAAGAAATTCGACAGATCGCAGCGGATTTGTTAAGGGATAATCTAAACGTGGCGGAAGGATTGAATAATCGGGTGCTTTACTCGATCATGTTGGAATTAGAAGGAAAGAAGGAGTTCCGTTTACGAGCCGCAATTGATGCCGTGAAAAAGGGAAAAGTGATTGTGTCTTATTTTTCTAAGGAAAAATTTGTGCAGGAAGAACATGAGTTTGATAATCATGTGCTGGATATCAGTATGGCAGGGAAAGATACTTTATCCGCGGGGGTAAGATTTTTGTGTGATGAGTTGGCAACGCCGACCGCCAGAGGTACTAAGCAAAATCCGCATTTCAGTTTTATGATTGTGCCGGGAGAATTTGCCGTGTTGAAACTTGGTTTGGAAAAAGGAAAAGTACCCGTGGTGAAATGGGAGAGGGGAGGCTCTGTTTCCCGTGATTTCGTACGGTTGAATTATGACTTGTTGACCCCGGAAGAAGCGGGGTACAACCAGTTAATGGTTGATAATGTCATCCAAGGGGGAGATATTCGTGATTATCCCAGGGAGTTTCAGCGATCGTTTGATGCAAACAAGCGGAAAACGATGGAATTTATACGAGGTAATCCGGATAGTTATATTGCTCTTGTCAAGTTGGCCGAGCATTATATTTGGTTTGACGAGAATGAAGCGGAGGATATTTACAGTCGTTTCCCCGAGAATTTGAAAGGAAATCCTTATGGTCGTGTTATTGCTCAACGTTTGGAAAGAAGTCGGGATTTTAGGACGGGGAGGCCTGCCAAGAATTTCGAGAAGAAAGATATGAACGGGAAAACGGTGTCTCTTGAGAAGTTGCGGGGGAAATACGTGTTGTTGGATTTTTGGGGGAGCTGGTGTGGCCCTTGCCGGGAGTCTCATCCTCATTTGAAAGAATTGTACGAGAAATACAAAAAGCAAGTTATTTTTATAAACGTGGCCCAAGAGAACACGAGAGATTTGAATGAAGCCCGGAAACTTTGGAGAACGGCGGTGAAAGAAGACGGGATGACATGGACTCAAATATTGAATAACGAGGGACGGGAGACGTGTGATATGATCCGGTTGTTTAATATTTCTTCTTTTCCGACTAAAGTATTAATTGATCCGAACGGGATTGTGGTTGCAAGGATGGTAGGAGGAATGGTGGATGCAGGAGAGGTGTTAGAGAAAATGGTTGATTGAAATGAGAAATAAATACCCCCGCTTCCGGCGGGGGTATTTATTTTATAGTTGGTTCACAACTTCAACGCTGTTCATACCGGTCTGGATGGCCTCGATGTTCATCGGGATCATCTTGTGATGACGAGGGGGTAAAGATTTTTGCAAACCTTTTTCCACGTTGTCAAGTTTCACGATCGGTTTTACTTTCAAGAATCCTCCAAGGACGATCATGTTGAACACTTTCGGGTTACCTTGCTCTGCGGCAATGGCGGTTCCCTCGATTTTGTAGATATTGATGTCTTTTCTGGTCGGTTCGTGAGTAATACCATTCGGGTCATAAATTAAGGTACCACCCGGTTTTACCATGCTTTCGAACTTGTCCATGGATTGTTGGTTCAAGACGATAGCGGTATCGTATTTTGTTAAGATCGGTGAGCTGATGCGCTCGTCGCTCAGGATAACGGTCACGTTGGCAGTACCGCCACGCATTTCAGGACCGTAAGAAGGCATCCAAGCAACTTCCTGATCTTGCATAATTCCGGAGTAAGCAAGAATCTTTCCCATAGAAAGAACTCCTTGTCCACCGAATCCTGCTATAATGATTTCTTCTGTCATAATCTTTAATTTACGATTTATGATTTGGGATTTACGATTCTGATAATCTAAAATCGTAAATCTAAAATCTCAAATTATTAAATGTCTTTGATGTCTCCTAACGGGTATTTCGGGAACATGTTATCTACCATCCATTTGTTGGCTTCTACCGGGGTTACTTTCCAACCGGAGTTACATGTACCTACGATTTCCACGAAAGAAGTACCTTTGTCTTTCCGGGTGTTCTCGAATGCCTTGCGGATAGCGGCTTTTGCTTTACGTACGTTAGCCGGGGTATGTACCGATTGACGGGTTACGTAGCAAGTACCATCCAGTTGTGCAAGTAATTCGGTTAATTTCATCGGGAATCCGTTCAATTTGGCGTCACGTCCATAAGGAGTGGTAGCGGTTACCTGTCCCAAAAGGGTGGTCGGGGCCATCTGTCCTCCGGTCATACCGTAGATAGCGTTGTTAATAAAGATTACCACGATGTTTTCACCACGGTTACAAGCGTGCATGATTTCCCCGCATCCGATAGATGCCAAGTCACCATCACCTTGATAGGTGAACACGTAACGATCGGGGTGAACACGGCTGACACCGGTTGCAACGGCCGGAGCACGTCCGTGTGCTGCCTCTACCCAGTCAATATCCAAATAGTTGTAGGCGAGTACAGAACATCCTACCGGAGAAACACCGATGGTCTTGTCTTGGATACCCATTTCTTCAATCACTTCTGCGATAATTTTGTGAACCACGCCATGGGAACATCCCGGACAGTAGTGCATCACGTTATCGGTAAGCACGGGAGTTTTCTTGTAAACAAGATTCTCCTCTTTTATTATATCTTTTAATTCTACTGACATAGCTTATGCTCCTATAATTTGTTTTTCAAGTGCTTCAACGATCTCTTCCGGTGTCGGGATTACTCCTCCGAAACGTCCGAAGTGTTCTACCGGGATGTTATTGGCCACGTTCAAACGAACGTCTTCTACCATTTGACCGGCACTCATCTCTACAGTTAAGATTCCTTTCACTTGTTTAGACAAGCGTGCAACTTCTTTTTTCGGGAAAGGATAAAGGGTAATCGGACGAAGGATTCCTACTTTAATTCCTTTTTCACGGCATAATTGTACTGCTTTTTGGCAAATACGAGATGCAGATCCGTAAGCCACGAATATGTATTCCGCATCTTCACATTGGATTTCTTCAAAAAGAACATCGTTTTCTTCCATCATTTTGTACTTCTCTTGAAGTTTGTGGTTGAATACCTCTTGTTTGTAAGAATCCAATTCCAAGGAAGTTACCGTGTTGTGAGGACGATGTGCTTTCTTACCGGTTAAAGCCCAGTTATCAGACATCTTGTCGATTTCTTCTTGTGTCCAACGGGGTTTGTATTCGCTTAATTGAACCTTCTCCATCATCTGTCCGATCACGCCGTCGGCAAGGATCATGGCCGGGTTGCGATATTTGAATGCCAAGTCAAAACCAAGTCCTACGAAATCGTTCATTTCCTGAACGGAAGCGGGAGCAAGTACGATCAAGTGATAGTCTCCGTGACCACCACCTTTGGTTGCCTGGAAATAGTCACTTTGTGCCGGTTGGATAGTTCCCAATCCTGGGCCCCCACGTACAACATCAATCACCAAGCAGGGAAGTTCTGCTCCTGCCAAGTAGGTTAAACCTTCTTGCATCAACGAGATACCGGGGCTGGATGATGATGTCATTGCCTTTTTACCGCAAGCAGCGGCACCGTATACCATGTTGATAGAGGCCAATTCACTTTCGGCCTGCAATACGACCATTCCTGTTTCCTCCCACGGTTTGCGTAACATGAGAGTCTCCATGACTTCGGATTGCGGGGTAATAGGGTAACCATAATAAGCATCACATCCACAACGGATAGCAGCTTCGGCTAATACCTCGTTCCCTTTCATTAATTTTACTTCTGCCATTTTCGGTAGTTTTTATTCTTATTGTACATTCATTTTGTAAACGGTGATCACCGAGTCCGGGCATACCAACGCACAGCTGGCACATCCAATACATGCTTCCGGATTTACCATCTCGGAGTAGTGGTATCCTTTACCATTCACTTCTTTTGCCAAGTCAAGAGTTTTGGTAGGACACGCAACCACGCAAAGGTTACATCCTTTGCATTTTTCTTTGTCAACGACGACAGCGCCTCTAAATTTTGCCATAATTGAATTGATTATGATTTATAAATAAATTCTCTTTTTGCCTTATACTTTGTAACACATTTACGGGATAAAATTACAAACTTAAATTGAATCATGAAATAGTTTTCCTGTATTTTAACATTGTTTTACTTTCATGTTAAGGCGATTATACCGGAGCTTTTCCCGATTCAATTTCAATTATTTCGTATGATCCGCCGCGAATCGTTTCAAACGTTCTTCCAGTTCCGGCATCCAGTTGAGTCCGGTTTGAGAAACACAAGCGCGAAGACCTTGTTTCTTGGACCCTGTGTCACGCAACGGGATGGCTGATATACCGTAATACAGAATCTCTTTCGTGAGGTCCCCTCCGGAGAAGCCCGGGTAGATAATCGTGAAATAGAATCCGTCAGCGATGGGTTCTTCCAAATCTCGGTCATATACGATCTCGAAACCGTATTTGGTGAACAGTTCTTTCATGGCATGGGCTCTCTCCGCGTATTCCCGCACCCCGTCGAGGATATTGATGCGTCCCTCGTTGGCAGCTTTCAGGATAGCGGCCATGGCGTACTGGCAGGAGTGAGTGGTCCCGGATGATAAGGTGTAGATAATCCGGTTCACGATAGTGTAACCCAAGGTTCCCATTCCCCCGAAACGATTGTGCAGGTTGTCGTATTTCCTGTTGTATAAAGCGTCAGAAATACACATGATTCCCAAACGTTGTCCGGCGTAACTGAATAGTTTGGAACCGGAGATCATGACGATGTAGTTATCCGTGTATTTCCCAACTGACGGTTGGAACGGAGCTTTACCCGGTACGGAAAGGTCCCGGCGGAAGTCCATGGCGAAATAGGCCAAGTCTTCCAGCACGATCACGTCATATTTGGTAGCCAATTCCCCGATAATTTTCAGTTCATTGTCGGTAAAACATATCCAGGCCGGGTTGTTCGGGTTACTGTACAGAATGGCGGCAATGTTTCCCTTGGAAAGGTGTTCTTCCAGTTTTTCCCGTAATTTTTCACCCCTGTAATTGTATACGTCAAATGATTCAAACGGTTTGCCGATTACTTGCATCTGTGTTTTCTGTACGGGGAATCCCGGATCAATGAAAAGAACGGTGTCTTTTCCTTTCTTGCATTCCGTTACAGCCATGAATGCGGCGAAGCAAGCTTGCATAGAACCCACGGTCGGGATGATGCCTTCCGGTTTGATGTCGATGTCCACGAAGTTCTTCACGAATTTAGAACCTTCTTCTTTGAATTCCTTGTGCCCTTCGAGCATCGGATAGAATTGAGCACATCCGGCACGTAGCGCCTCAATCTCGGCATCGATACCTATTTTAGAGGGGGCAAGCCCGGGAACACCCATTTCCATGCGAATGAATTTCTCCCCGCTTTCGGCTTCCACCATGTTAACCACTTTCACGATGTCGCGTATCGTGGCGTCTTCCATGTCACTGATCCCGCAAGTTTCTAGCTTCTGGTCAACGATTTTTTTATCAATTAGATTGTTTTGCATGACTACTTTATATGATTTATTCTATTTTTTCTCAGCATGTACGCGAGTTTAATAAAAAATTGTCATTATATATTCCGAAATCGTTTTAAATTTGAAGTGGAGTGTCTAATTTAGTTTGATTCTGAAATTGATTATTTCGTTTTTTCTTGTGTCCTGCAAATGATTCGATGTATTCTTGTTTAGTATCCTTTCAGGGGGAGCAATAATAGGGTTTTCCTACTGTAAAAGTCTGTCCTCAATGTTTTACTCTCTTTTTGTAATCGTTGTTGCTCTATTGGCAATGGGCTATGCATGGGCGTTGAAAGGGTGATGAAAGGGAATAGGGAGGTTATTATAGTTGTATTTGTACGTTATAGGAATGGGTGAAGGATGGCTGTGTAATATAGATGGATGTATTTCGTGATTCTTAAATACTTTCTTGGACACACCCTTTCGAATCTGTTTTTGTTTTCGTAGTTTTGCACGATGATAATAGCAAAATTGAGATGTTGATAGGGCATCACATTTTCAATTTTCAATTTTCAATTGTTATGAATCTGGAATGGTACATTGCGCATAGGTTGTTGAGAGGAGACGGCACGAAATCCGTGTCGGTGCCGATCGTGAGAATTGCGATTGTCGGGATTGCTTTGGGGTTGTGCGTGATGTTATTGTCGTTGTTTATTATCACTGGTTTTAAGTACGAGATCACAGAAAAGTTGTCGGGTTTCACGGCTCACTTGAGTGTGGTGCCTTTTGTTCCCGGTTCTGTAGGAGAGGGGGGGGTAGTCCGGGCATCGGAGAGTTTGCTAAAAGGCTTGGAAGAGGTGGAAGGCGTGAAGAACGTGTACGGGTATATAGAGAGACCTGCAATCTTTAAGAGCAAGGAGGAAATTCACGGGGTTGTGTTGAAAGGGGTGGATATGGGGTATGATGTCGTTTTTTTTCGGGAGAACTTGAAGAAGGGGGAAATGCCTGATTTTAAAACAGAAAGAGCATCGAACGAGATATTAATCTCCGCATCTGTGGCGGATATGTTGGGAATCGGTGTCGGGGAAAAAGTTGCGGCCCATTTCGTGCAGGACCCTCCGAGAGCGAGAGTATTTACCGTTGCCGGAATTTACGACACGGGTTTCAAGGAGTATGACGACGTGATGGTGTTGGTTGACGAACGACATCTGGCAAAATTGAATGACTGGGGACCGGGGGAGGTTTCCGGGATAGCCATCGAACTGGAAGATGTGGAGCGATTAAATGAGGTGGTAAAGGGTGTGGAGAATGTCGTGTATGATGCAAGCGGGAATTACGAGGTACAGACGCTTGCCGATGTGGCCCCGCAGATTTTTGATTGGTTGGCCTTGTTGAATATGAACGTGTGGGTGATTCTGATTTTGATTGTCGTGGTGGCCGGTTTTAATATGGTGTCGGGACTATTGATTTTGATCTTGGATAAGACTTCGTTGATTGGGATATTGAAGGCGTTAGGGTATAAGAATGTTTCCTTGCGAAAATTGTTTCTGTATATATCGGCGGGATTGATTATCAAAGGAATGTTGTGGGGAAATGTGCTGGCCTTTCTTTTGGCGGGAATTCAAGCAATATTCCGTGTGATTCATCTTGATCCTGTGACATATTATATGGATACGGTTCCAATTAATTTTAGTCTCGGGTACGTGATATTATTGAATGTAGGGGTGGTTGTGGTAACCGTTTTAATGCTGATTGTGCCGACTATGCTGATCTCCAAGATCAACCCGGTGAAGGCGATTAAATTCGAGTAAAGTTATGAACGTGAAAAATGATATTTGCGTTATTAGAGATTCTCTCTTGGATTGGTTGAGGGAACATCGTCATGGTGTGATGGGGACGGTGATTTTTCATCTCGTGCTTGCTATCTTTTTAGTTTGTGTCGGGATTTCACGGTTGGATTCACAACAGAGAATGGAGATCGAGATCGATATGCCGGAGCCGGAAATTGTTCAGCAAAAACAGGAGGAACAGGAAAAGAAAGAGCAGATTCTTCGTCAAAGTGCAGACGAGGAGGTAAATGAAATGTTGCGTTCGTTGGCCGTGAACGAGGATGTGGTGAAGAAAAATGCAGAACCCCCGCCTCATGAACGGGTGAAAGAGTATATCGAACAAATTCAGGAAGAAATTGATAGTGATTACGGAGGGCGTTACCGGGCGAATAAAAACAAGCATTACAAGGAGGATAGTATTCGAGCCCAGCGAGATAAGAAGGAACGGATGTTGGATTCACTTCAATCCACGGTATACGTGGGGAAAAGTAGCGTATCGTATAATATAAAAGGGCGTTACAAGACTTATTTGCCGATTCCCGTGTATAAATGCGAGTTCGGTGGGAAAATCGTGGTAGCGGTAGTCGTAAACCGACAGGGTCGAGTTGTTAAAGCCGAGGTCGTGGATACGGAGTCCGATAAAGATGACGCTTTGCGGGAGGTGGCCGTGGATGTGGCTTTGAAATCGGAGTTTAACGCTGATGAGAAAGCCCCGGAACGACAGGCGGGAACGATCACGTATAATTTTGTCAAACAATGACATTGTTTACTTCTTCTATTTTTTCCAGCTTTTTCAGGTTGTTGTATCCCCGGGCGTGTGTGGTATGCGGTGACGTTCTGGTTGATGGAGAACCTTTTTTGTGTTCAGCTTGTTTGAGCGGTTTACCTTTGAACGAGGGGGTTGATGAGGAGGCGGATGAGGCGCTTGCGAATGATTTGGGAGTCGGGTATTTGTACTGGTTGTTTCGTTATGACCGGGCAAGTGATTTCCATAAATTAGTGTATGCTATCAAGTATCGTTCCAATAGAGAGTTAGGCGTGTGGGCCGGGAAGATGCTGGGAGAACGGATGCAAGATGACAGAGGGATAGATTGTGTTATTCCCGTACCGTTACATCCCGAACGGGAGAAGGAACGGGGTTTTAACCAAGCTTTTATGATTGGCATGGGGATTGCAAGTGTTTTAGGAGTTCGGGTGGAGTCGGGTGTGTTGAGTCGAGTGGTAAACACTCCTTCGCAAACAGGTTTGGAGCGGGGACAGCGGGCTGATAACGTGGCCGAGGCTTTCGAGTTGCGGGATACGGTTTGTGTAGAGGGATGCCACGTGTTGTTGGTGGATGATGTCGTGACAAGCGGGGCCACTATCCGGGCGTGTATGATTGAATTGAGTAAAATCAAGGGGGTGCGGGTGAGTGTTGCTTGTCTAGGAAAGTCCGGCAGCATCTAAAAAAACTTGAATCTTAAATCTAAAATTGAAAGGATTTTAGCTTTTTTTCCCTAGTTTTGTAAAGTTAATATTTTTGAGGACTATGAATAAATTTTTTTGGAACGGATTCTGTTTTGTTGCTATTATCGTGGCGTTGATTATATATGCCTGTGCAAACAGGGGTTACCCGCAGGGAGGAGAGAAGGATGTGACACCCCCTCAGGTTATCAAGGAGGTTCCGGAATCTTTTTCAACGAATTTCAAGGGAAAGCAGATCGATATTTATTTCGACGAATATGTTCAATTAAAGGATATTAACAAAAAATTCGTGATGTCTCCCCCGATGAAGAAGAAAGCCCGGGTGAGCTTGCGGGGAAAATACGTGCGGGTGACGTTTCAGGATTCTTTGAAACCGAACACGACTTACACGCTGGACTTTGCTGACGCAATCGTGGATAATAACGAAGGGAACCCGCTTGGTTTCTATCGGTACGTGTTTTCCACGGGGCCGCAACTGGATTCGATGGAGCTAGGAGGACAGGTCATTGATATGCAAACGCAGTTGCCCGTGCTGGGAGCCACCGTGATGTTCTATCAGAATACGGCTGATTCCGTTCCGTTGACAGATTTGCCGAGTTATGTGGCTAAAACGGATAGTGCCGGAATGTTTCGGGTGACCAATATTAAGGATGATACTTATCGGGTAATGGCAATCGATGATGCGAGAGGAAATTATTTGTTTGTGCCTTCAGAGACAAAAGTGGGTTTCATTGATTCTTTGATTCAGACTATATCGTTCCCCATGACTGTTTACGATACGATTCACCCGGACACAACGGTTGTCGAGGGACGGAGAACGAAGAAGGGAATGGAGTTCAAAGTGGTGTCAAAAGACACGATTGTTCGGCGTGATTTCACCATGTTTGGGCCGACAAACTTATTTATCCCGATGTTTGACGAGGAAAAGACTCAATTATATCTGGTTGATGAGGCTCGTAAGGAACGAGAGCGATTGGATTTTACTTTCAGTATTCCGGCTGAACATCAGTTAAAGGTACGATTGCTTGGACTGCATTTGTTGGATAAGGTTAGTCAGGATGATTGGTATATCGAGGAGCGTTCTGCCGGTCGGGATACGATTCAATTGTGGATAAAGGATTCTTTGGTGTACAAGATCGATTCGCTTGTGGCTGAGGCCAGTTATTTGCGGACGGATTCGCTCGGTAAGCGAGTGTTGCTTGCGGATACGATTAAATTCTATTACAAGGACAAACCGGAACCCAAGGGGAAACGTAAGAAGGAACAGGATTCCATCCCGGTGATCAAGTTTATGGAGATTAGTGCGGGCGTCGGTAGCACGATGGATTTGAATAAGAACATAACGCTGGAGTTTGACCGTCCGATCGTGGAGGACGGGTTGAAGAATATTCAGTTGTTGGAAATGGTGGATTCCGTCTTGACCCCGGTCGACTTTAGCTTGAAACATGACAGTCTGAAAATTCGTAAGTATTATTTGGGGTATAAATGGAAACCGGAAACGGAATACCGGTTGTCGATTGATTCGATGGGTATATATAGTATTTACGGGTTGTATAATAACAAGCTCGTGAAGGATTTTAAAACGAAAGCGGTTGAGGATTACGGGAATATTATCGTGAACGTAAGTGAGGCAACAACCCCGATTATCTTACAACTTTATCAGGGTGATAAGGATATTAAGGTGCTGGAGGAACGAACGATCAAGGGAAATGGTAAAGTCGTGTTTGATTACTTGGGAGAGGGAACTTACATGATCCGGGCAATTCTTGATCGGAACGGGAATGGGAAATGGGATACGGGTAATTACCTGAAACATTTGCAGCCGGAAGAGGTGAAATATTTGCCCACGGAGATAAAATTGAAAAAGAATTTCGATGTTGAGCAAGACTTTGACATGAGTAAAACGTATAAGAGGGAAGATCCGAGTAAAAGGAAAAATACAGAAGGAGATAAAAAAAGAAATAGAGCTAATCGATGAGAGCGATTATACTGATAATTACATTGTTTGTGAGCCTTCCTGCCATATCGCAGAAGAAGTTGTCTAATGTGATAGAGAAACTGACTTACAGGGGCTATTACAACTGGAGCTTTATCTGGATTAACGCGGGTTCGGTGGAAATGACCGTACAGCCTTCCGATAAGTATCCGAATGCCCAGTGCATATTTGCCGTGGGGTATTCCAACCCTTCGTGGGATTGGGTGTTCAAGTTGAGAGATACGTTGATTTCGCATCATGATAGCATGACTTATAAACCTTACGAGTTTTCGAGAAAAGCGCACGAGGGAAATTACCATAAAACGTTCGATTACGTGTGGGATTATGATAGCGGGGTGATTCATGCTAATATACACCGGATCGGGAAATACCAGCGTAAAGATACGATTAAATTGTTGCCGGACACGTACGATATGTTGTCCGTGGCGTGGTATGCAAGGGAATTGGATTTTGATAACTACAAGAAAGGAGACCAGATCCCGATACGTATTCTACTGGACGATAAAGTATACGATTTATACGTTCGTTACTTGGGGAAAGAGAAAGTGAAAACGGATAGCGGACGGCGGATGTGTCACGTGTTTTCTCCCTTGCTCGTGGCCGGTGACGTGTTTAAAGGGGGAGAGAATATGAAGGTATGGGTAAGTGATGACGAGTATCGTATTCCCGTGATGGTTGAGGCCAAGATTATCGTGGGATCGGTGAAAGGAATCTTGGATGAGGCCAATAGTAAGTTTTAGCAATTAAAATTATTGATTACTATGAAAAATATCGTATTTGTTTTCGTGATGGTTTTAATGTTAGGTTCTTGTAAGGATGCCACGAAGAACCTGATGCCTTCCGTGACAGGAAAAATCAATCAGGTATTGGTTATTGCCGAGAAAAATATGTGGGATGGTGCCGTGGGTGACACGATCCGGGAATTCTTTGGACAAGATCAGGATGGATTACCTCAGGCTGAACCTATTTTTGACGTGTTGAATTTGCCGGAGAAGTATTTCGACAAGAACATGAAAGGACACCGTAACGTATTGCAAGTCGTGATTTCTCCTTCCGTAGACTCTGCTTACGTGCGGTATGCAGATAGCCCGTGGGCTAAAACACAGAAGTATATAAAGATTGCAGCCCCGGATCGGAAAACCTTTTTTAAGTTGTTTGATGAGAATAAATTGAAAATCCTTGGTATATACGCCAAGGCCGAGCGTGACCGGTTGATATCGGTTTACAAGCGGACGGCGGATACCCGTATCTTTAACTTGTTCAAGAAAAAGTATAATATACTGTTGTATTGTCCTACGGGGTATTACGTGAACAAGGACACGACGGATTTCGTGTGGATGTCGAGCGAAACCACGAAAAATAGTAAAGGTATCATATTCTTCACTGAAAAGTATGAACATGAAAGCCAGTTTAATTATGCGATTATTTTTGATCGGGTGAACGAGGAGTTGAAGAAACATATTCCCGGTCCGCGGGAGGGATCGTATATGGCATTGGATATGGAGGTGCCTTATACTGCCGTGCAATACAAGTATAACGGGCATTATGCCGTGTTGTTCCGGGGGCTGTGGATGGTTGAAAATGACTTCATGGCGGGACCGTACGAGTTGAATGTGGTGCTGGACGAAGAATATCAGCGGGTGATTTATATGATGGGGTACGTGTACTACCCGAACGAGGAGAAACGGGACATGATGAAACAAGTGGATGCTATCCTGAACACCATGGTGATTGATTATAAAGATAAAGAAGAGAAGACGAAGTAATCGATGAGATATTTGATATTATTTTTGGTGATAGCATCCGCGTGTACGGATGCTATTTCCGTGAATGTACGAGACGGGATTGAACGGTTTGAGGCTTACCGGAATTTGGTGGAAGGTAAGCGAGTTGGTATCGTGGCCAATCATACGTCACGAGTGGACACTGTGCATGGTGTCGATTTCTTGTTGGGCAAAGGTATTAACGTGGTACGGATTTTTTGTCCGGAACATGGGTTTCGGGGAACTGCCGATGCCGGGGAGACAGTGGGAGATTATATTGATGCAGGAAGTGGCTTGAAAGTGGTATCCCTGTATGGGAAGAAAAAGAAACCGCAGCCGGAGGATCTGTCGGGAATAGACGTGATGATTTTTGACATGCAGGATGTGGGAGTACGTTTCTATACTTATCTGTCCACGTTGCATTACGTGATGGAAGCCTGTGCGGAACAAGATATTCCGCTGATCGTGATGGATCGTCCTAATCCGAATGCTTTTTACGTGGATGGCCCGGTCCTGCAGAAAGAGTTTAAATCTTTTGTCGGGATGCACCCGGTTCCGGTCGTGTACGGGATGACGATAGGTGAATATGCCGGAATGATTAACGGGGAAGGCTGGTTGAAAGATAACGTGATTTGTAATCTGACCGTAATTCCTTGCGAGGGATGGAAGCGGAAACAGCCCGTGACGTTGCCTTATGCCCCGTCTCCGAATTTACCGGATTCAGTTTCTATCATACTTTACCCGTCAACTTGTTTTTTCGAGGGAACGGTAATTAACGAAGGGCGCGGGACATTGCATCCGTTTCAAGTGTTCGGGCATCCGAGTTTGAAGGGGATGCCTTATTCTTATGTGCCTCGCCCGATCAAGGGTATGAGTATGCAGCCCAAATGTAAGGGGCAAACCTGTTACGGGATGGATTTGCGAGGGGAATATTACACTATTTTAAAAATGAAACGTCTGAATTTGGCTTGGTTATTGCAGGCTTATCAAGAGTATAAAGGCAAGGAACCCTTTTTTAATGCTTTATTCAATAAGTTGGTAGGGAACGATAAAGTGCAGCGACAATTGAAAGAAGGAGCGACAGAAGAAGAGATTCGAGCCGGATGGCAGGATGAGGTTGCAGGGTTTATGAAAGTGAGAGAAAGGTATTTGATTTACGATTGAGAAGACGTGGTTAGCGGGAGGTAATCACCTAATCTAAAATTGTAAGTTAATCGGATCATTAAATCTAAAATCGTGATGTGGCGTTTATTAAAGTATTTCTTTATTTCACTGTTAGTATTGGTGATATTAGTGTGTGCTTCGATAGGCATCGTATTGAATTTTATCTTTACCCCGGAGAAGTTGACTCCTATTGTGGAGAAAAGTGCCAATGAATTTTTGAATGCGGAAGTACACTTTGACGCGATCGAGTTAACCTTTTTCTCGACTTTCCCGGAATTCGGGCTTGAGATGCGAAATGGTAGCGTGGTGACGAAAGTCTTTCAGGATTCGTTGAAACAGGAGAATGTTTACGCCGCTACTGATTCATTGATGAGTTTTAAGCGTTGTCGGCTGATTGTGAATCCGATGGCTTATCTGTCTCGGAAGGAAGTTATCGTGAAAGAATTGCGTTTGGAAGAACCGCAAATATACGCTTATATTGACACGAACGGAGTACCCGGTTGGAATGTAATGCGGGAGTCTGCTGAACAGGATTCCGTGGTCATGGTGGAGACGGATACGATTCAAGAAAAAGTGATTGAGGGTATAGATATTCGTAACATTCGTATCGAGGGGGGAAAACTCGTGTTTGATGATCGTGCGAATAAACTTTATGCCCGATTGGAGGGGGTCGGATTGAAAATCGATGGAAATTTTATGGAGCGGAAGGCTGACTTGCAGTTGGATGTGAAAGCAAAGAATATTCTTTTTTGGCAGGAAGGTAATTTACTCGTGAAGCGTTTGCGGTTTGGATTGCAAACAGGAATGCGTCTGGATCGAGATTCTATGCTTTACGTGTTGGATAAAGCTGTTATGAGGGTTAATAGAATGAAATTCGGGGTCGGAGGACGTTTGCAGGCAGATTCGTTAAATCATTTGTTGGACGTGGACCTGACCTTTGGGATAAAGGTTCCTTCTTTGAAAACTCTGCTTGACCTTGTTCCGGAAACAGTACTTAAACATGATGAAAACGTGACAGTATCGGGAGAGGTGCTATGCCGGGGATCGTTGAAGGGAAAATATGGAAAGGATCGAGTTCCCGTGTTGGATGCTCGTTTCAAAATAAATGAAGGTTCCGTGAAATATGAGGGGATGCCTTATTCGTTGGATAAGTTGGATGTTGACTTGGAAGGTGTCGTTGATTTACAGAAAGAACAACCTTCGTTCTTGAAATTGAATCGGTTTTACGTGAAGGGGACAGATGTGGATGTGGATTTAAATGGCCGGGTGGATCAATTACTTTCTAATCCTTTGATTACGGCAAGCGTGAAAGCGGATGTCGATTTTTCTATATTGCCCCAAATATTCCCGATACAAGAGGGGGTGACGTTAACGGGAAGTTTGAATGCCGGGCTAAAAGGAAATGTTTTATTGGCTGACATAAAGAATAAAAACTATGGAAAACTGGATATTCGAGGAGGGTGTCAATTAAAGAATGTCTTGTTAGCCAGCGAAAAGGATAGTTTGAAATTACGTTCAAAATCTGTGATATTGGGATTCGGAACCAACATGGAAGATAAGACTATCTTGCAGGAAAAGAACCTGTTGAATGGAATCTTTTGTTTTGATAGTGTCGATATACAGTGGAAGAATGCTTTAACCTTTCACATGGATACTTCTTACGTGAAGGTAAAAACTTCTCCCTTGCGAGATACCACGGCTGTCGCTTCTATGTCGGCAGACATTCGTTTCGGGTGGATTGACTTGGTGATGGGTGACTCCCTGCGGTTCCGGATGGGAAATAGTGCGGCTAATTTTGCCTTGGCTCCCTCACCGGAAGATAAAAAGCTCCCGTTGGTAAAAGCGAAGGTCAATATGGATAGTTTACGGGTAAGAGCTAGAGGGAATAGTTTACGGTTGGCGAATGCCGGATTTGATCTTTCGGGAGTTCCAGACCGGAAAAATAAACGTCAATGGCTTGTCAGTGGTGTGGTTGGCTTTCAGGATATGCGGGTATACACCCCCTTGTTTCCTCTGCGGATGCGTATGCCGGGGACGAAGATTACTTTAAGTCCCGGACATATTAAATTGAATGGTGCAAAGTTGAAGATGGGACGTTCTGATCTTCTGTTAACCGGGGAAGTATACAATCTGGCGGGTGCATTTTTGCGACAGGAGGATTTGAAAGCTAATTTGAAGGTGAGATCGAATATGATCAATTGCAATCAATTGATGAAAGCCATGGAGGTTGGGGCTGCCAATCGAATGAACATGAAGTGGGGAACAGAAGAGGAGTTGAGTGAGGATGAATTGTCTGATGTGAATTTGGCAGCGGATTCCACGTACGTGGCAGACTCTACCATGTCTGTCTTTGTTGTTCCTCCCGGTGTTGATTTCACCTTTGAAACGAATATAAAAAAGGTGTTATACGGGAAATTGGAATTGGATAGTATTCACGGGAAGGTGGTGATGCAAAATCAATGTATTGAATTGTCTGATTTGAGTATGCGTTCTATGGCGGCAGATGTGAAGACCACGATGCTGTATAAGGCTTCCGGAAAAGAGAAAGCGTACACTGGTTTTGATTTGCGAATGGATGATATTGATGTGGGAGCATTAATTAATTTTATGCCTTCCCTAGACTCTATTGTACCGATGTTACGTTCTTTCGATGGTTTGGTAAATTTCCATATGGCAGCAGAGACTGAGCTGGATTCCACGATGATGGTTGATTTGCCGACGTTACGAGCCGTGGCTTACATTGATGGTAAGGATTTGGTATTGATGGATGGAGAGACGTTCTCGGAGATTTCCAAGATGTTGATGTTTAAAAATAAAGAACGTAATCTGATTGATAGCGTGGCCGTGGATTTTCGTATAAAAGATGGCATGATTGAAGTATTCCCTTTCCTAGTCGAGGTGGATCGTTATAAGGTTGCCGTGGGGGGAGAGCATAAAATAGATATGACCTTTAATTATCATATTTCCGTGCTGAAGTCGCCGGTACCTTTCAAATTAGGAGTAGACATTTATGGGTCTATGGAGAAGATGAAATTCAAGATCACGAAGGCTAAATACAAGAACCTGTTTATCCCTTCCAAACGGGCGAAAGTAGATAGTGCACAGATTAATGTACGAAATCAGATTCGTCAGATGTTGCAGGCGGCGAAGAAGTGAATATAATGAATAGGAAATGAATACAGATTTTACAATCAGAACTGCTCGGCAGTCCGATACCGCAGAACTCAGCGACTTATTTCAAAATACAGTCCTCACAATAAACAAACGAGATTATTCACAGGCAGAAGTGGAAGATTGGGCGTCATGTGGTAATGATCTCTCTCGTATAGAAGAAATGATTAGGACACATTATTTCATTGTGGCCGTTAATCGGCAGGCGCAAATTGTTGGCTTTTCATCTATAACAAAACAGGGATATTTGTATTCCATGTTCGTTCACAAAGATTTTCAAGGTAGAGGCATTGCCTCGATGCTTTTAGATGAAATAGAACAGTATGCAAATATAACCGGAATTATGCGGATTATGTCAGAAGTTAGTTTAACTGCTCGTCCGTTCTTTGAAAAAAGAGGTTATATTGTCGAGAAAGAGCAGAAGCGCAAGGCAAATTTACTTTCTCTTACAAATTTTTGGATGGCCAAGGGGGAGACGAAATGAAATTTTATAAGGGACGTATTCCAGCTTGTGGTGTCTTTTGTGGAGGTTGTCCGATGTACATGAGAGAAGAAAGACCTTGTCAAGGAGCCGACTTGAATCGTTCTCGTTGTGAAAAATGTAAAACATTTCATTTATGTTGCTTGGAGAAAGGGATAACACATTGTTTCCAATGTACGGATTTTCCATGTGCCAAATTTAAAGGATTTGCCAAACGTTGGTTAAAGTATGGACAGAATTTTGTTGAAAATCAAGAACTCTTAAAAGGCATGGGCGAAGTTGGCTTTTTAAAATATTACAATGGAAAAGTTATAGATTAAGTTTTACTATTTTCTCAATAGGAAGATTATTTAGCTGAAGAAACGTTGAAAAAGTAGTTTTTTGCAGAAAAATAGAAAGGATGCCCCTAAAAGCATCCTTTCATTTTATATATAGGTTTTAAGAATCAAACCCACGGTTCAGTATATGAACTTCCCGAGTTCGCTGATAATCGTGAGCTTATTACCTTTTCCCTCGTCGTTATCGTAGCAACGACCAACGATTTGGGCGTCAATGTTAAAGCTTTTGGAAATGGCGATAATGTCATCGGCGATCTCTTCACCCACGTAGATCTCCATGCGGTGTCCCATGTTGAACACCTTGTACATCTCTTCCCATGGGGTCCCCGATTGTTCTTGAATCAACTTGAACAAGGGAGGAACGGGGAACATATTATCCTTCACGATGTGCATATTCTCCACGAAATTCATCACTTTGGTCTGGGCACCACCGGAGCAGTGTACCATGCCGTGAATTTGTTTCCGGTACTTGTCAAGCACCTGCTTGATTACCGGGATATACGTACGGGTCGGAGACAATACCAGTTTCCCGGCATCAATGCCCAATCCGGCAATTTCGTCTGTTAGTTTACATTTCCCGGAATAAACGAGTTCTTCCGGTACGGAGTTGTCATAGCTTTCCGGGTATTTCTCTGCCAAATATTTGGTAAACACGTCATGTCGGGCAGATGTCAGTCCGTTAGAACCCATTCCACCATTATATTCTGTTTCATAACTCGCTTGTCCGTAAGAGGATAATCCGATTATCACGTCTCCCGCTTTGATCCGGTCGTTTGAAATTACGTCCGAACGTTTCATCCGGCAAGTTACCGTGGAGTCCACGATAATAGTTCTTACCAGGTCTCCCACGTCTGCGGTTTCTCCTCCGGTGGAATAGATATTGACTCCCAACTTCCGGTATTCCTCGATCAACTCTTCCGTTCCGTTGATGATGGCTGCGATAACTTCTCCCGGTATCAGTTTCTTGTTTCTTCCGATCGTGGAAGAGAGCAGGATATTATCCACGGCACCCACGCAGAGTAAGTCATCGATGTTCATGATTAGAGCATCTTGTGCGATCCCTTTCCACACGGATAAATCTCCGGTTTCCTTCCAATACATATAGGCAAGTGAAGACTTTGTACCGGCTCCATCGGCATGCATGATGTTACAATAACTTTTCTGCCCGCCTAAATAATCGGGGATAATCTTACAGAAAGCTTTCGGGAAAATACCTTTGTCGATGTTCTTTATGGCATTATGCACATCTTCTTTAGATGCGGACACTCCTCGCTGGTTATATCTTTCGTCTTTTCTCATAACAATTGAAAATTGAAAATTGAAAGTTGAAAATGAATGTTTCTCATGAAAATCCATCTTCAAGGATTCAAATTATCTTGATGTTAGCACTGACTTATTATCTCCACGCAAAGGTAGATATAATTTTCAATTTTCAATTTTCAATTTTCAATTAATTGCTCGTTTATCCAGTAATTCCATGAATCGTTCTTTGTAGGAATCGGAAATGGGGATATAGAGTTTACCGAACACGATTCGGTTCCGTTCGATGGTTTTAATTTTGTTGATATTGACGATATAGGAACGGTGTACCCGGATGAATATGTCTCCGGGGAGATGGTCCTCGATACTCTTCATGCTCATCAGCGTGAGAATACCTCCCTCCTTGTCCTCGGTTTGGATGCGAATGTAATCTTTTAGACCCTCGATGTAAAGAATGTCTTTCAACTGGATTTGGATCAATTTGTAATCGCTTTTCACGAAAATAGAATCCGGTACGTTGGCAGAAACGTTTTCCACCCGGCTCATTTCGCTCCATCGTAAAGCTTTCGTGGCCGCCCGGAGAAATTCCGTGTAGTTGAACGGTTTCAGCAGGTAGTCTAGCGCATCAACCCGAAAGCCTTCCAGAGCGTATTGCTCGAAAGCGGTGGTGAATATGATTTTCACTTTGTTGCCCACGAGGCGGGACAGTTCCAGTCCGTTGAGTTCGGGCATCTGAATATCCAGAAAAACCAGATCTATCGGTTCTTCCTCTATGACGGAAAGTGCTTTCACGGCACTATCACATTGTGCGACAAGGTGTAGGAACGGTGTCCGGCTCACGTAACTCTCTAGCAAATCCAAAGCTAACGGTTCATCATCCACGATGAGGCAATTCAGTGTCATGTCCTTTCGTTTTAAAGTTGAATAAGTAGTTCCGTGATAAATCGGTTGTTAAGGGTTTCTGCCTTAAAGATATATTTTCCCGGATAGAGTAATTCCAGACGGCGTTTTAAGTTCGTTAACCCGATACCGGAACCACTCCGGTCGTTATCTTTTTTAGGATAGTTACTGTTCTCCACGAGACAGTTGAGTCGGTTGTTTTCCTGTAATTCGAGTTTGATATTGATAAATGATTCCTGCGTGCTACTGACCCCGTGTTTAAACGCATTTTCAATCAGTGGGATAAACAATAGCGGGGCTATCATGGCCCTGTTGCCTCTTTCCGGAATGGAAACTTCCAGCCGTGTACTTTTGGGTAAGCGAAGGCTCATTAGCTCGATATAGCTTTTCATGAACTCGAATTCTTTGTCTACCGACACGAAATGCTGGTTATTCTCGTATAGGACGTGACGTAACATGCGGCTAAGATCGTGAACAGCATACTGGGCCTTGTCTTGGTTGATAGCGATAAGCGAGTAGATATTATTTAACGTGTTGAATAAAAAGTGCGGGTTCAACTGGCTTTTCAAGTTTTGAAGTTCCGCCTCGGCCTGAGCTTTTTTTAGTTCTTGTTTCTCGTTCTCGGTTTCATACCATCCCCCGGTCATTTTGATTGCCACGCTGAGGGCGACAGTCAATGCCATGAGCATCATGTCCCGGGCGATAAACACGTACCGGGGTGGTCTAGGTAGGGACTCTTGTAACTCTTTCAAGGCTTTCGGAGTGGGTTCTGACAAATGTTTCCGGTGAAAGTCCTGCCAGAAATGAAGGCTGGCACCCAAAAGCATCACGAGAACGATATTACTTAAAATGAATGCTGATACTTTTCGGCGGAAAAGCTGTCGTTCGATTAGCCAGAGAAAATTCGTGTAAAATATAATAAGACAACTTAACGGGACGAAACAGTACCCCAAATATCTGTTTAGGGTAATTGAAACACCTTCTCCGCGATAGAAGAAAAAGGGAAGGGCAAAGAATATTCCCCATCCAAGCACGTGGATGGCTCCCGTTAATATCTTCTTGTTCTGTGTCTTTTGCATTATATCGTCTTTCTCCACTTGCAAAGGTATAAAAAAAGTTACAAGTTACAGGGTTGCAAGTTACAAGTTTATGGAAGAAGTTCTGTCGAACCGGTAATTTGAAAACTTGCAACCTGTAACTGCCGAGTTTCCCGGCAATCTATTCGTATCGTATAGCATCGATTGGGTTTAACTGGGATGCCTTTTGTGCCGGATACCAGCCAAAGAATATTCCGGTAATCGTGCAGACCAGGAAGGAAAGCACGACAGAATACATCTGGATGTATATGGGCCAGCCGATAGCGTATTTAATAATAAGTGATGAACCGATTCCAAGAATTACCCCGATAATACCTCCCGTGACGCTGATAATGACCGCTTCGATAAGGAATTGGAATAGGATGTGTCGTCCTTTTGCCCCGATGGACATACGGAGACCGATCTCCCGTGTTCGTTCGGTGACGGATACATACATGATGTTCATGATTCCGATGCCGCCGACAAGTAATGATATGCCGGCGATACAAGCCAACAGAACGGTCATTAAGTCGGTCGTCGTACTCATCATGGAACTGAGTTCTTCTTGCGAGCGCACGTGGAAATCGTCTTCATCTCCCGTGGCTATTTTATGATTCTGGCGTAGGGTAGCGGATATTTCCTCGATTGCTTCTTCGGAATCGTCTTCCGTGACGGCCGAGGCGAATATTCCTTGAATGTAGGTGATGGCCAACAGACGTTTCTGTATAGTGGTATAGGGGGCGATAATCATATCATCTTGGTCCTGTCCCATGGAGTTATATCCTTTGGGTGTCAATACTCCGATGATGCGGAAGGGGGTTTTGTTGAACCGGATGGTCTTTCCCAGTGGTTCTTCTCCCTTCGTGAATAGGTTATCAACGACGGTTTGTCCCACGATACATACTTTTGCGGAAGTTTTGATGTCGTGATCCGTGAACATCTCGCCTTCCCCCACGCTGAACTTCCGAATGTCAAGATAATCCTGGTTTACTCCGTAGATGGTTGTCGGGGCATTATTGGCTCCATATATAACTTGACCGCTTGAATTGACGGAAGGGGTACATTTGTCGATCAAATCCACGTCACGAACGATCGCCTCGTAATCCTCCAGCTTCAGCGTTTGCATACTGCTGGCACTTTGACGGACTCCCCCGAACTTCCCGTTCCCGGGATGGATCATGATCATGTTGGAACCCATCTCTGATATTTGGTCACGAATGCTACGTTTTGAGCCTTGCCCGATAGCCAGCATGGAAATCACGGACCCAACCCCGATAATGATTCCCAACATAGTCAGGAATCCCCGGAACTTGTTGTTAGCCAAGGCTCGTAAAGCTATTCGTATTAAATTTGCGTAGTTCATGTGTTAATTTTAGATTTATGATGTTAGATTTTAGATTGAACCACCTCCCACTTTCAGGTAATATTTCATTCTAAATTTTAAATTCTACATTTATTTAATCGTTTTCTTTCGGTAGTGCATCCAGTACTTCTTTAGCCGAGGCTACGTTTGGGTTAACCGTGTCTTCCGTAATATGACCGTCCCGTAGAACGATATTTCGACTGCTGAACTGGGCAATTTCGGGATTATGGGTTACGAATATAATGGTTCTTCCTTCCGCATGGAGACGTTGAAAGAGCGTGAGAATTTCAAATGAAGTACGGGAATCTAGGTTGCCCGTAGCCTCGTCGGCAAGTAGGATTACCGGATCGTTCACGATAGCCCGGGCGATGGCGACACGTTGTTGCTGTCCGCCGGACATCTGGTTGGAACGATGGTTGATCCGGTCGCTTAATCCCACGGCCTTCAAAGCCTCCAGCGCTTTTTCTCGGCGTTCCCGGGATGAAAAGGATGGATTATAAAGTAACGGTAATTCCACGTTTTCCACAGCTGTTGTTTTGGGTAACAGGTTATATGATTGGAACACGAATCCGATTTTACGATTTCTCAGTGAAGCCCTGTCATTTTTCCCCATATCCCTAACCGCGATACCATCGAGGTAATAGTCCCCTGAGGAGGGAGTGTCGAGGCATCCGAGGATATTGAGCAGGGTGGATTTCCCGGAACCACTCGTACCCATTATCGTCACGAACTCTCCGGCACGGATCGAGAATGATATACCGCGCAAAGCATGGACGGTTTCAGATCCGACCTTAAAATCCCTCCTCAGGTTTTCTATTTTTATAATATCATTTGCCATGATTTCAATCTTATACGATAATTATTTCTTCTTTTGTCCCGGACGTGGTGGCATGAACGGGTTGGATCCCTCGTTGCCTCCTTGAGGGGCCATTTTTTTGTTGCGTTGAACTCCTACAATTAGGCGAGAACCTTCCTTTATTCCCTCTTTTACTTCTGTGTATATTCCATCACTGACCCCCACTTTGATCACTTTGGGAACGATGCCTTCTGCCGTTTGCAACCAAACTACTTTTTCTCCTTTTCCTGTTTGTGGAGCTAGTGTGGTCTGCGGGTTTTCCGGGTCAGTTTCCGGGGTAAAACGGAAAGCTTTCAACGGGGCCAGCAGAATGTCGTTTTTCTCCATCGTGTAAACCGTGATATTTGCGGTCAGTCCCGGTTTCAGTTTTAACTCGGGATTCGGGGCATCAATAACTACCTCGTAAGTTACCACGTTAGATTCCGTGGTCGGGTTCAATCGTACTTGAGTCACGTCTCCCTCGAACGTGTCATCCGGGAAAGCGTCGACCGTGAACGTCACGCGTTGTCCTTCGAGTACCTGACCGATATCAGCCTCGTCCACGTCAGCGATCACTTGCATCTTGCGCAAATCGTTGGCGATAGTGAACATGGTCGGGGTTTCGAAACTGGCGGCAACTGTTTGTCCCTCTTCCACCTCTCTGGATAAAACTACCCCGTCGATTGGCGAGTAAATCGTGGCATAATCAAGATTTGATTGTGCTTTTACCAGTGTGGCTTGTGCTTTTTCGTAGGCTTGTTGCGCTTTCTCGTACTGGTATAGTGCTTCTTCGTATTCTGTTTCGCTGATTAAATTTTTTTCGTGTAACTGGTGCAAGCGCTTGAAATTTTTATCTTGATACTCGAATTCACTTTTGCTTGATTTTAGATTTGCCATTTCAGATTTCAGTTCGGCTTCCAGTAGTTTTCTATCGAGTTCCGCAAGTAATTGTCCTTTTGTCACGACGGAATTGTAGTCCACGTAAATGTGTGAAATCGTTCCGGAAACCTGGGTACCCACGTCGACTTTGGTAATTGGTTCTATCGTTCCCGTGGCGGTCACTGTATTATTAATAGAGCCTTTTTTCAGTTCGACAGTCTCGTACGTCGTCACTTTCTTATCTCCCGAACGGAAGAAGAAAAAGGCTCCGACGATAACGGCGATGGCGATGATTATGGTAACAATCTTTTTCATGTTGTTCTATAATTAATATTTTACATTAGATTTCGATAGGTTGATTACGGTAGAAGTTGAGCAGTTTGAGTGAGAGAATCGCCTCGAACTTTGCTTGAATCTGTTCTTGTAAGGCAGAAAGATAATTGTTCTTTTCCGTGAGTAGTTCTACCGTGTTTTTCATACCGGCGTTGAATTGTTCTTGAACGAGGTTATAACTCATCGAGGCTGATTTCACGCTGTTCGTGGCGGCAACGTATCTACTTTGTGCGGAGAGGACGTTCTGGTGGAGTGTTTCTACCGTTTTCCATAATTCTTTGCGGGTGTTCAACTCTTCCAATCGGGCTGTTTCTGTTTGTAATTTTGCTTTTTCAACGGCTGATTTGATTTGGCGATTTTTAGAGATGGGGATACTAATATTGATCCCCACATTCTCGTTTAATCGATTATTTAGTTGTTTTGAAAAAGAGTGGTTTGATTCCGAATCATGATTCGTGGCCACGGATGCGCTGAGTGAGATGCTGGGCAAACGATCACCTGCCGCGATCTTTTCTTCCAGTTGGGCTGATTCCACGTTCAACTGACTATTCTTCATTTCCGGCATGGTTTCTAGGGCTATCTGATAAACTTCCAAGAGGGAAGGAGCGGGGGTGAGAACTTGCGTGTCCTCTAATTCCGGGAAATAGACGTCGAAACTATCTGTCGGTTCCAGTTCTAACAATTGTTTCAATTGCAATTTGTTCAAGGTGAGCGTGTTTTCAGCCATCGTCACGTTGTACAGATCGTTGCTGTACTGTGCCTCAATCTGAGCATAATCGCTGGCGGCAATTGAACCGGCTGCCAATAGTTCTTTGGAACGTGCCAGCTGGGCGGCAGAAGTTTCCAACGTTTGACGGTTGGTTTTTAGCGATTCGTTTGCGTAAAGTATTTGCAGGTAGGCCTCGGTGACAGCAATTTCGATGTCGTTCTCGGCCATGTTTACTTGATACTCCTGTGCCGAGTTCGTCATTTGTTGCTGACGGATTGAACGAGTTAATTTACCCCCGTTGTAGATTGTCAATCCCCCGTTTAGGGTGTAATTACCCGTGTAAGCACTCTGAGACTTGAATTTACCATCCGATTGTTCTGTTTTCTGGTGTCCCCAGTTTTGCGAACTGCTGAATGTTAATGATGGAAAAAGCTGTGCTTTTGCTTGTAATAAATCTATGTAAGCATTTTGTTGCGTTACTTTTGCCGATTGTACCTGGATGTTATTTTTCCGGGCATAATCAATACAATCCTTTAAATTCCAGGAAGAAGTGGGCTTTTCCTGAGAAAAGCCCACTAAGGACGGAATGATTATAAAAAGGATGGTTGCAATGTTTGTTTGTATATTCATCTTGTTTTCTTTTTTTGCTTTTTACAAAAATATAAGGTATTGAAAACGAATACAATTAATTTAGATATTGAGATTTTTTTTGTCGATGAATGAGTGTTTTTTGTCGACGAGGGAGTGTTATTTTATCAATTAGAAATAAAGTTCAAATTTATTTATTATTTTAGGACGTGAATTTTGAAAAAGTTGTGTTTTGTGTAAAATTCTAATTTAACAATTTATGAGAAAAATGACATTTATATTTGTCGTGGCTATTGTTTTGTGCGGGATGATTTGTTCTTGTACAAATGGAGTATCTGAAAAAGAGACGAAAAAAAGTTTAATGATCGAGGTCCCTGTGCCTGAACGTCCTGCTGGACAAAAGGATGTAGTAAATCTGGTAACACCGAAACTGGATACAGTGCGGGTTGGGTTTATCGGTTTGGGGATGCGGGGACCCGGTGCAGTGGAACGATTCTTACATATTCCTGGAACAAAGGTGGTTGCTCTGTGTGACATTCGCCCGGAACAAGTAGAGAAATGTCAAGGTATTTTGAAGAAAGCGGGAGTTCCGGAGGCTGTCGGTTATTCCGGGAGCGAGGATGCTTGGAAACAACTTTGTGAACGGGATGATATTAATTTAGTGTATATTGCTACCGATTGGTTACATCATGCTCCGATGGCTTTATATGCAATGGAACACGGGAAACATGTGGCGATTGAGGTGCCTGCTGCCATGAATATGGAGGAAATTTGGGCATTGATTAATATGGCAGAGAAGAAACAGTTACATTGCATGATGTTAGAGAATTGCGTGTATGATTTCTTTGAATTGACAACGTTGAATATGGCTCAACAAGGTGTGTTTGGTGAAGTTTTGCACGTGGAAGGGGCTTATATTCATAACTTGGAGGAATTCTGGCCTTATTACTGGAATAACTGGCGTATGGATTATAACCGGAAACATAGAGGGGATATTTATGCTACTCACGGAATGGGACCGGCTTGTCAGTTATTGGATATTCACCGGGGGGACAAGATGAATTACTTGGTATGTATGGATACGAAGGCCGTTTCGGCTCCCGAGTATTTGAAAAACAAGACTGGGGAAGAGGTGAAAGATTTCAAGAATGGGGATCACACGATCACGCTGATTCGCACGGAAAACGGGAAGACTATCCAGATTCAGCATGACGTGGTATCTCCTCGTCCGTATAGCCGGATGTACCAGTTGACGGGAACCAAAGGATTTGCTAATAAATATCCGGTTTCGGGATATGCTTTGAAATCGACACAAATTTCCTCGGATGTGGCTCCCGATCACGAGGATCTGAATTCTCACGGTTTTGTTCCGGAGGATGTGAAGAAGGCTTTGATGGAAAAATATAAACACCCGATTCAGATCGAGTTGGAAGAGCAAGCCAAGAAAGTGGGGGGACATGGTGGAATGGATTTTATCATGGATTACCGTTTGGTATATTGCTTGCGAAATGGATTACCGTTAGATATGGACGTGTATGATTTGGCAGAATGGTGTTGTTTGGGTGAGCTGACGGCTCTTTCTTTAGAGAATAACAGTACTCCCGTGGCAATTCCCGATTTCACCCGCGGAGGGTGGAACAAGACGAAAGGGTATCGTCATGCGATGGTGAAATAAATCACGATTTGAAATATAAAAATAACAGCCCTCTGAAAAGAAGAGGGCCGTTATTTTTAACTGCCTTATTTTATTTTTCTAACGCTTTCTTGATCTGCCGTTTGGCTAATGTAAGCGGAGCTAGTGAACAAGGTCCGTTCACGCAACCACCATCACAAGCCATCACTTCGACAAACTGGGCTTCCGGTTTTTTTACCATAGTTTTCAGTAAAGTCTGGTTCTTTTTGTCAAGTCCTTCGAGAGAAAGGGTTGTGTAACCGTTCCCAACAGCTTCTACAATAGCATTGCGAACTCCACCGGCTTGAGCGTATCCGCGGGCGAATTTCGTAACTTCCGGATCCAATGGTAATTCTTCACAAGTTTCCGGATTGATGTCATAAGCCACCATGAATGCTCCCAATTCTTCAAAGCTCATCACGTAGTCCACTTCCGGAACGTACATTTCAGCTTCGTAACGTTTAGCCAGACACGGGCCGATAAATACGACTTCGGCATCCGGATATTGTTCTTTTACCCGGCGAGCGGCGTAAACCATTGGGCTACGGGTATCGGAAACAAACGGTTTTACCATGGGGGCGTGTTTGTCCACCCAACCCACGTACGCCGGGCAACAGGAGGTGGTCATGAAAGGTTTCCCTTCTTCCATGCGTTCCAGGAACTCGGCAGCCTCGTTGCGGGAAGTATCTTCTGCACCCAAAGCCACTTCTACCACGTCGTCAAAACCGATGGCCTTGATGGCGGAAAGAATTTGTCCCGGAGTTGCGTTGAACTGTCCGTAGATAGCCGGAGCCGGGATCGCTATGATTTTCTTGTCCGGGGCGGTAATGCTCTTGTACACGTCGATTACTTTAGAACGTTCCATGATAGCTCCGTAGGGACAAGTTTGCATACATTTCCCGCAATAGATACATTTATCTTTATCTATATGCTCGGTTCCGTCTTCGCCTTTGGTGATCGCTTTCACCGGGCAAACATCCTCGCAAGGGACAGGAGTGTACACGATCGCGTGGTAAGGACAAACTTTAGAACATAGTCCGCAACCCACGCAGTCTTCCTGCGTGATGCAAGCTTTACCCCCCTTGAAAGAGATAGCTGCTTTCGGGCAGTTCATCAAACAAGGACGTCCTTCGCAACCGCGACACATATTAGTCACGAAATACTGGGATTGCATACAAGCACTACAAGCCTCGTGAACCACAGAAAGAATATTCTCTTTCGTATTCTTGTTATCAAGTGCTTTCTGTGCGAACTCAGACAAGGGGATCAGGTCGATTTCCTCGTCCGTGATTTCAAAGCCCAAGATTGAAATAATCTTATGCTTCAAGATGTAGCGATCTTTATGCACGCAACACTTGATCGGTCTTTTATTTTTTGGGCGCATTTCCACTGGAATGTACTTCACCCCATCTACTAGATTTTCTTCCTTTAAAAGTTTTACAATTCTAATCAGTAACTCACGCTTCGTGAGCATCGCAAAATTGTCATATAACATTTCTTACTTCCTCTTTAACAATTTGTATTAAACTATTTTTACTAACGCCAGCAATACGTTTTCCATTTACTTCAATAAACGGTGGGGCTTGTTCACCTTTGCCACACCCTAAACATGGAGAATAGCTTACATTAAGATGTTCGAGGATATTCTGGGGAAGAGATTCAATCACATCTCTCAACTCTGCGCCACCCATGACATAGCACATGGTGCCCACGCATATTTTTACATTTATTTTTTCCATAATGTTGTGAGTCGGTTTTGTTTTAGATTTTATCCCCTAAATATACATAATCTCTACATCTTTCAAATACTTTGTCTCCAATAAAAATTTTATTTTTTTGACCACGTTTCTCCGGATCTCCAACTCCACGGGAAGATTGGGATCTTGGTGCGCCGTGTTGATACGGGTTCCCACGAGTAACGTGATTTTATCACTATTCAACAACATTCTCACCATCAGTTCAGCCGGTCCGGCTTCCCGACGGCGGTCAATATCTCCTTCCGTCAGGATGCGTTCCACCTTACCTAACGTCAAGATTCCCTCGGTGACAAGATCAACGCCTTCCATCTTGGAGATGGGAGGGAGCTCCTTGTCCACGATATTCATGTCGACCACCATTTTCGCACCCAGTTCACGGGAGATAATGGTTGCCGTGGTTCCCCCACACAGGATTTTTTTCCCTTGAAATTCCCGAACCCGGTTGGCCAGGTATTTATCGTTCTTCTCGTCATAGGGAGGACCTGTACACACAAGCAAGTTACGGGGTTTCCGCATGTAGATGACACAACAACTCGTGTCGTCTTTCAGCGAGTAACCATCGTTCTTTTCTGCTTGATTTACTATTTTATGTGCCAATTCCTTGGCAGATATATCATTATATTGATTTACTAGATTAGCAATATATTCCTTTGCCCCGTCTTCCCAACCAAAGGGCATTTTAGCCGTTCCCATACCGGATTGGCTTACCCCGTCACTGAAGAAGATAATCCGGTCTTCTTTTTCCAGCGTGAACTCGGAAATCCACAGAAATGTATTCTCAAGGTCTTCCCGTTCCACTGGGATTTTTTCCTTGGATATGTTGACGAAACGCCCGTTCCGGTATAAATAGTAGGAGGGAGTTTCATATTCGATAATTTTCACGTTACCGAAACAATCAATGTCACAAATACAAAAGGTCGAGTAACTGATCTTTCTCACCATGTCTTTCGGCAAGGTATTCATGATCGAGGTAGAAGTACGTAGGATGCTTTCATTCATGGCGGTAAAGTTCATGGCCATGGTTGCCGTCATCGTGGATAGGACACAGGCTTTGATCCCGCTTCCCAAACCATCCGATAGCACGCTGATGACACGTCCTTCACCTTTTAGTTTTTGAGACATGAAACAATCCCCGCAGACAACATTGCCCGCTTTATTCTTCTGGAAGAAGTCAACCTCGATGAAATTACCGTTGTTTCTCAAGACAAATGAAATTAGAGTGGTTTCTTTTGGTCATTTTTCTTGTAAGCCTCCATTACAGTGCGCAACGTGGCATCCGTGAACGCGGCATTTTCCCCGAGCAAACAAGCTACTTGCTGGACGGTTTTCATGTGTTTCTTGATTACCTCCTGGGTCTTTTCAAGCATCCATTCTTTACGGACGTAAGGTTCGCGTAAATCTTGCAATAGCCCGAAAACTAATCGGTGAGGTTGTATGTTATAGATGGATATAATCCATGTCCGGTCTTCTTCCCGTACCTGTCGTTCGATAATTTCCTTTCCGGTTGTCAACACGGCACGGAACAAGTCTTCGTAGGAACAGATATTTTTCAATGCCACTCCGTTTAGTCCGGGATCAACTTCGTAAATGGAAGCAATGTCCTCTCCCATGAGTGTGGCGCAGGATTGATTCATATCCACGACTTTCAATTCCGAGTTGACGAGTAATACTCCGGCCGGAATCTTTTGGAGGAGTACGGTGGCCTTGTCATGTGCGATTTTTCTCATGTAAGATACACACATATTTTCTTCGGCCCGTCCTTCCAGCATGGCAATGGCGAAATCACGGCACGAGTCATAACCGCAGCCACTACAATTTAATTCATCCTCTGGTCCGGTTTTACCCACGACGGCCATGGCCTGTTTGATCTCCTCTTCCGTGTAGGTGTGATCTTGTACGTGGGGGTCTTTGCAGAACAAGATCTGCAAATCAATATTTTTGAAATCATCTTTGGGATTTCCCAATTCCGATTGGTGGATAATCTCGTATCTTTTTAAGGCCGGGGATATATGGCTTAATTTGGCAGGACCATTAATGCATCCGCCCTTGCAAGCCAGTAATTCCAAGAAGATGGAATCGTCCTCCCGGTGTGAATCCAGCTCTTTCAACACGTCTTTCACGGTAGAAAGTTCCGAGAAAGCCATGTGATGTATTTGTTTTTTGCCCTCTTGCATTCCTTTTAACATCCCACCTTCAATGGGGTAGTAAGCGCCCATCCCGGAACGGTAAGGAACAAAACGGGCTTCAGGCTGATTCGGTGCGATATTTTTCAAGTTGATGTCGGATTGTTCGAACCATTTTTTCAGGTCCTTGAACGTGATCACCACGTCAACGAGGTTATTAAAGTAGTCTGCTTCCAGTTTTTTGCAGATACAAGGACCTGCAAAAACAATTTTCACGTCCTCCCCGTACAGTTGGTTCAGAATCTTGGCGTGAGCCAGCATGGGAGAAATAATCGGAGTGATAAAACGCACATGATCCGGGGAATATTTTCGGATATATTCAACGACCACCGGACAAGCCGAAGAGATGTACACGCCACTCTCGGCTTCTTCCAGAAATTTTTCGGTCCGATCCGTGACGATTTCAGCTCCTAGAGCAGTTTCCGACACACTTGTAAAACCTAAACGCTTGATAGCAGCAATCAGCACGCTGGAATGAACTCCCTCGAATTCACTTACGTACGAGGGTGCCAAGGATAGAATGACTTTCGGGTTTTGTGTCAAAGTTAATTTCGCACGGGTTAACCCGTCACGAATTTTTTTAGCCCCTGTTGGGCATACTTGCGTGCAATGCCCGCAATAGATACAACGGTCTTCAATGATGGATGCCTGATTGTTTTCCATCCGGATTGCCTTCACGGGGCATTCCCGGATACATTTATAGCAATCCTGACAATTGTCCGGTTCTGTATAGATGGGTCTTAGTTGCATGGGAATTCTTCTTGTAAGATTTTGTACAAACGCGATAGATTTACTTCTTCATACACTTTGTCATCGATCCGGATAATAGGACCCTTACTACACAATTCCTCGCACAAATGCCCGCAGAAATCGATCTCTGCTTCCAAGTTGTTTTCACTTAGATATTTCTTGATTGCGCCGAGGTTTGTGTTGTTTCCCCGGGAAAAACAAGAACTTCCTAAACAGATTCTGATCTGACGCTTTGACATACTTGTAATTGTTCGATTATCCTGTTGCTGCTTTCTACGCTACAAAAGTAGGATATTTATTGTTATAAACCCAATTATATTGCAACTTTAATATTGATATATCATTTTTACTTTCAATTTGTAACTTTTTTGATGTTATTGAAAGGAGATTGCGAGACACCGGCGTATGTATACTGCAATACCGGAGTGTGTACCTTTATCTCGTGTGCAAAAAAATAGCTCCTGTAAAAAGGAGCTATTTTGTATAAATTTGAAATATTTTTTTTATTTCTTCTCTTCTACTTTCTTTTTGAATCTTCTGGTCAAGTCGAAAGAAATAGGAGTTGCGATGAACAGTGATGAGTATGTACCAACAATGATACCTACTAACAAGGCAAAAATGAATCCCTTGATAGACGCACCACCGAAAATGAATATCGCTAACAACACGACGATGGTTGATAATGAAGTACTGAACGTACGACGTAACGTGGAGTTCAATGCGTCGTTTACAACTTGCTCATCATCCCGTTTCGGGTATAGTTTACGGTACTCTCGGATACGGTCGAATACAACCACGGTATCGTTGATGGTGTAACCCACAACCGTCAATACGGCAGCGATAAAGGATTGGTCAACCTCCAAAGAGAACGGTAACAGACCTGCAAACAAGGAGAATGCTCCGATTACGATGATCGTGTTGTGAGCCAAACCGACAACAGCTCCGGCACCATATTGCCATCTTGAGAATCGTACCATGATGTAGATAAAGATACCAATCAAGGCAAACAATACCGACCAAACAGCAGCTCTTGTCATGTCTTCAGCCACGGCAGGTCCGATCTTTTGAGTCTGTTGCAAATGCACGTTACGGAATGTCTCGTAATCTGTTCCAGCGGGAAGAATCTCTTGTAATCCGATATATAATAATGAGTCTACGTTCGCATCAACATCGGCTCCGGTTTCAGCAATCCGGTATTTCGTGGTGATCTTCACGTTATTTGCAGTTCCCACGGTCTTTACTTCTGGAGCGCTTCCGTAAACACCTGCCAGTTTTTCGGCAACATCACCCACTTGTACGTCTTGTGCGAAAGTCACGGTATAAGTTCTACCTCCCACGAAGTCGATACCTTTATCCAAACCTCTGGTGAACAAGGATATGAAACAAAGTACAATCACGATACCGGAAATTGTGTAACTGATCTTCCGTTTTTTTAAGAACGGGAACTTGGTATTTCTCAACCAGTTTGCAGTTAATGGGGTTGTGAAGGTAACATTGTCACTCTTGGATGCAGCTCTTTCAAGGATCAAACGAGTGATGAAGATAGCCGTGAATAATGAAGAAAGGATACCGATGATCAATGTGGTTGCGAAACCTTTGATTGGGCCTTCTCCGAAGTAGTACAGGATAAATCCGGTTAATAACGTGGTCAACTGACCGTCGATAATAGCCGAGTATGCATTATTGTAACCTTCTTTGATAGCAAGTTTCAGTCCCTTACCAGCTCTGATTTCCTCTTGGATACGTTCGTAGATCAACACGTTGGCATCGACAGCCATACCCATGGTCAATACGATACCGGCAATACCGGGTAAGGTCAAAACGGCTCCAATGGATGCCAGAATACCAAACAAGAAGAACAAGTTGGCGAGTAATGCGATGTCGGCAGCCAAACCGGCATTCTTGCTATAAAAGAATAGCATATAGGCTAATACTAATACGAATGCGATGATGAATGACCACATACCGGATTGAATAGCCTCTTGTCCCAGTGATGCTCCAACCACCTCATCAGCGATGATACGTGCGGGTGCGGGTAATTTACCGGATTTCAAGATGTTTGCAAGGTCACCTGCCTCTTTCACGTCAAAACGTCCGGAAATCTGGGAGCTACCGCCCTTGATCTCGTCGTTTACGTTAGGAGAGGATGCAACCATACCGTCAAGTACAATAGCGATACAACGTCCGATATTATCTTTTGTCAAACGAGCCCATGTTTTGGTTCCCTCTCCATTCATCTGCATGGAAACAACCGGTCGACCTTGTTGATCATAGTCTTGTCTTGCATCAATTACAGCGTCTCCTTCAAGCGGAGCTTTACCATTACGCGTGGTAATTTTGATGGCGTGTAAAGGAACCATACCGTTTACAGCTTTCATTTCCCACAATAAACGTGCGTTTCTGGGGAAAGCTGCTTTTACCTGCGGTAATCTTAAATAAGCGTTGATTTTAGCCGTATCTTTAATGTTGGCATATCCAATTGTAGAACCACCCATAGGTTGCCCCTGTTGAGTCATGTTAGGTGATAATATGGCAAGAAGTGGATGTTCTTTCTCGTATTCAGCCATACTGGTTACCGTTTTCAATGAATCGGATTCTCCTTTGATTGCGTCTAGGATGGCTGATTCTTTATCTTGTACTTTTGTCGTGTCTGCAACTTGTGTAGTTGTTTCTTCATTTGTTACATTGGATGCTTGGGCGTCAAGAACCTCTTTTAGTTTTTGATCTGCGGCAACCAAATAGTTGAAGAATGCATCTTCTCCGGCATCTTGTCCTTTTGCGTTGTCGAATGTTTCATAGAATTCCAAAGCGGCAGTTCCTTGTAACAACTCTCTCACACGTTGCGGTTCCTTGATACCCGGTAACTCGATAACGATTCTTCCGGAGATGTCAGCTTTACGGATATTGGGTTGAGCAACACCAAAACGGTCGATACGAGTACGAAGAATGTTAAACGTGTTGTCAATTGCTCCGTCAGCCTCTTTGCGGATCACGTCGAGAACTTCTTTATTAGTAGCTCCGACTTTGATCTTTTCTTTCATTTCGTGAGTACCGAAAATAGCTGGGGATGCCAGTTGTGCTCCCGGGGCAATTTTTTCGAAAGCCTCACCGAAAAGGGTCACGAAGTCTTTTGGGCTGGAAACTCTCATCTTCACTGCCTCCTCGATTGCTTGATTGAAAGCGGGGTCCGTGCTGTGGTTTGCCAAGCTCTTTACTACGTCTACAACGTCAACTTCCATGGTCACGTTCATACCACCCTTCAAATCCAAACCGAGGTTCAGTTCTAATTCCTTACATTCCTTGTAAGTGAATTTGGCTAAACCGAGGAAATTGTAGACGGGTTGGTTTGCGACCGAATCTAAATACTCTTTCTCTTTAATAGGGTTACCGTTGGCGAACTCCTTCGCCGCGTTCTCTACCTGGTTGGTTTTATAAGTAAAAAACAACTGATAAAGACTCACCAATGCCAAAGCAACAGCGAGTAGTGTAATCGCTCCTTTATTCTGCATCTGTTTAATGAATTTATAATTACTTAAGCTTCAATTCTTCTTTTAACACATATTTAGTGCGCAAAAGTATAACAATTTTTTCAAAATTGCTATACAATTAGGCAGATACTTTTAATGTTAACTCCTTATTTCCATAATCAATGATCGCCTCATGCCTGACGAGAAAATCGCTCCCCAACAATCCGGCAACCCTGCGTTGCAGGTGTTTGTCGTATAGAGAATTCACGTACTGCAAGTCGATGACTGCCGCATGTACGTTCTCGATTGTGTGGTCGCCGATTTGTAGAGCCGTGATATTCACAAGCTGTACCTCATTAATTTCTCCGCACACCCCTCCGGAGTTAATTTCGGAAACATCATCCAGCGGTTCATAACTAAACGGTGTAAGTTTGTCTATGACCGTCACGGATGCTCCCGTGTCTATAATGAAATCTCCCTCAATGCTACCGATTTGCAGAGAGACGATGATGTGAAAGCTGTTATCTTCCAGTTCAACGATCTCTATCGGAATCTTTATCTCCATATTTTAAAGTTTGCACAAACTTACGCATTTTCGGTGAAATCCAAAAAAGAGGAATGTTAATTTCGGAAAGAAATCAAGGAATAAAGCTAATAATTACAATTCGTTAATCCTCGTGTATGTTGTTCTTAGCACGATATGAATAAACAATTGAACGTGTAAATGGTTATTAGAGAGGAAAATGCTACGGATAAAATTCCCAGTAAAATCATATTGACGGTTTGGAGCTTGATATTGTAAAGGCCTATGATCAAACTGGCTATGGATTGCAATCCGGAAATCCCGAAGATCGCTAGGGCAAGATAATGACCGAAACGGTTGTCGTATATTCCTATTGAGTACAAGGTGACTAGGAAAACAACGAGTAGGGATAGTGTGATGGATAAATTGTGTATCCAAAATTTTTTCATGATGTTGTTGATTTTTATTTTTCCTCTTTTCGGTTGATTCCGGAAAGAGGAAAAAGTTGTTATTGGTTATTGTACCAATTTATTTTTTGAGAGAAATACATGATGATCGCCAGGATAACGAATAATCCGATACTCCCCACCAGTAGAGCGTAGGTTTCCAGTTGGATCAGGAAGAAAATATAGGCGTAAAGACAAGCCAGAAGTCCTCCGATCGTGAATGCTGTTTTCTTTATTTTTAAAATGCCGACCATGTAGAACGTGATGAGTAAAGTGGTCATGAGGGCGGAGATGATATAGGCGGGGGTGAAACCGATATGTTCGGACGTGGAGACTAATAGCGTGTAGAACAAGCATAGGGCCAGTCCGATAAGTAGATATTGAACCGGATGAATGTTCTTTTTCTGGAATATTTCCACGAAAAAACTGACAACGAAAGTCAATATGATGATTAAAAAGGCGTATTTAGCGGAGCGTGTGGATTTCTGGTATTGGTCTACCGGGAACAGGAGATTTACCCCGAATGTGGATTCCGTGATGGCGTAGTTCGTGTATTGGAATCCCAAATTGTCATCCGTCATGTCCCTGTATTCGTTCGTGGTGGCACGATAGGGACTCTCTTTGAGAATCTGTGAATAGTTCCGGTTGAATTCCAGTACTTCCCATTTGCTCGTAAAACCTTCTGACGAGACCTCTCGTTCAGTGGGTAAAAAGGCTCCATTGAAGCTTGGGGTTTGACAATTTGAACGAATGGCGACTTTTGTTGTTCTGCCAAGAGGGGTAAATTGAATGGATTCGGAGCCTTTCAGTTTAAGTTTTATCGTGAAATGAACGATCGAATCGTTTGCAAACAGTTGTTGTGGCGTGATTTTCGATGATATGCCGGAAACGACGAGGCTGTGGGGATCAACCCCGGGTGTGAAATTCAGTTTCCGGTTGTCCCATTCAAGTGAGATTTGTTCATTGATTCCTCGCAGATCGCTGATTCCAAGGTTGATTGTGGCGGTTTCAATCCACTTGTCGTAGGGGAATAGATTGCTTTCTTTCAAGTCTTTGGCCGAGAATGTCCCGGTAATCTCCAGCGTGGAATTGTAAACGATAATTTCATATAATCCTCGTTTGAGTTCCTGCGTGTTGACGTCTCCGGTGATGTTCAGTTGTTCGGGGAGATAATTGATATATCCCTTTTGGTTCTCTCCTTTTTCGTTCTGGTAAAAATAAGGGATGGTTAATATCGGGCCAATGAGGGTTTGAGACTTACTCCATTTTTGTTGAACCTCTTGTGCGGCGGCATTTGCAGTCATTTCCCTTTCATTGATGAGTCCTCGAATCATGCTCATGGGAATGAAAGACAGGAGGATTAGGAAGGCAATGAGTACAATCTTTAGAACTAAAGAGTCTTGTTTGTTGAGACTTTTTCGTGTGCTGTTCTCTTTTTGATTTTTTGCTGTTTGTTCGTCCATGGTGTATTGTATTTAATGTTATTTGAAAAGAACTTTGAAATTCAAAGTGTAATAAGTAAAAAAAATTATATATTCTGATTCCTTAAAAACTCTTCCAAAGCGTTTAAGTGCTTTGCAAAAGCCTCCCGGCCTTTCTGCGTGACGGAGAACGTCGTGTTGGGACGTCGTCCGATGAATTGTTTCTGGCATTGGATATATCCCAATTCCTCAAGACTCCTGGTGTGGCTGGCTAGGTTCCCGTCCGTGAGATCGAGTAAATTCTTGAGGGTTACGAAATCTACCGATTCGTTGACAATCAAGATGGACATGATCCCCAAGCGTGCCTTACTTTCAAAAGCCTTGTTTATATTTTCCAGATATTCTTTCATGGATTGCGATTTACACTTGGTTACGGTTTTGCCGGATGCTGTTTGTGTTCAACTTTACAATAAAAGTATATTCCTGCTACAATGTGAAGTAATCCGAAACCGGTAACCCAGAATAAAAGGGCATGGGTGATTGTGAAGCTGTCAACGAGGCTTAACAGAATCTCTGCGTAACCCAAGTAACGTATGTTCGAATAGGTGTACTTGGAACAATTCACGAGAGATAACCCGTAAAAAATGAGCATTATGGAAGAAGTCAATCCGTAATATTGCTGCCATATTAAAGAGAAACAAAGAATCCCGCCAGTCAGCAAGGGAAGAAAAAAATTCCAAAGCAAACGGTGAACGGATTTATCTTTAAAGATGTTTCTACATCCTTTTTTGGCTTTTTGGTAGCTCATCGTGAAGGTGGTAAGAAGGGAAAGTACGAGTACTCCCAGTGCGATCAAGCAAATTGATGCGAGCTGGTAAGTAGTGTTGATATTTAATAATGGAATATTAAATAAGGTGTCAAAAGAGTCTTGTTTGTTTAGAATAAAGTAGACTAAGCCAGTTCCGATGCAAGCATAAATGCCAACGAGAATAGCGGAAATTCCGCTTATCGACATGAATTTCGTGGATTTTTCCATGAGTTCTTTGATGTCGTGTAATGTATCGAGTGCTTCTTTATTTTTCATGTTTTAAAAGTTCTTTGCATTGCAAAGTTAAGATGGATTTTTTATTAAATCAATAAAAAGGTGAATTATTTTGTAGAGGATATTGTTGTTGAAATTTACATAAATTTAAACGGTGTGGAATATTGGTGTTTGGTATGTGTAAAAATTCCACACTTTCCTATTACCCCATGATGAAACCTAGAGATCTTTTTTGCAGAAAATCAATTCGATATTTTCTTCCTTGTGTTTTGGCGTGTTTGTTGTGGAGGAAAAATTACGTGAATTTCTGAAGGATAATTAATGCATATACGTGATATAAAATGAAGAATCTAGATTTATTTCAGAAAGGTGTTATCAAGTTCGGAATGATTTTATTGCTTGGTGGCCTGTGTATGATGGGAACAATTTCTCGAAGTGTTGCGGGCGAAGTCGATTCGACGCGAGTGACAAAGTGGAAAATATTTGGTCGAGTAATTGATGAACAAGGAGAACCAATTATCGGGGCTGCAATCTTGGAACAAGGAACAACAAATGGATGCGTGACCGATACTTTGGGTAATTACAAGTTAACGGTAAAGGCTGGAGCCGTACTTCGGGTTTCTTTTGTCGGGTATGTTACCCGGGAAATAGTGTTAAAAAAGGAAGGGATGCGAAATGTCCGGTTGCGGGTGGATAATGAAGAGTTGGAGGAGGTGGTTGTCGTGGGATATGGTTCCGTGGCCCGGAAGAATTTTACGGGGTCCGTGAGCGTGATTAACACCGCGGAATCTCCTTTGGCATTGTTACCGAATACGAACTCGATGGATGTGTTGCGGGGAACGGTAACGGGTATTACCGTGTCGCAACAACAAGGAGCAGGACAGGCGCCTTCTTTACAAGTACGGGGGCAAAAATCGATCGGGGGATCGACATCTAACCCGTTGATCGTGATGGATGGAGTAATTTTTATGGGGAGTTTGCGGGATATAGACCCCAATATCATCGAAAGCATGAGTGTGTTGAAAGATGCGACATCTTTGGCTGCTTATGGATCACAGGCTGCCAACGGGGTGGTGATGATCACAACGAAACAGGGAAAATTAGGAAAACCCGTGCTGAATTTTAATGCATCGTGGACGTTGTCAGAGATGGCGAATCGTCCGGAGGTGCTGAGTCCGGAGAATTATATTAAAAAAATTAATGCAACCCAGCATCTAGCGGAGGATGCCGATCCTTCAGCTTGGATGAGTGGATTCGAGCTAGAGAATTATAAAAACGGCAAGACTACGGATTGGTTAGATTACGTGAGCCGGGTGGGACTGATGCAGAGTTATTCGGCATCCGTATCCGGTGCGACGGAAAAATTGAATTATTTCCTATCCGCTTCTCACGTTGATCAGGAGGGTGTGATTATTGGAGATGATTATAAACGGGAGGCTTTGTCGCTTCGTTTGCAGAGTGACGTGGCTTCTTGGTTGCAAGTTGGGACACAAATGGGATATACTTTTAATGATTACTCCGGTCCCACGACTTACAATTTGGTACAGGCCTTGCGTTTGACTCCTTACGGCCGTGTGACTCGTCCGAACGGTGAACTGGAGAAGTACCCGAGAGAATTGGGGGGCGGGTTGACAAATCCCTTGTGGTTGGTGAATAGTGGTACGGTGGATGATCATGATACTTATGCCACGACTTTAATTAAGGGGCATGTGCTTGTGAGATGTCCTTGGCTGGAAGGACTGACTTACCGGGTAAATGCCGCTTATTCCTGGGAGAATGTGGAACGGGATTATTTCGAACATGAGGGGTATTTTGTGGCAGAAGGAACTTCTGAAGATCGGTATTCAGCCTCGGCATTATCCGGTTTCTTAAGTAAGGCGAACGGGTATAGTGCCCGCACGAAGAACACGTACTGGGTAATGGATCATATCGTGAATTTTAATCGTCAATTTGGGAAACATTTTATTGATGCAACCTACGTTTACACGAGGGATTCCAAACGGTATGACTACCGGAAGATGACCGGAAGTGATTTTTCGGATCAAGGGAATACCGTGTTGGGAGCAGATGGACTGGTATATGCTAAAACACAGAAAATTACCAATATAGATAAGACAAAGCATAATAATATCGGGTATCTGGGGCGAATCAGCTATAATTATAACGACACGTATCATTTAAGTGTTTCTGTGCGTCGGGACGGATCGTCCGTGTTCGGGAAAAACTCGAAATGGGGTGTTTTCCCGGCAGTCGGGGTGGCATGGACGGTTTCGAATGAACGTTTTATGAAACGGGTGTCGTTCATCGATTATTTAAAGTTGAAGGGATCGTGGGGTAAGAATGGTAATCAATCTTTGGATCCGTACATGACATTGTCTCGGATAAAATTAGGACAACAAGGCGGTATCAGTTATCCTTTCGGGAATGAATCGACGATTAGCTGGGGCCAACGCTATGATAAGCTAGGAAATGCCGATCTGGGTTGGGAGACAACGGAGGCATTTAACTATGGGTTTGACCTCGGTTTATTGGGTAGCCGGATTTATTTGGAATTTGACGGTTATTTCTCGAAGACGACCGATCAGATTTTTGATCGATTGTTACCCGTGATGAATAACGGGTTGACAAGTATGAAAGCCACGATGGGGCAGATTGATAACTGGGGGATAGAGGCCACGTTGACCACGCAGAATGTCCGGACGAAAGACTGGAATTGGAGTACGGCTGTCACGTTCTATCTAAACCGGAATAAATTGAAAGATTTATACGGTGACGGGAAAGATGATATTTCCAATAGTCTGTTTATCGGGAAATCTTTGGGGGCCATTTACGGTTATAAGTCGATAGGAATTGTACAGGAAGAAGATATTGAATACATCGAGGCAAATAACGCAGCTCCTGGTGATGTGAAATTTGCTAATTTGGACGGAAGTGAGGATGGTAAGATTACGGCAGACGATCGTACGATCTTGGGATATAACAAGGAAAACTTCCGGATGAGTTTGAGTAGCACGCTTAAATACAAGAATTTGGAATTGTATTTCTTGTTTGCGGGCGTATTTGGGGGAAATGGTTACGGATTGAGCCAGAACACGTATGCTTACCAAACGGCAACAGGAACCGTGTGGGATAATAACTTGAATCATGGTTGGTGGACCCCGGAAAACAGAAGTAACAAATATCCCCGTGTGGATTATGCAGACAGTCGTTTTACCCCGCTGCAAAGTTATGGGTTCGTGCGTTTGCAGGATTTAAGCCTTTCTTATACTTTCCATCAGGATTGGTTGAGTCGTTTGCAGATTGCCGGGTTGAAAGTCTTTTTTGCAGCAAAGAACGTGTTCACGATAACCAATTGGGTTGGGGGTGATCCGGAAATCAAACAAACGTTAGGAGGAAGTTACGGTTATCCGTTGGCAGCCATGTATTCATTTGGAGTTAATTTGACATTTTAAATTTGGAGCGTGATGATGAAAACTAGAAAATATATTGCGGTTATTTTTGCCGCTATGGTAATGGGAATTTCCGGATGTAACGATGATCTTTTTCTGGAAGAACATCCCGACACGTTTTACACGGCTGAAGATGCTTTTAAGACCGTGGATCAGGTAAAAGCTTGCGTGACGAATATGTATGCCCACGCTCGTTATTGGTTACAGAATGACGTGTTTTTAAAAGGGGCTGGAACTGATATGTTTGATACCCCGATGTGGCGGTCAAGTGGTAACGGGATGTCTAACTTCTCTTCTTGGTCCACAGATAAGAATGAAGTGAAGAATATTTACGAGGCTTATTATCAGCTAGTGAGTTATGCCAACCAGACTTTGGAGGGGACAGAAGTAAAGACCTTGAACTGGGATAGCGAGAATGACCGGGCGCAGGTACGGGCACAGGCTAATTTCTTTCGGGGATTTGCTTATCTCACTTTGGGGGAGTTGTTCGGGGGAGTTCCCGAGGTGACGAAATTCTATCAGGAACCCCGGTATGATTTCACCCGGATGACCCGGGAGGAAACGTATCGGTTCGCCATTCAAGATTTGAAGAATGCGGCGGATACTTTGCCTGATTATCCGGGAGAGGCGGGGTACGTGGCGAAAGGTGCAGCCTATCATTATTTGGCAGAGGCTTATCTGGCCTTGGCTACCGAGCTGGGAGATGATCGGGATTTGTTGCTGCAATCCATTTTTTATGCGACCAAGGTTACCGAGTTACACTCTTTGATGACCGAGCGATTCGGTTCCCGGGCAAAGCCGGGTTCCGGTGAGGCCATGAATGGAGTCGAGGCTTATTACCCGGACGGTGATGTCTTTTTTGATCTTTTTCAACGGGGAAACTTGGATTATGCCGAGGGAAATACCGAGGCTTTGTGGACGTTGCAAAATGATGTGACGGTCTGGCATGACTTCGGGGGAAATCATTTTTTGCCTTATGCCGGAAGTTTTTCTCCCGTGTTGAGGGAGATGCGTTGGAAAAGCGAATATTCGGAATCGGATGCCGGGTATGGCCCGTGGAACACGAATATTGATGAATCAATCTATCCCGGGGGAAACCTCTGTGCCTACGTTGGTGGCCGGGGTGTGTCTTTTAATGCCCCGACAAACTACATGATCAATGATATTTGGGCGGGTGATTTTGCCACGGATATTCGGAATTCAAAAGCGAATATCCGTCGGGAATTCGTGTGTATCGATACCAAACACAGTAAGTACGGTCAGATCGTGACAGCTGATATGTTGGATGAATCAAACATGGACCATTATTACCCGGTATGGACCAAATTCGCTCCCGTGGATGATTGGGGATACGAGGATTTAGTATACGGGGGAAATCGTACGAATACTTTCCGGGACGAGTATGCTTGTCGTTTAGCTGAAACTTATTTGTTACGGGCGGAGGCTTATTTCCGTATGGGGGATGCCGGTAGTGCCGCTAATGACATAAACCAGTTACGCGGTCGGGCGCAATGCAGCCGCATGGCAACAGCGGGAGATATTTCTTTAGCTTTTATCTTGGACGAGAGAGCAAGAGAGTTGTTCATGGAGGAAAGAAGATGGTGTACGTTATTACGTATGCAAGGCTCTGTCATGGAGGATCAACTTCGGGCTCATGCGTATTATATTGCTGATTACCCGACTTACACGGGAACAATCGAGTGGAAATTATTCCCGATCCCGCAGAAAGCGATTGACGCAAATATAGATGCCAAACTGGAACAGAATCCGGGTTGGAACTAGAAAACTAAATACTGACATAGGTTTACCCTAGTTTACAGTAGCTTTTTAGGATAATACATCCTTGAATCCACTGTAATGCTACTGATATACTAGGGTAATAATCTCTCTCTTGCGTTACATCCCCGGAGATCAACCGTTACTCGGATAATGGGGAAGGGCTATGAAAGGGTGATGAAAGGGCGATGAAAGGAAGGTAGGAGATCTAAACGGTAGTATTACCATTCATTTACGGTTAGATTGCTTGGAATAGATGATATGTCATGAAAGGATTTTTTCACAACAAGGAAGATTAAAATAAAAACCGTCCCGGCGCCCCGGAACGGTTTCTTAAAGAATGATCGTGAAGTACTATTGTTAGTTAAAATAATTTCATGTTGTCAAGTACATCCATTACTGATCTAACAGCTTTAGCTGATTGAGCCAATAATTCTTGTTCGTCCTTGTCAAGTTTTACCTCGATAATTTTCTCGATACCATTCTTACCCAAGATTACCGGAACTCCTAAATAGATGTTGTTCATTCCGTATTCGCCATTCAACAAAGCGCAAACCGGGAATACTCTTCTGTGGTTGCACACGATTGCCTCAACCATTTGAGCAGCGGCTGCACCGGGAGCGTACCATGCTGAAGTACCCATCAATTTAACCAGCTCGCCACCGCCAACTTTCGTTCTTTCGATGATGGCATTCAACGTGTCATGGTCAATCAAGTCTGTTACAGGAATACCTGAAACCGTGGTGTATCTTGGGAGCGGGACCATCGTGTCCCCGTGTCCACCTAATAACAAGGCTTGAATATCTTTCGGGGAAACATTCAATGCTTCAGCTAGGAATGCTCTGTAACGAGCGGTATCCAGAATACCAGCCATACCGAATACACGGCTTGAATCGACTTTGGCAGTCAAGTAAGCGCAGTAGCACATTACGTCAAGCGGGTTAGACACGATAATAATTTTGGCATTCGGAGAATGTTTGATAATATTTTCAGTAACTGATTTTACAATACCGGCGTTTGTTGCGATTAAGTCATCACGGCTCATTCCCGGTTTACGGGGAAGACCTGAAGTGATTACCACAACTTCTGAATTATTGGTAGCCTCGTAATCGTTAGTTACACCTTTGATACGGGTGTCATAAAGATTGATCGGGGCGGTTTGCCACATATCCAATGATTTACCCTCAGCAACGCCTTCTTTAATGTCCAGAAGAACAACTTCATTCACGATGTCCTTTTCAGCGATGCAGTTTGCGCAAGTTGCACCAACGTTTCCTGCTCCTACAACTGTTACTTTCATTTCTGTAATTTTTTTATTGTTATACGTTTCTTAAATGGCTATTTGTTGCTTTTTAACGCCGTCAAATGTAAGCCTTATTTTTTACATCAACAATCTTTATGCCGAAAAATTACAGAATTTTTTCTGTAATAATTTCATGTCGTTTTGACACGAAAAGAACGAGATTCTTATTGAATCCCGGTTTATACTTTCAATTTTCAATTAAATTGCTGCCAAAGACGACTTGCCACGGCATGCATTTTTCCCAGAATACCGACAGGTTTGTATTGTCCGTTTTCCAGACGTTTCTGAAAAGATTGATACCAGATAGCCAGTACGATACCCTTCATCACGCTGGAGAGTGAAATGCTCCACCAGATACCGTTTAGCCCGATTGAGGGGAACGTAACCAGGTAGTAGGCCAGGGGGATTCGGGCACCTGTAAGAATGATGCCCACGATAGCAGGCGGGGTGGTACGTCCGCATCCGTTGAAAGCCCCGGCAGTGACCTGTTCTATGGCCGAAAATATCTGGGAAATAGCGAGAATTTTCAGGTATGCGCTTCCTGCAACAAGTGTCTGCGGTTCGTTGATAAATACGCTGAATATTTCTTTACTAAAGAACAAGAAGGCCAGGCAGGCGATCAAGGCGATTCCCCCGGCGAGTTTCAACGTGTAATGGTATCCCAAGCGTATACGGCCCAAGTTGCGGGCCCCGAAGTTTTGTCCCGTGAAGGCTGCTAGGGCAGTGGAAAAACCGGCGGCTGTCATCCAGGTGATGGCCTCGATTTGTGCGCCTACGCTCTGCACGGCTACCCCGATATGTCCCCATTGTGCGGCCACGGTAGCCAATGTCAAGGAGAACATGGCGAATAAAGCACTTTGCATACTCACGGGTAAGCCGAGCGAGACGATACGTTTCACGAACCGGGCTCTTAACCGGGTGATAAAATATAGTTTTCCGATAGATGAATTACGGAAATAAAGGTTCCAAATGAAAATAGAAAACACGACTAACTGGGAGAACGTGGTGGCAATGGCTGCCCCTGCCGTTCCCATTGCGGGAACAAAACCGTACCCGTATATTAATAGTGGGTCGAGGACAATGTTGAATATTAATCCGGTGGCGACAATCTTCAACGGGGTTTTACTGTTTCCTTGCCCGTTATATAGCCCGCTATACGTGTTGTTATTGAACGTGAAGAACAGGCCGGGGGTGACCAGGCGCATATACATGATGGCCAATTCCGAGATGTTCTCTTCCAGATGAAATAACCCGACCAGCATGGGGGCTGCGATATAAATAAAGCAAGCGTATCCCAAGGCAATGATGGTTGACAGCATGGCTGATTGATTGGCGTATGCCCGGGCCCTTCTGCCGGCACGTGCCCCCAGGGATTGGGAAATCGTGACTTCAGCCCCGACTTTACTGATAAACGACAAAGCGTTACCTAACCACGTGAAGAATCCTGCCACGCCGACGGCTGCCACGCTTTCGCTACCCAAATGTCCCAGCCAGATCATGTCGGTCATATTATATGCCATTTGAACGAAAGAGGCCGTGATAAGAGGGATTGCCATGCTCCATATTCCCTTGCTGATGCTTCCTTGTGTCAGGTCGTTAATCTTTGTCATTTCCTTGTGTTATTGAGGCTTGCAAAAATATAAACTTTTTATCATCTCCTATTCTCTTTTTTGTATTTTTGTTGTGTTATAAAAGATGAATTCAAAATGAAAAATATTGCAATTATTGCCGGTGGAAATTCCTCAGAATATGAGGTTTCCATGAAATCTGGGAAGAATATATATGATGAGGTTGATGAAAACAGGTACAATAAATATCTCGTTATCTTGAAAGGACGGGATTGGCACGTGGAGATCGGGGAGAAAAAGTATCCCGTGGATAGGAATGATTTTTCGTTTACCCGGGATGGGGAGAAGATCCTGTTTGATTTTGCCTATATCACGATACACGGTGTTCCGGGGGAGAACGGTTTGTTGCAGGGGTATCTGGATATGATGGGTGTGCCTTACGGGTGCTGTAACGTGTTGGCCTCTGCCTTGACTTTCGATAAACATACGTGTAATACTTATTTGAAGAGTTACGGGGTAAACGTGGCTGATTCCGTGATGTTGATTCGGGGAATGACATACGACGTGAACGAGATTATCAACGAGGTGGGGTTGCCTTGTTTCGTGAAACCGAATGCCGAGGGATCTAGTTTCGGGGTGACGAAAGTGAAAGAGGCTGCCCAGTTGGAAGATGCTTTGAAGAAGGCTTTTGCTCTCTGTCGGGAAGTGTTGATCGAGACATTTATAGACGGGACGGAACTGACTTGTGGGGTCGTGAAGGCCGGGGATATGGATATTGCCATGCCGATTGCCGAGGTGATTCCAAAGAACGAATTCTTTGATTTCGAGGCAAAATATGACCCGACAAAATCGGATGAAATTATTCCGGCTCGTATCTCACCCGAGCTGACTAACCGGATCAAGACATTGTCTTCGATGATCTACGATATATTAAGGTGTGAAGGGATCATTCGGGTGGATTATATCGTGCGGGATGACGAGATTTTTATGTTGGAGGTGAACACTACTCCGGGAATGACTTCCAATAGTTTCGTGCCGAAGATGGTACGTGCCATGGGAGGAACGCTTCGGGAGGTATTGACGAAGATCATTGATAATAAGTTAAACTAATAAATTTAAATTACAAATGAGACGAATTGCTACCACGTTGATGGCTACCTGCCTTTTATTTTTTGTCGCTTGTTCGGATGAGGGAGATGTTGTAACTATATATAATGGTGATACATTCACGTCTGATTATAAGGCGAGTCAAATGTTTTCAACCCTTTCGTTATATGAAAATATTGCCCGTCAGCCGGAAATGGTAAAGGAGTTGATGCGGGCTACGGCAAAACTAGCTCAATATGACACGATTACTGCTATCGCTCCATTGGATAAAGAGGCAGAGGTGGAACGTGGAACAGCACGGGGAAAATGTCTGGCGGCTTGTTTTTCCTCGATTGCCCGCCAGCCGGAAGCGTATGATGATATTGTTTGGGCTGCCGAGAAGTTTCTTGGGACAACCGAAATAAAATCAATGTCCGAGAAAATATTGAAATATTCTCGTTTATACGCGTTGGAAGGGGTGACGGAGGCAGTGGCTCGTCAGCCGGAAATTGTTGACCTGTTCGATTCTTTTTCCGTGAAGTTTTTGGGTATTGGAATAAAATAATTTTAATGTTCAGATAATGATACCTCCCCCCACGACATCGGGGCCTTCATATAGGACGGCACTTTGTCCCGGGGTGATGGAGTCCATACCTTCGTGAAATTCTACCCGGAGCAAGTCGTTTTCATGGTAGACGGAGGCCTGTGCTCCCCGATTGCGATAACGAATTTTAGCATTTACTTCAAAACCATCGGGTAGGGAGGCGTATTTCATTAGGTTAACGTTCTTTGCTCGGAACGTTTTCCCTTGTAATTCTTCCCGGGTACCCAGTACGACTTCATTGCTTCCCGGTCGAATGTCGACCACGAACATGGGATGTCCCAGGGCGATACCGAGTCCTTTACGTTGTCCGATCGTGTAGTTGGGAAATCCCCGGTGTTCTCCCAGACGTTTGCCGGAAGTGTCAACAAATAACCCGGGACCATATTGCTCTGCAAAGTTTTCCACGTTCTCCGCAAGGAAGGTACGGTAATCATTATCCGGGATAAAGCAAATTTCCTGGCTCTCGCTTTTCTTGGAGAGTTTCTCGTATCCTCTTTCCAGGGCGATTTGTCGTACTTCGGGTTTTGTTAATTCCCCTAGAGGAAAGATCGTGCGGGCAAGATTTTCCTGGGTTAACGTCCAGAGAAAATAAGTCTGGTCTTTGGTCTCGTCTACTCCTTTGCGCAGAAAATAGCGTCCGTCCTGTTGACCGATGCGGGCATAGTGTCCCGTGGCAATATAATCACATCCTAGCTCGTCGGCCATGGCAATCAGTTTCCCCCATTTGATCGTGGAATTGCAGAGTACACAAGGATTGGGCGTGTGTCCTTGCAGGTATTCATCGATGAAATTCCGGATCACCAGATCATTAAAATCTTTACGAATATCGAGAATATGATGTTCGAATCCCATTTGTAGGGCCATGTGTTTGGCCTCGAAAATGGCGTTCACGCTGCAACACCCTTTTTCTTTCTCCATGCAAGCCTGGGAGATCTGATCATATACCCGATAAGTAACCCCTACCAGCTCGTACCCTTGGTCTTGTAGTAACATGGCTGCTACCGTACTATCAATTCCGCCGCTCATGGCCATTAATACTCGGGGATTCGCCTTCGGCGAGTTACAAATTGGCTGGTTACAGGTTACAGGTTCTTTCATTTCGTTATTTTCAATTTTCAATTTTCAACTTTCAATTATCTCGTCATGAATTGTGTTTCACTGTGATAATCATCCTTTTCAATGTCGATTTCGGGTTCCATGAGTTGGATCGGTCCAGCTAGTGAAAATTGGATATATTTAATGGTTTTACCTCGTGACAGCCACTGCCGTTCATAAAAAGTCTTGATGCCTAAAATTTTATCATCCAGTCCAACCCCGTAAAGATCATCCGTGTTGACGTTCACGGGGAGGCGGTTCGCCTTGACCAGTTCTGCCGTGTATTGATAGAGGAAAGGGCTGTCTGTTTTCAAATGGATAAGGCCGTCTTCCTTCAGAAACTTTCGGTACAGGGAGAGAAAACGGGTTCCCGTGAGACGCTTGCGGGCTTTTGTCATTTGCGGGTCGGGAAAGGTAATCCATATCTCGGAAACTTCTCCGGGAGCGAAAATGGATTCCAGTTCTTCCGCGTGTGTACGTAGGAAAACAACGTTTTTCATGCCTTTTTCTTTTGCCGCTTTCGCCCCTGTCCACATGCGAGCTCCTTTGATGTCCAATCCGATAAAATTCTTTTCGGGATAAAGTTCGCCTAATCCCACGGAGTACTCTCCTTTGCCGCATCCCACTTCTAAAACGATCGGGTGATCATTGCCGAAAACTTGTTCTCCCCATTTTCCCTTTAACTTGTAATCCGTGCGGAATACTTCTTCATGGGTGGGTTGGAACACGTTTTCCAAGGTTTCCATTTCGGCAAATTTCGCCAGTTTATTCTTCGCCATAATAAGTTATGGATTTTATTTTAATTCCTATATTTTTAATCCCTTTCAGTTGTTTATCTTTCATCCGGTGTTTGATTTCCACGGTATAAATGCCCGCGGAGTCAAAATGGAAAATCCGTTCAATCGGTTGTACGACTGTTTTTAGTCCCGTTAGCCCTTGACCGATCCATTTCCCGTTGTTATCTACAATGATGATGTCTGAATTCTCTTTATCCACTTCTAATCCTTGATGCCGGATTGTCAGGGAGCAACTGATGTTCTTTTGTTTGTAGTCGGTAGAGTGACGGACACAGGTGCTGATGCGATAACTACCGGGTTGCGTGATGTCGAATTCGAGTTTGTAATTACTGTCTCGTTCCCATGTTTCACTGATAAGTGTTTTGTATTTCTCTTGTGTGGTGGAAAAACTACAAGCCATACAGCCGAGTAACAGGAAGAGAATGTATATACAAAGTTTGTTCTTCATCTTGCGTTCAGTCGTTATTGTTCGTTTTTAATCATGGCTTCCAGTTCCGCGATTATCATGGCCGTGGCTCCCCAAATGAAATTTTCTCCGATCTTGTACCCCGGGGCAATAATTTTTTGCTCCTGTCGGTACAATACCTGACTTGTTTTATTCCTATCGTCCAGTAAGTCTTTTAACGGGATAATAATCACTTTTTCTACCTCATTTTTCGAGAGCACAAAATTAGGCATTTTCGGGATAGTTCCAACAAAGGGTGTTATATTAAAGTTACTTAATGGAATATACACGTCACTTAATTTTCCGATAACCGTGACTTCCTTGGGTGTTACTCCGATTTCTTCCTTGCATTCCCGTAATGCCGTGTTCAGGCTGTTCCCGTCTTCCGGTTCGCTTTTACCACCGGGTAAGGCCATCTGTCCTCCATGATATTTCCCGACATTTGTTCTTTTGATGAAAGGTATCGCCAGATCGCTTTGGTAGGGAACAAGGAGTAGCATGACGGCACTATGGATGGGATGACCTTGGTGAATTCCCTCTTCCCCTTCCACGTGTTTTGGCCGGGGAGACATCCGGTCTTGTGCTGCTTCTCCGGGTAGTTCGTGTATGAATTTCTGGTGTAACGCTTCGATCGTCATGGTTTAAAATGTAGAATTTAGCATCAACTGAAGTTGCAAGCTTGTATTTTAATTTTGCACGGTATTTAACACTCTCAATAAATTATCTCCCCATAATTTATGCAGTTCCTCGGCGGTGTACCCTTGTCGGAGAAGTTCAACCGTGAGGTTGATTACTTCGTTGGCAGCCCGGCAACCGATTAGTTTTTCTGTGTCATCACCGTCAAAGTCAGTGCCGATACCCACGTGGTCAATGCCGACAAGTTGCACGATATGATTGATATGTGCCACGGCGTCCAGAATCGTCGGGTTTGGTTGTTTATTTAAAAACCAGTTGTAGAGGCATACCTGTACTACTCCTCCTTTGGCTGCGATTGCTTTGATCTGATCATCCGTAAGATTCCGCGGGTGATCGCATAAAGCCCGGGAGGATGAGTGGGAAGCAATGATGGGTGCCGTGCTGAGTTCCAGTACATCCTGTACCGTTTTTGCGCTGGTATGCGAAATGTCGATGATGATACCGAGGCGGTTCATCTCTTTCACGACTTTGCGACCGAACGGGCTCAAGCCATTGTGTTCCGGTTCTCCTTTGGCGGAATCACAAATATCATTACTCCCGTTATGGCATAAGGTGATGTACGTGATCCCCATGTCTTTGAACATGGAAAGATTGCCGAGGTCTTTGCCTATGGCATACCCGTTCTCGATGGCGAGAAAGATAGCTTTCTTCCCGGCATTCTTTAAATAGATCAGGTCATCGACGTTATAGGCAACGCCTACCTGTTTTTCATTCAGCTTCACCTGTTCGGATATTTGGTAAAGAATATCCACGGCTTTCTGTGTGGCTGCCTGTAAGGATTCGTCATCCCGGGCATCTTGATGCAGGTAGGCTACCATGAAAACGGCATCTTCCTGTCCTTCCTGCATTTTGGGGAGATCAACTTTAACCTCTTCGTGTCGCTCCCCGAAGTTGAAGCCTTCCGTGAATTTCATCGGGGTATCGCAGTGTGAATCGATGATTAGGCTCTTGCGGTGAATTTCCTTGGCTTTTCTGAACAAAGCAGCTTCGTCGACAAAATAATGAAATAACTTCATCATTTGCTCATCCGGGCGAACTGCCATTTTCTCTGGGTGCCATTGCACGCTGAATATGCGGTGTCCGGGCATCCCTTCCATGGCCTCCACGATCCCGTCGGGAGAGGTGGCACTTACCCGGAATCCGGGAGCCACGTCTTTGACTGCTTGATGATGGTATGAATTCACGATCAAGGAGTCTGTTCCGAGAACAGAATGGAGTACGGTGTTGTTGACAATGTTTACCGTGTGGGAACCGAATTCCCGGCTGATGGACTGGCTGTGTTTCAGTAGTTGCTGTTCATGCTGGGAATAGATGTCCTGATAGTTTGTCCCCCCGAAAGCCATGTTAATGATTTGGTGTCCGCGGCAGATTCCGAAGATGGGGATTTGTCGGTCGGCTGCCAGTTTTACCAGCGTGAAATCGAATTGATCTCTGGCGGCATCAATACTTCCGAGCGGGGGGAGAGGCTCCTCGTTCCCGTACAGCGGATTAATATCCCCACCTCCGGTAAGCATCAATCCATCGAGTGTTTCGATGGTCTTCCGGAGTGTTTCGATATCGTTATGCACGGGAAGTAGCACGGGTATGGCTCCCGCTTGCAGGATCGAGATCACGTACGAGTGTTCGATACACGAGTTCCCGTTTTCGAAATTGGCAGAAATGCCGATCAAGGGCAAATCGTGTTGTGACTGGCGATAGTCAATCGCCCGGTATAGGGTGTCCAGCTTTGCCGGATAAACAATATTATTCATTGTAGTGTAAATTAAAAATAGGATTACCAATAAAATTCTGTTCATGGTATGTACGTGATCAGGGGAAATGTAGTTCCGCTCCTTTCGGGTGAACGATTAATTCCACGTTTGCTCCCAGAATCAAGGGGAAATTGTTGCGCACGTGTCCGGCCGGAAGACCGAAACACACGGGGTACGTGTAATCTTCCACGGCGTCATGAATCAATTTATACACTTCTTCTTTAAATTCCGGGGTCGAGTCTTTCCCGAATTCCCCGACGATCAATCCGGCTAAGTGCTGGAATTTCCCAGTGTATTTCATACATTTCACGTTCCGGTCAATTTCGTACAGATCGTTAGACGGGTCCTCGATGAAAAGGATCGTCCCTCTCGTGTTCCGTTCGATGCAAGTGTCATGCAGGTTATGCACCCATTGCAACATTCCGCCGATCATTTCTGTTTCCACGATTCCCGGTCGGTTGAATGGGTGGGCGGGTATGGCGTATGAGGAAATGATCCCGAAAAGGAAATTCCGTAATTGTGTGACCACTTCCGGGGAAGTTGTGTTGTAATCGGAAGGCATGAAGGCGTGTAAACTCTCGATTCCGAGGGAATGGAGTTTGGAGTGTAGTACCGTGATGTCGTTCATCCCGATCACCCATTTGGGGTTTCCTTGAAATATGGAATAATCCGCCTCTTGTACGATACGTAACATCCCGTAATCTCCCGCCATGCACCAGATCGCCCGAATGTCTTCGGCATCGAGAGCTGTTTGTAAATCATGCAATCGTTCTTCATCCGTGCCTGCCAATCTCCCGTGTCGGGAAAGAACGTGTTGTCCGGGTACAGGCTCCAACTCCCAAGAGGTCAGGAGTGAACAGGCCGCATCCAGCTGTTCTTTTGTTGCAACGCCAGAGGGTGAAATTAAAGCCACCTTATCTCCCGGCTGCAGGTATATAGGTCGTAACATAAAAGTTGAAGTTTTGTTATTATAGTACGAAGGTAACTAATATTTTTCTAACTTTGCGCCACTAGAGTTCAAAAGTTTATAAACTGGATATATGAGTAAGTTCAAGAGAAATTTGATTACCACGGCTTTGCCCTATGCGAATGGACCCGTGCATATCGGACACTTGGCGGGGGTATACGTGCCTGCCGATATTTACGTGAGATATCTGAGGAAAAAGGGTGAGGATGTGGCTTTTATCGGGGGATCGGATGAACACGGGGTACCGATCACGATCAAGGCTCAGAAAGAGGGTGTGACCCCGCAGGATATTGTCGATCGTTATCACAAGATTATCAAGGATTCTTTCGAAGAATTGGGTATTTCGTTTGATATATATTCCCGAACGAGTTCGAAAACGCATCACGAGTTATCTTCCGCTTTTTTCAAGAAGTTGTATGACGAGGGGAAATTTATCGAGAAGACCTCGATGCAATTCTACGACGAGAAGGCAGGGCAATTCCTAGCAGACCGTTATATCGTGGGGAAATGTCCTCATTGCGGTAACGAACGGGCATACGGGGATCAGTGTGAGGCTTGTGGAACTAGCTTGAACGCTACCGATTTGATTGATCCGGTGTCTGCGATCACGGGAAACAAACCGGAACTGAAAGAAACAAAACACTGGTATTTGCCTTTGGATCAGTATGAAGGCTGGTTGAAAGAGTGGATTCTGGAAGAGCATAAAGAATGGAAACCGAATGTTTACGGGCAATGTAAATCGTGGTTGGACAACGGTTTGCAACCTCGTGCGGTGACCCGTGATTTGGATTGGGGGGTACCTGTTCCGATCGAGGGTGCCGAGGGAAAAGTGCTTTACGTGTGGTTTGATGCCCCGATCGGGTATATTTCTGCCACGAAAGATTTGACCCCGGAATGGGAAAAATACTGGAAAGACCCGGAGACCCGGATGATTCATTTTATCGGGAAGGATAATATTGTTTTCCATTGTATCATTTTCCCGGCTATGTTGAAAGCCGATGGTTCTTATATATTACCGGATAACGTGCCGGCCAACGAGTTCTTGAATTTGGAAGGAGATAAGATTTCCACTTCCCGGAACTGGGCGGTGTGGTTGCACGAGTATCTCGTGGAGTTCCCCGGTAAACAAGATGTGTTACGTTACGTGCTGACGGCAAACGCTCCTGAAACTAAAGATAACGACTTTACCTGGAAAGATTTCCAAACTCGGAATAATAGCGAGTTGGTGGCTATCTATGGAAACTTCATTAACCGTACGCTGGTGTTGACGCAAAAGTATTTTGCCAACCGGGTACCGGAACGGGGTGAGTTGACGGATTACGATAAAGAAGTCCTGGCTGAAATTCCGCAAATCGTGGAACGTGTAGAGAAGAGTCTGGAAACCTTCCATTTCCGTGATGCGTTGAAAGAGGCGATGAATCTGGCTCGTTTGGGTAATAAATACTTGGCGGATACCGAACCTTGGAAAGTGATCAAGACGGACGAGGGACGAGTGAAGACGATTCTGAATATCTGTTTACAGATTTCTGCCAACCTTTCCACGTTGATGGAACCGTTCATGCCGTTCTCTTCTCGGAAATTGCGTGAGTTCATGAATATTGACGTGATTGATTGGGGTAAAATGGGTGATGGCGTGATTCCTGCCGGGCATGAATTGGGAGAGGCCGGATTGTTGTTCGAGAAGATCGAGGATGCAACGATTCAAGCCCAGATCGATAAATTGTTAGCTACCAAGAAAGCAAACGAGATGGCTTCCGTGAAGGCCGCCCCTGCCAAGGAAAATATCCAGTATGAGGATTTCATGAAAATGGATATTCGGGTAGGTACGATCATTGCTGCCGAGAAAGTGGCTAAGACCAAAAAGTTGATGAAATTGACCGTGGACACGGGAATTGACGAACGTACGATTGTTTCGGGTATAGCCGAGCATTACACGCCGGAAGAGGTGATCGGTCGTCAAGTCAGCGTGTTGGTTAACTTGGAACCGAAACCGTTAAAAGGCATCGTGTCACAAGGAATGATTTTGATGGCCGAGAATGCCGATGGAACGCTTTCCTTTGTTTCACCGGATAAAGAGGTGAAACCGGGATCGGAAGTTCGATAACGACTATTTACACGGGTTAACCCGATAGGATTATTACGGAGTGTAACGAATGATACTAAAATGATCTTCGTTACATTCTTTTTTTATGCCTGTTTTTATAAATATCAGCATAAAATCAAGATTTCCCGATAAATCGTATCTCTTAAAAAAATGAGCTTTAAGAGAGTGAATTATGATTTCATTAACGCGTGGCTTTTAGCGTGAAATGCCCGTTAAACCCTTTACTGTGTGGGGAAATCATCTTGGTTAATAATTATAAAAGGGTGGATTGCTTTTTTTAAGCCTAACATATATTTAACCTTGTGACAACTAAAGTATAACTTGGATAATTTTCCCGGTAGGGGGAAGAGTCGTACTTTTGTATTGTTGAAAGATAACAACAACGAAATAAAGAGAGTTCATAAAAATAGTTGTCTAATTTTTAAATATAAAATAAAATGATGAAGTATATTATAATAGTATTCGTGGCTGTAATTACAGTGTTTATCGGTGGACGTAGTTTAAACCAAGCTAAAGCTGAAAAAATCGTATGTGCTTTTGCCGATCACGAGAAAGTGGAAAACGCTACCGCGGTTGCTCCGGTGCAGAAAGTAGCAAGTCAAGATACGATCTTCGGACCGGTTAGTCTTCCTGAGGTGAAAGTGAATGTGAAGAGAAAAGTAAATCACGTGATATAAGATCAGGTTATCAACTAAGAATAAGTAAAGAGAAGAGAGCTGTCGGCCGAATGGAAGACAGCTCTTTTTGATATTTGGAATATTTATTTTGATTTGGTAAAATAATACTTATTTTTGTAAGTAATCCTGTGGACGGGGGTTTCCGAGAGGGGGTGGAGAGCAAAATTAAGTATAGGAATTTGATGTATAGTATTGATATTCAGTCTCCGGAGTTTATGAAATATCTGGAACGGGGAGAACGGGAAGCATTCCAACAGTTGTTCGAGACGTACCATAAAGCGTTATGTTTCTTTGCGGCTCGTATCGTGCGGGATCATTCGGAGGCAGAGGATATTGTACAGGATGTTTTTCTTTCCTTTTGGAAAATGGACCGGGGTGGTTTTCCTAACGTAAAAACGATAAAAACTTTTCTTTATAATAGTGTGCAGCATCGGTGCCTGAATTATCTTCGGGATTTGGAAATTCGGGATCGGAATTATAAGAATTTGAACAAGGAAGAGTTGGATGAAGACTATTTTCTTTGTCAGCAAATTCGAGCTGATGTGGTGGCGGAACTTTTTGATGCGATTGATGAGTTACCGGATAGATGCAAGGAAATCTTTAAGCGTTCATACGTGGATGGCCAAGAGGAACGGAAGATTGCCGAAGAGTTGAATATATCCTTGAACACGATAAAAACTCAAAAGCAGCGAGCAAAGTCTTACTTGCGGGGAAGGTTGGGAGATTTGTTCGTTTATGCGGGTATGTTTTTCCCGGGCTTATGATTCTAGGGGACTACCTTAGGGGTACCCTATCTTTCACAGAGATTCGATAGGTATTTCATTTATAGTTCATTGAGACTATAGAGCATTCATCCTGCATTTATCTTGCATTCATCTTCCATAAAATAGGTGTTTGAATCAATTTTGTTTGCAGCTGGCAGGAATATACGTGTATATTTGTTATACGTGAAGTTATGAGCGGATGAGAATAAATGATAGGGTATCTGTGGCTTTGATATAGTGGATCGGTGGTGTTTATATAAAAATGTATGATTTTTTTTATGCTCTTGTCACCTATTTCCTAGTTGAGTGTGTTTGAGGTGTGAAATAAGATACATGAAAATGGGAAAAGAGATATATGAGTTGCTCCTTGCTTATTTGCGGGAAGACATTTCGGAGAAGGAGATGATCCGACTTCAGGGGTGGTTGGCAGAAAACGAGCGGCACCGAAAGTTGATGGAGGAGCTTCGGGATAAAGAAGTTTTACGGCGAGAAATCGGAACGTATGCTTCGTTTGATACTTCTCGATGTTGGAGTCAGTTAAAGGAGGTGATGGATAAAACTTCCCGAAGATCCCGTTTGTCGTGGAGCATATGGAGAAGTGTGGCAGCCGTGTTGGTGGTCGCTGCCGTAGGAGGATTGTTGTACAGGCAAATAACGGATTCATTTCGATCGGGGGAGGAACAAGTTATTGTTGCCCGAATTGAGCCGGGTAGAACTCAGGCGGTGTTGATCACGGGGAAGGGACAACAATTGTTATTACAAGGATTGAAAGATACTTGTTTGAATCTTGCAGAGAATGAGACTTTAAAAATAAACGAGGACGGTAGTTTGAAATATTCCTTGTCTGCGCTTTTGCGGATGCCGGAATGGCACACGTTGCGGATTCCTAAAGGAGGGGAGTACAAGATCGTGCTGGATGATGGGACGGAAATTTGGTTGAATAGTGCTTCTGAATTGAGGTATCCTGCTCACTTTGTCGGTAATGAAAGGCGGGTTTACTTGACGGGCGAGGCTTATTTTCAAGTGGTCCGGAATGAAGTGGCTCCGTTTATTGTGGAAACGCGGGATATGGATGTGAAGGTGTTGGGAACATCCTTTAACGTGTCGGCATATGAAGATGAGGAGAATAGTCATGCGACTCTTGTGGAAGGTCGGGTTGAGGTGGATGATAAGATTAACGGGGAAAAGGTGACGTTGACACCCGGTAAACAGGCGTTGTTACAAGGAAAAGAGATGATTGTCCGGGAGGTAAACACCAAATTGTATTCCATGTGGAGGTTGGATCGATTTACATTTTCCAGTGAGGATATGGAGGGGGTCATCCGGAAGTTGTCCCGCTGGTATAATGTAGATTTCTTCTTCTCGAACACTTCGATGAAGCAAAAACGTTTCACGGGGTCTTTACCGAAATATTCAGATATATCCCAAGTTTTGAGGATGATAGAGATGACAACAGATATTAAATTTCAGGTGAAAGGAAACACAATAATAATACAATAAAAAACAGGAGGTGTTCGTACCACTTCCCGTTTCATTGAAAAATTGATTCTGATATAAACAATTTAACCCTACAAAGTTATGAAAAAAAAACCGAATGTAAGGGCAGGGGGATGGTCTGCCTTAAAAAAAATCTGTACGATTATGAAACTTTGTCTTATTCTATCGTTGTTTGCAGTTTTCTCCGTGTCGGCAGGAAGTATGGCTCAGAATGCCAAGTTGTCTATGGAGAAAAAATCTGTAAGTCTTATTGAAGTACTGAATGAATTGAGTGAAAAGTCTGATTACGAGTTTTTCTACAATGACAATGAAGTGAAGGGAGTGAAAGTTTCCGTGTCCGTGAAAGATGCAACGGTATCGGAAATTTTGGATCACGTGTTGCAAGGAACGGCGCTCAAGTATCAAATCGTGGATCATGTGATTGTCATTAGTCCGCAAAAGGATGAGCAGGCTCAGGAGAAAGGAGTCTGGCGTGTCTCCGGGATTGTAAAGGATCAGCATGGGGTTCCGTTACCGGGGGTGACGATTATATTGAAAGGTTCTTCTACCGGAACGGCCACGGATGCAAGTGGAAAGTTTAAGATGCACTTTATAGATGAAAATGAAACAGTGACTTTGGTGTTCTCTTTTATCGGAATGATTTCGCGTGAAGTGGTGGTAAAGGATTTCATAAAGGAGAATCTTGAAATTGTGATGCATTCCGAGGAGGAGAAATTGGATGAAGTTATCGTTACCGGGATGGGAAATAAATCAAAAAATAGTTTTACGGGGTCAGCGACCGTGGTGAGTCGACAACAGTTGATGAGCGTGGGTACAAAAAGTCTTTTGCAGAGTTTGGCTGCTTTTGTTCCAGGTTTGCAGATTGTGAAAAACAACGAGATGGGATCCGATCCGAACACGCGGCCGGAAATTTTGATCCGCGGTCGGAGTAGTTTCGAGGGATCATCCAATGTACCGACTTTTATAGTGGATGGGGCAGAAGTCGATTTGGATTATGTTTTTGATATGGATATGAATGACGTGGAGACGGTGACCGTGTTGAAGGATGCTTCGGCTTCAGCCTTGTACGGTTCCAAAGCGGCCAAAGGGGTTGTGGTGATCACAACAAAACCTTTACGTGCCGGAAAGTTGCGGGTTTCCTATAGCGGAACTTTGCGGACATCAATTCCAGACGTGCGGGATTATGATTTGTTGAATGCGGCAGAAAAATTGGAGTACGAACGATTGGCCGGGGTATATGATGACAATGGAAAATTTCAATATGAAAAAGATACTGAATATAATGAAAAATTCAAGCGGGTACGGGAAGGAGTGGATACGGATTGGTTGTCCAAGCCGTTGCGTAATTCTGTTTCACAGAATCATAATTTGAATATAGCTGGGGGAGATGAGTATATTCGTTATAGTTTAGGAGCTCGTTACGGTTCGGAACAAGGGGTAATGGAAAAGTCAAAACGTGATCGTTATTCTTTGAATTTCAGATTGTCATATAACAAACAGGATAAGGTTTATGTTTCCAATTCAACAACAATAACCTCGGTGAATAGTGAGGAGTCTCCTTACGGAACTTTTAATAAGTATGTTGAGTTGAACCCTTATGACCGGGCTTATAATTTGGATGGCTCGTTAAATAAGGTGTTGAGTTTTAATGTTCCCAATCCGTTATTCGAGGCGACTTTGGGAAGTTATGACCGAAGCGAGCAGTTTTATTTAAATAACGTGTTGGATTTACGTGTGGAGGTTTTGCCGGGTTTCCGGGTGGAAGGTTTTTTCTCATTGAATAAGTCAAAAGATGATACGGAAAAATTTACTTCTCCGGAAGCACATGAATTTAATAACAAAGAGGCTTCCGAATCCGGGAGGATTGAAATATCTAATAAGAAATCGATGACTTATGAAGGACGTGTAACCTTGTCTTATAATAAGATGTTTGGAACGGGAACATTGTTGAACGCTATGGGAGGTGCGAACATACAATCTTCGGAAAACAATGGTAATGGTTATACGGCAGTTGGGCTTTATTCGGATAAATTGGGACATCCCGCTTTTGCGACAAGGTATCCGGAAGGTGCAACTCCGCAAGGAAGTCAAGGATTGGAGCGTTCTATGGGATTATTTTTGAATGCTAACGTAATTTATGATGACCGTTATTTTGCTGATGCTTCTATTCGATACGAGGGGTCTTCCAAATTCGGAGAGGATCAGCGTTTCACTCCTTTCTGGAGTTTGGGATTAGGATGGAATATTCATAAAGAGAAATTTTTGAATATGTCAGGAACGGATAGGATTAAATTACGCGGGAGCTTGGGATATACCGGTAACGCTTCTTTTTCTCCCTATCAGGCAATGACAACCTATAAGTATGATGCCGGGTTGGATTATGACAAAGGGATTGGTGCGATTCCCATGGCTATCGGTAATCCGGACCTAAAGTGGGAAAGAGCCTTGACTTATAATGTCGGATTGGACGTAGTTTTATTTAGGAACCGATTGGATTTTACGCTGGAGTATTATAACAAGACAACAGATAATTTGTTGTTGGATGTGGCAAAGGCTCCTTCCGTGGGAACGACGACGGCAAAGGAAAATATGGGTAAATTATTAAATACCGGTATTGAGCTTCAAACTCGGGTCGTGGCAATTTCCAATAAATACTTGAATTGGTCATTATCGTTAAATATGCAGCATAACGAGAATAAAATTAAAAAGATCAGTAATGCGTTGGAAAAGATGAACGAGGAGTTGAACACGGCAGAGGGGACGTTGTTGCCGCCGCCTGTTTACGTGGAAGGTGAATCCTTGAGTGCCGTGAAAGCCGTGAAGTCCGGGGGGATTGATCCGGCTACCGGACAGGAAGTTTTTATTGATCGTTTTGGTAATCCGACTTTTGTTTATAATTACTGGGATAAACGGACGTACGGGGATTCAGATCCGACGTTATCCGGAACGTTCGGTACTTACTTGACGTTTAAAGGATTTTCGTTGAATATGTTGTTTAATTACGAGTTGGGGGCAACGGTTTATAACCAGACGTTGGTTACCCGGGTGGAAGGAGCCAATCCGCAACGTAATGCGGATAAACGAGTGTTCCATAGTCGTTGGAAAAAGGTGGGTGATCGGGTGAAATACAAGAATATTGCAGATCAGACAACTCCTGATATTACCAGCCGTTTTGTTCGGGACGAGTATATGGTTAATATGCAGAGTTTGAGCCTTTCATACGATTTTACCCCGGAGATTTGTCAAAAACTTTATTTGAGCCGTTTGCGGGTGGAGTTCTTGATGAATGACGTGTTCCGGGCTTCAACGATCAAGCAGGAACGAGGGTTTTCGTATCCTTTCGCCCGGAGTTTTGAATTTTCGCTTAGTGCAGCATTTTGATACGAACTACTAAAACAGATGATATGAAAAATAGAGGATATATTTGGATGGTGATGCTGATGCTACTTTCGTTGGGTAGTTGCAACAGCTTTTTGGATATCAAGCCGGAGGGGGAGTTAATTCAGGATGAGCAGTTTAAAGACGTGCAAGGATATCGGGATGCGATGTACGGGATTTATGCGTCGATGGCCCAAGGGGAGTTATTCGGGATGATGATGAATTGGGGATTGGTAGATGTTCTTGCCCAGCAGTTCGGAGATGAATACGGGTTGTTTGCTGATGCGAGCGAGGGGTGGACCGCTAGTAAATATGCTTATATTAAGTATGCCTCGGTTTATAATTATAAGGATCAGCGGATGGAAAAGCAGATAGAATCTATCTGGACGAAGTTGTATGAGTGTATTTCTTATGTGAATAATGTGATTGTCAATGTAGATCATGAGGCTTTAAATAAGGATCCAGACTTGAAATTAATCAAGGGTGAGGCCTATGCGGTAAGAGCTTTTTTACATTTCGAGGTAATGCGTTTGTTTTGTGATAATTACCGAACGAATCCGGAGGCGGGAGGAATTCCTTATGCCTATACGTTTGATTTGAGTAATAAGAAAGTCTACACGTTGGCACAGTGTTACGATAATGTGTTGGCAGATTTGAATGTGGCTACACGTAATTTGGCCGGGGATGGTGATATTTATAATGATTTTGCAGAAGATTCTTATCATAAGAAACGTTATTCACATTGTAATTTGTACGCCGCATGGGCGATTAAGGCCAGGGTATTTTATACCAAAGGGGATTTGGATAGTGCTGCTTATTATGCGGATAAAGTGGTTGCTTCTCCGGAAGTGGGATTGACAGAACGGCAGAATTTCGATCATGTAAAACGTTACGGGAAGCACACGGAGTTGCTTTGGGGGGTATTTACCAATAAAATGTACACGGATTATAAAGAATTGTTCTTGAATAATGTTGTTACATTGAATGCATCTCAACGGACAGATATAAAAGCTTTGTACGAGGTGGCACAATTTACGGCAGATAGTAAGGATTTGCGATATACAAGCTTTTTCCAGGATAAGGGGTATGACGGGCATCTTTTTATTCGACTTTTGAATTCGACGGAGATGGCAAGTAATAAACCAACCCTCTATTTTAGAGGAAGTTGTTTGGTGCGTTTGCCTGAAATGTACTATATCTTGGCAGAGGCAAATTATTCGAAAGATAAAGAGAAGGCACTCGATTATTTAAATGCAGTTCGAGGGAGTAGAGGATTAGCCGATATAGAGGTGTCCTTGGTTGATTCGCGGGATAAATTTATGAAGGAGATGACGAGGGAACGCATGAGAGAATTTTACGGGGAAGGCCAGATGTTTGGTTTTTACAAGTGTCATAATTTAGGTTTCCGAAATTTTCAGGATAAAGTGGATGTAATCCCGTCCAAGGATATTTTTGTTCTTCCATGGCCTAAGTCCGAGCAGGAATATGGAGTTACTAACCAATAAATATAAAAAGATGAGAAAGTTATATATATTGTTAATCGTGTTTGCGGCCTGTTTATTGGCAGGGTGTGATGAGAATGGAGAAAGCGGGTATTACGAGGATATAGACCGTGTTTATTTTGTAAAGGACAGTCTTATCTGTCGTTTGGGAGAGATGCTGATGGATGTGGAAACCTACACGGTGCAGGTTCCGGTGAAAGTATTGGGGGAACCGCTTGGAGAGAGTAGGAAGTTTAAGGTTAATGTAAATAAAGACTTAACGACAGCTCCGGAAGATGTTTATACCTTGTTGCCTGGGGAATTTGTGATGGATAAGGATTCCGTGAATGCTTATATCCCGATCGAATTGTTGAGAAGTAAAATAGACCCGATGGTAGACACTGTGTATCGGATCGTGTTGGATTTGGAGGTAAATGATGAGTTCGGGTTGGGTGTAAAGGAAAAGTTGCAGAGTAAGGTGGTGTTTAGTAATTATTTGCAGGAACCGGATTGGTGGTATGCTTTGGAGTTCGTGTACTGGGGGGCTTATCGTCCGGAAAAGTATCAGAAAATGATGGAATACTGGGGTGGACCAATCAGTTATGAGGAGTATGTTAGTCGCATGATTCAAGTGATTCTGTGTGGGAAAAAAATGTATGATTATTTTAAGTTACATCCGGAGTTTGGTATGGAGTTTCCCGAAGCAACACCGTGGCCTTACGAGTAGTAGATTTTTAATGAATTAAAAAGCAGAGCAGATGAAACAATTAATATCAATCGTTGTAGTTTTGTTTTCGTTGATCGGTTGTTTGGATGACCAGACGAAAATGGGTAAAAATGCCATTTCTTACTTATCGTTTAAGATGGAGTTGGATACCTTATATTATGCGGAGAGAAACGTAGAATTTATGATTGAAGCTCCCGAAATGAAGCAGGAAAGTCAAGATAAAGCTTTGTCGTATGAATGGCAGATCAATTATGAGGTAGTTTCAACAGAGCGAGTTTTGACGTATGCTTATGATAGTTGCGGACTTTTTCCTTGCCGTTTGAAGGTTTATAATGAGGATGGAGCTATTTTCAAGGAGTTTAAATTGCGAGTACCTAATCCTTATGACGAAGGTCTTTTGCTTTTCAGTAAATATGACGGGCATTCGATAATTTCTTTCCGTAATGATAACTGGCCGGAGAGAGGGTTTGAAAAAGATGTGTATGCGTTGAATAATGCGGGGATACCTTTGGGAACTGAGCCGGTAGCTATAGTTTGCTCTCCAACGGAATATTATACCCCTTATATTTATCTTGTTACAGGGAATCCTTTCCGTTTTTTGAAATTGGATTATTATACGATGCAGGTGCTGGAAGAGATCGCTTACCCGGAAGAGGGGGTGGATCGGATACTGGAAAAAGATCATAATTTGTATATTATGACTGATGGAAAAACATTGGATTATGATTGTCGTAACGCTTATTTCCGGAATAATTTTCAACAGGGATTAACGGGAAAATATGGAAGTTTCCCGGATGCAGAGTTGTCTGATCGAGTGGTTGTTTATGGAGAAAAGTATCATAGGTATTTGTTGGCATTTGACATGAAGAATCAAGTTTTATTTAGTGCGAATGATGTCTTGCCTCATCCGATCAAGGACGGAGATGAAGTGGTTGAAGTGGATAGAATATATGGAATGCTTCTTGGGGTAAGCGAAGAAGATATACTTATTCTGTTGGAAGATAAGAATGGACAAAATCAGGTGGTATATCTGAATATATCCGAGCAATATGTTAATTGGTCAAAAGTTACGGTTTTTGAATTTAAATCGGTATATCCGGCGGCAGCGGAAATAAATGGCCAAAGTGTGTTTGCATCAAGCACGAAAGAGAATATTTTGTATTATTCGGTTGGAAACGAGATTTATCGCTATAATTATTTGTCTGCGGGAAATTTCCCGACGCAATCGGATTATACCGTGGGAGTTTCCGGTAGTTTGATCAAAAAAATGATATTAAATGAGGATAAATCAGAATTGTATGTGGCAGTAGATGCCCCGAACGGAGAGTATCGAGGAGCTGTTTATTGTTATGATGTTGAGACGAAAGGGTTGAAATGGAAAGAAGAAGGAGTTGCCGGGGAGATCGTGGAAATGTTGTATAAACCCAGGAATCGTAGCTATAACGAAAACTGATTGTTAATTCAAAATTATTGAAAGGATGTTGACGGATAAGTCTATTCGTCGGGTAAACTATTATATAAATCATTGTATGGAACAATCAATTTTAAAGGTGGAAAACCTGTCGCATCGCTATAGTGTGCAGTGGGCGATACGGGATATTAATTTTGAAATTACTCAAAATGGTGTTTACGGTTTACTCGGCTCTAACGGGGCCGGTAAATCTACCACCATGAATATTATTTGCGGAGTGTTGAAACAAACTGAAGGTAACGTGTTTATCAAGGGAATTGATATGCGGGATAATCCGGTGGAAGCGAAAAGGCATATCGGTTTCTTGCCTCAAAAACCTCCTTTACACACGGATTTGACGGTGGAGGAATACCTGACTTATTGTGCCCGGTTACGCCAGATTGCCCGGGCGGAGGAAGGAAAGGTCGTGGATGAGGTGCTGGCACGTTGCGGTATTTCTCATTTTAGAAAAAGGCTGATTCATAATTTGTCTGGTGGTTACCAGCAGCGGGTGGGTATTGCTCAAGCGATTATCCATCGTCCGGATTTCGTGGTACTGGATGAGCCGACAAACGGGTTGGACCCGAATCAGATTTTAGAGATCCGGCACTTGATTAAAGCGATTGCCGAAGAATGTACGGTCGTTTTGTCTACTCATATTCTTTCGGAGGTACAGGCAACCTGTAATTATATACGGATGATCGGGCAGGGGACTTTGGTTTTTTCCGGTACAGTGGATGAGTTTGATAACTATATTTTACCGAACACGGTGTTTGCCACGTTGGTAGCAGCTCCACCGATAGAGGAATTAAAGCAGCTCCCCGGGGTGGTTGACGTGGATGAATTGGGAGGATCGAATTATCGGTTACGGTTTTCTGACTCACCTCAAGAAATGATCGAGAGAGTGGTGCAGACCAGTGTTGCGAAAGATTGGCGACTGACTGAAGTCCGGCTGGAGAAAAGTTCTTTGGATGATATTTTTGCCGAATTGTCTAAAATCAAGAAATAATAAAATAGGATAGTATGAGAAATATATATGATATAGCACGTGCGGAGTTACAATCTTTGTTTTATTCTCCCATTGCGTGGTTGATATTGATTATTTTCACGTTCCAGAGTGCCGGAATTTTCGGGGGACATCTGGCAGGAATGGTTATGGGTAAGGAGTTGGGATACTCTTTGTCGGATTTGACATACAAACTTTTTGTGGATCAATGGAGCGGTGGAATATTTCCAGTAATTCAGGGATATTTGTATTTGTACATTCCTCTGTTGACCATGGGAGTGATGAGCCGGGAGTTGAGCAGTGGTTCCATCAAATTGTTGTATTCTTCACCCGTGACGAACAGACAGATTATTTTTGGTAAGTATTTGTCTATGATGATATACGGATTGGTGATGATGTTCGTGTTGTTAATTTATATTGTCGTGGCCTGGTGTTCCATTAAGGATTTTGACTATCCGATGGTGTTTACCGGATTACTGGGGTTGTATTTGCTGCTTTGTGTTTATGCGGCGGTCGGGTTGTTCATGTCTAGCCTGACTTCGTATCAAGTGGTGGCGGCCATGCTGACCTTGACGATTTTGGGCGTGTTAAATTACGTGGGAAGTATGTGGCAGGATGTTGAGTTCGTACGGGAAATCACTTATTGGCTTTCTATTTCCGGACGGGCGAATGAGTTTATTCGGGGATTGATTTGTAGTGAAGATTTACTGTATTTTATCATCGTGACAGCTATGTTTCTGACTTTAGCGACGATCCGTTTGCAAGCCGCTCGGCAGAAACAACGGTGGACAAAAACATCTGGACAGTATCTAGGGGTGATCATGGTTATTGTGGTATTAGGGTATTTTACTTCTCGTCCGTCTTTGATGACCTACTATGATGCCACCGCTACCAAAAGAAATACTTTAACGGAGCGTAGTCAGGAAGTGATCTCCCAATTAAAAGGAGGATTGACCATTACGACCTACGTAAATTTGTTGGATGATAATAATATCTATTGGGGAGTACCTAGCGCTTACAAGTCTGACCAGCAGAATTTCCGTCATTATACTCGTTTCAAACCGGAAATTGAGATGAAATACGTGTATTATTATGATACGCTTCTTGGCGTGGAACCGAGTCGGTATATGCAGACTAAATCGTTGAAAGAACGGGCGCATGAGGCAATGACAATTTACGGGTTGGATTCGACAAAGGTGTTGACTCCGGAACAAATAAGAGCGAAAATTGATTTAGTGAGAGAGGATAATTGGTTTGTGAGAGTGTTGGAACGAGAAAGTGGGGAAAAGACATTTTTACGCATATTCAGAGGAATGGACCGGATGCCGAAGGAGGCCGAGATTACGGCAGCGATGAAGAGGCTGGCCATGAAATTGCCGACCGTGGGAGTTGTAACCGGACATGGAGAACGGAATATCCATCAGACCGGAGATCGAAATTACACGGCTTTCGGGGAAGATCGGCATTTTCGTTATGCGTTGATGAATCAAGGGTTTGATGTAAAAGAGGTTTCTTTGGATAATGAAATACCGGAAGAGATTAATATTTTGCTGCTCGCGGAAATGCGTAGTCCGTTTACACCGGAACAACGGGTGAATTGGGAAAAATATGTTGCCCGGGGAGGGAATTTGATCATCCTGAGTGAACCGAACAGGAGGGATGTTATGGGGCCTGTTTTGGCAGATTTTGGGGTACAGATGGTGCCGGGTATTCTGGTTAAACCGACAAAGGATTTTGCCCCGGAATTAATTCAGACTTTACCAACTCGGGAGGCTTGTGAACAAATATATTATTTTGGAGCCATATTGGATCAAGGGTATTGTGTGACAATGCCTTCTGCTTCTGCTTTGACATACGGGGAAGATAAAGGATTTAAGCTGACCCCGTTGTTTGAGACGGATTCGTTGGTATGGAATGAGTTGCAGACAACAGATTTTGTAGATGATTCTGTAAGCTTGGATGTTGCCAGCGGGGAGGTTCAACAGAAATATATCACTTCGGTGGCGTTGACTCGTCAGGTGGGGGAACGTGAACAGCGAATCATAATCTTGGGGGATGCCGATTGTATTAGCAACGGAGAGTTGAGTATGGGACGTGCGGGAATTCGTTCTGCCAATTACACTTTGATTATGGGGGGATTTTATTGGTTGTCGGATGGCGAGGTACCTATTGATGTTCGTAGACCGGCACTTTTGGATGATGATTATAAAGTTGGCGGTTCTCTTGTGCGTTTCTGGGATATATTCCTGTCTTGGATTTTGCCTTGTTTGATGCTGGTTGCCGCAGTCTTTATTTTGTTAAGGAGGAGGGGAAGATAGGAATTTTTGATTTTATCGGATCGATTGAATTGATGGTGTGCTTTTGAAGAGGAAGCCCTGAAAGTCATATTCAGATTCCTTCCGGTTTCGCCGTACTCTCTTGGCGGCGAAGCTGATGGAGGTTAAAGGAGTGAATGTTGACGATATGGGCACCTCTTTTTTTGTATGCAAAATTTGCTAGACTTTTTTGATAATTTGTTTGGGAAAATACCCTTTTCTCCTGATTATGAACATCTCATCGTAACGGCATAATAAAACTAATAAATGATTAGGAGTGTTGTAAATAAATACTTACCTTCGCAAGCATGATTTGTGCTAAATAGTAGATACTTTGTTTGTTGAGTTAAAATAAGGGTGATATGAGCATGTTATTAAAGGTGATCTGTGGGACTATGTTCCTGTTAGGTATGTCGTGGAATATCATGGCAAAAGGGGTAATTAAGGGGAGAGTTGTTGATTCTCAGTCAAAAGAGGTGTTGGTTGGGGCTACCGTGAACGTGGAAGGAACGACAGTCGGGTGCGCCACGGATGCGGAAGGATATTTTGAATTAGAGGTGGAAGAGTCGGGAACGGTGATATTGGTGTTCCGGAGTGTGGGTTATTCGGAAGTGAAAAAAAGTGTTGTTGTGGATGATAAAAAGATGGATCTGGGAACAGTGGGAATGTTACCGGAATATATTAATTTGGCAGATGTGGTGGTGAAAGGTTCTTTGGCCGTGGACCGGAAGACTCCGGTAGCCTTGTCGGTGGTGACTGCGAAAGAGATCGAAGAGAAGCTTTCAACACAGGAATTCCCGGAGATATTGAAATCTTTGCCGAGCGTTTATGCCACGAAAGAGGGGGGGGCATTTGGAGACGGACGGATTAATTTGCGGGGATTCGAGACGGAGAATATAGCCGTGATGGTGAACGGGGTACCCGTGAACGAGATGGAATGGGGTGGAATCTATTGGTCCAACTGGGCAGGTTTGTCAGATGTGACCCGTTTTATTCAAGTACAACGAGGATTAGGGGCATCAAAGATTGCAGTGCCGTCTGTTGGCGGTTCTATTAATATCGTGACGAATACGATGAATGCTGAGGCCGGAGGTTCTGTTTCGTACGGAGTGGGGAATGATGGTTATAACAAAGTGGCTTTTAGCCTCTCTACCGGTTTGTTAAAAAATGGATGGGCCATGTCTATTTTGGGAGCAAGAACTTGGGGGGACGGGTATATACAAGGAACAGATTTCGTGGGATACTCTTATTTTATTAATGTTTCCAAGAGATTAGGAGAGAATCATGAATTGTCCCTAACTGCTCTTGGCGCTCCGCAATGGCATAATCAACGTAATAGGAATGATAAGATGCTTATCAAGGCTTGGGAGAAGTTGGACGATACGAAGTATAATCCATCTTACGGTTTTGCAGATTGGAAAGGAGAGAAGGTGCGGAAAGTTTCGGCATATAATAAATATCACAAGCCTCAAATTTCATTGAATCACCTTTGGGAGATTAACGATAAGTCAAGTTTGTCTAGCGTGCTTTACTTGTCTTTAGGGCGAGGAGGCGGATATGGAGGACGCTCTAATAAAGCTCATAAATATGATTGGTATGGAACTTCGAAGGGGGAGCCTACGACGGGTGATTTCAGAGCAGCCGATGGGACATTTAATTATACGGCTGTTTATAATTTGAATTCGATAAGTGTGACCGGTTCGGAAATGATCATGGCTATGAGCCGGAACGAGCATAATTGGTATGGATTGATTTCTACATATACGACCAAACTGGGACAATATTTTGATGTATACGGGGGAATTGATTTACGCTATTATAAAGGAAAGCATTATAATGAGATCGTGGATTTGTATGGGGGAAAATATTTTATTGATGATAGTCGGATGAATGTAAAATATAAGGCTGACGATTATACATGGCAAAACAAGGAATTGAAGAAAGGGGATATTGTTTACCGTGATTATGATGGTTATATGATGCAGGAAGGTTTCTTTGCGCAAGGGGAATATAACCGGGATGCTTTGAGCGTGTTTGTTGCCGGGTCTCTTTCAAATATAACTTATTGGCGGAAAGATCGTTTTTATTATTCGAAAAATGAGGCGAAATCGGATAAGGAGAGTTTCTTGGGTGGAACGGTAAAAGCCGGGGCGAATTATAATTTGACGGATCATCATAACGTATTTGCAAATATTGGGTATTTTTCCCGGGCTCCTTACATGCAAGGTGGAGTATTTTTGCAGCAGGATGTGAGTAACGAGACGAATCCGGATGCCGTGAACGAGAAGGTGTTTACTTTTGAGTTGGGGTACGGTTTTCGTTCATCTTGGTTGGATGCCAACGTGAATTTGTATCGTACTTCATGGATGGATAAGACGTTGGCCAATTTCTTTGAGAAGAACGGGGAACGGGTGCGGGTGAATTTGACCGGGCTGGATGCGTTACATCAAGGGATTGAGGTTGATTTCGTGTTACGTCCGTTGAAAGATCTGAAGGTTACCGGGATGTTTTCCATGGGTGATTGGCATTGGAATGGAGACGGTAAAGGATATGCTTATAATTCATCCGGAGAACCGGTTGATAAGAATGGAGATCCGGTAAACCAGGTCGGGGGAGAGAATCATGCTCAGAATGTTGTGAAAATGAAGGATGTGCGTGTGGGTAATTCCGCACAGACGACTTTTACTTTGGGGGGAAGTTATCAGTTTTTGAAAGGGGTACATGTGGGAGTGGATTATTCTCATTTTGCCCGTAATTATGCAAAGTTTACTCCTTCTTTAGGGTATGATTTGGGAGCTGAAAAAGCATTTGAATCTCCTTGGAGAATGCCGGCATATGGTGTTCTGGATGCTAATATCAACTATCGGTTCCCGTTGAGTAAGATGTTTGGCGTGATGGTTTTCGTGAACGTGAATAATCTTTTGGATAAAGAGTATATCGCTGATGCGGAGGATGGTGCTGGGCATAATAAAGATACAGCTAAGGTTTTCTATGGTTTCGGACGTACTTTTTCCGTGAACTTAAAGATCACGTTCTAAGATTATTAGCGATAAAGATGTAGTTATTTTGTGTATAATAAAATACAGTAATTGTTTTTTTATACATTTGCGGCGTTTTTCTCCAATTTTATTTGAGAAAGGTTGCAATATAAACTTTAACTATTTCGAAATGAAAAAAATCGTATTTTTAGTACTATTGGTAGTATTACACATTTCTACGTTTGCGCAGAATAATCAGGAAAAGAAACTGCCGGGTTATAAAACATCATTTGAAACCAACAAATTTTGGGATAATTGGTTTATTTCATTGAATTTAGGGGCTCAAACCCTCTATGCTGAGGGGTCTACAGATGCAAAGTTCGGTGATCGGTTAACCTTTATGCCGGCTTTGTCTGTTGGTAAATGGTTTACACCTTGGTGGGGAGTGAGAGTTCAAGGTTTAGGAGGTGCTCTACATGGATTTCAAAATAACGGAAAAACGATGTTACACAAGCATTACGGAGCCGTTCATGGTGACTTTATGTTTGGTTTGTTAAACTTCTTCGGTCGTTACAACGAGAATCGTTGTTTTGATTTGGTACCTTTTGCTGGAATAGGTGGTGCTTTTATCGGTAGTGATCAGTCTTTTACAATTAATGCAGGTATTCAAGCTCGTTTCCGGTTATCTCAACGTTTTGATTTGAATTTGGAATATGGTGGGATGATTTTGGATGATGATCTCGTGACCAGAGGCGGGTTCCCTAATGACGGGATTAGTAATTTGAGTGTCGGGGTTACTTTCAGATTCAAAAACCGTTCATTTAAAAAGGCTGTTAGCCAGAAACAGTATGCAGACCTTCAGAGTCTGACAAAAGCGCAAGAGGCACAAATCAAAGAATTGCTTCGTCGTACCCCGGACACCGTGGTTAAAGTGGTAAGACAGGAGGCTCCAGCAGCTGAAAGTAGCGTGATATTTAAGGCTTTACCGACAACGATAAACTTTGCTTTCAACAGTTCAAAAATTGATCCTACTCAGGAGGTTGGGGTTTACAACTTGGTTCAATTTATGAAAGAAAACCCCGATGTGCGTGTTCGTTTAACCGGTTTTGCTGATAAACGAGGAACAGAAAAAGCAAATATGATTATTTCGGAAAGACGCGTGAATGCGGTTGCTGATATGTTTATTAGTAAATACGGAATAAATAAAGACCGTATCGTGAAAGATCATAAAGGTGTTAGTTCTCGTTATGACAAGGATGAGTGGAATCGTTGTGTTCTTGTTGAGATCATAAAATAACAGCTCATTATGGTATAAGAACCAGTTTGTTCTTGCATGGAGTCGCCCCCAAGAAACTTGACAATAAGCTCTTGGGGGCGTTTCATTTATTGTTAGGCCTTTTATATATGGGGAGAAATGGAAGAATATGTAATAGATTTTATACTTTTGCGAAGATTTAAAGAATATGAGCTATTTTGAGCTTTTTGTAGTATAGATTTAGAGTATGATGATATTATTACAGCGTTTTCGGGTGTATTTGCGTCAAATCTTGGACCCGTCAGATGAACAAGAGCGGGAAGAAGATACGGTGGAGGCTATCCGTAAGGGAATTGTGTTCCGGGGGACAAATTTGTGGGTATTGATTTTTGCCACGTTTATCGCATCTTTGGGATTGAACACGAATTCGACGGCCGTGATTATCGGAGCCATGTTAATTTCCCCGCTGATGGGGCCGATTATGGGAATCGGTCTGGGAGTTGGGATCAACGATTTTGAACTGATCAAGAAGGCTTTCCGTAATTTGCTGATCGCAACGATATTCAGCGTGTTAACGTCTACTTTATATTTTTTGTTATCGCCTTTGAACGAAGCTCGTTCGGAATTGCTGGCACGGACAACCCCCACGATCTATGACGTGTTGATCGCTTTTTTTGGTGGGATGGCGGGAATCGTGGCGTCTTCGACGAAGTTAAAAGGAAACGTGATTCCGGGAGTGGCTATTGCTACCGCTTTAATGCCGCCGTTGTGTACGGCCGGGTTCGGGCTGGCGAGTGGCAACCTGAGTTATTTCTTCGGGGCATTCTATTTGTTCACGATCAATTCGGTATTTATCGCGGTTGCCACGACTTTAGGAGTACGGTTGATGCATTTTTCGAAAAAGAAATTCATGGATAAGGAACGGGAAAAGAAAGTACACCGTATCGTGTACTCAATCATTTTCCTGACAATGGTTCCGAGTGTGTATATCACCTACAATATGGTGAAGACGAATATCTTTGAGACGAATGCCAGTCGATTTATCAAAAATGAATTTAATTTTCCGAATACGTTGGTGGTGGATCGTTACGTGAAAACAGAGAATCCGGAACGTCGGATTGAAGTATCATTGATTGGTAAGGAAATATCAGAGGAAGTGATCGTGTCGTTGAAAGAAAAGATGTTGCATTACGGGTTGCATGATGTTCCTCTGGTGATTCATCAGGGATTCGGGAAAGAGGATATCGAGATGCAAAATGACGTTAGTAATATGTTGTTGCAGGATTACTATATGCAGAATAAACAGCGGATTGCCTCACAAGAGAAAGAAATTTCCGTATTGCGCGAGAGATTGAACTCTTACTTGTTATATGATACGATCGGGCATCAGGTTACTCCCGAGGTGAAGATTCTTTATCCTTCCGTGAAAAGTCTTGCAATATCCAGGGTGATTCGTAATCAAGTGGATTCTTTGCGTGCTGACACCTTGTATGTTGCTATCGTGGCTTTTGAGCAACGACTAACTGAAAAAGAAGAGTATCAGTTCTCTGCGTGGTTGGCAGCCCGGATTGGTGTAAAAGAATTGAAACTGATAAAAGAATAGAGGTTTAGTAGATTGATATTCATGTTTTTATAAGGTGATGACAATTCTCAGGTTTTGATACATTGGGAGGAGTTGTCCCACTATTTACATTTAGATTAGAGGATGTGATAAGAGGTGTGTCAAAATTTGACACACCCCCGTAACTGAAATTGTTCTAGGTTATATCGAAATTACGTTAATTTAATGTATTTCACGGCAATAAAACTGGGGATGGTACAAAGCATGATCCAGAGAAAGAAGTATTGGTAGCCGATCAGTTCTTGGATATAGCCAGAGATCATGCCGGGGAGCATCATGCCGAGGGCCATGAATCCGGTGCAAATGGCGTAGTGGGCGGTTTGTTGCGGGCCTTTACTGAAGAGCATCATGAAGTAGGTGAGGGCCGTGAAACCGAATCCGTAACCGAATTGTTCGATGGCGACAGCGGAGGAGATTAGCCAAATGTTGGATGGATGAGTAAATGCCAGATAGACATACACGAGGTTGGGTAGATTCATTGCGGCAGTCATCCACCAAATCCAATGTTTTAGACCATTTTTGGCCATGAGGATTCCGCCTAGGATTCCGCCTATCGTGAGGGCAATCAGTCCGACAACACCATAGATAGTACCGACTTGCATGGTGCTTAGGCCTAAACCGCCAATTTCGGGATTGTCGAGTAGGAAAGGGGAGGCAATTTTTACAAGTTGTGATTCAGCAAAACGGAAGAGCAGAATAAAGGCTAAGGCAGCAATAATTCCCTTCTTTTGGAAGAAGGTGATAAAGGTTTGGAAAAAGGCATTCAGCGGGTTACCGTTTTTCACGGGAACATCATTTTCTGGTTTGGGAAGAATGAATTGGTGATAGAGGAAGAGCAGTACGAAAATGACTGCCAACAGGTAGAAGGTTACAGACCATGCCCGGGGAACGGCTATCTCTTCCGGGAGCGTGGAAGAATAAGTCTTTTCAAGCCAACCGGCGAGCATGACGATAAGGCCTTGTCCCGTGAGCATAGCGAGGCGGTAGGCCGTGTTACGGATACCAACGAAGAAGGCTTGTTTCTTGGTGTCAAGTCCCAGCATGTAGAACCCGTCTGCTGCAATGTCATGGGTGGCGGAACTGAAGGCTAATAACCACATGAATGCTAACGAGTAGCGGAAGGCGTGAGGTCCGGGAAGAGTCAGTGCTATTCCGGCTAATCCTCCACCGATCACTAACTGCATGGAGATGACCCACCAGCGTTTGGTCTTCACGATGTCTACCAGCGGACTCCATAGGGGTTTAATCACCCAGGGTAAATAAAGCCAGCTCGTGTAGAGAGCTATGTCCGTGTTGTTTATTCCCAACCGTTTGAACATGATGACGGCAAGTGTCATGACAACGACGTAAGGTAGACCTTGTGCGAAATATAGAGTGGGGATCCAGGACCAAGGGGATTTCATAATTTTAGATTTTAGATTTTAAATTCCAGCCGCACAATTCTCACACTTTTTTCATTTTCAATTCTCCATTTTCAATTGTTTGTAGTTGCGTGTTTGGGAAATAGTGTGAGAGGATTTGCTTGTAATCATAACCTTTGGCACTCATGACTGCGGCTCCGATTTGACAGAGACCGACACCGTGTCCCCATCCTGCACCTTTCAAGGTGAAACGGGTAATAGCTCCGGAGGTATCTTTCTCTGTTTCCACGATAAAGGCCGAGCTGTATAAATGAGATTGGGAGAGAGCCTTGCGGATGACGAGTTCTTTCCCGATAATCATGTCTTGTTTTGAACCTTGGATACGGAGACGGATGATGCGCCCGGAGACACCTCTTTCCACGGGTTCTATGGATTGAATGTCCCCGAAGTCTATCCCGATACGGGATGTTATTAATGCAGATAGTTCAGGGGGAGTGTAAGACACTTGCCAACGGAAAAAGTCTTGGGTTTCTTGATCATAATCGTTGAGAACATTTGACAGAACGGCTTTGTCCCGGGTATTACAGAATACATCCGGGATGGAGAGAATCCATTTTCGGGCGTTCTCTTCTTGGGATAGGTCGGGAGTTGAAGACTGGGTATCGCTATCAACCACTTTTGTCAGATAAGGATGCTTCACGGGTTCCCAGGTGTTTTCAAAATGTTCGGTTACTCCCCCGCAGCATTTCGAGAATCGAGCATCACAAATTTCACCATCATACACGAGAATTTCCCCTCGGGTGGCCTCGATGGCTTGTCGGACAAATGGCATGTAAGCTTTGCTAATGCCTTGATAGCGTTGACAATGATCGTCTGCGCATACGTCGAAATTCTCGTGGTCTTCCCGGTCGTACCAACGGATATATTGTTGTTCATCCTGTATGCAGGAGTGGTAGGCATCGGTTAGTTTCTCGCTCTTTATTTTTTGTGCGATCAGCCAACTGCGGGAAATGACCGCGTGGGCTTTCAGGAGTTCCAAAGATGAGGTGGCACTCATTTCGGAAGAGATCACGCTTAGTAAATAATCTTCTAGGGGTAATATGTTGATTGCTGTCAGATGCTTTCCCTCGTCCATGATTTTCAATGTACCTTTGAACTTCTGGTCTTCCGTGCGTTGCCAGTGAAAATTGATCCCGATCATGACATTGAGCAAATCGAAGTTTGCCGTTTCTTCGTTTTCCGGTGTAAGGGTGAAATGATCCGGTACGATCTGTGTTCCTGAAGATGAATGTAGAATCAAGTTCTTCCCTTCTTTGGAAATGGTATATTCTCCGGAATATTTTTGATCCTTGTTCCAGTAGGTTCCATTCAGACGGAAGGTGATGGCGGGAGCGAAAAGGATGCCAATGGAAAGAGTGATTGCCTTCGGCGAGTTGATTTTAGATTTCATGATTTTAGATTTTAAATTTCAGCCACACAAGGCTACCATTTCTGAATTACCTATTTTTAATGTCTTTTTTAATCATAAATCGCAAATTCTTGAATTGCTCATCGGTAAGGGTTAACTGGGAAAAAAGTTCTTCCAACAAGGGGGCGTCCAGACGGTTGAAATCTTTTTCCCGGGGTGAGATGATCAGACCGGCAAAGTCGACACAGCCGGGACTGAACAGTATGTTTTCATCTTCTTCCGCGAAGAATTGCCACGGGCGGTGTTGACGACGGGGGAATATGACCACCCACCATTCGTTGTTTTCGTACCAGGCAAAAAGGTTCATCATGGGTTCCGGATCATTCGGGGTAATTTGTCCCACGAGGGACAATAATTGCTCGAAGATATCCATTAATTGCTCCCGGTTGTTTGAATGAAGTATGATATTCTTGCGAAGGTAGTGATGGATACTTTCGATGGTTGTTTTCCGTGATTCGGAAATCCACAAGATTTCTTTCGGGCAGGAGTTTACATCGGTTTCTAGGGGCATGATGTGACGGGCTGCCAGTTGGAAATGAAAATGATCCGGGGCGGAGGCTCCGCTACGGGGACCATTGTAAAAAATCGTATACTCCGGGTAAGTTTGTACAATGGCCAGCATGTCTTGGAAATGTCCCTTGATGAGCTGGGGAATGTGTTGTTTTGCCGGAACTGTGTAATGGCGGTCGAATATGGGATAAGGGTTTACTCGTATATCCAGCGTGGGGTTATAATCGAAACTAGCTTGTTCCGGCGGAATGTTTCCTTTACACAGAAAACAGGCTCTTGCCTTGATCGATTGCTCGTCTATTTTAGCCACGGCCGATTGAATCCGGTCCGGGTTGTGCTGGATACGAATCTGGAACCCCTCGAAATCAATCGTACGATAAATGACATTCCGTAAGTGTTCGTAATTATTTCGGGCCAAGGGCCAATAGGCTAGTTGTGATTTCGTAAATTCGTCGAAAAACATGACAGAGAATGGATTTAGGATTTAGGATTTAAGATTTTTGATTTTTCTTCATTTTCAATTTCCCGTTGTCTTGCCAATATTTCAATCATACGAATTTTATCTTTATAGTAATTATTTGCGTTTACACGTTGGATGTTCAAGTCTGCGTCGGAATTACCTTCCCAGCGACGACATAAATATAGCGGTTCATAAATGCGTTCGATCTGGTATTCACGGGAGATTGCGAGTGCCGTGGCATAATCCTCCCCATAACTGACGTTCGGGATTCTGATTTGCCGGAGTAATGGCGTGTAAAATGCTCGGGGCGCCCCCAGCCCGTTGATACGTAAGGCGTTGTTACGCCCGTTGTCCGGCGTCCATTCCTTGTGGTCAATGATGCCGGGAGGTATTTCTTCCAGCTTGAAATTAACCATCTTGTAACTACCGATAATCATGGCACATTGACGTTTGTGGAACGTGTCGACAATGCGTTGGAGGACGTGTCGATTGATGTACAAATCATCACTATCCAACTGGATGGCGAATCGTCCGCAATGTTCGCTCATGATGGCATGTGTCCAGCATCCCCCGATTCCAAGGTCGGTGCGAGGGGGAATGATGTGGATTATTTGCGAGTGCTTTTGGGCCATCTTTTTAACAATAGCAGTCGTGTCGTCGGTGGAATGATTGTCGATAACAAGAATATTATACTTGAAATTGGTTTGTTGTGAAAAGACGGATCGTATCGCTTCTGCAATGGTCTTTTCCCGGTTGCGGACGGGAATAATAACCGAGACTTCAGTTTCAAAATACTCGTCTTGGAACGGGATGGTTTTGAATACGGGAGGCAAATAGGCGCCGATGGCCTTCAAGTGAGCCGTGAAAGCCTGTTCCATTTCAATTTGTACTTCCCGGTTACGAGGGTTCACGTAATCAAATTGCTTTTCACCGGAACGTCGGGAATCGTGTTCTTTTTCCGAATACAGGAATTCGGGAATCCGGAAAATCAATCCTTCCCGGGAAAGACGCAGGCGCAGATCGTAGAGTGCGGCAAAATTGTACTCCGTGTCCATTTCGCTGATCACTTTTTTTAAAACGTCTGTTCTGAATAAAAGAATTGATCCGAAATCAAAATCATCCCTGACGCTCCCCAATTGATAGTCAATAGTTGGGTGTGCAGTTTGCGAACCATTTTGTTCCGTGTAATAATCAGAGTAAAGCATGACGGCTCCGGTGGCTTGTGCCACTTGGAGAAAGCGTTTTTGAGCGTGTTCGCCTAGCCGGGGAGTCGGGTATTTCGTGTAGAAAAAGACATAGGGTGAATCTATCGTGGTAACGATTTCCCGTAACGTGGCAGTTTGTTCAAAATGCACGTAGGTATCTGTCTGTTCGTCCCTTTTTAGCCGGGAAATGATACAAGAAATAATAGACATAAATTACAAATTTAAGGTTTAAGCCAAAGATATATCTTTTTGTAGAAAGTGTATGAATTTTGGCGTATTTTATGTGAAAATAAATATCTTTGCGAAGTTACAAATAGAAGATGTTGGAGTTTTTTGTAAAGCTATATAGGAATCTTAGGTACACGGGGATGTTACTTGTTTTGTTGTTCGTTTCTTGGACAACGAAAGGAGGGGCCGGTGAGCCCGATTTCCGGATATTAATTATCAGTTCCTACAACCCGGAAACTTCCCAGACGGCCAAGAATATATCGGATTTTATAGAAGAATATGGTCTACTTGGCGGAAAATTTTCGATTGACATAGAGAATATGAATTGTAAAAGTTTTTCCGAGGCTTGTATGTGGGAAGGGCGGATGAAAGAATTACTGGATAAGAATATCGAAAAAGGTTTACCGAAGCTCATTATTCTGTTGGGGCAGGAGGCATGGACGGCTTATTGGTCTCAGGATTCACTGATTACCCGGGATGTCCCGATCATGGGAGGAATGGTGAGTCGGAATGCTGTTTTGTTACCGGAGGTGGGTACTGATTTGGAGAACTGGGAGGCGGAGAGCGTGGACGTGATGAGTGATAATATTCGGGAATTGGAGGTTTTTGGGTTTGCTTACGAGTATGATGTGGTGGCGAATCTTCGGTTAATTCTGGATTTTTATCCGGAAACCAAGCATATCGCTTTTATCACGGATAATAGTTATGGGGGAGTCTCTTTGCAGGCTCTGGTAAAGAAAGAGATGAAGGAGAAATTCCCGGGGCTGGATTTGATTCTTTTGGATGGCCGGAAACATACGATTTATTCGATCAGTGATGCTATTGCCCGGTTACCGGAGAAAACGGTTATCTTGTTGGGGACGTGGCGAGTAGATAAAAATGATGGTTATTTTATGCGGAATGCCACGTATTCGATGATGATGGCGAATCCTAAAATTCCAGCTTTCACGATTACTTCTATCGGGATGGGGCATTGGGCTGTCGGAGGATGTGTACCGCGGTATAGGACTGTCGGAAAAGATATGGCCAGACAAGCTCTGGCGTTAGAAAGACAGCAGGATTCGATCGTGTTGGCAGGAATGCAGATCATTCCGAACGAGTATTGTTTTGATTACGCCAAGTTACGTTCTGAAGGATTCTTGGATAAAGCGGAGGTCAAGAATGCTGTTCTTTACAACAAGAAGTTGTCCTATTTCGAGGAATATAAATACCAGATTATAGGGGTAGTTTTGGCTTTTTTAGTTCTACTGTTCGGTTTCTTACTAGCCTTATATTTCTATTTTAGAACCAAACGTTTTAAAGATGCTTTGTGGCAGGCCCAGAAAGATAATATCTTAATACTGAATAATGTTAATTCCGGGATCAAGTTTATTCATCCGGATTTCACGATAAAATGGCATAACGGGATTGATTATGATATCGATCCGGAAAAAATTAAAGGTTCCAAGGGGCAAGTTTGTTATAAGGTTTTGAGAGGACTGGATGAACCTTGTTCTTGCTGTCCGGCGGTAGTGGCCATGAAAACGGGAAAAGTGGCTGATGTTGTTGTGAAATATGGGGATTATTACGTGTATATGTTGGCGAATCCTGTTTTTGATGATGATAATAATTTATTGGGTGTCGTGGTGCGTATGGAGGATATGACCAAGCAAAAGCAGGCGGAATTGGAGTTGCGGAAGGCAAAAGAAAAGGCCGAGGAGTCTGATCGGTTGAAGTCTGCATTTTTGGCTAACATGAGTCACGAGATCCGTACCCCGTTGAATGCTATTGTGGGATTTTCCGGGGTTCTGACTTCGGACGATTGTGATGCAGAAAGTCGTAAGGAGTACGTGGCAATCATTCAAAAGAATTCAGATTTATTGCTTCGCTTGATTAATGATATTCTGGATATATCCCGCTTAGAGACGGGACGATTGAAGTTGTCTTATGAAGAGGTTGAGATTGTTTCTTTGTGCCAGAGTGTGCTGGCTACGACCAGTTACGGGAAACGGGATGCGGTGGAGTACATGTTTCAGACTCCGTGTGAAGAATTTATGCTGGAGACGGATGTGCAGCGTTTGCAACAGATATTGATTAATTTGTTGTCGAATGCCAATAAGTTCACAGAACAGGGGAGTATCACGCTAGGAATTGAGATCCATAAAGAGCAGGATTGTGTTTATTTTAGCGTGACCGATACGGGACGGGGAATTCCAGAGGATAAACAGAAGAAGGTGTTCGAACGTTTCGAGAAACTGGATGAATACGTGCAGGGAACCGGTTTGGGATTGGCCATATGTAAGTTGACGATCACGATGATGGGTGGAGATATATGGGTGGATGGGGATTATAAGGAAGGAGCCCGTTTCGTGGTTTGCCACCCGTTGCACTTGGAACCGCTTCCTGAAGAATAATTTCGTGTTGTGATAGTACTTTTCTAGTTGTTCAATTGTTTTTTTTGAAAGAATCATTAAATGAACGTTTAATGATATTTCAAAATTATCCAATTTTACGATACGTACCAAGAATCCTAATATTTTTTTCTATTAATAATCAAGAATTTCACCTTTAAAGCTAAAAAAGGATATCCACCTTTCCTAAATAGCATTAAACGTTCGAATATTTATCTTTAAAGTTTAGACCGTGTCGGAAAAATCAGATATCGAAATTGTACATGATATAAAGAACGGGAGTGTCTCTGCTTTTCAAGAGTTGTACTCCCGGTATGCAGATATTGTCTATCGGAATATCCTTGCACGTGTGAATAGTTCCTTTGATGCGGATGATATTTTCCAAGACTTTTTTATTCAGGTGTGGGAGAAAAAAGATTCTTTTCAGGTTTCGTCTTCCGTGAAAGGATATCTCTTAATTTGGTTGAGGAATCATATATTGAATTCAATCAAACAAGAGCAGATTCGTGATAAATATCAGGATATATATGCTTCGGATGAAGAGGACGATTACACGTGGGTGAAGATCGTGGCCAAGGACTTGGATGAAAATATTCGGCGGATTGTGGAAGGATTTCCACCTCGTTTGCAATGCGTGTATATGCTCCGTCAAGAACAAAATTTATCGATAAAAGAAATTGCCGAGAGGTTGGCCGTATCCGAACAAACCGTTAAGAATCAGTTAGGTGATATTACACGTAGGCTCCGATGCGAGGTGAGTCGTAAAAATTTTTTATTTTTCATATAGTACCTTTTATTCCCCGGAATTGTCTTTAAGGTAAATACGGCGAATATGGGGATAAATGAAATATACGATCTTTTAAAGAAGTACCGGGAACATCGATGTACCCCGGAAGAGGAAGAGCGAATTGCCCGGTGGTACGAGCAATTTGATGATGAAGTTGAGAATTTACCGGAAGTTCCTGAAGGTAAACTAGAACAATTATGGTTTTTTATCAAACGCAAGATATATGTGCCTTGGACTTGGCGAGTGGTTGGATTCTATCGTTATGCCGTGGCTATTATTATTTTAGCAATGCTGGGAAGTGGAGTGATTTATTTTCGTGGATCGGATGAACCGGAACGGCAGGAACTGACTCAGCAGGATATCCTGCCTGCGCAAGGTGTTGCTGTATTGCAATTGAGTGATGGTCGGGAAGTGCCTTTAAATAGTACGACCATTATTCAGGAGCAAGAAGGCGTGGTCATAAAAAATGATTCTTCCCATGTGCTGGACTATACGTTGGCTACTGCTAAATCGGAACCACTATATAATACGATTACGGTTCCGGCAGGGGGAGAGTTTCGAGTACTCTTATCTGACGGGTCAAGTGTGTGCTTGAATTCCTGTTCTGCTTTGACTTACCCTGTGCCTTTCACCGGGGACGTACGAGAGGTGAAATTAACGGGCGAGGCTTATTTTGACGTGACGAAATCGGATAAACCTTTCATCGTGAAAATGGCAGATATTGACGTACGTGTGTTGGGAACTTCTTTTAATCTTTCCGGTTACACGACGAATCAAGATGTTTCGGTGACGTTGGTCAGTGGGGAAGTCACCGTGCATAATCACCAGTTACAGCAGGATTTCAATATTACTCCGGGGATGCGATTCGAGTATAATCGAGAGAATCATCAAGTAAAGATGACTGAGGTAGACCCGGAACTTTATATCTCTTGGATGAAGGGAAAGTTCCGGTTCGAAGATATGCGTTTGGAAGACATTATGGTCACGTTGAATCGTTGGTACGATTGTACGGTGTCTTATTCTGACGACGCTTTGCGGGATTTACGTTTCACCGGGGCGGCAGAAAAGGATCGTTCTGCTAGTTATTTACTGGAATTGATCGAGATGATTACGGAAGTGAAATTTCAAGTAGACGGGAAACATATATTAATTACCCGAAAATAAAATACAGAGAAATCTCACCTTCCCTGTATCTATGGATAACAACATTCACGAAAAAGTTTACCAGACGATGTTCGTGAGTGAGTCATTAACTTTAATTACAAATGTATGAAAAAAAATGGATCGGTAAAATTTTTAAGGTACATGCGAAATCTATTTTTTCTATTATTGATTTCAGCCTCCAGCGTTTGGGCGAGAGATGTTTATTCTCAGGGTGCGCAGGAGATGTTTAGCGTGAAGAGTGGGACTATTGAGTCAATCTTCAAACAAATTAAGAAACAGAGTGACTATGAGTTTTTTTACAACACGGCAATCTTGGATGTGAAACAGAACGTGATGTTGACTTCTACCAGCGGGACTTTAGATGAGATTCTGGCACAGGTGTTGGGCAAAAAGTACGAGTATCAAGTTAAAGATAACTATGTTCTTATTTCAGAAAAAAAGGTAAGCACACCGGATGAGGTGAAGAAAGTTACGATAAAGGGTGTGGTGAAGGATAAAAAGGGAGAATTGTTGCCGGGCGTTTCCGTTTTATTGAAAGGGACTGTGATAGGTGTTGCTACTGATGTGAAAGGTGAGTTTACATTAGTCATCCCGGAACAGGAGAAGATCATGCTGATGTTTACTTTTATTGGAATGAAAACAAAAACAATAGAGTATAAAAAGCAAGAGAAACCAATCGTTGTAATACTTGAAGATGATGTTACCGAGATGGATGAAGTTGTGGTAACTGGTTACCAGGAAATTAAGAAAACAAGAATGACAGGTTCTGTTGAGGTCGTGACTTCTAAAGATATAGCCAATAAGGGGTATACAAGTATAGAAGATGTGTTAAAAGGTCAGATGGCGGGAGTTGCTGTTATGAATTTGTCTGGGCGACCAGGAGCTCAAGCTACAATCCGGATTCGAGGTATAAATTCGTTGACAGGAGATACAGATCCTATCTGGATCATCGATGGAATGCCTCTTTCGGGAGATGTTCCGGAAATTAGTATGGGTGGTACTGAATTTCAAGAGACAGTATTGACTAGTGGGATTGGTAATATTCCTCCAGATGATATTGAAAGTATTACCGTACTAAAAGATGCTGCGGCAACTGCAATTTATGGTTCCCGTGCTGCTAATGGAGTTATTGTTGTTACCACGAAGAGAGGAGCTGTTGGGCGTTCATATATAAACATTCAAGCTTCCTATGGCTTGAGTGAAGCTCCTGGTAATCGTTTGAAAATGATGAATACTAAGGAAAAAATCGCCTTTGAGCGTGGTATTTATGAGGATTTCCCTGGACTGAATATCGGAGGACGGGTTTACCAGTTATTGAAGGATGTTGATAATGGTAAAATATCCAAAGTAGAGGCTGACGCTGAAATTGATCGGTTAAGTAAGATCAACACGAATTGGTTTGATGAAATTTTCCGAGTGGCTCAAACACAAAATTATAGTATTTCTCTTTCCGGAGGAGATGAAAGAACACAATATTATGGTAGTCTTTCTTACCTTTCTCAAGAAGGAGTTATGCCAAATAATAAGTATGAAAGTATGGGAGCTTCTATAAAGTTGACCCATGATTTCAATAGATTTTTACGAGTTCATTTTGATGTACGTAGCACGTTGAGAAACGACCGTAGTTCTGCTTCTCCGGTCAATCCTTTGGATTATGCTACTTACGCTAATCCTTATGAACGTCCGTATGATGATAATGGGAATTATGTTTATGATCGTAGTTCTTATTCAACCAAGAGTTCGATAAAAGACGGTTATGAATATGATTTTAATATTTTAGAAGATTTGAATAATAATACAGCGAAATCGAGATACTTAAGTAATCAAGTGAGCTTGAAATTAGAATTCAAGATTATTGAGGGGTTGATGCTTTCTTCTATGGGAACTTTTTCGAATTCAAACAATCATTCAATGCAGGAATTGGTTCCAGGATCTTTCGCTTCTAAATATAATTCTTGGTTGGGAGGAATCTATTCAGAGGGAGAAGTCCCGGATGAAATGAACAATGGAATGATGAAAGAATCTACTTCGCGTTCTCAACAATGGACAATTCGTAATCAATTAGAGTTTGCCCGTGGATTTTCTGATGGAGATCATTATATCAATGCTTATTTGGGACAGGAAGTTTCTTCAACAAAAGGATATGGTTTTTCAAGTATGATTCCTGAATGGAGTGATGTTTATGGTGTTGCGAGTTATCCTGATTTAACGGGAATGACGATAAAATCGGCTTTTAAAAGCTCGTTGTCAAGTTTGGGAGGACATTCTGAATCTCAAGATAGAAGTGTTTCCCTTTTTGTAACAGGCTCTTATAGTTATAAAGATCGTTACGTGGTGCAAGGAAGTGCTCGTTTGGATGGTGTTGATATTATCGGAACAAAGAATCGTTTCTCTCCTCTTTGGAATGTGAGTGGAAAATGGAATCTGCATAATGAGCCTTTTATGACTCGATTCGGTTTTATAAGCCAATTGGCAATAAGAGCTTCTTATGGTTTTGTTGGAAGTATTGACCGTAATGCCCTTCCTTTCTCTGTTCTGAGGAAAGTCGGTAATTTAACATATGATGGTGAGAAAATCATGGATCGTTATGATCCTTCGAATCCTTCGATCAAGTGGCAACGTCAAGAGAATCGGAATATTGGTTTTGATGCCTCGTTATTTAACAATCGGGTTAATTTGGTTGTCAATTACTATAATAATGATACTCGTAATTTGTTGGATGAAAAGAAAATTGCGGCATCAACAGGTCGTCTTGCTGTTACAGCGAATGTCGCATCTGTTAATAATAAAGGTTGGGAGATCAGTTTACGGACATTGAATATTCGCACGGATGATTTTAGTTGGGTGACTTCAGTCAATTTTACTAAAAATAAGGATAAGGTTACGGAAACGTACTATCAAGACTTAAGTGAAATTTCAGCAAGTACCAATTCTACATTTGAATCTTTATATAGTCTGTATATTCAAGGACAACCGGTAAGAGCTTTTTATGGGTATAAATTTGCAGGTGTTGATCCGTATACTGGAAATACATTGGCTTATGTAGATGGGTTTGATGATGACGGGAATCGATTAGGGATGTTGAATGCTGAAGGAAAATATGTTTATAATATGGATAATGATTTGACTGTCCAGCTGGCTAATGCTTCCCGGAGCTATTTAGGACGGAGTGATCCACCTATCACTGGAGGTTTTACGACACAATTTAATTATAAACGGTTTAGTCTTTTTGCTCAGTTTACTTACATGACAGGTCATTTGGCTCGTTCTTTCCAATATTATTCCGGGGGAACAGCTTACGCGGCTGCTAAAAATGTACTGAAGATTGAGGCAAATCGTTGGAGAAAACCCGGAGATCTAACGGATATTCCTAGGTATGATACGGGACGGACTGAATATTTGTATCAATTATTTGATTTCCGTTTTGAAAAAGGAGATTATTTGAAATGTAATAATATTTCATTAGGATACAATTTAGAGCAAAGTATTTGTGATAAATTACATATCACTCGGGCTCGCTTGAATTTCAATATGGCAAATGTTTTCACGTTGACGAAGTTCAGAGGAATAGATCCTGAAACGAAAGGAGCCTTCACTTATCCGAGTGCTCGTTCATATACATTTTCTTTATCAATAGGTATTTAAGTTAGGAATTATGAAAAAGAATATATTATTAGTGCTTGTTGTATTTTTATGCGGGGCATGTTCGGACTTTTTGAATATGCCTCCTAAAAATACGAAGGTTGTTTATACGATGGAAGATGTACGAGGAGCAATGTCTACCTTGTTGTTTGCAACTACTTCATCAAGTTATTGTAAAGGATACGTAAGTAGTCCGGTTATGTTTAACGGTGAGTACGTGCAATATCCTTTTACAAGACGTAACAATGTTTCTTCTATTTTGTACACGAATGATTTAGATTTGGAAAATTTCTTGTTTGATGATTTTGCGAATCCGTCTCGAGGGGGACAAAACTTTATTAAAGAGTATGGAGAGATAAAAAATTGGGAAGGATATTTATTCCCAAGTGATCTGTGGAAAGAAGTATTTGTATCGATTGGTTATATTAATATGGTATTGAAAGATTTGGAAAATGTACCAGATTATAATAAAACAGATTATGAACGGATTGCGGGAGAGGGGAGAGTGATGCGTGCTTATTATTTGTTGAGATTGAATCAGTTATTTGCTCCTTATGATAAAGATGAGTATGGAATTCCGTTTAATTTTGATGCAGATGTCGTACAAGGAAGAAAAAGATGGAAACAGACAGATTTGTATAAAACGTTGATAGGGGAGATTACGGATGTTTTAGAATATGAAACTGTTCCCGAGGAGTCTTGGAATATTTTTTTTAATAAGAGAATTATGTATGCGATTTTAGCTCAAGCTTATCAATTTAAAGCCGGGTCTTGTGCTGCAGAAGAGGATGATTGGAGTAAGGCTGAGTTTTATGCAAAAGAAGCAAGGATGGGTGCACGAGTGGAGAGTACTGTTGAAGAGCAGTCTGAATTGACAACAGTTCCATTGACAAAGTCTACGACGAAGCCTCATAGATTTGCTTTGTTGCGTTTTTCTTTGTATGCTTATGGCGGGAATGATTATGCTCCATGGGGAAGACCGGAACAAATGTTGGTTCAATGTCCTTCAAAGGAATTGTATGATCTTTATGATGAAGATGATATCCGTCGGGAAGTCTATTTTAAGGAGATAGATGGGAAGGTATATGTTACAAAATGGCAATGTACAAATGAACATGATGTTAATGATGTACATATTCTTTTCCGTTTTTCAGATTTGTTATTAATAGAGGCAGAGGCTTTAGCTCGTCAAGGTAAAGACGGTGCTTTGGATTTGTTGAATGAATTCAAAAGTAGTAAGATTCCTGGATATGCTGGTTACACGGGTGGTGATGTTATAGGCGAGATATTGAAAGAACGTCGCAAGGAATTTGTTTACGAGGAACAGATGAATTGGCTGGATATGAAACGAACTGGAGCTAGTGTTTCTCGTAAGGCAAAGGATGAGGCAACGGATGAAATTAAAACTTATACGCTAGAAGGTAACGACTATCGTTATACATTCCCGCTTCCTGCAGATTATGAATTGATGTATAATAATGTCCTCCAGAATCCTGGTTGGAAGTAATACAAATGTAAAAGTTATATTATGAGATATATAATTGTTATTTTTATCACACTACTCATGTTAAGTTCGTGTGAAAAAGAGAAGAGTGTAATTCTTGATTTGAATATTTCTCCGGATGAGATTTCAAGGATTGAATTGCGTGCAGATCATAAAACGTTAGTTCCTAATGGTGTTTGTAAAATGGGATTCCATACTTTTGTATATGCTAAAAGAAATGTGATGTCTTACGGTAGGGATGAAGAGACAGATGAATTTTATGGCAAAGAGATTGAAGAGGAGTTTTTAGTTCCAGCGGATCAGGTCCCAGTTGATTATGTGAAAGTGTATGACCAGAACGGAAATGTGGTGGAAGGTGGTTACTATGCAACGACGAGTGATACTCCCGGAACGATTTTGCAATTTTATGCAAAAGGAGGAAACTTGGAAAGTAATCGTTTGGAAGTTACGATAAGGGAGTTGCCTGAAGAGGATTACGAGGAGATTGTGGTTCCTGTAGTCTTTCATGTACTCGTTCCTCCGGCAACAGCGGCTCCTGCCTATGATTTAAGCGTAGAATTTTTGGAAGAACAACTTCAGCGAGTTTCTGATGCCTTTAATCGTAAGATAACAACTGATCCTAATGCTGGAAACGCTAAAGTTGTGTTTAAGTTGGCAACTTATGATCAAAATGGATTAAAAATGCAGGAGCCGGGAAAGAATATAGAGAATATTTCAGCATCAGATTTTACAAATATGGGAACTTCTTCAAATAAGACTAAACCTTATTTGTCATATATATTGACAAAGTGGAAACGCCTTATTTGGGACCCCAATAAATACTTGAATATCTGGTTAGCAAAGTTTACCACATCTACTTCCCTAACGGGAACTTCTACGTCGTATCAGATGTGGCCCCCTATGGTGATGCATCCGGATTATGACTTGGCTTCTATTCCGGGCTTGGATTTGGAACATAAGGAGTCTTTTACTTTAGATGATGTTGAGGACTGTCGAGAAGTTGGTTACATGGTGAATTTGGATGCTCTTTACACGCCAACGGCAGTACAGGGATCAAATGAATTCAGTTTGGCTACCCCTATGGCTGAATATTTTGGTATTCTTCAAACGAGGTGTGATATGTATGATTATTTGAATGAAGATGGTGATAGTGATTATTGTCCGGATACTTATAGTTTTGATTATGGTTTTTATCCTTCCGTGTTTAAGGCTAATAATTTGGACGGCCAACCGGAAAATGATCCAACTCGTCCTTTGGAGTATTTCACTTCGTTCAATGTGATGGATATGTACAGTTACAAAAATTCTCTTTCTATCGATCAAGTGAAACGTTTAAGAATGGTTTTGCAACAATGTCCCTCTCGTTGGGCTTATAAATCTGATTGGGCTTTTACGGGAGGAAATTGATGTTTGTGTGTAGTGTAAGGACTCGATTCTAGGTTTTGTAAGTCGACATTGTACCTTCTGTGGTACAATTTATGCTGAAAAACGTACCTTCAACGGTACGTTTTTCTTATTTATCGGGTATAGAAATCGATTTGTTTCTTGATAGCCCGGGCACAAACGGGGCAGAAGTCATTACCGGATAGGGTGTTCATCAAACAATCGTAACGAGGACGGTAAACACCCTTGGATACGTAACCACCTCCTTCATAAGCTCCGAGTTTCTTGGGATTTTGGGGATCGTAGGTGGTGGGAACGGGAGTATCTTTATCAAGCATATCTTTCCATTTCTTCTTAAAGTTTGTCAGCGTGGTAAGATTAGCCTCCCAGGGTTCCACGTTGGTCGGGTACATATCGTTGTAACTGCTACCGACTTCCACGTATTCGTCTCCAAGGCCGAGAAATAGGTGTCCGAACTCGTGAACATAAACCTTGGCTGCATGGAGGTTACCGGAAATGCTGATACCGTAATGGTTATAGATGGCTCCACCACCATATTTTTGCGTGTTGGCAATAATGTAGATGAAATCGTAGGGGACGTTAGCGGATAAATCCCGTAAACTTTTATTGTCGTAAGTCATGATGTAACGTTCGGAATCGAAAGTGTAAAAGGAAGAATTCAGTATAGTATTCTTCCAGATGTATTCACCGGGAATATCGACACCGGATTCTTGTGAAGGAGCAAGAACAGCTCGGATGTTAAATAAACCTTGATTTTCTTTGTAGGGAGAAAGGCTGAACAAGCCTTCTGCGAAAAGTTTGCAATCGGCTTTAAATTTGTCCATTTCATCTGCCGTGTAACCTTCGGGGAGCAAGACGATGTCCACCCGGCGTGACGGGTTTCCGGTATAATGTACGTCATAAGTCGGGTATTGCATCCGACGATCCTTCTTGATAAAATAGTTATCAACATCCACTGTATATTCAAACTTCTTTACGAATTTACCTTTCTTGTTCCGGGCGGATATTTCAATACGTACGTCATTTTTCGGGAAAGGCATGACTACTGTTTCTGAGCAATAACGTTGAGTCGTTTGGGCTTCATCGGTGGTTTGCCATTCTCCGAAAAGAGTGCAATACCCCCGGGAATAAATGAGCTGGTTAGAGGCCACGTCGTACACGTTGAGATAATAATTCCCATAGAACATGGTATCGATGAGGTTGGTCTTCGAACCGCCCCAGTAAGGTTCTTCCAGTAATTCCTCGAAATAAATTTCGTCATGCTGGCTATCCCCGCAATGGGCGTAATCCATACGTAATGTTTTGTTGTGAAAGTGTTTGTCGAATTGGGCCCAGGATTGATTTGCTTGTAATAATAACATGATGCAGGGCAAGAGTGCTATGATTCGTTTCATAAATCTGTTTTATTATGTGTTTATCTTTGTGCAAAGATAGTTTTTTACTATTTTTATACACGAATAAATCTGTATAATAATCCTTAGGGAAAATGGTTCAAGATGAGTTATTAATAGAGCAGTTGAATCAAAAGCAGGTGGGAGCTTTTAAAATATTGTTTGACCGATTTTATCGTTATCTCGTGCTATATGCCATGAAATGGGTAGAGAGACAAGAGATTGCGGAGGATGTCGTGCAGGACTTATTCGTGCAGGTGTGGGAACGGGATACGATTTACAGTTCATACTATGGTTTTAAGAATTTCTTGTATAACTCGGTGAAGAATGCCTCGTTGGATTATTTGAAACACAAGGAAGTGGAAGGAAAGTACGTGCGTTACACGCTTCGGACGTCAGAGACAGGTGAAGTACCAGAATTGGAGGTTATGAAAGATGAGGTGTATCGCCGTTTATACCAGGTATTGGATGAATTGCCCAAGCGGTGTCAGGAAGTATTTAAATATTGTCTGGAAGGAAAAAAGAATAGCGAAATTGCGGAAATCCTTCAAATATCCGAGTTAACCGTGAAGACTCAAAAACGAAATGCTATTGTTTATTTACGGAAAAGATTAGGTCGTGTATATATGCTATATGTCTTGTTTAAAGTGGGTTTCATGTAATTGAAAAATATTTTCTATAAAAAGTCGATTTTTTTATACTCCTTTTTTATACTCTTGTCGTCTTTGGTGTAAAATAACAAGGATGATGAAACATTACGATGAATATATTATACAATTAATCCAACTTTATCTCGTGGGAGATTTATCCGGGGAAGAAAAAGTGAAGTTGGAGGAGTGGGTTACTCAAGATCCTTCGCGAGAGAAGCTTTTTAAAGAGATTTGTAATGAAAAGAGTGTCGCCTCCGATTTTGGTATTTACGAGAAGGTGAATAAAGATTCTGCATGGGAAAAGGTCATTGTGAAGGGAAACATCAAACAGAAGAATCATCCCCGTCGTTTAGGATGGTATAAATTCGTGGCTGCCGTGATGATTCCCTTGATGGTGGTGGCAGCGGGATATTTTATAAGAGAAACGAAACCGGGTACTGAACAAAAGGGTACGGAATTGGCTAGTATAGAGCCCGGGAAGAGTAAGGCTATTCTTCGGTTGGCTGATAATCGAGTGATTGAAATCACGAGAGAACAAGAAACTCGTTTTGATGTGGCAGAAGGTATTGCGGCTATCAATAACTCATTAGGAATGGTTTACCCGGAGCAGGTGGCAACGGGAAAGACGGAATATAACGTGTTGGAAGTTCCTCGTGGAGGAGAATACACGGTTACCTTGTCTGACGGGACGGTTGTTTACCTGAATTCGGGCAGTGAATTGCGTTACCCCGTGGCTTTCGGGTCAGAACGACGGGACGTGTTTCTTTCCGGGGAAGGATATTTTGAAGTGGCGAAAGATGCAAAACGGCCTTTTTTTGTGAACGTGGATAAATTAAAGATCCAGGTTTATGGTACTTCTTTTAACGTAAACACGTACAATATAGCAAATGTTGAGACTGTTTTGGTCGAGGGGAAGATTGGCATTCAGGGAAACAATGCGGAATACACGGTGAAACCGGGACAGTTGGCTCTTTATAACAGGGAGGAAGGCACTATGGAAATTCGGGACGTGGATGTGCGGCCTTACGTGGCGTGGAAGGAGCATGAGTTTATGTTTGATGATGAAAGCTTGGAGGAGATCATGAACACGTTGTCTTTATGGTATGACGTGGATGTATTCTTCCAGACAGCAAGTTTAAAACAACTGCATTTTACCGGACATTTGGGACGTTACGAGGAGGTTTCCCATATTCTTGATGCCATATCAGGAGTAACTCAAGTGAAATTTTCGGTGAAAGGAAGAACAATTATAGTGATGGAATAAAGAAATAGCGGAAGATGTTACGAGCATTTTCCGCCATCAATGATAATAGGACAAATAGGCTAATGTTACGAGCAATGCCTAGTTGTAAATACTAACATTCTAACTACAAAGGTATGGAAAAAATTCTATTATGCCTTAGGGTTTACCGACCTCATGGGCAAAAATTTTGGAAAACTATGAAGCTTTTTATTTTTTTGATGTGTTGTTTCACATTTTCCCTTTCGGCAAATAGTTTTGCCCAGCAGGAAAAAGTTAATCTGGATTTGCGGGATGTGTCGATCAAGACATTATTTAGTGAGATTCAGCGTCAGACCAAATTACATTTTATTTTTAGTAGCGAGCAGGCGAATCGTTTGGATAAATTGACGGTAAAAGCAACGGATGAAACTGTGAAATCTGTTTTGGACCGGATTTTCGAGGGAACAGGTTTTACCTATACGTTCCGGGATGATATTATCATGGTGCGGTTTGAAGGAGAAAAAACGGTACGGCAAGCAGAGAAAGAGATGGAAATCCGGGGTGTGGTGAAAGATAAAAATGGAGAACCTTTACCGGGAGTGACGGTACTTGTCGGTGGAACCACTTTGGGAACGGCCACGGATGCGAAAGGGGAATTCCTTTTGAAAGTTCCCGAACAGGAGAGTGTGGCTTTGCATTTTTCTTTCGTGGGGATGAAAACGCAGGAGCTTGTGTTTAAAAAGGGACAGAAACCGTTGACGGTCGTGATGGAAGAAGATTCTGAAAACATAGAGGAGATTGTTGTGACAGGGTATCAACAGATCGAAAAGAGAAACCTGACAAGTTCTGTCGTGACGGTAAAAACCAGTGAATTGCAAACGATAGGAGCATCCAGTATCGAACAGATGTTGCAAGGGGTTGTTCCGGGGCTTTCTGTGGTGAATACTTCAGCCTCTCCGGGGGCGGCACCGAAAATTCGTATTCGGGGTACTGCAACAATTTCCGGGAATGCCGATCCATTGTGGGTTCTGGATGGGGTTATCTTAGAGAATTCCGTGCCGGTTACGGCTGCCGATTTGAATAGTCCGGACGTGATGAATATGTTTAATTCCGTGATTGGAGGAATTAATCCTAATGATATTGAAAGTATTACGGTGTTGAAAGATGCATCTGCAACAGCCATTTACGGAACCCGTGCCGCTAACGGTGTTATTGTTGTAACCACGAAGAAAGGAAAGGCCAATAGCTTTAATATTTCGTATCAACACACGTCGACCGTGAGTATTCGTCCTTTTTACGATAATTTTGATTTATTAAATTCAAAAGAGCGTGTTGCTTTGGCATGGGAGAATTATGAAGACGGTTTATCTATTTGGAGCAGTACTTATGCGAATGGTGGCCCGGGTATAGAGGGGTTACTGAATAGCTATGCCCTCGGGCAAATTACAAAAGAGCAATTGAATACGATGGCCAATAAGTTGGAAGGGTTAAATACCGATTGGTTTAAGATTTTGTTTCGGAATGCGTACACGCAGACCCACAATTTGAGTGTTTCCGGGGGAACGGAGAAAACCAATTATTATATTTCTTTGAATTATAACGGGGAAGAGGGGGTTGATAAAGCAAGTGAGTATAAGAATTACGGGGGAATGGTAAAAGTCAACACGCAGTTATTTCAAGGGGTAAATATGGGTGCCATTGTTCAAGTGGATCGTCGTGATCGGGAGATGTACCATTCTTCGATTGATTTGTTCAATTATGCGGTTCGTGTTTCTAGGGCTATTCCTTTGCGTGAAGATAACGGGGAGCTATATTATTACATGGGAACAGTAACCGGACGTGCACATAAATTTAATATATTGAATGAATTAGCGAATACCAGTAATGAGAGTACGCAAACCGATATGAAGGGAATTGTCAATCTTACGGTGAATCTGTATAAAGGGTTGAAATACGAGGGGTTATTCAGTTACGCCTCTTCTCATTCGACTGCACGGGATTATGCCACGGAACAAAGTGCTTATGTTGCAGATATTAGAGGGTACGAGTATGGAGAAGGATCGGAAGATGATATGAAAAAATCTCCGCTACCTTACGGGGGAGTGTATAATGAAACAACTTATGAACAGCGTTCGTCATTGATTCGTAACGGATTAACCTATAAAGGTAGTTTGGTGGAGAATTTGTCTATTGATGTTTTATTAGGACAAGAGTTTAGAAATACGAATTATAAAGGGTTAACATCGAATGTTTACGGGTATTTTCATGATCGCGGAAACACGTTTTATGAACCGGCATTAGGGGAATCAACAGGTCATTTGAAGCGTAACAAGACAACCCGTAGTCTAGTTGATCGTTCCAATATTTCTTATTACGGGGTGGTTTCTGCCATGTATGACAACCGTTACGTGCTGAATGCGAATATTCGTTTTGACGGTTCGAATCTTTTCGGTTCGAATCCTAAATATCGTTACTTGCCTTTGTGGTCTGTTTCCGGACGGTGGATTATAAGTAATGAATCCTTCCTGTCCGACAATGAAATGATCGACAACTTGGCACTTCGGGCCTCTTATGGGTTGCGGGGAAATATCGTGGAGGATAGCAGTCCTTCGATCATTGCGGCGGCATTACCACCCAATGCGGTAACCGGTTTGTTTGAAATGGAAATACAACAAGCTCCCAATCCTGATTTAAAGTGGGAAACAACGGCTTCATTTAACGTGGGATTGGAAGTCGGGTTGTTTGACAATCGTCTGTCATTGGATGTGGATTATTATCTGGATAAGAGTAAGGACTTGATCGCTTACAAAGGTGTATCTTCTGTATCCGGTTTTTCCGGGAAATACGTGAACTATGCGGATGTAAGTAACCAGGGGCTTGACATTTCTTTGAGCGGGACAATAATTAAGAATAAGGATTGGCGTTGGACGACAGCTTTTAATATGGGATATGTCAAAAACAAGGTGACAAAAGCCAACAGTACGGCTCAAACAAAATATTTGGTGCAAAGTGTTTACACGCCGGGAGAAGTGTACGAGGGGAAACCGGTAAACGGGATATTTTCTTATCGATTTGCCGGGTTGGATGATATCGGGATGCCCATGTTTTATGATAAAGATGGAAAGGTGCTTGGGGTTTCTAGCGAAGAAATAGTGAATTTTCCCTATGATATTGCCAATTTGAAATATGAAGGTACTAGGGATCCTATTTTGTCCGGGGGATTAAATACGAGGATAGCCTATAAAAATGTATCCTTATCCATGTTATTTGCTTTTGGTTTGAAAAATGTGGTGCGTTTGCCTGCACGGGCTTATGTCACGGCACCTGCTGATGATGCGAATGCCAACAGCAGTATAAAAGATCGTTGGCGGCCGGGAAAGGATAACACGGGGAAGACCATACCCGCCTTGTCTTCCGGGGATGGCTATATTGCAACTGCCGATGGTAATTTTTATGCCACGGATTGGTATAATTCATCCGATGAAACTGTTGTACCCGGCGATTATCTCCGATTCCGGAACTTGATGGTGGAATACCAACTACCGGGACGTTGGGTTGATAACGTGATTGTTGGGGGACGTAAACTGGGGAATGTTTCCTTGAAGTTTCAGGCGCAAAATTTGTTCGTGCTTGCAGATAAGCGTTTGAAAGGATATGATCCTGAGACGATTAATTATACGACAACTTCTTATGGTTCATTGCCGTTGGCTAGAACTTTTACCTTGGGATTGAATATCAATTTTTAAATGAAGAACTATGGAAAAGAGATATTTATATAAATTCTTGTTCGTGTGTATGTGTGCCGTGTTGGGGGCCTGTAACGGTTATTTGGAAGAGATACCTCAGAACAAGCAAAAATTATCGACAACAGATGATTACGACCAGTTGTTGAATAACGCTTATTTAACTCAAGCTGTACTGCCTTATATAGATGTTTTAACGGATGATATGGACTATATCGTGGCAGATCGGAGACCTAATTTTGCTAATTCTACAGATACTTATCTTGGGGCTCATTTGTGGGATAATAGTATCGAAACGACCATGCCGAATGGGGATGAAGTTTTTGCAAAATTTTATAATAGTGCTTATAACACAAATGTTGTTATTGATAATATTGATGAGGCTGTCGGGGCGGTATTGGATATGACAGAGGTTGAAAGAACACGTAAGCATATCAAGGGGGAGGCTTATGCTTTGAGGGCTTTCCGTTATTTCTATTTGGTGAATATGTATGCGGCTCCTTATGATCCGGCTACTTGTGCCACGACTCCGGGTATTCCGGTTAATTTGGAAACCACGGCTGACGACAAGGCGTATCGGCGGGTTTCTTTGGAAAAAGTCTACGGGCAGATCGTGGATGATTTGAAAAATGCGATTCCTTTATTGGAAGAGAATTTGATGGAAACGGGAAAAACACGTTTTTCTGCTCTTGCAGCTAAAGCATTATTAGCTCGGGTGTATTTGTATATGCAAGAATGGGATTTGGCGATAGAACAGGCTAAAGAGGTGATTGAAAGTAATTCAGCCTTGTTTGATCTGCGTGCGGCAGGTGAAAATTCGGTAATATATACAGAAGCCCCCATAACGGAATGGAATGAAGAAACGATTCCCGGTATTGGTTATCTGAGTGAGAAAAATTCGAATGTTTTGTTTGTCAATGGTATCAATGAGTTATATATGATATTCGGGGGAAATACCGCACAATCTGTTTTTTATCCGAGTGAAACTTTGTATAACACGTATGAAAAAGGGGATGTCCGAAAATATTATTTTATGAGACGAAATTCCAAAGGGCGGGTTCGTTACATGAAAAATAGGTATTATGCAGAAACTTATCTCAATTTTGTTCCTCAGATCACTTCCGATTACGGTTATTCTCGGGTGATCCGAACTGAAGAGATGTATTTGATCTTGGCGGAAGCGTATGCCCATAAGCCCGACGGTTTAAGTGCTGCCGTGGGATATTTGAACACGCTACGTGAGGTAAAATTTAGGGCAGAGGATTTTGAGACCTACGGACGTTTACATGCAGAGGATTTTACCCCGCAATCATTGTTGGAGACCATTTGGAATGAGAGAAGACGGGAATTTTGTTTCGAGGAACATCGGTGGTTTGATTTACGACGCACGACACGACCTTCTATCGTGCATAGCGGTTTGAACGGTAGTGCGACCTTACAAAAGGATGATCCCCGGTACGTGTTGCAAATACCTCAAAAGGAGTTGAATGTGAATCCTGAAATTGGTGCTAACCCCAGATAAAATGAAATGGATATGAAAACGATATATAGAATATTGGTATTATTTGGCTTGCTCGCAGCCGGGACAGCATGTAGCGAGGATAGTTTGTCTCCCGAATACGAGTATAATGGTCCGATTCCGGCTATTGCAGACGGACCTTCGGAGGCTCAAAAGATTTGTTATGAGTTGTACCAGAAATATGACCATCATGTTTATTATACATTGAGCGGGGATGAGGCGTTGCGAACGAATTTGGGAGAGACTCAAGTCAACGGTTTTTGGTATCTTCCGGAAAGTATATTTCCGTTGGAAGCGGCGGATGAGGCTACTTCTGAAGTCTTTTTGAGGTTATTGCGTTCGTTTTACGGGGCGTTGCCGGTCGAAACGGTTAAAACTTCCGTGATTAAACGTCAAGTGCTGGTGAAGGCGAATTTGTGGAATGATGAATTGTTGAATTATTATGGTTTCTGGATTCCGGAGGTTTATTCCATTGCTTGCACAATGGAAGCCCAACAAGGTATCGTGTATTGGGGAGAAATGGATGATATGATCGGACCTCAGCCAGATGTGTGGAAGTATAGTATCTGTTTGAGTTTTTTCAGTACCCGGACTACTCCTTATTTCGTGTTGGATGTTCCTGTTCCTACCGAATTTTCCCAGGTTTCGAAGGGAATGTATTTGGGAGAGCTTCCGGAATCGGAGCAATTTGATGCGATGATGGCGGTAATGGATTGGGAGACAGGAGAAGTTGACATGGATTATCTGATGAAGAAAGGATTTATTCATCCTTATCCTTTTATGATGGCTACAACAGAGATGTATCAACAGGAGGATTTGGCCACTTATGCGACATGGATTGCCTGTCATCCTTTGTCGGAGCGGCAGGAAGTTTTAGATACTTATCCGTTGGTAAAGAAAAAGTATGAGTTGACGTTGGAATTTTACAAAAAGTACTTGAAAGTAGACTTGGAAGAGTTTTGTAAGTTCTGGACAAATGTCACCGTGGAATAAATGAAACGTTTGTAGGTGAAAATTAAAAAATATTAGAAGGTATGAGAAATTTATTGTATGGAGCTATTTTTTTAGGAGTTTTAGTGGCCTGTCAGCGAGAACCCGGTTATAAAATCACCGGGTCTGTTCCCGGTACTCCCGATGGGATGAAAGTGTATTTGTATAATTGGAATACACCCGTGGATTCCGGAGTGGTGAAAGGGGGAAAATTTGTGTTGACGGGAAAAGTAGATGTACCCGTGCGTTACCAACTGTGGGTGGATTTATCACCGGATAAGAATATGGAATATGAGAAAGATATGCGTGGTTCGGATATTTTCGTGGATAACACGGATATACGCTACGAGACGCCTTCTATCGATTCTTTAGCTTCTCGGATGAGTTTCCATCGGAAAGAGGTAAAAGGGGAAGTTTTGATCACTGGTTCTCCCGTGCATGATTTGTATTTGAAATATAAAGAGAAAATCAGACCTTATAGTAACAGAAGTAGTGAGGCTTGGAATGAATATTTGAAAGTTTATCATATTCCTGCACTTGACGGGGTATTTAATACCCGTGAAGGGCTTGCTTTGGCCCGGGAGATGCAGGAGGCTCAAAAAGAGATGAAAAAAATTCAGTGGGATTTTATAACGGGAAACCCGACCTCTCCGGTGTCTATTGATATAGCTCAGAATATGATGTATTCTTCTAAATTGTCGAAAGCGGAAATGGATAAACTTTTACAAGCAATTGATCCGTCTTTGCATAACGCTCCGGCTTACAAGGGATTGCAAAAGAGTATGGAAGAGTCTTATCCGGTAGCGATAGGGGAAAAATTCAAGGATATAGAAGTGGTTAACGAGGAGGGAAAGACCGTACATTTAGCTGATTACGTGAAACCGGGGCAATATAATATGGTAGAGTTTTGGGCTTCTTGGTGCGGTCCCTGCCGGGGTGAGATTCCTCATTTGCGTCACGTGTATGAGGCTTACGGAAAGGGTGAGAATGCTTTTAATATGATTAGCGTTTCTATTGATGATAAAGAAAGCGATTGGAAAAAAGCTTTGAAAGAGGAAAATATGAAATGGATCCAATTATGTGATCTGAAGGGTTGGAAAGGTGAGGTAATCAATAAATACAAGATTCAAGGAGTTCCTTTCTGTTTAATTTTGGATAAAGAAGGACGTATAATAGATCACGGGGTGAGAGGATCGGAATTGGATTTGGTGTTGATAGATTTATTGGGGGATCGTTATGAAGAGTAAATAGCTTCTCGTAAATTATACACAGTGAAAAGAGGCAGTCTCACTTTGAGATAGCCTCTTTTAATTGCCTTGTGTTTTTTATCAAATTTTACTCTTTATAATATACCCGTTTCACGCGGAAAGAGATACCCGTGAGGATTTCGTAAGGGATGGTTCCTAGTTGTTCTGCCAGTTCGGTGACCGGAATATGTTTCCCGAAAATCTCAACCTCATCCCCGGTGGTTGCATCGGTATCTGTGATGTCAATCATGCAGGTATCCATGCAGATGTTACCTATAATCGGAACTCGTTTACCTTTGACAAATACATTGCCGACCCGGTTGCTTAGGTGACGGTTTAGTCCGTCTGCGTATCCCACGGGGATCACGGCAATCCGGGAAGGGCGTGTCGTGTAGCTTTTACGTCCGTATCCGATGGACTGACCTTCGGGTACATTGCGTATAGAGGAAATATAGGTTTTAAAACTGCTTACGGCTTGAAGTTGGGCGTTTGTAGCACTGATCCCGTGTAATCCGATACCGAGACGAACCAGGTCGAAATGGTATTGAGGGAACCGTTCAATTCCGGCAGAGTTTAAGATATGTCGCCAAATTTTATAATTGAATCGGGATTGGATGCATTCGGTCATGCGTTCAAACAAGTGGATTTGTTTCAGTGTGAAATCATCATGTTTGGCTTCGTCACTTCCTGCGAGGTGAGAAAATATGGAACGAATATACACGGAACGTTCGGCTTCGAAAAATTCCAACAATTGCGGAATATCCTGTTCGTCGAAACCGGAACGATTCATGCCGGTATTCAGCTTGATGTGTACGGGAAAACGTTTGATCCCGTGTTTATTTAGTGCTTGGTTGAAATCTTCTAGAATGTCCAACGCGTAAATTTCCGGTTCCAAGTTAAACATGATCATGTTGTCAAAAGCTTCCCGTTCGGGATTCATGACTGCAATCGGGATGGTAATTCCCGCGGCCCGCAGTTCAATCCCCTCGTCGGCAAAAGCGACCATGAGGTAATCTACCCGGTGGTATTGTAGTAACGAGGCTATTTCCCGGGAGCCGCTACCGTACGAGAAGGCTTTGACCATGACGGCAATGTGTGCATCAGTCAATGACCGGAAATGATTCAGGTTATGAACCATGGCATCCAAGTCAACTTCCAATATGGTGCTATGTGATTGTTTTTGCAGGAATCCGGCGATGTATTCAAGTTGAAACGCCCGGGCGCCTTTGATCAGGATGATTTGGTTATTGAAATTATCCCGTTCTTCCTGACGGAGAAAATGCTCCGTGTCTTCATAGAATCGGGAATTAGCGGCAAAATCATGACGATGTTCACTCAAGTGTTTGCCGATTCCGATAAACAGGGATATATTTGCTTGGCGGAGAGTCTCGGCAATAGAAGGGTATAAGTCATCACCGGATTTTCCCGTGTCCATGAAATCGGAGAGGATAACAACCCGTTCTTTCGAGGCATCCTGCGTTGCTAGAATGTTCAACGCCAGTTGAAAAGAGGACGGGTCCGAATTATAGTAATCGTTCACGAGTGTACAGTTATTGATGCCGTCCTTGATTTCCATACGCATGGCGATGGCGGAAAGCTGTTGTACTCGTGAGATGATCACGTTGGGGGAATATTGTTTTAATAACAATATGCTGACGGCGTTCATACAATTTTCGTAGGAGGCAATGTCCGGGAATGGAATATCAAGGATAAAGTGCTTATTACCGAAGGTTACCTGCACTTCCCTGTGTCCGAGTGCGATGTTCATTGTTTTTACATGAATGTCAGCCTTCGGGTCTTCCCCCCAAAGAAGAAACGAGGTGGTAGAAGGTACTCGTGTTTTGATATATTCCAGAGCCTCTCCTGTTTGCCCGATTACCCATTGGCAAGACGTGAATAGTTGTGCTTTCTCGGCTAGTTTTTCTTCTTTGGAGGCAAAGTTTTCACCGTGTGCATCCCCGAGATGTGTGAAAATACCGATAGTTGGCTGTATCATCTGTTGCAAGTGCTGCATTTCTCCTTTTAGGGATATTCCGGCTTCGATAATGGCAATTTCTGTTTTTGGATCAATTCCCAGTAGAGATAGAGGAACTCCTACTTGCGAATTGTAACTCCGAGGACTGCGGTACACGGCATGATCGTTTACCAGGAGTTGGTAGAGCCATTCCTTTACGACAGTCTTCCCGTTACTTCCGGTGATCCCGATGACCTCGGCTTGCGTGTGTTGTCGATGGTGGGCGGCTAATTGTTGTAAAGCAGTCAAAACATTTTCAACGACGATGAAGTTGGCGCCTGTCAGTTGGTTGAATTCTTCTCGAAATTCACTGATGACAAAGGCTCGCATTCCATCGGAATATAGTGTACGGATGTAATCGTGTCCGTTATGATTGTTTCCGGTTAAGGCAAAAAACAGGGTATGTTCGGGAGTAACAACAGAACGGCTGTCTATGCTGTATTCCATGATTTCCACGGGTATTCCGCTATGTAAAGTACCGTTAATGATTTCGGCGATCTCGTTCATAATAATTGAAAATTGAAAATTGAAAATTGAAAATGAGGGATTTGCAATTTTCAATGGTGTTGTTCTTGTAACTGCAAAGCTACGGATTTTAAGGGTTTGTTTTACTTGCTTGCTGAAGAAAATTTTGATGTTAGGTAGGAGTTTGTTGGGAGTTTAGGGGGAAATAAGCCACGATAAACGCAAGATAGACGTATCCCCTGGGTTGCAAAGCCGTTTGGTAACTGTGTTTGTTGTGTGGGGTGAGTTTGGGGGATGAGGGAATGGATGCCAATTTCCCGCTAAACTCTGGCTGGACAGGGGTTGAAGTGTAGGGTTAGAGCAACGGGGCAAAAAGTCGGGCTAGAGATTCCCGAATTTTATCCCGTTTCGGGCGGAATTTCCAGCGGTGGATGCTGATTTCGGAACTGCCTTTCAAGTCGTCCAGAAAATCGGAACCGAGTTGGCGACTGACGTTGCGGTCGTAGATGATGAGGTTGACTTCGAAGTTCTGTTCGAAACTACGTATGTCCATGTTGGCAGTACCCACGGAAGATACCAGTCCGTCCATGACGATTACTTTGCTGTGGTTGAATCCTTTACGATATTGAAATACTCGAACTCCGGCTTCCAGTAGTTCTTCTACGTAGGAGCGTGTACACCAGTGAGTGAGTAGCGAATCGGATTTATACGGGATCATGATACGCACGTCCACGCCGCTCATGGCAGCGGTTTTCAGCGAGTTGATCGTGGTCTCTCCCGGCATGAAATAGGGGGTCGAGATAAAAACGTACTTCTTGGCCATATTGATCAGCGTGAAGTAGGCTTGTTGGATGGAGGTCCAGTCGCTATCGGGACCGGATGCCACGGTTTGGACAACCACGTTGCCATCGACTTTCTTGTTGGGAAGGTATTCAGTCTTGTTCAGTAGAAGTTCCTGACGAACAAAGTACCAGTCAAACAGGAAAACCACTTGTAACGAGGTGACTGCTTCCCCTTTCACTTTTAAGTGAGTGTCGCGCCAGATGCCGATGCCGGGTAATCCGTGCAGGTAACGGTCGGCGAAGTTCAACCCGCCAATGAACCCGGTGTCCCCGTCCACGACAACAATTTTTCGGTGGTTTCGGTAGTTCACCTTGTTCGTGAACAAGGGGAAACGCACGGGAAGAAACGGGAAGATCTGAATCCCGGCGGCCTTCATCTCTTTGATGTAACGTTTGGGTAATTTCCACGACCCCACGTCATCATAGATCACACGAACTTCCACGCCTTCCTTGGCTTTGGTGATAAGTAGTTCTTTTAGTTTCTCTCCGAGTTCTCCTTTATCAATGATATAGTATTCGAGGTGAATGTATTTTTTGGCTTTGGCGATGGCTTTGAAGATCGAACCGAAGGTGGCCTCCCCGTTGTTGAGGATTTCGATCGTGTTGTTACGGGAGAGAAGGGCTTTGCTGTTATTCAGAAGTAATGTCATCAACGGTTTCACCGCTTCCATATCTTCTTTTTTTAGCAATTCGGCTTTCTTGATACGTTGTTTCTGGTCTTCACTCATGTATTGCAACCACTTGAAGTCGCCCAAGCCTTTCATGGAGAACATCTTGATCTTCCGGTAATTCATGCCGAAATAGATGTAAAAGAACAGCCCGACACCGGGGGCCAGCACGAGTACGAGTATCCACGCAAGTGTACGTACCGGATTTCTGTTTTCCAGTATGATCGTGTATATGATCGCCAAGATGGTGAGAATATACAGTACAATGCCAATGTTAATCGCAATACTTGTCCAGTTCACGCAATTAAAATTTCAATTTTCAATTTTCAGTTTTCAATTAAACCGTATCTTTGTTCCATGAATACGATGTTTGATTTACAACAATACGCATTACAGGAGCTAAAGGATACTTATACCGAGCATGAAATAAAAGTTTTATGCTCGCTTACCTTTTGCAAACTGTTGCATTGTACAAATATAGAAATCCATCTTAATAAACACGAATTTTTGGCAAAAACCTTTGTCGATAAATTTGTTCAAATCGTGGAAGAGTTAAAAACGGATAAGCCGATCCAGTATATTTTAGGTGAAACAGAATTTGCCGGTATTGATTTCCAGCTAAATAGTGAAACCTTGATTCCCCGGCCGGAGACGGAAGAGCTGGTGATGTGGATCGTGGAATCGGGAGTGCAGCCGGGTACAAGTGTTTTGGATATTGGAACGGGGAGTGGGTGTATCATTGTGTCGTTGGGTAAGTTGTTGAAAGGAGTACGGCTTTGTGGGGTGGATATTTCCCCGGAGGCTGTGGAACAAGCTGCCAATAATGCCCGGAGGAATGGTGTGGAGGTGAAATTTGAGGTACGTGATATATTACGTTACGAGGAATGGGCGTGGCCTAGTTTCGACGTGATAGTGAGTAATCCGCCTTATGTGCGGGAGTCGGAAAAGGCTCTTATGCATGATCGGGTGTTGAATTATGAACCCTCTAGGGCTCTTTTTGTGCCGGATGCCGATCCGTTAATGTTTTACCGGAAGATTGCCGAATTCGGTCGTGATCATCTGAACTGGGGTGGGTTGCTGTTTTTCGAGATCAATGAGGCTTTTGGGGAAGAGACCGTCGAGTTACTTCGGGAGATGGGGTACGAGGATGTTGAATTGAGGAAGGATATTAATGAACGGGAGAGAATGGTGAAAGCCCGGGGAAATTTTAAATTCTAAATTACATCGAAAGTGGATGCGAAGAAAGCGTTGAATATTGTTGCCGGGCAGTGTAGTAAAAAGGAGTATTGTAGTTTTGATATCCTTAAAAAGTTACAGAGGTGGGAGTTAGAGGAAAAGGATATTGCTGCGGTTATGGAGTTTTTGGTGAAGAATCATTTCTTGGATGATACTCGCTTTGCAGAGGCGTATGCCCGGGATAAGCATCGTTTTAATCGCTGGGGAAAGTTGAAGATCATGCAGATGCTCCGGCAAAAGCGTGTGCCGGAACGTATTATCGAACGGGCTTTATCTTCTTTACCCAATGAGGAAAGTGACGCCACGTGTCTGGCGCTGTTGAAACAAAAGAATCGGGGATTAAAAGAGGAGGACCCGTATAAGCGAAAAGCAAAGCTTTTCCGCTTTGCTTTGAGTCGTGGCTTTGATTATGAAACCATCAGCCAGTGTATCGATCAATTGCAGGATGATTGAGTTATCCCATCTCGCTTACTTTTTCCAGCGCTTCCATGTTCGTGATCTTGATTTGTTTGCCGGAAAGTTCCAGTATGCCTTCCGAAGCAAAGTTGGATAGCGTGCGGATGGCATTAGAGGTGGTCATGTTCGAGAGATTGGCCATATCTTCCCGTGAGAGACAAATTTTCAGGGTCATGTTATCGTCCTCGAACCCGTAAGTGTCTTTCAGTACGAGCAAGGCTTCTGCCAGACGTCCGCGAATGTGTTTTTGCGTGAGTGTTACTGTCCGGCGGTTCGAAAATCCGAGGTCGGTAGCCAACGCCCGGATCACGTTCATGGCAACGTCCGAGTTACTGCGCACGATACCGAAAATAAGTTCTGTTTTCATAATGCAGACAATGGATTCCTCAAGAGCCTCCGCTGATGCGATGTGCATTTCCTCGGCAAAGAAAGCCCGGTAGCCGATGAACCCGACGGGTTTTGCCATGCGCACGATTTGTTCTCGTCCCGCGATGCCTTTCTTGGCGATTTTGGCTTTCCCAGTAATCAGACAAATTAACCCGAAAGGTTTATTCCCTTCTTCGTAAATCAAGTCCCCTTTCCTGTACATCTTGCAAATGCTGGTTTGGCGAATAATACTTTTACTACTTTCGTCAAGATTCGCGAAAAGGGAGTTGGGACTATCAATGCAAATGTTGCAATATTTTTCGTGTAGCTCTTTGTCTTTTATCGTTCTCATAAACTTGTTCTCTTAACAGGGGTTATAGTTTGGCAACAAGTGGCATGCGGCGTCCGCTACCGAACGCTTTTTTACTGACTTTCAGTATAGGCGGGCATTGTGCCCGTTTGTAGTCGTTACGGTTGACCAAGGATAGTGTTTTTTCAACTATTTCCGGGGCGAATCCTTTTGCGATGATTTCTTGTTTGGAACTATTTTCTTCAAGATATAATTTCAAAATAGCATCTAGCGTGTCGTAATCGGGCAGGGAGTCTTGATCTTTTTGTCCGGGGCGCAGTTCGGCAGAGGGGGCTTTCGTGATGGTGTTTTCTGGAATCAATTCCCCGTTCCGGTTCATGTAACGGGATAATTTGTACACGTCAGTCTTGTATACATCACCTAACACGGAAAGTGATCCGCACAGGTCCCCGTACAGGGTACCATATCCCACGGCAGCCTCGCTTTTGTTCGACGTGTTTAAAAGGATGTTCCCGAACTTGTTGGAGATTGCCATAACAAGCGATCCACGGATACGAGCTTGCAGGTTTTCTTCGGCCACGTTGAAGGGGGCGTCCTTGAATACTGGTTTTAACGTGGTAATAAAGTTGTCGTATATCTCTTTGATGGGTAAAATTTCGTGAGAGATTCCCAAGTTTTTTGCCAGGTCGACGGCATCCGTGACCGAGTGGTCTGTTGAGAAGCGGGAAGGCATCAGTATGCCCAACACGTTTTCTTTTCCAAGAGCTTCTGTTGCTAATGCGGCGACGAGAGCAGAATCGATTCCCCCGGAAAGTCCGAGTACGGCTTTCGAGAATCCGTTTTTGTGGAAGAAATCTTTTATCCCTAGGATGAGTGCATCGTGAATAAGAGCTATGTTGTCCGGTCCTTTTTCTTTGAGGGCCGGGGCATTAAGCAGTCTTTCCGTGTCGATGACCATGAAATCTTCTTTGAATGCGGCTAATTTGTATGTTGAAATCCCTTTACTGTTGACCACGAAAGAGTTACCGTCAAATATCAGAGAGGCGTTCGCTCCCACGTGATTGAGTGATATGAGTGGGCATTTCTGTTTGCGTGCGATGTATGATAGACTTTCTTTCCGGTAAGCAAAACTTTCCGTGGTGAAAGGTGTCGAACCGACATGTACGATGATCGTGTCGGTCTTCTCGATCATGTTGGATTCGTACTCGTCGAAAATGACCCGGATATTCTGGTTCTTGTAGCGTAGGGGCGTGTTGGATTCTCCCGGGATGAAGTACCGGCTCTCATCGAAAACGTCGTAGTCGCTCAATATGGTTTTGTTTACCCCGCCTCGCACTTCCCCGTCGTACATGAAAAACATGGCGTTCATCAGGATGCCATCTTCCAAGTCTAGGTTCGGGCCGCCCACTAATGCCGCTATATTATGACATTGCTCGGCGATCTTTTCAATGCTGACACGACATTCGTTCACGAAATATTCTTTCTCGAAAAGGTCTTGCGGGTAAGCCCCACAGATGGCGTGTTCGGGAAAAAGAACGAGTTCCGCTTTCATGGCTTTCGCCTTTTTTATGGCAGCAATAATAAGATCCTTATTTTTGGAAATATCTCCGATGTGGTAGTTGATTTGAGGTATCGCTATTTTCATAATTCTGCACGTTGTATCCCTTGACGGGATGGATTGTTGGTAAGCGTCCAAATAAATCTGGTAACTCTTTGGCAGCTTGTTTTGTTTATTGCTGCAAAAGTACGATTTTTGCGCAAAATAATGAATAAAGATTAGGAAGATTGTTTACCATGGATAAAAAAGAATTGCGAAAACAGGTTAAAGTTTTGAAAAGCCAGTATTCTCTGGAACAAAAGGTGGAGATGTCTCGTCCCTTGTGGAAGGAGTTGGAACAGACGGATTTTTTCAAGGAGGCCCGGACCGTGTTGCTCTACTGGTCGATGGACGACGAGGTGTTCACGCATGATTACGTCTGCAAGTGGGCAGGGGAGAAGACCGTCCTGTTACCTTGCGTGAAAGGGGACGTGTTGGAATTACGGGTGTTTAAGGGCATGGAATCCCTGCAACCGGGAGAGGCTTTCGGCATATTGGAGCCTGTTGGTGAATTGTACACGGATTACGATGCGATTGACTTGATCGTCGTGCCGGGCGTGGCTTTTGATCGCCACGGGAATCGTCTAGGGCGCGGACGCGGGTATTACGATAAGATTTTAAAAGAGACACATGTTGCCCGGAAGGTCGGGATTTGTTTCGGATTCCAGTTCGTGGAAGAGGTGCCTGTCGATGAGTTGGACGTGCGAATGGATCTCGTGATTCATGGGATTTAACGGGGTATTTGGGGGGGAAGTTTGAAAATTGGGTGACTGTTAGGCGCTGTCGCCCGATTGTCGCCGCCATTTTAACAAAGTATAAGTAAAAATAACTTTGGCCACGTTCCGGTTGTTCACGGGAACAAGGATACGACTTGCAAACAAGCATGAGGCATCGTGCTTTTACAACCCCGTGAGAAGGGTTGATTTGAGGGAGTTATCGGTAGTAATGGTTTCGAATAGGTACAAAAAGAAAGCTGCCCGAGAGAGGCAGCTTTGTTCTTTTCTTTTTATGATGATTAAGCTTCTTTCGGAGCTCCAACAGGACATACACCAGCGCAAGCCCCGCATGAGATACATTCATCAGCATTGATTTGATAGTGATCATCACCCATAGAGATTGCTCCTACCGGGCACTCTGATTCACATGCTCCACAAGAAATACAATCATCAGATATTACGTAAGCCATTTCTAAAAAAATTTGTTTGTTAATAATGACGCAAAAATAAGACCTATAATTGAAACAAAAAACTTTTTCAGAATAAAAAGGGTTGTTCCGTGTGAAAACTTGTCATTGAAAATGGCGGATTTTTGATTGTTTATTGTTGATTTTCAGTGTGTTGTTTTGGGTGTTGATGTGGTATTGATGAATGCTTATTTATATTGATTGTAAATGATATTAATTCGTGACATTGTTATGGAGTTTGGATTGTTATTTGTATCTTTGTATTTATAAATAAGGACTTAAAAATCATTGAAATGAAAACACCAAAAGTAGAAACGAAAAGTTTTTTCCAAAAATTGTTGGAGGATAAGCGTGCTATTCGGGAGTGTATTCAGAAGAATGGTGATTTGAAAAAATTAGCTAAAGAGCGTGATATCAAATTTGCAACTCCCGTATCATATCGTTCAGACAGATGATCTGGCATATAAATTTATAACGCAAAGCGGTGTTGTTTACGCCGCTTATTTTATTGATATTAGTGAAGCTTTCGGGGCCGATCATGTTTATACTTTTTCTTTTGATGCAGTGGGGAAACCTGTGAATGATGGGAGGGTGCGTTACACGATTGTCAAGATTTTGAGTGATTTTTTTCAAGTAAATCAAAATTCGCTTATTGTTGTTTGTGAGACTTGTGATAAAAAGGAGAATGCTCGTTTTCGATTATTTGAAAAGTGGTATTGTCAAACAGGTGAGCATGACATTGAGAAAATTGATGCATTTGTGGATCATGCAGACTATGATTTTCGCTCCTCTCTTTTGCTTTTCAAAGAACATCCTCGTTACCAAGAGATCAAGGGTATATATGACGAGTGGGTAAAAAGTGAGATGGAGAAATGAAGATAATCGCTTTGAAAAAAGTGTTGTGATTCTGATAATTTGTTCGTACATTTGCGCCGCATTAAAAGTACGGGGATAGTTTTAAACGTGTAATGGGAATGCAGACGTGGCTTATAACCCCGGGGCATCAGTCTGGATTTGAGTAGCACAAGCAATGTTATTATTATGCAAGTATTTGATTTAAAAGGAGAAGTAAGAAACGATTTAGGTAAAAAAGCTACCAAGGCTGTAAGATATGCGGAGAAAGTTCCATGCGTTCTTTATGGTGGAGAGGCAAACGTTCATTTCGCAGTTTTGGATAAAGATTTGAAGAAACTTCTTTACACTCCTAATGTATATCTGGTAAATTTGGATCTTGATGGTAAATCTTACGGTGCCGTGATGAGAGATATTCAATTCCACCCGGTGACGGATAAGGTTTTACATATTGATTTCTACCAGACCTCAGAGAATAAGCCAGTTGTAATGGACGTTCCTGTTCGGGTAACAGGACACGCTGCCGGAGTTCAAGCCGGAGGTAAGTTGGCTATCATCACTCGTAAGTTGAAAGTAAAAGCTCTTCCGAAAGATATGCCGGATGAAGTGGTTGTTGATGTTACTTCTTTAGGTGTTGGTAAGGCTATTAAAGTACAGGATATTCACGTGGAAGGCGTAGAGTTAATGAATGCCAAGAGCGTTGTGGTTGCTCAGGTTAAATTGACAAGAGCTGCAAGAGCTGCACAAAGCGCTCAATAGTAGTTTGAAAAAATAGACAGATGAAATATCTTATTGTGGGATTGGGCAACATAGGTCCCGAGTACCAGAATACACGACATAACATCGGATTTAAAGTATTGGACGCCTTTGCTAAGGCGTCCAATGCTGTTTTTGAAGATATGCGTTATGGTGCGGTTGCCACGGTGAAGTTGAAGGGACGTACCCTGATTTTGTTGAAGCCGAACACGTACATGAACCTGAGTGGTAAGGCGGTCAGTTACTGGATGCAAAAAGAGAAAATCGAGTTGTCGAACCTTTTCGTGGTGGTGGATGACTTGGCCTTACCTTTCGGGACGATCCGTTTGAGAGGCAAGGGAAGTGACGGGGGACATAACGGTTTGAAGAGTATTAACCAGTTGCTGGGGACACAGGATTACACCCGTTTGCGTTTTGGTATCGGGAACGAATTTCCCAAGGGAAAACAGGTAGATTACGTGTTGGGAGAGTGGTCTTCGGAGGAAGAGGAACGTTTTCCAGTGATGTTAAAGCATTGCGGGGAGGTGATCGAGAATTTTATTTTTATCGGGGTGGACAAGACGATGAGCCTGTGTAATAATTTGCGATTTTAGATTTACGATTTGTGATTTTGAAGTCGTGATTCCGAATTTTAAAATGAAGATTTCAGGTTCGTGATTCCAGGTCAGCATTTGTTTTGTCATTTGCAGAATAAGTTTTAGCTTTGACAGATTGTAAGTTATAAATGAATAAGCCGTGGAGAAGGTTAGAATAGATAAATGGTTGTGGGCGGTTCGGATTTTCAAAACCCGCTCGTTAGCCGCAGAGGAATGTGGTAAAGGTCACGTCTCTATCGGTGATGCGCACGTGAAAGCGTCCCGGGAGGTAAAGGTCGGGGATGTCGTGAAAGTACGGGTTCCGCCGATTGAGCGGGAGTACGTGGTGAAACAGGTTACCGACAAGCGGATGTCTGCCCAGTTGGCCGTCGATTTCGTGGAAGAGATCACCCCGCAGGAAAAACTAGATATTCTCCGGGGAACTTTCATGCAATTTGAAAGCCGGGATCGTGGTTCAGGGCGTCCCACGAAACGAGACCGGAGGTTGATTGATAAACTCAAAGAACTATAAAATTTCGAATTGTAAATTTTAGGTTGATATGTGTCCGGTAGGCAATTTAAAATTTAAAATCTAAAATTGTAAATTAGTTAGTATGTTGATAGCACGCGAGAAGAGAAAGAGTAATGTGGCCGAATATATCCTGTATATGTGGCAGGTGGAGGATATGTTGAGGGCGATGCAGATGGATATTGAGCTGGTGAACCGGAACGTGGTGAGCCACTTCGGGGGGGATGATGCGACACGGAAGGAGATCAGTGATTGGTATGATAACTTGATCGAAATGATGAGGAAAGAGGAGGTGACGAAGAGTGGGCATGTGCAGGTGGTGAAGAACATGGTGAACGAATTGACCGAGTTGCATTTCCATTTACTCCATAACGTGCAGGATATGAAGTACAAGCAGTTGTTCATGATGGCCGCGAATAATTTGCTGGATTATCGCCGGAAGACGAACCTGCCGGAGGAGGTTTCCGATGTCGAGCTGGCACTTCATGCTCTTTATGGGCGTTTGATGTTGCGATTACAGAAAAAAGAGATAAATTCGCAAACGACAATGGCAATGGAGACGTTTAGCCGGATGCTGGCTTACCTGGCACTGCGGTACAAAGAGGTGGAGGAGAACGAGGAGATGATGTGATTTGTTGTCGAGTAATTCATGATTAAATCAATCGATATGAAGAGATTATTATTATTGGCAATTGTTTTGTTCGGAGTGGTAAACGCTTGGGCTGAGGAGGGATCAAAGGAGTTTAAGAAGAGCTTTCCTGCGGCATCCATTAACGAGTTGACGGTTACAAACCGCTATGGAAATATCGATGTTAAGCAGGAAGGTGACGAGTTTTCCATCACGACTTCCGTGTGGGTGGAGGCAAAAACAAAAGCCAAGGTTGACGAGATATTAGAGTATATTTCCATAACGGCCAAGGAGCAGGGGGCTGTGTTGAACGTGGAGACGTTGTTCCAGAAGGATATGAGCCTGCGGCAGATGTTTGCGGGGGTGACCGTGAGCGTTGACTATCATATTAAGGTTCCGAAAGGTAAGAAAGTACGTCTGGTATGCACGGAGGGAGGCGCCTCGGTGGCCGATTTCGTGGGGGATATGAGCGTGGAGATCGTATCCGGTAATTTTAAGGCCAATTCAGTGACGGGTGGAGAGTTTTCCGTGAAACAGAATAAGGGAGAATTTGAGGTGGAGAAATTGGGAAACATGACGGCCGAGTTCAAATCCTGTAAGGTGAAGATCGGGGAAGGGAAAGAGATGAAACTGGATTGCACGTCAACGACTTTGCAGTTGATGGAGGCGGATAAACTTTCGTTGAAGACATCGGGAGGGACCTGTTACCTGGGGATGGTCGAGGATATGGACGGGACTTCTTTCTACACGAAATACGAGGTGCAGGATATTGGCGGATCACTCAAGATGGATATGCGTTGGGGCGAGTTGAACGTGCGTAATATCAATTTCTCGTTCGCTGCTGTTGACGTGAAAGGTTCTTCCACGAAGGTGGGATTGACTTTCATGGAAGGATGCGGTTACACGCTGGAGTTGGCACGTAATAAAAATTTGAAGGTGGAATTGCCCGAGGGCGTGACGCTGGAGAGTAAACCGACGACGGATAAGAATACCGTGCTGGAGACCGGGTTTATCGGGAATAAAAAATACGCGGGAAAAGTGAATCTGAATTTGTCGGGAGGAAGTCTTTTTATTCAATAAAATGTATCAAACACATATATTTGCTAATGGATTAAGATTAATCCATAACTATGTTCCGAATAAAGCCGCTTATTGCGGGTTGATTATAAACGTGGGGAGTCGGGATGAACGGGAGGATGAACTGGGAATGGCTCATTTTATAGAACACGTGATTTTTAAAGGTACGGAGAAACGTAAAGCCTATCATATATTGAGTCGTCTGGAAGATGTCGGGGGTGAGTTGAATGCTTACACCACGAAGGAGGACACGTGCGTGTATGCCACGTTTATGGCAAAGGATTACGAGCGTACGTTGGAATTGTTTGCCGACATCGTGTTTCATTCGGTGTTCCCGGAGAAGGAGATAGAGAAGGAGAAAGACGTGGTACTGGATGAGATAAACTCGTACAAGGATAACCCGGGAGAGTTGATTTTCGACGATTTCGAGGAGCTGATTTATACCGGTTACCCGATCGGACGGAATATTCTGGGTGACGAGGCTTCCGTGGAACGGATTTCCCGGGGTATGGTGCTGGATTTTGTGAAACGTAATTATTTCCCGAACCGGATGGTGATTAGCTCGGTCGGGGATATCCCGTTCGAGAAGTTGGTGCGTCTGGTGGAAAAGTATTTTTCGCCTTACGAGGCCGGAACTCCGTTGAAGGCTCGGATTAAGCCGGAGATTTACACTCCCCGTTTCGTGGAGATGGATCGGGACACGCACCAAAGTCATTGTATTATCGGGAATATCGCTTACGATTACACGGAGGATAACCGATTGGCCTTATCGCTGTTGATGAACTTGTTGGGAGGGACGGGGATGAATTCCCGTTTGAATTTGAATATCCGTGAAAAGTACGGTTTGGCTTATAATATCGAGGCGTCGTACACGCCTTATTCGGACACGGGGGTATCCATGATTTATTTCGGTTGTGACCCGGAAAATGCCGAATGGTGTCTGAATTTGTGCAAGAAGGAGATGCGGGCCTTGTATGAAGAAAAGTTGGGGCCCTTGCAGTTGAAACGGGCAAAGGCTCAGATGGTGGGGCAACTGGCGATCTCGTCGGAGAATTACGAGAACTTGATGCTGTCGATCGGGAAGAGTTTCTTGATTTACGATAAGGTGGATAGTCTTGAAGATATTTATACCCAGATCGAGGAAATTACACCGGAGTTGCTGATCCGGGTGGCGAAGGAGGTCTTCGATGTGGAAAAGCAATCTGTATTACTATATAAATAGAATCTGTCATGTTGGAAATGGATGCTGAACTGGAACAATATATACTGGCGCATAGCGAGCCGGAGGGGGAGGTGTTGGCCGAGTTGTCAAGGGCGACCCATCTGAATGTATTGCGTCCGAGAATGTTATCCGGAAATTTGCAAGGGCAGTTCCTGAAAATGATATGCCGGATGATTGGCGCCCGTCGGGTGCTGGAGATCGGGACATACACGGGGTATGCTGCTATTTCGATGGCTGCCGGGTTGGAGAAAGGGGGTGTGCTGCACACGATCGACGTGAATGATGAGTTGGAAGATTTCACTCGCCAATATATTGAAAAAAGCGGCTTGCAGGAGCGTATCGTTTTTCACGTGGGGGATGCTTGCAAGATTATTCCCACGCTGGATGAAATGTTTGATCTGGTGTTTATCGATGCCGATAAGCGAGAATATTCGGAATATTATCGGCTCGTGTTTGATAAGGTGCGGAGTGGAGGAATGATTATTGCGGATGACGTGTTGTGGGATGGTAAGGTGGCAGACCCGCAAGTGAAATTGGATGCCCAAACCAAAGGTATTTTGAATTTTAATGAAATGGTACAGGCTGATAGCCGGGTGGAGAATATCCTGTTGCCTGTTCGTCACGGGTTAATGATCGTGAGAAAAGTTTAGAATTTAAAATTTAAAGGCTATCTTTGTTCTATCATCTATTGAAAGTTGAATCGTACATTTTCAATTTTCAATTTTCAATTTTCAATTATTATGAGGCAATATTTAGATTTACTGGATAGGATTTTGTCGGAGGGGACGGTGAAAGAGGACCGGACGGGGACGGGAACGATTAGCGTGTTCGGTCACCAGATGCGGTTTAACCTGGAAGAAGGTTTCCCTTTGTTGACTACGAAGAAATTGCATTTGAAGTCAATTATATACGAGTTGTTGTGGTTCCTGAACGGCGATACGAACGTGAAGTATTTGCACAATCATGGGGTGAGTATCTGGGATGAATGGGCTGATGAAGATGGTAGATTAGGACATATCTATGGTTACCAATGGCGTTCATGGCCTAAGCCGGACGGGACTTCTCTGGATCAGATTTCCCAAGTGGTGCATGACATTAAACATAGTCCGAATTCCCGTCGGTTGATCGTGAGTGCATGGAATGCCGGGGATATTGAAAATATGGCATTGCCCCCTTGTCACGCATTATTTCAGTTTTACGTGGCTAACGGGAAATTATCCTGCCAATTGTATCAGCGTAGTGCCGATACTTTTTTGGGCGTGCCGTTTAATATTGCCTCGTATGCTTTGTTGACAATGATGATGGCGCAAGTGTGCGGTTTGAAACCAGGAGAATTTGTGCATACGTTGGGTGACACGCATATTTACTTGAATCATATCGAACAGGTGAAATTGCAGTTGACACGCGAACCCCGTCCTTTACCCCGGATGGAAATCAACCCGGACGTGAAAAGTATATTCGATTTTAAATACGAAGATTTTACATTGTGCGATTATAACCCGCATCCACATATAAAGGGGGCGATATCGGTATAATGTAAAATTTAGAGTTTAAAATTTAGAATGAAAAGATTCCCGAAGACGGAGACTAATTTGGTTCTTCCCTGTTTATAGTGGAGATGACCAAAGGTCAGAGGGGCCAATCGTAAATCTAAAATCGTAAATCTAAAATAAATTCGATGGTTTTATCAATAATAGTAGCAGCGGCAGAGAACAATGTTATCGGAAGGGATAACGGGTTGATATGGAGGATTTCAGCTGATTTGAAACGCTTTAAGGCTTTGACCACGGGGCATACGATATTAATGGGACGGAAGACGTTTGAGTCGATCGGTCGGGCTTTGCCTAACCGAAGAAATATCGTTATATCCCGAAATCCGGAATTCGAGGCTGCGGGATGCGAGGTTGTGCATAGTGTTGAGGAGGCTTTGGAGTTGACGAAAAATGAAGATGAAGTATTTGTGACTGGGGGAGGAACAATTTACAAGAAGTTGTGGGATAAAGCAGATCGGTTGTATCTTACTGTCGTTCATCAAGAATGCGAGGGAGATACCGTGATCCCGTCTGTTGACCTAGAAGTTTGGAAAGAAGTGGAGAGAGAAGTAGGTAAGGCGGATGAGAAAAATGAATGTGATTACACATTTATAAATTACGAGCGGGTAAAATGATTGATTGCCAAATTAATCCGAAATATAAGTCATTGGAAAAGGCCATTCTGGATATTCCTCGTCGTTTTGATCAGGAAGGAGAGGTCATTGATGACAAACGGAATGTGATTAAGATACTGGATGTGGAAGGAGAACGTTTTAACGTGAAATCCTTTAAAAAACCCAATATCGTTAATCAATTCGCTTATGCTTACGTGCGGAAGGGAAAGGCCCAACGCTCGTTCGAGTATGCGAATACGTTGTTAGAAAGGGGTGTTGATACCCCGGAACCGATTGCTTATATCGTTTATCGAAATGTTTTCGGGGTAACCCGTAGTTTTTATATTTCCCGACAGGAAGAGTATGATTACACTTTTCGGGATCTGCGGGTGAAACGTCCGGCTGATCTGGAGTCTATTTTACGGGAGTTTACCCGGTTCACGTATCATTTTCACTCGCAATCCATCTATTTTATCGATCATTCTCCGGGGAACACGTTGATCCGAAGGGAAGGAAATCAATTTCATTTTATGTTGGTCGACTTGAATCGAATCAAGTTTATGACGATCCCCCCGTTGGTGGGCTTGAGGAATTTTTACCGCTTGAATGCAACCGATAATATGATTGATATTATCGCGGACGAATATGCCCGATTGACACATTCGGATGCGATGGAAATGACCTGTTTACTGAAAGAGTGGACTCATGCCCATGACGAACAGGTTCTCAAACGAAAAGCCAAAAAGAAGAGTTAGTTTATCTTCTTTTGACTTTACCGAATTTCTTGATACTGGTGTATTTACGCCAAAGATTTAATTTTCGTTTCTTGGGTACTCCGTGGCGGGAGATATAGTCTCTGGCGGCGTCAAGCATACGGTGGCAAACTTTCCCGTCCAGATAGGGGTCGTAGTTGTCGATGATCCATTTGCGTTTTGAGGCGAGTACGGTATCTTGAAGTACGAGATCGAAGGCGTCGGGAAGATCTTCCGGATGTTGAATATCCAGCCAGTAAATATCTTTGGCAATGGTCTTGTACGTGATGACTGGTTTGTCGAGTAGCAGGAATTCGTACACGGTCGAAGAGGTGTCGCTAATCATGACATCAGCCATGATCTGGTATTTCGTGATATTGTGATCCTCTACCCAAAGCATATTTTCATGTTCCTCGGCCAATTGCCTGTATTCTTCCATCCATTCACTCCGGGTTAACGGGTGAAATTTCAGGATGAGTAAGACATCTTTTTCCCGGGCTAATTTTTCCAGTCCCTCTTTTATGAATGGCAGGGAAGTTAACGATGGAGAAAAGGTTGGGGCATACAAGGCCAATTTGCTTTTCTGGTGCTTTCGGAGTAGTGCGTTTTTTTCAGCGTCAAAAGTGTGGAGATTTTCATAAATCCAGTCTTGGCGAGGCCATCCTGTTTCTACAACTTCAAAATCCTTGTATTTTTTGGCAAGTGCTTTAAAGCCTTCCGTGAAGAATGGGCCTTGGGTAAAATAGGTGTCAAAATAACGGCGGATTACCCAATGATCCTTTTTCTCGGCAGCGTAGCCGTGAAAGATTTGTATTTTCACTCCCGGTAAATAGTAGGGAACAATGTTGCAGGGAACGAATAGGACATCCGGGGAAAAATCGTAGATTTCCTGTATGCTGTTTGTCCATTTCACCTCGTCTTTTAACGGAAAGTCCGGGATATTTTTAGGTTGAACATACCATATCACGGAATGTTCCCCTTCTTTATTGGCCTCGACTTCGAGAGGTTGTAAAATATTTATCGCGTATTTTTGTTCGCAAAAAAGTACAATTTTCATGCTTGTAGGTGTTTGGGGATTCGATTGATGGCATCGTGAAAATCTTCGGGAGTGTCAAGCTCCATGGAGAAATAGGCGCTCGTGTCCACCGGATAGAAATATTGTCCTCGTGCAATCAAGCGTTCGAAGGCTAATTCATAAAAAACATTATCCAGTTTTTCGTGTAGGATCATGTGTTCCAGTTCTTCGTGTAGGGCAAGGAGATAGGTATGAGATATTTTTTCAATGCCAATGGATTCACCAATGGCCTTTTCTATGGAACACGTTTTGCTGAGTTCCGTGATTTGATTTTTCCCGTTTACGATGACTTTGATCTCTTCCTCCCCGAGTTTATGACTGTCCAGTGCTAGGCAGTTAGCATGAGGGGCATCCCGTAATATTTTTATCATGAGCGGATCAAATAAAATGTCGCTGTCAAGTAGAATAATTTCTTTTTCCTGTTGAACTTCGGGTAATGCCAGCCACAAGGAATATATGTTATTGGTGGTGGCGTAAAGTTCATTGTGGATGAATTTGACGCTTAAAGAAGGATAGCGAGTTTGCACGAAGGATTCCAACATTTCATGCAAGTATCCGGTAACGATAATAATTTCACGGATATTATTTTCCAATAAGGCATCAATCGTTCTTTCCAACAAAGAACGATCGCCTATTTTTAGCAGGCATTTCGGCCGATCGTTTGTGAGCGGTCGTAACCGGGAGGCAATGCCTGCGGCAAGGATTATAGCTTTCATACACCTTACCGGGTTAGGATGGGGTTGACACGACTTCTTTGATGGTATCTATCACCAAACGGTTTTGTTTTTGAGTTCCCAACGTGATTCGTATATGCGTGTTAATATTTTCCTCGTTCATGAATTTGATAATTAGGTCTTTCGCTTTGAATGCGTCCTGTAATTGGGATTTTAATGAAATCGGGTATTTCACCAGAATAAAGTTTGCTTCTGAGTGATACACTTTGAATCCTTCTAGGGCGCTGATTTCCAGCATATATGTTTTTCGGTCTTCTGCCATGAGGTCTGCCACGTTTTGGTAATAATCGTTTGCTTTCAATACGGCAATACCGATTTCTTCGGAAAGTCGGTTATAACCTAAATATTTCGTGCTGTAATTCAGGAACGAGGATAAATTTTCCCCGATAAAGGCAAAGCCGAGACGTAATCCGGGAAGTCCGTAGAACTTGGAGAGGGTCCGGATGATCAGTAAATTCGGAAACTCTTCAATGAGTGGTTTTATGTATGACGTGTCTTTATTGCTAAAAGACGCGTAAGCCTCGTCAATGACAATGGCTGTTTCCCGGGGAATAAAGGAGAGAATTTCGTGTAACTCTTCTTTTGACAAGGAATTTCCGGTCGGATTGTTCGGGGAGGCGATTAACACGATTTCCGGGTTTTCCCGTTCTACCGTTTCTCGGATGCTCTGAATATCATATTTGAACGTGTTCCCCTCCTCGAATAGCGGGTAGAAGATAGTGCGCCCGTTAACCTCGTCCGCAATGGATTTGTAGTACCACCATGAAAATTTAGGGATTAATAGTGTTTTTTGTTTTTGGTCACCGGATAGGAAGTAGTGAACGACTTGTTTTAAGATATCTTCTCCACCATATCCTAAAATAACTTGTTTTTCCGGAATATCATATAGTTCGGCGATGTAATCGGATAGAATACTCTTTTTGCCTTCGTCGTAAATTCTTGTGTAGAAACATAATTTGTCCGGATCAAAGTTTCTTAAAACTTTTTCAATTTCCGGGGCGGGACCGTAGTTGTATTCATTGCGGTCAAGGTATGCAATTTTCTTTCCCATCATAAATTGATCATTTATTAATTTTATCAATTTTCTGTTTTCTATCTTTTGGAGATAATAGTGATTATTGGTGTTTTTATCTTTGCAAAGATAAAAACTTTCCTCTATTTATGATGAGAATTTGAAGACGAAATAGTTGTGTATCTATTTGTTATATAATAATTTGTATGCTTAAAATCGTTCATTTGGAGGCCGTGTAGCGGGGTCCGAAAGGAAAATACTTTACTTGCCAACGGGTCTGTAATTTTCGAAAAAGATTGAGCGGTTTTCTTTTAATTTTTCCCTTATACTTGGCGATAAAGTCATCCACGGCATCGAGAATGCGGGCTGAACAGCGCCCATCTCTATAAGGTTGATGGCTATCGATGTATTTTCGAATATTATCCATTAGTTCTTTGGGATATGTTAGGGCTTTTTCGATAGCAGGTTCAATCAACTTGGGGGAATCTACATCAATAAGATAATTCCCCGGAGACGTGTTTTTGTAAGTTACAACAGGTTTGTCAAAGAACAGGAATTCGATAATGATGGATGAGCTATCACATAGCAGGACATCCGCTTTTTGCAGAAGTTCCACGTTATTATCTCCCTCGTAGAAACTGACATTATCTAATGCATTGGCCAGCTTCTTGTATTTTTCCACGATTTCCGGAGACATTTTCGGATGGAAGGTAATTAACCATTGCCAGTTTTTTTCTTTGGCTAGTCGTGCTATTTCGTCGTATAAATGGGGGGTAGAAGTTATGCCGGGAGTAAACGTTGAGGCATATAGAATAGTTGGTACCGGATTTTTTTCTTTCGGGACGAGCGGGAAAAACAGATCGGTTTTACTCCAACCGGTTTCATATACCTTGAAATGCCGATATTGTTTTTCAAGTTCTAGAAAATGAGGAGTGGAAGTACTTCCTTGCGTGCAGAATATATCGAATAATCCCCGGATGCGGAAATGATCGCCTCTTCCGGGACGTTTGTCTATCGAGAAACCATGAAAAACTTGGACCTTAACTCCGGGAAAGAAGTCATGTACCTTGTTACCCGGGGCAAAGACAGCAATCGGATTATATTCTATGACTTCTTTGATTGTTTTTAATTGTTTTTCCCCTTCTTGTAAATATTGATCACAAGGGGAGGTAAAGAACCAGGCGACATCATCTCCTCGTCGCCAAATCTCTGATTGGATGGGTCTTAAAATAGGATAAGCGTATGATAACGAAACAAAGAATAAATACCTTTTCATAAACTGCCGATTTATTTTGGAACAAAGATAAAAAATATAACTTTTTCGAATAGGAATATCCCGAAATAAAGCTTTATGGCGGAAATAAAGTTGTTTTAACTTTTGGGATTGATAGGGTCTTCAAGGGATTTGTACCGGGAAGGGTTATAATTGGAATACTTTTTGCTATTTTTGTAATAATAATTGGATTGAAAAACGGGTATTATGTCATTTGCAGAGTTATGCTATCGAATTTTTGAGGAGAGTACCTTGTGCTATCACGTGGAAGATTGTGTTGATGCAGAAATGGTTAATTCATACGAGTATAAATCAATCGAATATTATTTATTTCTTAAAAATTGGGTAGATGCCGTCCAGTGGCATTTGGAGGATGTCATTCGAGATCCGGATATAGAACCTGAGAAAGCGTTGGAAGTCAAACGACGTATAGATCGGTTGAATCAACGTCGGACGGATTTGGTCGAATTGTTGGATGGATATTTCTGGGATAAATATAAGAACGTGAAAATTTTATCTTGTGCCACCGTGAACACGGAAAGCCCGGCATGGGCGATAGACCGTTTGTCTATCTTATGTCTGAAAATTTATCATATGGAGCAGGAGGTGCAGCGTAGAGAGGTTGCCCAAGTACATGTAAAGGAGTGTGATGATAAATTAAGCGTCTTGTTGGAACAGAGAAGGGATTTAATACTCGCAATCAATCAGCTTTTGGAAGATATAGAAACTGGGCGTAAATACATGAAGGTCTATAAACAGATGAAGATGTATAACGATCCGGAATTGAATCCCGTATTATATAGAAAAGGGCAAGGATTATGAGTGTAAAAAAAGTATTGGTGATTCGCTTTAGGAGAATAGGAGATGCGGTACTGTCGGTCGTGATCTGTAGCTCTATTCGAAAAAGTTTTCCGGAGGCGGAGATTCATTACGTGTTGAATGATCATATTGCTCCTTTGTTTGAAAATCATCCGGATATAGATAAGATTATCACCTTTTCGGATGAAGAAAATAATCACTTCTTTAAATACTTGCGAAAAGTTCGGCAGTTGATGAAAACGGAACGCTATGACGTGATCATCGATACTCGTGCCACGATAAAAACTTTATGGTTCAGTGCCTTTTCTTTAAGAACGAAATATCGTATCGGAACATCTAAATTTTATAATCATTTTTTTCATAATTATCGGGTACGTAACCACGTGAATGACGATTTGGATGAGGTTGTGCGAAATTTGTTATTGTTACGGCCTTTGGAGCGAGAAAGGAAGTTGATAATGACCACTGATTTCCGGTTGTACGTGACCGAACAGGAAACGGCAGAATTCAAGAGCTACATGGAACAAAAGGGAATTAATTTTTCCCGCTTTATCGTGGTATGTACTCCTTTTACTAGAGTGGCGGGGAAAGCTTGGGATATGGCGAAAATGAAGGAGATATTGTCTCGTATCATTCAGCGTTATGGTGCCCAGTTGATTTTTAATTATTCCCGGATAGAGAAGGAGGCAGCCTTGGCATTGTACGAGGATATGGGGAAAGACGAGCATATTTTTATTGATATCGAGGCCGATTCGTTACGGAAATTGGTCTCCATGCTGGAAATAGCCGATTTCTTTTTTGGAAATGAAGGTGGACCCCGGCATATCGCGCAGGCGTGTCACTTACCGGGATTAGCTATTTACCCGCCTTGGGTTGAACTGCCTAGATGGCTGCCTTCCAATGACTCGCGTTATCAGAGCGTTAGTCCTTTTGATATGTTCCCCGGGCAGGTAATCGAGGGAAGAACGGAAAAAGAGTTATTTGATCTACTTTCCGTGGGATACGTGTGGGAACGCCTGCAACCAATGATGGATGAGGCTTTTATTCGAAAAGCTAAACTTTGATATTTAAACTCTGAACTTTAAACTATATTTACTACCTTTGGCATCGTGATTCCGGTTGTGGTAAGAGAATACAGGGAGGCCGGATGTGATCAAGCAAATTAGGTAGTATGAAAAATGTATATGTTATAGGGGTTTTTGACCTTTTCCATTTTGGACATGTCGAATTATTGAGACGTGCCAAAGAATTAGGTGATCGTTTAATCGTGGCAATTAACGGGGATGAAATGGTGGCCTCGTATAAACGCCGACCGTTTTTGTCTGAACAAGATCGTCTAGAAGTCGTGAAAGCTTGTCGTTATGTGGATGATGCCTTTATTATTCACGGGTATGATAATAAGGAATACATTAAAAAATACGATATTGACATCATCGTGCATGGTGATGATTGGGATGGAGAAGGGTACTTGAAACAGATTCGTGTCACTCCGGAATTTTTGGAAGAACACCATGTTTCTATGGTTTATTTGCCTTACACGAAGGGAATCAGTACGTCAGAGCTAGTCGAAAAAATAAAAGCATCAAAATAATGTATTACAAGACGATCAATGTTCCTATCGTTTTAGAAGTCGGGGAAGATATTTTTGTTCATCTGGATGATATATTGAAGGAAAATCATCTTTATTTCAAGGAGAAAATATTGGTTACTTCCATGGAATTGAGGGATTTGTACAAATCCAGATTGGATAAATTGTCTTTCGAGGATATACTTTTTATCAAAGGAGGTTCTTACGATGAGGCTCTGGAGGTTATGAATACGATCACGAATAAGGAAGTCCTTTTAGTTGCTTTTGGAGGAGGTAGTATTATTGATGCTGTTAAGTTAATGGCAAATACCTTGGACTTAACTTATATAACCGTTCCCTCGACGTTATCTAATGATGCAATTTATTCCCCTATTGCCCGTCTATTGAAAGATGGTAAAAAACAGAGCTTTGGAGTAAAGGCTCCTTTGGGTATTATTGCGGATGTAAATATTATAAAAGGTTCTCCCGAGAAGTTACTCTTGGCAGGAGTAGGGGATCTCGTGTCCAATGCTAGTGCGGTGAAAGATTGGTATCTGGCACATATTGACAAAGGAGAAAGTATTAATAATTTTGCCATGGCTTTGGCTTCATTGAGTGGTAATTCCGTGATTCCGTACACTTTTAATGATATTCGGTCTTCTCGTTTCATTGGCGACCTCGCAAACGGTCTAGTGATTTCGGGATTGGCCATGGTGCTTGCCAATAGTTCACGACCGGCCAGTGGTGCGGAACATATGATTAGTCATGCCATTGATGATTTGTTTCCCAATCGTTCAACTTTGCACGGTTTGCAAGTGGCTTGGGGACATTTGTTAGTGGAACGGGATTTCCGTAAGCCGGAAAATGATTACGAGAAGTTGATGATCTTTTTCGAACGCATGAAAATATTGGACGAGATAGAACGGAATATAACTTTCTCGAATGGGGAGATCGATCAGATTATAAACCGGGCCAAAACGATTCGTAATAGGTATACGATACTGACGAAAGCTTGACGAGTATTATGCTTGGATATTATTGTTAAGCTCCAGTAGTTTATCTACAATTCTTTCGGACACTTTGCCGTCAACAATACCCACTACATGTCGGCTGAATTTTTCTCGTTTTTCCTTGTTCTTATCTGGATTCGTAAGGTTCTCCTTGGCATTTTGTAACATTTCGGCATAGTTTCTCGGGGTGTCTCCTACTTCCCAGAGAAAAAAGTTGGTCGTGTCTAATCGTTTGGTTATTTTATGAGGGAATATACGATGAAGTAAACGGTATCTTAGAAACATATTGACAATTGCCGGCTTACCGACTCCCGAAAATTCAAATACGGCACTTGACATATCCGAGATCATCAGATCGGAGGCATGAAGGAAAGGGAGAATGTTGGTTTCGTCGAATTTAGCTAGATAAACGTTCGGGTATTTCGTCCACGATTCCAGTCTGTGCAGGTCTTTCGTGTATTTTTTCCGTAAGAACAGGTGCGAGTGTGGCTTTAGGATAATATTGTAATCGGCAAGATCTTCCGGGAATTTCTTACTCATTTTCAGAATTGATGACGGATAGAAAGTTGGTGCATACAATATCGTTTTCTTGTTTATATCTAAATTACAATGTTGAAGGAATTTCACCCGGTCTTCTTCTGTGAATTCGAAATAACTATCCAGTTTTGAATATCCGGATACATAATAAATGGATTTCTTTTCAGGAAAGAGTTTAGTTAAACTGTTTTCCAGGAATTCTCCATCTAAAAAGCGTAGATCTACATCATTCAGGCCCGATGCATAATTAACCATTTTCCCTCCCCATACTCCATGCATGATAAGAGCTGATTTCTTGAAAGGGGTATGAATAGGGCGTGGCGTGTTTCCAAAAATCATGATATTACATTCACAGTCGTCTTCTTCGAAACAATATACGAAACCTTCTTCTTGGCAGTGTTTGATGGATTCTCCACGTTGATTTAACTCGTCTCGTTCCCGGTTTTTGGGAATAATTACCACATACGATATGTTGCGTTTGATGATTTCTTTAATAACGGGTTCAAATTGAGGAGAATAGTATAATTTTTCGAGATAAAAACCGATCGTATAATTTTTCATGTGTGATTTTTAGAAACAGGTTAATTGAAAAATAATTAGCTGATACATAGCACTTAATGAATGTCTATATGCTATCAATAAATGTTCGTTTATTGATATGCAAATATACATCATTTTCGGCTAACACAATCTTTTTCTCTATCTTTTTTGTAGTTCGTAGCTGATTGAACATTAGCTATTTAGTCTTGTTGTATGAGATCGTGATGAAATTCGTTATTTTATATGATTAAATGAACATTTATTATAAATCAAGATGAAGAGGATTATTATCTGTATGCCTAATTTTATCGGGGATTCAATCAATACAATTCCAGCAATTGAATTAATCAGGCAAGTTTTTCCTCAAGCACGAATTACCTTGTTGGGACCTTCTTTCTTGAAAGAATTGTTCGAGTATGATCCTAGAATTTCTTACATAATTGTTTCGAATAAGAGGAAGAAGAATTATTTCAGAAATATTTTTGTTATATTGAGAAACAGGTATGATTTGGGTATTTTGTTTACCAATACGTTTATGACGGCATTGTTATTGAGGCTTGCATTGGTGAAACGACTTGTTGGTTATGAAAATGAGGGGAGAGGGTTTCTATTGAATTTTAAACGTCCGTTGAATCGTAATGTTCACTATATTAATCGATATGCAATGCTTGTTAATGAATGGTTGGGAAATAAGTTCACTTGTTTACCTACCTTGAAATTGTATTATAAACAAGAATGTAATTTCCATTTTGCGAATAATAATCCTGTCATAGGTTTGTATCTAGGTGGAACAAATAAAAGGTTTCGACGTTATCCGGAGGAACAGGCTATTGTACTGTTGAGAATGTTGCGGAATTATAATTTAGTATTCATTGGTGATTCAAATGATGCTGTTGTGCAGTCTTCTTATGTGCGACAAGCTATGATTGATAATGTGTTAGACTTGTCTGGAAAAACTTCTGTGGGGGAATTGGTGACGAGTATTGCGAATATGGATATATTGATAACGATAGATTCGGCAGCCATGCATATTGCGGCGGCAGTAAAAACTGCATTTATTGCGCTCTTGGGATTGTCAACCAGCCCCACGTCCACGATTCTCCCGAGGAGCCAAACGGGTGTATTCTTGAAGATTGAAAACAACCTGATCAATGAGGCTGATTATATAAAGAATATTACTCCGGAAATTATTTATAGGAACGTGGAGTTATTAATGAATAGAAAGAAAGATAGAAATGATACCCAACAAGGAAGATCGTTCTGATAGATGCATTTGTTTTTCGTGATGAGTTGACGTATTGGTGTACCTTGAATTATGATTATATAGGGGCTCCTTGGTTGTGTAAGTGGAAATATCAGCAATTTATGGTGTAAATGAGTGTTATGAATCTAGTAGTGAAATTTCAACAATATTTTTTCCAGCTTGTCGCTTTCTTGTTGGGAAGTTTAGCGCCATTGTACGGGAATGTATTTAATTTTGTCCTGTTGGTTTTTATGATGGTCTTGTTTGGTATAAACAGGAAAGAGATGTTGCAGAATTTGCGACATGCTCGGGGATATATTGGGATTAACGTGGCTTTTTTGATTTATTTCTCTTTACATACACTGGTTGTTCTTTTGAAAGAAGAGGCGATAACTCCTCCTAGTTTTGGGACTTTTGAGGTTTTATTGTTGAATTTTATACTTGTTCCGATATATGTTGTTTCTTTAAAAGAATGGTTGACTCCCCGTTTACTTATATGTTTTCTTTTCTTGTTTTGTACTGGATGTTTGCTATTAAATATGTATGTCATTTTTGATCTTGTCGGGATTAGTTTATTTACAGATACTTCATGTGCGATTAATTTTTTGTATACAAATCGTTTGGGTGGAAATAAGCTGGGTTTTTTAGGGGGTAATTTGTATCTGGAACCCCAAACACTTTATATAGCCTTGACCGCATTAATTTCTTACTTCTTGATTTTTACTTGTAGGTACAAAGGGGTAAAAGTTCTTTTAGGAGTAATGTTTTTATTGCTTACGATTTTTTTGTCGTTTACAGTAACTAAAGCTGGTATTTTAGCTTTTATTTTAGGTTTCGGGATCATGAACTTTTATCTCTTTAAACATAGTTCGTTCCGGGTGCGTTCGGCAATACTTATCGGAATTGTGTTGTTAGTACCTGTATTTGGAATTTTCGTGTTTGATGGTTTAAAGGGAAAATATGAAGAGCGAGCAGAGGAGGTCGTGAGAGAAATTGAAAATGTAAAACGGGGGATATATGAAGGAGGAACGATAGCCCCTCGTATCGGTTTGATCCGAGAAAGTTTTATGCATGTTGATGAATTCGGTGTCTGGGGATTAGGTATATATGCTAAACATAGAGTAAATAACTGGCTTCAGTCTTCGGAAGATGGATTAGGGGCATTTACCAATGTGCATAATTCATTTATACATTATTGGATTCAAGGTGGAATTTTGGGCTTGGCAATGATAGTATTTCTTTTTTGCGCTCCTTTTTATCGTATGTTTAGAACCCGGAGAATTTCTTGGTTAATATGTGCTTTACTTGTTGTGATGTTTGTGATGAATAATACATGTATTTTGTTAGCATTAAATAATTCAAGATTAATGATTTTATTTTTGTTAGGTATGTTTTATTTTTATGGTGATGTTTTCTGGCAACTGGAAAGAGGTGATAGTTCAATGTGTCTGTAATAAAATTCATTTACAACATATTTTATGTACTTGATGGCAGTATAAGGCAAATCATTTATATTTGTGTTATAAATGAGTGTTATGAATCTAGTAGTGAAATTTCAACAATATTTTTTCCTGCTTGTCGCTTTCTTGTTGGGAAGTTTAGCGCCATTGTACGGGAATGTATTTAATTTTGTCCTGTTGGCTTTTATGATGGTCTTGTTTGGGATAAATGGGAAAGAGATGCTTCAGAATTTGCGAGGTGTCCGGTGGTATATTAGGATTAACGTGGCTTTCTTGATTTATTTCTCTTTACATACACTGGTTGTTCTTTTGAAAGACGAGCCGATTGCGCCTCCCAGTTTCGGGACTTTTGAGGTTTTATTGTTGAATTTTATACTTGTTCCGATGTATGTTTCAACGTTTAAGAATTGGATTACACCAGAATTGTTGAAACGGTTTCTGTTTTTTTTCTGTTTGGGATGTGTGTTACTAAATATATATATATTCTTTTCATTGACGGGAACACAACTATTTTCAGCTCCAGCAGATACATTAAGTTGGATTTATAATATGCGTTTTGGGGTAAATCGGGATGTATTAGGTAGTAAGTTCTGGTTAGAGATACAAGCAATGATCATTGCAATAGCCTCTTTAGCTTCCTATTTGTTAGTGATTAGTGTGAAAGGGTGGAAGATGAAGGTGTTTTGTGGCTTTATGTTTTTGATGCTGGTATTATTTCTTTCTTTCACTGTTACCAAATCGTCTATTTTAGGCTTTCTAACTGGTTTCTTGATTTTAAATGTATGTTTGTTCCGAAAATTTTCTCTTCGTATGCGTTATGGACTTATTGCCGGATTGTTGGTTTGCGTGTGTGGCTTTTCGTTATTGACGGATTTGGCCATGTACGAGAAGAGAATTCAAGAGATTGAAGCAGAGATTCAAAGTGTTCGGAGTGGTGAATATAGGGGGGCAACGATTGTTCCCCGGGTTGCTTTTATTCGGGAGAGTTTTCGCCATCTGGATGAATTCTCGGTATGGGGATTAGGGGTCTGCACGAAACATCGGATTAAAGCATGGTATGAAAGTTCTGATTTGAATATTGCAAACTATAATAATGTGAATAATGCTTTCCTGCAATACTGGATTACAGGGGGAATATTCGGACTGGCATTAGTCCTCTTTTTATTTGTGGCCCCGGTTTATCGTATGATTCGAAGAAAGAAATTTTCTTCCTTGATTTTTGCGATGTTAATTGTATTCTTTACCGTGAGTAATACATGCGTCACCCTATCCTGGGCAAATTCCCGGTTATTCATGCTACTCTTTTTGGCTATGTTTTGCTTTTACGGGGATCTTTTTGTTCGGCTTGAAGATTTTTCTGAGGATAAATCTGTTTTTGACGAAAGTTCGATATAACTTACCGTGTTTTATATCGAATTCATGTTAAGTAGTTCATTTGTTACCTTAAAATACCCCTAAACTCGTGTTTCTATATTCACCGTTTTAGGGATTTTCAATAAGAAGTCAGTTTGAATTAATGTGAAATATGGTTATCAAAACGCTATAATGCTGTTATCATATTGTAAGCCGCTCCCATTCCGCTCCCATTCTTTTCCTATTCCTCTCCTATTGTAATAGTAAAATATTAGATTAAAATAGTAAATGTTAATATTCGGGTTGGTCTATTATAACAATTTGCTTGCAAGATGATAGTTACATCAGATAGAAATTTCATCAAAATGCTCGTTTTACGGGGACAGATCACCGTATACTCGAACCACCCGTCGGTGGGGGTGAGCCTTCGGGATAAAAATACAAGATCGAAGAAATAAAAAGGGAACTTCCCTACAAACGGGATTGTTACGAGAGTTTAATTCCCTAAAATAGGGTAAAATGAAGACAATGGCTTGTGTTGGATTTTCGTTATTTAATAAGTTTACCCTTGCGACTAAGTTTAATCGTGAACCCGAAATTATCTTTGAACAAGTCTCCTAGATCACCGTAGATACCTGTTTCCACCGCGAACGGTAAATTTTTGAATGGCAATGTTACTTCCAATGCCCCGGAGAATTGATTCTTTTTCATGGGATTCCCGTAAGTACCGTAATTCCTGGAATAGGAGAGCATGAGTTTGTAGGGAGTGGTTTGCCATGCCATACCTTTCATCCCGATGTGGTGAGCTATCACCCGGTTGTTGATGATTCGGGTGATACCTCCGGAAAGGCCGGGTGTCATGAATGGGCTACCGATGACTCTCTCGTATAAGGTCCATCCGCTTCTGTATTCGCCGTTGTTGAAATAGTTATCACATCCACCAAGGATTTTTCGGCCATAAAAATGACTGTTCGGGTCTTGCTTTTCCATTTCTTCCGGAGTTGCAGGACGGTCGTGCCGGGAACCGGATTGATATTTCGTGTAATAGAATTCGTAAATAACGTCCGTAATCCATTGATCCTTTTTCTTGGAACCATAATAGAAACAATAAGTTCCATCCGGGAAAGAGCGAAAATCCGTACCCGAACCATCTTCAAAAGGGATGTCGTGGTAGAAAGATAAAATATAGTTGTCTGCCAAATAATTAATGGCCAAATGTTCTCTTCCCAGGTGATTTCCTAATGCGTTAATCGAATCGCTTACACTGGCCCCGGTTCCTCCTTCTTTGGCACAAATGATCCGGATATAATCCTTGAATGATGAAGGTTGTTTGCCTCTATCGGGAGAGGTTCCTGCCCATTGAGCCCAATGTTCAAGGCCGACAATGATTTCCCAGCGTTGATGAGGCTTTATTTTTAAGAAAGCGGATTTGTTATGTAGACGGGTATCTTCCACGTAACGATCGTCAATCATCATGTAGTCTGCCCAGTTAAATTTAATAGATAAAATTCCTTTGGTACAGGGGACTTTCATGTAGTCACTATTCAAATTATATCCCGGGAAAGTTCGGGAGTTTCCGGAACGGATGAAATTTCCGTTCGTAGAGGAAATACCGTTATATTCTTCCTTGGGATGAATCATTCCGAGGTCTAGGCGAAGATTCCGCCAGCGTGCACTTGCATAAAGTTGGTCTAAAATGACGTTATTGTCGGGACGGGATAAAAATCCTGCAGCTGATATTCCATAAGCGAATTGGATTTTATGGCGATTGGTGAAATCGGAGAAAAGACCTATTTCCAGTAGAGCCCCATTACCATTGGGGATTAAGCCGTGTTTGTTATTTATGGCCCAAAAGGGTAATGTTTTCTGGTTTGCCACGAATCCTGTAAGTGAAGTTTTGTAATCGACACTTCGTTTTTGTCCCTGCGAGTAAAAAAATGGTAGGGAGATCAATATTAATAATGATATTTTTTTCATTCCGCTGTTTTACGCACGTCATTATTTTTGCTAGGGCAAAAGTAACTTTTCTATGATAGAAATATCTTCTTTATAGGTTAATTTAATATTAAATGGTAAACCTTTGGTTATTTTAATGGGTATCTCCGGCATGTATCGTTTGACAACTCCGCAATCATCCGTGCTGAAGAACTCGGGATCTGTCAAAGCCTTGTTATAGGCTTCCGTTAGGATATCGGAATGGAAGCCTTGAGGGGTCTGAACTTGGAAGAGAGTAGAACGGTCGGGAATGCTGTTCACGAATTGGCGAGAAGTATCGCTTTGCAATATCGTGTCGGTTGAAGGGATTGCCGTGGTACAGGCTTCATGGCTTTCAAGTGCTTTAATGACGTCATCTATGATTTGAGACGTGACTAGCAGGCGAACGGCGTCGTGGATGATCAAATTACATTTCTCTTCCTTGTACACGTTTAAAGCGGCAAGGGTGGAGTGATATCGTTCTTTGCCTCCCGGAACAATGTGTTTTACTTTTTGAAATCCTTCAAGGCGAACAATTTCTTCCGTTTCCCCGATGTAATCTTTGTGTACGACAATGATGATTTCATCAATACGTTTTTGTTTTTCGAACGTGTGAAGCGTGTGTGCCAATACGGTTTTCCCGGCAATTACGATGAATTGTTTGGGTAACTCGCTTCCTAACCGTCGTCCGGAACCTCCGGCTAGGATTACTCCGATATTTTTCATTTTTTTGATTTAACCTTTTATTTTTGAGGAATTTTAGATGTTAACACGAATTCCAATTCTCCGCCATTCATGATGTCGTCATGAGTAATCCAGGTACGATCGAGTTTCTCTCCATTTAGTAACACTTCCTTCACGTAGATATATTGGTTATTCTCCCGGTTTGCCTTGATAACAAATTTGCGGTCTTGTCCCAGTTTGATGGTTACTTTCTTGAACATGGGTGTTCCCAATTGATATTTCCCGTCGCTTGGGTTCACGGGATAGAAGCCCATGGCTGAAAAGATATACCATGCAGACATCTGTCCGCAATCTTCATTGCCGCAAATTCCGTCGGGACGATCCGTGTAGAGTTCCCGTCTGATTCTGTCCACGTAATACTGTGTTTTGTAGGGTGTATCCGTATAATTATATAGGTAAGCCACGTGGTGAGATGGTTCGTTTCCTTGGGCGTATTGTCCAATCAACCCGCTAATGTCTGGGGAAACATTATCCCCCTCGATGATTGAGGGAAGGGTGAACAGGCTGTCCAATTTATTAGCGAAAGCGACTTTTCCCCCGTGTAATGCGATAAGCCCCTCCACATCATGTGGTACGAACCACGAATATTGCCATGCGTTTCCTTCGGTGTAATCATCATCCCTGTGAGCCGAGGCAAACGGAGAAAATGGTGTTTTCCAGTTCCCGTCGGAAAGTTTGGCTCGCATGAATCCGGTAGAGGAATCGAATACGTTTTTATAGTTTTTAGAAGCTTCCATAAAATACAGGTAGTCGTTTTCTTTATTCAGGGCTTTGGCCATTTGTGCCATACACCAGTCATCGTAGGCATATTCGAGAGTCTTGGAAACAGATTCTTTTTCGAGGTCACAAGGAATATAATTGTAGGTTCTGAAGAGTCCCAGCCCATTCCCTTGCGATAATGACGTTTCTTTCATGGCTTCATAGGCTTTTTCAACATCGAAATCCCGAATGCCTTTCAAGTAAGCTTCCGTGATGATGGGAATGGCGTGATTTCCGATCATGCAGTGACTTTCGTTACCCATGAGTTCCCAGTTCGGAAGTAAACCGTGTGCTTCGTAATGACGGATAAATGATTTTATCATGTCATTTACCCTGGTCTTCTGGGTAATCGTGAACAGGGGGTGGGCGGCACGGAAGGTGTCCCACAATGAAAATACGGTGTATTGATTTGCTTTACCCACGCTGTGAATCTCCCCGTCCGGTCCTTTGTAGTTCCCATGTGCGTCGGAAAAGAGATAGGGAGCCAAGTAGGCATGGTATAATGCCGTGTAAAAAACTCTCATTTCTTCTTTGTTGGCACCTTCTGCTTTAATCCTGGATAGAATGCGTTTCCATTGTTGTTTTGCTTCGCGTTTTACTTTATCGAAACTCCAATGGGACAGTTCTTTATCTAGATTTGCAGCGGCTCCTTCACAGTTTGCGGACGAAAGGCTTACTTTTACAAGTACCTTATTGGTCGTTGTTCCAAAGTCAATGAACGCATACCCTTGATTGGCAATAAGTTTCTGCCCGTTCTTTAATAATTTCAGGGTGTCATTTCCTGCCCAGATGTCGACATCTTGGGAGAATTCCATGAAGAAGTAAACGTTATGTTCCTTTGCCCATCCGGTTGATTTCCGGTACCCTTGTATGGTTCGGTTATTGATTTTCTTGATCGAGGTCATTACGGTTCGGTCCCAGTTGCGTGCGGTTGTCAAGTCAAGAGTCAGCCCGTGCACTGAATGCACCGGATATTGATAGGCGTGCATCCCGCAACGTGAGGTTACCGTTAACTCTGTTTTAATCCCGTTGTCAAAGGTCACGCTATAATATCCCGGTTCTGCCGTTTCATTGGCATGAGAGAATTTGGCATACCCTTTCATGATGAAATCGATTGCTTTTTCTCCTGGTTGCGGACGGGTCGTAACAGGTAGCAAGCGGATGTCTTGTAAGTCCCCGATTCCCGTTCCGCTTAGATGCGAGTGGGAAAATGAGGATATAATACTGTCGCTATGATGATAACCAGAACACCATTCCCAGCCACTTCTTGGATTATCCGGACTAAGTTGAATTCCGCCAAATGGGACGGTAGCCCCAGGAAAGCAATGTCCTTGACCGGCAGTACCGATGAATGGATCAACAAAATCCGTTACTCGAGTTTCTTTTTCTCTCTGGCAAGATGTCAAAAGACCGATAAAATAAAGCAGGAGTAGAAGGAGTCGTGTTCTCATGGTTATTAATATCTAATTGTTTAATTCAGTCCATACAAGCGCTGATGCTCCATAAATGGCGGCATTCGTGGGAAGAGACGAGCGAAGTATTTTAATTTTTTGTTTAAATATATACAGCATGTTAGCTTCCATTTGTTCCTGCGTGGTTTTGAAAAGCCATTCTCCGGCATTTGCTACCCCTCCTTGAAGGAATATCGCTTCCGGGCTGATAATAGCTACCAAGTTAGCCAGGGCTTTTCCCAACTGCTCGCCCGTGATTCGGAAGGCTTCCAAGGCGATTGGGTCACCTTTTTGTGCTGCGTCATATACTTTTTTAGCCGAGATTTCCGTGTAAGGAATATCCCTTAATGTGCTGGGAGTATTTTCCAGGGCGAGTAATTCGCAGGCAGTACGTTTTATTCCGGTGGCAGAAGCATAAGTTTCCAGGCATCCCCGGCGTCCGCAATTACAGTATCTATCCCCACCACAAACCAGCGTGTGCCCAACTTCACCTGCAAGACCGTCATGCCCGTATACTAATTTCCCGTTCACCACGATGCCGCTTCCCAAGCCTGTTCCCAACGTGATCACGACGAAGTCTTTCATTCCTTTTGCCCCGCCGTATACCATTTCTCCGATAGCGGCTGCTTTTGCGTCATTCGTGATAAAAGCAGGAACGTTAAATTGTTTTGTCAGAAGTTCTACCATTGGGATAGTCCCTTTCCAAGATAAGTTTGCCGCGTTTTCGATGGTCCCGCTGAAGTAATTCCCGTTGGGAGCGCCGACCCCGATTCCGACAAGTTGCACGTCTAAGTTGTCCAGTTCTTTCTTCACTGTTTTGTACAGATCTTGGACAAAATCTTGTGGTGTGTTATATGCAGTTGTGGGTAAAGAGCCATTTGCCAGACAGTTACCGCTTTTATCAATGATGCCGAATGCGATATTGGTTCCTCCAATATCAATACCTAGTGAGACAGTTGTTTGCATAATAATATATAAATTTGACAACAAAAATAATTGCAACCTAATGCGTGGTTAAAAGTAATAAAAAAAAATAAGAGACCGATGGGGCGATCTCTTATTTAATTACTAACTACTAACCTAAACATACAAACTTATGAAAAAAAACTGTGTCTTCTATCTGTTTTCTACTTTGCAAAGATAGGGGGTATTCCCATATTCGATAGTTAATAGATCGTTAATCTTTTCTGTAAGGAGATTTAAATCCTGATGAAGATGTGGGACGAGATAAAACTTCGGGAATCAAAGTTTCAAGTAAAAATCTCTGGTTAAGTTTGCGTAACTCTCGTGAAGTGTATGTCTCTCTATTTCAAGAATTATTGAATCTTCTACGAGGTATTTTTTAACTTTCGAGAGTTCAATGAGTTGACGTTTAGGTGCCTTGTCGGGTGTGGGGTAAACTGTTGATAATTTGTTAACAAACCATTTTTTGCCTTGGGTTAATTCTATAAAATGTTTGGCTTCGTTAACAGGTAGTATGACACAAAGTTTGCCTCCCGGTAATAATAAATTGTCGCTAACTTGGAGGATGTCCTCGTGTGATAATGTTTCGCAATGCCGGGCTAGGGTGCGGTTAAGTTCCGGATTTTTGGTTGAATTAATGAAGAAAGGCGGGTTACAAATAATGATGTCGTATTTGTACGTGGGGGTAAATGCTTGCACTTCGCCTTGAAAAAGATGGATGCGTTCTCGCCAAGGGGAATTATTGGCATTCTCCCGAGCCTGTTCAAAAGCCGCCGGATCAATTTCAATAGCATCAATGATTAATTCGAGATTGCGTTGTGCAGCCATGATGGCCATAAGCCCCGTGCCTGTACCAATATCAAGCAAACGTCGTGCATGGGTTAAATCTGTCCAAGATCCAAGAAGGACACCATCCGTGCCGACTTTCATGGCACATTTTTCTTGTCGAATGGTGAATTGTTTGAATTGGAAGTAGTCGTTTGCCATGCTGGGTAATAGGTTTGTAAAGTTTGAAAGTTTATAAACCTTATAAACTTTCAAACTTTATAAACTTACTCTTCTTTCTTTTCTTCTTCCGGTTCGTCGAAGTTCAGAAGGTTTTTGTCTAATAATAAATTATACCATTGGATCATTTTTCGCATGTCTGAAACATAAACGCGATCCGCATCATATTCCGGGATGACAGATTCGATATAGTTCGTGATCGCTGCGGATGATTCTTTGTGATTGATGGCCGGTTTGCCCTCTTCTTTTTCATACATACGTTTGAACACTGTTTTCAGAGGCATGTCTTCATCTTCCGTGTAAATTGAAATATCTTCGAGGGCGATAATTTTAGCATTAGAATATGCAGGAAAGCGTTTCCCGTCAAGTAATGATTCTACAATCAAGGCATTTGCGGTGTTATTGATTAATTTGAATAACCCGGGTTTTCCTGATATGGATAAAATTTCTTTCAACATATTGCTTTCTTTTTGTGTTTTGTTATTGGTGGGCAAAAGTACAAATCAATGTTTAAAAGTAAAAGCAATGAAATATTTATTTTTTTTATTTCAATCCTTCTTGTCCGGCTAATTGATTCCCCGTTGTTTTTTGATTTTCTCGTAAGCCTCGTTGATAGCCATGAATTTCTTCTCGGCAGCCTTGCGAATATCTTCTCCCATGTATCCTACTTTGTCCGGGTGGTTTTCGATGGCCATTTTCCGATAGGCTTTTTTTACTTCTTCGTCGGTAGCGGTGGAGCTAATGCCTAAAATACTGTAAGCAGAGTTCAAATCGTCATAGTACATGGCTTTGATTGACTGGTACGTGGTAGAATCGATTCCCAATAAATTGGCTATTTTGTCCAACAGAGAAATCTCGTATTTACATACCATCCCGTCTGCCTTGGCTAGTCCGAATAGGAAATATAATAGTTGAGTGCGGGAATAGACGTTCATGTTCATGCGGATTTGGGGACAAACTTGTTCCACCTCAATGTCTTTGTTTAATAGATCCTTGATGATTGCCAAGGCCTCACGTTCTCCTTCCAGACCGAAATTGTCCCGGAAGAACTTTTTCACGTAATCCAATTCATTCCGGGTTACTTTTCCATCGGCTTTCATCAAGGCTGTTGCCAGAACAACAAGACTTAGCAGGAAATCTCCTCTTCCCGTGGGACGAGTACCCGGATCATTCCCCGGGCCGGATGTTACAACTGTTGCGGTGTCGAACGTGGAACCGATGAAATAACCGAACAAGGCGCCTATGGGACCTCCCATGACAAAACCTAAACCTGCTCCTATCCATTTACCGTATTTTGCCATATTATACTTGTTTTGAATGAATATTGTTTAGTTGATGAATGATGGAAAGGATTTGTTTTATCACTTTGTCATCATTGTTGTTATAAATTACGAAATCCGATTTTGTTTGTTTTATTTCATCGGGCATTTGATTGTTAATGCGTTCAATCACTTTTTCCCGTGTAGTAGAATCTCTTGAGATCACTCGTTCCACGCGGGTTTCCAAGTCTGTTGTGATAAGAATGATGTAATCGAAGAGGTTTTCGAGTTTTGCTTCAAACAGAATAGCCGATTCGAAGAATAAAAGCGGGCGTCGTTGTGCCGAACACCACTCCATGAAATCTCGTGTTACGGCAGGATGAACAATGCCATTTACTTGCTTGATAGCTTCTTTATCATTAAATATGATACCTGCTAGCCGTTTTTTATCCAGGTTCCCGTCGGGCTGGTAAATATCTTTACCGAACAGTTCGATTAAATGTTTTTTGATTTCTTCATCCCGGTTGATTAGCTCGGATGCTTTGAAATCGCTAATATACACGGGGTATCCTAATGTTGCGATAATTTTAGCTATCGTGGATTTTCCGCTTCCGATGCCTCCTGTCAAACCAATCTTTAGCATGGGATTATTTTTTCTTTTCGATAAGATACTCAACTGTTTCCGGGGTGAATACCAGGTCTTTTATGTGACGAGGGGATCGCTCGATTTCGATTTTCAAGGATGCCGGGTTGGTCTTGATTTGGTTATAATCCACGTAGAAAGAGAAACTGGTATCAGATACTACTTCATAGCGGCTTAATCCCACGTCAAATGTCACGTCTATCGAGTGAGGAAACAGACGGATCAAGAGTGAGTCCGGTAGATTTTTAACAACGAGGGGGACTGTTTTTTTCGATTCCGTGAATCGCTCCACTTCAATTTTGACTTTCGCATCGTTCTCGTTGATTTGAGTCCCGTAAATTTCTTCAAACGAGACGGTTTTGGTTACCTCTTTAGAGAGGTTTTTTAAGGAAATAGGTTCCGTGTACACCGCTTTTAGCGTGTCAAGAATAGAGGCCGGTCCACTGATGTCCACGTGATTGGGAGTAACAGAAATATCGTTTTTCAGCATGTACTGTCGTTTCAACGTGTACTCGACCCGGGGAATAACCGGAACTCTTTTACTTTCGAACCGGGAGAACTTAAACGTGATGCTTTCCGGTTTAATAGATATCAGCTGTATGTCCGTGTTCAACTGGGTGCTGATGCGGTCTTTTATCTCAGACGTGTTTATCGTGTATTCCAGCAGGTCTTTTTTATCTAGTAACGAACTTACATTGAGTACGATCGGTAAAAAAGAGGTGCTGATGCTGTAACGCAATAGGGCGAAACCGTGAGCCTTTATCGCTAGGGTCATTTCTTTGGGCGGCTCGGAAACGAGCAGTTTTCCCTTGGGAAGTTCCGTGTATTTTATCGGGTAAGTAATTTCCGTGGTGTACTCTTTGTTCAGTGCGTTTAAAAACCACAAGACGGTTGCGATGATAACGCAGATTCCGTACGTGACCACGTTACGTTTGATGTGCAGTTCATGGGATGCACCAAAATAACCGAGTATTTTACCGATAAAACCACGCATATGCTGGAAGGGTTACAAGTTTCAGGTTACAAGTTGCGAGTTACGAAAGACAAAACTTGTAACTGGCGAACTTGTAACCTGTAACTAAAATTATTTGCTAGCCGGAACGTCCGTCATGTCTTTCACGATGGCTTCCTTGCTTACTTTTAATCTGGCTTGACTTTCTACTTCAATGATAACGGTAAAGTCGTTGATCTCGACAATTTTCCCGAAGATACCCCCGGTTGTCATGACTTTGTCGCCTTTCTTCAATTCATCCCGGTATTTTTTCAATTCTTTTTGTCTTTTCATCTGGGGTCTGATCATAAAAAACCAGAATACAACGACAATAAGAATAAGGGGTAAGAATTGCATGAAAGCGTTACCTTGTGTAGCAGTTTGTTGTAATGTTAACATGAAAATTGTGTTCATAAATTTACTTTTTTATTTATTCTTGATATTTGCGATTATTTTTAGTTCAATCACTTTTTCCGGAACGTTTGCAAAGATATTAATTACTTTGTATTGTTTACCATATCTGCCCGAAGAGTTAAATTCAACTTCGATTTTTCCTTCTCCTCCCGGCGGGATCGGTTTTTTGTCATACTTGGGGGTAGTGCAGCCACAACTAGCTTCCACGTTGAGAATGACAAGACTTTTGGTTCCCGTGTTTTTGAAACGAAACGTGTGCGTAACGATTTCTCCTTCTTGCAGGTCGCCAAAGTTGAATGATTTTTGCGGGAATTCAATTTTGGCAATCGTGTTAGAATCATTCACGCTGGTCGGGGTGTTTACTTCCTGTTCGTTTTGTTTTTTACTTTTGCTGTTACATGAGCAGGCGAGCATGATCCCTAAAAAGATGTAAAATAGTCCCTTCAGCATATGCAATATAATTTGACAACGAAAATACGACATAATATTTAAAAAATAAGATGCCTCATGGAATAATTTTTATCCTTGATATATTGCATGGTTTCAATGCCTATATCGAGATGTTGCCGGACGAAATTTTGCGTGACGATTTTGTCTGATTCAGATGTTTTTATGCCATCGGAAATCATGGGCCTGTCTGATATTAAGAGTAAGGCTCCAGTCGGTATACGGTTGGCGAACCCGACGGTGAAAATCGTGGCGGTTTCCATGTCCACGGCTAGCGCTCGTGTTTTGATTAAATATTCTTTGAAATTCTCGTCGAATTCCCATACTCGTCGATTGGTGGTGTACACCACTCCCGTGTAATATTGCCTGTCATGATTCGTAATTATTTTTGAACAGGCTTTCTGAACGCTGAAAGAGGGCAGGGAAGGGACTTCTTTCGGCATGTAGTCGTTGGATGTACCCTCTCCTTTGATGGCGGCAATGGGAAGGATGTAGTCCCCCTCGTGGTGTTTGGCTTTCAGTCCCCCACATTTCCCGATGAACAACACGGCTTCCGGTTCTATGGCAGAAAGTAAGTCCAAAATGGTGGCGGCGTTAGCACTACCCATTCCGAAATTAATCATGGTAATCCCGTCGTGCGAAACGTTGGGCATATTTTTATTCTCCCCGATGATGGGTGCATTGTATTTTTCCGCGAACAAGTCAAGGTAGTAATCAAAGTTGGTCAGGATGATGTGTTTTGAAAAGTCTTCCAAGGCCCGTCCGGTGTACCGGGGCAGCCAATCTTCCACGATATCTTTTTTTGTTTTCATGTTCATAATATGTCGGTTGGAAAATTTGAGAATGGAATATCTCATTTCCTTTTTTTCGTTATTTATCATTACTTTTGCAGCCTTAAAAGTAAGATATTATTGCCGAATGACAAAAAAAATAGCGATCGAAAATTCTCGTGACATGGTAGAGAAGCTAAAAGAAATTAGGATTGAGGATTATATATATGATCTGCCCGACGAGCGGATTGCCAAGTTCCCCTTGGAAAACCGGGAGGCGTCGAAGTTGTTGATTTATGACGAGGGCAGGATTGACGAGAGGCATTTTTACGAGGTGCCGGAAATTCTTGATACCGGGAAGATGTTGGTGTTTAACAACACGAAGGTGATCTATGCCCGGATTCTTTTTCAGAAGGTCACGGGAGCCGTGATCGAGGTTTTCTGTTTGGAACCTTACCGGCCCTCTGACTACGTGCAGAGCTTTGCCGCTTACGGGAAGTGCGAGTGGAAATGTATGGTCGGAAATTTGAAGAAATGGAAAGAAGGAACGATTTATTGTCATTATCAGTTTGAGGGGAAAGAATATCAGTTGGCTGCGACACTGAAATTTCGCGAAGAGAATGATGTTATCGTGGAATTTACCTGGGATGCTCCGGCCAGTTTTAGTGAAGTGTTGGAATGTTGCGGGCGTATCCCGATCCCGCCTTATTTGAATCGAGAGTCGGAAGAGGATGACAAAATTCGCTATCAAACGGTGTATTCCAAGAATGAGGGATCGGTGGCAGCCCCGACAGCCGGTTTGCATTTCAGTATCCCCGTGTTGAAAGCTTTACGGGAAAAAGGGATAACGATTGAGGAGCTGACCTTGCATGTAGGGGCAGGGACATTCCGTCCCGTGAAAAGCGAGACTATCGGGGGGCACGATATGCATACGGAACATATTTCCGTTCGGCGGGAAGTCGTGGAGCATCTATGTACTCACCCGGAAAATATTATTGCCGTGGGAACAACATCCGTCCGTACCTTGGAAAGTCTGTATTGGATGGGGGTGAAACGAATTTTGGAAGATGAGGATTTCAGTTCGCTGGGGCAGTGGGAAGCTTACGACTTGCCTTCCGGTTACTCGTTGAAAGAATCTATGACAGCCTTGTTGGGGTGGTTCGATGAACAGGATGCCGAATTGTTGAAGGCGAAGACCACGATCATTATTGTTCCCGGCTATTCGTACCGGGTGATCACGGCGATGTTTACCAATTTCCATCAGCCGCAGAGCACGTTATTATTATTGGTAGCGGCAGCTATTGGGGAAGATTGGCACAAAGTGTATGATTATGCCTTGACTCACGATTTTCGTTTTTTGAGTTATGGTGATAGTAGTTTGTTGAAAGTAAGAAAAGATAAAAAGTGAGCGTGTGAAAAGTTTGAACTTACCTCCTTTCGAGTACAAGGTGAAAAAGCAGAACGGGCAGATCTGGATTTTCGATATTATCCGGAAAAGATATGTCGTGTTGACTCCGGAAGAGTGGGTAAGGCAGCATTTTATTCATTTCTTGATCGAGAGTAAAGGTTATCCCGCCCGGTTGATTGCTGTCGAGAAAGAGATTCAAGTATGCGGTATGAAAAGGCGTTTCGATCTGGTATGTTATGATAGGCAGGCGGTCCCTTACCTTATCGTGGAGTGTAAGGCTCCTTCCGTGGCGTTATCGCAAGCTGTCTTCGATCAGGCATTCCAGTATAATTTGTCCATTGCAGCTCGTTTTATCGCAATAACGAACGGGTGCTTGCATTTTTGCGGGGAGATCTCCGGGGGTGGAAAATTTCAAATGTTAGCTGAAATTCCGAATTTTTGCGGGTAAACAGGATTTTTGTTTAAAAGAATTGAACATGTCCCCGACATCGCCTAAGCGATGCCGATGGAAATATAACATGTTCTTTCACATACAATTTGCAACCATAGAGGCGGACTCTGAATTTTTTTAGGCTACATTGATCCTTCTATATCATTAAACCAACGTTTAATGCCATTCAAATATAAACAAATTTCGTCAAATTCTCATAATTCATTTCTTTTTTTCGAATCTGATAATCAACAATTCACAGGTGATTAAAAAGTTATTATATTTGTTCAGCATGGATAAAATGAATTTTTATTAAACGTTCGTTTAATAATTCTTTTAGAAAGGAATATTTGATCCCGATGCTTATCTTAAAATTGTCTTTTTGAAAGTGTATTAATATTGGGGGATACAAATCTCAAGGTGTCCAAGAGGGAAAACTGTTTAGTTATTATACCTCTCCATCTGCTTGAATAATAGCATGATGGAGAGAATATGCTTTACGATTATAGTTTCGTGTCTTCCTTGAAATAGTTATCTAACAAGCGGAATGCTGCGGCGAAAGAACTTTCTTCGTTATGTTGCACTTTTTCTTCTGCTTCTCTTATTTGTTCTTTTTGGCTTTGATAGAAACGATTCCTCAGTTGTTCGTTGATGGTTTCGTACATCCAGTACTTAGCTTGTTCGCTACGACGGATGTCGAAATATTTACTTTGTTGGGTTTCGCTACAATAATGTAGTATGTTTTCCCATATTTCTTTTATTCCAGTTTTCTCGTAGGCAGAACAGGTCATCACTTTGGGTTCTACGCCAGATTCGTGAGGTGGAAACAGATGAAGGGCATTTTGTAACTGAACTTTGGCGAGTTCCGCACGGGTGATGTTGTTCCCATCTGCTTTATTGATGATGATACTGTCGGCCATCTCCATGATCCCTCGCTTAATTCCTTGTAATTCGTCTCCAGCCCCGGCAATCTGTACTAGCAAGAAGAAGTCGACCATGGAATGTACGGCGGTCTCACTTTGTCCGACTCCTACGGTTTCGATTAGGATAATATCAAATCCGGCGGCTTCGCATAATAACATGGCTTCCCTTGTTTTGCGAGCGACACCACCTAAAGAGCCTGCCGATGGGGAAGGACGAATGTATGCATGTGGGTCACATGATAATTCTTCCATACGGGTTTTGTCTCCCAGGATACTTCCTTTTGAACGTTCACTACTGGGATCAATGGCCAATACAGCGATCTTGTGTCCCTCGCTTGTAAGGAATTTACCGAAAGCTTCGATGAAGGTGCTTTTCCCGGCTCCAGGAACCCCCGTAATCCCGATACGAACGGATTTACCCGTGTTGGGCAGACAACGATTAATGACCTCCTGTGCCATGGCCTGATGATCAATGCGGGCACTTTCCACAAGAGTGATTGCTTGACTTAAGATATTGATATCTCCCCGGAAGAGCCCGGTCACGTATTCATCTGTGGTCAGTGTTTTCTTCTTTAAATGCTTTAGTCTTTCTGCAATAGCTGGATTCACCGGATCCGGTTGTTCGATGCCTTTATTGACGGCTAAGCCTTCGTAACAGGCATCATTTTCAGGATGTTCTATATTTTGTTGCATGGCGTTTTTGTATTTTGTTTGATACAAAGATAGGGTTAATGTGGGGAAGTTACAAGTGATGAGGTGTATCTTCTTTGGGTGACAATTCATATGATAAAAGACAAGTTTTTATGGGCTATATTAAAAATGAGATTTGAATAGTATGGAAGGTTGTTTTTTGTGTTATAAAGATGAAAATATAAATATTAATATTAATGAATAAAGCAGAATGGAATGAAACTTAAAATTTATGCTTATGAATGGAATGCTGATTCTATTGATTGCTCATTATGAGGGAAAATTACTTTGTCGTAATTTTATTTTTTTATTGTTGTGCGGATTTATGTTGTTGGGAATTACAGTGTTTCATGTCTTTCTCCAGAGTGATTGGCGGGTATTTGAGTACACTGTGAATTTGCCTTCCGGGATGCCATATGCGAATGCTTATCTTTGGGGGATCATGCAGTCGTTTCTTGTGATTTTTGTAGTTGGAGATTTTGTTTATCGGGATAATATTGAAAAGACGAATGACGTGTTTCTGGCACGGGATTTTAGTAATTTGGAATATTTGACAGGGAAGCTTGTTGGGGTGGTGGTCGCATTTTTGGTATTGAATGTTATTTCCATGTTTATTTGTATGCTCATTCATTTATTTGCGAGTAGCTTTAAATTTAATGTCGGACTTTACCTTTTCTATTTATTGACAGTTTCTTTACCGGCCTTATTATTCATGTCCGGTTTGGCTTTCATGATGAAAATATGGATAAAATTCCGTTTTTTTGCTTTTACGGTACTGGTGATATTCTTTCTTCTTTCCCTTTTTGTCTTTTCAACAAAAGCCTTGGGTGTATTTGATTGCATGGCATCCCGGGTCCCTCATATATTTTCTTCAATGGTGGGACATCCGGCTATGGGGAGTTATTTGTTGCATCGGTTGGTGTTCGTGTTGGTTGGGGTAGGATGTTTCGTGATTTCCGTGTATGGATTCAAACGTCTCCCTAATAATATAGGACGGTCGAGAAGATTAGGGGTAGTTGGGTTGGTGTTCGTGCTGTTAGGATTTCTGACTGGTTGGTTATATTGGTTACCACATCAAGTTATGCGAGAGACAAGGAGCGATTGGATCGCTATTCAGAAAAAGTACGATGCATATCCTAAAGTAAAGATTGATCAGCATGAAATCAAGTATGATATTCATGGTGAGAAAATATTAGCTCATAGCGTGATATCTGTTCGAAATAGTAATTCATTCCGGGTGGATACTGTAATTTTTTATTTGAATCCTTCTTTGGAAATAACAAGTGTTACTGCCGGGAATTGTGATTTAAATTTTACTAGAAATCAGCAGATTGTGGAGATTGAAAAATCGCTGTACCCGGATGAACGGAGTGAGCTGGAGCTTTCTTATTCGGGGGCGATTGATCCGCAGATTTGCTATTTGGATATATCTCCGGAGCGATACGATGAGCAGGAACAGGATGAGCTTTTCGCTTGTTACGGGAAAAAATTTGTTTTCACGGGAAAAGCTTTCACGTTATTAACCCCAGAAGTTTTATGGTATCCTGTGAGTAAACCCGTGACCGAGTTAATGAATCCTTATGTGAATACTTCTGAATACACAGATTACACGCTTACGGTTGTGCCTGCTCAAGGCAACACGGTTGTGTCGCAAGGTGAGTTAACTGTTTCAGGAGATACGAGCTATTTCACAAATAACCGCAAATTACAGGGAATTACCTTGATTTCCGGTCAGTTTTATCGAGATTCGTTTCGACTTGCGGGCAATCCTTTGCTTTTCGAGTTTTACGGAACGAAGAAATCGATGTTAGGGAGCGCTTGGGGGGACTATCTACAAGCTCTGGAATGGAGTTTAAAGCGTACATCTACCGTGCTTCAGTGGATGAGTCCCGGGGGAAAATACCCGTTTGATAAGTTGGCTTTCGTGGAAGTGCCTGTTTCTTTTTATGCTTTCGAGCGTTCTTGGAAAGAGAAGAATGATTACGTTCACCCGGAAATGCAGCTTTACAGGGAATGGAGAGGTGTTGTCCCTTCTGAATTTCGGCGGAGGATGAAAAAAGTAAAGACCAAAGAAGAAAAGTCTGAGGAATGGTTTCAGAAATATATCTTATCTGAAGAATACATGAGTAGGGTGCAAAAACATGATGTCCCGGAATTGTCTGTTAAAGAAATATTATTTAATAGTAAACAGGAACGAGATCGGATGTGGAGTGAAAAATTATTTAGTGCTTGGCCGGATAATAAATATAGCATAAGACCACTTTTGATGACGTGTGGAACGTTGATCACGTCTGATGAGGTTCCTGTTATACATCGGATGATAACGATCATGCAAAGGCAGGCTGAGGAGAGGGAAATGGCATTATCGGACAAATTATCTTATCATTGGGAAGGTGTGAAATTTCTTATGCAGCATAGTTTATGGGATGCTTTACATATGGATAGCGCTAGTTTTTGTATGGAGAGTGTTATCTACTTGAAAGCATTGCAACTTCAACGTTATATTTTGACTCAAGTGGCGTGGACGGATTTTTCGGCTTTCATGGATCACTTTTTGAAAGAACATCCTTTTCAGGAAGTGAGTTTGGATTATTTTCTGGATGTGTTTCAGGCAAGGTTTAATTGGGATTTGAGGGAATATATCCCTCAATGGTTGCATGAACGTGGCGTGCCGAAGTTACTTGTACGAAATTTTCATATGCGGAGAATTCAGACGGAGAATTCAGAGAAACGATTTGTACATTTTAAAGTGTGGAACCCCACGGGAGTGGATGCGATTGTTTCTTTAGAGGCGTGGGAGAGCGCAAGGAAGAAAATAATAGATCAACATTACTTGATTGAAGCAGGCTGTGCCAAGGAAGTGAATTATTATCTGATGCAGCCAAGTTCTGATTTCCTAAGAGTACGGTTAAATACTAATTTGTCTCAGAATTTGCCGGGCGAATACGAAAATGCAATGGAATCCTGTAATTTATCAAGATGGGATGAAGGTTGTTTTGATTGTGACACGTCATTGTTCTGTCCTTCTGAAAATGAAATCATCGTGGATGATGAGGACGAAGGATTCAAGGTTATAAAAGGAAAAAGTTTCTTTTTTACCCGGAAGTGGGAAGGTTATCAACTACACCTTTTGAGTCCGACCTCTTGGAGTCCTGTCTTTAATTATGATATAAATAGTTATGGTGAATTTGTCCGGGGGTTCCATTGTAAAGGTGCTGGAGGAAAGCAGGCGGACGTGGAGTGGAATGCTCGAATTCCACGGAGTGGAACGTATGAAATGTATATTTACGTGGGAATGTTTTTGAATGATTGGGTGCAGCCGCTTCATCGTTATACTTTTTATTATGATGGTTTGGAAGAGAGTATTACGTTGAATATTAATGGATTGAGTGCAGGGGTAAAAAGTGTTATTTATTATGTAGGTAAGGAGCCTATAGAATTGTGGACGACTCCTTTTAACTCTCGTGGTGGATGGGGGCGGCCGGAATATTTCAATTGACAGAGGGGTATGTGAAGTTGGTACTACATGATGATGGTTTGAAAAATAATGAGGTCTTGATGGCTGATGCGGTGAAATGGGTGCGGATTGAATAAGGACAAAAAAACCACTTGTTTTCACAAGTGGTTTTTTTCATAAACTATGCTGTTTTTATTTTTTTGCGTGCATGATAGCGGCCTGTGCGGCAGCCAGGCGAGCGATGGGTACACGGAACGGTGAACATGAAACGTAGTCCATACCCACTTTGTCACAGAAGATCACGGAAGAAGGTTCTCCACCATGTTCTCCACAGATTCCAAGTTTCAACTTGCTGTTAGTAGAACGTCCTTTTTGGGCTCCCATTTGAACTAATTGTCCGACACCCTCTTGATCCAATACAGCGAACGGATCGGTTTTCAAAATTCCTTTCTTGATATATTCCGGTAAGAATTTACCAGCGTCATCACGAGAGTATCCGAAAGTCATCTGGGTTAAGTCGTTCGTTCCGAATGAGAAGAATTCTGCAACTTCTGCAATCTGGTCAGCGGTTAATGCGGCACGGGGAATTTCGATCATGGTTCCTACCATGTAATCTACTTTCACGCCCTTTTCTGCAAATACCACGTCAGCAGTGCAACGGATGATGTTTGCTTGTTGTCTTAATTCTTTCACGGTACCCACCAACGGAACCATGATTTCCGGTTTCGGGTTAAGGCCTTTCAGTTTCAAGTTACAAGCTGCTTCAATGATTGCACGAGCCTGCATTTCGGTGATTTCCGGATAAGTAATACCTAAACGGCAACCGCGGTGACCTAACATCGGGTTGAATTCGTGTAATGCGTCCACTTTTTCTTTGACAACTTCTACTGAAATACCCATTTTTTCGGCCATATATTTTTGAGATTCCGGCTCGTTCGGGGTAAATTCATGCAATGGCGGGTCTAATAAACGGATGGTAACTCCAAGTCCGTCCATAGCTTCAAGGATTCCCTCGAAGTCACTTCTTTGCATCGGAAGAATTTTTGATAAAGCGATACGACGTTGTTCAACAGTATCAGATAGGATCATTTCACGCATAGCGTCAATACGGTCTCCTTCGAAGAACATATGCTCCGTACGACAAAGGCCAACACCCTTGGCTCCGAAATCACGTGCTACTTTTGCATCGCGAGGCGTGTCTGCATTCGTTCTCACGTACATACGAGTGTGTTTTTCGGCCAAATCCATGATGGTTTTGAAGTCATGATCCAGTGACGCCTCGGTAGTGGCTACTTTACCCAAGTAAACTTCTCCGGTAGAACCATTCAAAGAAATCCAGTCGCCTTCATTGATGGTAACGCCTTTCACGGTAAAGGTACGTTTGTGGTAATCAACAACGATTTCTCCGGCTCCGGAAACACAGCATTTACCCATACCGCGGGCAACAACAGCTGCGTGAGAGGTCATACCCCCGCGAGCGGTAAGGATTCCTTCTGAAACGTTCATGCCGCGTAAATCTTCAGGAGAAGTTTCCAAACGAACTAATATTACTTGCTCTCCTCTGTTTTTCCATTCTTCAGCTTCGTCAGCAAAGAATACAACACGTCCGCAAGCAGCACCCGGAGATGCCGGTAAACCTTTGGTTAATACTTTTGCTTTGGATTGTGATTCTTTGTCGAATACCGGGTGAAGTAATTCATCCAGTTTAGCTGCTTCAAGGCGAAGAATTGCAGTTTCTTCATTGATCATACCTTGTTCAAGCATGTCAACAGCCATTTTTACCATAGCCGTACCGGTACGTTTTCCGTTACGGGTTTGCAACATCCATAATTTACCGTCTTGGATGGTAAATTCAAGGTCTTGCATATCGTGGAAATAATCTTCCAATTTTTGTTGAACAGCATTTAATTCTGCGTAAGCGGTTGGCATGGATTCTTCCAATGAAGGATATTTAGCGGCACGCTCTTCTTCTGAAATGTTCTGCATTTTAGCCCAGCGGCGAGATCCCTCGATGGTAATTTCCTGCGGGGTGCGGATTCCGGCAACAACGTCCTCTCCTTGTGCGTTGATCAAGTACTCTCCGTTGAAGATATCTTCTCCGGTAGCAGCATCACGCGTGAAAGCAACTCCGGTAGCGGAATTGTTACCCATGTTTCCGTATACCATGGCTTGAACATTCACTGCGGTTCCCCATTCTTCCGGGATTTGATTCAACTGACGGTACAGAACAGCGCGTTCCGTCATCCATGAATCGAACACGGCGCAGATGGCTCCCCATAATTGCTCCCACGGGCAGGTCGGGAAATCTTTACCGGTTTTGGTTTTAACGACAATTTTGAAACGACGAACAAGTTCTTGTAAGTCTTCAGCCGAGAATTCGGTGTCGTTAGAAATATTTTTTTCTGCTTTTAATTTGTCGATTTCAACTTCGAACGGGTTGTGTTCGCCTTTTCCGGCTGCAACGCCCATCACGACATCTCCATACATTTGTACGAAACGACGGTATGAATCCCATGCAAATCTGGCGTTACCTGATTTTTCTGCCACGATTTTAACGGCATCATCATTCATTCCCAAGTTTAACACGGTATCCATCATACCCGGCATGGACACTCTGGCACCGGAACGTACGGAAACTAAAAGAGGGAAAGCCTCTCCTTTTGATCCGAATTTGGCATTCATTAATTTTTCTGTAGCTGCAATGCCGGCTTTAACGTCATTCTCGATTAGTTTTACGACAGCGTCTTTTCCTTCTTGATTATAAAGGGTACAAACTTCTGTTGTAATAGTAAAACCTGCAGGAACAGGAACTCCAATGAGATTCATTTCGGCAAGATTGGCGCCTTTGCCACCCAGCAGATTTCTCATGTCTGCTTTTCCTTCTGCTTTTCCGTCGCCAAAGGTGTAAACGTACTTCGTACTCATATTCTGTTAGATTTTTGCGTTTATCTCCTGACATTCAGGAGAGATTGTTTATAGATCATTCTTTTCTCAAAATTTTCATCTTGGGATGCAAAGATAATTTTTTTTCTTGAATATATAAATAAGAAAAAATAGTTAAAATCTACGCAAACGTATGAAATAGGTCACTTTCCGATAAAAATGAGGGCGCTAATAAAAAATTAGTGAGCTTTGTTAAATTCTAAACAGATAAATATTTATTTTTGCGACCTGTTAATATTTTGTTCGAGATGAAATTTGAACCCGGTAAAAAACGATATAATGATTATCCGACTTTTTTTAAGACTCTTTTCCAGGAAAGGGTACAAAAGTTGTCGATAGATGGAGGATTTACTTGTCCTAACCGGGATGGAAGTAAGGGTGTGGGCGGATGTTCGTTCTGTAATAACGAGAGTTTTAATCCCGATTATTGTCGAGCGGTGCGGGGAATTACGGAACAGATTGATGAAGGTATTCGTTTCTTTGCCCGGAAGTATAAGGGACAAAAATATTTGGCTTATTTTCAGGCGTATTCGAACACGTATGCATCGTTAGATGTGTTGAAGTTGCGTTACGAGGAAGCTTTGGCACATCCGATGATTTCGGGATTGGTAATCGGGACGCGACCGGATGTCGTGAGTGAGGAAATTCTGGATTATCTGGAAGAGTTGGCTCAACGATATTATGTTTGCGTGGAATACGGGGTGGAGTCTGCGAATGATACTATTTTACGTCAGATTAACCGGGGGCATGATTTTGCCGTTGCGGAACAGACTATCCGGGCAACAGCGGAACATGGAATAACGATTGGTGCGCATTTGATTTTCGGGCTACCGGGAGAAAGTCGTGAATCTATGTTGGAGGGGGCTATTCGTTTGTGTGAATTGCCGATTCAAGTATTGAAACTTCACCAGTTGCAAATCGTGAAAGGGACTCGTCTGGCAGAACAGTATCTGGAAAATCCGGCACTCTTTCATCTTTACACGTTGGATGAATATTTGGATTTTGTCGTGGAGGTGATCGAACGAATTCGTTCCGATGTTTATTTGGAGCGTTTTGTAAACCAATCTCCTTCCGAATATTTAATTGCTCCACAATGGGGAATTAAAAATTTTGAGTTCACGGCGAAATTGGATAAACGCTTGGAAGAGTTGGATACGTGGCAGGGGAGGTTGAAAAGCTAAAAGTTAAAGACTAAAAACTAAAAGTTAATAGGATTAATTACGATTTACGATTGCAAAAGCGTTGGTTTGTGGGGCTGGAATTTTAAATCTAAAATTGTTAAATTTAAAATTAATACATGGTAGGACAGGAGAAAGTATATGAAACGTTGGCAGTTCTGGAGATAGAGTTTGAATATACGGAACATCCGGCTGCACCGACGATTGAGATTGCCAGACAATATTGGAAAAATCTGGATAGTACGCATTGTAAGAATTTGTTTTTCAGGAATCACAAAGGGAATCGCCATTATCTGGTGATCCTTCAATGTGATCATGATATGGCCATTCATGATATGGAAAAAATGCTGAAACAGGGTAAATTAAGTTTTGCCTCTGAAGCTCGAATGGAAAAATATCTGGGATTACGCCCCGGCTCGGTTAGTCCTTTTGGCTTGCTGAATGATACGGAACACCACGTGTATGTATTTTTGGATAAACATTTACAAGAAGCGAAAAGATTATCATTCCACCCGAATGACAATCACGCCTCGTTAGCCATAAAAACGGAGGATTTCATTCGTTACATGGATTACGTGGGAAATGCTTACGAGTGGATCGAATTATATTAATACAGAGAGAAATAATTTTCAATTTTCAACTTTCAATTTTCAATTAACATGATAAGTGTAGCCCAGGCAGTGGAAGGAATCGTAAAGCACAAGCCTTATTTGTCGGAATCTTTGGCAGCAGGGATTATCAATATCTCGGCTTTGGCCCGACAGATACAGAAAGAAGTGGAGAAATTATTGGGAAAGCCGGTAAATGCAGGTGCAATTGTGATGGCGTTGAATCGATTGGCACCTTATTTACAAGTGCGAGAACAGGTGCAATTAAACAAATTACTGAATAATATGGGAGATATTATCCTGAGGAGTAACTTGTGTGATTATACGTTTAAAAATTCGAATACTCTGATGGATTGCCACATTCGGGTGCTGAAATCCATTGCACGAAGAGACGAGGTCTTCTACACGATGGTACAGGGGGTTTTTGAGACTAACCTTGTCGTGAGTGAAATCATGGAAGGAATGGTGGATGAACATTTTAAGGAGGAACAGTGTATTTTCAAAAAGAATGGTTTGTCGTCCGTTACGCTGAAACTTCCTAAAGGAAATATATTGCAACCCGGTTTTTATTATTGCATAATGAAGGAGTTATCTTGGGAGGGAATCAACTTGACGGAGGTTATTTCTTCCACCAACGAGTTTACCGTTGTGGTGGATAATTCATTAATAGACAAAACGTTTGTGGTGTTGAAGAATATCAGTCGGAAATAGTTAAAAAGAAGAGTGTCGCAAAATTGAAAAGTGAAAATGTATGTTTTCGGGTAAAATTATTAATTTTGCGGGGAATGAATTAATTAAGAGTTATAATAGCGAATTTTGAGGATTAGATGTGAGTGCATTTTGATTTTCAATTTTCGAATTTCAATTGATAAATTATGTTTGAGAATCTATCGGAGAGGTTAGAAAAATCGTTTAAGATTTTAAAAGGACAGGGAAAGATCACCGAGATCAACGTGGCAGAAACGCTTAAAGAGGTGAGACGTTCATTGTTGGATGCCGACGTAAACTATAAGATCGCAAAAGAGTTTACTAACACGGTAAAGGAAAAGGCATTGGGAATGAACGTGCTGACTGCCGTGAAACCGGGTCAGATGATGGTGAAAATTGTTCACGATGAATTGATCCAGTTGATGGGAGGGACCCATGTTGATATTAATATAAAAGGTAATCCGGCTGTTATCTTGATGTCGGGTCTGCAAGGTTCCGGTAAAACAACATTTTCCGGTAAACTGGCTAATTTGCTGAAGACAAAGCGGGGAAAACATCCATTGTTAGTAGCTTGTGACGTTTATCGTCCGGCAGCTATCGAGCAGTTAAAAGTGCTGGGAGAGCAAATCGGGGTTCCCGTGTATAGCGAGGAAGGAAATAACGATCCGGTGAAAATTGCCTTGAATGCCGTGAAAGAGGCCCGGGCTACAGGTAAAGACGTCGTAATTGTCGATACTGCGGGGCGTTTGGCTATTGACGAGCAGATGATGAATGAAATTGCTGCCATCAAGAAAGCAATCGATCCGGAAGAGACCCTTTTCGTGGTGGATGCCATGACCGGACAGGATGCCGTGAACACGGCGAAGGAATTTAACGATCGTTTGAACTTTGATGGTGTGATCCTGACCAAGCTGGATGGTGATACTCGTGGTGGAGCGGCATTGTCTATTCGTACCGTGGTAAGTAAGCCGATTAAATTTGTCGGTACGGGTGAAAAACTGGAGGCTCTTGATGTGTTCCATCCCGAACGTATGGCTGACCGTATCTTGGGTATGGGTGATATTGTTTCTTTGGTTGAAAAAGCTCAGGAGCAATTTGATGCGGAAGAGGCGAAGAAGTTGCAGAAAAAGATCGCCAAAAATCAGTTTAATTTTAACGACTTCTTGAGTCAGATTCAGCAGATCAAGAAGATGGGTAACATTAAAGATCTGGCCTCTATGATTCCGGGTGTGGGTAAAGCATTGAAAGATGTGGATATTGATGATGATGCGTTTAAAGGAGTTGAGGCTATCATTTACTCGATGACTCCGGAAGAGCGGGAGAATCCGGAACTAATCAATGGTTCACGCCGTAAACGTATTGCATCCGGTAGCGGCACGACTATTCAGGATGTAAACCGTTTGTTGAAACAGTTCGATGAATCTAAAAAGATGATGCGAATGTTATCCAAAGGCGGCAAAATGATGGGGAAAGCCCCGATGAAGAGACGCTAAAGATTTTAGATTTTAAATTTTAAATTTTGGATTTAATCCTTTTATCGGGTTTTAATTTGAGGTTTAAGATTTAAAATCAAATAGATAAAATTATAATTTTAGATTTTACGTGAATGTTTATGTGAAATTTAAAATTTGAAATCTAAAATTTAAAATTGATTAGATGGAAATTATTGACGGTAAAAAAATTTCAGCACAGGTAAAGCAAGAACTTGCAGATGAAATCGCTGCTTTCGTGACAGAAGGGAAAAAGATTCCGCATTTGGTTGCTGTGCTTGTAGGAAATGACGGGGCTAGCGAAACATACGTTGCTAGTAAAGTGAAAGCCTGTCAGGCGGTAGGGATGAAAAGTTCAGAATTGCGTTATGGTGATGACATCACTGAAGAGCAATTGTTGGCAGTCATTGATAAGTTGAACGAGGACCCCGATGTAGATGGGTTTATTGTGCAGTTACCTCTCCCGAAACATATTTCCGAAGAGAAAGTTTTGAACCGTATTCATCCGGATAAGGATGTGGATGGTTTCCATCCTTGTAATGTGGGACGAATGGTGTTAGGATTACCGACCTATTTACCAGCTACCCCGGCGGGTATAGTGGAATTGCTGACCCGTTATAATATCCCAACAGAAGGTAAACATTGTGTTGTTGTCGGAAGAAGTAATATCGTGGGAACCCCAATGGCGGTGTTAATGTCCCGGAAAGCCAAGAATGCTAATTGTACCGTTACATTATGCCATAGTAGAACAGCGAATTTGAAAGATATTACTCTGCAAGCGGATATTTTGATTGTGGCGATTGGTGTTCCGCATTTTCTGAAAGAAGATATGGTGAAAGAAGGGGCTGTTGTCGTGGATGTTGGGATTCACCGTATTCCTTCGGAAACGGCAAAGAATGGCTGGAAATTAGTTGGTGACGTGGATTATGATCACGTGGCTCCTAAATGTTCATATATTACTCCGGTTCCCGGTGGTGTGGGACCGATGACTATCGTGACTTTATTGCAAAACACGATAAAAGCGTGTAAAGCAAAGCATTAAATAATTGAAAGTTGAGAATTGAAAATTGAAAATGAAAGGTGAGTATTTCTTTTCAACTTTCAATTTTCAATTTTTCGTTTTCAATTGATTTTATGGTTCTCAATTATATCTGGATTTTCTTTTTTGGTGCGGCATTTATCGTGGCACTTTGTAAATTGATCTTCATGGGTGATACAGAAGTTTTTTCTGCCATCGTGAAGGCCACCTTTGATATGTCAAAAACGGGGTTTGAAATCTCGCTAGGTTTAACGGGAGTATTGACCTTATGGATGGGAATCATGAAAATTGGAGAACGGGGAGGGGCCGTGAAAGTAATGTCATGGTTGATCAGTCCTTTTTTTCGGAAGTTGTTCCCGGAATTGCCACCAGATAGTCCGGCATACGGTTCGATCATGATGAATATTGCGGCGAATATGCTCGGGTTGGATAATGCTGCCACTCCCGTGGGACTGAAAGCGATGCAACAAATGCAGGAGGTAAACCCTCATAAAGAGCGGGCTTCCAACGCACAGATCATGTTTTTGGTGTTGAATACTTCCGGCCTGACGATTATCCCGGTTTCGGTCATGGTGTACCGGGCACAGATGGGAGCGGCGAATCCGGCAGATATATTTATTCCGATATTGTTGGCTACTTACGTGTCCACGTTAGCGGGTCTAATTGCGGTGGCAGTGTACCAGCGATTGAACCTGTTTAACCGGGTTGTTATGGCTTATTTGATAGGGGGAACCTTGGCCGTGGGTGGTTTAATCTGGTATTTTTCCGGGTTGGACAAGGAAACGATTACAACGATTTCCACGGTAGCTAGTAACGTTATTCTTTTTTCGATTATTACTGCTTTCATTGCGATGGGGGCTTGGCGTAAAATAAATGTGTACGATGCGTTTATTGATGGCGCAAAAGAGGGTTTTTCCATTGCAGTAAAAATCATTCCTTATTTAGTGGCTATTCTTGTTGCTGTCGGGGTATTTCGTGCTGCAGGGGCGATGGATATGTTGATGAGTGGATTGGAACGTTTATGTTTGGCTTGTGGATTAGATGCTGATTTTATACCGGCATTACCGACAGCATTGATGAAACCGCTTAGTGGAAGTGGGGCTCGGGGCCTTATGATTGATACTATGAACACGTTTGGGGCGGATTCCTTTGCCGGACGGTTGGCTTCTACTTTCCAAGGGGCCACGGATACGACTTTTTACATTATAGCCGTGTATTTTGGTGCCGTGGGAATTAAAAATACACGTTATGCGATACCTTGTGGCTTGATCGCTGATTTTGCGGGTATCATTGCTGCTTTGGTGATGGCCTATATCTTTTTTGCATAGTGGTATCTCGTGGTGTTATTTGCCCGACATAACTGATTGGAGCCCTCTTGCGGTCGCTAAAATATAAATAGCAGGTTCCGTCATATTGAATATCTATGTTCAAATAACAAATATCTTGGTTGGAGCGAACGGTTATTTGATAGGCGATAGCTTTCTTTTTTCCGTCTTGGTAAATTTTTACCGTGCGGCTGAATAATACCGTGTTGAAAGAAATTGAATCTAAGTGTGAATTGGATGTCCATGTAGCTCTGCCAAAATAAGGAAGTTGTGTCGTTACCAGAGAATCATTTATGCTTAAGTAACAGTTTTTGGGGTTAATGTCAATGTTAGCACCCGCTCCCAGTGGCGTGAAAAGTGTTTGTACGGTAGGGGTAGCAATGTAGAACTTAATGGTGAATTGATCTCTATTTACCAGGGCCAGCGTTTTCTGAAACTCTTTTTCGAAACGTATTTCTTTTTTATTCTGAGCTTGACCTGTTGTATAGAACAGTATTCCAATCAAAAAGATGAATGTAATTCTTTTCATATTTCCCTTTTTTGAATACTATACGTGAGTGGATGGAAAATGTTATAAATATATTTTCTACGAAAAGTTTGTAATATTACGAAGTTTTCGTAGATTTGCGAAAATATCGTAAATAAATAGTTCGTATGGAAAAATTGACACATCAAGAAGAAGAGATAATGTTGATCATTTGGCAGGTGAAAAGTGGCGTGATAAAAGATTTTTTAAATCGGATGGAAGAACCGAAGCCGCCTTACACGACGGTTGCTTCTATTGTGAAAAACTTGGAGAAAAAAGGATTCCTAACCAGTAAGAAGCATGGAAATATCTACGAGTATATTCCTGTCATGGATGAAAGTGAATATAAAACAAAGTTTATGTCCGGGGTAGTACGTAATTATTTTGAAAATTCTTACAAGGAGATGGTGACATTCTTTGCTAAGGAGCAAAAGATTTCAACGAAAGATCTCGAAGAGATCATCAAGCTCATAGAGAAACAATAAAATGTATAATTATGGATGAGGCGTTCATTTATTTGATAAAGGTAAATATTGCGCTGGTCGTGTTTTATCTTTTTTATCGGCTATTATTTAGTCAAGATACTTTCTTCGTCATGCGGAGATTCTGTTTGTGGATCATATTAGGTGCATCATTTATTTATCCTTTAGTTACATTTTCATTCGAAGAAGAGCAAAAAATTGCAATTCAACAAGCGGTTGTTCAATACGCACCTAATTTACTTCCGGAGCTAAGCGTGTTCCCGGAAGGACATCTGGCATCAGTAGGAATCTGGGATGTTTTAAGGTTCTGCTATTGGGGAATCGTAACGCTTTTACTCGGTCGGATTGTTATTCAAATGGTGTCAATCATTCAGTTGGTCTATAAAGGAAAAAGGACATATTGTTGTTCTGTTTCGGTGATCACGTTATCGGGAAAGATTACACCGTTTTCTTTTTTTAAGTGGATATTTGTAAGTCCATCGTTGTACAATTCTGATGACATGCAAGAAATTATCACCCACGAGCGGACTCATGCAGAACAGTATCATTCGTTGGACGTAATGGTTTCCGAAATTTTATGTGCATTCTTTTGGATGAATCCCGCCATGTGGTTACTGAAATGCGAGATTCGTCGTAATCTTGAATTTTTAGCGGATAAGCGTGTTGTTCACTCCGGTTTTGACCGAAAGACTTATCAATATCACCTTCTCCGTTTATCCAATCCTTCGGCTGCAGCTCAAATAGTAAATAAATTTAATGTGTCACCGTTAAAAAAACGTATTATGATGATGAATAAAAAAAGAACTTCCAGAATGGGGTTAATCAAATATGCCTTGCTCGTTCCGATTGCAGGTCTGTTGATTTTATCCAGTAATGTACAAGCGATTGTACATATGAACGAAAATGTAATGGGTGTTATGGGGCAGGATTCTATTGTTGCTAAAGGAATTGTTGTTGATACCAATGATTTGCCTCTTGTCGGGGTTAGTGTCATTATGAAGGGGACAGGAATCGGAACTATGACGAATGATAAAGGGGAATTTTCTATTACTGTGAAACCGGGAACTGTGCTTATCTTTTCTTACGTGGGAAAAGCAAATCAATTTATTCCTGTGAAGAGTGCTAAAAAAATACAGATAAAAATGACGACGGAACCGGTTGTGTTGGATGAGCTTGTGGTAGTAGGGTATAGCGAAAAAGACGATAAAAATGAAGATATTTTTCAAGTGGTGGAAGATATGCCTCAATTTATAGGAGAAGATGGTAATGTTATGAAATTCCTTGCCAAGCGAATACATTATCCTTTGGAAGCGCAGAAAAAGAATATCACGGGAAAAGTGTTTGTGACGTTTGTAATAAATAAAAACGGAGAACCCGTAAACTTTAGAATTGCGAAGAGTGTTGATCCGTTATTGGATCGGGAGGCTATACGTGTTTTACAGTTGATGCCAAATTGGAAACCGGGGACGCAGAGAGGAAATCCTGTCAGTGTCGAATATACTGTTCCAATTAATTTCCAATTACAATAGTTATAAAGATACAAACCTTTTGCTGTATATGATGGGGATTTTCTTGCCCCCTCCACCTCCCCCCTTATACGGGGGAGAGTTGAGTTGATTACCGAGCGTTTTTTCCGGCAGTCACGATATACATATCGTCCACGTTCAAGTATTTTTGTGCCAGACGCATGATGTCTTTGGGGGTGCAGGAGCGGATCTTGTCGATAGTCTGGAGGTAGAATGTATTATCCAATCCGTAATTAAGCTTGTGTTTCAATGCATCGGACTGGGAGAAAACGCCATCCAATTCCCGCAGTAGTTCACCATTGAAATAACTTTTCACAAGGCTTAACTCTTCTTCAGGTATAGGTTCTTCTTGTAGGCGGCGAATCTCTTTTATACATTCTGTTATTGTGGCCTCTGTTGCGTCTGCGTTAACATCCGTGGCAATCATCCAGTGGGCAGCTTGCGGCATGGTAACGTTGTATGAACCGATACCGTAGGTGTATCCTTTTTCTTCCCGGATATTCGACATCAGGCGGGAGCCGAAATAACCACCGAGAACCATATTTAAAAGTTGGAAATACGTGTAGTCTTCGTCCAGTAAAGTGACACCCTTTTTCCCGATTCGAATACTGGTTTGTACGGCATCGGGCTTGGATATATGATACTTACCGGGCCCACTCGGTTGTATTGTGTAAGTCTTGTCCGGTGGTACTGGATTACTACTCATCAACGAAAAGGCTTGGCTTACTTCTTGTAACACCGTATCGCTGACATTCCCGCAGATCATGATTCTGCATTGTGATGCCTGCACTCTTTTCTGGTAGAAATCAAGTAATAATTCTGGTGTCACTTGATCGAAATCTTCCAGTGTGAAACAATTAGCGTAAGGATGTGCCTTCCCGTACATACGGTATATGAACTCCATTCGAGCAAGGTAAGATGTTTTTTCTATATTCACCAGATGCTGTTGTTTCCGGTTACGGATATACGTTTCCAGTTCTTTCTGCGGGAATGTACTTTCAAGTGTCATTTCTGCCAGCATACGAATGGTTTGCGAGGCGTATTTATTAAGCGAAATTAGGCTTAATTCTGCTTTATGTATACCACAATTAAAATCTACGTATGCTCCATGATAATCAAACAACTCGGCAATTTCGGCAGAGGAATGCTGACGGGTTCCCTCGTTAAGCATGTTAATCATACTTGATGCGATGACCGGACGGGATTGATTATAAATTCCGGCTGCGAGTATCACGTCCATCTTGAAAACTTCTTGATTAGGATCGTGGAGGTACACGATCTCGATACCATTGGGAAGCGTGATTTGTTGATGTTCCCACAATGAGGGGCGGGAAATTTCTGCAATAGAGGGTTCTATATTTCTATTCATAAAAGTAGCCATTATTTGTCTTTAAGATACCACAAGGTAGAGCAATTTTTTGCGGAGAATAATTCTCGTGCGGTCTGTTTTATCGAATCAAGAGATACTTCTGCGTATCGGGTACTCTCCGAATTAATCAGGTTAACATCTCCCAGATAGTCAAAAAACGCCAAGTTGGCTGATTTCCCTTGATAATTGATCTCGCTGTAAGAGATTCTGGCTTCAGTTTTGTTGATTACCTTTTGGAGTTCCCGTTCAGAAATCGGGTCTTCGATAAAATGGTCAATCTCGTTTTGGATGGCGGCTTCCGCCTCTTCTATCGCTACTCCTTCCGAGAGTTTCCCGGAGAAAATGAATAATCCCGGATCCATGTCCCCGGTGATATAAGCGTCTACCTCCGAGAATAATTTCCCGTTTTTAATGAGGTTTATGTACAAGCGGGAGGATTGACCGTTGGATAATATGTCCGAGATTGTGTCGCACGTGTAGAAATTATCCGATCGGCGGTCGCCCATATGATATACTTTGTATATTGCATCAGCCGGAACTTTGTTATGCTCGCATACGAGGCGACGCTCTTCGGTTTGTTGCGGTTCCATGGGTAATGCTTTTCTCTTATAACGGGCGGGAGGAATGTCCCCGAACCATTTTTTCACGAGTTCAAGGGCTTTCTCGTCGGTAATATTACCGCTGATGCTTAGTATAGCATTATCCGGGGCATAGAAACGATGAAAGAAGTCTTCCACTTCTTCCAGGGATGCTCCTGCGATATGGTCAATGTTTTTCCCGATAGTAGGCCACTGATACGGATGTACCTTATAGGCTAAAGGACGTAATTTCAACCAGATGTCCCCGTAAGGATTATTGAAGTAGCGCTGTTTGAATTCTTCAATGACCACGTTGCGTTGAACGTCAAGTGATTTTTGAGAGAAATCGAGTGCCAGCATCCGGTCTGATTCTAGCCACAAGGCCGTTTCGATATTGGGAGCCGGAATCGTGATGTAATAATTCGTGTAATCGTTATTCGTGAAAGCGTTACTATCCCCGCCCGCTTTCTGAACGTGATAATCGTAATCTGCGATGTGTTTGGATCCCCCGAACATTAAATGTTCAAAAAGATGGGCAAAGCCCGTGCGATTGTGATCTTCATCCCGGGCACCTACTTTATAAAGGATGTTCACGGATACAAATGGAGTACTGGTATCCGTATTACAGATCATTGTTAAGCCATTGTCTAGTGTGTGGCGTGTAAATTTTATCATAAATATAAATTCATTTTCATAGTTTCAGATCGCTCAATTTGCTCATCGTTTTGTTGAAATCAGCGATAATATCTTCCATGATTTCAGATACGGTTTCTTCTTTGTGCAACATGGATGCGATTTGCCCGATTTCTAACTCGCCTTCCGTCATGTCACCTTCGAAGATTCCTTTCTTAGCCCGTCCTTTACCAAGAAGTTCGGTTAATTGGGCGGTCTCAGCTCCGGCGTCTTCTAAAGCTTTTACTTGGTTGAAGAATTCATTTTTAATCAAGCGAGTGGGAGCGAGTTTTTTCAATGCCAGCATGGTACCACCTTCTTCCGTGTCGAATACACGTTGTTTGAATGCCGGATGAGCGGAAGATTCTGTGGCAACAGCAAAACGGGTTCCGATTTGTACTCCTTCCGCTCCGAGAGTCATGGCGGCTACCACGGATTTTCCAGAGGATATTCCCCCTGCGGCAATAACAGGTAGGGAGCAGGATTCCACTACATTAGGAATCAAGGTGAGCGTGGTTGTTTCTTCCCGTCCGTTATGTCCCCCGGCTTCAAACCCTTCAGCAACAACCGCATCTACTCCTGCCTCTTCGCATTTTTTTGCAAACAGTGCGCTACTGATCACGTGTACCACGGTGATGCCATGCGATTTTAACAAGGGGGTCCATTTCTTTGGGCTTCCGGCAGAGGTGAAGACAATTTTAACGCCTTCTTGGATGATAATATCCATAAGTCGGTCAATTTCCGGATAAAGTAACGGAACATTGATCCCCCACGGTTTCTCCGTGGCCTCTTTCATTTTCCGGATATGTTCCACCAGCATTTCCGGGTGCATGGAACCGGCACCTAGTAATCCTAATCCCCCGTTGTTACTTACTGCGGAGGCTAGGCGCCATCCGCTACACCATACCATACCCCCTTGAATAATCGGGTATTTTATATTGAACAGTTTAGTTACTCTATTTTCCATGATGTATAAATAAAATCGTTTGTAATCATCTCTTGTAAAAAATTAGCTATAAGGATGTCCCCTAGCTATAAAATCACTCTTCAGGAAAGACGTGACATTAAACAAAGATAGAGAAAAATGCTGCTGTTGAAAAGCATTTCCCGTATTTTTAAAGAATAACAATGATTCTCTATTAAAAATAAATACTATTTTTGTTGCAAAATAAATTATTTACTTAGATGTGAAGAGGTAAAGGTGCGTGGTTATAGGAAAACATTATTTATTTTCTTCATTTCTATAAAAAATAAATTCAAATGACAGAAAAGCTTACTCTTAGAGACAATGCAGCCGTTCGGTGGGCCGCTTTATTGTTGCTGGCATTAGCCATGTTTTGTTCATACATATTTATGGACATTTTATCACCGATTAAAGATTTGATGCAGTCGGAACGTGGTTGGGATTCGTTGGCATTTGGAACAATGCAAGGTTCTGAAACATTCTTGAATGTATTTGTATTCTTTTTAATTTTTGCCGGTATCATTCTTGATAAAATGGGTGTTCGTTTCACGGCTCTTTTATCAGGTGGTGTAATGTTAATCGGTGCGGTTATTAAATGGTATGCTGTTGCAGAAGGTTTCAAGGGAAGCGGGTTGGAAGCATGGTTTACGAACAATTTGAATTACATTCCGGGTTTTGACGAGTTGGGAATCTCCCCGTTTTACCAGGGAATGCCGGCATCTGCTAAACTGGCAGCGGTTGGTTTCATGATATTCGGCTGCGGTGTGGAGATGGCTGGTATCACGGTATCTCGCGGTATCGTGAAATGGTTTAAAGGACGTGAAATCGCTTTGGCAATGGGTTCCGAAATGGCATTAGCGCGTTTGGGAGTTGCCACGTGTATGATTTTCTCTCCTTTCTTTGCGAAACTTGGTGGACAGGTTGATGTTTCCCGTTCTGTTGCTTTTGGTGTGGTGTTATTGATGATCGCATTGATCATGTTCATCGTTTATTTCTTCATGGATAAGAAATTGGATGCACAAACAGGTGAGGCAGAAGAAAAAGATGAACCCTTTAAGATCAAAGATATTGGGAAAATTTTGTCCAGTGGTGGTTTCTGGTTGGTTGCATTACTTTGTGTATTATATTACTCGGCTATTTTCCCGTTCCAAAAATATGCGGTTAATATGTTGCAATGTAACTTGTCATTCACTCCTCCCGCCGAAGGCTCTTTCTGGGCAGGAAATACGGTGACAATTATCCAATATTGTATCATGTTGGTCGTTGCAGCTACAGCATTTGCATTTAACTTCACAAGCAAGAAGTCGTTGAAAACTTTGTTGTTAACTATCTCTGTCATCGGTTTGGTTGTATTCTGCTACATGGGCTATATGCGTCAGTCGGCAGAGACTATTTTTGCCGTATTCCCGTTATTGGCAGTAGGTATCACGCCGATTCTTGGTAAAGTGGTTGACAATAAAGGTAAGGCTGCTTCCATGTTGATGTTCGGTTCTATTTTGTTGATTGTATGCCATTTGACATTTGCATTCATATTACCTTTGTTTAAAGATAGTGCAATCGGAGGTGTTTTGATTGCGTACGTGACAATCTTGATTCTGGGTGCATCATTCTCGTTAGTTCCGGCTTCATTGTGGCCTAGTGTTCCGAAGTTGGTTGATCAGAAAGTGATAGGTTCAGCTTACGCTCTGATCTTCTGGATTCAAAATATCGGGTTGTGGCTTTTCCCGTTATTGATCGGTAAAGTGTTGGATAACACGAATCCTCAAGTTGTAAATGACTTGAAGAATCATGTGATCACCCCGGAACAAGCTGCTGTTTCCTATAATTATACGTGGCCTCTTGTCATGTTGGCTTGCTTAGGAGTTGCCGCTTTGATTATCGGTATAATCCTGAAACGTGTTGATAAGGTGAAAGGTCTTGGTTTGGAATTACCAAACGTTCAACAGTAAGAAGAAAATAGATTGTATTCATATTAAAAATGTCCACTTCAAACGAGGTGGACATTTTTAATTTAGAATATATCTTGTGATTTATATTTTTTTCTCGATCCTGTACACGTTCCGATCGCTGGCACTTCGAGAAACTAATTCTGCCAAAAAGCCGGCTAAAAAAAGTTGTGAACCAATGACCATGCAAGTCAGTGCGATATAGAAATAAGGATTGTTCGTTACTAGAGGGGCCCTCAAATTGTGGGCCACGGCGATCAACTTTTCAACACCAATCCAAGCGGCGGCACAGAATCCGATAATGAATAACAGTGTTCCCAGCGCACCGAATAAGTGCATCGGTTTTTTAGCGAACCGGGTAATAAAAGTTACGGAAAGTAAGTCGAGAAAACCGTTAATAAACCGGTTAAGCCCGAATTTTGTAACCCCGTATTTCCGGGCCTGATGATGAACCACCTTTTCCCCGATCCGGGTAAATCCGGCTTGTTTGGCTAGAATCGGGATGTAGCGGTGCATTTCCCCGTACACTTCGATATTCTTCACCACCGTGTTTTTATAAGCTTTCAATCCGCAATTAAAGTCGTGTAACTTTATGCCGGAAAACTTTCGGGCGGTAGCGTTGAAAAGTTTTGTTGGTAGCGTTTTGGTTATCGGGTCATACCTTTTCTTTTTCCATCCGGAAATCAAGTCATAATCTTCTTCCATGATCATGTGGTAGAGTTCCGGAATCTCATCCGGGCTATCCTGCAAGTCTGCATCCATGGTAATAACCACGTCTCCTTGCGCATCCTCGAAACCACAATGTAACGCTGCCGATTTCCCGTAATTACGGCGGAATTTAATGCCTCGTACACGGTTATCTTGCGTGGACAGTTGTTCGATTACTTTCCACGATTTATCGTTACTCCCGTCATCTACCATGATAATCTCGTAGGTAAAATTGTTCGCTGCCATGACTCTCCCTATCCATGCTAAGAGTTCAGGCAACGATTCCTCTTCGTTATATAACGGTATGACTACTGAAATATCCATGTTTAAAATTCTTGCGGGTTAAACGGTAATTTACTTCTTCTGACCAATCCGGCTATAAATAGCGAGAAGGCTGCTCCTACGAGGATTCTATTGAATAGTTCTCCGAAAGCAATACTGACGGGGACAAAATATATATCCATGTTTTCTTCGAGCATTTTGAACAGTGGGGAGTTCTGTCCGGTAATCTTTAGCGTGTTTATTGTCACGTTTTTGAATTCCGTCAGTAAATCCGCGTTGAACGAGTATAAAAAGAATACGTACACGGCATAGCATAACGAGGCAACACAAAGAATATATATTCCTGTTTTCAGTGCTTTCCCGTAAGAAATGACACCAGCCAGTTGTTCATCCCTGTATTTTCGGACACCCATGAAAATCCCGAAAATTGTCAGCATCATAATGATATTATGGAATTGGGCATTCACCACGATGCCTTTGCCTGCCAAGATAAATAACAAGGATGCGAAGATGAAGGTTGCTCCAATCAGGCACCCGAATATAGAATTCTGTTTAAAGAATGGCTCGTTATTTTTTTCCATTTCATTCTTCTCCTTTAGTATAGTTGGGCGGGACCTCTTAACGAGATCATTTCTCCGACCTGAGGTTTTTCGTCGTTCCCCATATAGTTATATTGCAACAATTTAGCGAGCTTTATTCCATATATTTGGGAGATCATGTACATGGTGTCCCCGGCTTTTGTTTTATGGAATGTGTATCCCTTGGGAGCTTTGTTCTTTTTCTTTGCCAAGAACACGTGCATTCCCGTACGGATTGATAGTTCGTTTTTATCGTTGTATTTCAATAGTTTTTTCAACGGGATGTTGAAGTATTGAGCGATACTTTCAAATGTGTCGCCTTCTTTTACTTTCACGGAAGGAATCTTGTTGATATATACCACTCGGCTTTGGTAGTTTTTACTTTCGCTGAGTTTATAATTTAATTCGTTGGGTATCGGATGGATTTTTTTGCCTGGGCGATCGAATTGATATAATTCTTCTTCCTCGATGATTTTAATGAGTTTTTGTGCGTAATCGGAGGCGGTTGCATATCCAGCTTTTTTCAAACCTTTGGCCCAGCCTTTATAATCTGTTTTGGGCAGGTCGAACAGGAATGCATAGCGAGGACGAGAGAGTAGGAATTCGCTGTGATCTACCCATGATTCTTCCGGATTTCTGTATTTCCGAAAACATTCGTTTCGTTTATCATCGTCCATGGTAAAACTGGCTCCGTTCCAGTTGTGGCATTTAATACCGAAGTGGTTGTTGGCATTAACAGCCAGTTTTGAAGTTCCACATCCGGATTCCAGCATTCCTTGAGCCAATTTGATACTGGCGGGAATGCCCGTACGATCCATCTCTTCGATGGCGATACTTTTATATTTTTTGATAAACGCTTTGCGACTGTCCGTAGAAGCTCCACATATGTTAACACATATAAAACTTAAAAATAAAATAATGTAAATCTTGCTCATAGTTTCAGATAATGTTTTATATTGGCGGTAAAATTACGAAAAAAAATAGAATGGAGAAAGCGGAATTGAAGATTGATTACACGGTGTACCGGGAATCTTACCCGGAAGGATACGAGGATTTGTGTCGTGCGGCCTTGGAGGTCACGAAAAATGCGTATTGTGTGTATTCGGGTTTTGCCGTGGGGGCTGCCGTGTTGATGAATAACGGGGAGGTCGTTTGCGGTACGAATCAGGAAAATGTTGCTTATCCTTCTGGTCTGTGTGCCGAGCGAACTGCATTGTTTTATGCCTGTTCCGCTTATCCGAAGACGGGGATTAAGGCAATTGCTATTGCTGCTCGTGAGCATGGTGTGGAAGTGGATGAGAATGTTACTCCGTGTGGGGCCTGTCGGCAAGTGATGGCAGAAATTGTTCAACGCTATAAAGCGGATTTTGATGTTATCATGATAGGCAAAAAAGGAACCATCTTGATTAAGGCTAGCCAGTTATTACCTTTTTCGTTTGTCATGCCTTAGATTGTCTGTCAGGAAAGAGTGGAAGAGCGATTTTATTAAACTAGAATTAAATATAATACTGTAGTGAATTAATAGAAAACAGTATCCTTTTTCGTTGATCACTCAGAGATAAACCGATTTGTTGGACTTTACTGGTTGTTATCTGTTGCTCAATACATTGCTTTATATCTATTCGTTACGTGTTCGTTAACGTGGGGTTTTATAGTAACGGACAGAATAATTGAACAACTCTCTAAGCTACGTTTTTCGGAATGCTCGAAACATATAGAAACGACTGTAAAACACTCTCATCTGATCGCATGACAAATGATGAATGCAAAAAAGAAGTAGTTTTGACTACGATTTATTTTAAATAAAATAGAACCGGGTTAAAATGCATTTTCAGGTCTGTAAATCTACTTGTTTTTTGATGGGGCAATTAGGAATATAAGTGTGGGGCAATCGGGTTTATATTTCCCACTATATCTGAATTGCATGAAAAACATTATATTGAATAGCGTACTTCCTTCTGCACTGTCAATATTAAAAGTATAGTTAGAGAAAAATGTTGGTAGAAAATATCGAGATCAATAAATCTGATGTAAAAAAGGTAAAGAATAAGTGCTAACCTTCCCGATGCAACGAAACTAGTACATTGAATAATTGTAGTTTGGATCGAATCCTAAGCTCTCGTCGAAAGTTGGATCCAACCTGTTTTGTGTTTTGAAGAAATTTGTATTATTCCTTATATAATTCCACAAAATAAATTTACCTTTGTAAATTATATCTTCCTATCGAGTTTATATTATGTTCGGACACAAAAAAGCAAAAGATGAATTTGAGATATTGTTTAAAGAAAATTACAACAAATTGTATGTATTTGCATATAATTATTTAAATAACAAAGAGATAAGCGAAGATGTTGTAAATGATGCGTTCGAATACGTGTGGCGAAATTATGATAATCTTAAGAATAATTCTTTGGTTCCTGTTCTTTTCCAACAGGTAAGGCATAGGAGTTTTAACTATCTTCGGCATAATAAAATTGTAGAAAAATATGCATCTGTATTTATTTATACGACTTCGGAACTCGAAGATACTCAAGAAAATGATGATGACGAGAGAATTAATCGTATAATGATGATTATAAATACATTGCCTCCTAAAACAAGGAAAGTGTTAGAAGAATGTTATTTTAATCAAAAAAAATATTCGGAAGTGGCACAAATGTTGAACATTAGTACGAATACGGTAAAAAAGCATATAATGAAGGCTTTAAGTTCATTGAGAGAGGAACTTTCAGTCTCGGTAAATGGTAAAGATTCATGAATACAACACATTGATATTGAAACAATGAATAATGAAAAGCAAGATATCGACCCGAGAGAACGTTTACTGGATGCCTTGAACGATCCGGAAACTTCTCCAGAAGAATGGGAGGAATTATTATCTGAAGAGGATAATATACAAACCCTTCATTTATTAAGGGATTGTCGTAAGGCTTTTATTCGTGAGGATGCTTCTTCCAAAACAGATCCTAATAAAGCTTGGGACAAATTTATGCAAAAACGGAAAGTGGAAATGCAAAAAAGGTATCGCTTACTTTCTATTATGTTGATAACTGCGGCCTGCATTATATTGGTTATCGGTATTTTATTGTCTCCTAGTTCCTCTGTAGATAAAGATGTATTTGTGGCGTTTAAACCAGGTACGGGGGCCGGTGAAGTAATTTTATCTACCAATAATGGCCAACGAGTCATTCTCTCGAGTTCGCAGGTTGATACATTGTTAGAACGTCCAATAGATTTGCTGCAAAAAAATAAAATGCTAGATTACAGGCAAGAAGAAAAAACAAAAATACCTGAAATTCATACCTTGCAAACATCTTGTAGCAGTTTCTATCAAATAACACTTTCAGATGGGACACAGGTGTGGTTGAATGCGGAAAGCCAACTGATATATCCAAGTTTATTTACAGGAGAAGAACGTGTCGTGGAATTATGCGGAGAAGGTTTTTTTAAAGTCGCCCACGATTCGTTACGTCCATTTAAAGTGAAAGTGGAAAACATTGTGACAGAAGTGTTGGGTACGGAATTTAACATCAAAAGTTATTCCGCAAACAATACTCACGTGACTTTAATTCAGGGGTGTGTAAAAGTGAGAAATGAACTTTCTAAAGAGGAAGTAACCATTCATCCCCAGGAAGATGCTCATTTGCTGGAAGACGGTTCTTTTGAAGTGAAGAGAGTCGATACTGATAACTACCACCTGTGGACGGAAGGGTACTTCTATTTTGACAATGAGCCTTTAGTGGAAATAATGAAAGAAGTTGGTAGGTGGTATAACGTGCATATCGTGTTTAAGGATAACGCCGTGCAGAATTTACACTTACATTTTTTGGCACAACGTGACAAGCCGATAGATAATGTATTGAAATTATTAAATTTAATGGGTAATTTAAGGGTAACTTACCAGAATAATACGGTGTATATCGATTGATTCAATCTTTTTAGAATTTTTCGTTTTATCATTATTAAAGACAGATATGTAAATATCTGTCTTTTTTTTATTTTTTAACAAATAAAGGGTACCCGATTCGTATTGTTAAGTGGATATAAGATATATTTAAATGAAATACAAAAACAGATTTATGAGACAAAAAATGTTTTCTCTTCGTGTGAAAAGACCATGGTATCTGTTTATTAGAAACGGAATACTTCTATGTTCTCTTTTCATTGCGTCTTTTGTTCAAGCTCAGCAAAAGAACATTACAATTGAGTTTAAAAATGAATTATTAGCAGAAGCACTGAAAAAATTGGAAAAACTCTCTTCGTATAAAATATTATTTACATATGAAGAGGTTCAAGATTATAAAGTGACTGCTTCTTTGAAGAATGCAACTATTTTAGAAGCCTTGGGAAAAGTGTTGGAAGGAAAACCTTTCATTCATTCGGATATTACAGATGGAAAATATATATCTGTAAAATATCAGCAATCCCCAAAAGTGCCGGCGGGACCAGCTCGAACGGTTAAGGGTGCAGTACTCGATAAAAACAAGAAACCTCTTCCTGGAGTAACCGTCATTATCAAGGGAACGACAACGGGAGTGGCAACGGATGCTGATGGTATGTATGCGATTTCTATTCCTGCCTCAACCTCTTCTCCTACTTTGGTTTTCTCTTTTATTGGAATGAAGAGTGTTGAAGTTCCGGTAAAAAATGACAAACCTATTAATGTCACCATGGAAGAAGACGTGAACGAGATGGAGGAGGTCGTTGTTAACGGTATTTACACGGCATCTAAAAATAGTTATACCGGTTCTGTAACTAGTATCAGTCAAGAAGAGATTTTGCAGGTTTCACAAACCAATCTTTTCAAGGCCTTGACAACTTTAGTTCCTGGTATGCGTATCGTTGAGAATAATGAGCAGGGATCTAACCCGAACTATATTCCAGAACTATTGATCCGCGGTACAACTTCTATCGCTACCCAAGGGGAATTAGGATTAAATACTCCGTTAATTATTGTTGATGGAGTAGAAACAACAATGGAGCGTCTGTACGATATGGATATCTTTGAGATCGAGCGTGTGGATGTATTGAAGGATGCCTCTGCAACGGCTATCTATGGAGACCGTGCAGCTAATGGCGTGATTGTAGTGGAACGTAAAAAAGTTACGGATAGCAAGCTACGGTTACGTTACAATTTTGTTCCGGATGTGCAATTTGCAGATGTATCTTCTTTTGATTTGTGTAATCCGCGCCAGAAACTGGAGTTAGAAAAACGTTGGGGTATTTATGAAGATGTTACTGGATTGTCAGAAGTGGATTATTATGAGAAATTGGAACGAATCAACCGGGGAGTAAATACCGATTGGAAGTCTATTCCTTTAAGAAATTCTTGGTCACATAGTCACTCTTTGACTGCAACTGGTCGTGGAGGAGGATTGGATTATAGTATTTCTCTTCGCTATAGTAATAAATTTGGAGTTATGAAAGGTGACTATCGTAGGAATTATGGTATTGGTTTTTATTTTTCTTATCATTACAAAGGAAAGTTAACTGCTAGTCTTCGTTCCGATTTTTATAAAACAGATACTAAATCTTCCCCCTATGGAGATTTTTCTCAATGGGTGGCAATGAATCCTTATGATTCTCCTTATGACGAGTATGGAGAATTGATCCCAAGATTGTCTTTTGATATGGCCAATCCGATGTATAATGCAACAACCAATAGTTTTAGCAAGGGTAAGATGAAAGAATTTTCCAATGCTTTGAGTTTGCGTTGGGATATATTACAAGGATTTTTTGTGACGGCAACGGGAAGTTTGTCTATTAATGACTACCGCATGGATGATTATGTATCTGCTCTTCACACGTCTTCATTGAATAATTCGAATGTTTCCGCACGAGGAACTTACACGTTAGATGGAAATGAAGGATGGAACTGGTCTGCACAAGCTAATGTTACTTATTCTCACGCTTTTGATGAAGATGGAACGATATTGACGTTGAATTTTGGAGGAAGTTTAAAGCAAAGTAATTTGGATACTTATGGAATGGTTGGAGAAGGTTTCTTAAAACCTAGTATGAACTATATTTCTTTTGCTCAACAATATCTCACGGGTAGTAGTCCTAGTGGAGGTAATGTTTATAAAGCCACTGTTTCTACTTTCGGAAACTTGAATTTTATTTGGAAAAATCGTTATTATATGGATATTTCTTATCGTTCCTCTGCAAATTCAGCATTGGGCGATAATGAACGTTGGACTCCTTATTGGTCATTCGGTCTCGGTTGGAATATGCATAACGAGAAATTCTTGAAATCTTTGGGATGGGTATCTCTTTTCCGTCTCCGAGGAAGTGTTGGTTATGTTGGAAGCGGTAATTTCGATGGTAATTTGACCAACGTTATCTATACTTATGCGGATAACTATATTTCCGGTTTGAGTGCTTTGCCAAGTTCCTTGGGTAATCCGGACCTAAAAGCACAGCGTACGTTGAGTTATAATGCTGGTTTAACTTTAGAGATCTTAGATAGCCGTTTTGAAGTAACCTTTGACTGGTATAAACAATTGTCGAAAGATTTACTTTTACCAATCGGGATTCCTGTTTCAACGGGAGCTAGTTCTGTGCAAGCAAACTTGGGAAAAAGTGAAAATTACGGTTATGAATTGGCTATTTCTGGTTTGATTATAAAGAATCAAGATTGGTTGTGGCGTGTTTCTGCCAATACTCACCATACGGTGAATAAATTGAAAAAAATTAGTAATAGTTTAATGAAACAGACAGAAAAAAATATGGCTGCCGAAGGAGTAGCCCCTAAAATATTATTTAAAGAAGGGGAATCAACAACAGCTATTTTTGCGGTACGTTCTTTGGGGATTAATCCTGCTAACGGAGAAGAAATTTTTGTTCGTCCAGACGGAACTTTGACAAATGTCTACCACGTGGAAGACAAAGTAAGTTTGGGAGATAAAACTCCAAAGTTGGAAGGTAGTATTTCTACCGCTCTCGCTTGGAAAAACTTAAGTTTGAGTATGGCTTTTGAATACACCTTGGGAAGGTATATTTACAATGTGACTAGGGCCGCAAAGGTGGAGAATATTAATATCTACCGAAATGTGGATGTTCGTGCATTCACCCAACGATGGACAAAACCGGGAGATGTTGTTGCTTATCCGAGAGGACGTTTGTACCAACGGAACAAGGTAGTGCATTCTAGTCGTTTCGTTGAAAAACGCAATGAACTTCATCTTTCTTCTCTCAATATCTCCTACAATTTGCCCGTTAACTGGGTGAAAAAGCTTGGTTTGAAACGTTTGGCTATTGGTGTCGGTTTCTCGGATATTTTCCGGTTGTCAACAGTGAAGTTTGAACGGGGAACTTCTTACCCTTATATGCACAGTTATAATTTTATGATCAGTCCTACTTTTTAAGTTATAAAACTATGAAAATTATAAAAGTAAATATATTATTATGCTTGTTGGCCTTGGTTTTGGGTTCTTGTGAAGATTTCTTGGAATCGAGGGATAAGGGACAAGTACTAGAAGAAAAATTATTTGTAAACAAGGAGGGTGTTGAAGAAGCTATGTATGGCTTGTATTATACGATTGGAGCGGGAGAGTTGTGGGGTGCACAACTTCCAACTATTATGGATGCTCTAGCGCAATACCTTACATTGGGTAGGTATTCTACTGAAAATTCAGGAGGTTTCGAGGAGTTAATGCTACATAATCACGAGTCAGAACGTTCTACTACCTTATTTGGAGGAATTTGGACATTGGGTTATAAATTAATCAGTGATGTGAATAAAATTCTTGAGAATCTAGATAGTTGGGGGTATAAGCCTTTAAAACATATGGATTTATATCGTGGCGAATGTTTGGGTATTCGTGCTTTTATGCATTTCGAATTGTTGAGAATGTATGGTTCTTGTAATTTGAGTAAGCGAGGAATTCCTTATGTGAATAACTATGGTATGTGGGTAACTCCTTTCAGTACGACGAGAGAGTGTTATGATAAAGTCTTGAAAGATTTGAATGAAGCGCATACGCTTTTACTTGAAGATGAAAATTTGTTAACTTACCCCCGTAAGCCGGTCAATGCTTATGATCAATTTACCAGTTATAGAGAGTTGCATATGAATTTGTATGCCGTTAAAGCATTGTTGGCAAGAGTGTATTTGACTAGGAATGAGCCTGGGGATGTGGATAGTGCCACAATGTATGCACGACAAATCGTTGATTCTAAAAAATTCCCGCTTCCTACAGGTGCTAATGTCGGTCCGGATCACTTCATTCGGATGATGTCTGGAACTGTGGCTCAAGATGAGGGTATTTGGGGTATATATAAATCAGATACTTATTCTGCATTGCAATCTCTCTTTTTATTGGAAAAAGGATCTTTTTTAGCAGCTGATGAAAAAATGTACGAGGAGCTTGATCCTGCACGTGGTACAGACCATCGTTCAAATTGGATACGTGTCCCTAGTGCTTCAACTCCGGAAGTGTCTGAGAAATTGGGTATGCGTTTGATGAAATTAATTAACGCTTCTGTTTTCAATACTGCAAATAAAGAGCAAGCTCCTATTGGTTACAGCGGTTCGAATATCATTCGTGTTCCTGAATTGTATTTAATGTTGGCGGAAACTTTGATAGAAAAGGAGCCAACCGAAGCATTGCGGTATTACAACGAATTTATTTCTTCTCGTGGTTTAAACACGGAGGAAAGCATAACAAAAGAAGATGTGGATAAACAATTTTGGAGAGAATATCTACAAGAAGGACAATATTGGTTCCGTCTAAGAAGACGACAGGTTCCGGAAATAGAGGTAGAGCCTGCATTAGCTAATGCGAAAGGGATAAAAACAATCCAAATGGACGAGAATAAATGGAGTTTACCTATCCCGGATTCAGAGTTTGAATTTAGGGAAGATGGTTCTTATTAATTGAAAAATGAAACATATGAAAAATTATATTGTAATTATTTTGTTTTTAGGGATTTGGTGTGTGTGTTGTTTTTCGTCTTGTACCAAAGATCCGTGGGTATATGACACATCCCGTAAATCTGGGATCTATATGTTGGATACTCGCGATAGTAACAAGGTGATATTTGGAATATATACTGATACCAACTGGATTTCGGGGGTTGTTGATTTGTACACTATTGGAGTTCCGGTCGATTACGATAGGGAAGTGACATTTGCCCCTGTTGATACAGCGACTAATATCGTCAATGGAAAGGATTTTACATTAGAAAAGACCATCGTGAAAGCGGGAACGACAACAGCCACTTTACGGTATTGGGTTCGTATGCCAGAAAACAAAGAAGATGAAGAAGGAAAACTATATTATACGATTCGTTTGACGGAAAATGAACATTTTGTTCCTCAAATTTGTACTACGGCTTTTTTTAGAATCTATGTTCAACATCAAGAGCAAGCTCCTAAATGGTGGAATACTGAGATTCTAGGTTCTTATACTGAGAAAGGTTTTAAGGTGTATATGAAATATTATACTTTGCAAGAAACCAATAAGACAGAGAATTGGCAACGCTATTTGGGGCCAATTTATGGTACTAATATGTATAAGGTAAAAAGTAGTACATGGAATAATGAACAGATGTTATTTTTGGATAAATTGAAAGAAGATGTCTTGGTGCCTATGTTTGATTATTTTACTGCTAATCCTTATCCTGGGGTAGAAATTCCGGCATGGTATGAAGAGTGGAAAGACGCAGAAAAAAATTAATTTAGATGTGACTCGATATGAAAAAAATAATTTATATTCTCATTGGTATATGTTTAGGTGTATTTGGATGTATTCATGATGAAACCACGGGACCTCATTTGGATATATCCGATTTATCGACAACTTTTGAAGATTCAGTTATATATATTACATCAACTGAAAATTTAAGATTAGATGCGGGAAGTTTCATTGTGCAAACAGACTCTAATTGTCCTTTGGAATACACTTGGAGTGCTGGGAAGATTACAGGGTGGAATACAAGTACTAAATTTTGGCAATTGGATTCGATGTCTGAATTGTCACATGAACAAGTGTTGGATTACAATTTTAAAGAGTTAGGACGGCATTTGTTGCGTTTAAAAGTGGTAAATCAGTATACAGCATATATTCAATATTTTATAGTTAATGTATCGTCTGGGTTTGACGAAGGAATTGTATTGTTTAGTAAAAATGAAGCTGGTAACGGAATGTTTTCTTTTCTGAATTCTCCCAAAGGAATAGATACTCTTTTGTCCATGAATGCAGAAAATTTTAACTATGTGACGGGAGAAGATGATCCCTATTTAAATGAAGATATCTGTGATTTTATTTTTTATTCGGGATACACGGGTTATCCTGATTATGGAACCCAGATATTATATCTTCTTTCTAGAAAGAACAAACAAGCTTATTCTGTAGATGAATATACGTTGCACACTATTCCTAGTGATATGTTTAAATTTTCGAAAACACCCGAATGTCTTACATTGCATTGGCATTCGATAACAAGTACTGTATACGATTTATTTGCATTTACGGAAGATGGAGACGTGATATCTTATTGTACAAAATATCAGATGGAAATGCCACGTATGGCTTTTGATTCGATTCATCACTGGGATCGATATTCTATTGGAGGAGGACGAATGAGTTCATATTCTAAAAATTGTGGAGATATTTTATGGTTATATGATGATGAGAAATCCACTCTTTATGGAATGTATGCAAATGATATGCAACAAGCTTCAACTCCTAGTAGGCGTATTAATGATTATATTGGACCAAAAACTTTTGAAGGACAAGAAATTGTTAATGTTTCTTACGCTTTGAATCAACAATGGGGACTGGCAGCACCTTTGAATAATGATGTTTATATTATAACCCGTGATAAAGAGGATCCTAAAAAAACTCAAATGCATGTATGGTTCTTTGTCCCATGGGGAGAAAATTTTGTGAAAGGTTTTCGAAGTGCTACGTATGATCGTGAATTGAAAGCAGGGGAGGAATTGTCTCTTCAAAAAGGAGTAAGAGTTTTGCCACTTCATGAGAGAGCTGCAAGATTTTATCATAATGGACAAAAGGTATTTCATTGGGGAAAACTGCAACATGTTCCACTTACTTCAACACCCCATGGTAGATATGTCTTTGATATCAAGCAAGTAAACCCCAATGCTGAAATTGTAGATATTAACTTGTATATTGATAAGAAAGTCAACAAATATTACGTGTTGATTGCGACATATGATCCTACATCGGCTTCAGATAAAAAAGGTAGCGTATATGTTGTAGGTGCCGAAGATTTGTCGACTGTCGTTGCCAAATACGAGAATGTTGCCTATAAACCGTTGAAAATATATTACAAAAACAATCAATAATTTTTTTGATTGAATAAAATAGGAATTGTTAATACCGAGGAACACTATTGTTAATGTTTCTCGGTATTGTTTTTGGATGTTGCGGTAACAGAAGATAAGGTATATGCCCTTTACAAAATGGATAGAGGCTGAACTTTCGAATCTAACTACCTACTCGTGTACAATTGGGAAGAGAATCTAATGCAGGTATAACTTGAATTCGAAGAAACATTCCAGATAGCATTTACCATGGTTGGTAAGTCCTTCAAAATCTTTGTAAAAACCAGAAGGATAAATTTGAGACAAAATATGGTTGTTTGCCTCAAGAGATTGTGACTGATGCGATAAAAATGGGTAAAACAGTAAAATTTTCTCTATAATGTGTGGAGAAATTTAAGAAGAGGGAGATTAAGACTAAATTAAGTATAAAAATGGAATAATACAGGCATAGTCTCGTGTTTAGAAAATACATTGTCAGACTATCGAGTTATCGGTAGTCTGTTTATAAAAATTATTATTACATTTATCATTTGTAATAATTTAAATAATGTATCATATGGCAGATTGGCAAACCTTGTTATCTTGTTGGCATAAATTGGAACATTATACTCCGGCAGAACTTCCTAAAGATAAAAGCATTAAACAACTTCAAGAAAAACTGCCATGGAATTTGCCATTTACTTCCAAAGACGAGAAAAAGACAATCGTGTACACGATATATTTTGACGTGCATCCTCTTTCTACGGCGTTAGAATTTGTTCGGGAGTATTTTCAAGATGAATCGTTGGTTGTGGAGGTTAATAAGTCATTGATGTATTATGCGTCTTTAAAATTGAACGAGCAGGGAAGGTACATTCAAAATTCATTAGGCATATCTACTTTTCCATGGGCGTTGCATCAGTTGGAAGAGGGAAAGCTTCAGTCTGATTCTTGGAGCGAAAGTTTTCAAATGATGTGTACAAATCTTTTGGAACATTTAGAACAGAATCAGAATGAGTTGGAAGATGATTTTATTAGTTATCTTTCAGAAGTACAGACTTTAGATAATTTGCGGGAGATTCAATCTATTATTAGAAAGAGGCTGGGATGGAAGACGGATTTAGTGGGGAATATTTGTATGAAGGCGAATGAAGTATACAAATCTGCTGTAAAAGAAGATGATAGTTCGAATTCTGATTTGTTGAATAGTTTTTTATTTCAGATATAGAACGGGTTATATCTGCATTTCAAAGTAAAAACGTGGGAAAATCCGTACAAGATTATATTCGAGGGTGTTTGAATGAAAGCTTCAAGCACGAGGATTTGAGAGAGAACCCGGAAATAATAAAGTCTTGTTTGGTGCCTAATAATTACCCTGAAGGATGTTGGCCGTCGAAATATAAAGCTAGTTTGATGCAGCAATTTGCTGTTAACGTGATATATGAAAAGTTGGTCGAGAAAGAGGAGGAGGGCGTTTTTTCTGTAAATGGTCCTCCGGGAACTGGGAAAACGACCTTACTGCGTGATGTCATTGCGTCGATTCTGGTAAAACGGGCAAAGGTTTTAGTGCAATATGAGGAACCAGTGGATGCCTTTTGTAAAATAGGGCAAGTTGCTATTAGCGACGAATATACACCTTTTATTTATGAGCCGGACAACGCGATTTGTGGGGCTGGAATGGTTATTGCTTCTTCTAATAATGGAGCCGTGGAGAATATTTCTAAAGAGTTGCCATTGAAGAAAGAAGTAGAACCGTATGCGGATAGTATGGATTATTTCCGGACGGTTTCAGAGACGTGTTTGGATAAAGAGTACTGGGGCGTAATAGCGGCAACTCTCGGGAATAAAGAAAATCGTCGGGTTTTAGTGAATCGTATTTGGTCCCGATTTGAGCAAGAAGAGTCTAATGTTACGTTAGCGGATTACTTGGGAAACAATAAGATATCAAACGAGGAGTGGCAAGAGGCTAGGCGTGTCTTTCGTGAAAAATTGCAAGCTGTCCAGGTTGAAAAGGAGCGTCTGAATAGATACGTAAAGGATAACGAGGCGTGTGAGGAAAAACGGGAAAAATACCTGTCTTTAGAGATAAAACTTCAAGAAGCCCAAACGCAACGAAATGATCTCGAGAATCAGAAAGAAAAGCTAGAAAAAGAGAAGTTGTTTCTGGAAGAGCGGATGCGGGAGCTCACGTTTAGGTGGGAGATTGTAAAACAAAATCGTCCCGGATTTTGGAAATCGTTAAGAAAGGGTGTGAGGAAACAATATCGAGAGACATTGAATGAGATGTTGAAGGCTTTGGATGAAGTGACCGGTGGAAAACAAAAGTGTGAAAAGGAAATATTGTCTTGCGAAGATCAGATTGCACTTTTGAAAAAAGTCGATGTTGAGTATGAGAATTGTAGGAAAGAACTTTTACAGCTCGATGAAAAGATTGGTATTGCCAGAGAGGAGTTGAATGCAGCGTATGCTGACAGGGATTTTTGGGAAAATATAGAGTCTCATGCCACGCAAGAAGCTTGTCCGTGGTACTCGGATCGATTAAAGGAATTATAGTCCGAATTATTCGTGGCGGCCATGCATGTGAACGAAATGTTTATTCTGAGGGCTAACGCGAAATCCAGTAGGATCAAAACAACTCTTGACGGTTTTTTCCAGTATTTGAAAGGTGGTACGTTGGTTTCCCCGGAAGAAATAGAAGCCATGTGGAAGACTTTTTGGTTAGTTATTCCGGTTGTTTCCACCACATTCGCTTCCGTTAGCCGGATGTTTGCAGATTTCGGGCAGGGGAGTATTCCTTGGTTATTTATTGACGAAGCCGGGCAGGCCGTACCACAGGCTGCGCTTGGTGCTATTTGGCGGGCACGAAGAGTTGTGGTGGTAGGTGATCCTTTTCAAATCGAACCGGTTGTGACCATACCGGAAGTCATTATAAATCATATGAATGATTATTTTAATTTAGATCGGAGTCAAGTGTATCCTTCTTTGTCTGTTCAGTCTATGGCAGATAGGGTTAATCAATACGGGTGGGTTTCTAATGACACTTGGATTGGGGTTCCGCTTTGCGTGCATCGTCGTTGTCTTGACCCGATGTTTTCTATTGCGAATAAAATTGCCTATCAAGGCATGATGTATAATTCCACGATAACAAAAGAACCTGAAATACGGTTACAGACTCGTTTTTTACATGTTACGGGACGGGTGGATGGACGGCATTATGTGCCGGAGCAAGGAGAGCTTGTATTAAAATTGTTGCTGGATGAAATATTAGGGTCGGACAAATTACCTGATGTATTTGTGATTTCTCCTTTTGCGGAAATACCTCACAAGTTGAAAGTAAAATTGCAAAAATCTTTGCAAGAGATTCTTAAACCGGACAAGGAGAATAGTAATATATTGCATGATTGGTTGAAAAGTCATGTCGGTACAGTACATACTTTTCAGGGGAAACAGGCTTCCGGGGTGATTTTGTGTTTGGGGCTTGATGACCAATCCAAGGGAGCAGCTTCTTGGGCTTCATCGAAACCGAATTTGTTGAATGTAGCCTTAACCCGGGCTAAACACCGCTTTGTTGCTATCGGGGATAAAGATATATGGCTCAAGCAGCCTTATTTCTCGGAATTACGGCTGCTTGGTGTATGCGAAGAAATGTAGTAGGCTATTTTCCTGTTATTGCTACCTTTATGACCCCATCGAGTTTGTTCTCGAAAATGCGATAGGCCTCTTCGATTTCATTTAGGGGAAAGCGATGGGTGATGAGTGGGGTGGTATCAATTTTACCTTCTTCTATCAAACGAAGGATTTCGGCACAATCGCACCCGTCTACTCCTCCGGTCTTGAAGGTAAGGTTTTTGCCATACATATCGGGTAACGGGAGAAGTTGCGGTTTGTCGTAAAGGGCAACCACGGTTACAACGGCATTGGGGCGAGCGCATTCCCATGCCATGTGGAAGGTGTCATCGCTCCCGGCCACTTCTAGCACCACGTCAGCCCCGCCATGGTCGCTATGCTCGAGGACGAACTCTTTGCATTTTCCCGGTGTGGTCACCAGTACATTGGGGTAGTGTTCCCGGACAAACTGGATCCTTTCCGGTGATTGTTCGCAGACAATAATTCGTTTTGGTTTCTTTAGCATCACGCAAAGCAAGGTACATATCCCGGTTGGCCCGGCCCCGATGACGAGTACCGTGTCGTCTTCCGTGATCTCCGAAATACGTGCAGCCCAGAATCCGGTGGCAAGTATATCGCCCACGAAAAGAGCCTGTTCATCGCTCACCGTATCGGGAATACGATTCAGTCCACTGTCGGCATAGGGGACACGGACATATTCAGCCTGTCCGCCGTCAATGCGGCAACCCAAGGCCCATCCGCCATTGGGATCGATACAGTTGTTCACGAATCCTTTTTTGCAGAAAAAGCACTCTCCACAAAAGGTTTCCACGTTAACAATGACCCGGTCTCCGGGTTTAACGGTCGTGACATCGGTTCCTGTTTGTTCCACGATTCCCACCATTTCGTGGCCCACGGTAATGCCTGGGACGGCACGAGGGACACTCCCGTGTTTGATATGTAAATCACTGGTACAGATACTTCCAAGCGTAACACGGACGATGGCATCCCGTGAATCTTCTATCTGGGGAATCGGCTTCTCTTGGAGTCTGAAATTTCCTTTGCTGATGTAGGTGTATGCTAACATTGGGGCGTAATTATATACTTTACTATTGTAATGAATAAAAAGCGTTTTTATCGAGTCCAAATATAAGGTATAAATCTTAAAAGTAAATTTTTTGTTTTAGAACTTTGTTACAAGTTTACACCTTTACACCGGGGGTGGACTGATCCTTGCTAATCCTTCCTCTACCCCTGCTCGCAGGCATCAACTAAATTCCAACATAACACGAACGGAGCATATACACCCGTCAGTGTTCATGTTATGTAGATGCTATGTTCATGCTATGTTCATGATCATAGGGAAAGATAGCCCAACCATAATGTATTGTCCTGAAAAAAGTTTACAGTAAACTTAGTAAACCAATGT